>ENA-OWNT01000005-OWNT01000005.1-seawater-metagenome-genome-assembly--contig:-NODE-5-length-747714-cov-6.561032_pt1 | contig 747714 bp, 654 predicted proteins | sample MGYA00238136_ERZ651165 | MGnify/ENA primary metagenome ERZ651165 (study PRJEB26861, sample SAMN08777766) | seawater metagenome | isolation source: coastal seawater | place: USA: Florida | collected...
GCAAAAATTGCAGAAGATGCTGGTGCGGTTGCAGTCATGGCACTGGAACGTGTTCCGGCTGATATTCGCGTGCAGGGTGGTGTTGCCCGTATGAGCGACCCCGACATGATTGAAGGCATTATCGAAGCGGTCAGTATTCCGGTGATGGCAAAAGCCCGTATCGGTCATTTTGTAGAAGCACAGATTTTAGAAGCTCTCGGCGTTGACTATATCGACGAAAGTGAAGTTCTCACTCCAGCAGACGAAGAACATCACATCGACAAAACGAAGTTCACCGTGCCTTTTGTTTGTGGTTGCCGTAATCTGGGTGAAGCACTGCGGCGTATCAATGAAGGTGCGGCAATGATTCGTACCAAAGGTGAAGCGGGAACAGGCGATGTTGTCGAAGCAGTGCGTCATGCCCGTTCAGTTCTCGGTGAAATCCGTAAATTACAGACAATGGCTGAAGAAGAACTGTTCACCTACGCTAAAGAAATCCGTGCACCTTATCATCTGGTCAAAGAAGTTGCTGAAACAGGTACATTGCCAGTCGTGAACTTCGCCGCAGGTGGTGTTGCGACACCTGCTGATGCCGCACTCATGATGCAATTGGGTGTCGATGGCGTGTTCGTTGGTAGCGGTATTTTCAAGAGTGGCGACCCGGCAAAACGCGCAAAAGCAATCGTGAAAGCTGTCACCCACTACAACGATGCAAAAATCCTTGCTGATGTTAGTCGTAATCTCGGTGAAGCAATGGTCGGCATCAATGTTTCGACTATGCCGGAAGATGAAAAAATTGCTAAACGCGGCTGGTGACATCTCGCTTTAGGATAAATTCGGGGCTTCTGCTAATAACAGATATGCCTGTAGAAACAGGTTTTATATAGTTCGTATGGATGTCTCGATGAATTGAATCCGCATTGTGATCATAGTCGAAAATTAGATCACAATGCGGACAATTACAATCGAATAGCTCTAACTTCTGCATATAGTAGAGGCACATTCTTAATTTACAACTTTGATAATGATCTCATCACCCTGCCACGAATATTGTGCATTTAAATTAGCCCCCTTTGTAATGGCTTCCACATAATCATAGACTTCCTGTCCGCGATCACTTTGCGTAACGATTTCAGGCTGGGCTTGTTTGTTAACAATCGACGGGATATAGCTAACCTGCTTAATTTCACCCTCTTCAATAACACATTTCGCGATCATGGTATAGATAGCTTCCGGATGGAAGGGATAAGTAGGATATTCAGGGTCGGGTTCGAAACCAAATAATTCACGGCGACGCGATGCCCATGAATCAGGGCGGTCATCCTCTTTGGGTGCGAGGAAAGGTAAGTAAGTGCCAAAATTGCCTAAACCATGAAAGATGACCTTGCCTTTATAGGTTTCGATTCCATGCAAAATATGTGCATGATGGGATACGACTAAATCTGCCCCTGCATCAATCGCGGCATAAGATATTTGCTGTTCGTAGTCAGCTAATTTGACAGGGGTATGTCCTAATCCCTTATGTAATGAGACAACGACCAGATCACAGCTTTGTTTCAGGTCGTCTATATTCTTTTGCATCGCTTTCAGGCTATCCGGTACAGCCCAGGTGTAAATCGTGGGTGGTCCACCCGGTGTTGCATAGTCCAGTTCGTAATGCGTAATGATATGCACATAGGCACAACCAGGTTGATTGTGGGTTGCCCACATTTCACGGGGTCCGACGCAGTTATAATCCAGAAATCCAATCTGTGTCCCCTGTTTTTCAAGAATTGCCGGACGAACAGCATGTTCAAGGTTCATACCGCCGCCCGTATAGGCGATATTATGGTCTTCCAGCCAGTCAATCGTATCCTGAATACCATTCACCCCCGCATCAGAAATATGGTTTCCGGCAAATGTAACAATATCGAATCCGGCTGATATTAAACCATCCAGATGCTTGATACTGCGGTCAATTGTAATGGGGATTGTGTCTCGATCGGTGTAGGGTACTTCCAATTGCCCCATTGTAATATCGGCAGCTTGCAAAACCGGATTTACATGTTCGAATAAATCAACAGGAGAGGGTCCTAAAATAACATCTCCGACTGAGAGTAAAGTAATTTCTGACATGTTTAGCTTCCTTCTACGGGAATCACAGGCAAATCAATATAAGAGGGATGATCGGCATCATGATAAATGCTTTGCATCGCGACGATACCTTCTGCATCCTCTCCGATTTTATTGCCTGTATTCATATTGCGATCAAAAAGTGGATAGTTACTGCTGGTAATGTCGATACGGATACGATGTCCCCGGGGGAAATGCTGGCTGGTGTGCCCGGGTGTGATAACAAATTCGTAAATTTCGTGAGGTTGAATCGGTTCAGGCTGATGTCCGAAATTACGTCCACTAGCCCGGATGATGCCTTCTGCAAGGTTATAGGCACGTCCATCAGGATAAACGTGGACTAATTTTGCTGCAAAATCTGTATCACAGGCACTTGATGAGGCATACAGATGTATTTGCAATGCGCCTGTAATTTCAGTATCTTCTTCAAATGGAGCAGTGGTGTAACAGAGCACATCATGACGTTTTTCGATGTGATATTGTTCAATTGGACCTGCAATGACATCGCTACCAGTTAAAGCTCCGATCAAGGGTCCGCCTGTTGTAGGTACGGGCTGATGCGGATCATACAAATAGCGATCGACAGGCTCATCACCCGGCTTTTCTGTACTCAGGACACCATCGCCATCTGCTGTGTTTGCGTTACCATTGCTATGAAGATAAAAGCGTGTCCATTGTGTTTGAGGCAGGGGATATTGATTACTGCTACGCCATTCATTTTTACCCATCACGAAATAATGAATTTTAGGTAGTTCAATGTCTTTGCCGCGCAGATATTTATCGAAGAATGCTATTTGATGCCGATGCAGTCCTGACCCTCTATTATCCGCTCTAAAACCGAAATTGATCTGTCCGAGCGTATTCTGAAAGATCATGCCATGCGCCCAGGGTCCGCAGACCATATATTGTCCATCCCGCGATAATTCTGAGCCTGCCTGACTTTGAAGTTCAATAAAATTCTCGAATTGACTCCAACCTGCACCGTCGTACCATCCACATTCATGAAACACGGGAACGGTTATTTTATCGTAGCGGCGATATTCATCTAATACAGGCTGAGGAACGGGACTTAAACGCCAATTCAGTAATTCCCGAATTTTTCCGAATCGGGCGAGGGGAACGTCCTTAAATGGAAGATAATTGATCACTTCTCCAGGATTATTGCGTGCCAAACTTAGCACTTCACGCATTTCAGTGACATCATGCCCCTCCTGTTCCATCCGTCGCACAGTGTCTGCCGCTTCATTGGGTAGCCACATCAGAGTTGTAATCAAAGAAATGACTCCGCCTGTATAAGGTGGAACAAATTGCTCATTAAAATCGCCTGTCCAGGGGGCAATTGCTTTCAGGTGCGGGGGTTGCTCCACCGCAGTGAGCCACGCAAAACAGGCAGCGTGAGAAACACCATACATCCCGACATTGCCATCGCACCAGGGTTGTCCGGCAATCCATTCGACTGAATCATAGCCATCAACACCTTCAACCGTAAAATTATTCTGTGGATTCCACTCGCCTTCGGATTGACCCCGCCCACGCAGATCAGAAATGACAAAGCAATACCCTGCTTCTATAAGCTCATCCAGGAAAGGAAGCCGTTGTCCATAATATTTGCTATATGCCCGCATAAAAATGACCGGATGTGAGTCGTCGTCATCGGGGCGGTAGAGATCAGCGCTTAAATGAATGCCGTCGCGCATCGGTATTCTGAGATTTTCTTCTATTAACATTGTTCGTTTCATAATAACTTCCTCTTCGAAATAAGACCGTAAGGGCGAGTCATGCGACCCGCCTCACGGTACTAAGGAGGTTTAGGAGGATTGCGGAATAATTGGTAAATCTATATATGATGGGTAGTGCTCATTATGATAAATTGTTTGTATTGCTGGAATGCCCTCTGCATCTTCGCCGATGGCATTGCCAGTATTCATATTGCGGTCAAACATCGGAAAATTACTGCTGCTGATGTCAATGCGAATTCGATGTCCCTTACGGAATAGCTGTCCTGTGTTGCCCATCGGAATTACATACTTAAGAATTTGTCGTGCATCATGCTCTGTGTTGATACAACGGGTTCGTTTGATGCCCTCAGCAAGGTTATATGCTCGACCATCAGGGTAAACATCGACCAATTTTGCACAAAAATCGGTATCTACAACGGTGCTTGAGGCAAAGAGATGTAATTCAATACAGCCCGTCACTTCGACATCATCCTGTAATACATCTGTCGAATAAGACAGCACATCATGGCGCTTTTCGATATGAGATTGTTCGATCGAACCCGCAACGACACCAACACCATTTATCCGTCCTCCGACTGAAGGAACTGGTTTATGCGGATCATAGATAAAATGATCCTGTGATTCGTCGTCGGGCTTGTGTGTGCTCAACACACCCTCATCATGCAGATAAAAGCGTGTTGATATGGTATCCGGTAGCGGGAAATTTGTAGTCGTTTTCCATTGATTACTACCCATCAGGAAATAGCGAACTTGCGGCAGTTCATGATCTACTCCGCGCAGGTATTTATCAAAAAAGGCTATTAATTGTTGATGGATTTGAGCGCCGATACCGGAGGCTGTATTACCAAAATTTCTGTCTCCCAGTGTCGGTGTAAATTGAGCATGAGACCAGGGACCAACAGTCAAATACTGTCCATTACGCGCTTCTTTTGAGCCACCGTATTCCTGCATTTCCATAAAACTATTGATGCAGGTGTATTCGAGCAGGTCATACCAGCCCACGAGATGAAAACAGGGCACGGTTACGCGCTGATAGCCCGATATAGCATCAATTGATGGAGATGGATTCAAACGTTCCTGCCACATTTCACGGATACGGTCGAATTGTGCGAGAGGAATATCTTTCAAGGGCAGGAAATTATAGAATTGTTCGGGATTTGCCACCGCCTCATTCAGGACTCGCCGCATGTCACTAACATCCTGACCTGCCTGTTCCAGGCGATTGGCAATATCGAATGAGATCATTGGTAGGGCATTGAGTGCGGTCGCAAGTGAAATCGCGCCACTTTCAGCCGGAGGTTGCATCCCGCGATTGACGGATTCCATACCACCCATCCAGGGCGCAATTGCTTTAAGATGCGGTGGTTGCGACATGGCGGCTATCCACTGTAAACCCGCTAGATAAGATGCCCCCGCCATCCCGATATTACCATCACACCAATCTTGCATGGCAATCCATTCAATTGTGTCATAACCATCATCGGCTTCGACTGTGAGCATGTCTTCGCGTTTCCACTCACCATCCGATGCGAATCGCCCTCGCACATCCTGCACAATCACCACATACCCTGCGAAGGCAAATTCAATCGCGTTGAATAAATCGCCGCGTTGCAATGTGCGTTCCTTGCCATAAGGTGTACGGATTAGAATAGCGGGATGGGACTGATTATCATCCGGGGCAAGCATATCCGCCCGTAAGATGACTCCATCGCGTACCGGGATTTCTATATTTTTTCGAATCTGAATCGTCGTTTGCATGAGATTGTCCACAGGGGAGCGACTTAACATCGCTCCCTTTTGTCAACTAGTCCTGTTCCATCCAGGTGGTTTCCGGTGTCCAATTTGCTGCATGGGTCTGATTGAAGCCATCGCCATGAACGTAAGGATATTTCGCCTGTAAGAGAATCGTGATTGCAATCGGATTGATTAGCACATGTTCTTCAAAGGCAAGTCGTTGTAGCTCATGAATAATATCTACTTTGGCATCGAAGGCAGGTTCGGAACGTACAGTGGAGAAAAGTGCTTCCATGTCATCGGGATGAGCCATACCCGGTGCGAATAAGATACCGTTCGATGCTAGAACACGTGGCATCGTCAACGCGGGGTCAGCTTCAACACGGCTTGCGAACATAATCAGTCCGGGCCATGTACCATTAACTACATGCTCGTTCTGCGCTGCAAAGTCCATGACATCGACTTCGACAGTGATACCAACTTCAGCTAAGAATCCTTGAACAGCAGTGGCAATGTCGGGTGTATTGCCGCGATTAGCCGCAATGATGGAAGTCGAAAAACCATCCGGGTAGCCAGCTTCTGCCAGCAATTCCCGTGCCCGATCAGGATCATAGGGATAACCTGTGATGTCGGGGTTGTAAGCAAAATTGCCTTCAAGTGCCCATTGATTGGTTGCAACACCTGCGCCATTCAAGAAAACATCGACAATCGCTTCACTATCAATTGCATGACTTACAGCCTGACGGACAAGTACATCGGCAAATGGTGAATCAGGATTCGCACTCTGTGGAACAACACCTATAATAGCCGAGCCAATACCATTGGTTTGCGGAATCACGATGCCTCCGGCGGCTTCAATGTCAGATGCGTAAGTTGCAGGGAGTGAGATAAAGGCATCCAGTTCATTTGCGGAGAATGCAGCAACGGCAGTCACAGGGTCAGCGATGATATGCCACTCAACACCATCAAGATAAGGCAAACCTTCCTGCCAGTAATCTTCATTGCGTTCGTAAACCTGCATCACATCGCGTTCCCAGCTTACCAGTTTGAAAGGACCTGTTCCAACAGGGTTAATCCGTGCCTGATCCTGTCCATTTTCTTCAAATGAAGTCGGGGAAACAATCGGACCTGCTATCGCACCGGTAGCAGCAGAAATGGTGTTATCCCAACTCGCAAGTGTGATCTGAACCGTGAATTCATCAATTACATCAATGGACTCAATTCCTGTAAATTCGGAGCGTCCAACTTCAGCAAAACGGTCGAGATTCCATTTTACAGCTTCGGCGTTGAGAGGTGTGCCATCATGGAAGTTAATACCCTGACGGATAACAATCGTCAGCGTGCGTGCTTCGACATCTTCTGTGAATGATTCAGCGAGATAAGGCACAATCTGACCGTTTTCATCATAACGACCGAGGCTTTCAACTGTCGTATTCATGATGATGAAATCTTGATAACCACGTAGTGCGGGTGGATCACCGAGAGATGCAGCATCTGTCAGGATACCGATACGTAAAACACCACCGTATTGTGGTTCCATATCCTGTGACTGAACGGAGATACTCATCAGCAACAAAATTATGCTTGCCATGAGCAAACTTATTGGACGAAACGTACTCTTTCGAACAATTATCTTTTTCATAAAACTTTTCCTTAGAACTTTACTTTTAGCGAAACAACTATAGTATTGGATGTAGTACGTGACTGAACGATAGTGCCGCATCGCAATAACGTAGCCTGGCAGGGTGTTTTGCAATGTGCGTATATTGTTCGGTCATGACTCAAAAACATTCATCATTTCTCTCAAATAATCCTCCTCTATTTTCCGGTCAAAAATGTATTTTGAACTCACAATTTGCGAGCTTGATACCCTCGTTTATATCGCACCACTCTCACGTAATTTAGAAATTTCCTCGCCGGACATATTCAAAACCTGCGTCAGGATTTCGTCGGTATGCTGTCCCAGGATGGGAGATGCTTCCATAGGAACATGTGATTCAGTCATCTTAATCGGAAAACCGGGCATCAAGATATCGCCACGCACCGGATGATCCATTACTGTGAACATGCCGCGTTCCTGTAAAAATGTGTCGTTAATCAATTCTTTGGAACTCATCACCGCGCCAGCCGGAACACCCGCTTTACCAAGAATTTCCATTGCTTCGATTTTGTTATGTTGCTTTGTCCACTCGCTCAGGAAGTTGTCAATTTCTTTGCGGTAGATATACCGTGATTCCGGGGTAGCAAAACGCGGGTCGTCAATGAGGTCATCGCGTCCGATTGCTTCCAGTAAATAGCGCCATTGCGGGCTATCCCCATGACGTGAGGCGTAAATATAAACATAGTCATTTGCTCCACCCGGCGCACAGGGATAGAGACCCGCAGGTGCAACTTCCGCCATCGGCATTCCGTTCCCGACGCGGTCGGTCGGTTCACCTGTGATGATTTGCTTGCCATACGCAGAGCGGCAGAAATTAATAATCGCATCCTGCATCGCGACTTCGATTTGCTGACCTTTGCCCGTAAATTGTCGCTGATAGAGGGCGGCTAAAATGCCGAGCGCACAGTGAAAACCTGTTCCACTATCTGCTAGATTGGGTCCCGGGCGTAATGGTAAGCCATCGGCTTCACCTGTCAGGCTCATTGAGCCTCCGGTCGCCTGTCCAACGGGATCAAATGCCGGAAAATCCGCGTAAGGGCTACCCGAACCAAATCCTTTAATCTGTGCATAGATGATACGCGGATTGATTTCAGAAACAGTGTCATAATCGAAGCCCAGGCGCTCAATTGTGCCCGGACGGAAATTTTCCACAAATACATCGGCTTGAGCGATCAGGTCTTTGAGTACCTGTTTACCCTGTGGCGATTTCATGTCGATGGTGACAGATTTTTTATTCGCATTAAGAAGAACAAAATGGATACTATCTTCGCCGGGAATGTCTGTTGAAGAGGTGCGCCCCTGTTCGCCCGTGCCAGGACGCTCAATTTTGATGACAGTTGCTCCGAACCATGCCAGAGTTTCAGTACAAACCGTGCCTGATTCAAATTGTGTGAGGTCAATAACGACAACACCGTCAAGTGCTGCGCCTTTATGTGATGTTTCTGTCATTGTGGCGACTTTCCATTTAAATCAATATTCAAAAAAACAGGCATTACTTTAATCATTCAGGATAGGGGCACGATGTACGTACCTCGGACTACAACTTAATCTGTATCAGGGTCACTTTCCTGCAAACGCGGAATCAAATTTTCCCGTCCGAATTTGTAGATGATACGATAGGCTTCTACCAGTGCATCGGCATCTTCTGCAACACAGGCATCATAAATGCGTCGATAGTTTGCCAGTCGTTGTGATACGGCATCTCCGGCTACCCGTGAAAAATAGTGCCGATACTGAGTTGATTTATCCCACAGGCTGGAGATAATCCGCAGCAAATGTTCTTTTTCGCTGGCATTGAGCACTGTAAAAGTGTACTCACGGACAAGTGATACTCTGCGGGGAATATCTTTAAATTCAGCTTCGGCAGCTTCGATTTCATCTAATAAGTCTTTGAGTTCATCGAGTGGAATACGGCTGAAATCCTGTGCTGCCCATTGTGCCGCAAGCACTTCTAATTCTTCACGAATCCGGTAGATTTCTTCATATTCTTCCCGCGAAATTTCCGCGACAGTTGCACCACGATTGGCGTGGAATGTGACCAGCCCTTCTGCCTGTAAATGTCGCAATGCTTCACGGACAGGCATGGTACTTACACCGAACATATCCGCCAGTTCATCCTGACGCAGTCGATCCCCGGGTTGTAATTCACCCGAGAGGATTTGACCGCGAATACCATCTACGACAGCGTCCTGCACATTACCAAATGTAATTCTATGAATTGATTTTGATTGTTGAGTTGACAAAATACACAATCCCGCTAATATTTACTATGAAACGATATTCGATATTATATCGAATTTTGAATATTCGTCAAATAACCAATATACCTTTGCAGCACATCTATTAAATTACTTTTTTTGGTTTGATTATGCAACGATTTTTATTGCAACGATTTTTACATATGATCTTCATCGTCTTTATTGTGACTGTTCTCGCTTTCGGGATATTGCACATCATTCCCGGCGATCCTGTTCTCGCGATTCTCGGAGATATGGTGACACAGCAGCAAATTGACGATCTGCGCGAAGAACTCAATCTCGATAAACCTCTGCCACAACAATACTGGCTATGGGTCTCAGGATTGGTACGCGGCGATTTCGGGCGCTCGATTCTCTATAATGAAGATGTCGCAGGTCTGATTAAGGCACGATTACCTGTTAGTGTTCATCTCAGTCTCGCAGCATTCATACTGGCGATTGTCATCGGTATCCCCGCCGGAATAAGCAGCGCTATGTTTCATCAACGCACGGCGGATAACCTGATTATCGGATTCATCAATCTGGGTATGGCAGTTCCGATATTCTGGCTAGCTTTCATCGTGATCTATTTTTTCGCCTTGAAGTTGTCCTGGATTCCGGTTCAGGGTTATACCTCTCCCTTTGAGGATTTCGCTCTCAGCCTCAAGCAAATCACCATGCCTATTTTGTTACTCTCTTTAGCACCGGTTGCCATTGTTGCGAGGCAAACACGCTCTGCAATGCTTGATGTGCTGGGTCAGAGCTACATCCGTACTGCACGCTCAAAAGGTCTCAAAGAGCGAAATATCATCTATCGACACGCATTCAAAAACGCCATTATTCCGGTTGTCACCGTGATCGGTTTGCTGGCGCGTTCACTGGTCGGCGGGTCAGTATTAATTGAAACAGTTTTCAATATTCCCGGTATGGGACGCTTAATGGTTTCAGCGATATTTTCAAGAGATTTTGCCATCGTTCAGACGATTCTTGTCATTGTGGGTCTGACAGTATCCGTTGCCAATCTCCTCGTAGACCTGTCTTATGGTTATCTTGACCCGCGAATCCGTATAGGAGGCTAAACAATGGCTCAACTCACAGCAAATCAACTTGATGCAGGTTCACAACCTGTGATTCTGGACAAACCACAGAGTCAGTTGCGGCTCTTTTTGAAAGCCTTCTTTTCCAGAAAAATCAATTCAATCAGTGCGTTCATTATCACGATAACCATTCTATGCGCGGTCTTTGCCCCGATAATCGCGCCGTATGACCCGTACAAACAGAGTCTGCGTGATTCACTCAAAGAACCTTCTTTCAGCCATATTTTAGGAACAGACGTACATGGTCGCGATGTATTTAGTCGCATTCTCTATGGGGCGCGTACTTCATTGATGGTGGGGGTGTTTTCTGTATTTGTCGGCGCGTCCATCGGCATGTTTCTAGGACTCATCGCGGGCTACTATGAAGGAATGTTGGAAGCGATTATCATGCGTTTCATTGACGCCCTGATGACTATTCCTTCGATTATGCTGGCACTGGCGATTGGTTCAGCAAGGGGTGGTGGATTGACAAATGTGATGATTGCCATCGGTATTGCCTTTTTGCCAACTTATGCCCGTCTGATGCGCGGGCAGGTGCTGGTGGCAAAGCAAGCCGACTATATTTTGAGTGCGCGTGCGCTCGGTGCAAGGCAACTATATATCATTTTCCGGCATATTCTCCCGAATACCTTATCCCCGATTATCGTACTCATCACCATGAATTTTGGTGCAGCAATTCTGGCAGAAGCAGGTCTCAGTTTCCTCGGATTAGGTATCAATCCACCCGGAGCAGCATGGGGCAGCATGGTCAATGATGGTTATCGTTATCTCCTATCCCATCCTTATCTCTCATTTGCGCCGGGCGTTTGTATTATTGTTCTGGTACTTGCGATTAATCTCGCCGGTGATGGCTTGCGCGATGCTCTTGACCCGACTTTACGGGGCGGCAGTTAGCGGATACCAGCATCTAACCTCATGTTGACTATCTAACTTTGTGATTGGAGGCGCTTCACTCACACATTTATGGTCAGCATGAGGGCAACGTGGCGCGAATCGGCAGCCTGTCGGGAATTTACCCGGACGCGGTGGTTGTCCCGGAATGATTTCCAGGCGATCAACTTTCTGATCTAATTTCGGCACAGAACGCAATAACGCAGCCGTATAAGGATGAGCAGGTTCATCGAAGATAGTTGCAACGGGCGCTGTCTCAACTATCTGTCCGGCATACATCACCGCGACACGATCACATATATCGGCAACAATCCCGAAATCATGCGTGATGAAAATCAGTGCCATGCCGTATTCTTCCTGCAATTCTTTCAGCAGTTGCAAATACTGCGCCTGAATGGTCACATCCAGCGATGTTGTGGGCTCATCGGCAATCAGCAAACGTGGCTGACAGGCAATCGCAATTGCACCGACCACCCGTTGTTTCATTCCTCCGCTCAGTTGGTGTGGATAGGCATCGACCCGTTTTTCGGCAGCCGGAATTTTGACTTTTCGCAAGGCTTCCACGACTTCAGCCATCAAATTGCCTGCTTTTTGTTTGAAATGCGTGGTGATGGATTCGCCAATCTGGTCGCCAATATCAAAAACCGGATTTAATGATGTCATCGGGTCTTGCAAAACCATTGAAATGAGTTTGCCACGAACATCGCGCATCTGACGTTCTGATAACGATAGTAAATCCTGTCCCTGAAATAGAATTTCACCCTCTACGATTTTTCCGGGGCGGGGTACAAGCCGCAAAATTGAGAGACTTGTCAGCGATTTACCACTGCCGGATTCTCCGACAATGCCGAGTGTCTCATTTTCATTGACATAGAAACTGACATCATCCACAGCCGTGATGGTTGTATTTCTGAGCTTGAAATAGGTTTTTAGATTTCGGACTTCTAATAAAGGCATTTTTTATTTCCTATTGTAATTCCCTCAAAATTTTTATTATTCATGGCAAGGATCTGGCACGCCAACCCCCTACTGGATGTCTGATTTATTTTGAGACGCTACATATTGTCTTCATACAATAAACAGGCAACCCTATGACCGGGTTTTACTTCTTTCAGTTCCGGGATGACATGAGAACAGTGTGGCATCGCGACAGGGCAACGGGTGTGAAAACGGCAACCTGTCGGCGGATTGAGCGGACTCGGGACTTCGCCCGGTAAGACATTCCGTTCACGCTCTGGATTCGGGCGATACGGTAGACTCGCGGCGAGTAATGCTTTCGTATACGGATGTAGCGGGTCTGTACAGATCGTGTCTGCATCGCTTGATTCAACGATTGTCCCCAGGTACATCACCATAATGCGGTCACTGATGAAACGTACTGTTGCGAGATCATGCCCGATAAAGAGAAGGCTAACATCCAATCCCTCTTGTAAATCTTTGAGTAGATTCAGCAACTGTGCTTGAATCGACACATCCTGCGATGAAATCGGCTCATCTAAGATAATCAGACGGGGTTTACAGGCAAGTGCCCGTGCTATCGCTATGCGTTGTCGTTGTCCGCCACTGAATTCATGCGGAAATTTTGATGCGGCTTCGGGGTCAAGACCAACAGTCGTCAATGCCTCATCAACTATTTTGCGAAGAATAGGGGCAGGCGGTTTACCAATCGCAGTCAGTGGTTCACTGATAATATCCCCGACACGCATTCTTGGATTCAAAGAGGCGTAGGGATTTTGAAAGACAACCTGGACTGTCCGGCGGTATTCCATCAAATCACCTGCATTAAAATCGGCAAAGGTTTTTCCGTTAGAGAAAATTTCCCCCTCACTTAGTTCTTCAAGCATGAGCAGGAGCTTCACAATCGTCGATTTACCGCAACCGGATTCGCCTACCAGCCCGAGCGTTTCCCCTTTTTCGATTGCAAAATCAACCGAATCAACCGCTTTAACATAATCAGTCTGACGTGAAAATAAGCTCTGTCGCACCGGGTAATATTTTTTGATAGCGCGTGCTTCTAAAATGGTTTCCATAAAGTATTTTTCCTATTGATTACTGCTGTCCGGGATTCAATATTTCTGTGAGAGCATCGCCCAGCAAATTAAAAGAAAGCACTGTCGTCACAATTGCAACACCGGGCACAAGTGATAGCCACCATGCGGTTACGATATAGGAGCGTCCATCGGCAATCATCGTTCCCCAGGATGGCGTCGGTGGTGGAATGCCTACTCCGAGGAAGCTCAATGATGATTCGAGGATAATCACAATCCCGACCTGTAAAGTTGCTAAGACAATCAAGGAGGTGCTGATATTGGGTAAAATGTGTTTCAGCATGATTTGCACTCTGGAAATTCCGGCGACCTTTGCCAGCGCGACATAATCCATCTCTTTGACTCTGAGTGTTTCGCCACGTGCCATGCGTGCATATTCTGCCCAGAGAATCAGGCTAATCACAATGATGATATTGCCAAATCCCGGCTCAAAGACGACTGCAAAAACCATCGCCAGCAATATCGCAGGGAAAGCAAAAGCAAGATCAACCACCCGCATGATAATCGTCTCAATCCAACCACCCATATATCCGGCGATTATCCCGAGCGTTGTACCGATTGTCCCGGCGAGTAAAATCGCAAAAGACGCCACTATCAGCGATGTTCGTGCGCCGTAAATCAAGCGGGTTAGCATATCGCGCCCGATGCTATCTGTTCCAAGTAAATATTCGCTGCTGCCACCTTCTGCCCAGGCGGGGGGTCTCAGACGGGATGTCAATGTGCCCCTGTCCGGTTCATATGGACTGATAAAAGGCGCTAATATCGCTACAATAACCAGAATAATTATGAGCCCCAGACCGATGAGACCTGTAACAGTCGATACGTTAAGTCGCAAATTTTTCAACATTATGAATACCTGATACGCGGGTCAATATACGCATAGAGTAAATCAACCAATAAATTAATCGCTAAAAATGAAGTCGCGGTGAAGAGAACAACCGCCTGTAAAACGGGGAAATCACGTGCGAGTACCGCTTCATATGCCAGACGACCGACACCGGGCCAGGCGAAAATTGTCTCGACAATCACCGCCCCGGAAATTGTGCGTCCGAAAATTGTACCCACATAGGTCAGAACAGGAATGAGACTATTACGTAAGGCGTGTTTCCAGATGACTTCGCGTTCTGATAAACCTTTGATGCGTGCTAGCTTGATGAATTCACTATCAATCACTTCGATCATTCCAGCACGGGTCAGACGCATAACGGCTGCTGTCATGAAGCTGCTGAGTGCGAATACAGGCAAGACAAATTGAAGCGGTTTTCCGTATCCCGATGTGGGTAGCCAGCCAAGTTGTACACTGAAAAAGTACATCGCGACGATACCCAGCCAGAAAACAGGAGCAGCCTGACCGATTAAGGCAATGATACGTAAGAGCACATCAATAATTGTGCCGCGTGTGGTAGCAGATAAAACACCTGTGAGCACACCGATGATGAAGCTAATGAGCGTACTGATACCGGCAAGTTGTAGCGAGGCAGGCAAACGTTCAAGCAATAAATCCGTTGCGGGGGCACGTTCACCGCGAATTGATCGCCCGAGATCACCACGCAGGGCATTCCCGGCGAAAATAACATATTGTTCCAGAATCGGTTTATCCAGCCCGAGTTGTTCCGTGAGGATAATCCTGTCCTCTTCGGTCGCAAATTCACTGAGCAAGAGGGCAACCGGATCACCTGTCATGCGACTCAGAGCAAAGACTACAACACTTGTCAGGAATAGTGTAATAAGCGCCTCGGGAATACGGCGCAAAACGTAATTCAACATAAAAATCTATTTTCCATTATTTGAGACTGTTACAGGCAGGGGCACAACGACCTGTCATGCCCGAACCTGTATTCGTCATTCGCTTCTTATCTTATCCGGTGATGAGTTCAATGTTCTGTGGTCTCATCCGAATGGTAGGCCAGTCAGCAACTTTGTCACTCGCGCCGTATGGCTCATTGGCATACACAATGAAGATTCCCGCAGCATCGTCATGCAGCAATTGACCGAATTCCCGTGCCAATTCTTCGCGGCGTACCGGGTCGAGTTCAGCCGCCATCTCAGCGATCAGCGCAGCACTTTCGTCAGTAGCATAGGATGTGAATGGACCCTGTGGTGCGAAGAAAATTGTTGACGGTGTCAGTGGTTCGGCAAAAGGCTGTCCACGCTGTGTGAAGAAGAAGTCATTGGCTTCAGCACCAAGCAATTCACCGCGCACAGTACCCCAATCCGATGGGATAATCGTGACATTCACGCCAATTTCTGTCCAGTACTGTGCGACGATTTCGCCAATAAGTGGTAATTCTGCACCTGGATTGGCTGTCAGTGTTTTCAGAGACAGGTCAAAGCCGTCAGCATATCCGGCTTCTTCAAGTAGCTGGCGTGCCATATCGGGATCATAAGGATAGGGGGCAATGTCAATCCAGCTCGGCACAGGATTTGGTGCACCAGCCGGTACTGCCTGACCCTGGAAAATTGTGTCTGCGATTGCCTGACGATCAATTGCGTAGTTCAATGCCTGACGCACCCGCACATCCGCCCAGGGCTGATCCTGTACGAAACGTTCTTCCTGTGTTTCAACGATACCACCGAACCAGATAAGCGGTACCCAACTCTGAGGAATAGAGTGAATTGCGAGTCCGGCGTTTTCGATTGCTGGAATCGAATCGTAGGAAATCGGGGCAAGGTCAGCTTCGCCGGATAGTAACATCGCTACACGGGTCGATTCTTCCGGTACAAGTAAGAAGGTCACTGTGTCATATTGCGGAGTCACGCGCCAGTGATTTTCAAAATCGGGGATGGTTGTTAAAACGATAGGACCTGCCTGTTGATGCGGTTCTGCCAGTGTATAGGGTCCTGTACCAACTGGATTGGCATTGGCTTCCTCATCACCAACTTCCTCAACATAGGCTTTTGATACGATGATGCCACCTGCGTTGTAATCCATCAACAAACTACGATCCAGTTCGGCATATGGAGATAGCAGGTTAATCACCACAGTATAGGTATCTGTAACTTCTACTGTGTCGATGAGGTTACGCATCTGTGCGGCAGGACTACCAATAGAATCTTCGGCAATCATCCGCATAATCGAGTATTGAACATCTTCTGCGGTAAGTTCGCCCCATCCATCATGGAATTGAACTCCTTCGCGTATCTGGAATGTCCACGTCATGCCATCTTCTGACATTTCCCATTCTGTTGCGAGACCGGGTTGCGGTTCGGCTGTTTCAGGGTCGGCGTAAATCAAAAATTCATAGATTAAACCGAGGTAGGTCTGGCGTGCAACACCACCATTCCAGGGTAAGAAAGTATCTTCGGCGAAAGTTGACAGGGCAATAGTGATACTATTTTCCTGTGACATCGAGGTCGGCATCAGCATTAAGAAGATGCCCATGATTAACAAAATTTTGACTGTAAAACGGTGCTTCATAAAGTTGTCCTCCAAAATAGTAATATGAGTTGCAAAATTTATTTTCGATATTCGATATTATATCATGATTTACTCCTTTGTCTGCTTTATTCGTCATAAATTCGATTGTCCGATAAAGGCTTATGATAACAATCGAACGGGAAGTGTCTCTAAACCATATTCTGGAAAGGAGATATGCCGCTTTACCGTTCCATTAAGGTGGAATTGTTTAGTGTGTTGGAGTAATTCTTCCAGTGCAACACGCAGTTGAAGCCGTGCCAGAGATTGCCCCGCACATTTATGGACACCGTGTCCAAAGCCAAGATGTCGGTTGGGATGCCGATCAAGTTTAAAGGTGTCGGGGTCAGGGAAAATATCAGGATCACGATTCGCTGCAAGGTAAACCAGCGCAATGACCTCGCCTTCCTGAATATGTCGCCCGTTGATCTCAATATCCTGTGTTGTTGTCCGGGCTGTTGCAGCACTCGGTGAATACAGTCGCAAAAATTCTTCGATTGCGTCCGGGATTCGTTCTGGATGCTGACGTAGATAATCCTGTAACTCATTATCCTCTGCCATGTGCAAAATCGCATTGCCGACACCATTACTCGTGCCTCTATCTGCTGCAACCAGTAAGCCACGCACAAATCCCGCAACGACTTCCACAGGGACAGGCTCGCCATTCACACCCTTCACCAGCAATCCGGTAACAATATCCTGATCGGCATCAAGCGGGTTATTTTCCCGTTCTTGAGCCAATTCCAGAGCATAGGCATCTAATTTAGCACTCAATTCATCGGCTAAGTGTCGATCGCCATCACCGACTGCGTGGACATAGCGCTGACTGGTCGCCTGTAAAAATATCGCATCTTCTTCGTCAGCCCCGAGAAACAGGCATATCGCACGCATCGGCAATAAATTCGCAAATTCGGACATCATGTCGCCTTCGCCTTTTTTCAGCAGAGGCTCAATGAACCGCTTTGCAATCCGGCGTAAATCTCCCTCAAGGCGATTGATGCGCTCATCATCAAAGTAAGGATTCATCGCACGCCGGAATTGAGCATGTTCGGGCGGGTCAATGTGCAAGGGTTTACGTGGCAGACCACTGCGCGGCGATTGGGGTACAAGATTTTTGGTGGCTGTACTCGCACAGCCACCTGTTGTAAAACTGACAATATCTTCGTATCGTGTTAAAGACCAGAAGCCATCCCATGCATCTGAATGTGCTACCGGGCAACATTTCTGTAAATCACCGTAAGTCGCATGGGGATCATCAAAAGTCCCTGACTCAAATGGATTCCAATCCTGTTTGTTCTGTTTCGTCATGATACCTGCTCAAACTTTAGCTTCAATTCACGGACACCATATTCAGGCCAGGTATTTTCGGGTTCAGTTTCTTCCAGTAACTCAAAATGTTGAGTCCGTGCCAGTAATTCTTCCAGCACAACACGAATCTCCATACGTGCTAAGGGTGCACCGAGACATTTATGTACACCGTGCCCGAAAGCCAGATGCGGATTGCGATCCCGTTCGAGACTGAATTCGTGTGGATTCGGGAATACTGCTTCATCGCGATTACCGGACATCCAGATTAGTGCGACAACATCATTCTCGTTGAGAACACGTTCTTTGATTTCGACTTGCTTCGTGGTTGTACGGGCAAAAGCCTGTGTTGGCGGAAATAAACGCAATAATTCTTCAATCGCGTCCGGGATTAAATCGGGATTATTCCGTAATTGGCTCTGCAAATCAGGGTGTTTTGCCAGATACCAGACTGCTGTTGCCAGAAATAAAGTCAGCGTGATGTGTCCTGCTACCAGCAATTGCCGGAGACAACCCACTATCACATCATCGGGAATAGGTTCTCCATCCATACGGGCAGCTATCAAGGCAGAAGTAACATCGGTTTCTGTATCGAGTGGTTGTTCTTTTCGAAGCGCAAGTTGTTTTCTGGCATAGGTATAGAGGGCTTCACTCTCTCTTTTTAGTGTCTCACGGTCACCTGTTTCGAGTGATTTGGCATAGAGTTCGGCATGATCTTTGAGTCCTGACGCATCTTCCTCTGACATATTCATGAATTGACAGAAGGCACGTACAGGCAGGGTATACGTAAATTCCTGTACAAATTCACCCTGACCTCTTGCCAGCATCGGTTTCAGCAAATCAGTTACCAGTTTGCGGACAGTTGGCTCAAATGCGTCAATGTGTTGCGCCTGAAACGGTGGATTGAGTGTGCGTCTATAAAATGTATGGGCAGGCGGGTCAGCATGAAGCGGCACACGTTTCCCGAAGCCAACATGCGGGACAACATTTTGCACTGAATTGATGAATGTTCGTGCATCAGCGGCAGCAGTCGTTATATCGTCATAGCGGCTCAGTAACCAGAATCCGTCCCATTGGTCGCTATGTGCCACCGGACATTCACCACGCAATTTCTCGAAGCTACGATGCGGGTCTTCCAGTACGCTTTTATCTAATGGATCCCAATCCTGCGGGATTTTTGTTTCGCTCATAAAAAATGCTCCAAAATAATTTTCTGTGATGTGCAGGTTTAACGCGTCAAACCCCTACTAATCAATTACATGTGTTTCCAGAAATTCTGAAAATTGTTGCCGCATCAGGTCATCGTTCCAATTTTTAGGGTCAACGTTGTCGGCGCTGATTTCAAATACGGGAATTCCGGCGTCTTCCAGTCCCTTTTTAATGAAGTAGGTGCTACGTCCGGCACAATCATCCTGTGGTGCAAGTTGAACGGCTGCTTTAATGTTGTGTCTCCGGGCTTCATTGATATACCATTCAGTACTCCAGGGGGGTGTGCGTAAGCCATCCGTCAGACTGACATACCGTGCCGCCAGTGTTCGCAGAGGGTCATCGCCATAACGAACATAGGCATCCGCAGCAATTGCTAGATACATCGACCATACAAAAACTGCACCATATTCATCCTGAAAATATTGATAAAAATTCGTGTTGTACCAGAGTCCAACGCCTATCCACATCAAGCGAATGCGCTCGTTTTCACAGACCGCATCGCCGTTATCGACTGTCGCTTTAACTTCTTCATAGAACTGTTTCGCGGCGTTTAATCCCCATTCTGTGCCGCGTTGCCATTGTGGAATCATCACAGCAGGGATTGAGTCGCTAATAGCAATCGGGACAGGTTCAGTTTCTGCGATTAGGTTGCGTGCCAGGGTGTTGTATTCTTCCTGCTCATTAACCATATCCAGAATCTGTTTGAGCTTTTCCATCTCAAATTTCCGTCCGGTTTGCTCTTCCAGAAATGCAATAAAGCGCTGCAACTCTGCCACCATCAAATCAAGGCGATGACTTTGATAGAGGTCTTCCCAATCATGGCGTGACTTATCCCACCAATCGAGATGAGTCGGTTCAGCAACAATCGTGCGTTCGAAGATAAAAGTCGGGATATTGTGTTTCTTCTCCCAGAGTCCATAAATTTTGATTTGACTGTCACAGCCCATTTCTGTTACAGCGAAAGAGATTTTTGGCAAGCCTCCCCAGGGTGCATCTTCGATAGGGTCGCCCATTGTCGATGCCAGCGGAAGCGAACAGTATGCACAGGTATGTGAGCTATAGCCTTCCCCATGTAAGAGACTGAGATAGTAGGGCGCTTTCTGGCGCGATGAGACAACAGCCGACCACCACTGATTGACGATGAAAGGAATATCCATTGCACGTAAAATTTCTTCGGGTGCTCCGGCACTTACCAGGGCGCAGGGTTCGCCGTTTGCAACACGTTCCTGCACTTCCTGAAACCATGCTTTCTGGTATTTGGAGGCATCTTTTGCTGATTGCAGACGTTTATCCGCGCCACGTCCGCGCCACTTATTCTCCTGTTTTGTAGATGAGTTGTCGCTCACGAATTCAGCCTCTCTTTTGCAGGAGAAATAGATTGAACAAATGCTTTAATTTCTTGCTTCAAGTCGGGATTCTCATTTAAATTGTAGGGTTGCTGTGGCAGATACAAGGACGGAATGCCCTGTGCATCCAGGGCTTTTTTTTGTTCGGGATAATCCCACAATGCGGGTTGGTCGCCGTTATATATAAAGAAGATAACGCCATCAGCCTGTGCTTTTTGAGCTTGATTCAGACAATATTCCGCCCGTTCATCTATGCTGGCTTTGGTTGGATAAGGCGCACGATTGAAGTAAAAATCAGTGATGGCATCTAATGGATTACCTGATTCAGCGATTTGTCCTTCGATTATTCTGTTTCCCCAATCGCTATCCTCTGCAACAACAATCGCACCGCTAGATTCAATCATTTCGTAGAGTTGTGTGTTATCGAGCGAACTACCTTCGACATAAATGCGAACTGAATCCGGTTGAGATAAGGGAATGTATTCTGTAAAGAAGCGCTGTAAAAGTTGATTGTGTTCCTGTTTGGACATTAACATGGATGTGCCGATGAGTTGCAAGGCATCCACACCGGAAACACGTCCCTGTCGGCGTAAGTCTGCCAATTTTGCTAAAGATTTGCGATTTTCATTGCAGATTGCAATTGCATCCCATAAATCTTTGTCGCTTATTGTTTTAGATGCCCATTGTTCTATTTTTTGCTTGAAATGCTCGATCTGTTTCCGGTTGTATTGCAAACTGGTCTCTGATTTGAGATGCAAGAATTCAAAATAGTCCACAGGCGGGATTTTCGGGTCTGGCTCAAGTCGCTGAATTTCCCGGAGATAGTAAAACAATCGCACAACCGACTCATCAAGATTGGATAAAATTAATCGATTAGCAAAAGAATATGTTAAATCCAATATTCGATCGAATATGGAGGTAAAAAAAGGGTTGAAATTGCTTTTGAGGTATTTATTGGCTAAATGAATGGATGATTCTGGATTACCTTTGATGCGGTGGGGCATCATTCCGGCAACAATAATAAGCTCAACAGGGACATCAGCCGAAATATATGCAACGATAGACTGTGCGGTGTCATTCCGGTCAGTAAGGCTGTGTGTGGGATTCTGATAGTGTCGAATAGCCTGTTGAAGAGCATTCACAGCTTTTTGCCCTTTCTAACAGTCTGAAACAATATTTGAGTTTGAAAATAAGAACACATTAGTATCATCATAATAAACCGAACATCCGGTATGTTTTCATAAAGCATAGCAATTATTCAAGTCTGCGTCAAGAAATTCTGTATATAATCGCTGAAAGTAGCCGGGTTAATGTGCTTCTCAAAGCACCGCTTGTACTATAGACAGCTTACATGTGTCCAGCTAATAATGTACTCAATGACAAATATATCCGGGCAAAGTTTATGTTTATGCGTGTATTTTTGGCAATATCTATCCTGATACTATTTAGCAATTTTGAAGTTCTTCACATCGATGCACAGGACTGCTTACCAACACGTCTCGAAATCGGGGGTGAGGCACGTGTAACGCCGGGTGCTGCAAACCGTATTCGCTCTGAAGCCAGCACTGATTCTGAACAGATCGGTCAAATTCCTGCTGGAGAAGTTGCCGCTATCCTGGAAGGACCTCAGTGTGCAGGTGGTTTTTTATGGTGGCGCATCACTTATGATGGTGTTGAAGGCTGGACGGTAGAAGCAAGTGCTACAGACTATTTCTTAGAACCCTATTCTGATGAGATTGAGGTTACAGCTACCGATAGTGCTGAAAGTTGTAACACAGAAACACGCCTACAAATTGATGGTTACGGACAGATGAATGCTAATATACCGGGTCGTCTACGGGACGCACCGGGGACAGATGGGGAGCAGATTGGACAGGTTGATCCGATAGATATTTTCCGGGTGATAGATAGACCGATTTGTGTGGATGGCTTTAACTGGTGGCTGGTCGAAGTCGATGATCTGACAGGCTGGCTTGCAGAGGGAGATAGTGAATCATTCTATGTAGAGCCTGTCACTGACCCTGATATTATTGAACAGTTAAGCACACCTGAGCCGTCTCTAATTTCTTACGCCGCTTCGTGGAATGCCGATGGAAGCCGCTTCGCAATTGCTACTGAAAATGGCGTATTTATCTACAACACGACGGATTGGGATGAAGCACCCTATTTACTGGATGATGGCATTCTTGCGACCGAATTAGCATTTAGTACGACAAACCCTGATTTACTGGTTATTGACGGTACAGAAAACATATTCAGATTTCGAGCCTACGAGTTATCTGATGCGGACGAATCCATCTTATTTGAAATTGCGTTAATGGATGGTCCAATGGGTGGCGACCGACCTGCCAATGACTTCGCGTTTAGTGCAGATGGCAGTCAATTGAGTTTTGGCGGCAGTTCTTATGAGATATACGATACAGAGACATGGACACGCCTCAATTATCTGGAAATAAGCGAAGTTGCTGGAAATCATTATGTTCCAGTCATTATTTCTCCGTCTGACTTAAGCGCTAACGGTAACTATGGTGCAGGTGCTATTGATGATGGAATCGTCCATATATTTGATTTGACACGCCCTCATACAGTTGACTTCGGGGAAGAAGACCCGCGTATTTCGACTTTTGACCGAGGTGGGCGCATACAGGACATTACGGCTCTCAGGTTTTCGCCTGATGGGGCACAACTCATCATCGGGGATAATACAGGGAGCTTACAAATGTGGGATATTGAAACAGGAAATCGAACATCATTCATTCGCGCTGAAAATCAAGCATCTATCAGCAATCGAATCAATGAAATCGAATTCCATCCCGACGGTGAAACAGTAGCAACCGCAGAAAGTGACCCTGCCGGGATTGTTCGTATTTTCGATACAGAAAATCTCGACACGATCACTGTTTTCGGAACAGACCAGGCACACACGGTTGCTTATATCGTAGCGTATAGCCCGGATGGGACAGTGTTGTTGACCGTGTTGGACGACACAATTTATGTTCTGGATACGACATTCTACACTGTAATCTCCAGTGTTTCGATTCAAGCACCTTAATATTGAAGCTCATCTGCAAATGGGTTGTGTGCTGACACCGGATTGTTCCGCAAGGTCGCGCAGACGAAGTCGTTCACCGGGGACAAAATTACCACAAACAATCTCGTCATGGATGCGTTTGACCAGTTCATTTGTGATTGTGAAGTGATTTAAATCAAACATTTTAAATATCGATCAGTAAGTAATTATATTTGTGATTTGTGATCACAAATCACAAATTACTATAGTTTGATTATAAAATCAAGTTTTTGGTAGGATGAAAATAGAGGTTTAGATTGTTTTGTAGTAAGTATCTACGACACATGCCTTGCAGAAAGTGTGTCCTTCTGAAACGAATTCGCGCTGATTGAGGATTTCTTCGCCGCAGAGTTCACATTTAACACGATATTTCGAGTGACTGATAAGCCGGGATAGAGAACGTGTTAACTGTACATATTCATAGACGAATAAAAGCTCAGGGGGCATATGCTGGTAGGCTTCAAGATAAGAATGCCAGCGCGACCGTTCATCCGGGGCATATTTCTGTGCATTTTCACGACTCTCAGGATGCGGGACAATTCGCACGGCATTTTCAGTTTCCGTGTCAATAAATGTTGCTGCGACTTTGCCGTAATCAATCATCCGTAATGTACGCCGACTCATCGCACAGCCTGTTGATACTTCAACACCGGAGACAAAACAACCGTCCGTCTCAACAATCATCAGTAGACGTTTATTTTTCTGTGGAAGCTCCAATTCTAAGAGTTGTGCTGCCAGAAATCCCATTCGAACCCCTAATACCTGGCGCGGACAAAGATGACCATGCCGTTCTGCTGTTTTTTCGTAAAATAATTGGAGTTGATTAATACTATACTGTTGCTGCAACATGCTCTTGAATCCCTTTTTCACGTAATGTGACAACATTTCCGATGACGATTGCCATCACTCAATTCAATTTTGAAATCATCACGGCACAGGCTTTGTATTCCGGTTCTCTCGAAATCGGGTCAAGTGCATTACTGGTCAGATTATTTGCCGCCTGACCGGGTGCAAACATATCGCCATGATGAAAGGACATGAAAACAGTCCCTTCGCGAATATCATTGGTGAGTACAGCACTAACGCAAACTTCCGCCCGCGCACTTTTGACGACGACCATATCACCTTCTGAAATCCCCATCAACCGGGCATCATTGCTATGAATTTCAATAGTTTGTGTCTGTGTCCGTTTCATCAATTTGTCGATTTTTCCGGTGCGGGTCATGGTATGCCACTGCGAATAGAGGCGACCTGTTGTCAGCACAAAAGGAAAGCCAATACTGATCTGTTCTTTCGGTTGACCATGACGGCAAGCAATGAAATTCGCTTTACCATCTTTTGTCGCAAATGTGTAATCAGTATAACGGCGTGGTGTTCCGGGATGGTCTTCTGTCGGGCAGGGCCATTGCAATGATTCATTCTGTAGACGCTTATTGGTCATGCCCATCTGGTCACAGGGGCGACCTTCTGTTAACAGACGATATTCATCCCAGATTTCTTCGATGCCCGGATAATCAAAGCCCTGATAACCCATCTGCTTTGCGATTTCAGCAAAAATCCACCAATCCGGTTTTGCCATCCCCGGCGGGTCAAGCAATTTTGCGTTGCGTGTAACCATGCGTTCACTGTTCGTCATGGTACAGTCGCGTTCAATCCATTGTGCGACAGGCAACACAATATCCGAGATTTCAGTGGTTTCTGTATCGAAACAATCCTGTGTGATAATCAATTCTGCGTTGGCAAGTGCCCGTCTAACCTGCGGCAGATTCGGCATACTCACCAGCGGATTAGTCCCCGCAATCCAGATCGCTTTGATTCGCCCTGATTCAAGTGCCTGAAACATTTCGACAGTGGTTAAGCCTTTTTTCGGATGGATACTGCCTTCGGGAACATCCCAGTAATCTTCTAATTCACGGCGGAAAACATCATTTTCAATTGGACGATATCCCGGTAATAGATGCGCCAATCCACCGAGTTCACGTCCGCCCATCGCATTCGGTTGACCTGTCAGCGAGAAAGGACCCGCTCCTTCACGACAAATTTGCCCGAGTAAGAGATGTAAATCAATCAATGCCTGATTTTTCGCTGTCCCGACACTGCTCTGTCCCAATCCCATACAATAGAATGAGAGCAAGTTTTTAGCACTGATGAAAGCATTGGCGACTTTTTCTATCAGGGCAAGTTCTATGCCAGCTTCCTCAGCAAGATAATCGAGATCATATTCTGAGAGCATCGCGACATAATCATCAAAATTATGGGTGTACTGCTGAATGAAATCTGTATTGGCAGCATTTTTTGCAATGACAATTTTCGCAATCGCATGAAAAAGTGCAATATCGCCGCCCGGTTTGACAGGCACATAAATATCTGCTGATTTTGCTGTATTGGTGAAACGGGGATCAACCACAATCAGCGTGTGGTCGGGATTTTTAGCACGGAATTTGCGAATATGCTGAAAAGTCACAGGATGTGCATCTGCCATATTGCTCCCGGCGATGAAAATACAATCACTGTGGTAAATATCATCATAGCAAGTAGGAGGACCATCACTACCGAGCGTTGTGTTATAAGCAACAACTGCACTTGCCATACAGAGACGACTATTACTATCCAGATGGTTCGAACCAAAATGCGCTTTGAATAACTTATTTGCCAGATACCAGCCTTCGGTATCCAATTGACCTGAACCATACATTGCGACGGCATCCGCCCCATATTTATCGAGAATATCCCGGAGACGACCTGCTGTTTCCGCGATGGCATTTTCCCATGTGGTATTCTGAAACTCATCCTGACGGTTGCCTCTAATTTTCGGGTAGAGGATACGTCCCTCTAAATCCAGAATTTCACCGAGCATTGCGCCTTTCGCACAGAGCATCCCTTTATTTGCAGGTGCATCTTTTGTGCCACGTAATTCGATAATTTTATTGTTGCGCGTTTTCACATCGACCAGGCAACCAACACCGCAATAAGGGCACATCGCCCGCCCGGATTTGATTTCCCCCGCTTCAATCTGAATTTGTTCCGGTTGATTCACGACCACAGTGCCATCTCCGTTGTAAGTGTGTGTTGATTCTGAAATTGCTTCTTTAAAAATAGTTTGGTCTTATAAGAAATGATTTATTTGTGATATGCTGTAGATACTATGGGACAGGTAGTTCCCGCTACCCATCCCGGATAGTTAATTGAGTGCGGATAAGGGTGTGGCGTTCTGGTATACTGACGCATCCTTATCCGCATTGAATTTCTTAAGCCGTCGCAATTTCCAGATCCAATTCCATGCGTTCTTTGATTTCTTCTTTGACCTGTGTCTCTTCCTGTGTTGAGAATCGAACAACCAGTGCAGTGAATGACGAAACCACGACCAGGACACCCAGGATGAGATAAGCGTTACCCCAGGCTAAATCTGCCTGACGGAAGAGGAATCCTGCCATCACAGCGCCGAAGTTACCACCCGCACCAACAATCCCGGATACTGAACCGAGTGCTTTTTTGTTGATGAATGGAACGATACCATAGGTTGCGCCTTCTGACATCTGTACAGTGATACTGAATACGATTAACAATGGAATCGCCAGCATCAGAGCAGTTGCCCGCGAGAAGAAAATCAGAGCGATGCCTTCCAGCAGTAAGACCACAAACAAGAACATCACACGCCCTTTGAGACCATTCATTTTAGCAGCGCGGTCACTGATATAACCACCGGTTGAACGGGCGAAAATATTCATCAAGCCGAACAAACTTGCAATCAAACCTGCTGTTGCAACATTCACACCGAAGTAATCAATGAAATACAGTGCCGCCGTACCATTGATAGTTAATTCGATGCCGAAGCAAGCAGCATATACGATGAACAGTGCCCATACACGATAGTCTTTTGCAGCTTCCATGAATGTGCCTTCACCTTTTTTAGCTGCTGGCATTTCACCACGCTCACGTAATTCTTTGAAATTGCCATCGGGCGCATCTTGAGTCAGGAAATAATAGGCAATACCCATGCAGAAGAGCGCAATCCCTGGAATTGCCATCGCAATACGCCATCCAAGAAATTCACTGCCGACAACTGCAACAACAGCAAGGAAAATTTGAGGCATAACAGCCTGCGTAACACCACCACCGAGATTCCCCCATCCGGCAGTCGTTGCATTCGCTGTTCCGACGACATTCGGCGCAAACATCAGACTGGTATGGAATTGCGTAATCACAAAGGACGCACCAATCACGCCAATTGCCAGGCGGAAAATCATAAAGTGCGCGAAAGTCTGTGATAGCCCGATAAACATCACCGGAAGTGAGCCGAAAATCAGCAGGAATGTATAGGTCAAACGGGGTCCGATACGGTCAGAGATAGGACCGATAATCAGACGGGCGATAATTGTCACGAAAACCCCTGCAATAATCGTATCGCCGACCTGTTGCGAGGTCAGTGATAAATCTTCACGAACGATTGCCATAAGTGGCGCAATCCCGAACCAGCCGAAGAATGCGAGGAAAAACGAAACCCATGTGATATGGAATGCCCGCATCTGTGGCGTTCCAATGCTAAAAAGATTAATAGAGGTTGCTTTGTTCTTAAAATCCATGTTAGCCTCCTTGATAGCTACCCGTGCTTATATAAGCTTTACTTTCACAATACCGTCCTCAACTTTCACGGGATAAGTTGGGATAGTGATATTGTCATCATCGAGACATTGCCCTGTTTCCAGATCAAAGTTTTGCTTGTAGATAGGGGATGCAACTTTGAAACGTCCGTTGCGGTCACCTACTAATCCGCGTGCCAGTACATTGGCTTTGCTAAACGGGTCGTAATTACTGATGGCATATACATCTTCACTGCCATTGACCCGGAAAATCGCAACCTGTTCTTCTCCGACGAGGGTGGCTACACCACTCGCGGGAACGATATCTTCAATGTGGCAAACTGATTTCCATCCGGTCATCATGCCTCCTACGCAACTTCTTCGTATGCTGCGGCAATCGCTGTATCAGCGACGATACCGTAAGCAGTTGCCCATGCATCTTTAACTTCATCGGTGAAGGCTTCTCCGAATGCTTCACCCAGTGTCCACAGTAGCGCTTCCCCGACAATCGCATAATGTTCAGCAGTCACGCCGTATGCGACATGACGTTTACCGAGAGCCTGTACAGCCGGAACAATCGCAGATAAATCATCCAGACCATTGACCACAACAGCGAGGGTTTGCATCAACTTTTTACCCTGTTCGGAGAGGTCGCCTTTGAAGAGTGGTTTCACCTGTGGCGCAATCTCGAACAGACGACCATAAAATGTGCTGGCGACTGCATCCGCATCTGTGACCTGTGCAAAAGTTGTTTGTACGATAGTTTTTTGTTCGGGTGTCATGATGTAAAACTCCTTTTTATTTAGTCTGCACCGATAGTGTGCAGGGCATTACGTTCTTCAGGAAATGCCGGACGTTTTTGCCCGCGTTGTTCGATAAAGACCACATTCGAGTCGCGCTGTGGACTATCGACAAAATGACGATAACGTTTTACCAGTTCAGGATTATCAAGCGTTGTTTTCCATTCACATTGATAATTTTCAACGATGACCGCCATCTCTTTTTCGAGTTCTTCCGCAATACCGAGTGAGTCATCAACAATCACCTGGCGCAGGTAATCGAGTCCGCCTTCCAGATTTTCGAGCCAATCAGCAGTACGTTGCAGATGTTCGGCAGTGCGAATGTAGAACATGAGGTAACGGTCAAGATATTTGATGACATCTTCTTCATCGAGGTCTTCTAAGAAAAGTTGTGCATGACGTGGACGTTTGCCACCATTACCGCCGAGATAGAGATTGTAGCCTTTTTCTGTGGCAATCAGCCCAAAATCTTTACTCTGAGCTTCGGCACATTCACGCGCACAACCCGAGCAGGCAGATTTGAGTTTATGTGGCGCACGCAAGCCCTTATAGCGATTTTCCAGTGTAATCGCCATTGTCACTGAATCTTGCTGACCATAACGACACCAGGTTGAACCGACGCAGGATTTAACAGTACGGAGTGCTTTTCCGTAAGCATGTCCCGATTCAAATCCGGCATCAATCAGTTTTGCCCAGATGTCCGGCAACTGGTCGAGATGTGCGCCAAATAAATCAATGCGTTGTGCGCCTGTAATTTTCACGTAGAGATCAAATTCTTGAGCGACTAAAGCGATCGTCATCAATTTGTCGGGGGTAATTTCTCCCGCAGGAACACGTGGAACAACGGAATAAGTCCCATCGCGTTGAATATTCGCCAGGTAATAGTCGTTGGTATCTTGCAGGGTTTTCTTTTCGCCATCATGAATATAATCATTCCATGTCGATGCCAGCAAAGAGGCAACCAGTGGTTTACACACTTCACAGCCGCGTCCCTGACCATAATTTTCGAGCAGGTCACTGTAATCACGAATCTGATTGACTTTAATCAGATGCAATAATTCCTGACGACTATAAGCGAAGTGTTCACAAACATGATTTTTGACTTCTACACCCATTTTGAGAAGTTCACTATTCAGGATTTGTTTCAGTGACCCGACACAACTTTTGCAAGCTGTTCCTGCGCGGGTACATTGCTTGATTTCACCGACAGTTGTCAGATTTTGCTCATGGATTGCACCACAGATTGCGCCTTTGGTGACATTTTCACAGGTGCAGATAGTGGCACTATCAGGGAGAGAGTCGAATCCGATTGCACCACTACTATCACCGTCACGCGCTGGCAAAATCAAATCTTCGGGATGCGGGGGCAGGGCGATACCATTCTGCATGACCTGTAACAACATGCCATAATTACTGGCATCACCCACTAAAATGCCACCCAATAACCTTTTGTTGTTCGCATCAATGACAATTTTCTTGTAGATTCCGGTTGTGGCATCCAGCAAGCTAATGTCTTTTGAGCCTTCTGTAGTTCCGAACGCATCCCCGAAGCTAGCAACATCTACGCCCAGCAATTTCAGTTTGGTAGACATATCGCTACCTTTGAATAATCGGGGGTCGGGTTCAATTGTAAGCTGATCGGCTACAACTGTTGCCATGTCATAGCCGGGAGCGACCAGCCCGTAAATCATGCCGTTATACAGGGCACATTCGCCAATTGCGAAAATATCAGGGTCAGAGGTCTGACACTGTGCATCAATCACGATGCCACCACGTTCACCGATAGTCAGTCCGCTTATTCTTGCAAGCTCATCACGGGAACGAATCCCTGCCGAGAAAACAACTATATCCGTTGATAGGGATGTGCCATCAGCAAAGTCGAGATGTGTGATTCTGCCATTTTCACTGACAATTTCAGAGGTTGCTTTGCTAGTATGGACATCAATATCGAGTGCTTCAATGTGATTGCGGAGTGTCATTGCGCCAATATCATCCAGTTGACGCGGCATAAGACGCGGTGCAAATTCGACCACATGCGTTTTTAAGCCGAGATTTTTGAGGGCATTTGCACATTCCAGCCCGAGCAATCCACCACCGATCACAACTCCGGTTGAACAGTTTTCTGCATAAGCCTCAATTGCCTCGAGGTCATCAATCGTGCGATAAACGAAATTGCCTTCTGAGTCATTTCCTTTAATAGGCGGCACAAATGCAGAAGACCCTGTTGCAAGTACGAGCGTATCGTATGAAACTTCCATTCCACTTTCACTGAGAACCATTTTTTGAGTGCGGTCAATATCTGTGATGCGCTCATTGAGGTGAAATTGGATATTGTTTTCTTCGTAATAGTCAGAGGTTGTTAATGAGAGGTCGTCTATCGTTTGTCCGTCAAAATAAGCACTCAGGTTCACGCGGTCATAGGCGAGATAGCGCTCTTCACCGAAAACGACGATGTCATAACTCTCAGTCGCACCACGCTGTATCAATAAATCGACCAGCTTGTGTCCAACCATGCCATTGCCGACGATAACGATTGTCTTCTTTTCCATAATGTACCTCTCATTGACTGCCGGGAACTTTATAAACACGAGTGTATGAAATTCAGCCGGAAGATACATCTGCATGTAGGGTAGCCTTGCGGGGATAATTTTTTATACCCTGTGGTTAGCCATGTGGCTAGCTTCTTAGTAGTGTCGAATATGTATCAATCTACCATCCGCAATATCAATTTCAATTTCGAGTACATTGCTGAAAGCCTATAATTAGCGGGTTTTGTGAGAGTGTTGGAAGATGTGCAAAAAATATAAGGTAATTTTTTAGTGATTTATACCATCAGATATTCTAAATTTATTGTCAGTTTCAGACTTTAGGCATAAGTCACATACGCCATCCGGGTAAAAAAATGGGGTATCGAACAGGGTATTTTAAATTCACCCGGTTAACCAGGTGGCTAACCACTTAAAATATTAATCAAGGAGAGATTGTTCGACAGTCAGTCTGACGGCTTCAATTCGATTTTGGACACCGAGTTTCGAGAGGATTGTACTGACGTAATTCTTCACTGTGGCGCGGCTGACAAAGATTTTATTAGCGATTTCCTGATTGGTTAAACCATCAACAATCAGTGCCAGTATCTCCTGTTCCCGTTCTGTCAGCTTATAGTCCCGTGTAGTATCAGGTTGTAAGGTCAGGTTGATAAGGGATTGTGTGGCTTCCGGCGTTAGTGCGGGTTTTCCTGCATGAGCCAGCCGGATAATATTCACCATATCGTGTACCGATACATTTTTGTGCATGAAGCCGATTGCCCCGGCTTGCAATGCTGCCTGTACACGTTCATCATCTTTTGAACTGGTCAATATAACAACCTGCACACCGGGATTTTGCTCACGAATTTTTTTTGTGAGTTGTACCCCATTTGTGTCCGGCAAAAACATATCCATCAAAATGACATCGGGATTAACACTGGCACAGAATTGTATTGCTTCTTCCCCGTTGACTGCTTCAGCGACCATTTCAAAGTCATCGAAGCCATTCAGGAAGGTTGATAAACCCTGCCGCACGACCGGGTGGTCATCCACAATCATGACTCGAATCGCTTTTGACATAGTACCTACGCTACTGAGGATGTCTGAATACTGATACATGTTCCCTTGCCCGGAATGCTATTGATTTCGAGTGTCGCGCCGATAGATTCTGCTCTTTCACGCATGATAGCCACCCCGAAATGGTCAGCCGGGATAGTTGACGGGTCAAAACCCTTGCCATTATCCTTGATGCACAGAGTAACCATATCTTTTTCAGAAAATAATTCTATATGAACTGTATCCGCTTCCGCATGTTTTGCTATATTGTTCAATGACTCCTGCGTGATGCGATACAACGTCATCTGAACATCATCCGGCAATGCAACGGATAGCTGAATATCGAGGTCAACTTTGACCTTCTTTCGTGCCATCAATTTTTCCGCCAGTTTGTTCAACATAATTGTGAGGTCACTGGATTGAGTAGATGGCGAACGCATTTCAGAGACCATCGACCGCATTTCGGTTAATGCCTCGCGGGTTAATTGATGAATATCATGCAATCCGGCTTCAACCTGTTCGGGGTTACTTTTCCATAAGACAGTCAACATCTCAGCCATGACACTTGCCGAAAATAGTGTTTGCGTCACTGAATCATGTAAATCCCGCGCCAGACGTTGTCTTTCGTCTAATGCCGCTAAGAACCATTCTCGTTCACGCTCTTTTTGTTCAGCCCGTTTACGCTCAATGAACAGTCCAATCTGGTTGCCGGCAGTATACAAAACTTGCAAGAGCTCTTTATCGACCGGACGCAAATTACGACTGAAAAATGTTAATGCACCTATCGTTTCGCCCTTACTGCGAATAGGAATTGCAATCCCTGCCTGTAAACCATCCTGTCTGGCGAGAACCGTTCGCATAAAATTATTGTCATCGACAACATTGGGTATCCATGCCGGTTTCCCGCTCTCCCAGACACGTCCGGGTAATCCTTTTCCGAAGGCAAATGTGATAGCTTGACCACTCTTTTCAAAGCAGGGTAATTTCAAATTGGGGCGTAACCAGGTTGATTCACAATAGAGGTGATTATCCTGTTCATTCACATACCAGACCTCACCAAAATCCCAATCTGCTGTTTCACAAATTGCTTTGAGGATACGGGGCAAAGCTGTTTCTAATTCAGAGGATGACGCAATAATTCGTGTGATTGTATGTTGCGTTTTTAGATATTGCTCAAGACGGGCAATCCGTGCTTCTAATTCAATAGAATGATTATTGTGATTTGCCACACGTTTTTGATGTTGATTGATAGCTTCAACCGATACTGTCATTACCATCTAACCTCCAATCCAGGAGCATCGAAGTCGGGATATTGAGCGTTCAAAAAGATGATTGGAAATTTTATTTAATAAGTGTGTCGAGATGTTTACACTAAGACAGTTTGATAGTCTGATTGTATGGGACACAATGTACGGCAACAACGTATATGTTGACTACCATATTTCACAGGTTTTTGTGTATTTTGATGAACATTTGTGGACAGCATATAGTCATTTATTGATATTTTATCTATGTCAGAGCACAAATGGCTCAAGAATTACCTGAAATTGGTCATTATTCGAATGAGGTTGTGTAATGCTGGCAATTTAACACAATAATTGCCAAAAATATGATTTTATCTGATATTTATGGTATATTTGAACAAAGTACTGTATATTTTTTATATAACTAATTCACAAGAACAGGTGTCAGATAAATGGGCAAAGTAACTTATTTCGCAAAAGTAGTTAATGAAAATCATATTGATATTAGCCTGTGCGACGAAATTCCTGATTTCATTCATGCTATTAAAGTTGATCATCATCATCGGTTCGAAGTTGTTTTCGATGTTGATTCAGAATGGACTTCCCTGCTTGAAGAAAGCGTCATGAATCGTGTATTGTCACCAATTCCGGCATAATTTCATCTCAGAAATTGAAAATCGAGCGCATGAATAACAACCACCTCTGTTGATACGGGGTGGTTTTTGTTTCACGCTGATTCCCGTGCAGTCTAATCAAGCATATCAGGCAGTAAGCCACCATGTTTGTATAAAATGGTCGGTTTGACATCACCGGAACGTTGACCACGTTTGACACAGGCAGCAAGATAGCGTTCAGGGGCGTTTTTATCCACAACAATCACTTTCGCATGAGCCAGTTGCTTCAAGCGGCGGCAATAAGCGTAATGATAATTTTCGCTCAGTTGCGCTTCTAATTGCTCCGCAGAAACAGATTTTTCGGTGAAGAGAGTATATGCTGTTGTGCCATCTTCATACATTTCAGGGGATAAAACCGTAAACGATGGTCGTTCACTATAGAGGGCTTCCAGTATTGCGCGAACATGTCCCTCACTGACTTTCTCTCCGAAGTGGTCGGAAATGTTAGCGCTACGTCCGATAAAACGAATATGTAAATCGCCGCAGGATTCGACTAAATCATGCAATTGATAGCGATATAATCCGCCGCCTGTCGTCACGACCAGTTGATATTGTTCACCTTTGATCAGTTGATGTGCGAGGTGAATCTTGCCAGATTCTGAGATAAATTCTAGAAAATGAGAACGAATCGCCAGTTGAGAGCCATCGGAGCCTATCACAGGAAATGAGACAAATGCTTCGGTAGCAATTAAGCCTTTGCCCTGTAATGTCGCGTGCGGTAATAATCTGGTGAGATGCTCTGCTTGATACCGGGCTTCGCCATCTGCCCAACAACTGACTAAACCTAATTTATCCCATATCATGCGATGACAGGTAGCCGCATCATGCGATAAAGCGGATTCAATCACTTTTGCGCGTTCAGGATTAGCCTTCAACTGTGATTCGATAGCTGATTTGACTGCATTTTCCAGTTCAGCAGGTGGTGTGACTGTTCCATCGGCAATATCACGAACAAGTTGTTCACTCCATTGTGGCAGATGCTCAAGCAGAATCGTCATGAATGAGGGATTCCATACGGAGATAAGCCGCAAATTTTCGCTGTGCAGTAGAAAGAGCAGCGATACATAACGGAAATTGTCCATATTGCTCATGAGTTTGACAATATTGGGGACAGCCAGAATACGTTTTAACAAGAATCCACCGCTACCAAGATAATCAGTATCGTCATCAAAACCTATCGGGATGCCACCTTCTGTATAACGTTTTTGACTATCAATCGGTGAGACTGACCAGTATGCCTGTCCACGCATGAGATGGGGATAGTGTGTGAACAGGTTCGTAATCCAGGGAGCAATCCCACGATTGAATTGCTGTTTTAATGAGGCTGTATAGGGAATCAATTTTGTCGCGGAGGTACTGCCAGAAGTCGGCTCTAAGAGTGTGATGGCTTCCTGTGTGAGGATGTTTTGTTCGCCCTGCTTGATGCGTTCAATGTATGGAGCATAATCATCATAATCCATCAGAGGAACAGTTTTTTGAAAATCTTGTGCGGACTGAATTTTTTCAAAACTATGTTCACGTCCGAATACCGTTTTTTCATTGGCACGTATCATCGAGAGCAGTAATTTTTCCTGTGTCTGTGCGACATTTCTCAGTGCTTGATGATGCTGCCAGGCATCCGACCATGTGGAGGCATACCATAAGCTATTAGCAAAAAAGGGCAGGCTCATATATTGGCATCCACCATACGGCGACCGGCACGCGTCAGATTATGGGGGTCGATTTCGGTCAGACAGACCAGTTCATCACCCTGTGTATGTCCCGGATTGATACTTTTAAAAAACGCAACATGGGCATTTTTCAGGCGGTTGGCTTTGATTTCTGCCACACCATCCCGTAGTGGAGTCGCGTTCTGTAGATGGATAATGCCTGTTGATTGATCGTATTCATCGGCGTAGCGGGTTTTTGCCAGTTTGTGCATGATATGCTGAGCATTTTCCGGGGTCGATCGATCATGGCGCGGGTAAAATTCTCTGAAAAATACAGGCAAATAGCGATAGGTTTTGTAACCGGAGGTAATCAGGAACCAGTAAACTTTGCGTTCCGGCTCAAGTTCTTTAATTCTATCGCGTGTGCCGAAAGCTAATTTCGCCCAATACTGCGGTAAAACTGTCGTATGACGATAATCCTCCTGAATAATTGTATCGCCAGAAAATAATGCTGTCACAGTATCGAGGTCAAGGCGTTTCATGGTGCTGAAACCCTTGATTTCCCCTGATAGGCTATCGCGCAGGAGAATGACATGCTCTTTTTCATCGAGATCATTATCAAAAATATTGCGATCCGTCTTGTAATAACAAATCATGAGCGCGAACATGGCATCCCGTTCTTGCTGAGATAAGTCATTCACAGGCACAATTGCACCCGATAAATCATAACGTTGCGATTTCAATGTGGGGGAGTCTTTCATCGAGTTCGTCATAGAAACCTGTATCCTCATCATCCCATGTGACAGCATATAAGCGACTGCGATAAGCAACGTGTGGTATTGCTTGAGCAATCGGCAGCAAGGGGTCTTTTTCGTGGATGCCAATCATCAGATAGGCATCGCCGCGTTCATAAGCAATCGCATAAACAGCATTGAGTAGTGCTTCAAATACCTGTGGTTCATCATCTTTGATACAGCAGAGCGTGGCATAACTGTGTTCGAGTTTTTGTCCGGCTTGTGGTAAGGGTTTGCCACCAATTGCCCGTAAATACAAATTATAGAAGGGTTTTGCCAATTTCAGTGCCAGACTATAATTCGAAATGATACTCTGCTTAAAATCGGACTGATTCCAGTATCCGAGCACACCGATTATCTCACCTTTTCGCCGCGCCACCGCTAAATCGTCCAGATGAAAACCCTGCAAACGACCATTGCTGAAATCATCAATATTATAGTGATAGAAAAACTGTCGTCTACAGCCTTCGTGATTTAAAAATTCGACTATTTCTTCCAGGTTGCCGCCGTAGCTCAGGTCAATATCATGAGATAATTTTTTCGGCTGACGAACCATCAACGCTAATGTATATACCCGTCCGATGTCATGATAATGCGGGAAGGGGTCACGGGGTGTTTCTAAAATCGCCCGCGCCCGCTCATTCAGTTCGATAATCGTTGTGATATAACCGCGAACATCGCCCTCTGCATGAAGTTTTTGCCCGTAGCGGAAACCTTCGCGGGTTAAACCCTGTCCCCAATATTCTTTATCGAGACGTAACTGGCTCAAATAGCCAACCCGTTCAAGGTGACCATTGTAGTACATCATTCGGCTGGAACGTTGAGCAATGCCTACGACCTCATTATCATTTTTGCGGCAAACGCCAACCTGTACTCTATCGCCCATGATACCGCAACCTAACATATAATCCGGTTCACGGGCATAGGTCACTTGAATCGCCCCCGGCACAGGGTTGCGCGCCATCAAAGCACGCAACTGTGCCTCCTCATCAGGTCTCGCAATGCCATAGCTGAAGGTGTTCCTCATACACGCTCCGGCATGATTGGCATCAGCAAATTGTCATTCATCGGTGTCGGATCAAAAGCCTGTGTATGACTGGCTTTAATCAACTCGCCTACATAGCCTTCATCACCCAACGGATAACCTTTACGCTCGGATACTTCGCGGCGCAAAATATAGTTGATGAACCAGTATCCCCCGAACATCTTGAGCGAACTACTATTCACCTTAAAATCAAGACTACGTCTGAAAATAGACGACCAGGTATAAAATTTGCGACGGGCTTCAAGACAGCCATTGCGTACCTGTTCCGGTGTGAGTTGTTTTGGATAGAAGGGCACCATGCCGTAGTTATAGTTGTCATCAAGCCACCATTTCTCAAACATCAGGCGACCATCTTTTTCGAGACGATCATAGAGCGGGGTTCCCGGGAAGGGTGTTAGATGATTGAATGCCACCATATAAAAACGATGTTTTTTAGCAAATTCGAGTGTAGTTTCAAAGGTTTCCAGCGTATCTTCATCGTAGCCAAAGATAAATGTGGTATAGAGACGAATACCGTATTTCCGCAGATTTTCGAGGGCTTTTTCGTAGCCACCATGCGAGACGTTAAAGCCTTTTTTCATCTTGCGGAGGGTGGTCTCATTGAGTGATTCAAAGCCAATGAGTACACCCTGACAGCCGCTCTCTTTGATGATTTGCAGGAATTCTTCATCATGGGCGGCATTGATACTCGCCTGAGATACCCATTTGATATTGAGTGGTTTTAGCGCTCTGTAAAATTCTTTCGCCTGCTCCATATTAGAAGTGATATTGTCATCGACAAAGAAAATGAGCGGTTTATCTATACGGCGAATTTCTTCTAAGATGTCATCAATCGGACGGCGGGACTGGGTGCTATCAAAATAGACCTGAATCACACAAAAATCACATTTGAGATGACAACCACGCCCTGCTTCAATCAGTCCGAGCGGCAAATAGCGCTTACCCTCAAAAATCGAACGTTTGGGGAATGTCCCTTGCAGAGAGGGACGCTTGCTCTGTTTGTAGACGCGCTGCATGTTTCCGGTTTCAAAATCTGCAAGAAGTCGTTGCCATACACCTTCGGATTCTCCGATAACCATTGATTCAGCATATTCAGTGACTTCTTCGGGAACCAATGTGGCATGAAAGCCACCCATCACGACAGGCACACCCCGTTTGCGATATTCACTCGCAATTTGATAGGCGCGTTTTGCGGTATAAGTCTCGACACTGATAGCGACTAAATCTGTCTCTTCATCATATGGAATTTCTTCCATGCGGTCATCATAAAATTTAACATCCCATGAATCCGGCGTCATACCAGCTAACAGGGCAGGTGATAGCGGCTCCATCTGCCAGCCCCGGATATATGACCTGTCGCCTGCACGTCTACCGATAGTTGGATGAACAAGTGTTAAACGCATAAATAAGTCCCCTCTAGCCAGTTGGCATATTATTCACAATATTTACGAATGCCTGTAAGCCTTCATCTGTCTCGATAAAGCCAGGTTTGAAATTGATGTCACTCAAAATTTTGTTGTCGTCTTGCAGTAATAAGTACAGGGTCACAATAGCGCGAATTGCCTGTATCGAACGCGGCAAAAATAATACAACCTGACTCCGGCATCCTTTTGGAGAGGGTTGCCCCGTGAACAGAAAATAACATTTCACAGGTTCTTCAACTGTCACCCACGCCATATTGCCGCCGATAGTCTTAAAATGAGCGCGAATATCGTTTGTTCGAGTCGCGGTTAATCGCCGCCAGAACGGGTGGGTAGAACGTCCACATAGATATAAGGTCACTTCGTAAGGCTCATCAACTGTCAGATAAGGCGTTTCGGTCTGTTGCATGTGGTGCAATGGTTCAAAATGAGCACCATCGAGTCCGTTTGCTATCATCAAATGTGGGTGACAACCGAGTTGAACAGAGGGCATCAACAGCGGGAACAAACCCTCATCAGGTTCGGGTAAATCCCATAAAGGTTTTGCACCGTTGAATATCCAGATGAGTCCCCATTTTTCCTGTACCGGATACTGACGTAATTTGCGACGTGGTGGATTTTCGACATGTGGCACATAGTTGCAGATACCATCTGTCCCGTATCGCCAGCCATGAAACGCACACTCTAAATCATTACCGATGACAGAACCGTGTCCGAGGTTTGCACCGAGATGAGCGCATACCGCATCAACTGCCCGTACCTGACCATCTTCGCCGCGATAGAGAGCGATTTTCCGGTGTAACATATCCACGCTACGAACGTCACCACTTTTCAGAGATTTTGACCGTGCAGCAACATACCATCCCTGCAAATCACATTCAGGGTGTAAGAAATTCTCTTCTTTGTGGCGGGTTTCTGCTACAGTTTCGATCATGATGCGATGCTCATCAGCCAATCACAGTTATAGTATTCATTGAGTCGATACGCATAGAAGCGATAACCTAAATTCGCCGGAATCGCTATTGGTAACATGGTGCGTGACCCCATCAAGCGCCTGGCGATACTGCCGAAACTATAGGTTTTCTTCCATGCCCATTCTGTACCTGAGAGCAATTCCAGCGGTGTCATATTTTTCGGTTGATAAACCACATGCTGACCATCGTACAGTGTCCAATCTTCTGTCAGGATGCGATTTTCTTGTTTCAGTCGCTTATAGAGCGGTGTATTCGGGAACGGTGTTTGAATGGCATAGCGTGGCAAATCAATGTTGGATTCCATCACAAAATCGACTGTCCTGGCGAAGCTATCTTCATCATCGGCATCTGTCCCGAAAACGAATGTCCCCTGAATCGCGATACCGCTATCATGCAAACGATCAACCACATAATGATAATCTTTGCGATTGTTAAAGCGTTTGTTCATCTCTGCTAGTGAATCATCGGAAACCGTCTCGAAGCCGACTAATAAGCCTCTACAGCCGGATTTTGCGGCAAGTTCAAGTAATTCATCATCCCATGCAATGAGCGTTGTTGCTAATCCACCCCACATCAACTTGAGTGGAATCAATGCCGTGAATAATTCTTTGGCATAGTTTTTATCAGCGATAATGTTCAAATCAAGGAATAACAGTTGTTTGCTCCCCATCGAACGGATTTCATCGACGACATCAGCAACCGGTTTTTGTAATGGCTTGCCACCCCAGGCTGTCGGCACAACACAAAAATCGCACTGATGAATGCAACCGCGTGTTGCCTCAAAGGTGTGAATGGTGGCGTAATCTTTGGGATTAAGTAAATCACGACGCGGGTGCGGTAAATTTGCCAGATTCGGACGTGCCTGTTGATAGCAATCTTGCATCTTACCTTTGACGAAATCGCGCAACAATTGCGGGAAGGTCTCCTCAGCATAACCAATCACAATTGCATCGGCATGTTGAGCGGCTTCATCCGGCGCGAGTGTCACATGAACACCACCCATAATAACGGGTGTTCCCTGTTCACGATAATACGCGGCAATTTCATATCCACGCGGCGCAGTTCCGGTGATAATGCTAATACCGACTAAATCTGCATCAAGCTGGCTGTAATCGACATCTTCAATGCCTTCATCGACCAGGACAAGTTCCGTTTTAATTTCCGGTGGAATCAAGGAAGCGAGCGTGGTTAATGTCAAAGGGGCATAGCGTAGAGACTTTTTCCAGACGCCACCGCTTTTCCGGTAGAGTGGACCTCTCGGTGATATGAGAACAATTTTGAGTGCTTTTGTTGCCGTTTCCAAAATAATGCCTCCTCAAATAAATAATTGCTGTAATGACACACCGACGGTATGTCGCTACGATTTAATCGAATGAACCCCGACCTTAAATGACTCGCCCGGGTTCGGTAAGGGTGCGAGTGATACTTTCATTTCATAATCATGCGGATAGAAATTCAGTTGCCAATCTGAAAATAGTGTGGCAATCACAACCTGCATGAGCATTTCAGCCAATCCTGCTCCCAGACAGGAATGTGGACCCAATCCCCATGTGGTGAATGCTCCCGCAGGAACATCCCGCTCTCGATTCACATCAAATTGATGCGGTTCAGGGAAAAATTCCGGTAGATAGTGGGTCACGCCTGTTGCGATAATCAATTCACTGCCTTCGGGTATCTCATAACCATCAAATGTGAAGGATGTCATCGCACGCCGCACTAAAAACGGCGCTATCGGATACAGCCGCAGGGTTTCATAAATAGCAGAAGTCAGGGTCGGAAGGGCATCCAGATTAAGGACATCACTATCGTAAGCAGATTCAATTTCTGTGAGAACGGATTGTCGGACATCCTCATGTTTCAGAATGAGATAGGTCAAAAAGCTGACTGTCGCGCCAACAGTATCAATCCCCACAAAATAAGGCGTGAATACCTGCCCGATGAGTTGTTCATGTGAAATCGGGCATTCTTCTCTGGTATATGCGGTCAACAAATCGTCAACCAGGGTTTCGCCACGTTGAGCAGGATTTGTCTGTTGATGATGCGCGATAATTGACTCTGCAAAATCAAACATGCGCTGTTTTGAATTTTTGTATTTTGGCGTTTTGAGCATGAATTTTGGCATCACACGCATGGGATAAACATAGTGAAGCATCTTTATCACGGTGCGGAAATCATCGAAATGATCTCCAACAGGGTGATGCGTCATTAATGTGCCGAGCAACTCGCCAATTATCTGCTCCATTGTGGCAACGACAGGGATAATATTCCCATCCTGCCATTGTGATGTACGCAGACGAATCAGGTTCATCAATTGCGGGATGTGGCATTGATAGCGACGTTTGCTATATCCTGGACGTACTGCCCGCCGCAATTTGAGATGCTCCTCACCATCAACCGAAGAAAAATGGGCATCCTGTCCGAGTTCATCACTGAATCCGGTGTAAATACCACCCTTTGCTAAATCGCCACCCATCGACATCAGCAGACGATTTGCCTCTAATCCGGCTAAGACTATTGCTTCCCGTCCGAGGACACGTAATCGGAAAACTGTGCCGTACTCATGATAGGCATCCACCAGATACGCAAGCGGGTCGCTTATCATATTGAGCGCGTTACCGAATAGCGGCATCCCTTTAACCAGTGGTGGCTGTGTCATGATGTCCGTTCCCGTAGTCGAAACTGAAAATCATGCCCGGGATTCGGCACGGGATTGATAAAAACCTTATCCGAATTGCCTACCAATTCAATATCATAGTCATGCAAAATTGTTGCAATCGCTGTCGCGACGATAATATCGGCTATTCCAGACCCCATGCAAACGTGTGTTCCTGCGCCGAATGGCATGTAACTATGTTGTTCGGGGCGTGGACGGTCTAAGCGAAATTCTCGTGGATTTTCGAAAAATTCTGGCAAATAATGCGCGACACCATTGGCAATCATCACATCTGCCCCTGCCGGAATCAAATAGCCTTCAAATTCAAAATCGGATTCTGCACGCCGGGCAATAAATGGTGAAATCGGGTGCAATCGGATTGTTTCCATAAATGCCGCATGTAAACAATGTGCCTCACGGAAATCATCATAAGTCGGGATGCCATTTTCAAATAAGCCATCGACTTCCGCTTGAACCTGTTTGAGCGCATCCGGTGTGTGCAAAAGACAGCGCGCCAGAAATGCCGCCGCTGATGTTCCAGTATCAATCCCGACCATAAGCGGGGTCATCGCCTGTACCTGCATCGTTTTTTCAGATAATGGCTGACCATTTTCATCGGAGGCTTGCAGTAAATCATCTATCAAATCATGATGACGCTCACCCGGAGGATTTTGTCTGTGCCAATCAATCATATCTGCGGCAAAAGCATATCCTTTTTTCAGAGAAGCTTTGTATTTCGGGAAGTGCAACATAATCGATGACCAGATTCGCGCCGCATGTACCATCATCAGTGTTTCGATGATACGACGATAATCTTCATGGATGCTGCTGGCAGGGGTATTGACCACCACAAAACCAATTAAATCTGCAATCAACTTTTCAAGATGTTTTATGACGTTTAAATCGCTATCGGTCTGCCATGTTTTCGTCCGCTGACGGGTGATATTTACAATATCTGGAATTAGATTTGCAGCTCTCTGACGACTGTATCCAGAACGAACCTGAGAACGCAATTCTTTATAACTCTCGCCATCGGAGGCGGTAAAATAATTGGTATCACCAAATTCAGAAGCTAATCCGCCGTAAAAACCAGATTTTGAGATGATACTTTCGTCAGCATTTGCCAGAAGACGATTCGCCTCTATGCCTGCAATCACATAAACTTCGCGCCCGAGGACGACTGCCCGATAAGCAGAGCCGTATTTATGGTAACTATCAATCATAAATTGTAGCGGATTGCTTATCATATGCGGGGCATTCCCGAAAAAAGGGAGACCACGCATTTTCGGTGGAGGCGGTAGCTCACGGGTTTCCGACTGGCGAATCATATCGTTCTAATTTCCCTTCAATCAACTTGCAATGATGATACCGTCATAGTTTTCCCGAACAAAGTTACTACGCATGGTGACTATAATTTTAAAAAATAGTCATGCCATCGCAGGGAGTAAACTTGTATCCAGAACATCCGGCGTTCCGAGTTGTTGACCTAATTTTTGCATCAATTCGCGGCGATTAATCCAATTTGCACCGAGATAGAGCATCAAGTGACTCATCGAACGTCTGTTAATGCGACCACGCAGGCGTTTAAAGGCTGAGCTGTAACTATAAAATTGCATCCGGGCATCATAGCAACCTTGAGTCAATTCATCGGCAGTCATATTTGCCGGACGATAGGTGATGTCGCCGTAACGATAATCAGGGTTCAGCCACCAGCGGTCAAAGATGATGCGATTTTCTTTCTGTAGACGGTCATAGAGGCGTGTTCCAGGGGTTGGTTGTAAGCCGGAAAAATTGACAATAAACATGTTGGACTGTATCGCAAAATCAACCGTTTTCTGGAAACAATCTGTTGTATCGTGGTCATAGCCGAAGATGAATGAACCATAGACCATAATGCCGTGTTTGTAGAATTTATTGAGCGCATCCTGATATGACCCCTGCTTGACGTTCCAGCCTTTTGCCATCTGACGCAGATTGCCGGTATCCAGGGATTCAAAGCCAACCAGCGCCGCGATACAACCGCTACGTTGCATCAAATCCAGTAATTCATCATCCCATGCAACATCAATACTAATCTGACAGCCCCAGCGAATATTGAGCGGAATCATCGCTTCAAAGAGCGCTTTTGCGGCATCCACATCGACAAAAATATTATCGTCCACAATCAGCACAAAATGCTTTTTGCTCCGGCGGATTTCTTCAACCACTTCTTCAACCGGACGATTACGAACCGATGTCCCATAAAAAGCGTGAATCGAGCAAAAATCACAGGCAAATCGACAGCCACGACTATATTGCACGGGCAGAACAGGGGTATATTTTTTACCAGCAAATATCGAACGATCATAATTCAAACCGACAAGAGAAGGTTGCCCCTTCCCGGAATATTTTTTCTGTAAATTACCGGAGGCTGCATCGGCTATCACCTGTTGCCAGACCAGTTCGGCATCGCCTAAAACGACTGAATCGACATAGTGAAGTGCTTCATCGGGCAAAAAAGTGACGTGATAACCACCCGCTACAACTGGAATCCCGCGTTGACGATACATACTCGCAATTTGATAGGCACGCCGGGCAGTATATGTTTCGATAGTGATGGCGACTAAATCTGTGGGTTTATCAAAGGGGATAGATTCTATGCGTTCATCATATAAATCATAGCTGATATCATCCGGTGTCAGCCCGACAAGAATCGAAAAGACAAGTGGTTCCATCGCATCATGTCCGCGCTTGCCATAAATGCTTGGACGAATAAATGTAATGTGCATTATTAGTTCCCCTCATTATCTCCCAGAATAACGATGTTTATCAGCATAACACGATTTTTTAGAAACACACACTTTCTGGCGAAATGATTAAACACTTTGTACACTAGTGAACAGTCTGAGGTGAAATATTATTCAGGGAGAAAATTATTCATGTCAAAATATGATTATGATGTCATCATTATCGGTGCGGGACTTTCAGGGATTGCGGCGGCATATTATCTTCAATCACGCTGTCCTGATAAGACATTCACGATACTGGAAGGACGTGAGGCGATTGGCGGGACATGGGATTTATTTCGTTACCCCGGCATTCGTTCTGATTCCGATATGTACACCCTCGGCTATACATTCCGTCCCTGGGACAATCCCGAAGCAATCGCAGATGGACCCTCTATCCTGAAATATGTCAATGAGACAGCCGAAGACTACGGCATCGACAAAAAAATTCAATTTCAGCATCGGGTTTGCGGGGCATCATGGTCATCAGATGAAGCAAGCTGGACAGTCGATATACAAACTGGCAAAGACGGTGGCATCAAACAATTAACCTGCAATTTTCTTTTCACCTGTACCGGATATTATGATTATGATGCTGGCTACACACCGGAATGGGATAGTCTTGAACAATTTCAGGGGACGGTCGTTCATCCGCAAAAATGGACAGATGATATTGATTACACCGATAAAAAAGTCGTCGTGATTGGTAGTGGTGCAACGGCTGTCACACTTGTTCCGGCAATGGCAAAAAAAGCAGCGCATGTGACGATGTTGCAACGCTCTCCGACCTATATTGTTTCGCGTCCGGCAGAAGATGCCCTCGCTAACTGGATGAATCGCTATTTACCGCGCAAACTTGCTTATCAAATCACACGCTGGCGTATTATCTTATTCGGTATGTTGTTCTATCAAATGACACGTCGCCGCCCCGAAAAAACAAAACAAACCGTCATTGATATGGTGCGTGAAGAACTTGGCGATGGCTTCGATATCGAAACACATTTCACCCCGACTTATTATCCCTGGGATCAAAGGCTGTGTCTCGTTCCCGATGGGGATTTGTTTAACGTTATGAAATCTGGAACTGCCTCTGTTGTCACCGACCATATTGATTACTTTACAGAGACAGGTATTCAACTCAAATCCGGCAAACATCTGGAAGCTGATATGATTGTCACGGCAACAGGTTTAGTTATGAAAATCATGAAAGGCGTGCAATTATCTGTTGATGGTGAACCTGTCAATTTGGGGGATACATTTGCCTATAAAGGAGCAATGTATAGCAATATCCCGAATCTTGCCTCAGCATTCGGCTATACCAATGCGTCATGGACACTCAAATGTGAACTCATTTCGGAATATGTTTGCCGTCTGCTAAATTACATGGATAAGAATGCTTATCAGCAATGTACACCTGTATTGAATAGTGCCTCCATTGAAAAAGAACCGCTACTCAGTTTTAGCTCGGGTTATGTCAAACGGGCGCTCGATACATTGCCATCACAGGGGAGTGAAAAACCCTGGAAAGCCTATCAGAACTATGTCTTAGATATCTTTGCTTTCCGCTATGGCAAATTGGAAGATGGCACGATGATATTTAGTAAAAAGGCGACTCAGTGAGTCGCCACAAATTTAACTATCACCTATTTTATGTTCGACTTTAACTTTATCGGAGCGTCCGGCAGCAATCTGTAAGCATCCGAGCATCACAGAAATAGTCGCATTATCCTCTGCTTTTTCAGAGAAGAAGGTGATTTCTTTCGTGCCGGATTCTTTGATGATTGCGACAAGTGAATCAACAACCGCATTTAGATCATCAATTTCAACCGAGGCACTAACATCATCCTGATTATCACTCAAATTGCCGTTTCCAGAGACAAATTTACAGAGTGCATCATCGCGCCGTGCGAGGTTAACAGTATCATTCACGATTGTTTTTTCTTCATCTTTTGCTGCCATGACCACATAGAGCAATTTGCTATCAACATCTTTCGGTTCAATGTCAAAAATATGCTGGTTAAACCAGTTGAAATTATCCATCATGATGTGGCGACATTGTTTCGGTTTACGGGGTCCGTGTGGCATCCCGGGATAAACAACCAATTTTGATTGCACACCTTGATCGAGTAAGCCCTGATGCAATTCATAGGCATTCGGCAACGGCACACGCGAATCTTTTTCCCCATGCTGAATCAGAGTCGGGGTTTTCGCGTTTTTGATGTAGGTCATCGGGGAAGTTTTCGCGTAAATTTCAGGGTCATCCCAGGGCGTTGCTTGCAGATAGTTAATCGTGAAGGGATGAATATCTGTGTTGACATAATAGGTCATCCAATTCGAGATACCTGCACCGACAGAAATTGCTTTGAAACGGTCACTATAGGTTGTGATGAATGCTGAAATATAACCACCCTGCGACCATCCCATCGAGGCAACTCGCGCTTCATCAATATAACCTTCGTCTATGAGCGCATCAACGCCACTAATCACATCGGCATAATCGCCTGTCCCGAGGTCATTTACATTCAGAGAACGGAAATCTTCGCCATACCCTGCACTCCCGCGATAATTCGGCTGTAAGACAATCGCGCCATGATGCACCCATTGATAAATCGGATACAGTCGTCGTTCATATGTGCCAAGTTTTAAACGTAAAGAAATCCAGGTAGGACCACCGTGAATTGCAACCAACAAGGGATATTTTTTATCAGGGTCAAAATCAACCGGTTTGGTCAGGATACCTTCAATTTCTGTTCCGTCAGCACTTTTCCAGGTGTAAAGTTCGTGTGTCGGTAAATCCCATTCGCGGGTTGGCTCATCAAAATCCGTTAATACAGTAATTTCACTGGATTGTATATCCAGCACAGCCACTTCCCAGAAGCGTTCCGGTGTCGCGTAAATTAAGCCGCAGGACTCATCATTAAAGCTATAATCCATCGAGACAAAACTATCTACATCATCGGGAATAAGTGCTTCAACCGTTTTACCATCAACACTGACGCGGAAGGGTTGAATACTGGTGCGCTGGAATGCCCAAAAATAAATGCCATCATTACCCCAGTAGAGCGGATAAATGTCTTCATCAAAATCTACAGGCAATTTTTCGATAGATTCATCTTCCAGTGTGAGGATTTCCAGCCAGTTATTTTTGTAGAACGCTCCCTCTAAACTGTCATATACACCGCGTTGATAAAGTAATTTTTCACCATCCGGCGACCAGCAAGGGTCAAAAGTACGTTCCGGGGTAATCGGATGAATATCCAGCGAGTCTGAATCCAGCAGATAAATGCGTGTTTCCAGCAAAATCCCCATATCTGGGGCTGGCATAGCATTCACAGCAATCCGTTTGCTATCAGGATGCCATTTGAAGCTCCGCACATGTAAATCATCCCCGGAGGTCAATTGCTTGATTTTCTTATTTTTAAGAGTGAGTAACCACATGTGACTGCGTTGATAATCGACATTATCTTCGACATAGTCACCGTATGTTTCTTTGCGTTTTTTGTCTTTTGCGGATTCCGGCGGTGTTGCGGAGAATGCGATTTTTTCACCATCAGGCGAATAGGCGATACTATCAACGCCGGATTCGAGTTCAGTCAGGCGTTCAGCTTCTCCACCGTAAATTGATAGGCGATAGATTTGAGAAGCTTTGTCATCGTTGCGTTTACTCAAAAAAATGAGCGATTCACTATCCGGCGACCAGCGTGGCGAACTACTGCCTTCTTTTGTGTAAGTCAATTGACGGGCTTTGCTATCGCCGGAAGTCGAAACCAGATGAATCTGGCTGACAAAAGCATCTTCTTTCCAATCGGGCTTTGAGACACAAAAGGCAATCCATTTACCATCGGGGGAGAGTTGAGCATCCTGAGGAGAGGGGAGTTCAATCATCTTATCCATCGTAGCGGGCATTTGTTCCATAAAATTAATCCTGTGTGTATGGTCTACAGATGCCCACTATGATAACGTAAGTATTTTAATTACGCTTCAATAACCTCAAAAATGGTTTCGATTTCAACAGCAAATCCTATAGGAAGTGAAACAAAACCAAGCGCACTCCGGGCATGATAGCCATTGCCATCTTTACCGAACACCTCATAAAACAATTCTGATGCACCATTGATGACCAGGTGTTGCTCTGTGAAATCCGGCGCACAGTTCACAGCACCTAATACTTTGACAACACGCAAATTGTTCAATGTTCCTGTGAGGGTGTAAGCCGCTTGCATCAATTGCACCGCACAGATTCGTGCAGCTTCTTTGCCCTGTTCGGTTGTGAAATCCGTCCCGAGCTTACCCTGATACCCTGTCGAGACATGTCCCGAGGTAAAAATTGTATTGCCGATACGGGTTGCAGGGGCGAGGCTTCCCGGCGGGCTATAATCTTCTAAATCAATGCCAAGTTCTTTTACTTTTTCATCTGGAGTCATGTGAATTCCTTTCTATGTGTACGATGCGTATTGTATAAGATGAATGCGTATTTGACTTGATACCAAACAGACTAATTTATTCAAAATAGGTGTTACAGCAAAATCAGGCTCGATATGGTAGTATTCAGTCGAAAATGACAGCTTATTGAGAAAGTTATGCCAATGCGTTTAGCAGTACTCTCGGATATACATGGCAATCTAACTGCCTTTGAAGCCGTTTTGAATGATTTGAACAGTGTCGGTGATGTTGATCTCATCTGGTGCATCGGGGATTATGCCGCATGGGGAACCCGTCCCGCTGAATGTGTGGCGAAATTGCGCGAACTCCATGAACACTACGGCAAAGATAAATTTAAAGTCATCGGGGGCAATACCGACCGCTATATCATCACAGGTAAACGCCCTGAAATCCCCGCCGCAAAAGACGAAGATGGTTTACAGAAACGTCAATCGAGCTTTCGTCAGCGTGATGACCTGCTCAACTGGGCATTAGAACAACTTTCATGGGAAGATTACGAATTTCTGGCAAAGACTATCGGGCGTGAATTGCATACGCGAGTTCCAGGCTACGGAGATGTGATTGGCTATCATGGCATTCCTGGAGATGATGATTCGATTTCTCTCAAACCGGATACCCCACAGGAAGAAGCCGAAGATGCACTGTTAGACCGTTCAGGTAAACTGGCAATCGGTGGACACACACATCTCGTCATGGATAGAGTTCTCGGGAACTGGCGTGTCATCAACCCGGGAAGTATCGGCATATCCTTTACAGATATTAACTATGCCGAATGGGCGCTCATCACATTTGAAGGCGAGTCAGCAGAAGTCGATTTTCGTAAGGTCAGCTATGATTTAAAATCTGTCCTCGCAGATATGGAAACTGTCAATTATCCGCATCCTGAATGGTTGCTTCGATTCACAAAATAGGAAATTTCATGCCACATACCGAACAATTTTTTGCAGATTTAGAGGGTGAAAACCGTCAGGCAGCACTATTGGTCGCCCAGGTTGGCGCATCACCCAACGAACTCCAACTTATCACACAGATTGCTGATTATGACGAAGCAGCCGGGGGACTCCGTCCGATTCGTAGCTATATCATCCGTGTCTTAGGGGTGCTGGAACACCGCATTGTCAATTTTGGTACGACAGTCAATGATGTCAAAATTGTCGATGAGCATCCCTTGCTCTATGAATACACCACAAAACCAACTGCTGTATTTTTTCGCGGAACAGTCGAAAATCCTGATGCAGTTGTGATGGATATTGCCCAGGCACACGCGACAACATTTTATCCCTGGCGACATTTTCCGCAATATCTCAACATGGAACAGGCATTATCAACCTTGATTGAATCCGGTGGCGGTTTACTCGGTCAGATGCCTGCACCACTGGCTGAGAAAGTCGTGAAAGTTCTGGAACATCACAATTTAGAACACAAAACTGCCGAAGGTGAACCTTACATCAAGTTGCATGATAATCCGGCGTTGTTACAGTCCACACTCAAGGTTTTACTATTTGGTGGCTCATATTTTGTCTCTTATGGATTCAGCATTCAGGAGATGAAAGGGCGTAATCAGACCCCCGATTAATCTACTCTGGATTAGATTTTCCCTTTATAATGACCTGACAAAAGGGGCGCGATACGTTTACTGCGCCCTTTTCTGATTTAATTTTCTTTCTTAGAGGAGATTTTTATGGAACTCAATACTGTTGTTGCGCTCGTGACAGGTGGTGCATCCGGTCTGGGAGAAGCCACCGTGCGTCGATTGGTTGCAGGAGGCGCAAAGGCTGTTATCGCTGATCTCAATGAAGAAAAAGGACAGGCGCTTGCAGAAGAATTAGGTGAAAATGTCATTTTTGTGAAAACCAATGTTGCCAGCGAAGATAATGTTCAGCTGGCAGTCGATACTGCGCTCGAAAAATTCGGCAAATTGAATGTCCTTGTCAATTGTGCCGGTATCGGTGAGGCAATCAAAACCGTTCACCATGAGAAAGGTGCTCATCCCTTAGACCGTTTCAAACGGGTGATTGAGGTTAACCTGATTGGCACATTCAACGCGATTCGTCTCGGTGCATTTGCTATGTTAGAGAATGAACCGAATGACGGTGGCGAACGTGGCGTGATTGTCAATACTGCCTCGGTTGCAGCATTTGATGGTCAAATCGGACAGGCAGCCTATAGCGCCAGTAAAGGTGGCATCGTCGGGATGACTTTGCCGATTGCACGCGATTTAGCACGCGAAGGTATCCGCGTCTGTACGATTGCCCCCGGCTTGTTTGATACACCACTTCTAGCTGCATTACCTGAACCTGCTCGTATCTCACTCGGACAGCAAGTGCCGTTCCCGTCCCGTTTAGGGCAACCTGCCGAATATGCACAACTCGCACAGCAAATCATCGAAAATGCGATGCTCAATGGCGAAACTATCCGTCTGGATGGCGCTATAAGAATGGCACCGCGTTAATCTTCACATACAGAAATTGTACGGGCTTAATTGCCTGTACAATTCTTCAGCAAATTAACTCCCGCAATACGAAGGGTATTCAACCTGACAAAAATCAAGGATAATAAGTAGTTCCACCTTATCATGTACTAACAACGAGATATATAACTCCATGCAATTTGATGATTTACAATTAGATAAACTCCTGCTCCGTGCAGTCAAATCCGAAGGCTATACCAGTCCGACACGTATTCAAGAGAAAGCAATACCCCATGTTTTAGCGAATCGTGATGTTATCGGATGCGCTCAAACTGGCACAGGTAAAACAGCCGCATTCGCGCTCCCGATTCTTCAAAATCTCGGTACAAAATCACATACCCGCTACATTCGCGCACTGGTCTTATCCCCGACCCGTGAACTCGCGGCTCAAATCGGTGACAATTTTGAATCCTATGCACGGCACACGCCACTCAAACAAACTGTGATATTCGGAGGAGTCGGGCAAAATCCGCAGGTTCAGTCAATTAACAAGGGAGTTGATATCCTTGTCGCAACGCCGGGACGCTTACTTGATTTGATGAATCAGGGGATTGTCAAACTCAATCGAGTCGAAATTTTCGTACTGGATGAAGCTGACCGTATGCTGGATATGGGTTTCATCCACGATATGAAACGGGTTATCAAACAACTCCCGAAAAAACGGCAAACATTGTTCTTCTCGGCTACTATGCCACAGGCTATTCAAGACTTAGCCGATGAAATTTTGACCAACCCTGTGTTTATCGAAGTTAACCCGCAATCCAGCACTGCGGAAAAAATCGACCAGTCTATTTTTCTGGTTGAGCACGACAATAAGCGCAATTTGCTCAAACATCTGCTACAAAATCCGGCACTGGAACGGGTACTCGTTTTCATGCGAACAAAACATCGCGCAAATAATCTAGCGAAGCAACTGTCACGCGGGTCGATGAAAGCAGAAGCGATTCACGGCAACAAGTCACAAACTGCCCGCACCCGCGCACTCAATAACTTCAAAGATGGCACAACCCGTGTTCTGGTGGCGACCGATATTGCCGCACGCGGTTTAGATATTGATGAAGTAACACATGTTGTGAACTTTGACTTGCCCAATATTGCTGAAAGCTATGTGCATCGTATTGGACGGACAGCACGCGCCGAAGCATCAGGCATCGCCTTTTCATTTGTCAGTGTAGAAGAACGCGCCTACCTGAAAGACATCGAGAAACTCATCGGTGAGCGTATTCCGGTTATTGATGAGCATCCTTTTGTATCGGATGTTCCTGCGAATGCACCTGTACAACAATCGAAAAGTTCCAAAGGGAAAAGCAATTCGCGCAACAAGAACCGTCGTCGTCGCAATCGCAACCGTCGCCACAAATCAAATCGTAAACCAACTGAGTAGCGAGATAAAATCACAATTTCGCCAGAATCTCAGGGAGTTTTTTGGCAGCAACCCCACGATGACTGATGCTGTTTTTCTCTTCGGGTTCGAGTTCCGCGAAGGATTTATCAAAACCATCCGGCAGGAACACAGCATCATAGCCAAAGCCTTTTCCCGCGTTACGCTCTTCTGTGAGGATAGTGCCTTCGCACGCACCATCAACGGTGTAACTTGTTTCAGTTTCAGGGTCATAGACCGCAATCACACAACGAAACCGTGCTGAACGCTCTTTAGCAGGGACATCCTGCATTTCTTCCAGCAAATATTGGCGTCGTCCGGCATCATCAAATTCCGGTTTGCCATAACGGGCGCTATACACACCCGGACGACCATCTAAAGCATCAACAACCAGTCCACTATCATCTGCTAAAGCGATTTTGCCACTGGCTTCTGCATAAGCTTTTGCTTTGAGCAGGGCATTTTCTTCGAAGGTTGTGCCTGTTTCTTCAACATCTAAGTCACCTAATCCAACAGCATCCAGCCCGATAATTGTTGCATCAACTTCTGCTAAGAGACGTTGATATTCTTTGACTTTGCCTTTGTTCTGTGTCGCAACGAGTAGTTCCATGTCGGGAGTATCTCCTATTTACCTGAAATTCGGACACGATGATCATGTCCCTACAATTTTCTTTAATTTAATGCGCTCAGGATAGTTTACGGGGCAATTTGTGGCAAGCCCTTGACTCTCAAGCGACTTGAGATGTCATACTGGAGATATAACAGAAAATTGAGGTGAAACGATGTTCAAGATCGGTGATTTTTCAAAAATATGCCGGATTCCGGTTTCAGCCCTGCGTTATTACGCGGATATTGGCTTGCTTGAGCCAGCACATATCAGCCCGGAAACAGGCTATCGCTATTATTCACTGGAGCAATTACCACAGTTAAATCGCATTCTGGCACTCAAAGATTTAGGTCTGACACTGGAACAAATCAAAGACCTGCTATCCGAGGAATTGCCCGTAAGCGAGATGCGCGGGATGCTGAAACTCAAAGCCAGTGAAATGCAGGAGATGATTCATGAGCAACAAGCACAATTAGCACGGGTTCAAGCACGCTTACAACAAATCGAACAGGAAGAAAGTGGTTTGCCCGAGCTTGAAGTCATTCTGAAAGACATTCCCGGTCAAGCTGCATTGACTGTCCGCACGATTATTCCGGTGGGAGAGGCAATCGAAGCCGTGATGATGGAATGTGCCGGAATTATTATGTCGCAAAAATTGAAAATCATATCGCCTCCGATGACGATTTTTCATGATGGTGAGTTCAAAGAAAAAGACCTCGATATTGAAATCGCATTTCCGGTAGAGAATACAGATTATGATGATTTTGTACTGTCGGAAGGGCAAGTTTTGAGCATTCGCACACTGGAAAGCATTCCGCAGGTAGCGAGTATTATCCATACAGGGGCTTATGAACGATTTGCTGAAACCTATGAAATTATCGGGCACTGGATAGAACGTAATCAGTACAACATTGCGGGTGCAATCCGTGAGATTTATCTACGCCCGCCATCCGAAACCGAAGAAGCAATCACAGAAATTCAATTTCCAATCGAAAAGGATTAATCATGGCAAAGTATCAAATGACAATCGACATTCAACAACCTGTAGAGAAAGTTTTCGCTGTTCTTGATGATGCTGCACAGGTCACAAAATGGATTGGCGGCTTACAATCTATCGAAGCTTTGACTGAAGGCGGCAATCGGGTCGGTGCGAAAGCGAAGCATGTTTACAATGAAAATGGTCGTATCATCGAGATGATTGAAGAGACATTGATTTATGAACCCAACAAAATTGTCAAAATTCACGGCAAAACAGATGGTTTTGAATTGACCGCACAGTACGAACTGGAAGCTATTCCCGGCGGAACACGGCTACACTATGAATCAGAGACGAGAATGTACGGATTATTCATGCGATTGATGGCATTTTTCATCAACATGTCGGCGAATAACAAGGTCAACGAAGATTTAGTGCGCCTCAAGAATTTGCTTGAAAATTGACCAAACCCCCAATAATTAGGTGGTGATACGGATAGACATCCGTATCTTTTTTTTTGTACAATAATGTTAGATAATTAGATAACGCTCTAAATATCTAACTGGTATCGGTAAATAACCATGAACAACACATTCAAAGCACTCGCTGACCCGACACGACGTGAAATCCTGAGAATGCTAGGTGAAAAAAGCCTCAGTGCAGGCGACATCGCAAAAGCGTTCAATATTAGCAAGCCGAGTATTTCGCATCACCTGAATATTCTGAAAAATGCGGAACTCATCAGCGGTGAACGCGACGGTCAAAATATCATCTATTCGATCAATGCGTCTGTCATGCAGGAACTGGTTCAGGAATTGATGACGATGTTCCATGTTGGCGAAGAGGAGGACGAACAATGAACGACAACACACAACGAAACGCCAATATCATAATGCTAAGTTTGATTGGCATCATGCTGGTCATTTCATTTATCCTGTATCCATCATTACCGGACGAACTGCCGCGTCAATGGGGTGTCTCCGGTGAAGTGAATAGCACCTGGCACAAAATCTATGCGGTGTTGATGTCCCCCGGACTTGCTATCGTGCTGTGGATTTTGACATGGGCTATACCGAAAATCGACCCGCGCCGTGAATCCTATGAAAAATTCGGCGGATTCTATATGCGATTCCGTGTGGCACTGGTTGCGCTATTGCTTGGATTGCATATCCTGACTCTGACTCAATATGACAATCCCGATGCTGTCATTCGGCTGATCGTGTTCGGGATTGCGGCGTTATTAGCCTTGCTTGGCAATGAAATGGGACGGGTACGTCAGACATGGTTTTTCGGGATTCGAACGCCCTGGACAATTTCAGATGAACGGGTCTGGAAACGCACTCATCGAATCGGCGGACGCTGGTTTGCGGGAGTCGGTGTATTGAATATGGTATTTGCGCTCACATTACCGCTTGTGCCATTATTTGCGGTGTTCATGGTCAGTGTATTAGGAATGTCCTTTGGACTGATGGCGTATTCTTACGTACTCTATCGTCGCTACAATGGATAATTTCGGAAACACTAATTTGCAGGTTCAGCAGATAAACTATCATCATGTACAATACGATCATTAGCTATATTTAGTGAATGGAAACATGATGCTTCGTAAACTGCTGAGCCTGTTCGTTTTATTGTTACTGGCAATTCCACTTGCCGCACAGGATACTTCCTCTGACCTCATTGCATATTTTAATCAACAACTATACATCTTGGAGGGAGATGCACTTGTCCCCTATGATACCTGTATGCCGGATGAAGAAATCGTCGGGCAATTTCGTGTGTCGCCGGATGGCAACCGAATTTTAATTAGCACATTCCCGAAAATTATTTCTGAAGCCCTTGCACTGGTTGGAAGTCTCGGAGATGCCCCGTATGGACTAAATTTCTGGATATGTGATACGACAACTGACACTCTGGAGCGAATCATTGTACAACCGGATGCTGACGAAGCATTTGCCGGAGAAATGCCTGCCATCAGTGGTGTGATGAGTCAGGTAAGCTGGTCGCCGGATGGCACACAACTCGGCTGGACAGAACTCCGTTTTGAAGATAGCTCGCAGTCAGTCGTGACGTTTGATATTGCCACAGGGGAAACCTCATCATTTGTGATTGATGTACCGCTTGCACCTTTCCCCGCGCCGCCGGAATTGATTGCCTGGACAGATGAGGGTATGCTGCTCTGGGTCTTTGAATTTGATGAAGAAACTTTCTTCAATATTGAAACGTTAGTTGTTGTTGACTCCGCAACGCAAACAATCTCCGCAAGCCATGAAATTTTAAATGGCGGTGAAACCGATGATTTCTACAATCAACGTGAACTTGTACACACACCTGATGGTTTGAAATATGCAATTGAATTTCAGAATCAGGGATGGGTACTGGTCGATATTGCGACAGGCGAGATGACACAAACATCCGGTCGTCTGGCACGGGCTATTCCGGGCAATCCTGAGAGCATCGAATTACAGTATGAAATCGATTTTTCCTACAATTATAACTGGCAATTCAACAATACAGAAAGCACTGAAACTGTTTTACTGGCATATCCACCGTACCGGATTGCGCTGTCTGCCGCTGGAACAGAAGTCGCTTATGCTGATAGCACACTGCACATCGTAGACCGCAATGGAACTGTTCGCGATATTGCCAATAGTGATGGTTTTGCAGATGATTTCCAGGCACAACTCATCTGGGGCGCATCTGTGCTGATATTCGTCGAATTAGATGAAACTGAACTTGCACCGCCAGCAAGTTGTGAGGGTGCGCCACCGATTCAGCTTGTCGTTGGTGATACCGGACGTGTCATCGCTGAAACTATTCCGAACCGGATTCGTAGCTTACCATCGACAGAAGGCGCGATTGTCGGTGAAATTCCTGGCGCAGGAGAGTTCGTTGTGCGTGGTGGTCCGGTTTGTGCAGAAGGATATACCTGGTTCCAGATTGAATACAACAGCATTGTTGGCTGGACAGTTGAAGGCACAGGAGAAAATTATTTCCTCGAACCTGTCTCCGCCTTGCCCTGACAATCTCCTCGAAAAAATGCAGACCCGCATGAGTAATCTTGCGGGTTTTTGTTTTCAAGATTCATCACGTTTAGCAACAAAAATCATAGTTCGACTTGATTCCTCAAAGACGGTTTTGTCCCAATTCCCGTAAACATGATCAACAGAGAATCCGGCTTTCCTCAAACTTTGAGTGAGTTCTTGATAGCTACGAAAGCGTAATTCACTATCCACCACAATGACCTCTCCGGTAGATGCAAAAACATTGTGCCCTTCAAATTTGACACGTTCATCACTGACATTCACAACTTCAACCCATGTTTTCATAAGTCCATGTGGTGACTCATATTCGAAGTAACTATCGTTTTTATTCCATTGTTCCCAACCTCTAGCAAGCGGATTACGGCTCTCGAAAGCAAGGTATCCGCCGGGTTTCAGTGCAGCATAAATCGCTTTCAATGTAGATAACCAGTCAGAGTCATCAAGAAATATCTGTGCAACATTGCCTGTCATGGTGAGCAAATCTGCATCAGATTGTCCAATAGCGCTTGCAGTTCCTTCGATCCATGTGATTTTGTCGGCTGCGGGTTTTTGTTTTGCAACAGATAACATCGCAGCAGCCGGATCGACTCCTGTTACTTCATGACCTGCTTCTGCGAATTCACAGGTAAGTAAACCTGTTCCGCAACCAAGATCAATGATTTTGTGCGCCTTAATTTCTTTCGTCAGATTTAGATAAAAATCTGTATCTGCTCCACGCGGGTTTTCGATGTCGTACAAATCAACCAGACGCGGATCAACATAGTGTTTATCGAGTTTTATCAAAATACCTCCCCGGAGAGCAAAGCAATCTAGCCTTATTGAACACGGGTTTCTGCCTGAGCTTCGAGCGTAATATTCGGAGACCAGTTGCCCCCTGTATCGACTGCCCAGACTGCAAAACGATAGGTATTGCCAGGAGTTCCGGTATAAATGCCTTCCTCACGCTGTGTTTCCAGCCAGGGAGTCCATTCACCGTCATTGGTTTGTACCCAGACCACATAACGGTCAATTGAGCCATTATCTTCTGCGCCCCATGAGACTAAGAAAGTTCGGGCACTGATTTCCGGTAGCGGGTTAACAAAAGTAGTCGGTGGCGAGGTATCATTCTCCGGTGCGACTGTCGGATTGAAAATAGGACCCGGTGTCGGTGGTGGAATCGTCACATTCACAGACGGTTCTTCTACCTGAACAATCCCTGTTGCATCAATCGGAGGCGCGATGCCTTCAATCGGTTCGACTAAAATGACAGGTTCTCCACCAATAGCACTAATATCATTGGGCTCTAAATCAGGATAACTATCCGGTACGGCAGGGTTGAGCGCAATATTGTAAACACCATCCTGCGGAGAAATCGTCGTCACCCTATTCATAGTGTAGAGTGTGGCACTCTGTCCTGCGGCGGGAATCACAGCAGTATTTTGCTCAAAGCGTCGATTCCAGATAACGAGAATGCGCTCATTGGTAGCAGGGCGTTCAAACTCGATAATCGTATTACCATCCAGACGGGTATCGGTCACGGCGGTAAATGTCTCCGCACCGAAAACCTGTGCCATCAGACGAAATGCTGCTGCTGCCGGACGTGCTGTTCCGGGATTTGGATGCTGACTATAACAAATCGAATCGCTTGCATTTCGGAATAAGCCAAACGCATCACCAAAGCAGGGTTGCCCGTCAGTACATAGTTCGCCGTTATTGGGCGGGAAATCAGTGCCGGGGGCTTGATCGCCACAATCATCATACAGTTGATGGAAAAATACCACTTCCGCGCCTTCTGCATAAGCATAAGCTGTACTCTGAATGAAATACCATGCTTGCTGGTCGGCTGTTCCGAGGCGTATTCGGAATTGAGGATTGGTTGCCCATACCGGACCGGGATAATCATCCCAGACACTGATACCCGTCTCATTCACAAAAATCGGGCGGTCAATTCCATAGGCACGGAGGGTTTCTTTTGTGAAGAGTGTCAGCCAGCCTGTTCGCCAGGGGTAACTATAGCTATGAATTGCAACAGCATCCATGTACCAGTTATTGTTTCGTGCCAGAGGATCATTTTCATAGATGGCAAGTACCCGTGCCAGCCAGTTATCAGGTGTAGCATAGAGCAAACCACCGAACATCACATTGGCAGCCGGGTCAGCTTGATGAGCAGCAAGATAAGCCACCTTGAGCAATCGAGCATAATTATTGATACCCCCGCGCCAGAATTGTGCTAAATCCGGTTCATTCCACACTTCCCAGATCGTCACGCCCTGACCGCTACTCCAACCCTGTTGCTGTGCCAGAATGCCGGCCGGTTTATAACGTTGCACTGCCTGATAGACAAAATTCGCCCAGGGATTATTGGGGTTGAGGGCTTTACCACTACCCGGGGTATCTGTCCCATCGGCAAAAATCGGTTCATTCAGTCCGGCGATGATGTCTCCATCAGCATAAAATTGTGGACGGTCAAGCAGAATCGCGTTGATATTTAAACCATGACGCACATCATCAATGACCAGTTCATCATATGCTGACCAATCCCATTGACCGGGAGAGGTTTCGACAGCCGTCCAATACAGAGGCCAACGTGTCCAGCCTGTTCCCAGCAACAGGGCATTTTGATAGCGCTCGTCATTTTCATCAATTTGCGCCGAGCTGACAAAGGTAATGCCCAATCTATCAGACCGCACAAATTGCCGCCCGGTATAGACTGTATTATTACTAACAGGTGTCGGAGGGGTTTGAGCGTCACCCGGCTGATAATCGACAGCCAGTAACAATCCCGACAGTAAAAAACACACTACAAAAATCGCGTAACGTTGCATCATAGCAATCCAGATTCTTTTGTTGAAAACATCCACATATTATCAGACACATTATAGCGGGAATAGCATCTGTAATGTGGTATTATCGTGCCTTATTGTGTGCTGAGGAGTAAATATGTCAGATTTGAATGATATTCGCCAACGTCATATCGATTTAATGGAAAAAACAGCAGAAACACTCGGACATGTTTTGAAGAATGTCAATTTCGACCAGGCAACAACATTACGCGATGGTCCCGAAGGCTGGACAATTCTGGAAATTTTGTGTCATCTGAGAGATTTTGACAAAATTTTCCGCGCACGGGTCGAGATGATGCTCAATGAAGAACACCCTGATTTACCTGCTTATGACCATGAACAAATGGCAATCGACAAAGCCTATAATGATGAAGATTTTGCCTATGCTTTTGATGGCTATACAACATCCCGTTCCAGAACAAAAGCACTTTTTGAAAGTCTGACAGAAGAACAATGGAATCGTTCCGGGATTCATCCTGAACGCGGCGAATTCTCTTTAACAGATGCTGTTATTCAGGTCGGGCATCACGATATTACCCATATTGAGCAAATAACCCGTATGTTAGAACAGGAAATTCCGGGGTCGGGTGCATTACCGTCGGAAGATCATGATGATGAACTGTAATCTTATAGTTTGTTATTGTTAGATTATTGTGATTTTTCTGAGGCTGTTGGTATAATATAACAGATGTAACATGCAAGAGTTTTGTCCTTCTGTCTCACCATCTTATTTAGAAACAGATTGATAATTCGAAGCAGTTCAGATGATTGCCTGGCAGTCATCCAATCGTTCAATTTTTATAGCAGTACCGGTATGCTTGCAGGTCTCTTCCCTGCGCCGCACCAGCTTATTCGCGGAAAAAGCATATTCGTACCAAGGAGTATTCTCATGACCCCTGATTTCGCATCCCGTATGATAGGTATGGTCGTTTTCGCGATTTTCGGCATTCGTCTCGGCGTGAATTCGGCAGCAGCCCTGAATCTTGCCGATTCTTCCGGCGGATTCTTGTTCGGACTCATCGGCGTTTTATTTGGCTTAATTATGACGCCCTGGATTACTGTTCGCCCGGTTCTCGGCTTACGTCGCTCAATCAATGAATGGCCTGTCGAACGCTTGCTGATGTCAATCGCTGGCTTGCTGGTCGGTCTGGTGATTGCGCTCTTAGCGTCATATCCATTATCCCTGTTATCTCCTCCGTTCGGAATCTATGCTCCGGCAGCTCTTGTTGCTGTATTTTCATACCTGGGTATCACAATTTTTGGTGTCCGCTCCAAAGAGATTGCTGATTCACTGGGCACACGAATGGGTAAGCCATCCGGTCGGGTAGCGGGATTGTCATCCCGTAAACTGGTTCTGGATACAAGTGTCCTGATTGATGGACGCATTACCGATATTGCAGAGACCGGATTTATCGGCGGGACATTAATCGTGCCGCGCTTTGTACTGAGTGAATTGCATCGTGTCGCGGATTCATCTGACCCCTTACGCCGTAAACGTGGGCGACGTGGTTTGAGCATGTTGACCAAACTTCAGCAAAATGAAATTATCCCTCTGAGGATTGTGGAAGATGATTTTGAAGATATTCAACAGGTTGATGATAAGTTAGTCGCGCTGGCTCTCCAGATGAATGCTCTGGTTGTTACCAACGATTTCAACCTGAATCAGGTCGCAGAAGCACAGGGCGTGACCGTGCTTAACATCAATTCTCTGGCAAATGCAGTCCGCTCGATTTATATTCCCGGCGAGACATTCGCAATTCGTATTTTCCAGGAAGGGCGTGATGAAGGGCAGGGTGTCGGTTATCTCGATGATGGCACGATGGTTGTGGTCGAAAATGGCAAGAATTATATGGATCGCACCATTCCTGTCGAAGTTACCAAACTCATCAACCGCGATACCGGACGCATGATTTTTGCTGTGCCGGAATCCGAAGCAAATCGTTACGCTTAGTGATTCACAGGGAGATGCAGCTTTGTATCTCCCTGATGATTTCCCTCCTATCGTATAATTTCTGTTAAATTACTCTCCATACATCCCACAATTTTACAAAGTAGTGATAAAATGCAAGCAGATTACCAACCGATTCGGGAAGGATTATCATGAGTAAACGTATTTTAGCTCTTATTACCATATTGATGCTCGTTCTGGTTGCCTGTGATACTACTGGCGACGCAAGCGACGCGACATCCGCACAAAATCAACAACCTGCTCTGGAAGGCTTCCAGACAACAGACCTTGACGTAGCGGCGGATGCAGTTCTCACAACCGCAGCCGGAGCATCTGCTGCCAGTGGTAATGCTGCCCTGTTTGCAGCGCTCCAACGTGCCGATGCTCTGCTTCAATGTTTGCAGGATACCGGTGCTATTTCCGCCCTGATGTATATGGAAGAGACACCATCAGCTTTCATACCTCAAACAGGTGCATCTCTGGTGGTTAACCAGACCCGTGTTGAACAAAATATTCTTGCTTGTGTGACGGATACGGGCATGAGCGCACAGGGTCTCGAAGATCAGTTGTGTGCTGCCTACGGTGAATTTACCGTTCAGAATGAGAATTTCTATTTTGCCTATGTTGGGGCAGGTGCGGGCTTATGTGCGGGCTTTGAGCAACATTTCGTGAATAACCTCGGCGGAACAATCATAGAATCTTACCCGCCAACAGCTCCATAACAACCGAAAAGCTAATGCTAGAGGCGGGTCAATTCCGCCTCTTTTGTTTTTCCCCGTAGCATATCCCACAGATAAACAAGCGTGACCGCCGCGAAAATCCAGAAGAATGGAAAGGTCGGGAAGATATAACGTGGTATGGCTAAAGCGACCAGGTGCAATAATGTTGTATAAGCGATGTAACCAATCAATACCAGTGAAATACGCCAGTTTTTCCGTGTCAGCCACATGCCAATCATTCCTGCAACCAGCGCGATGTAATGCCAGATATAAATCAGCAATTTCCAGAAAAAATGCTTCGCAGTAATCATTTCCTGAAATGCTTCGCCGCTAAAGCCCGAACGAATCCAGTTTAAGGCAAGGGTCTTGAGGCTTCCCGAACCGAGACTCAGTGTGCCATGCGGTTGTAGATAGGCGGAAGCTAATTCTGCGATACGCCGTTGTGCGAAATTTGTCGGATTGCTGCTGATAATATCACCTGTTTGTTCGAGGGCAGATTGTTCGCCTAAGAGTTCATCATTTTGTTCCGGTGAGCCGTCCCCTTCGACTGCACCACGCCAGATAGCGGGGAGCAACTGATTGCTACCGATGACTGTCCATTCATAATAAAGTGAGGTAAACGCTGTCCAGCTAAAGAAGATAAAGGCATAAGCTACTAAAAAGAGCAAAATTTGTTGCCAGCGTCGAATCAATAGCATGTGAATTGCAATACCAATAGGAAACAGCATCAATACCGGGCGGGTCAGGGCAGCAAGCCCTAACACTATTCCAACAAGATAGAGGCATAAATTTTGTCGCAAACTTGAATTGGCATCATTCATAAAACCGTCGATATAAAGCCACATTGCCAGCAGGAGAAAGGCAACATAGACCGCTTCTGTCTGAATAATTCCAGCTTCAAGAATCATTGTAACCGATGTTGCCAGTGCGATTGCCACTACCAGTCCAACACGCTCATCCTGCACCAATTGTGTCGCGATGTGAAAAGCAAATAAACAGGATAGTGCCAGTAAAAAGCTCTGAAATATCCACAGGAAATAGATAGATTGCTCCGGCGAAAGAAATTGCTGCGGAACACCAACAATCATCAGGTAAACAGGCGGTACAGGAATCGGGATACCACTGTAATCTAATCCACCAACAAGGTCACGTCCGACCTGTAAATAGAAACCACTATCGCCTCCACCTGCATATGCTAATAAAGGATCATGTTGAAAGCAGAAAATCAGGCGAACTACGAAAGCAAACAGGAAAATCCCGATCAGCCAGAGATTCTTATGGGGAATCGTTTTCAAGTTCTCCCCCGTCTGCATCAAAGTCAAAGCGATAGAGGGATGCTGTCTGATTCACATCAGCAGCGAAGATAAAACGATTGTCGCTTTCATCCCCTGTGTAAATCGGGTCTAAAGATGGACGTGCCGGAGGAAAGAGGATGTAATCGACATTATAGCGCTGTGCTACTTCAAGGATTTTCTCACGGCTTTCCATTGGAATTTGCACCGATTGATAGCCAATGTATCGCAGGGCAAAGGGGTCTTGCGTCATGATAATGAGATTGCCATCGCCGTTGGTATCGGGAAGCGTTTGCAGTGTGTTATCAATCTGCTCAAGGAAATTGACATAATTATTGGTGAAGCGCACATCTTCAATCACAAACAGAATCCCGCTCTGTAACATAATTAAAATTGCGACGATTGCTGTACCGATTTTGAGTTTCTTGTTTTCAATGACTTTATCGAGAGCATATCCGGCGAGTGGCAATAATAACGGGACGAGTGTCAGCCACGATTTTTTGAAGCTACCGCCTTGATTTGATAGAGGGGTCAGCACCACATACGAAAAATACATCCCGCCGAGTAATACCACAGGCGGAATGAGTTTCAGCATAGATTGGCTATCCCATCGTAGCAATATCAGTAAAGCGCCACCGACGATAGCAAGTGGCAGAATCACATCCAGGGTATCCAGCATCATGCGAATAGCAGCAGCACCTTCAAAGATGCGCTTATTTATCAATTGTTGAACCGTTTGCTGTTCGAGCAGCGTATCGACTGAAAATTCACGGTCATAATGATAATGGTCACGGAAATCTGTGAAATACATCAAAATGCGAATATCCGGCGTACTTGACCATTGACCCAATGCCTGAAAATTCCGCATAACCCAGGGACTAATCACCAGTAAAGCAGTCAATGGAACTAAAATGACCCATTTCCAGCTTTTGCTATCAACAAAGGTTTTGCGTCCCCAAAGCGCATAAGCAATCAAAGAGACAATCAACATCGGAATCAGGAGTAAATTATCCCCGCGTGTGAGATATGCCAATCCAGCAAACAATCCACTCAGGACAAAAAACCACCATTTCCCGTTGCGGAGACCTTTTACCAGAAACAGCATCATCAAGCCGACAAAAAGTGCGTTGGGAATCAATGTATCGGTTCGCAGAGAATTGATAAGTAATTCCGGTAGCAACGCAGCAGCAGCAGCAACAAATAGGCTCGCTGTTTCCGAGCAATCGAGTTCTTTCGCAGCAAAATAGCTCACAATCGGAAGCAAACTTCCAGTAATGATGAACGGGATAATTGCCTGTGCGACACCTTCTCCAAATAACCACATGCCCGTCGCGGCAAAAATCCCTGTCAACGGCTGCCAGAAATCAAAGGGATGCTCTAATGTTGGCGGGGCAAAATAAAAGTGCCAGAGATAATCCATTGTGAAACCATGCCCGTCAAGCAGGCGAAGAGCAAGATTATAGTAATGGTTGGGGTCGTTAATGCCGGGAAACTGAATCAAAGGCAAGAGGGGAAAGCGCAGTCCCATTGCAGCTAAGACAATTCCCGTTAATTTCCAGATACTTGATTTCATGAATTCTGCCAGAATTGCTGATATTAGGGCGTGATTATAGCAAAGGCTTTAGCCCTGTCTATGCTGGACGACCCGGCGTAGACTAAATGGGATACGATAATTATAGAATGATAGAGATATGCGCTATATTCGAACTTTTTTTAAAGCACTGCAACTGACTTTACGTGGCGAGACAGTTGATACACCTGCCAGCCGTTATCCGAATTTACAGGCATGGCTGACCATCTCAGAGAACAAATTACAGTCTCTCTATGATGAAGCTGAAAAAACCGGATTGGATGAATCCGCACGCAAGCAAATTATCCTGAAACTGGATGGTCGTCCCTGGTCAATGGAGTTGATACTCGCGACAGTGAAATTTCATCTGGAGACAGAATATCCGTCGTTGATGAATAGTGTCATCGAGCATAATTTAACGACACTCTATGCCCTGCATTTTGATGATAAATACCGTGTTACTCAACTGGCGCAATCCGAACATTTACCGGACAGTATTCGCGGGAAAATGACAGATTTTGCAGAACATTTTCAGGCAATTCCGTCGAGCAATGACCCTTAGACTGTTTTGTTCAGGATTTTGTAGGGTTCATCCCCCTGAGAGAAGCAAAAACCATCATGCAAGATATGCCAGTCATGCCGTTTATAGAAGCGTTGTGCGCCTTTATTCGCGACCTGGGTTGAGAGCAAGAGACGTTTGCGCGTTTGTTGTTCGATGACAGCATTATGCAGCAACTCACCAATTTTTTGATTGCGATAAGCACGCAACACATTGAGTTGTGTGAGTACCCATGCTTCATGTAAGGCGGGGTGTTCCCGTCCGACATGCGTGGCGACCCGTTCATGCCACCATTGCCCGGGCAGCGAAAATGAGCCGAAAGCAACGCCAACAATTCTATGTTCTGCTCTGGCAAGCAATCCAACATACCCCGGACGACGCATATGTGTACGGAAAAAATGCTCCTGATAGTCTAAATCTCCCGGAAGATATTCGTTATAGATTTTGACTGCATCCAGAACATGGGGGGATTTTGTATTGAGGGGAAGTAAATCAACTTTCATGAGCCATATCTTTATACATGATGCAATAAGGCGGGCGATTTTTCTGGAAAGAAAAACCCCTGTGTAGATATGTCCAGTTTCGTTTTTCGTAAAATCGTCGTGCAACCATATTATCGACCTGTGTCGAAAGTAAAATGTTCGGATAGGGTTGTTCGGCTAATACTCTGTCATGCAAGGCACTGCCGATATTGTGTTTTCGATAGGGGGCAAGAACTGCTAATTCAGTTAATACCCAGGCATTTTTGAGCGCTTTATGTTTGCGTCCGACCTGCCGCGCAACTTTATCATGCCACCATTGCCCCGCCTGTGATCGTGTCCCGAAAGCTGTGCCAATCACCTGATTTTCAACTGTGGCGACGTAACCTACAAAGTCAGCAATCCGGGCATATTTCCTGAAAAAGATGGTGCTATTTTCAGTATCCCGTTCCCAGACTTTGCAATAGACATCCACCGCATCATGCAAAAGCGGTGAGTGATAATCAAATGGCTGTAATTCAAAGTTCATTATCTTATTCCGTAGGGGCAGACCGACGGTCTGCCATTACAAAATCTTCTGTTTGCTCTATAAAACCTGTGTTATCGACTTCTATCTTGAGAGAAATAACACAGAAAGGCACAATGGGATGCGCTCAATCACTGTAAAATAAGGATACACCATGCCGCAAACTCTTTCACATCGCATTGCCTATACTGGCATTTTAGTCGTTTTTCTGTTTCTAGCGACTTTATTTGCATGGCGTGTACCTGATTGGCAAGCCCCTGACGAACCTGCACACTATAATTATATCGCACAGGTGGCATCGGGAGAATTTTTGCCAGTAATCGAAACAGGTGATTGGGATAATGACTATCTCGAAGCACTTAAAGCAAATGATTTCGCGCCGGATTTGCTCGATAATCTCGATGCTGTGCAGTATGAAAATCATCAACCACCGCTTTATTATTGGATTGCGACACCTGTATTTATACTCTCCAATGGCAATTTATTCGCTGTTCGTATGGTATCGGTTCTCCTTGCAATGATAACTGTCGCGCTCAGTTATACCATTACCCTCAGTATATTCCCGGAACACCCGCATTATGGCTTAGCTGTGATGGCTCTGGTAGCTTTTTTGCCACAGAACATGCACATGCTGGCGAGTATCAATAATGATGCCCTGGCAGGAATGGTTCTCGCTGCGACTGTTCTACTCTGTGTACACTATCTTAAAAATAATAACGTCCCGGTATGGTCAATTGGATTAGCTATCGGGATAACTTTCATCACCAAAACAACAATTTACTTCATGGCGGGTGTTGCTCTGATTGTGATTTTGATGAAATGGTGGCAATCAGAAGAGCGCGATTTTGCTTCGCTGGTAAAAAATTATGTCGGTTTCGGGATTCCGGCAGCAGCTTTTGCTCTCCTGTACTGGGGACGCAATATCATGGTTTATGGTTTTCCTGATTTTCTCGGATTGCAAGCACATGATGAGGTTGTGGTCGGGCAATTGCGGCGCAGTGAATTTATTGCAAATAATGGAGCAGATGAATACTGGCGTAGGGCAATTTTTGATACATTCAATAGTTTCTGGGGGCAATTTGGCTGGATGGAAGCCCGTCTGACTGATGCCTTGCCCTTTATGTTCCCCGTGTTGATTGCCTTGTTGATTTTAGCCATATCGGGATTAATCCTTCATAGCGTTTATCTATCGCGCAAAGAAGGAAATGCGGGTGAGAGTCGCACACAAATCTGGATAATGCTCGGGCTGATTATCCTGCTGGCGTTCTTACAGTACATTTACTACAACCTGACCTTCGTGCAATTTCAGGGGCGTTATCTCTTTGTGGCAATTATTCCCTTTGCGATTTTGATGACTATCGGTGTGGACGCCTGGCGAAAATTGTTGCTTTCATGGAATGAGTTGTCTGTTTGGCTAACAGTCGGAATTTTTGTATTATTCGCAGCACTCGATTTTTACCTCATCTGGCGCGTGATTCCCTGTGCAGTCGGATGTTAGCTGAATCAAAAACGCAGCGATGATCGTTCACCACTGCGTTTTATTTTTAATGCGATGTTACAGGCGATTATTCTTCAGTATCAGCGTCTTCTGCTGATTCTTCTGTAGCAGGGGCATCTGCCTGAGCTTCTTCGCGTTTACGGAACATCCACGCCTGTTGTTCTTCGAGTGTCACATCATCAATGCTGAGTTCGATGTGTTGTTGTTCGGTATCGACACCGACAATGCGTACCAGAACATCATCACCTTCACGGAACATATCACGCGGAGTTGATGCGCCAAGTGATTCCATGCGGCTGGTATGAACAAGACCCTGTGCGCCACCCGGTGCTGCAACAAATACACCGAAATCAACAACGTTGGTGACAACACCTTCCATCAACTGACCTGCTTCATAGGTATCAGTGAATGATTTCCAGGGGTCTGGCAAAATAGCTTTACGGTTGAGTGCGATACGTTCGCGTTCAACATCAATGCTATCAACACGAACTTCAACTTCATCACCAACAGACAGAACATCTGACGGGTGATTAACGTGACGATGGTCGATGTTTGAAATGTGAATCATACCATCAACGCCGCCAATATCGACAAATGCACCGAAGTCTGTGAGGTTAACCACACGACCCATGAGTACCTGTCCGATTTCGATTTCTGCCAGGCGTTCGCTACGGGCTGCACGACGGGCTGCACGTTCAGAGAGAATCAAGCGGTTACGTTTGGTTTCAACCTGAATGACCTTCAGTTGCAGTGTTTTGCCGACCAGTTCATCTTTAATTTCGCGCATACGTCCGCTTGATGTTGCTGGTGGTACGCTTTCAATATGTGAGTTTGGCACAAACCCGGTTAAGCGACCAAAACGAACCAGCAAGCCACCTTTGTTAGCATCAATGACACGGGCTTCTGTGATTTCGTCAGCTTCCATCAATTTATTCGCGATACTCCAATCTTCGAGTTCGAGCGCTTTGTTGATAGAAACAATCAGTTCACCTTCGCCATTGTAAGGCTGTAAGACATATGTTTGGACTTCTTTGCCCGGTTGTAATTTTGCGATGACTTCTTCGCTAAGACGTTCAAGGTCTTTGCGTGTTACAACTGCATCACGTTTTAAACCAACATCCAGGATGATTTGATCCTGCTTGGCTTCGAGAATAATACCTTCAAGAATCTGTCCGCGTGACGGCGATTCGTACATATAGGAATCGAGTAAATCCTCAAATGAGAGATTATCTGTATCCTGTCCTTGAGTTTCGTTGACCATGCTGCTCCTTTAAAAGGGTAAAACTACGCCGGCTCCGAAAGTCCCCGCCGGGCATGGGGTTAAATAAATATGACACATGTAGATGGACGAAAATGCGTCAACCATTAACAACACTTGTTATCGGATTGTGCAATGAATAGGAATGAAGAGAGGGAATATTGTTCGGGAATAAATGTGTGTATTGAACTGCCAATTGGATGTAGGCTTACCTCTCGCCGCTATGTCCATTTATATATTGTGTATATTATCACAAGCGAATATCTGTTTCAATAGTCCACTTCACACTCTCATGAAGCTCATAGAAAGCATATCCACCCGATATATATTAGACAACAACCTGTCTGCACATCTTACATCTAAGATAATGTGAAAATATTACACAAATCATACTACACTGTTTGAAAGAACAACGTATGAGAAATGTGCCAACTCGTAAAGCCGTCCCGCAGTATACAAATTTGGAGAATGAGCATTTGCTTGCCCTTGTTTGTTGCAATCCATCTAACAATCAAGCACAATGACACCATACAGATTTGAATTAAAGGATAAAAAATGCAGTTTTCAGTGAGTCTGCCGGAATGGGCAGAAAAAGAACTCGAAACAATGCACGGACAAATCTATGAAACGCTGGAAGATCGGATGAAACCTGTCATCCGGTTCTCACGGCTCAATTTTGAACATGACACAGGAGGTCCTTTTGCGGCAGGTATCTATGAGCGTGATACAGGCAAATTGCTGGTGATTGGCGTCAATCGGGTTGTCCCGATGAATATGTCTTCGGCTCATGCGGAAGTCGTGACAATCAGTCTGGCACAAAATATGCTCAAGACATTTGACCTCGGTGGCAAAGGTTTACCCGCTTATCAGATGGTGGTCAACTGGCGACCCTGTGCGATGTGTTATGGAGCCGTTCCCTGGTCGGGGATACGGTCACTGGTGATTGCAGGAAGTGGCAATGAACTCGAAGAACTCACCGGATTCGATGAGGGTCCTATTCATCCCGACTGGAAAACAGAACTGGAAAAACGTGGCATTGATGTCACAGAAAATATTTTGAATGAGGAAGCTATTCAGGTATTTCGCGATTTTGCTGCCAGTGATCGTCTTGTTTACAACGGACGTTTAGGTGACGAAGACTAGCAAAAACGGGCGATTCACTATCGCCCATCTAATTATTTTTCCCATTCGCGGCGCAGAATGCCCATATGAACCAGGTCTACATAGTGTCCGTTACTGTAAACATGCTGCCGTAGACGACCTTCTTCGACAAATCCAACAGCTTTATAGGCTTTGATTGCCCGTTCATTGTTGCCATGTACCTGTAGCCAGATTTTGCGGTGATTGTGATAACGAAATCCGTAATCGACTAACAGAGACAATGCCTCGCGTCCGTAACCTTTGCCCCAGTAGAGCTTATTGCCGATGGTGATACCAAGTTCAGCAGTGTGTGCCAGATTATCATGATTGAATAGTGCACAGATACCGATGAAATTATCATCTGCGATAATCGCAAAATCACTGCCATCGCGTCCACCACCGGATACTTTGCTATCAAATTCAGATTCAAGACGGGCAAGTGATTGTGGCATCGGGGGATCACCACCTCCAGCTAATTCGACTTCTAAATCATTATTGAAAGCATGGAGCAGAGGCAAATCATCGCGTTCGAGTGCGCGGAGTAAAATCCCTTGTCCTTTGAGCATCATTTTTCCTCCTTAACAAGTCATAAAGCACCATTATAGCTTATTAAGAGGAGTTATGAGATACACTACGACGCTTCTTTTTCTGTTTCACGGTCTTTGATGATGATGTTGTGAGCCTCTTCAATTGTCTCTGAGATAACAAAATAGCGTTTTGTTTTGGGATAGAATTTAATTGCAACATCATACATTACATTGAAAAAACGATTCTGTGTAACGAAAATAGATAGACCGATATTGTCCGGTTGCTTATCTGTGATGCCTTTAATATGAGTCAGGGCGTTCGGTGGAACTTTGCCGCTACGCTGGAAATCCAGAATCACATCAACACGATGGGGTTGCGCTTTTTCCATTCTGAGCGCTTCTTCGTATATAGGATAGAATTCATCCCATGTCCATTTACCCTCAAAATCATACTGCACGATGTCTTTTTTGCTTTCGTCCAGCCAATAGGCTTTAACAGGCATAGCACACCTCAAACATTACAACACATTACTATACCGCTAATATATCATGAAAACGCGATTTTGCACTATGATGTTTTTATAGTCGCACTGACATAGGCTGATTTTCCCCTTTTATCCGGGGCTAATCCTCTGCAAAATGGTATATGTATTCCGATTACATTAGAAAGAATCCCGATATGAGCGAGATTGATACACAGGCAAAGACACTTTATCAGGACGGCGAGTATGAAAAACTGGTCGAAATGATGAGCGAAAAAATTGAAGAAGAGCGCAAAGCTGAATATTTTTACTGGCGTGGTATGGCATTAATCGAACTGGATGAAACCACCGATGCTTTTGCAGATATGAGTAAAGCGGTTCAACTGGAAAAACGTAACTCCCGTTATTATGTCGGGCGTGGGCGTGCTTTCTGGATGAAGGGTGACGAGAAAAATGCCATCAGCGACTGGAAACGCGCCATTAAACTCGACCCTGATAACGCACAGGCTTATTCAGAACGTGGCGAGTACTACAGCAGCCGCAATCAAATTGAAAAAGCGATGGAAGATTTCAATAAGGCACTGGAAATCGATGATTCAATCGGCGAAGCATTTTACGGACGGGGTATCATCCACAGCGATAAAGATGACTATGAATCGGCACTGGCTGATTACAACAAGGCGATGGAGCTTCTCGGAGAAGATACCGATGTATTGACCAGTCGTGGCGCGGCAAAATTCTATCTCGACGACTGGCAGGGCTCAAAAGATGATTTCACCAATGCCCTCGAACTTGACGAAGAAAATGTTCGTGCGATGAATAATCGTGCTGTGGTTGAATTCTGTCTGGAAGAATATGAAGCAGCACAGGAAGATTACGCTAAAGCACTGACACATCTACCAACCGAACGTCTGCTGCTAGGTGGGATGGCAGTGACATTACACGCCATTGATAACGATGACGAAAAAGCTGTCGAACTCTGGAAAGGGCTTGTACAGACTGACCCGCGTTATAAAGACGCCCATTGGACAGGTCAAGAATTGCTCTGGCCTGAACCCCTGGTGAAAGAAGCACAGAAATTGATTGACAAGCTGTAATTTTTGCGGGAGGGCAGCCTGTCCTCCCTTACCCCTGATTAATGCAAATTATCCCCGCAGGAGATGAATATGCCATCATTGGAAGACTATAAATCAGAAGCACGCCTGGCTATGGAAAATGCTGATTATGGTAGTGCGATTCGTTCGCTAACAGAAGCGATTGACATCGAACGTGATAATGTAACATTCTACTTCACACGCGGATTGGCATATTTCATGCGAAAAGATTATGACCTTTCAATCGAAGATTTGACAGCGGTGCTGGTAGTCGAACATCAGAATTTAGATGCCCTGCTAACCCGTGCTCATGCATATTTTCATACGGGTCAGTGGAACGATGCCTTACAGGATTATAGTGAGTATATCAACATTGCGGGGAGCAAAGATAACTTGCCTTATGAACGCCGTGCAGCCGTTCTGACTCATCTCGGAGATATTCAGGCAGCGATTGAAGATTATTCACGGGCGATAGAGCAGGGTCAGGATACCGGAAAACATTATTTCAGCCGGGCATCGCTATATTATGCAACCGGGGAATTTCAGAAAACGATCGACGATACCACAGCAGCAATCGACCATGATTTTCCTGCGCCGGAAGTCTATTCCGCACGGGGAAGTGCTTACGCTCAATTGAAGCAATGGGATACTGCATTAAGTGATTATACGACAGCCATTGATTTAGATAAACGCAGTGCTTCCAGTTATTACAATCGTGGTGCAGTATATTATCAGACCGGGGAATTTGGTGCTGCAATCAGTGATTTTACAACCGCACTCAAAATCACGACCGACGATGTTCCGACATTGTATGCACGGGCGATTGCCTACATCGACAACAATGAGTATCGTAATGCACGCCGTGACCTGAGCAATTTACTCCGTCAGCAACCGGAAAATGCTGCCGCTTACCACAAACGAGGATTGGTGTATCGCTCACAGGATCAATTCGACAGGGCGATAGATGATCTCGAAAAAGCAGTTGAACTTGCTCCGACAACACCGGACTTTCTATTGAGTTTGGGCGAAATTGAGATTGAACTGGAAAATTATCCGACGGCAATAGCCATGCTCAAACGGGCGCTACTTAATTTAGTGGAACGTCAGGGGATACAATATCATCGCATTCTGGCGGGATTGGCACTGGCATATTATCTCAACACAGAAGATGAGCAGTCAAGCACGTACTATAATCAACTTCTTGAGCAAGATTTAGCCTATGGAGATACTGACCTGTGGGGTAATCGTTTTACATGGTCGAATTTTCTGATTGATGCGGCGCAGGAGATGATTGAAGCCATTGAAGCTGAAGCAGAATAAAAAAGGGCAGTCAAGAGACCACCCTGTAATGATTTTAGCTACGTTCGACGGTTTTGACACTGCGTGAGCTTGTATCTAAGAGCAATACACGAATCAGTGCCGTGATGATAAATGCAGCCAGGGCATAAACAAGCATCGCGATTATCGAGGTGACTTCTAAAACAGAGCCACTATTGCCCATAGTCGGATTCTGTAAAAGGGTCGCAAATGGTGCGATAAATACATAGCTGACGTTGTAGATGAAATCAGCAAAACCATTGATAGGATTCGCTGCCACCACTTTCAATACAACCCGTATACCAATGAGAATCTCAAGCACGGCAGTAAGCAACCAGATAACCTGATTGATGCGATGCATCACAACATTCTGTGTTGATGGGCTATGTTCGACCACACGCTGCTGACGCTCATAACCATCTTCACGAATAACCTGTACCTTTTCACGACGTTCACTTGCCATATTACACCTCACAGATAAATTGATATGATGTTTGCAGCATATCGGGTGAAATGTAAGAAGTCTGAAAGATTAAGATTTATCTAACGCTTGTCTCATGGAAGCCACATCTCGCGAAATAGCACGCCATCAACCCATTCGCCGTTGACGATAATCTCCCAGTGCAGGTGGGGACCATTGCTGCGTCCGGTATTTCCGCTCATGCCAATAATTTGTCCCTGTGTGACAACATCTCCCTGTGCAACACTGATTTCTGAGAAATGAGCATATCCCGAAAAAACACCCCAGCCATGATCGATTAAGACATAATTTCCGCGAATATCGAGGGCACTGGCAAAAACAATCACGCCATCGCTCATCGCGCCGACAGGTGTTCCGGCAGGCACACTCTGATCCCATCCGGTGTGACGGGTCTGTACAGCTTCATTCAAAATACGATATTGCCCGAAACTGGAGCTATAAGCCGTATCAATCGGCAACGACCAGACAACATTCGACCAGTAACTTTCCGGTGTGACTATATCAACAAGTGTATCCAGCCGGGCATATTCGTTACGCTCTACTGCGGGGTCAATCAAATAGCCTAAATCGGCGGGAACTTCAAACAATTGCCGGATATAACCACTTGATTCAACCGTAATCGTATCTGCAAAACTGACCGTTGTGCCATCTGTCAGGCGAATAATAACGGATAGGGCATAAGCTCTCGGTTGGGCATCCATATCCGCAACAACAAACGCAAACCAGCCATCATCACCCGAATCGACAAAGGGGTATTCACGATTGCGGAATAAAACCCGACCTTCCTGAATATTCTCCCCGGTCAGATGCAATAACCCGACCTGTCCCTGTAACAACGAGGGAAAAAGCCGTTCAAGTGTCAATCCGCCACTATCAGCCGCAGCAACAATCGCCGGACGTGGTAAGACCTGTTGTGTGGCTTCAGGGGTTTCTTCCTGTGCAAGTGGAATCGTAATTGAGAGCGATAGAATCAGACAAAGCAGCAAAATTTGAAGTGATTTCATAATGAAATTTCGGCACACCGGATGACTAAATCAGCAATTTATGCAAAACGACCCGATTGTATCATATCGTGCCGTCTCGAACATGCTGATTAGGCTACGCCATCAGTACGCCTGTCATTTGCACAGGATGTACCCAGTAGCACATCCTGCACGGTATTTATCGTTTGAGTTTTTTGAGGACAAAACCGATAAAGGGTTTTGCTAATTTTTCTTTATCGACATTCATTTTGTTGAGATTATTGTGATTGGCTTCTTCAAAATCATGGAGCAAGCGTTCCAGTTCACGAATTTGTGCCGGAGCGGGTTCATTTTTGAACATCACAATGGCTGTAGTGAAATTACGTGCCATGAAAACGACCCATGTGCCACTTGAGAGTTTGCGGGTAATTGGTTCAATGAAAGCTCGATCTTCTAATTTTTTAGAAAATTCATTGAGTGTCGGCGAAATCGTCTCGGGCGATAAATCGAAGCTACCCAATGTTTCGATGATTGTACCGCTTTTGTGATGATAAACAGCCAGACCGATAGCTTTCCCTGTGGTTGCTTTCTTGATAGCAATGGTCGACACTTCATTCCCGGATGAACCCGGATTTTCACCATCGAGAACCTGCAATGCCATTTCTAGCTGATTATTGAAACGTTCGTAAAGAATGTTAAATTGTTCGTTGCTGATTTTGCCTTCCCCGAACTCTGTCAGCAAATTACGAATTTTACGCTGAATTTCTTCCTGGAAGGCACGAATCCCTTTATTACTCATGCTTAACCCACTGTCTCCTTGAACACGGTCATTACAAATTTATCATACCATGCCGATGATGAAATATACCTCAATTATTCTGAATAAATGGTAACAAAACATAGAGATTCTATATCAACTTAATGAATCCACAATGACACAGGACACAAACATCACTCATCCAGTTTTTTGCGTACTTCATAATGGACTGCACGGGCATCATAATGCGATAGAACCTGCTGTGCTTTTTTGGGCACAACCGCTGTTGTATAGTCATCTCCGGCAAAATCACGTATATTCTCTATCGAGTCGAACCACATAATGGTCATGAATTCGACTTCTTTTTCATGTTCATACTTGAGTAATTGTATTCCCTGGTAACCTGCAATATTTTTTGCTTCAATCCAGGGGAAAATCTCTTCTTTGAGCAAGTTTTCGTAAGTGTCGGCGTTTTCAGGTGTTGTCCATCCACGCCAGATACGGCTAATCATTTTATGTCTCCCTTCCTGATAGTTGACCATTTCAATTATAGAATATCGGGCTGATTTTGCAGTGATTTTGAGGACAAGGTGCTAAGATTATAGGCAGACTGTATTACCAGAAGGAAATTCTATGTCAGAGATGCCAACTCCTGTCGAATTATTACAACACTTGATTCAATTTGATACCACCAATCCGCCGGGCAATGAAGCTGCCTGTATTCAATATATCCGTGAATTATTGCTCACTGCCGGGATAGAGTCGCAGACATTCGAGAAAATTGAGGGACGCCCCAATCTTGTCGCACGATTAAAGGGAAGCGGTCAGGCTGCACCTTTACTTCTCTATGGACATGTTGATGTTGTGACCACAGAAAATCAGGATTGGAGGCATGACCCCTTCTCGGGTGAAATTGCCGATGGATACATATGGGGACGCGGCGTACTGGATATGAAGGGTGGTATTGCCATGCTGGTATCTGCCTTTATCCGTGCAAAACAAAACGATCTTGACCTCCCTGGCGATGTGATTTTGTGCATCCTCAGCGATGAAGAAGCCGGAGGAGACAATGGTGCGATGTTCATGGCAGATGAGCATCCCGAATTATTTGAAAATGTGCGTTATGCCCTCGGAGAGTTCGGTGGATTCACACTCTATATGGGCGATAAGCGCTTCTATCCCATCATGATTGCTGAAAAACAGATTTGCTGGCTAAAAGCGACTTTCCGAGGAGATGCCGGACACGGGTCAATGCCCATTCGAGGGGGCGCACTGGCAAAACTCGGTAACTTCCTGACTACACTGGATAAAAAACGTCTACCTGTGCATATCACGCCGGGAGTAAAAGCCAGTGTAGAAGCTATTGCAGGTGAATTGAGCGGCGCAACGGCGTTGATTTTGAAACAACTGCTCAATCCAATGTTGACCGATACTATACTTGATGTTGTCGGGGAGCGTCTGCGTGTATTTGACCCGCTTTTACACAATACAGTGAGCCCGAGCATTCTATATGGCAGTAACAAAGTCAACGTAATTCCGGCAGAAGTCAGTGTTGAACTGGATGGTCGCTTGCTTCCAGGATATTCACCGGATGATTTAATCCGCGAATTGCATCAGATTGCAGGGCAGGATGTCAGTATCGAATTGATTCGCCATGACCCTTATCCCGCAGAACCTGATTTAAGCATGTATAACCTCTTATCCGACACATTGAAAAAAGCTGACCCGGAAGGCTATCCTGTGCCTCTGGTATTGCCTGGTGTGACCGATGGACGGCATTTCTCGCGATTGGGGATACAGACCTATGGATTTTTACCCATGAAATTACCACCGGAGTTCAATTTCTCGGCATCCATTCATGCGGCGAATGAGCGAATTCCGGTTGAAACAATGGAATTTGGCACACAGGCAATCTATTCTGTGCTGGAAAAATTCCAATAATTGGAAGCAATTCGGGATTTCCCCCCTATATTCCCATTTGCGACATGAGGCTCTCGATAGCATAATAGGCAGGATAGATTGTATTGCTTTACAAATGAGGGAGTTCATCTTTGACCTTTTTACGTTTTACTGTCCTGGTGATGTTGATGTCCGTATTGGTTGCCTGTTCATCACAGGATGCTCCGGCAGATAATGGTGCATCGGGCGATAATACATCGGAGACAGTGACTACAAATAATACAAATCCTGAAAATGCCGGATTGGTAGCACGGGTAAATGGCACAGGTATAACACTGGAAACATACAATGACGCCTTCGAACGCCGCAGCGTTTATGCCAACGCAGCCAGTGAATCTGCTTTACGGCAACAGGTGCTTGATGAACTCGTCGAACAAGAATTGATTCGCCAGGGCGCTCCGGGCTTAGGTATATCGGTCACAGATGAAGATATAGAAGCTGAAATCGCTGCCCAGCGGGAAATTGCGGGAAGTGAAGACGCATGGTTGGCATCTCTGGAACAAAACGATTACACTCAGGAAGAATGGTTCGAAGCACAACGCGATGTATTAATTACGCAGGGTGTCAGCAATATTTTGATTGAACCCTATCTGGGCGAGATTGAACAGGTCAACGCACGACACATTCTGGTCAGAACAGAAGCGACCGCCAATGAGGTAATGGATCGTCTGGAAGCAGGAGAAGGCTTCGCAACTCTGGCAGCAGAATACTCGCTTGATACCACAACAGCGAACAATGGTGGCAATCTCGGCTGGTTCGCACGTAACGAGCTTTATCAACAGGCACTGGAAGATCGTGCTTTTGAATTGGAAATTGGCGCAATTTCATATGTCACAACATCGCTCGGCTATCATGTCGTACAGACAATGGCACGCGAGGTACGGGAAGTTGAATTTGAGCGCCTGGCAGTATTGAGCGAAAATGTATTCAACAACTGGTTAAATACACAATACCGGAACGCAACGATTGAAGTCTACGTTCAATGGTAACATTAATTGGATTAATCACGATCACCTGAAGGACAGGGTATGAACTTCGGCACAGGCATGGATAGAACCTATAATTTTGTCAGTATCGGTTTTCTGATAGCCGGATTACTGATCTGTATCGGAACATTCATTTTTGTGTTGATTGGTGGCGGTAGCAGAACATCGGTTGTTCAGGAGATACCAGCTACAATCACAGTTCCAACTGAAACACCCTTCGATACACCGGCACCTGCTGAAACATTGACGCCAACGGTGTCTCCAACATAGGTTTCGCAGGGAATTGAGTCTGAGTGTCCGGTATCAGGCATATCGCAACGATTGAAGTCTACATTCTGTAGGAACATTAACTAGATTACGTGAAGGGCAAGGTATGAACTTCGGCACAGGCATGGATAGAACTTATAACTTTATCAGTATCGGTTTTCTGATAGCCGGGGCACTGGTTTGTATCGGAACATTTGTTTTTGTATTGATTGGTGGGGGTAATGATAATGGTGGATTCACGTCATTAAGTGAATTACCCACAGAATTCATCCCGCCGACCTTTACACCATCGACGACACCAACATTTACGCGGACACCACTTCCGACAACGATCCCCGATACCGCAACGCCAACAGAAACACCGACCCGCACGGTGACATTTACACCAACAGCGACAACATCGCCGACTTTGTCTCCGACACCGACGATTACCACAACAACCTTGCCGACAGCAACACCGACGGAAACGGATACCCCTGCACCAACGCTCGGCACACCGCCACCATCGCCATCACCCTATTTATTTGCTCTGAGCAATGAGGTTGTTTACACATCAAATCTGAATTCCTCCGGTTGTACCTGGCAGGGAATTGGTGGACAGGTACTTGACCTCAACGGCAATGCTTATCCAGCACAGTTGACAATCAAAATTACAGGTGGTGGTCTGGCACAACCTTTAACAGCAGTCAGCGGGGATAACACACTTTACGGACCCGGCGGGTATGAAGTCCAACTGGCAAACGGTATCAATACACAGATATACACGGTTCAACTGGTATCTGTATCCGGCAACGGCACAATTGAAACCCCGGTTGCTGAACCCGTACAGGTAACATTCCCGGGAACATGTGAAGGTAATCTGGCACTTGTAACCTTCCAGCAAACCCGTCCGAATTAAAGCGGTTTCAAACTGAATGATACGATGACAGAGGGCGAGCGGATGACTCGCCCTGATTTTATGTAATGGTTGATGTGGGATGAGCGAAAAAGATCAAAAAAATGTGCGGCGTTTCGGGCGACGCGATCAGAAAGACAAATTGACGAAGCCTGATAGCCTGTTTCCGGCTGATGATGAATCTTCGGAGCGCAGTGAACAGGTCGATTTTGATATTAATGCGCTGAATTTACCGGATACTGATTCCGAAGCCTTAGAAATGCTCTCATCATTACAGGATGAAGTCAAAGCACCGGTTATCACGCCGCGTGAAGAACGCTATCCACCTGTCGCCCCGGTTGACCATCGCGCAAATAGACCATCCCCTGTAGCTGAAACATCTGCTGCGAAAAAAGAAAAAGGGGCATGTTTATACAATCTGCTGACGATTCTATTTTTGCTTGCAACGCTTGTCACGATTGCATGGTTTGTGATTGTCTGGATAAACCCGCTTTCGCCCTTTAATCCCTTACCCCCTGCAACACCATTTGTTGAAGTCGTGGTCACATCCGATAGTCCGATTGTACCGCCTCCCATAGATGCCACACCGGATGATACAGGACAGATTTTTGTGGTGATTACCGACACACCCGTGCCAACAGCTATTGGAACGGAGTCGCCCTTTCCCTTTATTGCTGAGTCCGTGTTATATGCGCCAAATAGTAATGAACTCGCGTGCAACTGGTGGAGCATTGCCGGAACAGTCACCGATTTAGAGAGTAATCCATTATCGGGCTATCGTATTCGTGTGACAGGAGATGGCTTAGATGAAACGGTATTCAGTGGCGTATCACAGGCATTCGGTGAGGGTGGTTATGAATTGCCCCTGGTCGGCACACCGCGTGAGGAAATGTTTACCGTGCAATTATTCAGTCCACAGGATGTGCCATTGTCCGAAGAAATCACGGTTGCAACCCGTGCCGATTGTGAATCAAATATAGCAATTTTGAATTTTATTCAGAATCGCTAAACAGAGGATAATCTTTGTCTGATATGCTAATTTCAAACAAAAATAGATTAAGTAAGGATAACTATGCGTAAATTTGCCTGGCTGGTAACATTTTTAGCTGTGATGGTCTTTGCACTTAGCATGACTTTTATGAGTCCGATATCTGTATCAGCAATCGGTGAAGTGACCCCGACTCCCGCACCGGATGAGCCGGAAGACCTCCCCGAAGATATTGATGTCGATGAACTCATTGAAGACGGCATTGTCGATATTCAAAACGGAGATTATCGGGCGGCAGTAGCGAAAATGGATCTTGTGATTGAATTTGACCCGGATGTGATGACTGCATATCTCATTCGCGGCGTGGCAAACAGTCAACTGGGCTTCATTGATGATGCGATTGATGATTTCACCTCTGCAATTGAGATTGAACCCTGGTTATCCGACCTTTATCTATTCAGAGGTGGCGCATATGAACTGGATAACGATTTAACCTCCGCATTGCTGGATTACGAGCAGGCAATTTATATCAGTCCACTCACACCGGATGGCTATCTGGCGCGGTCGAATGTGAATTATGCTCTGGGCGATTCGGATGCAGGCGATGTCGATGACCTGATTGCGCGGGCGCTCTTTGCATTCGGGAATGGTGATGTTAGTTCTGTATTCGCGTTTCTTGATGAAGCTATCGAGACAGGTGAAGGGCTAACCAGCATCGGAGTTGCATATTATATTCGCGGCATTACCAATATGAATATCGGTGATGCTGATGCGGCATTTGATGATTATGACGCCGCTCTGGAAGCTGACCCCAATTTGCACAACGCCTACCTCGGGCGCGGTATTTTACACCGTGAAGAGGGCGATATTGAAGCCGCCGGAGAAGATTTCTTTAACCGGATTACCATTCACGGACAGGAAGTTATTGAAGAAGAAATGGAAATTGGCGACACAATCGAAGTCGAAATGGCATACCGTCGTGTGATTGCAATTAGCTTTGAAGGCGAAGAAGGTCAGGTTGTCAATATTACCGCCGATGATTTTGGTGGCGCAATTGTTGACCCTCTGATTGCATTACTTGACCCCGATGGCGAACCGATTGCCGGAGATGACGATTTTGGTGGCGCATTAAATTCACTGATTGATGACTTTGAATTGCCGGAAGATGGCACATACACCGTCTTACTCAGTCATGCCGAAGGTGGCTATACATTCGGTTTCAATGGTATCGTCGTCGTTGAAATTGAAGAAGATTAAATCGTTTCAGATTGTAGGGGTTTGGTGCGCCAAGCCCTTTTTACATTTTACCAATTTCCCCTATTTCTCTAACATCACTGCATGTTTTAAGAGGCTATCACAACAGCGCTGAACATAATCTTCATCAACACTATCATCCACCCACAAATTGACAATTCTCCGGCTAAAATAATCTGCTCCCTCACAAATATCCGCCGGATAGAAAAATTGATTTGCCGCCCAGTATAAGTTCGAGACATGGAAACCATCTCGACGAACGGCTTCACTAAAGGCGACCTGCTGTTCCGGTGCATCAATTAATAGTGAAAAACGCCAGCACACACCACTCCGCTGAAAATCGGTCAGGAGATACCAGCAAGATTGTCCCCCGAGCCGTTCAGCGTAAATATTGGCTAATCTGAAACGATGCTCAATTGATTGCGGTAAATTTTGCCATTCAAGATTAAGATCAACCGATGTATTGGCTGGTCGCAAATAAAGGGGTTCAAATGCAGAGCGTACTGACATGAATGAGCCAGAAATTTGCTCAACAGGCATTTCATTGAGACGTAATAAGCCAACTAGAGCATGATGTAGATTGCGATAGCTCAGGGCAAGTTGTAAGCGGGTGTTGTCGTCCACATCAGGAAACGGGGCAGGTTGTTCGATAACCTCACAGAGTTGAGCGGTGGTTTCCGCATCATTCGATAAGAGTACACCATTCCCCGCACCGATAATTTTTGTTTTATTGAAGCTATAAATCGAGACATCTCCAACTGAACCTGTATAACGTCCATCAGAGAATTTGCCTGTGAGTGCATGAGTCGGGTCTTCAATCAGCAAAATATTTTTCGATTTACACCATTCTGCAATCGGATCAATATCGACCGTGTGCCCGAGCAGGTGAATCACCACGACAGCAACGGTATTTTCACTATAACGCGCTTTAATTGTATCGAGTGTCATCAAACCTGATTGTGCGCCGACATCTGCAAAACGGGGCTGTATATCGGCGATTAAAGCGACATTGGCTGCTGTAGCACACATCATCGCGGGGACAATCACTTCTGCCTGTTGAATATCAGGGCGACGTTGCTTTGCCAGTTGATAAGCATAGTACAATCCGCTTGCTGCCCGTCCACTCCAGAAAAGGGCATCACCATCTGTTTGTTCAAGTAATCCCTTTTCAGCAACCTGGAAATTATCCGGTGTATCGCTTATGCCTGTTTGCGTGATGAGCATCTATTATCCCTTATCAAAGCAACGCTATCTTTTCTGGCTTCCATAGTAGAGTGAGTATCCGTTAGAATCAATGCCATGACGCGATTATCTCTCATATTCACACTCATTTTTATCCTGACAGCCTGCGCTAATAGTGGGACTTCATTGACGCTGGAAGCTAATCACGCGCTTGCCGGAACACAACTGTCTAATTTACAGGTGACGGCAAGTGTTCAGGCAGCACGGGCAGAAACCACCCTCGATTTTATGGGGACAAGGTCTGCACTGGCAGCAACACAGAGTATTTTCCTGGAAGAAACATTGATTGCAACAGGATTTCCTCCGGCGGGATTGGCAACGCAAAGACAGCTTTCCCTGGGTAGCTCTCCGACGCCTTTGCCAACATTTACCCCGCTACCTCAATCATCAGAAAATGGTGTGGTTAACGCAACATCTTTACCTCAATTACCGACACCGGGTGCTCCGGCTGTCACCATCAATGCCCCGAGGGATGCTGTACCGACAGCAACGCCTCTCATTACCGCAACACCTGATTTCGGAAATTTACAACTTGGAAATCTCATAACCGCAACAGGCGCGGGGGATGATGGCTGCGGGACAGGTGTAACCTCTATTTTTGCGATGGGTGTCAGCGAAATTTATGTGATATTGCCAGCATTCAACATCACAGCGAATACCTATAATTTTGCGGCACGCTGGCAACGCGATGGACAACCAGTGGGTCCTGTGTATGATTTCATGCCGGATTTCGACGCTGATAATTTGTGTATCTGGTTTTTTGTCGATGAGACGGATTTCGAATTTTTACCCGGAAATTACACGGTCACTATCGACATTAACGGACAGGCTGCAACCGCCCCGATTCCTTTTATCATCCAATAGAACATTTTCGTCTGCATCTACGTATATAGAATTGCAAAGTGCTATAATGATGCAAAATCAATAGGGAAAATAAGGGATAATTTATGGCAATCAATACCCGGTGGGATGACTCCGAAAAAACACGGGTTTTAATGGAATTTGAAACCACATGGACATGGGAACAACTCTACGAAGAATTAGAGAAAATGGACAATTTTCTGGCGGGTGTCGAGCATCGTGTCGATATAATCATTGACCTTGAAGGCAGTGAAATCCCCAAAGATTATCTCAAAATCGCCCAACTTTTATTGACCAATCCCGAGATGGGGATGCGTCCGAATGAAGGCAACCGCGTGGTAGTCGGGGCGAGTAAATGGATGCGAACAGCTTACAACACTGTCCAGAAAACATTCAGCAAGCAATTAGATGGGCGCTCTGTGTTATTCGCCAACGATTTATCCCATGCACGTGGAATGCTCTATAGTATGCGGCTCGATAGCTGACCATTTGTCTAAAACATGCCTAACCGAAAGCACAGTACCTGGCTGTGCTTTTTTGATTTATGCTAGTATCCGGGTTTTCTGACTAGTTTAAGGGCTGTTTATGAATTGGTGGCGTATTGTTCATAATGATTTAGATCAAAATAAGGTGAATATCTCTCGTGGCTTGATTACGCGGGTGTTGGGTTACGGGCGTCCGTACTGGCGTAGCATCGTCATTATGCTGGTGATGATTTTGATTACCACAGGGCTTGGCTTGCTAACACCGCTTATTTTCCGTGAATTGATTGACAACGTCTTAACTGAAGGTGGCACAAATTACGGCAGCGTGAATCGCTTGAATTTGCTGGCACTCGGTCTGGTGATGATTCCGGTTATTAGCGGGGTTATTCGTGTTGTGCAACGTCGCATCAATGCAAGTGTCGGCGAAGGCGTTATCTACGATTTGCGCGTGTCCCTTTATAGCCATCTCCAGAAAATGTCCCTGCGTTTCTTCACCAATACAAAAATCGGTGAATTGATGAGCCGCATGAATAATGATGTTGTCGGCGCACAGAATGCCATCAGCAGCACGATTGTAGATATTACGACCAACATTGTTACAGTCGTATTGACATTGACCATTATGCTCTGGCTGGATTGGCGTTTGACCATATTGGGTGTCGCTGTATTCCCGCTATTCATGTTTATTGCGCTCCGATTGGGAAAACGCTTACGTGATATTGCCCGTGAACAAATGGGGCACAACGCTCAGATGAATGCCATGATGAACGAAACCCTCAATATTAGTGGTGCATTGCTGGTGAAATTATTCGGACGCAGAGCAACAGAAGTGAGTCGTTTTGACAGCCGTGCTGAAAAAGTACGCGATGCCGGGGTCAAACGGGCAGTCATCGGTAGTCAATTTTTTGTGCTGGTGAGCCTGGTGAGCGTCATCGGAACAGCGATTGTCTACTGGGTTGGTGGCGTTTTCGTTTTAAATGGCGAATTTTCAGTCGGTGATATTGTTGCCTTCGGAACATATCTAACACAACTGTATCAACCGCTCTCTGCACTGACCACTGCTCCAGTAGATTTTGCAACTTCAATGGTTAGTTTTGAGCGCGTCTTTGAAATCATTGATTTACCACTCGAAATCGAAGAAAAAGAAGATGCCGTTCACCTGGAAACAGTTGACGGGCGAATTGAATTTGACAATGTGACCTTTAGCTATGAATTCGATGAATCACTGCTCTTGAACGAAGTTGAGCGTATGGGTCGCGGACGACGTGGCGGAGGTGGTCAGGTGATGGCTGCGCTATCCGGCGATGATGAACTCAAAAAAGCCAGAGCAAAGAAAAAGAAAACCGATGATGATGAAAATGTGTCTCAGGCACGGGAACTCGCTCTGACCACTATCAATTTCACGATTCAACCGGGACAGTTAGTCGCACTTGTGGGTCCCAGTGGTGCGGGTAAAACGACCATGACCTATCTCATTCCGCGTATGTATGACCCCAATGAAGGTCGCATTACGCTGGATGGTCATGATTTGCGCGATTTAACGCTGAGCACCTTGAGTGATCACATTGGCATGGTGACTCAGGAAACCTATCTCTTCCACGATACGATTCGCACCAATTTGACTTATGCGAAACCCGAAGCCACTGACGAAGAGCTAGAAATTGCCGCAAAAGGCGCGAATATTCACGACTTTATCATGGGTCTGGAAGATGGCTATGATACAGTCGTTGGAGAACGTGGTTATCGCTTGAGCGGTGGTGAAAAACAACGAATTGCGATTGCACGGGTGATTCTCAAAAACCCCCGTATCATCGTGCTGGATGAAGCCACCAGTAATCTCGATAGTCAATCCGAGGCATTAATTCAGGAAGCGCTTGGGCGTGTTCAGGAAGGTCGAACCAGTATTGTAATTGCCCATCGACTGAGTACAATTTTAGCCGCCGATAGAATTCTGGTGATGGATAGAGGCGTTATCGTCGAACAGGGCACACATGACGAATTGCTGGCATTGAGCGGATTGTACGCCGATTTGTACGAAACACAGTTCAAGAATGCACAATTACACGAACCACCACAGGCACTGGCTGGCGATTAATCACACAGGAAAAAAATTCAAGAGAGCGCACACAGGCGCTCTTTTTTTGCTTATTGACCGAATCCCAACGGCGGTACACAGTCATCACAATCCGGCTGACCAATTGTCCAGATACGGCTATAGAAAGCATAGGTTTGTTCCCGTAAGGCATCAAGGTTATCCATCACAGGTGGTTCGATCAATGCTGTCGGCAATGATACAACCGGAAGGGCAATGTCGGGTGCTATCTCAGGCGGTACACTGTCTAACAACGAGCCAATCTGATTTTCAAAGACCAATCCCGCTTGAATCGGTTGTAGCAATTCCGGTAACAGTTGTTCAACCTCGCCACGTGTACTCATCGCCTGTGGCACATCTACAGAAGGTAATGCTAGAGATGTCACGCTGCTATTGTTATACCCGGATTGATTGGCATAAGCACGGGCAATCTCCGGCGCAATGTCAGAGAGAATGTCAAATGGATTGTTAGCGACGGTCGGGTCAGGACGCGGGTCAGGCATCCAGCCTTCACCACTTTCATAAATTCCCATCGTCATATCCAGAGGGTCTGCTATCAAACTGATCAATTCTTCCGGCAAAGGATTAAGTTCCAGCAGATAAACTTCATCCAGGTAAGGAGATAGTTGCACCAGAGAATCATTCGTGCCATATCGAAGTGCTTCCTGTAGTTGCAACAGTCGGAAAAATTCATCTTCCTGTGCGCGATTTACCTGCTGCAATTCAGGTATCGGTGGCGCAGCAATTTCCGGGATGAAATTCTCCGGGTCGAGTTCACTGCCCGGGGTAGTCAACTCTAAAGGAGCGGTCACAGGTTCAACCATCATGCCTGTCGGATCACGGTAAGTAAGCGGTCGATTCCGCGCATAAGTATAGAGACTGCCCACAGGGTCTTGCCGCACAGGGTCAGCTTGCAGAAAACGCCCGATAGACGGGTCATACGCACGCAAACCAATTAAATATAGTCCTGTAGACGGGTCAAATAATTCTCCGGCAAAAAATTGCACAGGCTCATTGACCAGCGCAACAGAAGGCGCTTCAAAATCCACACTCAGGGGGAATATACGTGTCCCGAATGCGCTGAATTCATAATCGCGGGATAAATCATCAACCAGTGTGCCACTTTCATCAGCATAGCGACGGGTACTGCCCATTCTATCATTCAGATTCCAGAGCATTTGTCCTTCGCCTGTGAATGTCAGCAGATTCTGTCCCTCAAAATTAAGATAACGATCCGTCGTTTCGACACCGGTACTATCAGTAGCTGTCATGCCAATAAGCGTATGCCCATCATAATAGAGCGTATAGCTTCCCTGCAATGTCTGTACATTCGTGATCCGGCTAAAGGCGTCATAGCTATATTGTGTGTCGATGGGAATACCGATCGCATCATTATTTTCATTGAAATCAATCTTGAATCCCTGTACCGAAATCAGACGATTTTCATTGTCATAATCGAAATCGAGTTCGAAATCTTCCTCACTCTGATAAGTTATGAAGGTCATATTGCCATTGACATCATATTCATAAGAGACAACCACCCGGGCAGTATTCTGTGCCAGAGCGATACCACTCATCACAGTTGCAATAACCGGAACAACCAACCAGCGACGACGACGGCGCAGCACAAATGCACCTGCAACAACGAACATCAGCCCCGGTACAACAAACAATTGCTGCCCGTCAGATTGCACATCACGTTGTTCTTCAATCAGTTGATTCTGGTCATTATATTCAAAGGTGGTGATGCGTCCGTTGCGATTTTCCGCAACGCGATTACCGACCGCATCATATTCATAGGTCACGACATAGAAAGTTTCAGCATTTGCATCCAGCCAGCGTTCACTGATCAAGCGCTGATCAATATCATAGCTATAACTGACTTCACGCAGGATAAAATCCGGTGTTTGCAGACGAACCACTTTAATCAAATTGCCAACCGCATCATATTCGTAGATGAACTGGTCAAGATTCTCAAAATTGTTTACATTTTCATGAAAAATGCCTGTTATGCGGTTATTCTGATCGTATGTCATGCGTGTAATGACGCTACCACGTTCGAGGGTTTGAATGCGTCCGCGTGCATCATAAGTGATGTTGACAATTTGCCCGTTGTATTCAATCTGTGCGGTGCGATAAAGCGAGTCATAACTATAGTTTATCGTGCCAAGATTACCTGCATCACGACTGGCAACATTCCCCGACACCGTATCATACGTATAGGCAATAGCGGGTATTGTCGAACCGTTAGCTTCAATCATGCGCTCCAGGGGATCATAAGCAAAACTCAAATCTCCGGCAGACAGTAAATTGCCGCGCACATCATAGCTATAAACATAGTGAGGATCATTATTGCCGTATGCCTGTGAAATTAAGCGCCCAGCAGCATCATAACTATAATTTGTCACCGTGCCATCCGGGGCGGTACGGCTCAGGATATTGCCCATCGGATCATAACTAAAATTAACATAATCACTGGCGATCTGGAAACGTTGCAGCCAGCCCACATTATTGAGATTGTATTCAATCACCTGGGCACTGGAGCTATTGTCTGCATCATTGCGTGGTAAGGTGAGTCCTGCCAGATTGCCATTGGCGTCGTAACGTAGCAACACCAGACTATTGGAGGGATAACGAATATCTATGATGCGATTGTACTGGTCATAAGTATAAGACACTGCACTACCGAGCGGATCGCTGATCTGGATGATATTTCCCGCATTGTCATAGGTATATGCCCAGGAATTATCTGTGCCATTCACATAACGCACCTGTCGATTGAGCGCATCGTAAGTGATATTAATATCTTCCCGTTGACCGACTGTTGGCGGCAAAATATTGGATAAATTACCCGCATCATCGTAATCATAACGGATAGAATATTCCTGCGCTTCTGTCTCCCCGGCTTCTGTTCCGCGCAGTGTAAATGCCTCCAGGTTAATCGGGCTGTTCACCGGATAGGTATATTCGAGTACCCGTCCCCCCGGTTCGGTGATTTCAACGATGTTGCCGAAGGCATTGTAAGCATAGCGATAAGTCGCCAGCGATGTCTCCGTTTCAGGGTCAATCACTGTCACCTGTGCCAGCAAATTCGCCGTATTGTAGGTATATTCCTGACGAATCTCACCTGGAATTTCATAAACACTAACATTGCCATTGGCGGTATATTCAAAATTCTCAGTGTAGACACTGTTTGTATTAGCGTAATTTTCAACAGTTTCGACCAATCCGGCAGCATTGTAGGTGTAACGGGTGATGACGCCACCGGGATTTTCAAATTCAATGAGTTGTCCGGCAGCATTGTAGGTTAAAGTCCACACGCCCCCTCTGGCATCAACATAACGCTGGATGTTGCCCTGCGAAGTGTATTCAAAACTATAACTAAGCCCGTTACCCGCACTCAAATCTGTGATATAACCATCTGCATCATAACTGACCCTTGTATCGAGCACCGGTGGCACAGAACGATTATTAATTTCTGTGAACTGTGGCAAAACCTGTGTGATGCGCCCCAGATAATCACTGTTGATGTTATAGCTTTGCCCTGAAATATCGGTATAGCCTGTGATGAAGCCTGTGCCATTAGCCCATGTAAAGCTACGGGTGTTGCCAAGTGCATCACGAATGCCCGTCACCTGACCCATAAGGTTGTATTCGTAGGCGGTTGTGCGTCCCGGTGCATCGGTGATACTGATGATACGCCCGAGACCATCGTAGCTATAGAGTGTTCGCGATTCTTCTTCATCACTGATCGCAACAATATTGCCTGCATCATCATAGGTGATACGAATATCATTGGTAGCATCATCTTGATCAATTGTGTCTAAGCGACCATGTGCATCATAAGCATATTGTGTTTCGTATTCCACTCCGGCAAGTGTAAACGAAGAGGTAATTAGTCGATCTAAAACATCATAACTGAAATCGCGGCTAATTCGCTGTGTATCGTTGATATTGCTCAAATTACCGCGATTATCGTAGGCATAATTAATTGTGCCCCCCGATACAAGGCTAAAAATACTTTCTAGCTGATTGCGATCGTCGTAGGTATAAAATGTTTCGAGACCTGCCGGGTCAGTCGCGGAAAACAAATTGCCGCTATCATCATATTCATAGCGCCAGGTGATGTCACCCGGGCGAACAACCTCAATAATATTCCCGGTCGCATCATAAACATAACGGGTTGTACTACCAGCCGGGCTAACGACTGTCTCCAATAAACCACGTTCGTTATAGCTGAATGTCGTTCTGGCAAGGTTCTCTCCGCGACTGATTTGTAATGCCGTTACATCCCCGACCAGATTATACGAGAGACTAATCGCACGATTGCCGACCGATGTTTCTTCAATCGACACCAGATTGCCATTGCGGTAAAAGAAATTGAAGCCCTGTATCTCAGGGATGTCTTCATTCGCGAATGTCTCTGGATCATCAATTCTGAAACGCAGCAATTGCCCTGATGAATTGTAACGACGGGTGATAATCCGCCCGGTCGGGTCAAATTGTGTACGAACCAGACGCCCCTGCTCATCTATCGAGGTCTGATAACGGGTGATTAAGCCAGCAGGGGATCGTTGTGAGGTCAGATTCCCCAGGGCATCATATTCATAGGTATAGGTAAGTTGTGTGGTCTCGCCATCAATCACACTCAGCAGATTACCCGCCGGGTCATAGACAAAACTCTGCACATCACTTCCTGCGCGTGAAATTAGCGTGACAAGGTCAAGTCCATTGTGTGTATAAATCGTCAACTGTCCCCGGTCATTGATGCTATCTATCAGACCGCGCTCCGAGTAACTATATTCAATTGACAAACCGTCGGATCCGGTCACTGAATCAATCTGCCCGCTGGTCTCATCCCATGTGATGAAGTAATTCACACCACGCGGGTCTGTGATACGGATGAGTTCGCCAGAAATATTGTATTCAAGACCGATTACACGTGCTGGCTCATCACCTGCATTGAGATCAATCCCTTCGCGGATTTCGGACAGGTATCCCATATTGTCATAAACATAATCTGTTGCGATATTGCCCGGTTCAATTAAGCGCACTAAACGCCCGCTTGCATCATATTCATAACCTGTAATGCGACCCGTGACCTGATTGCCGCGTGAGACCACAATGTCCTGTGCAACCAGATTCGGTCTGCCGGTTTCATCTATTTCCCAGGTGAAAGTCTCCAGACCATCTTCGGGATAGCGACGTTGGGTCAATAATGTGCGTGTACCATTTTCACCCTGTGGTTCATAGCTAAAGGTATAGGTTGGTGGTCCAGTCACTACCGGAGCGACAAAACGGGTCAAATTCCCGGAAGCGTCATAGCCAAGTTGTAAACTGACCCCCGTTGGCAAGCGCACCGATGAGAGATTACCACCTGTATCGTAGCTGAATTGATAATTCCACCCATCCAGTGGTAATCGGACTTCAGACAGTTGCCAGATTTCATTGTATACCCATTGCTGAATCGGACGTGAGGTATCGCTGATGACAAGCGAACGACTGGTCACATAATTGGTATCGTTCTCGCTATAGGAGAAGATGTATTGGCGCGGTAGATTACCCCCCGGGTTCTCGACATAGGCTGTAACGCGCAAGCTACTGGCATCATAAGTGATGCGTCCGCTCTGCGTGTAAGGACTGCGAATATCATCATACGACGTCAGTAAGCCAAAAACCTCATCATACAAATAATTTGCGAGAGTTGAATCGACATCCGGCTCATAATCGACCGTGACCAAGGAATTATTCTCATCATAGTTATAGCGTGCCTGGTCAACGCCCATAGAGCGCACAAGTTCAATCCGTTGACTTGTCCCGACATACAATTCCAGACGGCGACCATAAGGCTCAACGATGAACGTGCCTGACATGCCGCCATCTCCCTGATAATCCTGCGGGGCAGGGGTCAGGATAATTGATTGGTTATACAGATTGATGCGGTTTAAGCGCCCGGCACGGTCAAAATAGTAATGCAAACCATCTGTTGACTCTGCCCGCCATGAACCTAATTCACCGCCCTCCTGGAAGATAATCACGGATTTCAATGTAGCGGATGTCCAGCGAGTGCCCGACTCAGATGGCAAGAAATAATGCCCTGTACCGTCCGGCTCGATGAAATTAATGCGTCCCTGCGGTGCGTTGGTAATATCCAGTTCATACTGATAACTATGTCGCCAGCCATTGCCAAACCGCGCATAGGTCGCCTGTGATGTCGTGAAATATCTCGGGGATAGGCGACTATCTGTGGCAAAACCTGCCAGTGAGAAACGATTATCATAACTGTTGTAATAGCGGCTTAGAGTAAGCGGCAAATCCGGCGTGAAAATAGAAAAATCTGTGACATGATAGAAGAAGTTGCCATTTGCCGGATTGATCGGCGTATGTGCCTGAATCTCGCTGCTACACGGGCAGGAGGGTAAGATGTCCGCGCCTAAATTATTGTAATTACGGGTGCGGGTATTCGCATTCCAAGGTTCATCTGCAAAATTGCTGGACGGTGTTGTCCGCGTGTTGATTTCCGTGCCATCCGGGAAAACACGCCGGAAAGTGAATTCATTGTCCACAATTTCATTCGTAAATTGCACCGCACCATCTTCGACTAAAACCTCGACCAGCGTATCCAGAAATTCAATAGCATCGATCTCATCCGGTGTATCGAGGTCTGTATACGCTTTATCATAGTAAATCGCTTCCCCATCAATACGAATATCGCTCATCCGTGACCAATCGAGCGATAAAGTGAGTGGTGTACTACGATCCTCCGGTAAAGCTGTCGCCGGAATGACAATCCCGGATACACCTGTGCTCACATTGCCTGTGATAAAGCTGAAGGGAATCTCACTAACAACCCGTGCATCCGTACCGACATACAGGCGATGTTGATCGTTGAAGGACGCAAAAATATCAATTGTGCCTAATTCTACAGTTGCAACAGTGTCGTCGTACTGAATGGTATAGCTACCATTGCCATTGGATTGAACACGGATGATGTCATTGTCAAAAACCAACCGTCTGGTTTCGCCATTCGCTAAAATACGGAAGACCGCCACACCATCCCGCACACTAATTGATTCAATCTGTGCGAAGGTGGTCTTAATCTGCATCCCGCTTGCCATATTAAAGGTGTATTCATCCAGATCATCGAAAGTAACGGTGAAGCTCTCGTCACTGAAAAAACGACGATCAGGGTTTTCTAAAATACTTTCGTTGCCGATAGTTAAACCGATGCCTGTATCCAGGAAGGAGATACTGCGGATGCCAGCAGCACTACGAATATCTATACTCAGGTCAGATGTTGTACTCTGGATAACCGACCCGTCAAAGCTGACCGGATGACCGGACACCGGGAAACTCACGCCATTTACGGTCTGTGATTCGCCGGATGGTAAAACAGGCGGTTCACTGTCGATACTGGCAGGTAAGGGGTCAATGCCTTCATCCCGGTTGCTACGTCGTGTGCCGTATCGCTGCACGGACAGGCTATATTCCAGTGGATTTTCAGCCATTAGAATGGCATCTGTCGCTGACACCTCAATCTTATAAGGCGCACCGGATGATGTTAAGCCCGGTGGATAAGATAATTCAATCGTATCGGCAAACTCTTGAACCACAAGACCTTCGAGTTCAATATCCTCACTGTTAACGAGGCGAACACCGGGAACAAACTGCCCTGAGATACGCGCAACGGTGATTACTGGAACATCGCCCTCATTGATGTTATTAAGCACCCATGACCCGGAAAGCATGTTTTCCTGGAAGTGACCGCTTCGTATATCTCCAAAGTTAATTTCGAGGATATCTCCTTCAGGATTTTGTTGCGCCTGAAGTACTATCCCCGGAACAGACATCAATATTGTTGTGATGAAGACAGCTAAAAATCGTTTCATAGAAAAGTAGCGCTATCAACTAATATAATGACAGAATTGCGTTTCTCCCCATCATGACAGGCGGGGAGAAAACGCTATTAAAATTGCGTAACATCCATCTCATCATCTAATTCTTCATTGGCAATGAAAATGAGACGGGTCTGGTCAGACAAATGAATCACATCGTTGGGTGCAAGTGGATGACGATTACTAATCTGGATTCCGGCAACAACAACGGGGTTAACGGCACTCAGGCGACTCACTGTAACCTGTCCATTAGCACGAACATCAAGACGGGCGTGCTTACGTGAAATTGCCCTGTCTCCGGTAACTTGAATATTGCATTCCTGACTGCGTCCGACAACTGCTCCATCAGGTGTTAATTCAAAGTCGCGTTCTTCCTGTCCTTCAACAATCAGACGCATCCAGCCGACGATTTCGTTATTCTGGCTGGAATTTTCCATCATACTGCGGAAACGGTCGTCAGTGAGAACCTGTGTGAGCAAGAGTTCATCTTCATCGTCCTCATCGGAGTCATCCAGTGGCGCCATCCGGGTATCATCCAGATCGCCGACCATCGTATCAGGGTCGTCATTGCGCGAAGCGATACCTCTTTCGCGCACACGGGTTGCTGTAACTGCCTGTTCTGTTGCGCGGTCTACTGCATCCAGCGTTTCATAAAAACTGGCATTTGCTGGCTTTGCAACGGGTTCATCACGCGGCGCACGCCGAATCCTTGATAATGCCACCGCCAGCACAATCGCACCCACAACAAATAACACCGCCCCGATAATCAGAAAAACAGCAACGCGGTCAGAATCTCCGGTTGGCTCTTCTACATTTTCGCTATCAGCCGGAATAGCTGTCGGGTCAGTTACAACCGCGACTGCTTCCGTAACTTCCGGTGTTTCTTCCGTTTCGACTTCCGTCGGTGTAGCTTCGGTTGGTCGGGGAGTTGCTGTTGGTTGCGGCACATTGTAGCTAACAAAGGATAGATTTTCTGAGACTTCATTGTTGCTGGTACGAATATTCAATTCAAATTCGGCATCACTATCCCAGCCATCAGGAATATCGCCACGCAGGGCATAGGTCGCCTGACTCCATGCGGATACCACTTCATTAATACGCGATTCAACCAGACGGGAATTAGCACTATAGAGTTGCCCGTAGGAACTAAGAACTAAATTCTCAAGTGAAGGATCAAGCTCATCAGTAATCGCAATCATATCGAGTGATGAGGGTACAAGCACATTGTCAAGATCACAATCATCGGACAATGTTCCGGTTGTGATGAGTAAAATACGCCATGTCCGGTCATAATCACGGGTAATATCGTTCAGTGCATCGAATGCAGCAACAGGGCAGGTGGCTTCATTGTCGCCAATCGTATAGTCTGCGAGATGTGTATCCAGATCATCGGTCACATTGGTGGCTTGCAGGATAGTGACATCACTATCATAGAAAACAAGCCCGGTACGACGCGACTCCTGGCTGCCAATTTGCCATAAGCGCCGGACACTATCAATAATATCATCACGCACATCACTCATTGTCAGGCTGGCATCCAGAATGATGAATTGGCTTACAGCTAACTGAGCGGGATCGGGAATTAATGTTATCTCAAGATCACCCTGCGAGAGTACTGCCTCTTCCACTGTTTGTCCGCGTGGCAAACGCACATGAACCAGAGCATCATTATCAGATGTTTCTGCCACCAGTTCGATTTGAATATCCTGCGTGCTGCCCTGTGCGAAAGCTGCCTGTGCGATTAAACAGACAATCAGCAGGAAAATTAATCGGATTGAATGGTGTAGGCTGGCATATCGGATTCCGCGACCCAGCCGGTTTGATTTGTGTCTTCTTCCAGCAGGAGATACCATAACTGTCCTTCGCTGTCTTGAGTAATATTATTAATTCGATAAGGCACATCAGCAGTCGCTGAAAATGAAGCAACATCACTGCCAACGCTGAATTTAGTTAAGACGGATTCATCTAATATAATGACATCATCAATCTGAATTTCCGTAGAAATGACTGTATCATCAGGGGTTGTTCCAGGCGAATCGCTTTCCAATGTGGCGACCGTCTGTGTCGTTTCCGGTGTAGCATCGCCGGACGTATCACCATCATCTCTCAGAGAAAAAAATGCGCCAGTTAGAATTATTGCCCCGACCACTAAGATTACCACAGCAGCAATGATAATCATCATAATGGTGTTTGATTGAGACGTCTGTGGTTCTTTGACCACTGCTTCCTGCTTAACAGGTACTTGCACGGGTTCTTTGAGATGACCGGGTAATTCCGGTGTGCCTAACAGGGATTCATCAATATTAGACACAGGGCGTGAAAGTGGTATCTGTGTCGTCGGTTTCGATGGCACATCCTGCATCATCATCGGTTCGTTATCCACTGCCACGCGAACAGATATACTCTGAATATGAGCCGCAATGTCACTATCAGCGATTGCTTCTCCTATATTGATGAGTGCCACACTGATATTATCCGCACCACCTGCCGCATTTGCCTTATTAATCATCCGGCGGACACTATCACGGGGGTCTCTTGAACCCGCTAATTGTCGAATCTGTGGCGGTTTGAGATAGCGTGTCAAACCATCGGAACACAGCAAAATCTGGTCGCCCGGTTTAATTGTGCCGCTAATCGTTTCAATCTCAATATCCTCACGATAGCCGATAGCTTTCGTTAATGCACCGTCGTCGGCATCGTTGGAATGTAAAACATCTTCTTCATTAATTTGACCGATTTCGCCATCAGCAAGCCTGAATATTTGGCTATCACCTGCCGAAGCCGCAATGAGACGATCTTCAAGAATGACCACAACAACCAGAGTCGTTGCCCCTTCACGCTTGAGTGTGGTAAATACACGGCTGTTAACATCCTGGATAGATTCTGCAAGACGTTGTTCAATACTGAGACTTGAATCACTCTCATAATAAAATTCGACGAGTGTATCGACCGTCATCTGACTGGCTTTATCACCTGATGATAAACCACCAACACCATCTGCGACAATAAATAATGCGCCATGTGACCGCAGCGTTTCAATATCAGAAGGATAATGATAACCCGCAGCATCTTCATTATGTTTACGTCGCATTCCCCGGTGTGTAGCTAATGCAGGGACAAGCCGTAGGAGTGTCATTCAAGTACCTTTACTACAAAACGTGTATCACCCATGATGATAATATCATTTTCAGTAAGCGGTGTGGTCTCTGAAATTTTGCGCCCGTTTACCAGCGTCCCATTACGGTCATTATGCGGGGTAATGGCAAAAATCTTGCGTTCAGGATTTTGCAAATCCGTTATCATCGTAAATTGGGCATGTTTGCGGGACATACGGGCATCATGCCATCGAATATCCCCGTGGCGCCCGATGAGAGACCCTGACTCAACAGGTAATACAGTGCCGCGATGTTCCGATGGACTGGATACAATCAACCAGAGCATCAGCTTACCCCGTTTCGCTCCTGGCGGCACAGATGTCGCAAGCTGTGTTTCTGCTGTGGATTTTTCAAGTGGCGCACGCGGAATTTCAGTCTGTGAAGCCCGCTTATCCCACTTTTGTCGCCGGAATCCGTCGTCTTTGCTCATCATCAAAATTACCCCGGTAGATAGATCGTCTGCAAAGCGTTTATTTTATATTTTAGATTATATCGGGCATTTCGCTGCAAACAAACGATTTAATATCTTAATTATACGCATTCCAGGCATTAAAACAGAAAAAGGCAACCGGAGTCGCCTTTTTTGAGGAGAGAATTACGCTGTTGTCTCGATATTGTCGTTCTTTATTTTGTGCTGATTGTTGTAACTATAAGCAACAAAGATTGTAACCGCAGCAACAATAACCCAGTATAGAAGTTGAATCGTCTGATTCAGATAGAACCCTGGCAAATATTGCGGAAGCAGTTCGGTCAAAAAACCGAAGATACCAACTGCAATCAACAACATCCCGGCGGCAACATTAAACATATCGTGATTGCGCGATAACCAGGCAACAACACGGCGCTGGAATGGCAATGTCAGGATAGGTAAAACGACGAGAGGCCAACCAAACCCGAGACCGAAGAAGAAGAAATAGGTCAAACCGGAAGCAACTGTACTAAATCCCGTCCCGAGACTAAGGGCAGATACGAGAATCGGTCCCGTGCAGGGCAAAGTCATGGGTCCGAAGAATAATCCATATACAAATGCGCTGAGATAAGGATTATCGGTGACAGGGGCTTGCGCTGTTTGCAGTTTTTCAAACGGATTGAGTCCCGCGACCATCATCGTCCCGAGAATAATCACAGAAATATAGATAACAGGCAGCATGATCGACAATAAAGAACCAAAAGATGCACTCAATATCGCTAGAATTGCCCCGATAGCAATCATCATCGTCATGATACCTGCCAGTACCAGCACGCCCAGAACAGCAGTCGCCTGTCTCGCACGTTCATTACCGGCGTTTCCCGCCAGAAATGCAATTAATCCAGGGTAGAGTGGTAATAAACAGGCATTGGTCAGAATTGCTGCATTACCGAGTGTAAAAGCGAGAAACCATTGATCCACGATAAATTCCTAACTGTTGTGCACGGTTGTTACTTGTTCAATGATAGCATCCGGCTGGTCAAATCCTGTTGATAAGCCACTGACAACCCCGGTCGGTGAGATAGTGAAATGTGGTGTAGATGGGGGTGTCGTCACTGAAAAACCGAAATTTTCGATCAACGCAGCAGTGATTTCATCAGTTGCAACAGCAAAAACCTGCGGGAAATTGTTATCGACGGCATAATTTGCCAGAACTTGATTACTGACATTTTCCCCGACACTTAAAGAGATAAAAACAAAATCATCTTCATCGAGTGATTCCATCGCTGTTCTGACATAACCCTGTTGAGCACGACAATTGGTACACCATGTTGCCATCGGTTCGACAAAAACAGTTTTTCCTGCAAAGCTAGCCAGTGTGAATGTTTCGCCTGTACGGGCATTCACGAGCGGAAGATTTGTCCATTCAGGACCATTATAGGTACTATCACTCACCGGAGCAGATGTTGGCTCAAGTGTGGGTTCGGCTGTGGGTTCAACAGTCGGCATATCGGTAGGTTCTGTTGTAGGCTCTACATCGGTTGGTTCTACCGGAACATCGGTTGCTTCCTGTGCAACACTTTCAGCCTCGTCTATTACAGCTTCTTCTGTTGCGTTTAAGACATCACAGGCGGTAATGGCAAATACAATCAATACAATCGGAAAGAGACGTTTGAACATTATTGCTCCTTATGAACATGTTGTCAGCTTAGTCGTCTGAGACGATGAATTACAAATTTTGCCCCGTATCAGGCAGATGCGGACACGCACAGGGGGAATTTAGTAGATTAATCCGCTCTGCCCGATATCATGACTATCTTAGGTGCAATCAATTACACAAATATGTCAAACTGAAAATTATTTTAACATGTCAATCAATTGTTGTAGTGAAACATCTGACAGACTATCGACTTTACCATGCGCTTTTTCGAGCGGGCGTTCTCCTACTCCGATGACATAGCAGCCAGCCGTGAGTGCCGCTTCGACTCCGGCGGCGGCGTCTTCTAGCACAAGGCAGTTCATTGGCGGAAGTTGTAATGTTCCCGCTACCCAGACGAAAATGTCCGGGGCAGGCTTTAGATTCTTGACTGTATAACCATCACCAATTGCAATGAATTCATTGTTGAGATTGAGCTTTTCGAGGACAGGGCGGGCATTACGACTGGATGAACCGACAGCAATCGGCAAGTTTGCGGCTTTTGCTTCTTGAATGAGGTCAATGACGCCGGGCATGACATCATCGGGCTGAATTCCTTCACGTAGTTCAACATAGTAGTTCTGTTTACGCGCCATCCAATCGGCAAGCGTTTTATCATCAACAGTCAGATTTTCAGTGAAGATGAGTGCATTCTCTTCATGACCGACCCCGCTCATCCGGGCATATTTCTCACGGGAAAAAGGGATATTCTCTTCATCGGCTAATCGTTGCCAGGTGCGGTAATGTAATTCGTCGGTGTTCGCAATGACACCATCCATATCAAAAATTAAGCCACGAATTTCAGGGGTTGCCATGTTATCCTCGTCCGGTGTTTTTGTCGCAAGCACTATAGGCGAAATCGTCAAAACTGTAAATTATGGGATTGAGATATGAAAGCTGGATTTGATTTTATTGGCGTGGGTGTCGGGGCGATGGTGTTCAATGAAAAGGGTGAAGTATTCTTATCTCAGCGTGGCGAAAAGGCTAAAAATGAGCGCGGCACATGGGAATTTCCCGGTGGTAGTGTCGAATTTGGAGAACGCTTGTCGGATGCTGTCAAACGGGAATTTATGGAGGAATACGGCATCAGCATCGAAATACATACGCTATTGTCAGTCGATGACCATATTTTGTTAGCTGAAGGGCAGCACTGGGTATCCCCGACTTACATAGCAAAATTAGTTGATGGGGAAGCGACTATTCAAGAACCGGAAAAATGCAGTGCGATTGGATGGTTCGCGTTGGATAACCTGCCACAACCACTATCCTTGATTACACAGTACAACGTGCGTGATTACACTACAAAATTCGGTATCAATCCGCCAGAGTATGATGAGTGAACAAACAATTATTATACCCTACGAACTGCCAACAGGTTAATTGCGGCAACAAAAAAGGTAAATACCAGAATAACGACGCCAACAATGCGGGAAATTGTCCCTGTAAATTGGAAGATAAAAATTATTAAGCCTACCATCAGGCATAAATTCCCGATATGGAATAATTTAACGGCGGCATCAAATATACCGATACCGCTCTTGCCTGTGTAAGATGTAGCATTCGCAAATATACCCGCTGAAACGATATAAATAGAAGCAGAGAGAATGAATGACGCTGTTAATATGTCTTGAATAATAACGGATTCTATTTGCAAATCAGTAAGTATCAACACGAGAATTGTCGCGGAAAAACCACCGAGAACACCTGTTACCTGAGAAAATGCTGATGCTGCTGATGAAATATCTTTTACTCTATTTGAGTTAGATTGTTCCATGCCCCCCCCACTATGCAAACATTCTGAATGAGATAAACAATTCTAACCCGGTTTTTGATAACTCAACATGATTGCGGAGGGGATGAGTGAACAAACACCCATCCCATGAAAATCTTATTCTTCCGGCACAACTCTAAATACTAGATTGCTACCATTCGAATAGACCATCAGGCGACCATCCGGTGAGAAGGTTACACCCGACGATCGCATATTGTAAACTTCTTCCGGTGTTCCATCTGCTTGAACAGACCAGAAACGGGTGATTTGCTCGCTTCTATTCTCAGACACTTCTTCCCAACTTGTTGTGCTTAAGAGGAATGTTCCGTCAGCATCAGGCAATAGCGAGATTGAAAACTGGTTCAAGTCTAAACCTGATACAGTTACGAGTGGTGCAACGTTACCTTCATCAATATCAGCGACACGCCAGATGTCTACCGCACCCTGTTGTTCATCACATGTCCATCTATTTTCATCAGATGTATCTGCACAATAGGCAATCGCGAAATAGTCTCCCTGCGGACTAAATGTCATTTGATAGTACATACCCTGTTGTGTCAGGTTAGTAAGCAGGTCTGCAATGAGTTGCCCCGTTTCAGTGTCAACAAATTCCAGATGAACGACACAATCTGAGTGCATCATTTGAATCATTAAGCCGCAACGGAAATTTGCTATACTCCGCGCATCCGAGCTAAGCATACCGATATTGCTACCGGGTATTAATGAAGCGCTAAAGGTCGGCGAAAATGACATTTCACTAACGTGCATTCCATCATAGGGATAAGGAACATCGCCTGTAGCCAGCATCTCTGGCGTATACAATTTAATGTCACCATAGCCCGAATTCACTGAAATGAATACCAGTGTCCCATCATCACGGAATCCCATATCAACGGGATACATATAGGTATCTAGCTGACGATGCTCATCATCCTGGCGGTCATAGACATAAAGCTGCAAATTGCGTGCATAAGCGATATAGCGATTATCAAGGCTAATAGCAATCATATCGACAGGCATTACAGCCTCAGATTCAGGCAATAACAGCCTTGCCTCGATAGCATCATCTGCAATGTCATGCACAAAACTGGCTGATGAAACATACCCGCCGTTACTACTGATGAGTAAGCGACTATCCTGACTGAATGTCAGTGTCGGTTCGCTACTATTTGTATATTCAATGTTTTGTTCAATCAGAGATTGTGTATCCCAATCCCAGACCTGAATAAAACCTGTTGAATTCAAGACATAAAGCCTATCACCATCCGCACTAACAAACATTTCATGTGCTTGCCATATCGGATGAAACTCACCGCTTGCTATTTCATCTCTTGAATACATCATGATGGAATCGCTACGGGTGATAATACGTTCCTGCGTGATGGGATGGAAAACCAGTTGTGAAGCAATCGAATCAACGACAAATTCGTCATCCAATCGGACGATAAAAGGATTTTGGATGTCAACCCGATTCAGATCACTGACCAGCCAGGAGTCAAATTTACCGGTAGACATTCTCAAAAAGCCCAGGCGTCTGCCATCGGGTGTGAAACGTAGCAACATGGGGTTTGTGGAAAATCCGTAAGATGTATTACTTTCCCCATTTGTTTCGATAACCGGGCGGGTCTCGCCTGTTGAGAAATCATACAGATAGATAGTGCCACTATCATAGTATGCAAGTTGTGACCAATCAGGCGTTATCGCAGGGATAACATTATTGGTTTCTTCCGGCAGAATATCAATCGTGTTATCAGGATTGTTCAGGTCAATGATTTCAATTCGTGCTGTTGCAGGATCACCACAAAACGCTATCGGTGAACCACCAATAAAGTACCCCCCCGAACTGATGCAGCTAATCAACATCAATTGACTAGCATCCGGGCTCAAGTCAATCATCTGGAATGCCTTGTAGTACTCATCGGGATTTATATCGGTATAGTGATACACTTCTACGAATTGATTGGTCTCAAGCGACCAGCGATATAGAACAATTGCCTCCATATCTCTCGCAAAGACATATAATTGACCGTCATCACTATATTCCATGTACTGAATATAGTCTATTGGTTCACCAATAAATTGCGGTTCGGCATTCAGGTCATGAGCATCATGCAGGTAAATACCATCCCCTGCCGCAATTGCCAGTGTTTCATCATCCGGTGATAATGCTATTTTGTACGCATGGCTATTTCCGACTTCTGCCACAATTTCAGTGTCAGCGATATTATCCGCAGTAATCACATCGCGTGAATGTAGATTCAGAGGTTCAGGTTGCTGGCTTACAGGCGCTTCTGCATCAGGTGGCACACCCCATATCGCAATTTGACCGCGTTCATTGGTCGTGAATATCAGATTACCATCAGGGCTGAATGCGATTGTCCCTCCGAATGGCATGGTTGCCAGTTGTTCCGATGTACCATCTGCATTGACCTGAACAAAAGTGGTCAAGCTGTCATCAGATAGCGCGATGATGCCATTATCGGTCTGGAATTGTATCTGTGTCACAGGGTGCGCGAGATTCTCAATCGTTCCAATCAGATTATTTTCCAGCGAGCGAATTTCTTCCGTTTCATAGTCTAATTGCGAGATGTCATACAGTCGAACAGCGGCATTTTCACAGGGATATGGCACTGTTTCGCTTTCAGCCTGACAGGTTGCAACAGCAAGTATCTGACCATCGTGGCTAATTTCGTCAGCACTGGCATAGGTATCAGGCTCTGCCGGGGCAGCGTAAATTGCCTGTCCTGATGCCAGACTCCAGATTTTAACCGTTGAAGTACAGTCTGTAGCGGCATAGCGATTGTATGCGCTACATGTAGCAGCCGTGATTGAACCATCCGTACTCATTTCAGCCACGATTGAGCTATAAAATGGGGTTTGACGATATTCTTCATCGAGGAGTGTTGTATCCGCTCCGTAAAGACGCTCTTCCGCAGTAATCACATTGATGTCTAAGCGACCTGCTGTACTGCCATTGATACCGATAATGCTGTCATCGGTCATTGTGATGCCATTCATACCGCCGAAGTTAGCTGTGATATGATAGCGTTGATTGGTTTGCAGGTTGTGTAACCAGTAAAAACCAGCATCTCCCGCGCCGGAATCCCGCCCGAGGTAAACCATATAACGACCATCGGGACTAATCGCTAATTCAGGATAAATCGCATAGGGTGTTATATTGTCGGGCGCAAAAAGTACCTGTTCCGGTTGATTACTATCCAGTGACCATATCCGCATGAGCGAACCATCCAGCTGATTGGTCGTACTGAATAGCGTGTCATTATCAGAGAAGTTGAATAGATGGGCACTGCCTGCATCATAGCGGAATGTGCTATCAATGATGTTGCCATCAGGATAGCTATAGCGCACAATTTGCCCGCTTTGTCGTAAACCGAAGAGCATGTCCCCGGATGGGCTAAATGCCAGTTGATTATGTGGCGATGTATCTGCCATTGCCCCCTGTGGTGGAACATAACCATTCTCATCGCGGAAATCATAGGTCGAGATAAAATGGTCATGGATACTGAGCAATACAGGTTCGGTCGGATGATAAAATACCCCTGATGACGCCAGCGATACCATCCGGTCAGGTTCGTTAGTGCGTCCATTAATGACCGTATCTGAATTGAGTAAGCGTTCTAAATCCCAGGCTTTTGTGGTTTGACTGCCACTAACCAGCAGATACTGATTATCGTGAGATAAATTAATCCGGTGAATCGCAAGCGATTCATTCAAATCAGCGATGCGTAAAATCGGAGTGACTTCACCAGTTGACACGTTCATATGGTTGATGATGTAATCACCCTCAGCGTTACGGGTCACATAAATATAGCGACTACCATCCTCTGATACTGCCGTAACATTTAAGTCCAGTAAACCCGCCTGGAAAAACTCAAATGCGTAAACCAGATACCGATACGATGGATAGGTACGATTATACAGAGAGGCAAATTCTGCTCCCGCAACACCTGTTTCGGTATCGTAGATGCGTGTCATCCAGCTATTGTCATCACACCAGATATCGCCAACAGTTTCTGCTGTACAAACCTGCACAAACAGACGACTACCGTCCGGTGAAATTTCAAAGTGATCGGCACTAATCGCCATGAAGTCAAAGAGTTGTGTCAATTCACCTGTAGCGGGGTTAAAGCGAACAATGCGGATTGTTTGCTCGTTTTCATCTTCATAATCATGCTCATGAACTACACCGTAAATCGTACCGTCCGATGCATAATCAATCACCTGAAAATTCTGCATAACAGGATAGTGAATCGGTTCGGCACTGAGGTCATTTGCATCATGTAAATAGATACCTGTCGTGGTATCAACAAGTAAGGTATTGCCATCCGGTGAGACACGAATCCGTCTGACAAAGCCATTTCCTAAACTGGTGATTGGCTGTAAGCGACTGATTGTTTCAGGGGTGATATCCCCGTGATTGGTAAGCGTCGGGGGTAATTCTGCGATATTGAGAACATCACTATCCGGCGTGCTGTTGATAACAAAAAATCCACCGATAATCGCCACCAGCACAGATGCAGCAGCCAGTACCCACCATCTATTTTGTTGATGTTCCTGTGTTTTGTCGCTTTCAATTTCGATGATCGTTTCATCATCGTCAATTTGCTGTAATTTCTGACGTAATTCATCAGAAAAATCCTGTGGTAAGTCTTCTTTTAAAGCGTATAGAAAATCATTCCGGGACATAATCGAACTCCCATTTTGCGCGTAGAATTTGAATGCTACGATGGATGATTGTGCCGACGTTACTGGCAGTCAGGTCAAGTACCTTCGCAATTTCGCGGTTTGTCATATCTGCGCCGAATTTGAGCGCCATAATTTCTTGATCGCGGGTTGGCAAGGTTTTCAGTAAACAATAGAGGCGATGGGCATCTAGCTTTTTCTGGACTTCATGTTCGACAGAAAAATCAGATGAGTGATTGTTCGCATCAAAAAGTGGTAGCGGGTCATTTACCTGTTGCCGTAAATGGTCGGTTGCCAGATTACGTGCAATTTGAAATAGCCACGCTGCGAATGCCCCTGCATTACTGTTATAGCTTTTGCGATAACGCCAGGCTTTCATCATCGTTCGGGCGGTTAAATCTTTCGCGATCTCACTATCTCCGGTTCGATAACGAAAGAAATTGTATAAGCGGGGGGTCTGCTCATCGTAGACCGCATCCCAATCAAGCTGTGACATGCTTTACCTTCCGGTTGCTTCCTTAGCAGCGCTGCTTCGCCCGTCTATTACCTGCAAAATAATGAATCTGTCACAAATTGCTCAAAATCAGGCGTAACCATCTAACACCACTTTTCGCAGAAGTCCGATCATATTCGCTATAGTTAAGCATAGACCAACTCATTTTGATAAGGAATTTTTATGTCCTACATTCACATACACAATGGCACGCTGATAGATGGCACGGGCGCAGACCCTATTCCGAATGCTAATATTTTGATTCATAACAATCGTATTGTTGAAGTTGGAACGAGTCTCAACAAAACAACCATTACAGGCGATCAAAAATCGATTACACGGATTGATGCCGGAGGGGGTTATATTCTCCCCGGCTTAATTGATACCCATGTCCACATGATGTTTGAATTTTCACCGCTTGAGCAACGGGTATCGACACCCTTTTCAATGAATTTTTATAAAGCAATGCACTATATGCGTAAAACGCTTGATGCTGGAATCACGACTGTTCGCGATGCAGGTGGGACAGATTACGGTGTCAAACAGTCGATTGAACAGGGCTTGATAGATGGTCCCCGGATGCAAATTAGTATCAGCGTTCTCGGGATTACAGGCGGACACACTGACAACTGGAATCCATCCGGTATTGCGACACCGATCTTCCCCGAATATCCGGGCAATCCCGATGGTATCTGCGATGGTGTGGAAGAAGTGCGGAAGAAAGTCCGTGAGATTCTTCGGGCAGGAGCAGAAGTTATCAAAGTTTGTTCGACAGGCGGTGTCCTCAGCCCGACAGATCATCCTGAATTTACGCAATTTACTGAAGAAGAATTGCGTGTGATGGTACAGGAAGGCGAATTCCGTCGCGGAATCAAGGTGATGGCACATGCTCAAGGCGCAGAAGGTATCAAAAATGCGGTTCGTGCTGGCATCCATTCGATTGAGCATGGCATCTATCTGGATGATGAAGCAATTGACCTCATGGTGGAAAAAGGCACATTCCTTGTCCCGACACTCTTAGCACCAATAGCCGTTGTAGAAATCGCAGAAGCTACAGGCGCAATGCCAGAATATGGTTTACGCAAAGCCAAAGAAAGCCTCGAAGCACATCGCGACAGCATCGAAACAGCTTATAAAGCAGGAGTCAAAATTGCAATGGGAACAGACGCAGGTGTGATGCCGCATGGCACGAATCTGCGCGAATTATCGCTGATGTGTGCGGTCGGCATGTCCGCGATGGAAGCGATTGTCGCGACTACAAAAACGGCTGCTGAATGCCTCGGCTGGGATGATAAAATCGGCACAGTTGAATCAGGTAAACTCGCTGATGTGATTATCACCGATGTCAATCCACTGGCAGATATTCGAAAACTCCAGGATACCGATCACATCAAATTTGTTATGAAAGATGGCAAAGTCATGAAAGACATCCGCTGACCGGGCAATTTTCATCAAAATTTATTCTCATGTAGTGGCGCAACATGTTGCGCCCTTACAGTTCATAGATTTTTGAGTGGCATACTTTCGTTATCTGCATAACAATGAATAGCAATAGACAGACAACATCAGAGGGGATGTTTTCTTATGCGAAAGCTCATTCTCATTTTTATTGGCTTGTCCATGCTGACCGGGTGTAATCTCGATACAGGCACGGAGACAAGCCCGGACAATCCGACAGCAGTCGTACAAAATCCAACAAATATCCCGGATACGACTGTTCCAACAGAGATTGTCGAACAACCAACTGACATCGTTCAGCAAGCAACGGCAACTGTAGGTGTCATTTTGCCAGCGACAGATACGGCGACGGCAATTTTACCTCCCACAGTGACATCAACAGTCACACCATCACCAACGGTCGAACAACCGACTCAAGCGCCAACATCGAATAATTTGCCCTTACCGACTCATACACCATCCAACGGTGGTACTGAACCGGAACAGGAAGCAACTGTGCCTGTACCTGTTACCTCATCGGATGATTGTGAAGCTGTCGCGTCGGCAAGCGGTGTTGTTATTGATGCTCAACAGGAACGGGCAGAAGCGCCGCAAACACTACCGAACGGACAACCTTTCCCGAATACGCCTCCACGTGCAGCATTTACAGCCTCAGCAGCAAGAGGCACAGGAGCAAGTCCCAATAATCGCACACAGGTACTCATTCAATTTACGGCGGATTCTGTGCCTAACGAACGTAATGCTTATATCAATGAAATAGGCGGAACAACCCGCACACAAATTGATGCTCTTCACACCTACATTGTCACAGTACGTCCCAACTATCAGCTTGTTGATGCGCCACCATCAGACATTGTCGTGAGCATTGAAATTGATCAGGTGGCAACCGCAACTCAGAGTGAAGAACCGACGCCACCTAATGACCCGCGCTATGGTGAACAATGGGCACTGCCTGTCGTAGGTCTACCGGAAGCCTGGGAAAATTTACCTTCACGGACGGTTACGATTGCAGTCATTGATAGCGGAATCTGCGCGAATCATCCAGATTTACAGGGACGCATTCTCCCTGGCTATGATTTTGTCGATGATGATAGCGACCCGACCGATGTTTTCGGGCATGGATGTGGTGTTGCAGGTGTAATTGCCGCAAATTCAAATAATGGTCAGGGCATTGCGGGCGTAGCCCCTAACGCGATGATTATGCCCTTACGGGTGCTTGATGCTAATGGACAGGGTAGTTACTCCAATATTGCCAATGCTATCATTTACGCAGTCGATAACGGCGCAGACATCATCAATCTGAGTCTCGCGGGTCCTTCATCATCAGCAATTCTGGAAGCGGCTGTTGCTTATGCAGTCGATAGTGGTGTGGTCGTGATTGCTGCCGCAGGTAATTTCGGAATGGAACGCGCATTTTACCCGGCTGCGTATCCCTCTGTGATTGCTGTCGGATCAGTTGACCCTGTAACTTTGCAACGTAGTAGTTTCAGTAACTTTGGTGCGGATATTGATGTCTGGGCGCCAGGGCGCGATATTCTCACAACCAGTATGTCCGGTGATTATGAATTCGTCTCGGGAACGTCTTTTGCTGCTCCGATTGTGGCGGGAATAACGGCGATGTCCGAAGCGATGAATGCGCCATTAAATACAGAAGATGGGATTGTGTTCCTCTATCCGCCGGATTCGATACCGAACTGTTAGCTACTAACACAAATCCGATAATTTCTGCACTATAGTAGATAGACACGGGTGGAAGCCTGTGTCTATTTTGTTTGAAGGGGGACAAATATTTCCTATGAACCCATCGCTCCGTGTCCTGATTGCATCGGATAATTTGTTATCGCGTGCCGGATTAGCTGCTTTGCTGGATAGTCAGGATGAAATCGACATCGTAGGGCAGGTGACAACATCAACCCTGGTCAATGACCTCAGAATCTATCGTGCGGATATTGTACTTTGTGATTTAGGCTGGCAAGCATCTGATAGTCTGGATTCTTTATCGCAACTGGATGACACAGAAATCCCGGTACTCACATTACTCACCGACGAAAATGATGCTCCCGCCGTGTTGGGTGCATTGAATAAATTTGCTATCTACGGGCTATTACTCAATGAGAATGATGCCGATATACTCCTGATGGCATTACAAACTGTCGCAGGTGGACTCATTGTGATCGACCCGGCATTATCCACCTATTTATCATCCGGCAACACTGTCACAGAACCGCTTGCAGAGGAATTAACACAACGTGAGAATGAAGTGCTGCAATTACTCGCTCAGGGATTAACCAACAAAGGGATTGCACATCAACTGGGTATCACCGACCATACCGTAAAATTTCATGTCAACGCAATTATGACCAAACTCAATGCACAGAGTCGCACCGAAGCTGTTGTTCGTGCAACCCGTGCCGGATTGATTATCTTATAATTTGACACACAAAGAGAGCAATTGATGCAACTGAATCCTTTTAAGCTGGAACGTTATTTCGCGAAGTATGAATTTTCCGCCCCCTATCTTTTAAGTCCATCGGATATCGAACCGCTCATAATGCCGGAACTCATGCAAATGGCATCGGATAAACGCCGGAATCAATTTGAAAATCTCTGGTTAGGCTATACCGAATCACAGGGGCATCCCGAACTCTTATCTGTGATTAGTCAGCTATACGAAAACATCCCACCCCAACAAATCATCGAAGTTGTACCGGAAGAAGGCATTTTCATTACGATGAATACGCTGATTGAACCGGGTAACCATATCATCGTCATGTCTCCAGGTTATCAATCACTTTATGAAATAGCTAGAAGTCGTGGTTTGCATATCTCTCACTGGCAACCCTCGGGAAAATGGCACTTTGATGTTGAAGAATTAGAATCACTGCTTCAGAACAATACCCGCATGATTGTCATCAACAGTCCGCATAATCCCACAGGCGCACATTTCAGCCATGAAGAATTTACTGCCATTGTTGATTTTGCGCGGGAACATGACCTCTGGCTATTTTCGGATGAGATGTACCGTTTCAGTGAACATGATGAAAAATATCGCCTTCCGGCTGCCTGTGATGTCTATGAAAAAGCCGTGTCTCTATCAGGGGTATCGAAATCATTTGCACTGCCTGGATTACGTGTCGGATGGTTAGCCACACAGAGCGAAACAGCCATGCAGCACTTCATCCGCTTCAAAGATTACACAACAATTTGCAGCAGTGCGCCCTCTGAAATTCTGGCACTGATAGCACTTGAAGCCCGTGAAACAATTTTGCAGCGCAACCTGACTATCATTCAAAACAATCTCGCTGTGCTGGATACCTTCTTCGAAGATTACAGCGAGTCCTTTAGCTGGATTCGACCTGTCGCCGGAACAATCGCCTTTGCTGAATTTTCAGGGGACAAATCTATCGAACAACTGGCTGACGAACTTGTACAATCAAAAGGGCTGATGATATTGCCATCGTCGGTATATGATTATGAGGGCAATTTCTTCCGCTTAGGGTTCGGTCGCCGCAATATGCCGGAAGCGCTGGGATTGCTACAGGAATACATTGACGGGTAATTTAATTAAATCAAAAATGGCTCTCATAAGTTGAGAGCCATTCAGCGTTACACAGCAATTAAACGATTAGTTGTTAGGCCATTGTGCCCAATTTGAACAATGGCTACCATTATCACGACCTGTCAAATCGCGTTGGATACCGCCATAAATTGCGTTCATGATCGTTGTTGGGCGGGCAATAAGTTCTCCATCGTGTGTCCCGATATTACCGAAGTGAGCAGCACTGAAACCGTGACCAACTTCGTGAATAGCAACTGCCGGGAAGTCAATGAAACCACTGCCACGCGCACCAAGAACACCATCATCAGCCCATTCAAAGGCATCATTATAGTAAATTTCACGGAACGCAACATCTGATTTGCCATTCCCATCAATATCCGTCAGGTTGCCATTGGCGTCTACCCATGACAGGGTAAATGCAACACCGAGGACGTTTGGATTTGAAGCAAAATAAGGGAATTGTGCAGGACTCAGGAAACCGACCTGGGTCATATCAGCAGTCCAATCTGCATTGATGATACCGGTCTGGAAAAAGCGTTGGACAACACCGGGTGTACCTGGAACAATTGCATTCTCAACAAGACCAAGATCGGAACATTGCAAATTGTCCCATGATGCAACAGCATCATACATTACGCCTAGCTGATTACTCAGATTTACATCAGCCGATGTCCAGCCAGAGTCAATACCGAAAGTGACACCTGCGTAACCACCATTAAATGCTGCACGGCGTGGATCATTATAGACAAAATCCTGTCCAGTCTGGGCATTTCCAAGGTCGCGTTGAATCCATTGTACGCCACCCTGTTCACCACTTTCCGGGTCAGTCAGATATTCAGCACTGGTGATAACAACCGAGTGCCCACTGTAATCCTGAGCTTCAACTTCATTGGTGGAAAGTGCGAAGATACCCGCAGCAACAGCAAATACCGCGACAGCCAGTGTCGCTAACAAACGTTTACTCATTGAGTTTTACCCCTTCAGCAAAACTAAACAATAAATTATAGATGAGTGGATTCATTTCTGTGGAATTTTTGAATCTGCCCCTCACCATGTATTGATATAAGTGCATATCATACACGCTGGAAGTATATTGAATCTGTATTAGATTCTCCATTCAAGTTTAGTTAATCCTGAACGTAATTATAAAATTTTCTTAATTTATAACAGCAGTATTTAACACTTTGTACAAATCGGGGGGTCTAAGAGGCAGAAATTTGATCGTTATTTGTCTATTTTAAATGAAACTACATTGGGTAGTACTTGAATCCCTGTAACATTCAGAAAATAAACAAACATTTAGAAGCTCTTGAATTTTTGTTATTTTTCCCACAATTTTGCAATATTAGACATCGTAACGAATTCTACAGAATGCCCGGCATTGCGAATCTTTTTCTCGATGCTGGCTAAATTTTGCCGGACAGTTTCTACAGAATGGGCATAAAGCAAATCCGAATTATCGCGTGGCATGGCTTCTCCCGGATGAAAAATCATCACCCAGATATTGTTTTCGCCGGAGGATAGTATTTCTTGCCAGCTATTGAGTGCCTGTTCCCATAAGTCACTGTGGATACAGGGATTCATATATCGCAATTTCGGAGCATTGTCATACGGGGCTTGAAAATGCCAGGTATTCATCGGGGTTTCGAGCAATTTGCGCGGATATCCTTCCAGATGAGGAGCATTTTTATCCGGGTAATAAGGGCGATTGGGTGTTTCTCGCCAGTTTCGTGGATGTCCAGTTGCCCGGTCATCCCGTCCGGGTATCGCAGTAGAATCGACAGCAAAACCGAGTTCTTCAATTAAATTGAGTGTTTCCGCAGTATGCCAGCCTTCACCCATACGGAAAGTGGGTAAATCGAAGGACACATCCTGCAATTGTTGCCAGATGCGGGATAATTCCAGCACTGCTGTTTTGCTATCAGTAATAATCTGCGGCTGCGAATCATCCTGTGGAACAGTATATAAATGTGGATGCCAGCCAATTTCATCGCCCCGGTTGATGGCCTCCTGCCAGAAATCGGCATGAGTATCGAAGAGATAACGCACAGAACCATAAGCATATTCCAGTTGACCATCCGCACGCACATACCAGGTCAGGGGATAATCTGATAGCAAGTCAGGGAAGGTCGCCATCGCATAATGCAAACCATCCCAGATTAAATTGCGTCGGTCAGGTGTCCCGGTATTCAATCCATCGGGATCTGTATCCAGAGTCAGTACCAGATAATGTGTGGTCATGAGAGTGCTTTCATCCGGTAGCGTAATGTCGCGACGGCTTCTTCTGCGATACGAATCGCTTCTTCACGGGTTGCGCCCTGTGTCACACAATATCCCGGACGGGATGCACCATCTGCATAAGGTTCAACAACTGTGCCTTTTGTCATTGTAAAACCAAAATCAAGCACACCCTCTAATTGACGGGCTTCCTCAATACCGTCTACTCCCTGATAAATACCTTCCGGCGCAGTGAAGAAACGATAAACTGCCCCGCGCTGATATTTCGGTTGCAAATCATAGGGTTCATCCAGCAAAATGCTTATCAGTGCCTGTGGCATGGAAACCCCGCTTGTCGCCTCAACAATCTGACCGAAAACATGTCCGCCACCGGGACGACCTGCCATTTCAATCAGATAGGGTTGTCCATTTTGCACCCGCATCTCACAATGTAGCGCACAATTATTTAAGCCGAGTGCCCGTGCAGCATCTTTGAACAGCGTATCGACTTTCTCTAAAACATCCCCTGGTAAATTAGCTGGATAATGTAATGATTGGTCAACACGATAACGCGGATGTTCCTGCAAGATTTTGTCAGACTTTCCTAAAATGATGATGTCATCGTTATAGACCAGTCCTTCCACAGTCATTTCAATCCCATCAATATATTGCTCCACACTGATGCGAGTGTCGGGTAATCGGTGACGGTCGGCTAATTCAATTGACCAGGCGAGGTCGGCTTCAGTTTCTGCAACACTCACTCCCCGGCTTCCCCAGTTACGGGTCGGCTTGATAATCACCGGATAGCCGATTTCTCTGGCAGCATTTTTGACTTCCGCAATATCATCGACAAGTCTAAATTCCGGTTGGGATAAATTTGTGGATTGCCATGCTTCGCGCATTTGACCTTTATCGAGGGCACGCAGCGCCGTTTCAGGTGATAATCCCCGCAACCCGAGTCGTTCACTGGCAATTGCGGCAGAAAGTACCCCGGCTTCATTGACTGCCATAATCGCATCGGCTTTAATTTCCCGCGCATATGCTGTGACAGCATCAGCATCAATCAGATCAATCGCTGCATAGCCATCAGCATCTGAAAAAGCAGGAGCATCCGGGTTTTTATCAATTGCATGGACGGTGTGTCCCATCGCTTTAATCTGCCGGATAGAATGCCGCATCAATTCGCCAGCACCGGGTTGTAGAATAACTGCCATGTTTTCCTCAATCAAAACAAAAACGACTCAAAACGAGTCGATTATAAACAATGCAATAGGATTTGAAGGATACCAGTTTTTTGTGGTCTAAAAACGGGCTAATCCTGATATTGCTCAATTTTGTTAGCATACTCATGCAGCATTTCAGCCGTATTACGCAGCATTTCACCCTTACGCAAAACAGAAAGCATCACATCGCCAACTGTAATATCCGTATCCAGAGGTTCTGTTCCGATGCCTTCACTGAGGCGCAGTAACTCCGAAACCCGATTCACATACCCGAGATACTCATATACATCTCCCAGAAAAGTATGAATTGCCTCTTTTGGTGGTTTTTCAAGCATCATTTGCATTTGTGTGTCAAAGTCCTGTGTCATTTTCCAGCATCCCGATTACTTTTTGATAATTACTATCAGTTTAATAGGGAAATATAAGAAATAGTGTAAAGACCGTCTGAGAAACTGATAATTAACGTGGTGGACCCTCTAAAATTGTTTGCCGCATCCGCTCAAAGTCCCATTCTGCATCCCACTCGAAACCGTATCGGCGCGGGTCGATATTGACTATCCACCAGGTTGCTCCGGCATCACCTGCTTTGTGAGCACTTTCCTGTAATGCGTCTGATGGTGTACCATCCGGCGTTTGATCAAGATAGATCATATCAAATGGAGCATCACTGTCCCGATGTTGCTGAATATATTCTAGCGACTCTTTTAATGCTTTGAATTTATCCTCAGTCTCGTCAATCAACATGAACATACCATCCCATTTTGCAGCACGACGCATCGGAGGTTTATGGGGGTAATAGCCGCCTATCCAGATAGGAATGCGAGGTTGCGAAACGGGACGCGGCAAGAATTGACTATCACTGACTGAATAATAGTCGCCTTCAAAATCAAATGGTTCTCCTGACCAGAGACCTGTTAGAACATCAAGTGCCTCATCGGTCATCTTCGCACGAATTTTCAAATCTGTCTCATCATTGAAATTTGCCCATTCCTGCGGACGACCGCTGCCGGGTCCAACCCCTAAAATCAAACGTCCGTCGGATAAAACATCCAGCGAGGCAGTCTCCCGTGCCAGTATCTGCGGTCTGCGACGGGGAAGGGGTGTCACCATAGTGCCAAATTTGATTGTTTCAGTTGCCAGCGCGACAGCCGTAAGTGCTATCCAGGGATCAACCAGATCATAAATAATCGGACGGGCAACATGATCCCAGATGAAAAACCCGTCCCAGCCTGCATTTTCTGCATCTTTAGCTAACGCCGCCATAACCTTTGCCGTGCCAAATACCCCGAAGTTCGGGAGATGTACACCATATTTCATACTTTTGCCTGGACTTTCTGCGTGTTGATTGCTTCCACGACTTTCTGGACATTCTCGCGATATTGCCCTGTATGAGCAACCAGTCCACAGAGACCATCGGCAACACCGATAACCCGCGTCGGGTAGTCTGCATCATCAACCACAACGTCGCCTTCTTCACCGATAGCACCGCCTGAAACTACGGTAACACCATCGACTTGATTACGTTTGGGCTGTGTTTCCGTTCCAACATGCGCTGTGAGCATTGTCCCGGCAAGTGTGGGCCAGATGTTAATCCGAACGGGGAATGCACCCTGTTCATGGGCTTTTTGCAACCCACTTGCTTCAATACTGCCAATTCCGGCATCCAGTAGATACGTGCCAGCATTGAGATGAGCGGCAAGTTCGCCATCAAACCATGTGCCCCATGTAGGCCAGACAACAACAACCTTCGCATCATCAATGACATCGGCAGCATGATCTATATCAACATAATGGTCATCAGGGTAATCTGTTTGTGTGAAAACAGTCGTTGCCTGAGTATAGTCTTCTTCCTCATCGCGGTCACGGACAATAACCGTAACATCCGCGCCGTAATCGGTAAGCATCAGGGCAAGCAAACGACTCCGCCGATGGTCGCCAGCAATCACAATTTTTGTACCCTGTACCTGTTCATGCAATAGACGCACAATCTGGTCTCTCACCGCTTTTGACCAGAGACGACTATCACTGTAGATCAGTAAGCGGCTTTTCTCCAGAATGTCCGATGCTGTAAGCGCTGCTGCCTGTGGACCGAAAATCCGGCGACGATCTGTATCTAGCAGAATAAAATCGACATGCCCATCAGCCTGTCCTAAAATATCAACCAGGTGCATTTCTGTACTGAATGTCACCGAGCCAATCGTATGATTCGGTGTCGTGTGAATATGCTTGCTGACACTATAATTTTCTTCTAAAGTCTGACTTAGAACAACATTGAGAGCCGTATAGGTCTGATGTTTCTGTGCGTCACTATAAAGTCGCTTGAATAGTGTTTCCAGTGAATTCGCTATTTCGTCGTATTCACTTTGCGGGTCAAATGCTGGAATGCGTATTTGCTGGATATGTTTTTCGCGTGCGATGTCTTTCCCGAGTTGCTCTAAAAGATTGTCCGGCGCATCAACACGATTTTGCTCACACAAACGCACGATTAAATCACGCACATCAATGTCAAATTTTTCAGCGTAAGATTTGACTTTTGCCGTGAACGATGAGTGAAAGCCAGCCAATCCGGCAGTAATTGCCATCGTATCGAGACCACGTCCCGGAACAAGTGGTGCAATCAATCCCGCACTGATGTCCATGACCGCTTTCAGATCAATATCTTTTGCATAGTTCCGGCGTTGCATGATGGCGAGTAAGGCTTCCGTGATGACATTTCCCGCACTACGTCCCATCCCGCGCAGAGAAGAATCAACAATTGCCGCGCCGCTTTCAATCGCTTGCAGTGTATTTGCCATTCCCATACTGAGATTATCATGTCCGTGAAAGCCGATCGGGACATCACACTCTGCTTTGATTGCTTCAATAAATGCTGCAACATCTTCGGGGAGCATCGTTCCGGCACTATCCACGATATACACCATATCCGCACCCCATGATTGGGTCTGTTTGGCAACCGCAGCGAATTCTTCCGGGCTAATCGCGTAAGATTTCATCGCGTTATAGCAGACAAACATGCCGAGTGATTTTGCCAGTTCAATGAACGGTTTTGCCCGGTCAATTTCGGTAACATTCGTGCCAATACGGATGAAGTCCATGTTGTATTGTGCTGCCAGTTCAATATCTTCAGCACGACCGATACCCGGAATGAAAAACATGCCCCATTTTGCATTTTTAATTGTCCGGGAAGCCGCTTTTAAGTGTTCTTCGTCGGAGGCAACAGCGCGACGTTTCCCTTTATCCTGTGCGTTTAATCCCAATCCATGCCCGACTTCAATCCAGCGAAAACCCGCTTTTTCCAGCGCACTGACCAGCGTTGCAGTGTCTTCGGCGGTAAATTGAAAATCAATGACATAGCTGCCATCACGCAGGGTCACTTCCATGATGTCAGGTATCGGGGTGATGTCTACCATCGGCTATCCATTCTATGTATTTCGATATGGCAACCATTGTAGCGAGGGTGAAATTGATTACGAGGGTCTATTGTGAGTGAGGGATAGTGACATCCCTCACGGTTTTATTTATTCAGGGCAGAATTCATCCGCGTTAGCGATAGCATCCTCAATTTCTGCGATACGATTTGAAGGGTCAGGATGTGTACTGAAAAATTCAGGTTGACCTTGTCCCTGTGACGCCGCATCCAGCGCACGTTGTACATCAATCATGCCTTGCGGGTCGTAGCCAGCATCAATCATCAAACAAATACCGAGACTATCCGATTGTAGCTCATCATCCCGCCCGTACTGTAAATTGACCAGTTGGGCGATTACAGCAGCCGTTTGTGTCGCATTGGCATCACCCGAAGCAACAGATACTGCTCCGATTAAGCCATTTGTCAAATCACTTTGAGCGAGACGTTGTGCGCCATGCCGTGCTAGCACATGAACAATTTCGTGTGACAAAACCCCTGCAACATCATCTTCATCATCTAATTCGCGCAGCAGACCTGTCGTGATAAAGACCTGTCCGCCGGGGAGGGCAAAGGCATTAATCACATCTGAATCTAAAACTGTGAATTCCCATTGCCAGGGTGTATCCGCTGCGACACTATTGTTGACAAGGTTGAAGCCAATATCGTCAATCGCATCCTGAACTTCTTCATCACTATATTCCCCGCCGAATTCTTGTATCAAAGATGGGGCAGATTGCAAACCGAGTGCAATTTCTTGGCGCGGCGTGATACTCACATGCTGATCTTCCCCCGTAATATCGTTATATTGGGTCGATGCAAAATAGGAAAAAAGTGAAAAACCCGCAATTGCGAGACCAAATAAGAGTCGCAACCATACGCCGCTACTGCTACTTCTTCTGCGTCGCATCATGCTACAACCTCCCCGCCGATTGGTTCGTCGTAAGTATCGAGCGCTTCATAAACACCGCCCGCAACTGCACCGAAAACAATATGAGTAATGACCAGCAACACGCTCTGAATAGCAAACATCCACTCGAAGAAGAATGTCATCGTATAAAAATTGATGGCATAAATCGCGAGACCTAACAATCCACCGCCAACAATACCAACGATCATGCCCCAGCGATGCACAACGATTGAAATTACAAGCGTGAAAACAAGTGATAGTAAATAATGTACAAGAACTCCAACAACCATTGCTGTTGTCGTGCTTTCTACCAGAACATCACTCCCCATTCCAATAGAGCCGAAATAGCGCAGGATGAACATTGAATCAATCCCGTACATGATCGGATTGAGTATCATCATCATTGCTAAAAAGACTGTCCCGGCGACTATTGCTGCAACCGGAATAGCTTTCCATGCAACATTTCGTTGAATGGCATCCAATTGACTTCCTCCTTGAATCGATAAACTTTGATACTATCTTATTCAAAAATGAAACGATGAGGGGGATTTCTTAGTGTCTTGATAGGTGATTTACAGAAAAATTGCGGGAAACTAATCCGGGGTTAATCAAATATAGCAGAAGGGCGATCTTACTCGCCCAACATTGCTGATTTAACTCAGTTCAGCCACACTGCCTCTATTTTTAATGGATTCACTGGCAGCTTCCAGAATTTTTACCACACGTAATCCGGCTGCACCATCTGTTTCCGGTGTTTTGCCGTTCTTAATGCAGTCAATGAAATGACGTGCTTCTAACTGCAATGCTTCCGTCGCTTCAACTTTTGGCGAATACATATCCCCGGTACGATAGCCAATCAGTGTCCGGTAAATATCTTCTGCTGTTTCGACTTCAATCCCTTTATCATAGATTTTGATGGTTTCAATCGGTTCAAGCGCATCGTAAACGATCATCTTTTTGCTGCCACCAATCAACGTCCGGCGCACTTTGACAGGCGCTAACCAGTTGACATTGACATGAGCAATCAAATTATCATCATAGTAAATCGTCAGATAAGCGACATTTTCCGGTTCACCCTCAACATGGCTCATCCCTGTTGCTGAAACTGCACGGGGTTCTTTGTTCAGCACATATTCGATGATACTCAGATCATGTACCGCTAAATCCCAGATAACATTCACATCATGCTGGAATAAACCAAGATTAATGCGGGTGCTGTCATAATAAAGCACATCCCCTAATTCGCCCTCGCGTACCAGATTCGCAATTTTACGAACAGCGCCTGTGTAGACAAAGGTATGATCGACCATCAAGACCAGGTTACGACTTTGCGCTTCCTGAATAAGGTGTTTTGCCTGTTCCGATGAGGATGCCATTGGCTTTTCGACCATAACATGTTTGCCGGATTGCAAGGCATTCAGCGCAAGCTCGTAATGTGTGTTGACAGGGGTTGCGATGACGACAGCATCTATCCCATTATTATTGTAAATATCATCAACCGATGTCGTTGTTTGAATAGCGGGGTAACGACTTGAAACACGTTTCAAATTGGCTTCACTAATATCAGCGACCATAACGACTTCTGACTCCGGTGCTTCAACAAAATTCCGCACCAGATTAGGACCCCAGTAGCCATAACCCACGACTGCAACATTCAGCATAAGTATTGTCCTGTTTTGTTTTGTTAACTTAAATCAATGGGAAGGCATTCTATCACAGCCTGTCTAAAGTTTTCGACAGGCTGTTCAAAACTTTTTGCGAGGAAGTTCAATCGTCTAATAATAACCAGGCGATTGCAGCATCATAGTCGCGAATATCATACATCTTGAGCACCAGCTTGCCCCGATAAAGTGTGTTCAACATATTCACTATCCGTGACACAATCGACCAGAAAGGGGTGCGGGTATAAATTACAGCCAATCGCCCGGGACCGATGTAAGGATGTTTGCGCTGATAGGCATCGGATTGCTCTACAAAGTATTTAATAGGTGGAAGCCGGTCAACCTGTGAGGCATTTAAGATATAGCGGAGGGTTTCATCATCCGGTTTTTGATGGAACAAAGCGCCGACAATCTCTACATAACAGTCAACACCCTGCCGTGTACCGCTATAGAGTATGACTTCATGAATGCCATTATCATGCTGAATGTGTTCACATCGTTTTTCGGACATAGATTATCCATTGGTGGCAATAACAACACCCACAACAATGACAATCATGCCAATGATTTTGGGGATGGTTATTGCTTCTGAGAAGAAAAATGCCGCACCACCCGTAACCGTAATGAAAGCAATACTCATCAGAATAGGGTAGCCAACGCTGATTGGTTCGGTAGAAATGACACGCATCCAGATTAATGTACCGCCGCCATAAAGAATAAGCCCGACGATAAAAATCGGATTGATTGCCAGCGCAAAAATGTCTTTGTGAATTGTCCCGATGTTTTCTGCAAAACCACCGATTGCCTCAATCGCGCCTTTTAAGCCCAGACTACCAAATGACATCATGGTCGCTGCAATAATGATGAGGATAATTCCCTGTGTACTGATTGCCATAAATTTCCGTTTCTTTTCTATGTTCTGTGGAATATCTGTCACGTTTTTATTTCCTGTATATCTGCATATTGCAGTGTAGTTTTCAGGTTCGAGATGTTAAAAAAACAATCCCGCGAAATTTAACATATCACGGGATGAGAATATCAGGTATTTTTTTGTTGACAAGCACGGGTCTCTCAGAACACAGGCAGCTTATGCTTTCGCTTCACTGGTATCATCCACTTCTTCGTCAACTTCTACAGGTTGGAAGAGGACAGCATTATCCTGTTCATCCGTGTGATGATTATTGTCACTATCTGCTTCCGGGTTAATCGCCTCAAATAATCTATCGCGAAGTTCAGCATCAACCTCATTTTCGATCATGCCGAATTCAACCGTTTCCAGTTCCGCTTCGATTCCGGCAAGAAAATCAGCTTCATCTTCTGTGAGAGTCGCGAAAATTGCCGATTTCCCATCACAGACCAGTCTGATTGCCTCGATAACACGATTCTGCTCTTCAAGAGTCATCTGAGCATAAAGCGGAATTGCAATCGCATTTTCCTGTATAAATTCACTTTGTACCAGCGTCCGGCAGGTACTCACCGAGCATCGACAGACCTTACGATTTCCCGCACATTTCCAGGGTTCTTGTAGATAAGCTGGTTCACGATGGGCATTCATAATCCCACGCCGGGTGCTGATTCCGTGATACAACAATTCCTGCATAACCGCCCGTTGATTAAGTTCTTCAGGCAAACGGATGATAAAACTCTGCCAGTTCGAGCGTGCATTTGCGGGTTCATGAGGCAAAATGAGCCCCGGAATATCCTTTAATTCGATTAGATAGCGTTCGGCAATCGCACGTCGTTTTTTGATAATTTCAGGTAAGCGTTTGAGTTGTTCCAGTCCGACCGCCGCTTGAATATCTGTCATACGATAGTTGTAACCGAGTTCGGTATATTGCTCAAAAATAACTTTATCCGATTTATGACGTTCGGTATCACGGACACTCATGCTATGTTGACGCCACAATTTAAGTTTTTCATCATAGTCTGCATTGCTGGTGGTAATCATGCCGCCATCCCCGGTAGTAATCACTTTACGCGGGTGGAAGCTAAAGACAGCAATATCGCCCAGGGGAGCGCCTATTTTTTGCCATTTCATATCGTAGAAAATTTCACTGCCAATGGCACAGGCGGCATCTTCTACCAGTGGAATATTGTGTTTCTTGCTGATTGCAACCAATTTGTCCATGTCGCAGGGCATACCAACCTGATGCACACAGAGAATCGCAGCAGTTTTGGGCGTGATTAAATCTTCAACCAGATTTGCGTCTATATTGTAGGTACGTGGATTAATATCGCAAAATACAGGAATTGCCCCGCAATAGCGAACAGCGTTAGCGGTCGCGATGAAACTATGACTGACGGTAATGACCTCATCACCTTCACTGACTCCAACCGCTTTGAGCGCAAGATGCAAGCCAGTGGTACAGTTAGAGATTGCCGTTGCATATTCTACACCCACATAACTGGCAAACTCCGTTTCAAAGGCTTTTACCTTCGGTCCCTGGGTGACCCATCCACTCAATAAGACCTCACGGACTAAATCAGCTTCTTCTTCACCTAATATTGGTTTTGCAATAGGGATTTTTTGATCAGCCACCGCGTCCACTCGCTCAATATTTGTAACACTACTTCACTTATTATTATGTACGGGATAGTCTAAAAAGTACAGTGATTGCTCAAACCATTGTATATCTTCGTCGGTTTAAGGTTTGAATGCTGTAACATAGCCTACGAATATTTGTCCTCGCATAGTGATTCATGATATTGTCAGAGTACCCGACGTTTGTATTTTGAAGAGAGTTGTTTCCCATGCTTTATAAACTACATCCTAATACTAAATCCGCACTATGGGTTGTCTTTGCAACATTGATTGCTGTCGTGGCTCTCGTTGTTGTCATGAATTTGACAAACCCGGCTACAAACACCGCAGATATGCCAGTCGAGCAGATTGTTTTCATGCGCGATGACGGCAACGACATGGAAATCTTCACTATTAATAGTGACGGCACAAATGAACGTCAGCTTACCAATAATGAATTTACCGATTGGGGACCGCTTTTCTCTCCTGGAAAAGATTACATTGCATTCCATAGTAACCGTGAAGGCTACGATGCGATTTATCTGATGAATATGGGTTGCCACCACAATTCAACCTATCGTGTCACACCGGAAGGGCAGTATGCACGTTATCCCTCTTTCTCACCGGATGGCACACAACTCGCCTTTGAAATGTACATGGGCGATAACAACTGGGATATTTTCATCATGTCACTGGTTGATGGTTCAATGCAACGTGTAACCTTTGATGCAGCGATTGATGGCGGCGCGTCTTTCTCACCGGACGGTACAAAACTTGCTTATCACAGCACACAGAACGGTTACTATGACATTTATGTCTTAGACCTTGAAACCAACCGTACAGAACGCCTGACCTTCTACACCGAAACAATGGATGTCTGGCCCGAATGGTCTCCATCTGGCGATAGCATCATTTTCCATAGCGAACGCGATGGCGATAGCGAAATCTTTATCATGGATGCCAATGGTCGCAATCAGACCAATTTGACCAACAATGACACACTGGAAAGAACACCGCGCTTCTCGGCTGACGGGTCACAGATTGTATTCCGCGCAGAACGCGATGGTATCAGCAACATTTACATCATGGACGCCGATGGCAACAATATCCGTCCTCTGACAGATAATCCATTGTCAGACTGGTATCCCGATTTCTAAATTGAACTTCCTCAAGGATGCACGCTGCGTTGTGCATCCTTTTTTCACGTATACAACATTTTCAGGGTAAATTCTTGCACCCCGTATCCTGAATATGATATTTTCAATATACCGTATAGTTGAGTTAAGGTGATTATTTATGTTTTCCATAAAGTTACATCCCAATACGAAATCAGCTTTAAAATTAGTTTTTGCAACACTCCTGCTCGTTGCTGGCATTGTCACGGTATTCCAGTTAATGCCACAGAGCGAAACTGCCCGCATCGCATTCGCCAGCTTTGATGGCAACGATTTTGAAATTTTTACAGTTAATCCTGATGGCTCTGATCTTGTTCAGTTAACTGATAATTCTGTGGATGATTGGGGCGCAACCTGGTCACCGGATAGAACACAACTGGCATTCCGTTCCGGTAGCGATGCAAACTCTGCTATTTACATTATGAATGCTGATGGGACAAACATCCAGCGTGTTACACAACATGCTATGATCGTCGGCAATCCTTATTATCAGGCAACAATGTCCTGGTCACCGGATGGTAGTCAACTGGTTTACTCTGCCTTTTCAAGTGGCAATTGGGACATCTTTATTACCAATCTCGATACAGGTCATCTGACACGCCTCACAAATGACATGGGCGATGATTTACACCCTGATTGGTCACCGGATGGCACACAAATTGCATTCAACCGCTATCAGGATGGTTTGCTTGAAATCTATGTGATGGATGCCCGGGGTGGTAATGTCACACAGATTACAAACAGCGACAATACAATGGTGATGTTCCCGCGGTGGTCTCCATCAGGCGATGAAATTGTATTCTTCATCAACGATGGCAATCTCGCTGACCTGTACCTGATGAACTCCGATGGTAGCAATGTTCGTCAACTGACGACCGACCTCGCGATTGACCGTGTAGCAACCTATAGCCCTGATGGACGCTCGATTGTTTTCCGTAGCGAACGTGACGGCGATAGCGATATCTACACCATGAACCTCAACACCGGTAGAATCGTGCCTGTCAGTGATAACAATACACTGGATATGGCGCCCGACTGGTAATTCATCTTCTAAATTGAATTTCGAAAGCGCATTCATTGTGAGTGCGCTTTTTTGCATTTAGGCAATTTCCACACAAATTAAAACCACTTCATAGGTGTATTTCACGAAAAGTTGTGAGAGTTCTGTGAAATGCTTGCCTTCAACCCGCGTTCCGTGATAAGGTGAATTATAGTCCGTTTGGTCAGTGATGTTCCGCATCAAATCCGGTAACATCCTCTTAAGAGATTCAGCGTAGGATAGTCGTAGTTTGTAAAAAATGAACTGCCTGTGTTAATCTCAAATCGACCTTGTTTATGGAGACAACTTACTATGTTAAATAAACTTCATCCCAATTCTCGTTCTGCATGGATGCTCGTTGCACTGACTGTCATGATGTCAGCAGGTGTGGTCGCATTATTGCATTTCGCAGGCTCTACAGGAGAACGGGTACTTTTTACACAATTCGACGGTACTGACTACGAAATCTTTGTCATGGATGTTGACGGTAACATTGAACAGTTAACCGACAACGAGGTTGATGATTGGGCGGCTGGCTGGTCACCTGACCATTCACAGATTGCCTTCCGTTCTGTTCGTGATGGCATGTCACGCATTTATGTGATGAACGCTAATGGCTCGAATGTTGAGGTAGTTTCACCACAGAACCTTTATGCAGGTGATTGGGGGCGTAGCGGCATTCCAGCATGGCATCCTGATGGCAACGCAATCGCATTTGAAGCTGTTGATATGACTTCAAGCAGCAGTGACTTCAACATTTTTGTTGTTAACCTGCGTTCAAATGATGTTGAACAAATCACCTCGCATCCGAACAACGACTGGCATCCGAACTACTCACCGGATGGCGAACGCATCGCTTTCGCACGCGAACAAGAATATTCAGATTGCTACAATAGCTGTGACATTTACGTGATGAATGCTGACGGAACAAATCAGGTACGCTATACCTATACAAAAGGTATGGATGTATTCCCGCAATTCTCACCGGATGGCTCACAGATTCTCTTCCACAGCGAACGTAACGGCAACAGTGACATCTTTGTGATGAATGCCGATGGTTCACAACAAACCAATCTCACCAACACATTGACACTGGAACGTGTTGCACGCTGGTCAGATGATGGCAATAACATCATTTTCCGCAGCGAACGTGATGGCGACAGTGACATCTATGTCATGAACATCCAAACCCGTGAAACCACAATCAAAATGGATAACGCTCTCGAAGATCGTTTCCCTGATTGGTAATCACACGATTTTGTAATCTCAGAGGCGGGTCTCATACGATCCGCCTTTTTGTTTAATGCCCCATCAAATTCGGCAGTCAGTCATGCTACAATATGGCGATATGTAAGAATCCAGTAATCAACTGCTGTTATCAATACAGATTGATAGGTTGTTCTCTTTTACAGGTATGAGTTCATGACGACACGTTCGATGCCACCACAATCTCCCGGTTTTCGTATCAATCCCTGGTTCATTCGTCTGCCCATTTTGTTCATCACAGGGGCGATACTGACAATTATTGTTCTGGCACTGTTTCTCTTTGCTTTTCAAATTCGCTATGCGGAAAGCATTATGCCGGGTGTCCATGCTCTGGGCATCAATCTGAGCGGTATGTCCTTAGATGAAGCAGAAGTCGCTCTATCTAACGAATTTGAATATGGCAGTAATGCTGTTTTCACATTCAGAGATGGCGACCGATTCTGGCAAATGACCGCCGAAGATTTAGGGGTACAATTCAATGCCGCTGAGACAGCCACAGAAGCCTTTAACATCGGACACAGTGGCAATATCATCGGTGATTTATTCGGACAATCCGATGCCTGGCTCTCAGGATATGTGGTTTCGCCCATCATCACCTATGACCAGAATATAGCCCTGACAGAATTAAATGCAATTGCCGCCGAAATTGACCGCGACTCATTCAATGCAGCACTATCCATTGAAGGTACGAATGTCATTGTCTCGGAAGGGCAAACCGGACGTGCATTAGATGTTCAGGCAACCTTAACCCGACTCAATGAGGCAATTTTGCGTTTTGATACCGGAGCAGAAATTGTGCTGGTTATCAACGAAACACCTGCATTGGTCTCATCTGTTTCAGCAATTGCCAATGAAATTGAAACAGCACTTTCGGGTCCCGTCACATTAACAGCAACTGATGAATTCGGGAATCAACTGGGTCCCTGGACAGTCTCGGTTGAGCAAATTGCATCCTTGCTAACTGTCAGCCGGATTGATAACGGGGATGGTACACAGAGCTATGCTGTTGATATTGATATGGGCGCCTTTGAAACTTATCTTTATACCCTTGCACCCGGATTAATCGCTCCTGCGCGGGATGGTCGCTTTGATTTTGTTCCTGAGACAGGTCAATTAAATGTTTTAGAACCCGCACAGAGTGGGCGTGTTCTCAATGTTGCACAGACGCTTCAACGGCTTGAAGAAGGTGTTTTTGCCGAAGAAAATCGCGTTGTACCGATGGCATTTGATTTCACCCTGCCACGCTACCATAACCAGGTTACAGCAGCAGAATTAGGTATCACAGAACTGGTATCAGAGGCAACAACCTATTACACAGGAAGTTCACAGAATCGCCGCACAAATATCGCTGTCGGAGTAAGTCGGGTAAACGGCATCATCATCGGACCCGGCGAAGAATTTTCCTTCAATTACTATCTCGGTGATATTTCTTATGAAAATGGTTTTGTTGATGGGCTGGTAATTTTCGGTGGACGAACAGTCAACGGCATCGGAGGGGGCATCTGTCAGGTCAGTACAACGATTTTCCGTGCGGCATTTAATGGCGGATTTTCAATTACCGAACGCAATTCTCATGGTTATCGGGTCGGATATTATGAACTCAATGGACAACCTCCGGGAATGGATGCAGCTATCTGGCAACCCGAACGTGATTTCCGTTTCCAGAACAACACCCCGCATCACATTTTGATCGAAGCCAATGTCTATCCCGGTGATAATGCACTGCAATTCCGTTTCTATAGCACACAACACTGGCGCGTAGAAATAGAAGATGCCATCATTCGCAATCCAGAACCTGCTCCTGAAACGCGCTTTATCTCTAATTCGGATTTGAATTTAGGGGAAATCGTGCAGGTTGATTTTGCGGCAGAAGGCGCGGATGTCACAATTTACCGCAACATCTACGATCTACAGGGTAATCTCCAATTTGAAGATTACGCTTATACCCATTATGTCCCCTGGCAGGCAGTTTATGAAGTTGCACCGGGCGATAGTCGATTAGGAAGCTAAAATGCGCCGATTTGCTTTATTCTTGCTGTTAATTCCGTTCGCTGTTCTTGCTCAGAGTGATGATATTCCAATTATCACTCATGATGAAACAGTTAACCTGACCGTCACAGCAGATAATCGTGCCGTAGTTTCCTATATCGTTGATGAAGCCCGGCATATTAGCATTCAGGTTGATAAAATATCTGACGAATTTGACCCTGTTGTCTGGATTGTTGATAGTAATAATCGCTTGCGGGCATACAATGACAATTCTGCTGAGAGTAATACGGCTCACATCGAAACTCTATTTCTAACTCCTGATACCTACACCATTTTCGTCGATAGTTTCAACGGCGTCAGTGAAGGAGAAATAGAACTGACATTGCAAGCTGCAAACCCCTTTGATGAGAGTTCAACCGTATCAGATGACATAACATCAATAATTGTCCATCTGCCAGAAGATTTAGTGTATCGCTATGCACTGGAAGTTTCCGGGGGTGAAACATTGACCATTACTGCCCGTGACATATCCGGCACACTCGACCCCTACCTCATTCTCCGGGACAGCAATAATACAATTTTAGCCAGCAATGATGACCATCAATCCGGTGATTTTAGCCTCAATACTTTCGACTCGCGAATCTCTGAAATACAAATATCTGTAGATAGTATTATGTTCATCGAAGTCCATGATTTTATCGGTCATGCAGGGCAATTTGAACTGATTATCGAAACACTCCCCTGAACATTTCCGCGTATTATTTCATTTCGAATTACGACATTAAGTTTCTGGCGATTCGCTTGAAAAACGAGTTTGTTTATAGTATTGTTAAAAACATTAAATCCATGTTAAGCAAATCTAGCAGAAGGTGTTGAAATGACCGATAAAGACCTCACGCCCGAACAGGAAAAATTGAAAGCCGATCAAGAAAAACTCGCGGCGGACAAGAAAAAATTAGCTGCTGATAAACGCAAGTTGACTAATGACAAAAAGAAGCTGGCTGCTGAGCGGGTATCATTCACCGAACAGATGGCAGAACTCACTGAAAAACAGGATGCACTGGAAACCGGGGTTGCTGAACTGGATAAAGAGCGCAATAAATTAGCAGAATTGCGTGCTGAACTGGATGAAGCTCAACAACAGCTTGAAGAAGATCGTGAAGAACTAACACATCTCTGGCAGGAATACGAAGCGGAACAGGCAAATATGGAAGACTACGAAAAACAGCAAAAGAAGCTCGAAAAGAAACTTAAAAAAGCAAAGAAGGCAGCAAAAAAACTCAAGAAAAGACTCAAGAAAAAGTAAAAAGTGGCTACTAATCAGCAGGGGATTGTGAAAATCGCGTGCAAATCCCCTTGACTTTTAACAGTCCCGCCTGTAATATATTCGACACAATCTAATGTACCTGTAGCTCAGCGGATTAGAGCACTTGTCTACGGAACAAGGGGTCCGGGGTTCGAATCCCTGCAGGTACGCACCCGAAACCACTCACACCAGAGTGGTTTTTTGATTTCAACTCAGTGATTTGAGAAATGCCAATAGTAATTCCGTGACATTGACCAGCGAATCAGAATGAGCGATTTCATAACCATGTGAGTTATCCCTTGCAAAGCCGAATGCAACAGACCGATCTGCACCACCTGTACGCTTAATTCCTCCCGCATCGGATGCCGCAGCATCGTACACCACCGGCTGAGCACCGATTCCCAGTTCGTCAGCTAGATGGAGTAATTTGTCACAATCAGATTTGAGATGAAATACTGCTTCGCCATACCATATAACAGGACGCGCATCTAATGTTGTCGGGGTATCGTGTGTGACCGGGGATGTATCCAGAGCAATTGCTATATCCGGTTGAATTTTATTAGCGGCACGAACTGCTCCGATAAGTCCGATTTCTTCCATAGTGGTCGCGACAAAGGTAATATCTAAGGGAAGCGGATTTTTATCACAGGCTTTGAGAGCCGCAATCATGCTGACCAATCCCATCCGGTCATCAAGTGCATAGGAGGCTATCATATTCCCTAAATGCTGGATTTGCTTGCGTTCACGGGCAACCACCGCACGCGACCCGACATGAATCCCTTTTTCAGATAATTCTTCGGGAGAAAGTCCGGTATAGAGTGTGACCATATCCCATGTGAGAGCGCGACTTGTTCGTAATTCACTGATTGCACCTGTCCGGGTATGTGTCGAACCAACCGATAGAATCGCCCGGACAATGCTGCCATCATCCGCGAGAATATCAACAGGACCTTCGCCATATTTCCAGGGCATACTACCGCCAATATTGCTGACTTTCAGGCGACCATTCTCCAGAACATGAGTCACAATCATGCCGATTTCGTCTTTATGGGCGGCGACCATCACTTTCGGACCATCGCCTTTAATACGGGCATAGATATTCGTCGCCCCATCCTGCCACACCTCTGCCCCTGTCGATTGAAATTCCCGGAGAATGATTGGCTCAATTTCACTTTCATCACCGGGAGGAGAATGACTACTAACCAGTTCCTGTAATAATTCCAGCATTGCTTGTTTGTTCACGAGACCTCACTTTGAGAACTTTTTGCGGGTGATTATAGCGTATGGATAGCAATCTCACTGTATGACCAATCAGGCTATGAAGTTTCAGTCAAATTGATTGCGGGGAGGTTTTAAACAGGCTATAGTCGATTTGTCTTGAACATTTAAATTTTTTGGAAGAACTTATGTCAGAGAACGAAAAACAAGCCGAAGAGAAGAAGGACGAGAAGCCAGAGTCGAAATTGCCTGAGCCACCGATTGAGACTCAGCATCAGATTAAGGTGGATGGAAAGACACTCAAGTACACGGCGACGACAGGGATGATGCCGCTCAAAAATGAGAAGGGCGACCATCACGCGAATATCTTCTACACCGCATACACACTGTATGGTGTTAAAGATAAGGCAGCGCGTCCATTGACATTCGTGTTTAATGGTGGTCCCGGTTCATCGTCGGTCTGGTTGCACATGGGGGCGGTGGGTCCCAAACGTGTGAAGATGGAGGATGAAGGCTGGTTGCCTCAGCCACCGTATCAACTGGAAGATAATCCTCATACATGGCTCGATAAGAGTGACCTCGTCTTTATTGACCCGGTCGGCACAGGATTTAGCCGGGCGGTCAATCCCGATGACAACAAGAAATTCTGGAGTCTCCAGGGCGATTTAGACTCGGTAGGAGAGTTCATTCGCCTCTATCTGACGCGCAATAGTCGCTGGGCATCGCCGCTATTTTTATCCGGCGAGAGTTACGGAACGACCCGTGCGGCTGGTTTATCCGGGCATTTGATTGGCAAGGGCATTGCTTTCAACGGCATTATTCTGATTTCCACGATTATCAATTTCCAGACAGCACGCTTCACACGCGGTAATGATCTGCCGTATGCGCTTTTCCTGCCAACTTACACAGCAACCGCATGGTATCACGGACAGTTACCGCATGATTTGCAATCGAAGCCTGTAGCAGAGGTGCTTGAGGAAGTTGAAGCATGGGCATCAACAGATTACACCTTGGCACTGATGAAGGGCGATAAATTGGGTGATGATGAGCGTGCATCGCTGGTAGAGACCCTTTCCCGTTACACCGGATTGGATACAAAATATATTGATGGGACGAAGTTGCGTGTCAATATTCATCGTTTTTGTAGAGAATTGTTGCGCGATGATAACCGGACAGTCGGGCGATTGGATAGCCGTTTCAAAGGTTATGCTGACCTCGCAATTAGTGAATTCCCTGAATTTGACCCCTCAATGAGTGCGATTATGCCGCCGTATACTGCGATGTTTAATCAGTATGTGCGGGAAACACTCGGTTACGAGAGCGACGACACCTACGAAATTCTGAGCTTTAAAGTCAATCAAAGCTGGGAATTTAATCGTGGAGAATTCCCGGATACCAGTGACCGCTTGCGACAGGCATTAGAACGCAACCCATTCATGAAAGTTTATGTCGGGCAGGGCTATTATGATCTCGCGACGCCTCATTTTGCGGCTCATTACAGCTTGAACCATATGGGCATTTCGCCGGATTTGCATGAAAACATCAGCTATTATTTCTACGAAGCCGGGCACATGTATTATCTCGACATCAATCAGCTAGAAAAACTGAAAGCTGATGTGTCTGAGTTCATGACCGGGGCATTGCCGGAATAAGCCCCTCCTCTGATAACTCTAGCCTGTGTAGGGAGGGAACAGCGTTTCCCTCCGCATTTTGTTGCACCGTCCCGACTATAAATAACTATACATTCCAAAAATAAACACATAACTTTTTGTTACGTTTCTGGTATATGATGCGTATATGCCTCTGAACATATAAGACTATAAATGAGATCAAGCAATGGAAATAACAGTCACAAAACCGCCGATTAGCTGGAAAATCCTCATCGCAATTATTATTCCCGGGATAATTGGCGTGCTGGTGCTGGCAATCGGGACAACATACACCATTCCACAATTAGCAGCACAATTAGGAGAAGATTCGCCACCGCCACCGGATATTGTCATTATCCTCGGGATGCTGGTGCAACTCGGAGCATTTGTCACACTGGCAACATGGGGCGGACTATCCCTCGCCGCACAGATGAAAGTCAATGTAACGCCCATCCTGAAAGACGGACTTTCCGATATGCGTTTACTATGGGGGTTGATTGCAGGGGTGGTTTCCGGTTTATTGATGTTAGCCGCACATCAACTGATCTTTTTCCCGATAACAGAGATTCCGGTCAATGTTTCAGCCGAAATGCCACCGTTATTAGGCGTAGCGAGTGCCTTCTTATATGGTGGATTCACAGAAGAAATTCTGATTCGACTTGGCTTGATGACCCTATTTTTGTGGTTTGCTGGAAAAATTCAGGGAGATGAAAACGGTGTCCCATCTACGACAATGTTCTGGATAGTGAATATCATCATTACTGTGATATTCGCACTCTTGCATTTACCCTCCGCGATACTCATTCAAGGCGTCGAACTGACACCGATGGTCGTTATTCAAGCACTGGTACTGAATAGCGTCAGTATCTTATTCGGTTGGTTATACTGGCACAAAGGGATTGAGACCGCCTTCGCCGCACATATCGGTGTGCATGTCGGCTATACACTGCTGGCGACGCTTATCCTGCAATAAACCAAACAAAGCAATGATGATACTATGCTCAAAGAGATTAAGTTGAGGATAGTATTAGGATGTCATCATGTTAAGTTATTAGTATAATGGTTATGTAGAGACAAAGTTTTTGTCCTTATATTCAATTAATCACTTATTGTAGTTATTTTTTAAACATCAGAACTCTGTGCAGTTTGGAAGCTAACAACTCAGATTTCAAACAAGATATATTTGTGTAAAAAGGTTAATTGTATGAGTATGCAAGTAAACTCAACACCACGTCAAATCAATTCAGATGCAAGTGTTTCCGATTTGGTATCTTTTTTGGAGAGTCAACAAAGTATTTTGCAGCTGCATGATGCGCAGTTATATTATGACTTCCCACTCTATAAAGACTATGATGACACAGTTGTAATATCTAAAGTAATGATTGCTTCTCCTGTTCATGGTGTTATAGCAGTTGGAACATCAAATGTCACACGGTCACAAGAGGCAAAAAAGAATTTAATGGAGGTTGAAGAAGAAACAGCCCGGGTGTTCGACATACTATACTCACGCCTAGTTCGAAACAGTCAATTAAAGAAGTCTCGAACAAATCTTAAATTTGATGCATCTTTGGTTTTATACTCACCTTTTGTGGATCATCTTCACGATAATCGCTTAACAGAGATAGAATCTGAGATCTGCTTTAGTCAAAAGCAGTTTGCAAGTTTCTTAGCCAATCATGAAATGCCATCTCCCATTGATGAAACAACATTTGCTGAACTCATAGCAACTATTGAAGGTGCTAAAGGATTAATTCGCCCAAAGCCAAGACAAGAATTAGAAGAAACAAAGGTCAAAGGGAGCATTGTACGAAATCTAGAAGCAGAAATAGCGAGTTTTGATAGGCGGCAAAAGCATGGATATATGACGACTCTATCAGGTATTGAACGAATAAGAGGTCTAGCTGGATCAGGAAAAACTGTTGTACTTGCTATGAAAGCTGCCCAAATGCACCTGCGCAATCCAGAAGCAAGGATTTTATATACTTTTTCGACTAAAAGTTTATATCAACACATCCAGAGGATTATCACACGTTTTTATCGACAGTTTGATGACCGTGACCCTAATTGGAATTATTTAAATATAATGCATGGGTGGGGAGGATACACTGCGGAAGGCGTATATTACAACTCATGTTTACGACATGATCATACTCCCCTTAATTTTTCGCAAGCAAGAGCGAAGTCTAGTAAACCATTTGATTATGCATGTCGAGAGTTATTAAGTAGTGTAAATATACAACCTGTATATGATTATGTTTTTGTTGATGAAGGGCAAGACTTTCCCAGTTCTTTTCTGAACCTATGTGTCCAATTAGCTAAAGATGATTCATTAGTTTATGCTTATGATGAGTTACAGACAATCCATCAAACACGAGCAGTATCACCCGCAGAGTTTGCTCCAAATACAGATTTAGCCGAAGATATAGTCCTTTACAAATGTTATAGGAATCCGAGAGAAATTCTTGTTTGTGCTCACGCGTTAGGTTTTGGTTTGTATAGTAATCGAATAGTACAAATGCTCGAAAATAAAGAGCATTGGGAAGATGTCGGATATTCAGTTATTGAGGGGGATTTTATTGAAGGTTCTCATACAGTCATTTTACGTCCCGAAGAAAATTCATTAGATAATGTTTCAAAAGTTCAAAATCCCACTGAAATGGTAAAGTGTCATGTTCATAACAATTTTGAAGAAGAAGTAACAGATATAACTAAAAGAATTATGGCAGACATTGAAGACGGTTTGTTACCCGAGGATATAGTAGTAATTGTAGCAGATGATAGGAATGCGCGAGCATATTTAAAAAATATAGCTAGCCTCTTAAATAACTATGGAATAAAAACGAATAATATTCATGAAGATAATCTTGGTTTACGAGATTTTCAGTTTGATGAATGTGTAACTCTCTCTACAATTCACAAAGCCAAAGGCAATGAAGGTTATATGGTTTATATATGTGGAGTAGACGCATTATTCACTGCTCCTAAAGTACGCGAACGTAATATGATATTTACAGCCATGACAAGAGCAAAGGGATGGGTCAGAATATCAGGTATTGGAGAGAGTGCTGAAATTTGTAAAAGTGAAGTTAATGCAGCACTAGCTAATTTCCCTAATCTTGTATTTGAGTATCCAAGTGAAGAGCAATTAAAGATCATGAAGCGTGACTTAGCAGATTCCGCTATAGAAAAACAAGCAGCAGAACGACAGTTAGATGAAGTACTTAAAAATATGACCCCAGAAGAAATAAAGAGACATGTAGATCAACGGTCTATCCAAAAAGGAAAGTAAAGCGGGAAAATATAAATGAAGCAAAGTCTCTTTGAGCCACAACTAAATGAGATTGAGAAAGTTTTAAGAAAATATTCCCTGTTAAGGGAGCGTTGGTATCCTACACTTCCTGAACATCTTGCATCAACATTTAGACATCTATCATATAAAGAAGTATGGGAAAAATGTTACGAGAATCGATACTTTCATTTTCTGCTCTCAGATTATTCAATGTTACTTTTTAGAATAGACTATAATGGTACAATGAACCTCAGTTACAGTTTTATTGACTGTCCGATAACGATTATTAGTTACACTGATTTTCTACTTAGAATAGGTGAAACTGTCGAGAATGTAGGCGACACATATTACCAGTTTTATGAAGAGGAATTGGCAATGTCACCCTCAAAAGAATCTGTAGTCCCGCTTAGATATGATTATGATGAAAATGGTTATCGAAGCGGAGTTCATCCTGTTTCACATTTCCATTTTGGTCATGAAAGTAATATTAGATTAGGGACTGAACTTATCCTACAACCAGTCTCGTTTGTTTTATTCGTTTTAAGACAATTCTACCCAAATATATGGACAGATTTTATTAATAATAACGCTAATGCCCCAATTTTATGCAGACGCATTCGTTCAAAGCTCGATAGTATTGACAATACATACTTAGGAACAAAAGATTATTGGGAATTGTTTTTAAAGTAATCCAAATTTCTTCGCTAAAGATATATCAATGTACATATGAACGTTGATATGCACAACATCTCCACCTCAAAGTGTGCTATGCTGTCGATAGCACCTTTACAATTCTATCCTCACACAGGGAGTTTCCGGTAGCAAGATGAATCAAACCGTTCTAACCTAAAACCAACGCTATTTGCCCTTTTTCGCCAAATATCTCCCTGTTATCTCCTGATAAACAGGCAAATTTTTCCAACCCGGAGCCAACCAAAATAAAGCACGCTATAATAGTCTCAACAAATAATGCGACTTTATTGAAGATTATTTCCTATGAAAAAACAGTTACGTGGTATCAAACGCAGTACTTTCCTCTATGATTTTGACCTCTATCGTGTCAAAGTTCCGATGCAAGATTCCCCCGGCAACTATCTCAGCGTCATCGACATGACTCCCGAAGATGTCACTCAGACGATTGTGTTTTTACATGGATATGCTGGCGCGGCGGAATCATTCGAGCGACAGATTAATCATTTTGCGCCGCAATTCCGTGTTATCGTGCCTGATTTACGGGGACATGGTCAGAGTGATGCGCCCTATTCTCAGTACACCATACAGGAAATCATTTCCGACATAGAAGCGATTGTAACGCATCTCAATCTGCCTGATAAATTCATCCTCGTCGGGCATTCTTTCGGCGGCTCAATTTCTGTTGAATATGCCAATAAACATCCCGAAAAAATTGAAAAACTCGTCCTGATGGCGACGGCTGGCGAGTATCCTGCACCGGGGATTGTGCGCTATTTTTCGAAAGTTCCGACACGCCCATTTCGTCCCCTGTGGCGTTATCGTCCACGCTGGGATGCTGAATTACACGTCATGAAGCGCATGGCATACAATTGTTTGCTTAAATGGCAAGGCTGGAATTTGCTGCGAAATTTACAGGTTGATACTCTGGTTCTCACAGGCGAACGTGACAATCTCTTCCCGCGCTATGTGTTTGATGATGTTGGTAAAATGATTCCACATGCCGAAGTTTATGATGTGGGTGTTTCCAAACATCAGGTGCAATTTGAACGCTATCAGGCAGTGAATCGCGCCTTAGACCGTTTCATCGGGGAGAAGCGTACTTCATGGCGTGAACAACAAACGAAAACCGATAAACGTCCCTGGCTATCAAATTACAATGAAAATATCCCGGCAACAATTCCGATTCCACGACAGCCTTTTTATAAGTTTCTGGAAAGTGCTGCTGACTGGCGTCCGAAACAGGATGCGGTCATTTTCTACGGGCAAAAGTTGACCTATCAACAGCTTAATGAAAAAGTCAATCAGATGGCACATGCGCTCATCAAGCTGGGTGTTGAACAGGGCGATAGAGTGATTCTCGTGTTGCCGAATTGCCCGCAGATGATTATTGCTTACTATGCCATCATGAAAATCGGGGCGGTCTCTGTTTTGCCGAACCCGGATGCTGATGCACAGAGAATCATTCACCAGGTGAAAACGACTCAATCCCGTGTTCTGATTACCCTCACAGCTTACAGTCAACTGGCGGCAGTCCTCAAACAGGCGGCTGATGTCGAAACCACGGTTTTTGTCGATATTCGTCATGCACTGGAAGATAGCGTCTATAAGCGTCTGTTGCGGGAAATCACCGATGAATTGCGCGAAGACCCGGTTCAGGATTTGGGCATTATCATGGATACATGGATTGCCGATGAACCTGTCACCAATCCCGACATTGATGTGGCACACGATTCGCTGGCAAATATCAATTTCACCAGTGGCACAACCGATTTACCGAAAGGTGTATGCCTGACACATCGGAATTTAGTTTCCAATTCGCTGCAAACCCGTCACTGGATTCCCGACCTGAAATATGGTGAAGAGACTTTGCTCTGTGTTCTGCCATTTTTGCATAGTTATGGTCTGACGAGCGGCATGAATGTCCCGGTGACTGTTGCAGCGACGATGGTTTTGCTCTCTGTGTTTGATATGCAGCAGGTTTTAGAACATATCAAAAAATATAAGCCAACACTAATGCCCGGTGTCCCCTCGATGTATACAGCCATTAATCAAGCGCCGGATGTGCGGAGCTATGGCTTATCATCTATCAAAGCCTGTATCAGTGGTGCAGCACCGTTGCCGGTTGAAGTACAGGAATCTTTCGAAAAATTGACCAGAGGGCGTCTGGTTGAAGGCTATGGTCTAACCGAAGCCAGTCCGGTCACACACGCCAATCCACTTTTCGGATTACGTAAAGTCGGCACAATTGGCATTCCGATTCCCAATACCGATGCGAAAATAGTCGATTTAGTGACCGGAGAAGAATTACCACCCGGCAAAATCGGGGAACTCATCGTCAAAGGTCCCCAGGTAATGTCCGGTTACTGGAGTGAGTCTCATGAAGATGAGGCTGAATCAGTGATTCGTGATGGCTGGCTCTATACAGGCGATGTGGCGGTTATGGATAACGAAGGCTATTTTCAGATTATCAGCCGCAAACGCGATACCATCATGACCGGTACTTATAGTGTTTATCCGCGTGATGTTGAAGAAGTCCTCTACGAAAATAACAAAGTGCTGGAAGCCGCAGTTGTCGGTATCGGGCAGGAAAATGGTGAACAAAAAATCAAAGCCTATGTCGTGCCGCGACCGGATACAAGTCTCACCAAAGAAGAATTGATTGCCCTGTGTAAACGTCGCCTGGAAGAATATGCTGTTCCCTGGGAAATCGAATTCAGGGAGATATTGCCCAAGTCCTTTGTCGGTAAGATTCTAAGACGCCTGTTAATTGAGGATAAGCCTGAGGATTAAAAAGGTTGAAAAATCAGATACATAATTCTTTGTAATGATCTCAATATTGCGCTATACTTTGTAATATTAGTATTTTCAAATATTTGAGATGGTGCCAAGGGGAAAGCATGTCTGATATTTTCATATCTTATTCACGGAATGATGAGGATTTCGGGCGCAGGTTACACGCCCGATTGACCCGTATGAAACGGGATGTCTGGATGGATTGGGAAGATATTCCATTCAATTCAGACTGGTGGGAAGAAATTAAACGCGGTATCGAAACCAGTGACAATTTCCTGATTATCCTCACGAATAATTTTGTGCGGTCTCCGGTCTGTATGCTGGAGGTCGATTATGCCCGTCAAAATAACAAGAGAATTCTGGTATTGGCTCATAACTTTGAGGAAAGTCACGATACCTATGCTGAGCTAAAAAAACGTACCAGCGAATCAGAGACTGTTCAACAATTACTCGGTGATCGAAATATCGTCAATATTTCGCGGGATAACTGGACATCCATCGGACATGTGAACTGGCAATTCTTCAATGATGATACAACCTTTGAAATGGACTTCCATCATCTGATCGAGACGCTGGATACAGACCTCAATCACGTGCGGAGTCATACTAATTTGCAGGTTCGTGCGCTGGAATGGTATACCAATGAAAAAGACTGGAGCTTTTTACTGACCGGTGTTCAAATCGATCAGGCTGAAAAGTGGCTCTATCAAGCAGATGTTGAAAACAAAGTTCCACCACCGACATTCGTGCAGCGTGAGTTCATCAAAACGAGCCGTGACCAACACGATGAACAGGAAAAAAGCATTCAGGAGATGGAGGGACGCGCCAAACGATTCCGGCAAGCATCGATTGTCGCAGGGGCAATAGCAGCGGTAATGGTTGTTATCGGTATCGGATTAACCATCTGGACAGGGATACAAGCGGTTGATGCTCAAAATCAACTGGCAACGGCTGATAATCAGGTTGCAGAAGCACAGAATCAGCAATCGACTGCCAATGCACAGGCAATTAATGCAGGTGAAACACTGACTGCGATTCCACCGACATTTGAAGCAATTCAACTTCAGGTGGATGAGAATAATACACAGGTCGCAGCAGTCGGAGAGACACTGACGCCAATCGGGGCAACACTCGAATTTGCTGAAAATGAACGCGACCAGGCTCAAATCCTCGCAGACAATGCACAGACTCAGGTGGCACAGGCAGATACAGCGCTCGAAAATGCCAATGCTTCCCTGACTCCGGTGGCTGTCACCTTAACCCGCAGTGCCGATGAACAGGCTACGGCGAGTTATCTGGTTGATGAAGCTAATTCAAACCTCTCTACTGCTAGTGTCGATTCGATTACAGCAGAGGCACTGGTATTTTCCGCAGAAACACAGGTCGCAGATGCTGAGTTCCAGATTGCGAATGCCAATGATGCGCTCAATCAAGCTGTGGCGACACTATCGCCTATTGCCCCGACGCTGACACAAGCCAGTAATCAGATTGCAAGTGCGAATGATGCTTCGACAGAATCCGCCGCACAACTGGCAACAGCTACAGTACAAATTGCGAATGTCTCGACAGAAGTAGCAGAAGGCAATATCCGCATTGAGAACGCCAACGCAGTCCTCACTCAGATTGTCCCGACATTGACTCAAGCCGGAGACCTGGTTATAGAAGCTGATGCACAGGTTGCCGATGCCAGCACACAGATCGCCGATGTTGATAATCAAATTGCAACAGCGGATACACAGAATCAAAATCTTGCCAGTACAGCCGAAGCTATTCGAGAACAGGCACAGAGTCAATCACTGGTGGTTAACGCTGAGCAGGCTGCATTTAATGGCGATATTGATCTGGCACTGGCGCTGCTTGTCGAGTCTTATACAATCGACCCTAATCTGCCGCAAACACGCCGATTGCTCAATGATATTGCCTATACCAGCGCACGCTTTATCTTAGAGGATGCAACTTTTGTAACCTTCAGTAGCGATTCTTCGCAGGTCGCCTACGGTATTGGCAACGAGGTCGTCATTCTTGATATTGAAACCCGTAGCGAAATTATACGCCTGACTGCTCATGCAGACACTGTTGTTGCAGGGGAATTTAATTTTGCAGGTACCCTGTTCATCACGGGTTCCGCAGATGCTTCAGTACTGGTCTGGGATACACGAACATGGGAAGTTACCTATACATTTGACAACCTGGCTGCATCTGTAACGGATGTCGTATTCGATACACGCGGAACAAAGATCGGGGCAGTTGTCGATGCTGATGCGGCTTATGTCATTGATATTGACGATGACTACAATTTGATAGATTTTGATCTGGAGAGTGACGATACATATCTGGAACAGATTGAGTTTTACGGGGATGGTACACGCTTTATGGCGTGGGGCTTTGTCGGAACAGACGAGGTGATTTATCGCGTAAATATCGTTGAACGGGATTTTCGCCGTCAGTTTGAACCCATCTACACGACTTTGAATCCAGCTTATGATGTCAATGCAGGGCATGTTGTGCGTCGCGCAATGATTGAGACTGAAAGCTACCTGACGATATATGATATTGTAGCGATTGGTAATGACATCAATTTCGCTACGGGATTTAACTGGGTAAGGGGTGAAGATAGTGTCGGAGAAAGAGCCTTTAATTCCTCCGGTTCTGAAGTTGTGATTTCATTAGCGAATGAACGGGAAGGCACGAATGACATCATCCTATTTAATGTGGGAGAACGGGAACGTAGATCAGGACTGGAATTCAGAGGTAACGGAACAGACTATGTAACAGCTCTGGCATTTAGCCCCGACGGTCGCACGGTCTTATCAGGCTATGGACGTTATCTCATCCTGTGGGATACAGAAAACGGGCGCGAATTACGGCGTTTTGGTACACATCTGGACGATATTATTGAAATTCAATATAGTCTGGATTCCAATTATGCGATCACACTATCGCGTGATGGTAATTATCGTGTCTGGGATGTGTCTTATTCTGACCAGGCAGTAATCAGAGAAATTGATGTCCCCAATCGCTCGGGTGCTCCGGTAGCAAATCCCGGTTTATCCCCGGATAATTCACTCATCACATTCAGCATCGCATCCGATATTTATGGATTTGATGCCGCAACAGGCAATCAAGTAACAGCTACATTCTCTTATTTCGGGTTGCAGGATATTTTCTATAGTCGTACAGACTCCTATATCGTGACGACATCAGCAAACACGCCGAATAACAATTCTACTGCTGTGATGTGGGATGTATTCGCTGACGTTCCACGTCTATGGTTGAATCCATTGGGCAACAGAGATGATGTCATTGACCCGGTCGGGGCATTCAGTCTCGATGGACGACAGGTCGCACTCAGTTCTTCGGCTTCTATTCAAGTTTATGATGTCACCGAGCCTTATAACCCGGTACTCACAAGAGAATTTGACCGTAGCGGTATGAGTGTGGGCGCACTCGTATTCAGCCCTGATGGTGGTACTTTGTATGCCGCAGTCAACCGATTGGATGATGAAGCTGCCTATGCCATTGTTAGCTGGGATTTAAGAACCGATAACTGGAGTGAGCAGGAAGCTGTGATTGTACCTGTACCCCACATCTATCCGATCAATTCAATGGATATTAGTGCGGATGGCACACAGATTCTAACGGCATCCAATGACCAGACGGTTGTGTTATTTGATATCGAAAACGGGGTGCTTCTAAGACGTATGGTCGGACATAGTGACTCAGTCAATGAAGTCTATTTCGGGCAGGATGATCTGGTAGCTCTATCTGCATCCGACGATGGCTCTATGATTCTCTGGGATTTGAGAACGGGACAATCTATCCGGCGCTATGTCACAGGTAATCCGATTACCGGTTTGTATCTGTCTAATGATGATACCATAGCTGTTTCTACCGACGGCAGAGACTTTGTGACAATCTGGCGCATCGAGACATTAGATGATGTCATCACATGGCTCGAAGCAAACCGTGAAATTCCGGCACTCAGTGCAGAACAATGTCTACAGTACAACATAGACTGTGACGACTAATTATCACAATCCCGATGTTCAAATAACATCGGGATTTTTTGTTTGTTTAACTACTGTGACGGAAAACGAGAATATCGCCTTCCTGAACCACATATTCTTTACTTTCAAGGCGCATTTTCCCGGCGGCTTTGACATCTTTTTCACTACCGAGTTCCATCAAATCATCATAACGAATGACTTCGGCACGAATGAAGCCTTTCTGAATATCGCCATGAATCGCTCCGGCTGCTTCAAAAGCTGTTGCTCCGGCGGGAATTGTCCAGGCACGGACTTCACTTTCGCCAGCCGTGAGGAAATCTTGCACACCGAGTAAATCATAAGAGAGGCGAATCACTTTATCAGCACTGAGTTCGGTGATGCCATACTCTTCCATGAACATTTCCGCATCTTCGGGGTCAAGCTGTGCTAATTCAGCTTCGAGAGCCGCTTGCAAGCCGATATGATTGGCATTGCTATAACTATAGTTGATGGAATCATCACCCGGTTTACGTTCATCACCGAGGTTAATCACAATCAAGACAGGTTTCAGTGACAAAAAGCCAAAACCACCCATCATCTTGATTTCGCGTTCAGTGAAAGTCATATCACGTAGCGGTTTGTCTTCTTCAAGATGTGCTTTCAAGCGTTCCATAAGCGGTTTTTCATCGAGCATGTTTTCGTCGGCGCGTTTACCTTTCATCTTGAGCTCGTTTTCGATGCGTTCGAGACGTTTTTCAACTGCATCAAGGTCAAGAAACAGGAATTCCGTATCCAGCGCTTCAAGATCACGTTGCGGGTCTATGCTTTCGTAAGGATGCGGAACAACATCACTCTCGAAAGCCCGTACCACATGCACAAAGCCATCAACCTGTTGTAACTCGCTACGCAGAGGACCTTCTAAACCACCTTCACCGATACCCTTATCCAGACCACCCACATCGGTATAGGTGATGGTTGTATGGGTTTTCTTCTTTGAACTATACATTGCCTCTAATTTATCGAGGCGTTCATCCGGCACTTTCACAATCGAGGTGTTAACCTCAAACATACCACTACTGACCGCGCTGGTCTCAAATTCGCCACCTGTCAGCGCATTGAAAAGCGTTGTTTTGCCGCTATTGGGCAAGCCAATGATGCCTAATCGCATTATTTCTCCTGTTGAACTATCGTGAAAAAGAGCGAGTCATAGCTCGCTCCGTTGAATGCAGGAAGTATAGTCGCTATTTGGTTCTATCGGGAGGGTGGTATTGCGCTACAATCAATGCAAAAAGGAGAATATTTATGAAATACGGTCAAATTAAAGGACTTGATAAAAAAGTGTCCCGGCTGATTCAGGGGACAGTTTATTTTACTGATAAAAATCCAGAGCAAGCATTTTCAGTATTTGATGCGGCATTTGAGCAGGGATGCAATACTTTCGACACAGCACATGGTTATGGAAGCGGGGCGTGTGAACGGGTACTCGGGCAATGGATAAAAGAGCGCGATAACCGTGATGAAGTTGTGATTCTTGATAAGGGCGGACACCCCTATGGTGGAAAAAATCGCGTCACACCCGAGCATATCACATCTGATATTCATGAATCTCTGGAACGACTCGGCGTTGAAACAATTGAATTGTATGTCTTGCATCGGGATGACATCACAAAACCTGTTGAGCCGATTATGGATTGTCTCTATGAGCATTATCAAGCCGGACGAATCCAGGCAATCGGTGGCTCAAATTGGACATATCAACGTTTACAGGAAGCCAATGAATACGCCAGTAAAAACGATCTGTTGCCCTTTGCTGTCAGTAGTCCACAATTCAGTCTGGCAGAGATGGTGAAACCTGCCTGGGATGACTGTATCAGTGCCGGGCATGATGAAGCAGCACAGGCATGGTATCGTGAAGAGGATATGCCCTTACTGACCTGGTCGAGTCTGGCAGGTGGCTTCATGACAGGGCGATTCAGTCGTGACAATGTTGGTAGCTTCTCAGACGATGATTACTTCGCGCAGGTTACAATCAACGCCTATGCTTATGACGATAATTTCACCCGCCTGGAACGCGCTCAGCAACTCGCGGAGCAAAAAAGCGTTTCAGTGCCACAACTCGCGCTGGCATATGTACTCAATTATCCACTCAACATTTTTGCGATTATCGGCAGCATGACAGGTGAACAATTCACAGAAAATGCTGTTGCATTGGAAATTGATCTCAGTCAGAATGAAATCAACTGGCTGAATCTCAAATCTGACACGCTCTGAGAAACTAACCGTTAGTACCATCAAGCGAAAATCCAACAGACACAGGTGGTCATGTCGGGTGTAAGCGCTATAATAGGACAATGTTGAACATGACTCAGGAGTAATGACACGATGCAATTGAAACGGACGCTTCCTCTACTGGCGATTCTACTGATTATAGCTGGCTGTACACGCACGAATAATGCGGGAGGCACGTTCGATACTGTCGATAGTCAGGGTGGTGAAATTAACATTGCGACAGAACCACCACAGCAGGATGTCACACCGACAGAAACAATTCCGGTTATCGACCCGAATGCAACCGATGTTCCTGATGATGTGAATGCACAGGCAGACGACTCAGCAACAGCGACACCCCGGGTCATATCACCAACAGAAGACGAAGCCCCGACAGACTTATCTGTGCCAACAGCTACAGATGTGGTCGCAAGTGCTACGCCTATCCCGCCGACAGCAACACCTCAAGTTCCAACGGCGACAGAAGCTGTTATTGTGACACCTGTTCCACCGGGATTTACGCCTGAACCGACATTAACACCAACCGATGCGAGTGATCAACCGACGCTACAACCGACACCGACAGGGGTGGGTGATGAAGAAGTTGTAACAGGGGAGTGTGAGTATGCGGTACAGGATGGCGATAATCTCTTCCGCATTTCACTGAACAATGATGTTAGTCTGGCTGCACTGCTATCTGCAAATGGCTTGACCGAAGCCTCTGTCATTCAGCCGGGACAGGTTTTGACAATTCCGGGTTGCAATGACGATGGTACAGCAAGTGTGGCAGAAGAAACAGTCGATGAAGAACCAACAGAGCGCGTTCTCGATAGCTGTGAAATCGAAATCGAAACAGGCGATACATTATTCGGATTGTCTCTCGAATATGATGTGACTTTACAGGCACTATTAATTGAAAATGGATTGCCGGAAGATGCAGTCATTCAACCGGGACAGATTATCACATTGCCAGATTGTGTGGATGCCGATTCAGCAGCAGCACAGTCATTCGAAACAGAAGCCGAAGTCACGGAAGAAGCAGCGGGTGAACGCATTCATACTGTGGTGGCAGGCGAAACCCTGCAAATTATCGCAGCACAATATGATGGTATCAGTGTCAATGATATTGTGGGCGCGAATACTATCCCGAATGTTAATCAACTAACGGTCGGACAACAGTTAGTGATTCCCACACCTGAGCCGGAAGTTGAAACAGATGACGAATAAGACACAACGGGGCATGGCACAAGAGGTCATGCCCTTTTTTACTCCCCGCTAGCATCCCACACACGCAAATTATCGAATTCTACCAGCGCAATACCGGAGGCATTGGATGACAGTCCGAGCGTCAATCCAATCTGCCCACCGCTTAAGCGCGAATCGCTTGCACTGTCGATAACGTGCCCGTTGATGCTGAGACGAATGCTATTGCCGATACAGGCGACACGCATGGTAAATGAGCCTGTGCGCGGGATTCGATTATGACTTTGCCAGCGAGCTATCGCGTCATCGTTGTTGCGCCCGATATAGCGAATCGAATAATCGCCGGATGCTGACACAACAACATAATAGCCGCGACTGTTTTCAGGATTGAGGCGACAAATCACACCCGTCAGCGCATCAGGGTTATCAGAGCGCCAGGTGACATCAACCTCTATCACCGAATTTGTATATTGTCCCGCTGTTGTTCCCCATATGTACTGCCCCGGTTGATTAAGCAGCATTGCATATACGCCATCTCTCGCATTTACTGTGTAAGCATCTATGTTGTAACTTGACCATCTGTAACCTGTAGAAAAATTTTCTTCAAGCAGCAGGTCGCCTGTTTCAGCGTTTTCTATTGATTGAGACGGGGTACATGCTACAAGAACAAGCATGAGAAGTGCAAACATCATTTTTTGCATAAAAACTCCGGGGGACTTAAAAAGGCGAGAGCAGATTGTCTCGCCTTTTTGTGTATTTCAATTACGGGTATTTGCGGTTAAGCAAACGGGGATAGGGGATTGTCTCGCGGATATGCGGCAGACCACAAATCCAGGCGACTGTGCGTTCGATGCCGATACCGAATCCCGAATGTGGCACAGAGCCATAGTTCCGCAATTCGATATACCAGGCATAATTTTCACGGGTGAAACCATGCTCTTCGATTTTCTTTTCCAGTAAATCGGCGTCATAGATACGTTCACTACCACCGATGATTTCGCCGTAACCTTCCGGCGCAAGTAAATCGACACTGCGGCAAACTTCCGGGCGACCATCAACCGGTTGCATATAAAATGCTTTCACTGCCGAGGGATAGTTATAGACGAAAACAGGTTTCTCGAACATTTCTGCCAGAGCCGTTTCGTGTGGTGAACCAAAGTCCTCGCCCCATTCGATTTCGAGCAATTCTTTCTGTTCGGGGTTAGTTTCTTTTTCGTAGCGTTCTTTGAGTTTATCGACTGCATCATCGTAGCTGATACGGGCAAATGGTGCGGTGATTTTCTCTAAAACGGCTGTATCACGCTCCAGAACCGCAAGTTCCTGCTGATTTTTCTCTAAAACCTGTTGCACCACATATGCAACCATCTGCTCTTCGATTTCCATGAGCTCTTCCAGCGTGCAATAAGCAATCTCGGGTTCAAGCATCCAGAATTCGATAAGATGGCGGCGGGTTTTACTCTTTTCAGCACGGAATGTGGGTCCGAAACAGTAAACTTTGCCGTGTGCCATCATGTTGGCTTCGTTATAGAGTTGCCCGGTCTGTGCGAGATAGGCTTCTTCACCGAAGTAATCAATGTTGAAGAGGGTTGTTGTTTCTTCTCCTGCTGCCGGGGTAATAATCGGTGTATCAACGCCGATAAAGCCTTCGTTATCAAGCCAGTCACGTAATGCTTTGATAATCGTGGCGCGGATGCGGATGATTGCCCATTGCTGTGTACTCCGCAACCAGAGATGCCGTCTATCCATCAGGAATTCCGTGCCGTGTTCCTTCGGGGAAATCGGATATTCCATCGCTTCCTGAACCAGTTCAATCGACTTCATCCCGACTTCAAAACCGGATGGGAAGCCTTCAGCACGTTCATCAGCCCGCACTTCTCCCGTGACAATGACGGATGATTCCTGTGTCAGCCCTTTAACAACTTCAAAATATTCAGGGTCAATTTCCTTCTTGAAAGCCACAAACTGTACCTGTCCGCTACCATCACGAACCCGTACAAATTGAAGGCGACCTTTGCCTGTTTTAGCATAGACCCAGCCTTTAACCGTGACTTCCTGACCCACGTAGTCTGCAATATCTGCAATGCGGATTACCTGTGCCAATGTTATTTTCCTTTGCATAATTGTTCCAAAAAATCAAATCGTATTATAGCACGCTCAATCACAATCGTAATGAGGTGATACTATTGGTCATTTTGTACAGTCTGTAGGAAATTCCAGCGTTATATCAGTATTTGTATTTAGTGACAATTATCAAAAACTGTTATATCCTGATATTAAGGGTAGATTGGTCATTGTGAGGGTTAGCAAAACTAAACACAAGATGGATTAGAATTTTGTGATAAATTCTCGTGATGATGCTTATTATGATGTGATACGCTATTTGTAATAATAAATTTTTCATTTTTATTTAATTCAACTCAAATATATAGTGCTGTATAATTTATATATCGTGAAATCTGTCACAAAATGGATGTGACAGCAATCGGTCGAAAGACTCACCCCGTTCGTTAATTAGTGATTATGCACAAAGAACACCATCAGCCTGCTTCAGTGAGTAATTACGAGGAGTTCTCCAATGACTATCTACAATCCAGACGGAAATCATACCTGGTATACCGATACCGATCGCCATTTTTCGCCGGAGTCAGAGATTTATACGGGCGCTGATAGTCTCATCACCGCTCAACGTAATGGCTGGCGTCTCATCAATATAGCTTATGAGGAACAAATTGAGATGCGTGGTGGACGTTATACCGCACTTTACTATTTCAAACTTATCAACAATGGTCAAAAGATGATTATGCCAATTGTGGCGACCCCCTTCATTGAACGCATGTTGCTCAACCGCAAAGTCGTTCTGCTACCATTCCCGAACCGTGAAACAAACGATATTCGCGACCAGACGGTTGAAATGGCAGCCATTCGAATTCATGAAGCATAATGTCGGTTAACGCATATTTAACGCGACTTTGTTAGACTAATATAAATTATAAATTATTTGAGAGGATGCCCACCCATGTCAAAATCAAAATCGGTCAATGTCAGCAATTATCATGTGCAATATAGTGATGTGACCACCCAGCACTGGCATCCAGGCTCAGAAAGTTTTGCAGGTGGCGATCATCTCACAACTGCCCTGGAAAACAAATGGCAAATCGTGAAATGCGCCCTTACAAAACACTGGTACGCCGGAATGCGTTCGGTACGGGTATATGAATTCACCATCACCAAAGATGAACGCACGGTCGTCATGCCTGTTCTGGATAACCCCTATGTTGAACGTTTCATCGTTGACGAAGGCATTGAACTCATTGAAGCAGAGGACGCAGCCGTATAAGTTGCTCCAAACATCGCAGACTGATAGAACAGGTGAGTTGCATGACTCACCTGTTTTGATTCTATGCTGTCGCAATTTCTTCCTGTGACTGTGGCGTGAAATCGGGGAGAATCGTCTCAAGATGACGAACTTTTGGATAAAAATAGAACAACATCGCAACAATCACCACTGTTGACCCTGCTATCAGGTGCATCAATCCCATGCCAGCCCCTGTTCCACTGCCGACGACGCCTGAAAATTGCCATCCACCATCTGCGGCAGGTTCAAAAACATTATCAGCAAGCGGACCCACCACCAGATACGCCAGAGGCATCAAGGTCATCGACATCTGTTGAATGGCAGCAAAAACCCGTCCCTGTAAATCGGGCGGAACTTTGATTTGCAGAATTGAAATTAGCGAGGCATTGATAATCGAAGGGAAAATCGCACCGAAAAATGCAGCAGCAGCTATCCAGTAGGGACTGGATTGTGTTCCCATGAATGCCAGCGACAGACCGATCATCGCAGCAGAGGGCAAAATGTTGTGAATGCGCGGGCGGAAACCACCCCAGATAGACATCGCGACTGTCCCGAAAATTGCTCCGGCACTGGCGACACTCATAATTAAGCCGAGTGTAATTTCGTCATTGCCTGTCCGTGCCAGAATATAAGGTGTTCGTAGCACAAACATCCCCGCCACAAAAAAATTATTGATACCCATGAATAGAAACATATAAAAGAGTGGGCGTCGTGACCAGACATAACGCAATCCGGCAAGCGCTTGCATCCAGATAGATGTTCCCATTTCGGCAGCAACTTTGCTTCTGTCCGGTTTCGGAATGTCTAAGAAGAGAACAACGGTTGCTCCCACGAAAAAAGTCACCAAATCCACTATTATCACACCCTGCAAGCCGATGAAAGCATAGAGCATTCCGGCAAAAGTCGGCGCGATGATTCCGGCAACGGGTCCGGTCAGGAGTTGAACGGCGTTCGCTCTATCACGATGTTTATCAGGAATGAGCATTGTCACCGAGGCTTGAAAAGCAGGTTGCTGGAAAACACCGAATACCGCTTGAATCACAGCAACAACATAGAGATGCCATATCTGGAAAACACCTGTGAACAGTACACCGAGTAACACAAAAGTCCCGATTGCCTGTCCTGCGTCTGCCAGTGCCATCACATAGCGGCGGTCATATTTATCAGCGAAAACACCCGCGAATCCGACACTGATTAAGCGCGGTAAAAAAGAGAAAAAGGCAACAAATGCCAGAGGGGAGGCATTGCCTGTTTGCTCATAAATCCAGATACCGATTGCCAGCGAAGTCATCTGACTGCCAATCAGCGAGAGTGTTTGTGTAATTAATAAGCTATAAAATGTAAAAAAATTACGCTGGTTTCCATCCATAATCTATTCGTTTCCTCTTCAAACGGGGTCTATCCCCGAAAATACGATGCAATTTACGCCATAAATGATTGTCATCGGGGTCTAGCAGGGTCATTTTCTCTATCATGCCTTTGAGTTTTTTACGGGCATATTGCAATCGCTTCTTAACCGTCGTCACAGGGATACCAAGTTTTTCTGCGATTTCCGACTGTTTTTGCCCTTTGAGATAATATTCTTCTGTGACCTCACGTTCATGTTCAGGCAAATTCTCGATAGCATCACGCACGGACTGCTCATGTTCCCGGCGTTCGACAATGCGTTCCGGGGTTGGCGTCGGGGCTGACAAATGTGGTTTTTCTTCCAGTGGTTCTAACTGAGGCTGTTTACGCCGCGTCTGCAAATTGCACTGTGATCGCACTATCTGACGAAACCATCCGGCAAATTTTTGAGGGCTGCGTAACTGGTCAAGATGTTTGTAGGCAGCAAGAAAAGCATCCTGCGCGGCATCTTCCGCAGAATGACTATCTCCCAACCAGCGAAATGCCTCATAAAAAGCCATATCGCGGAATGACTCGACAAGCCGATTAAATGCGTCCATATTGCCACTCTGAGCCTGACGTACCCATTGTTCTATTAATTTGTGATTCATCACGTGTCTCCGGTTCACGTTGTTTCATTACTTAAGAGTACACCAGATTCCAAAAGGTGACAGATTCGTTGAAAATTAATTTTAAATGACGGGATTAATGCTCATTCTCACATAGATGATTCTGCTATACACTGTGTTTTTCATTCCAACAGAGCATCACTTAGAAAGACACTACATGGCACTCCTCAATATCATGCTCAATGTGATTGCACCGATTATGCTGGTGATGAGCATCGGCTATATCATCGGCAAGCGATTCAATCCTGACCCGCGCAGTATTTCGGTATTTTTGATTTATCTATTTACACCCTCTCTGGTATTTAGAGGTGTGTATCAGGCGGAGTTATCGGGCGCTCTATTTAATGTCGGGGCAGTTGCGCTACTCTCTGCGATTTCGATGGCGATTATTGGTTTTGTCGTGGCAAGAGTGATGGGCTACTCGACACGCGGAGAAAGTTCCCTCATCCTGACAATTACCCTGGTCAATGCGGCAAATTATGGTATCTCTCTGAATACCTTTGCTTATGGAGATGCCGGGGGAAGCATTGCAATTTTCTATTATGTGGTGAGTGCTACGATTGGTAATGTATTCGGGGTATTTTTTGCATCACGCGGTAGTATTCCGGCAAAAGATGCTTTCATGAATGTGTTCAAAGTACCGATTCTCTATGCCGCGATTCTCGGGCTAATCTTGAATTACTATCAGATTGAATTGCCTCTGCTGATTCAGCGCAGTGTGATCGAAATTGCTGCCCCGGCGTCGATTCCTCTGATGCTTGGCTTATTGGGATTGCAACTCTCACGGGTCTCATTCAAGCAAAAATCGTCTGAAAATGACGATACACTGGCAACCAATATTCCGGCTATCGGAATTGCCGCAGGACTAAAATTACTGGTCGCACCCTTCGTTGCGATTGGCTTTGCATCATTATTGGGCTTATCGGGATTGAGTTTCAACGTTGCGGTGCTGGAGAGTAGTATGCCAACCGCCGTTTTAGCGAGTGCCTTAGCGACCCAATTTGGTGGAGATGCGCGTTATGTCTCGGCGGTGACACTGGTGGGAACACTCGCGAGTATCGTCACATTGAGTATTCTCATTTTTGCGATGGGCGGGGTAACGACATAAAACAAAAAAGGGCATGGCGAACCATACCCTGCTGTCTCAATTGTAATTAGTCACCACTGATGCGGGGACGTTCTTTACTACCGTTCATGCCGGTGACATTGGCGAATTGGTTGACAAAGCTGACCAGTTCCATCGGCACAACGAATTTGGTGCTGGCGCTGCTACCCACTTTTTCAAGCATTTCCATGTACTGGAGCGCCATAGTACGTTCATCCAGAGTCGCGGCAGTTTGTGAAATTGCTTCAAGCGCTTTCGCATAACCCAGAGCTTTGAGTTCCTGAGCTTCTTTTTGACCCTGAGCTTCCAGAATCGCGGATTGACGTTCACCTTCAGCTTTGAGGATAGCGGCCTGTTTATGCCCTTCTGCACGGGCAATCGCTGATTCACGTTCACCCTGAGCGCGGGTAACTTCCGCACGACGATCACGTTCAGCCGACATCTGACGATTCATCGCGTCGAGAATATCGCGTGGTGGTTCAATCTCACGGATTTCCACTGCGGTCACTTTCAAGCCCCAGCGTTCTGTGGCTTCATCAAGTTTCACACGAAGAATATCGTTGATTTGCTCACGTTTACTAAGAACACCATCAAGGTCAATATCACCGATAACCGCACGCAGTGTTGTTGTTGCGATGTTTGCTGATGCGCGTTCTACGTGGTCAACTTTCAGGACAGAGAGCATCGGTTCGGTAATACGATAGTAGACAAGGAAATCAATCAGAATCGACGCATTGTCTTTGGTAATCGCAGTCTGAGCCGGAATATCAAGGAATTTTTCACGCAAATCGACAACGGTTGCGCTTTCCAGGAATGGCAGAATAATTACGATACCGGGTCCGCGTGTACCCTGATATTTACCGAGGCGCAATACGACCACACGTTTATAGTCATCAATGATCTTAATTGTGCTAAACAGCAGCAAGAAAAATAGGACGATGGCGATAATGCCAATTGTCAATTGTACTTCCATGATGCAAGTTCCTCTCTAAATATGTATGAACTAATTCTTGAGTGACGCCTGTTTTTGCGCCTCTTCGTAATGTGGCAAATCTTCGTTTTTCGCTTTTTCCACGATCAGTTCCAGACCATCCTGCCCGACGACCATAATGGCATCGTCTGTAGAAAGTGGTTCTGAACTTCGTGCCCGCCACAACTCTTTGTTGACATAGACCGTCCCAACAGGGTCTAAGTCCTTTACAACCCGTCCTCGAATGCCGATCACTGCATTGGATTCGTCATACTCATTATAGCGACGTTGATTTTTCATGGTCGGAATCAGTACAAAACGATTGTACATAAGTCCGAGAATGACTGTTATTCCTATCAAAATAGGCGAAACACCGCCATCTTGAAGTAAGAAATATCCGCCAATCGCCTGACCAACGAGACCTAATTCTGCGAAGCGTCCATATTTTTCACCAAAGAATGGCAATAACAAAAACATCGACACAGCGAGAATCATCAGGATAACAGCCCACCAGGCTGTCGCCATTGAACCCAGCACAATTAGCGTTCCAACCAGCATCACAACTGAGAGTATTTCCGGTATCCATGTCCCGGGGACATAGAGCGCGGTCACACCCAGCCATAATCCGGCTAAGAGGGCAAGGTAGATGAGGTTGGGATCTACTAGAGCAAAATCTGGCATACGGCTAACCTCCTCTTCTGGTTGCCATCTACTACTTATTATACAGTGTAATATAATTTGTCATGCCCCTAATTATTAGGGGGTTAGTCTATGATGAGGATTGATTTTTCTATGAAACCTGTCTGGATAGTGTTACTTTTGCTGGTGACTGTGCAAATTTCTGCTTATGACATCGAACCCTTATCGACCTGTACGCAGGAGCAAATCAATAATGCCAATGCGTTGACAGGCACATATACGCCATCCGGTACGACAGGATTTATCACACTGCAAGATAATCAGTTTATGCTCAATGACGAACCTTATGCGGTACGGGGCATTAATTACTATCCGGCACAATATCCCTGGCGACGCTTCCTGGTCGAAAGTGATCTTGAGATTGTGCGACAGGAATTGACACTACTTAAAGAGGCAAATCTCAACACGTTACGCATTTTTCTGTGGAATGAAGCACTATTTCAGTGTTTTGGTAGCGGGGCAGTTCCCAATCCAGCCCATTTTCAGAAATTGGATGCGATCATTCAACTGGCGGCAGAACTCGATTTTCGTCTGATTGTCACGTTGAATGATTTGCCGGATTTGGAAAACTATCCTCTGTATCACAATCCGCCGCATAATGCTCAACAAACAGCATACATTGTCTCACGATACCGTGAAGAAGCAGCAATTTTAGCCTGGGATGTGCGGAACGAAGGAGATATAGACTATGGAACACATCCCAATTTACTGGGTCATTTCGAGCGCGAAACCGTTCTCAATTGGCTCGAAATGACAGGCGACAATATCCTTGCAATTGATAACAATCATCTGATTACGGCGGGATGGCTGTATGATGCGGAATCAACTGCACCTTATGTCGATTTTATCAGTTTCCACCATTGGACAGACTCGGCAGACTTAGCTGAACGCATTGCAACCATACAAGCTGCAACTGATAAACCGATTCTATTGCAGGAAGTGGGATACGCAACATTCATGCGAACGGAACGCGCACAGGCAAATGATTTAGATGAAGTTCTGACCGCAGCAGAAGATGCCGATTTATTGGGATGGTTGGTCTGGGCGGCATTCGATTTCCCGACCGATGCAAGCTGTTATCCATCACCCTGCCAGAGTCCCAATAATCAGGAACACTATTTTGGTCTATGGCGCACAGATTACACACCGAAGTTAGCTGTCGAGGTGATTCAGAACAGGTAAATCAGGGAAAGGATTTGTTCGGTTTTGGTAAATTGCCGTTTACAAGCAAGTACCAGTAAATGAGAGCCGACTCATAACAATCCTGATAATAAGATGGTTCTTCAAGTGAGAGGCAAAATAAATCGCCATAACATTCTAAGAAAGCAAATGTAGCTTCTTGTCATTCTTTGCTAAACGAATATACACGTTTCTCAAATTTTTTCTGCTCCTGCGAAGTGTAAGAATTAGGATGTAGAAATTTAGGGTGTGTAAGGTGTCTAATCAATTCAGATTTTGCCTCATAACCTTTAATAACAATAAATGTCATAAAAGCAGGCAGCATATACCGGAAACCCTCGTCTGTGAGGCACATTATATAATTTTGATGCTTGAACAATAAATCAAACGTAATATCGCGCCAGTGTTTAAATTTACTGAAATCAACCTGCATGTTGTCATCTTCAGGATCATCCCAATCGTAACCAAAGTTATCGTTTTTCGGGCGCGGGGTATCAGCGAAGGCTTCTGTTATCTGTTTGATGACCTGTTCACATTGCTTTGATTTTGCCATGATGACATCCTATCATCTCTCATGATGATGCTGGCTGCGTACCCATCCACCCCGGATAAAGCGGGATTCTTCGACAGTGACAAAGCAATTTGGCTTGATTTCACGGGCGATGCCAATCACATCTTTGACATCCCGATGATGGGCGACAATCCGCAATTGTGTGACGTGTCCTCTTGCACCCTCACCATGAATTTCGGTGACACCGTGATCTTCGCCCCGCAGTGCCTCTGCAATGATATGCGCTGTTTCTTCATCGGCAATAATATCAATCACATTATAGACATTGAGATATTTTTGCTCGATGAACATACCAACATAGCCACCAACAGCAAAACCGAAAATATAGGCAGCAAGATTGGGGATATTCTCTAAATCGGTGATGACCATCCCGGCGGTATAAGCAAAGAGCAGTGATTCCAGTGAGGCGAGGGCAAAGCCTAATGAACGTCTGCCTTCGTGCATAACAATAATGCGAATTGTACCAACCGCATTATTGGCAACACGTAATACAAAAATGATGACAGGCAGATAGAGCGGGTCAATGAGATTAAACATGGCATCCTTCACATTAATCAACGGCGACGAATGCCTATGATGATAGCACTATCTGCGTTACAGGCAATTACTGTCCGGGCTCAGCAGACGGATCAAGTGATGTTTCAGGATTAACCGATGGCAACAATAGGGTATCAGGAATAGCCACCAGTACATCACTCCCCGGTGTCATGTTATTGATCGTGATGGTCTCGAAAATTTCGGCTAAATGCGGACGCAAAGTCGAAAAATCGGAGTCCACTCCACGAATATTGAACGCGATGACTGTATCATTTGCAACATGAACAACCAGAATCATCGTTGCAGAATCCTCATTTGCCAGCAGGAAATAAGCTGCATCATGACCACCCCATGTTATTGTTGTCGGGCGGGTGACGTGTAACTCATGCTCCGATTCAATATTACTCGCTATATCGTTCACGACATCTGTGAATGACACATCATCTGACATATCAAGTCCGGGTATCCAGATATTGATAACCATATTTTCTGCTTTATCATCATCGCAGATCAAGACAATGTTTTCATCTGTTACATAAGCGTGCCAGCTATCAGGAGATTGCAAACCAATTTCGACATCTTCTTTGATGAGGTGAATCGGGGAATCCGTCGGTGATACGGGTAAGTCCGTGTTTGGTGGTGTGCAAGCAATGAGTCCCCAAATGACACTGAATGCGAATATCCAGAGACGCATAAATTTCTATTATATCCTCATACTATCCTGTCGTTGTAAGCCCAATATATCACAGGATATGGGTCAAAATACCTATTTATCGACGCTTCTAATGAAGCCATTATCCAGCATTAAGCCAGTAAACGTTTTCTGACCAGTCCGAACAACCAGCGCAGTTCATCTATCCGCAACAGATAGGCTAAGCCGAGGAAAATACCGCCACTGAGCGCAAATGGAATCAGTACCAGTAAAATTTGATTGATAGCCCCTACTGTTCCCAACACATCGGTTAACCATGAGAGCGTAAACCAGCCAGCAACGCCCATCACGATAGCAGCAACGCCTGTTTTGAGGGTCGTTTGCCAGAATCCCTGTTGTCCGAAACCATCAATACGCCGTCGTAATAAAAAGGCAGAAATCACCGCATGGACAATATGCTTGACACTATCGGCAATCATCAGACTGAATAAGCCAAATTGACTGAATAGCAATAATACCGTCACGATATAAATCACATGGCTGAATAAACCTATCAGAGCAGGAGTCAGCGTATCTTTACGGGCATAAAAAGCATACACCAGCAAAAGATCAATCGCAGCGAAAGGCAATCCGAGCAGGTACAGGCGCATTGCCAGCACAGTAATCTCTGTATTGGCAGCAGTGAATTCGCCCCCTTCAAAGAGCAAACGGACTATCGGTGTCGCAAGCACCAGTAAGCCAATTGCAGCCGGAATAATGAGCGTTGTTGCCAGGCGAATCCCTAAACCGAGCGTATCTTGAAACGCACGGACATCCTCTTTTAAAAGCGATACCGCCTGAGATGCCAGTGTTGGCAAAATCGCTATGCTAATTGCTGTCGCAACCAATCCCTGTGGAAATTGAATCAGCGTGGTTGCCTGTTGCATGTAGGTCAGGCTACCTTCAATTGTTTTACTTGCCAGATTGTAACTAAACAAGCGGATGACCAGTGTATCCATCAAGAGCGATGCCATCACCGGAACATAGAGTAAAACGACACTTCTCAGCGCAGGATGTCGCCAGTTAAAGGAAATCCGTAATTTCGAGAGTTGCAATCCCGGCATTTGTAATGCCATCTGTACAAACGACCCCATAAACCAACCGGTTGCCGCCGCCGTAACAGCGCTTTCTGGCAAGCCGATACTGAAAAATCGTAACAAACTACCATCGTGAAATGTCACTTCTGCCGGAGGTACAAGCAAAAAAATCGACACAACAATACTGGCATTGAACATCACACCTGCAAATGCCGGAAAAGTAAAAGACTTCAGGGCATAGAGTGTGCCGCTAAAAATTGCGAATAGTACCAGAAAAATCAGTGCAGGAGCGGTAACTCGTAGTAAATCGACTGCAAGTGCCTGAGTATGAGCATCGTAGCCTTCGCCTGTTATAGCAACAATCTGTGGCGCAAAAATTTCAAGAAAAAGCACCAGCCCCGACACCAGCATCAACAAAACTGTCACCAGAATATTGACTACTTTCCAGAGTTCATCACGCCCTTCAACAGTGATAATTTCACTCAGGACAGGCACAATCGCCCCGTTAACATGTCCACCGATTAATAGGTCATAAAATGTCTGCGGGACAAGAACGGCAATGCGAAAGGCATCTAAAGGCGCAGATGCACCGAAAAAATAGGCAAGCGTTTTCTCCCGTACCAATCCAAGCACACGGCTGGCGATATTCCCCAGCGCGATAATCCCGGTCGCCCCCGCAACACTGGCATTGGTTGCTTCCTGTTGTGATTCGGTTGTGGGTTCATCGGGAAGGATGGTCGGGGTATCGGTCATGCAGCCGCCTACAGTTTGTGTACAGATAGCCAATTTTCTCAGCGAGAGATGACGATAGCACTATCCGGGAGAATTGCAAGCGGCAAACTACCAGCGTAGATTAGCGGTTGTCGCCATCTCCCTGGATAACACCGCGCTCCAGACGGGAGAACAATTTATCGAGATTGGCTTCGGCAATTTCTTCCAGTGAGAAACCTAAATTGGTGCAAATCTGTGTGAAATACCAGAGCACATCACCGAGTTCGCCTTTGAGGGCTTCTTTGTCTTCATCCGAAAATTCGCCATTTTTATCACGGAAAATTTTCTTGATTTTGCCAGCAAATTCTCCGGCTTCATTGACTAATCCCAGTGTCGGATAAACGATATAGTCGTTGGTTTCGATATCGCTATACGTTTTGCGGGATTGTTCTTGATATGAACCATGTTTGGTCTGCATTGTAGCTCCATTGTTTTTATACTTAAATTTTCGACTATCGTCTAATGCAAAGATTTGTAGGGAAGTCCCTCTGTGCGCTCCCGAATTTTATTATCAGGCGGGCACGGCGACCCGCCCCTACGAATTTCGTATATAGACTTTAATTGCTCTCTGTTGGTGCGGTTGTGGGTGCAAGAGCAGGTGTTGCTTCACGCTCCGGTGTTGTTGGCACAGGTGTCGGTAATTCAGGAATATTCACCTCGGTTTGCAAGTCCGATAACTCGAAGGTATCCGCACAACTGAATAAATCGCGCTGTCCCCAGCCACGAATATTAACATCCGACAATTCGAATCGTAACCAGTCGGTATCCGCATCCTGCGCTAATACAACCACATTTGTATTCTGTGGAACAGTTGCAACCTGCTGGAATTGTTCATCGGGTCCTTCATGCAGAATGACTTCTTCGAGAGCCATACATTCCGGGTCAATTAATTCGACAGTGAGCGATTCTTCTATTGTTGTTCCGGCTTCATCTTCGGCAAAGAGCACCAGGTTCAAAGGTTCAGTAGGAATCCCGCCGATACCCTCCAATGTATGAACAGCAGCATATTCTGTCGAGGACTGTACCAGATTATTCGTAAAATCACTCAGTCCGGTGATTCGAACGAAAACAGCGCCGGGAACATCCCATGAAATCGTCAGGGTGTTGACTGTATTACGGACAAGCGTATCGGGTACGACTTCAAAATTATTCATCGCTATCGGGATGTAAATATATGAAGTGACAGTATCACGAACTGAATTCGACCCTCTGCGTCCGATGACTGTGATTTCAAGGTTGCCGGATAAATCGGTCGTTTCGATAGTAGCCGAAGTTGTATCGCCGGGTAATTCACCCGCAATTTCAATCCCATTGACCAGCACATCAAAACTTTCAACCTTATTCGCAGTAATCGACACCGTAAGTTGTTCGCCCTGTGCAACCTGGTCACTACTCACAGTCAATTCTGTGATTTCCGGTTGTGGTGGATTCAGTACGCCGAGCAAAGCCAAAAAGCCGATAATCAGCACAGATAGGGCAATGCCAGCCGCCGCAATAGCCGCCCATGTGGGGATGCGGGGAGCAATCGTCGCTTTTGCGTCCGACGCTGCGATAAAACGCGATTTGTCATGCGATTGTACCTGCACGATAAAATCATAGGTTTTGCTCTGTCCGAACAGCGGTGGTGATTTTGATTCAGCGTGTAAATCAACCCGCAGTCGCTGTCCTGCCTGTAATTCAAGCGGTGTTTTGGGAAGCTGGAATTTCAATTCATTGTCGCGATCTTTCGCACTAACCGTAAAGCGCATCGTGCCGCTACCCTGATTGTGCAGGAAAACAGGTACAGGGTCGCCATCTTCCGCTTGTTTGCCGACAGCCATCCCGAAGCCACTGTAGGCATTAATTTCAACATCAATGAAGTTATACACAGCTTTCGATGGTTGATTAACGGGGGCAACTTCGACTGTTACCTCATAATGCTGAGGAACAGTGTTCGGGCGACGGGGTGGCTTAACATTAACCAGAATATAAGCCGTTTCATTGGCATCCAGTTCAATTTCAGGGCGGGTGAGGCGTAACCAACCCGCAGGTAATCCGCTCACCTGAATTGTAAATTGGCGTGTTTCAGGGGCTAAATTGGTAATCGAGAGTTCAGCAGAACTACTGGCGGCGGGCCATACCTTCAAGGTGCTATAATCCAGTTCGACCCGGAGATCATTGCCTCCGACTTCAACCTGTTGCGTTTCTTCGTCCAGTGTACTCACTGCTATCGTTGGAGAATCATCCACCTGGCGGAAGATAATTCGCAGTGATCCCACCAGAATCTCTTCGACATCGCCCATCATGTGTGGTTCATTACTCTTGAGTTGCACACCATCGACAAATGTGCCGTTTGCTGACTCTAAATCAGTTATCGTGACTGCATCATCGCCTTTAACAATACTAAAGTGATACCGGGAAATCGTATCTGTATCCAGAGAAATCACGTTTCCATCAGCCCGACCAACCGAAACCGACTCTTCCTCCAGCATGTAAGTTTCTAACCGACCATCAGGGAAATAAACTTCCAGCCGACCATACGCCATAATCAAATACTCCGCTTGTTGCGCGATTACCTATCCTGTATTGTATCCCGATGCGGCGCAGGGGCAAGGGAATGAGAGGGCAATCGTCGTTTCTATGATTGTTCTAGTAGACGACGATAAGTTGCCTGGAGCAAAAGTGCATCGGCAGTATGAAAGGGATGCGGTGCTTCTACGCCAACTGTCCCGCCAACTTCAAAGTCCACTAAAGCCTGTAATAATGCCCGATAATCGAGGTCAGCTTCATTGAGCGGGAGATGCTCTTTTTCACCTTTTTCAGTGTATGCAATGCCACTCATATGGAAGTGCATCTCATTTTGCAGAATATCATCCCCTAATTTTTCGTGCATCAGAGATAGTGCATCAGCAAATTCCTGATAACTATTGAACGAGCCATCGCCGCGCCGTGCATGACAGTGTGCCCAATCAATACAGGGGAGTACACCATCAACTTCTGCGCTCAGTTCAACGATTTCTGCTAGATTGCCGAAATTCGCACTTTTGCCCATCGTCTCGGGACGCAAAATTACAGTTGTGCCTTCTTCCCGTAGAATGCCTGTTAATTCCAGCAATTTCTCTTTGACACGTTCATAGACCTGTTCAGGCGGTTGTTTGTGATAACTGCCCGGATGAAACACAATGTCGCGTGCGCCTGCTGCATATCCTTTACGGGCAGCCGTCAATAAACGTTCGTCACTTGCTGCCATTTTTTCAGAGGTTTGACTATTCAAATTGATAAAATACGGTGCATGAACACTGAAGGAGATACCATGTTCCTGTGATAATGCTTGAATTTCTGCACAGGTTTCATCTTTCACGCGAACACTGCGCGTCCAGGCGATTTCGAGATGTTGTAGACCAAGGTCAACCATGTGCGGGATAGCATTCTGTGTGCCACTACGGGGTGTTGTCTGTGGCGAACCAACTGTTCCAAAACGTAATTTTTCCTGACGATTGTCCGACATAAAGCGATTTTGCATTCCTGTAACAACTTGATTGTGATTTATGCCGTATAATAATAACAGAACAACACACGCACGTTACCCTGACAGATAAAAATAGCGGGACAACTCTTCATGCTAAAAGAAAATAATGCAAAACCGAAAAATTACCGTCGCGAGAGCCTGATGATGACGGGGATTGCGATGTTAGTGGTTTATGTTCTCTGGAATATTCCCCAACTGGATATTCTTCTTTATCCTTTAAAACTATTCACGACTTATGTTCACGAAGCCGGACATGCGCTTGCTGCCATCATCAGTGGTGGTGAAGTCATTAGCTTTACTGTCGCGCTGGATGGTTCGGGTTTGACAACGCGCAGAGGCGGTTGGGATTGGCTCATTGGTCCCGCAGGTTATCTCGGAGCAGCATTATTCGGGTCTGTGCTATTCTATGTGGTGAATCGTTTCCCGCGTGTGACCAACCCTGTTGCGGTGGTTTTAGGTGTCGCGATGGCACTCTTCACCATCTTTTTCTCGGGCGGAAACTTTCTGGCACTCTTACTCGGTGTTGGTTTTGGCATGATTATGATGGCACTCGGTTTACGCGCTCATCCGGTCATCACCATGTTTGCACTCAATATTCTAGCGGTGTCAACTGCACTGGAAGCCTTCTTTGACCTGCGTTATCTCATGTTTTTCATTGATGCTTCGAACGGCGAAGTCATGAACGATGCAGTCAATTTTCATGACAGAGTAACACCCTTTATCCCGGCATCGGTTATTGCGATCACCTGGGCAGGTATTGCGATCATCATGTTTGCTCTGGCACTGTATTACGGAGCATGGAAACCACTCCAACGTGAAATCAATGATACCTATGACACAATCACGAAAAAAGATCGTAAGATTGAGAGTGTCCGGGACATCTAAAAACAAGTAACACATGATTTTTCTCTCCACTAAAAAAGACCTGCCATTTTCCTTAGCGGGTCTTTTTGAATTCTCACTGTTCCTGTTCCAGATATTCGATAATGCGCTTGAGGGTTTGTTCGGAGTGTTTTGCCTGTTTGGTTAGCCCGAGAGCTTCAAACATTTGCTGCGCGACATCGAGATATTCGGCGGCATCTTCTAGCTGTCCGGCATCCGCTAAGACATTACCAATACTGCGTATCACTTCGGCTTCACTAACAGTATCTCCTAAATCACGCATCATATTCATCGCACGTCCGTAATAATCGAGCGCCTGATGAAAATGCCCGTAAGCCGATTTTTCATCTGAATCAAAAACACGCCGTCCCAATTCAGCATAGAGATTGCCAATAATGCCTGTTCGCAGGGCAACTTCCGATTTACGACCTAATTTTTCGTAAACGGTAAGCGATTCGATGAAGGGTTCTGTTGCATTGAGTAATTCACCATTTGCAACGTATGAATTCCCGAGATTCCCGAGACGTGCTGCCAGAGATTGATTATCATGCAATTGACGTGCCACTTTCGCAGAGGATTCATGCAGTGGAATCGCTTCGGCAGGTTGTTTGAGGTCATCATAGACCAGACCGAGGTTGCTCAACCAGATTCCGCGTCCGCGATTATCACCGAGTTCCTGCGCCAGTACCAGCGCCCGATTCAGGTGTTCGATTGCATCATCAAAACGTTTGGTTTCACGTAACACATTGCCCATATTGCCGAGAATGCCGTTCTCGGTCATGCGGTCATTTTCCTGACGCGCACAGACTAAAGCCCGTTCAAAGGCGTCCAGTGATTGCTTCGTATTGCCAAGCCGATAATAGGTCAATGCAAGATTGCCTAAATGACGGCTCTCTGCACCGGTGTCCCCATTTTCACGCGCTAACTCAACCACTTTTTCGAGGCTATTAATTGCGCCTGCATAATCATTACTTTGCAATGCAAGGCGCACATCGCGTAGCAGTTCGATTTGTTTATCCATGAAATTTCTATGTCCTGCTAGTACACAAGCAATTTAATTCTTGAGGAAATCTTCTGCCGGAATATATTCCATCCCTACACAATCCCCTATTTTACAGGCTTTTCGTAGGGGTGAGATATATCTCAACCGATTCCGGGTTATCTTAAAAATTTTTACGATCAAGCCCTTGACCTCATTCATCATCAAGGTTTTTATTATTGAATTGTGAGAGCATCATCCACACTGTCCAGGTGATAATCGCCGTTGCTATTCCCGTAATCAGATAGGGGAGCGCTGTATTCACCGGTTGAATTCCGCGCATGGGTGGCGCTTGTTTATTCAAATCAAAGCGCACCACAGTGAATTCATCAGCTACCAGCTTGAGTGTACGTAAATCAATGGATTCAGCGTTACTCATATTCGCGAGAATAGCTTCATAAATGCGTCCGGTACGATGAAACATATACAGCGCACGCAGGGCTTCGGCGCTATCGGTCACAATACTGGCTTTTGCCGCAAGCTCTTTCTGTCCGAATTGAATCGTCACCGCCGGATTCTTCGTAATATTTTTGACCCAGTGAGGTTGCTTGCCCCAGCCGGAAACCACATAGAGTTTGCTCCCGTGCCGACGATATTCGAGAATTGTATGACGCGCCAGACCGGAATTGCGTCCCTGTGTGGTGACTGCCATCAAACGCATCGGACGCAACATAAAACCGAGTCCGAGTTGATGAAAAATCATCGGCAGACGCACAAGCCCTTTCAGAAATCCACGTGGATATGGAATGATGTCTGTTATGCCAGATGGTTTATCGAGTGACATTGAAAAAATTCGATCAATTTGCAATTTCCTTACATTATACTGCAAGGTTCGCACCTGTAGGAGTGCCTTGCTAACATATTTTAGAGTTCAGTTTGATTCTTGTAATAAAATTTACGGTCTTCATAACAAAACGGTGACAAATAGCAACATGACGTTTACCCTCCTGTAAGCCCCGTGCAAGGGAAACGCCAATAAAATTCAGGCATCATAATAGAAAAGATGTAAAAATCATCACAGATGGTAGCTCCAAAGTACCAATTCGTGTATGATTAAGAACATAACATTTTATAACAAATACACGTTGTAATAATCATTTACGGGAATTATCAGGATAGTTTTTCTCATGGCTCATCCACCAACACAAACACGTCCGCCACGCCGGAGAAAGAAACAAAAGCAGCAAGCATCCGAAGTCGTTAAAATTATTGTGACCGGACTTGCTGGCAGTGGTAAAACATCCTTCATTCAACGAGTTAGCCAATACACCGAATGGCAGGGACAGGAATACGATAGCTGGTTTTTCGGACGGGTGCGCGTGGATAGTTCGCTCATTTTGCATTTTTACGAACCCCCGATGAGTCGTCAGTATGATTTTATGTGGCTTCGCGAAGTTATGGGACGCTTGCAAGCCAGTGGATTCATTGTACTGGTTGATAGTACACGTCCACAGCAATTCGGTGAATTTTTGAGTATCCTCTACAGCATTCGGGGTTATCATCATGATGCGCCGCTGGTCGTTGCAGCGAATAAGCAAGACCATCGCACTGCATGGTATCCCGATGACATTCGCCTCGGATTGGGCATTCGCGATGTTAGTGTGCTGCCCTGTGTCTCACATGATACCTATTCCGTCCGTGATGTCGTGCTGGACTTGCTCTATCAGATGATGGGGGATTAGTCAAAATTGTAGGGATGTGATGCATCGCATCCGAAAAATAGATGACAGGCGTCTCATTATGAGGCGTTTTTTGTTTTTGGTAGTTAGTTGACAGTTTTCAGGTCTCAGTTTGTGGCAAAATAGTGATATGACTGAAAAATCACAGCAACCTGATTTTGTTCTAAGAATAATCGTAGCAGGGACTTTGGGTGCGGGACAAGATGATTTTATCAAATCAATTTCGGAAGAAAGACTACCTTTTGCATCCCGCTATACTGATACGGATTTTGCACATGAAATATACAGATATGTGAATATTCTACCCTTCACTTTTGAAAATCAAAGCTGTGAAGTTCATTTTATTGAACCACCCGGATCACGGCGTTTTGATTTCATGTGGGAAGTGATCGCATCCCCCCCGATGCACCTTGCTATCATTATCGTTGTCGATAGCACATTTACAAATGTTTTTAGATGGGCTAAATCAATCCTTGAAACGTTCAGGGCATATGTACCAGATGATATACCCATTATTATTGCTGCCAACAGATCAGATGAATGGGGTGCGTGGGATGCAGAAGCATTATCAATTGCACTTGGAGTATATAAAGAAATTCCGATTATCCCCTGTGTCGCAACTGATAGACAATCCGTTGCCAGTGTACTGATTGCCCTCTGTGAAGAGATTTTGAAAAATATTGACCATGCCTGAAAAATCACAACAAGCAGAACCTATTCTCAATATCGTAGTCACCGGTGCGTTTTCGACTGGTAAATCCACTTTTATAGATACAATTGGTAAAAAGGGTCTGCAATTTTCAGACCGCTATGAAGTAAATGGAGATGTGCTTGGAGTGCATTTTAGCGTTCTCACATTTGAAGGCGATGATGGGAAATTATATGAAATTCACTTTCTAACCACACCCGGCTCACGCCGTCTTGATGCAATGTGGCTTTTCCTCGAAGAAAGAGCAGCAACGTTTGTTGTAATGATAAATAGTGTTCATCCAGAAACATTCAGGGAAAGCAAATCTATAATTGAAACATTCAAAATTTATGCCCCGTGTCCATTTGTCATTGCAGCTAATATGCAGGACAAATATGGTGCCTGGGATACAGAAGCACTGCGAATTGCCCTCAGAATCCCTGACGAAATCCCGGTTGTTCCCTGTATCGCGACGGACAAACAATCTGTTATCAATGTGCTGATTGCGCTATGTGAAGAAGTGTTGAAAGACATAGACGATGAGTGAACAAACAAAATCAAAAACGATTCTTCGTATTATCGTAACTCAGGAATTCAATCTACAATCCAACGGCTTCATCAAAACTATCAGCGAGACAGTTATTCCATATTCCAGTCGCTACGAACTTGCACCTGACATGCTTGACCTTGAAGTTGGTTTATTAAGTCTCAAAGTTCAGAACAGAGAATTTGAAATTGAGCTTATCAGCCCATATCAAGGACATCCTGCGTATAAAAACAGCATCCTTATTGATTATCATCAGGTGGATAAAATCAGCAGTGTAGTCATTGTTGATAATAAAGCACCTGAAATATTTATGAGTTCACGCTCCCTCATGCAAACATGTCAGGCATTCACTCGCAGTACGGGAGTATTTGCACTTATTAACTTCGAGGAATCACAGGGAAGATGGGATTTTGAGCAATGGTGGAAACGTCGTCCTCCGACCATTGATGCGCCTATAGTAGACTGTGTTCTCAGTGACAAACAATCCGTTGCCAATGTGCTGATTGCTCTTTGTGAAGAAGTCTTGAAAGACATAGAAGAAGATGAGCAGGATGCACCGACTAGCACATCCTGAAAAATGGTTTATGCAGTCGCGATGTCGTCTACGCTGACTTCTTTTGGAGCGATTTCTTTCGCGTGAAAACGTTCCTGCGGATTGTCATCCACCAGCATATCGACGTATCCGCTATAAGCTAATCCCGCAAAGGTTTCGAGCAAATTACGGCACTGTGTAACCTGAGCTTGAGTCGCATTGCCGGAATGAGTCACGGTGACATGTAATCCGAGGGGTTGAATGTGTTCCATCGTCAGAAAACTATTGTCCGTTTCCTGAATTTTCTGTTCAATGACTGTCATTCCGTGTTCTAAGGCTTCGTCAGTATCGAATGTGAGTGCGCCACGAAATTTCAAGTGCATAAAATCGGTTTTCCTCCTGCTATAGCTAACAAAAAAGCGAGAGAAATATTCACTCGCTTGATAGCTTCATTATATCATAGGCGTCAAGTTACCTATTTTTTGATGAATTGTTTCAGTGCTTTGATATGCTTACGATGGGTTGTCGTATTATTGCCCTGATACAATGCCACAGCCGGATGCAAGAGCGGTAAAACATGCGCTTTTCCGTATGATGTTTCTACCGGAATCACTTCCCCGGCAATTTGTGTGATTTTACCGTCTTTTTTATCAGAATCGAAAAGCGTGAGGATAAATTCCATTGAAAAGCGCCCGAGTGTCACAAAGACTTCAGGCTGCATGAGTTCGATTTGACGTACCAGAAACGGGGTATAGAGTTCGATTTCAGGTTTGAGCGGGTCACGGTTATCCGGTGGACGGTCTTTAACCACATTGGTGATATAGACATCATCGCGGTCTAAGTCGATGCTACGGAGCAATTCATCCAATACATGTCCCGATGCCCCGCAGAATGGCATTCCTGTTTGGGCTTCATTTGCACCGGGTGCTTCCCCGATGAACATAATCTTCGCATAATGATCCCCTGCACCGATCACAGGGAAATAATTATTTTCAATGCGGTAGTCATAAAGGGGAGATTCTGTCAAATTGACGACTTCTTCCCGGATCTGTTTGAGGGCTAAATAACGTTCATCTGCAAACATTGCTTATCCTGATGATTTTTGATGTTTTCTATTAGTATAACGAACATCCGTGCGAAGACCAATGTCAAATAAATGAAAATTCGATGACGATCACCCTGCGCTCTAACATTCCCGTCATTTGTCTGTGCTACAATGCCGGAAGTATTATGAACATATCAGGAACAGGAATTCACATGAAACGATTGCTTTTACTGGTACTGTTGCTTATTGGCAGTAGCGCTCTCGCACAGGAAGAAGAACCCCTTCTGTATCGCGACTCAATCCCCGCAGTTGATACCCTTGAATTTGAAACTGTAGTCGATGGACTCACACGTCCACTGTATCTCACTCATGCCGGAGATGGGAGCGGTCGTCTCTTCATCCTTGAGCAAGGTGGACTCATCAAAGTCTGGAATGGCGAAGAAACCACTATTTTTATGGATATTAGCGGTCTGGTTTCACAGGAAGCACTGGGTACAGGTTACACCGAACGTGGCTTATTAGGATTGGCATTCCATCCCGACTATGCTGAAAACGGGACATTCTTCGTCAATTACACCGATACAGCCGGAGTGACCAATATCGCACGCTATCAGGTCAGCGATAATCCCGATGTTGCTGATACGGGTACTGCCGAAATCATATTCACAGAAAATCAGCCTTACGCGAATCACAATGGCGGGCATATGGCATTTGATGCGGATGGCTATCTCTATATTGCGCTGGGCGACGGTGGTTCAGCAGGCGATCCATTAAATGCCGGGCAAAATCCCAATATGCTGCTCGGAACAATTATGCGTCTCGATGTTGATGCCGAAATAGGCTATGCCATCCCGGAAGATAATCCCTTTGTCGGCAGTGATGAAGGCGCAGATGAGGTCTGGAGTTATGGCTGGCGTAATCCCTGGCGTTTCTCTTTTGACCGTGTAACTGATGATATGTACATTGGTGATGTCGGACAGGCACAGTGGGAAGAACTCAATTTTGAATCCGCCGACAGCGCAGGTGGTCTGAATTATGGCTGGAATCTCTTTGAAGCAAGCACCGTTTACGCCGGAGGTGGCGACCCTGCTGTAATGGTTCAACCTTTCGCTGAATATAATCATAATAGCGGATGTAGTGTGACAGGCGGTTATGTCTATCGCGGAGAAGCATTACCGGATTGGGAAGGCGTCTATTTCTATAGCGACTACTGCACAGGCGTTATGTGGACAGCCTATCGCACAGACGCTGAAACATGGGTATCTGACATTTTGACAGACACAGATTATCAGGTCAGCAGTTTCGGTGAAGATGAATCAGGCGAGATGTATGTTGTCCACTACGGTGGCTCTGTTCTGAAAATCGTCCCGGCTGAATAAACCACAAGCTCAAGAAATTCTATGGAGAGTCGCTACACTGCGGCTCTTTTTTGTTCCTATTGTTCTCACGTATAATTATCCCGGTGACAAACAATACATGGATATACGATGACTCTCAACAATACTAATATTATCCTGATTGGTCCCGGTGGCTCAGGGAAATCTACGACAGGGCAATTACTCGCTGAGAAACTCAATCGTCCCTGGATTGAACTGGATAACTTGCGCTGGACATATCACGACGAAATCGGTTATGACAAAGAAAAAGCCGCTCAATTACGTCGCGAAAAAGGCTTTGTAGCTGTCGTCGCTTATTGGGAGAAATTCACTGTCTATGCACTTGAACGGGTCTTACAGGATTATCCGGCAGGACACATTATCTCAACAGGGGCGGGAAATGTGGTTTTCAATAATGCAGATTATACACAACGGGCGAAACAGGCGCTGAAACCATATCCTTATGTTGTTCTGGTTCAACCGTCAGCCGATATTGAGGAATCTATTCGTATTTGCACACAACGTATCATTGAGCAAAGCCCCGGTATGGAAGATAGACCCGGTAGTCCCATTGACGTGAATAAAAGTTTTATCCGCAGACCGGATTATCAGGACATTGCAAAGATAACTATCTACAATAAAGATTTCACACCCGATGAAACCTGTGATGCTGTCATCAAGGCAATCAAATCATAGAAAGAGAATCTCATGAGTCTGTACGCATTTGTGAATTGCAACTGTTACCAATCCGGCAAAACGACACCCTTCCCGTTGCCGGATTTAGAGCAACACTTCGGTACAGATGATGAGGGGTTTTTCAGGCTTCTACTGGACGAAAGCTATGAAAATGAGAAGAACATAGTCGAAGAGTGGATGATAGATGCCTGTGAACACGAAGATATGGAATATGTCAGCGTGCTAATTGCCAATTGGGGCGGGTATTCTTATTTCAAACAGGCACTTGAAGGTATTGGATGGGTCTATTTCCCGACTCTGTATGCAGAATTACCCCAGGAAAATTCCGGTTCTGTGACATCGGATAAAGCAACACAAATCTTAAAAGAACTGAATTTATTCCGTGATATGGCAAGCAATCTCACAATGCCATTCCTGGGGAATACAAAAAATGATGAAGTCGTTCAAAAATATGGTGCGGAAAATGAGGGTGTTTTTTTATGGGCAGGAAAAGAAAAACTCGCACTTGGCATTGACCCTGATGGATTCTTTGTTGCAAACATCCACTTAAATGAGGGTGAAACATTACAAGCCCCTGTAGCCGACAAAAATCAGACGCTATTCCGGTCGATGCGTTTTGAACAGCGCTTGATGGATTTCAATGAACACGGCGTTCCACAAAAAGTCGAATACTACGATGCGGATACAGAAAATCGCTTTGTTTGCGAAACGCCCGTCATGATTATTACATCCGATTCAGCAGGTAATCTTCAGAAAGAGTTCCCGCCTGTCTTACATGTCGAAACCCGCCCGATTGATGCTACAGAATTTGCCCATCAACTGAATGCACTGGAAACTGTTTGCAAAGCATCTATCGAAACAGGTAATCCGATTGTCTGGTGCTGAATCAAAAGGGAGCAACATTTTCAGTCACTCCCCTGAATTTTACTTACGGTACGGTGAAACTCACTTCGTAGGGTTGCTGTACCATCTGCCCATCTTTACTCAGGCGCAATCGAACACTATATGTGCCAGGGTCGAGATAGCCTGTGAATAGCTCTCCGTTGCTGACGTTGTTGTAGCCTTCGTTTCCCATCGGTGTCCAATCAGCAAATGCCCCGCCTCTGATGTCCAGATGCCAGAAATCTGCCTGACTCCCATCGTATTGTACTGTTCCGATAATCGTAATCGGATTGTTGACAGTCTGACCGCCGGATGGGGAGGTAATCACAGCCGTGACAATCGTCCCGCCGAAACCTCCGCCGCCACCATCAAATGCACCATCCCAGCAATCTATAGAAGGCAACATTGCGTAGTTGTTCTGTTGAGACCATTGCTCTGCCCGTACACGATCATTGAATGAGGTGCTCGGGGGTGCAATGAACAGGAGATTGGTCGCACCTGCTGCTGTACCCTGTCCCTGCAAACTTGATGGCACACGGCAATAGAGCGGTGCAGGTGGTGGTAACTGACCGGATGTCAAATTGAACTGAATACCTGCTGCAATGCCCGGATTTAAGCGATACGCCAGCACACTGTAAATATCGGGGCTGATTTCACCTGCCGAAGCATCCGGTTGACGAACCAGTGCCTGTGGCGGCGATGTGAGATTACCGTTGCCATCAGGAATCAGTGCCGGACTATCTAAGAACCATTCATTGACTGTACCCGGACAACCTGTAGACCCATCGCGAATCAGGCGTACATTACAAATTTGCTGCAATGACACACCGGATGGCGCACCGGGAATATCCGACAAAAGTTGACCATCGGTACGGAAAACATCCAGCGCACCGGGTTCGGTATAAATACTGGACATCACACTGTTCCAGATAGGAGCAGCACCTGTCAAACCGGACGAGTTGACCATCGGATCACCATTGTTGTTACCAACCCAGACACCGATCACCACATTCGATGTATAGCCGATTGTCCAGTTATCTTTGACATCATTGGTTGTCCCGGTTTTCACCGCCGTGCCGATGTTCGGTGTATAAAGCGGACTGTTGCTACCCATCGCAGGAGTACGTGCGGCATTATCACTCAAAATATCGGTAATTATGAAGGCAACACGCGGGTCAATCGCAGGTTCACCATAACCACGACGGTCAATTGTATTGGTGGTGAAATTACCCGCGCCTTCAGGACAACCACCTTCGTACTGATAAACAATGTTATCGTTGCTATCAATCACACAGAGAATAGATGTGGGTTCGACATATGAACCGACATTGGCAAACACACCGTAAGCATTGGTCAATTCCAGTAAACTGACTTCACCGCCACCGAGTGTCAGAGAAATGCCATAGCGCGAGGGGTCGGTTAATGTGCTAACGCCGACTCTGTCCATCATATTCAAGAGATAGTCCACACCTGTGAGACGCACGGCATTTACCGCCGGAATATTGTAGCTATTTGCCAGCGCACGGCGAATTGTCATCGGACCATGAAACGAACCATCGTAATTACGCGGTACGTATGGTTGTTGCCCCGGTTGCGGAATTTCGACAGGGGTATCCCATAAAACGTCGCCCGGCGTCATCCCGAGTTCCAGCGCCGCAGCATAAGTGAAAGGCTTCATCGTACTGCCCGGTTGTCGCAAGGCAATCGTGACATTCACATTGCCATCAATCGAATCATCGTTATAGTCGATACTACCGACCATACCGATAATTTCCCCGGTTAGCGGATGAACAATGACCACTGCTGCATTACTCACATTACGATTTGCCAGACTTGCGACCTGGGTTCGTGCTGCGCCGAGAGCAATATTATTGATACGCTGGTCAAGCGTTGTATAGACCTGGAAACCACCTGTCGCGAGGTCTTGCGGCGTGAATCCGATTTCTGTCATCAAATCTTCGAATTCATTCTGGGCATAGACTGTGAAATGTGGTGCTTCGAGATTATTGGCATCGCGTTCGACAAAGGTTAAACCTTCTGCCAGTGCAGCCGCCCGTTCTTCGGAGGTGATATAGCCCTCTTCGACCATTTCATCTAAGACCAGTCGCCAGCGAGCATAAAGCCGTGACTGTACTTCGGGGTCAGGATTGAGCGGGTCTAAGGTGGATGGCGCTTGCGGTAGACCTGCCAGCAATGCCGATTCACCGAGTGTCAAATCGCCCACATCTTTACCGAAGAAAGTTTGTGCAGCCGCCTGAGCACCATAGGCGAGATTGCCATAGTAAATTTCGTTCAGATAAAGCGTGATAATGTCTTCTTTACTACGCCGTTGTGTCAGGAACATCGCAAGAATAATTTCTTCGACTTTACGGGTCACGCTGACTTCGTTGCGATATTCAAAATCAAAGAGGATATTTCGCACAACCTGCTGGGTAATCGTACTACCACCCGGCACACGCGCACCACCGCCACCGGCACTGAAATAATTCATCGCCGCAACACCTGTCGCAGCAATATCAATGCCTAAATTATCCCAGAACGTATCATCCTCAATCGAAACAGAGGCATTAATCAGATGTTCGGGGAAGTCTTCATAGCGCACAATATCGCGCCGACCTTCGGTAAACGATTCGTAGAGCGGATTGCCATAACGGTCATAATAGAAGGTACTCTCAAAAGCACGATAACCATCGACACGGTCAACTTCGCTACCCCATTGCGCTTCAATTCGCGGGATGAAAATCGCGGCTGCTCCGGCTGTTAAGAGGGTAAATCCGCCACAGAATGTCACCATCAAGCCGAGGAACATATAGACACATCCCGACGGCAAACCGAAAATCTTACGGCGTCTACGGCGACGACGGGGGAGACTTTTTTGTCCCTGTGATGATTGTTGTGGTGGAGGAGGCACATACTGCCCCTGCGCGGATTGAACACCTTGCTGCACAGGTCGTTGATAGCGTGAATCCGCCACATTGGGATTCGCGGCTGTCATCTGTGAAGGTGGTGGCTGAGCAACATTCTGCTGCGGTGCTTTCGGCAGATTCATGACCGTTTGCTGTGAATGTGACGGGTCAACATGAGGCACAGGCGGCATCATATCAGGATTGGGGTCAAGTCCACCTGTACCGGGTAAAGTAATTTTAGGGTCTTCAACACCCGGCTCAAAGAAATGCGGCATCGTCGGCATCGCATTTGGATTATGACGCGGATTAACCGTTGGTTGCACATCATCACTGCTATTGACCTTCGGCAAATCAAAAGGCACATCTTTATCGGGGTCGTATTCATCTGCTTCAACATAATCCGGGTCATCCGTCGCACGGATCGCATCGAGATTCATGCTTTCCGTATTATCGTTCGCACGGGGACGCGGTTCGGTTATGTCGTCATTGTCTTCTGGATTGTAGTCCGGTTGTTCGTAATTATCGGGCATTTCTTGATTCTCCCAATAGAAGGTTCGTCATCATTTTATCACTCTAGCACATTCCCTGATAGTCTACGCACGCGCTATGCCATTGTTAACCTGACGCTTTGGCTACGCTACCGTCTCATCTTTAGCTAAAGTAACGCTTACATGATTCCACCACTTCTCACGTATGTTATATACATTGTAATAGAAGAGAGGTACTTTGGAATTATGGAATCAAATGTCATACGGACACTTTTAATTATTGGATTAGCCTTCGTGATCGGGATGATTCCGGTTATCGCTCAAGATGATCCACCTGTCGATACCGACGGGGATGACATCGTCATTGATACAGAAGAGGCAGCAGAAACAGTCATTCAAATTACAGAAACTACGGCAGAAGGCATTTCTGGACTGGTGAACGATTTTCTGAATCGACTGTATAGCATTTCACAAAATGAGATTGTCCAGGTACTGATGGTCATTGTCGGGGCAATTTTACTGGTTGCTGGCTGGCGTATCTATAACTGGATTATCGTTATCGCCGGGGCATTGGTTGGCGGCACACTGGCATTAGCCGCAGTCGGTGAAGCTGGCGTTGTCATCGAAGTCGCCGCATTCTTAATCGGTGCAGCCATCGGTGGGACACTCGGATATTTTGTTTACTATCTCGCAGTATTCGTCATTGGTGCGTATATCGGAATTGTCTTCACAACGCTCATAGCCCAATCACTCGATTTGCTGCCTGTCTCCCCGATACTCTTATTGATTATCGCGATAGTTGCCGGGGTAGTCATGCTCGGACTATCCTTTGAATTACTGGTACTGCTAGCATCCTTGCTCGGCGCACAATTGATTGTGATGGCGCTCGGACTCACTCCGGCAGGTATCTGGCTTATGGTACTCATTTTAGCGGGAGTCATCATCCAGGTTGGCTTAACACGACGCGCAGGTTACAAAATCCGGCGACGACCCACACGCAGAATGATTTTCAACTAATTTCGACTAAGAGGGAAGGCATTTAATAACCTTCCCTCTATGAAATGGTCAGGCAGTAGCTTTTTGCATTGCTTTTGCCATAGCCTGTTTTTTGCGGGGATGAACCTCACCTGTTTCGACGTAATGTTTCAGTTCTTCAAGCGTTTTCTTTAGCACAGTACCCATAAAAATTCGCATGGGCAAATAGACTAACATAGCGATCAAAGGCACAAATATCGCCTCAGGCTGGAAACTCACCATACATGCCTGTTCTCCTATCGCTTCAACTGTCCATGTGTTGGTCGTCCGTTTGATGAAAAAAGGCACAGCATCACCTTCTGCATCATAGGTAAAAGTCATCCCGGCTTCATCAAAGTGAATGAAATTCTCGCTTATGTCCCCATATTGAGATGAACAAACACGTCCGCTAACATCTGCCCCATCAAGTAAATTGAGATTGGATGTTTTCTGTGAATGTTCCACGTCACTTGCCCATTTGCCCACATCTTCAAATTCATGGGCAACAATTTGCCACACCACAACCGCAGGGGCGTTAATCTGCATAGATTTACGTACTTTCATCTTGTCTTTGTCCTTAGCTATCAAGTTGTAATGATGGGAGAAAGGGGTCGGCATCGACTTTTTTGACAGGAATCTGTAATTCCATCACCGTATCATCGGGATTGCCAGAAGCAGGTAATTCAATGAAAACTTCACGTTGTAAACCCTCCATCTGATAGCCATTGCGTTCAATCCATGTACCAAGTTCGCCATAAGGAATACTCACCGTCTGAGGGTGTCCGACATGCGCGATGGTTGCCATCTGTGAAATCGGAGGCAATTGACGTTTTTTGAGTACAATATCATCCGTAAGAACCACACTATCAGGAACATTGTCTTCAACCACAAATCCGAATTCGATAGAGATATTTTCGGTACGGAATTCATCAACATTTGCCATCATAATCATCTGCACGGATTTCCGCATATCGATCTTCTGCGGCAGATAATGCAGCAGTTGACCAAGAAAGTGCCAGCCGTCATCTGCGGCAGTAATTAAATACTGTATCGAGATAATGTCTATCGCCGGGACAGATTTCATCACAACCTCCGGCAGAGAGGGAACATCTTTCCTGTAACTATGTAACCGTGATTCAATGCGGCGGAAACGTTGCAAATCATCCAGCAATTTTTTCTCCAATTCTGCCCGTTGCATCAGTAACATGCCGTAAATCTCCTCGTTACTCACATCCTCATCTAACATCCGGCGGATTTGATCGAGCGATAAACCTAAATCTTTCATCGCCAGAATACGGTTGAGGCGGGGGAGTTGCTTCGCACTATAGTAACGATAGCCTGTTTGGGAATCTGTATGAGTAGGATGCAGCAAGCCTATCTTATCGTAGTATTGCAACATGCGTTTGCTCACCCGTGCAATCCGCGAAAATTCTCCTGTCAAAAACATCGTCACCTCCTGCCTTGCTGTTACAAATAAGCTAAGCTATTACGCCGCGTAACACTCAAGTGCTTCTCATTATCCATTAATATTCTCTATGATTTTCAGGATATGTCTAAAGTTTTATCCTGATTCAAACAAAAAACTCATAAAATACCCCTGATGGGCGCAATCAGATGTAGAAATGTAAAAATTTCAAAACAGAACCTTTTTGAACTCTTTTGACCCTTTATATTTTTATCGTTTGTGCATATTATGATAATAAGTAAAGGAATATCGCTTCGTGCGTGACGGTTAGGGGTTGTATCATGGTAAAGTGATAATTAATTGAAATCAGCGTCCATAAACGATACAATGACTCTATCAAACAGTGGGGTTATTTCCAGCAAGGTCACGCTGTTGGGAGGTTGCAATGTCTGAAATAACCGATACCCGTACCATGACAATCGTCGATTTGCCATTGATACGGCGTTTAACACCAAACGGAACGGTTTTAGACAGTGAACTCGGCTTAACCCGTGATGCACGGGGACCGAATAGTTTGCTGTTGAGTAGTTTAATATTCCCGCGTGGTGTGTACACGCTAGTTTCCCGTTCCGAGAGTCAACAGGTTGTAGGACAATTTCGCCATCGCCCCGGTGACCCGAATGCCCATATCGTTTATATCGCGACCTCACTTGATGATGACAATACTGAAGACACAGTCTGGTTAAATATCTTAGATGCCATGACCCGTGAAGCTGGCAAACATGGCGCACATTCTCTGATTGCAGAGGTGGAAACGACGGGTCAGCTATTCGAGACATTACGGACAGCCCGTTTTTCGACCTATTCACGTCAGATTATCTGGAAACACGACGCTGTCGATATTGACCCGGAATCCTGTGTTATCGACCTGGAAGAAGAAATCAGCAGTGACCGGATTGGTATCACGTCACTCATTACCAATACAGTTCCGCGCATGTTGCAGCAGGTAGCCGCCCCGCCAGAAGATATGGACGGTCTGGTTTACCGCAAAGATGGTCGCATCGAAGCCTATATCGGCGTATCTGAAGGAGGCAACGGAGTCTATCTCCTGCCATTCATTCACCCCGATAGTTCGCTGGAGGCAGCCGACATCATCGAAGCAGCCGTTGCAGCCGTTGACCGTTGCGCGAAAGTGCCGATTTATGTCTGTGTCCGCAGTTATCAAAGCTGGCTTAATCAAACTTTGGATGAACTTGGATTTGAAGAGTGGACAGAACAGGCAGTGATGGTCAAACAGATTGCGGCAGGAATTCGCCACCCTGGATTTGCGAAAGTTGCATTCCGGGGTAAGCTAAAAGTGACATCAAGCACACCAAATTACTGGTCGATTGCTATCGAAAAAAACAATAGCAAGGAAACATAAAAACATATATGGAACGACGCATCACAGATGATATAGAACAACTCAAGCGTGTACTCCCCGCGTACATCATTACCGCGCTTGAGGACTATGGTGAGACCCATAATCTGTTAGAAGTTGTGATGGATCTGGGTCGTGTACCAACCGCCCGTTATGTAAACGCTGAAATTGTACTCTCCGACGCGGAAGTCTCGCGTGATGACCTTGAATGGGTTTTATTGCAAATCGGTGATTTTGATGCGGATAACCGTGCCGGGATTGAACGTACCCTGCATCGTATTTCTGGCATCCGCAATCGCCGTAGAGACGTAGTCGGCTTAACCTGTCGTGTCGGGCGTGCAGTTTACGGCACAATCGACATCATTGAAGACCTCGTCACCAGTGGTCAGAGTTTGCTGATGCTGGGTCCTCCCGGTGTCGGTAAAACCACGATGTTGCGTGAAGCGGCACGTGTTCTGGCAGAAGATAAGCGCGTGGTCATTGTTGATACCAGCAATGAAATCGGCGGGGATGGCGATGTACCCCATCCGGCTGTCGGACGTGCGCGTAGAATGCAGGTAGACCATCCCGAACGTCAGCATGAGGTGATGATTGAAGCGGTAGAAAATCACAATCCCGAAGTCATCATCATTGACGAAATCGGGCGTGAGCTGGAAGCAATGGCAGCGCGTACTATCGCAGAACGTGGTGTTCAACTTGTCGCGACTGCACACGGTAACACACTAGAAAACCTGATGCTCAACCCGACATTATCCGATTTAGTAGGTGGTATCGGTTCGGTGACACTATCCGATGACGAAGCCCGTCGTCGTGGTACACAAAAAACCGTGCTCGAACGCAAAAGTCCGCCGACATTCGATATTCTGGTGGAATTGCAAACACGCGACAGAATGGCAGTCCATGAAGACATTGCCGCCGCTGTCGATTCGATGTTACGCACCAAACCACCGACAGTCGAAGTGCGTTATCGCGATCAAGATGGCAACATCAACAAAACAGAGCAAAAGGTCGAGCTTGACCCGCGCATGGCAAATCAACCGGATCGTTCACCACAACAACAGGTGCGAATGATACGCGGTAATAGGCGCGACAATGGCGAAACAGTGAATGGCGCAGTCCAGCAAGCTGAAATTCGCTCGAATCTGCCCGAGATGAAAGTTTATGCTTACGGAGTCGCCCGCAATCGCTTACATCAGGCAGCAAAACGACTGAATGTACCGATGGAAGTGGTCGATGATTTCGGACAGGCAGACGCAGTGGTCACACTCAAGAACTACTATCGCCGTCGCCCGAAAGTGATTACCGACGCCGAACGACGCGGAATGCCGATTTACGTGCTACGCGCCAACACCGTCTCGCAGATGGAAAACTTCCTTACAGATGTCTATCGTCTTGGTGGTGGCGATTCAAACGACCCTTTTGAGTCGGCGGTGCTTGAGGCAGAGCAAGCGATTATGCGAATTCGCTCCGGCGAGGACATGGTCGCACTCGATCCACAGGCACAGGAAATTCGCAAACAGCAACATGACATCGCACGTCAGGCGAACATCTACAGCAAGAGCTACGGCAAAGCCCACAATCGACATGTGCGATTCTTTGCCGGAGAATCCGCTTAACACACCAGAGAGACTTGCACCCGCAGGTCTCTTTTTGATTTACCCTCTGATTGCTCTACGCTTCAATTTACGCTCACAAATTCCGCTAAAATATGAGTATTACTTCATTTAAGAGGCTTGAGGCAATGCGACTTTTTCAGAAAATAGTGTTACTTTTAATCATAGGCATTATTTTGAGCTTGAGTATAGTGTCACAGGCACAATATACAGTTATTACATCACCGGAATGGCATCCGGATGGAAACTATATTGCTATCGCTAGTAGCGATACTGTCGAAATTTGGGATGGCGAATTAACAACCATCGAAACAACTTTAAATACTCATGCGACAGAGGTAACATCTCTAGCATGGAGTCCCGATGGTACTAAACTCGCAACAGGCGATGATGATGGTGTTGTCATCATTCTGGATACAGAAAATTGGTCGCACATCGCCACTTATACTGGACACACTGACTCAATCGCATCTATGACATGGTCAAATACCTCGGATGCACTTTTCAGCGTACAAGATGGAAATTCTGACGAAAACTTACACATCTTGCATATAAACAATGGAGTCTCTGATATTACAATCCGTTCTACGCTTGGGTCGGGAGCAAGAATCGTCCATAGTCCGATATATACGCAATTCTTATCAGTAGGTGGTTCTATTATTGTTATACAGAATTCAATCGAAGAAGGTCGTTTGCATTACTATCGCACCGATGACTTTGGTTCAAGCAATTTTGATGATTATACAAATTTGATGATAAGCGCCGCGTGGAATCCAGATAGTGATCGCATCGTAACCGGAAGTTTAGGCGGTTCAGTGTATGTGTGGGATGCGACGATTTTAGAGCCTCTGGAAATTCTCATTGCCACAGAAAATTATAATCCGCAGGGCATCTTTGATAGCGAGAATACTGCTGTTCGGGCTGTATCTTATAATGCTGATGGTTCACGTATTCTTTCTGCTGCCTCAGATGGAACAGTACGTGTATGGGATGCAATTACATACGAATTATTAGACACAATGCAAGTTCAGCCATTTATCAATGCAAGCTGGCATCCAACAGGTGAAAAACTGGTTGTGATCTCAACAGAGGATGCAACGCCAATCCTGATTGATACATCTCACCTTACAAATGAAGGTGAACAGGTAGGGCGATAATTTCCGTGCATATGAACGTTGATATGCACGACATCAAAGAGGCTTGCAACCGCAGGTCTCTTTTTGATTTACCCTCTGATTGCTCTACGCTTCAATTCATGTTCACAAATTCCGTTAAAATATGCGTATTACTTCATTTAAGAGGGTACGCAATAGTGCGTTTTTTTCATAAAGCAAGTCTATATCTGGTCACAGTGTTTATTTTGATTTTGACATCCACCTTTGCAGCATCTACTCAAATCATCGCGCAGGACAGGTCAACCCACTTTGCAACCTACTACAATCCTTCTCCTACCTGGAATAATTCTGGAACACATATAGCGATTGCAAATGAATCTGAAATTGAGATTTGGGATGCAGGCGACTTGACTATTGTTCAAACACTTTCAGGACATACAGGGCGTGTGTTAGCTCTGGCATGGTCACCGGATGGGACGAAGCTCGTAGCAGGAGACGGAGATACTAACATAATAATATGGGATATATCTACCGGAGACACAATTTTTACCTACTCCGGGCATGATGATGTTATTGCTGATGTGCAATGGTCGCCTAACAATCATATTGCTACGGCTTCTTATGAAGGGGATACGAATCTACACATCTTAGATGCTTCAACGGGTGAGTTATTAATGACAGGTAGAACCGGTATCAGTAGTCTCCTCGAATACAGACCGGATGGAACGCAACTCGCATTTGTGGTGGGACCAATTATAACTACTACAAATACCTCTACCTATAACTGGCTACAACAATTCCGCACAGATGGATTGGTATCGCCTGATGCCGAAGATGTTAATAATCTTATGGAATCTCTTGCATGGAGTCCCGATGGTTCTCGAATAATTACCGGGAATGCTGGAGGTTCACTTTATGTATGGGATGCTGACACACTTGAGCCAATAACTATCTTAGTAGCAAATCCTCATTTTGACCCCGAAGGGCTTTCAGATATTGAGCAGTCATGGGTCGAAGATGTTGCCTTTAATGCGGATGGAGGACGAATTTTATCTGCAAGCATTGATGGAACAGTACGTGTATGGGATGCAATTACATACGAATTATTAGACACAATGCAAGTTCAGCCATTTATCAACGCAAGCTGGCATCCAACAGGTGAACAACTTGTTGTAATCTCAACAGAGAATGCAACTCCAATGTTGATTAATACATCTCACCTTGCAAATGAACATGAACAGGTAGAACAATAAATTTCCGTGCATATGAACGTTGATATGCACGACATCAGGGACAGGTTTTCTGCTATGCTGTAAAAGCCCCTCCTTGTAGCGATTCGAGAGCGCATACTCACGCTTACAAGTTATTCATCAATTGCAATACGCTCATCAAACAGAACCTGAGCGGTCACGGGGAGAGGTTTGGGGTGGGGTTTTGTGAAATACACACATCCCTGACACCCATTTGCTATATTTGCTCCTTAAAAACTGGATAACTGTAGGGTAGTGATGCATCGCCACCGTTTCTGATATTGGCACAGATGACAGTAAAATCACAAACTGACAACCAAATGCCAGGGCTTCCGGCAGAAATGACACGGAAAATCGCGTACTGACAATGACTGCCACAGCCCTCTGCCATAAGAAAAATCAAGCAAAACGGTATAGTCAAAAATAAGACAAAATAGAAGTTATTGGATTGTCGCCGTCTGACAAAACATCAATCTACAAATATTGAAAAATCTGCTAAACCAACCCATTTATTGGGTTTCCAGACCTTTGTAGCATCAGGTTTTGAACCTGATGTGACTGATGTTAGGAAGTATCAAATCTGCTTTTTATAGGAATTGCCAGGTCAAATTTTTCAGGGAGAATAGGCTATCGGCAGAAACTTTATACAAAACTGCCACTCTGCCACAAACGCAATGTAAATCGAATGCCCAGTTAATCATGAATTCGCACGTTAGAAAAACAAACCGGAAATCAACTAAAAACGCCTTTTTTAGCAAAAAAAATCCCTGTTATCTCCTGTTTAACAGGCAAATTTTTTAAACAATAGCCAAACCATTTTCAGTCCGGCTTTTGCGGGTAATCCAGCAGATGATACTCTTTATGAATTGTCCATTGTGCATCTTTACCCGACTGCACCATCAGGCAAATACTATCAACCACCTGTTTCTTAAATTGCCCGAACAATGAATATATCGCCTGTTGCATCTGAGTGTGCTTATCGCCTTTATACGGGAATAACAGCGTAAAATGCGGTGTGAATCCATCAAAAACAAACGGATAGTTAAAATGATGTATCCTGTGATACTCATGCGCGAGTTCTTGTGTTGGCAAATCAGTTTCCGGTGTCACATATTTCGCCAGTTGCGAGACCAGCAAAGTGTGCATCATGAGTAAATTGGGATTCGCAGCATATTTCAGCACAGCGATTTGCTCTTTTTTGCCCCAATAGCAGACCATGTCCTGTGCCGCCGTCATCTCAAACACCGTCGCATGAGCAAAGCAATTCAGGCTCTTTTCGACCTCGTAGTGGATCGAATCTAAATCACCATAGCGGCAATATTGTGGTGCAACAATCGTACAGTGAATACCATGCTTAGCAGGTCGCCTGACCCATTCTTTATCAAAATCCGGTAATTGCGCCCGGATTGGATTATCAGGATGAGACGCTTCTTCGCGCCGCACATCATAACCATGAATACTCGTCCCCAGCCGATAAAAGGGGCTACGGGCAGGCGGCACAAAAAAGACTCCGAAGCGTGGCATGTTTCATAGTTCCTTAACAAATCATTCTTGCCCATACTTTATCCAATGCCGTTCAATGTCACCATCCCGAAAATTTAACCGATGTGAATATATTATGAGCCGGATGTGAACATAATCTATGCAAATCGAAAATTTAGATTTCAAATCCAACAAAAGTTATAGTAATATCCCGGAGGCTTTGCTAAGATATTCACAAATTGGCGGGAGACCGCCTTCGAGAGACGATTTATAAGGAGTTCAGAATGACTCATATTATCACCAGCCTGTGCCTGCGCGATGGTGCGTGCATGGAAGTATGTCCTGTTGAATGTATCGTACCCGGTAAACCTGAAAATAATTGGCCCTGGTACTTCATTGACCCCGATACCTGCATCGACTGTGGTGCGTGTATCCCGGAATGCCCGTTTGAGGCAATTTTCACCGAAGAAGAAGTTCCGTCTAACTACGTCATGATGGATGGTCAAGAAATTCTGCCCTTCGACAATCCCAAAATCAAAGTTCATGATGAAGGCGATGTCGTTGACCTCACAGGGGATATTCAGCACAACTATGATTTCTTCAGCAAAGGACCCGGTTACAACGCTCTCAGCATGTAATCCCCTGACACTGATTGAAAGCACCCTGTCTTACGGGGTGTTTTTGATTCACGACACTCTGTAAAAGTTTAACCTGTGTGAAAAATGATTAAACCACAGATGAACATTTCATATGCAAAATGAAAATTTGATTTTCAAATCCAACAAAAGTTACAGAAACACAGGGTATGCTCTGTTAAGATGCAGAATAAATAGGCAAAATTTGTCTACCAGTGTATTTTCTAAGGAGCAACCTCATGACTCATATTATTACCAGCCTGTGTTTGCGCGATGGTGCTTGCGTTGAAGTTTGCCCGGTAGAATGTATCATCCCCGGTCAACCAGAAAACGAATGGCCCTGGTACTTCATTGACCCTGATACTTGCATCGACTGTGGTGCTTGCATCCCTGAATGCCCGTTCGAAGCTATTTTCATCGAAGAAGAAGTTCCCGATGATTACGAAATGGTTGAAGGTCAGGAACGCATTCCATTCGAAACAAAGAAAAAAGAAGCCGCAGACGGTGGTGAAGTTATTGACCTCACACCTGATATTCAGCCAAACTATGACTTCTTTAGCGCAGGACCCGGTTACGACGCTCTGAATATGTAATTTTCGATATTTCGCACTGAAATACCCTGTCAAAGTGGCAGGGTATTTTGATTCTAGTTAGAATCAGTTAAAAGTAGTTAATATTTCGCCTATGACACAATCAATTGACCCCTATCTCAATCAAATGATCTGCGGTGACTCTTTAGAGATTTTGCCGCAATTACCTGAAAACAGCATCGACGTGGTGTTTGCTGACCCGCCGTACAATCTGCAACTCAAGCAAGATTTATGGCGTCCCAATCACACGCAGGTCGTTGCCGTTAATGACGAGTGGGATCAATTTGATAGCTTCAAAGCCTACGATGATTTCACCCGCACCTGGCTCAAAATGGTCAAGCGCGTCATGAAACCTGATTCATCTATCTGGGTATCAGGCACGTATCACAATATTTTTCGTGTCGGGACAATTATGCAAAATCTCGGCTTCTGGTTACTGAATACCGTCGGTTGGATGAAATACAATGCCATGCCGAATTTCCGGGGAATGCGTCTCAAGAATGATATTGAATTTATTATCTGGGCAAAATATAACGAAGACAGTCGTTACACATTCAATCATCACCTGATGAAGCGCTTCAATGATTTTGGTGAAGGCAAGCAATTAGGAAGCGTGTGGAAGATTAACACCTGTGTGGGTCCCGAGCGTGTCCGTGATGAAGAGGGTAATAAGTTACATCCGACTCAAAAACCGATTGAACTCTTAAAACGTATTATCTTAGCTTCGACTATGCCGGGTGACATCATCCTCGACCCCTTTGCCGGAACAGGAACAACGGTTGCTATGGCAAAGCGCCTGCGACGCCAATATATCTCAATTGAGCAAGACGAAGTTTACTACAATGCTTCGGTTGAGCGTGTCAAAAAGGTAAAGCCTTTAGCTGAAAAACATGAGCTTATTCAAGCTGTCTACACAGAAAAGCCGCCACGCATTGCTTTTAAAAAATTGCTGGCAGCAGGATATGTTAAAGAAGGGCAAAAGCTCTATCTGGATGAACCGGCTACCGAAGCAACGGTCACTAAAAATGCAAAGCTAAAGACAGACAAACAAACTGGAACAATTCATAGTCTTGCACGAACCCTCAAAGAAGTGCGCTCTATCAATGGCTGGAAGCACTGGTATTATGTCGATGATGCTGGCAAACGCCATCAAATTGACCGCCTGCGTCATGAATATGTTCAGGATGGTGTGTGAACCATGCTGAAAATTGGCATGTGGAATGTTGAATGGAAAGGTAAACGCTCTCCGGCAACAACCCGCATCAAGCAAATACTCAGACACTACGATTTTGATATTCTGTGCATCAACGAAGGTTATCCCCATCACTTACCGGATTGGATAGATGGGCATAAAATTCACAGTGAACATAGTGGCGTAGCACGTTACGAAAACAAAATGGGTCGCAAGGTCTATCTCTGGAGCAAAACAGCTTTTAACTCTGTTGACACAATCGGACACCCCGATTTGCCGGAAGGTCGGTTTGTTTCCGCGAAAATAAGTACCGGAATCGGTGAGATACAGGTCATTGGTCTAGCCATCCCCTATTTCATGTATCGTGTTCAGTCTCATAATTTCAAGACAAATGAAGGAAAAATCAGGTATCTCAATCTCCTGAAAAAGCATATTCTTCCTGACTACACATTGGAACACACGATTATTGTGGGAGATTTCAACATTCAGATTCCACAGCAGGGCAAGCAATATCCTCCGGCAGACATCAACCGATTACGTCAGGAAACATTCAAACCATTCCTGATACCCTCAGCAGGCGACAAATCACATTTCATCCTCGAACAACCGCTATCAAATACCAGAATTGCCGCCGATAAAATGTTTGTTGACCATATTTGCCATTCAGAGGATTTGCAAACCGAAACAATATGGCGATGGAGTCGAAAAACTGCGGATAATGTCAGGTTGAGTGACCATGATGGAGTTGGCGCTTTGCTAACGCTGCGATAAATACCCTTTACCTTTGTAACTTTCCCTACTACCTTTTTCGGGAATGACGCATTTTCGTATAAAGGATTCCATGAGCATCACATTGATTTCAACTGTCCTCAATGAGGGCGATAATATCCATCACATGATGAATGGCTTGCTGAAACAAACCCGTCAGCCCGATGAAATCATCATTGTCGATGGAGGCAGTCAGGACAACACAGCAGAAACGATTCGTAGTTATCAAGACCGTTTGCCGCTCAAAGTGCTGGTTCGTGAAGGATGTAATATCAGTGAAGGGCGCAATACGGCAATTGACGCTGCAACAGGCGATATTCTGGTTATCACAGATGCTGGCACACGCTTGAGCGAAAATTGGCTAGAAAATATCACACAGCCGATGCTGGATAATCCTGATGTCACTGTCGTTGCCGGGTTCTTCAAAGCTGACCCGCACAATACCTTTGAGACAGCGATGGGTGCAACCGTTTTGCCGCTTGAAGATGAAATTGACCCCGCAACATTTTTACCGAGTAGTAGGAGTGTTGCTCTAAGAAAATCGGCGGCACAGGCAATTAATGGCTATCCTGAATGGCTTGATTATTGCGAAGACCTCATTTTTGATATGCGTCTACAGAAAACACAGCCACCTTTTGTTTTTGCACCGGATGCGCTGGTTTATTTCCGTCCTAGAGAGACTATGAGCGCTTATTTCAAGCAGTATTATCGTTATGCGCGGGGAGACGGCAAAGCAAATTTGTGGCGCAAACGGCATATCATTCGATACATCACCTATCTTGTTGCTGCACCAATCATTTTGCTGTTGAGTATCTTGATTCATCCGGCGTTTTTGCTGTTATTCGTTGTTGGTGGAGCAATTTACCTGTATCAACCGTATCGACGCTTACCGACTGTGATGCAGGATAATCCTGAGAAATCAGTATTTGCATGGATAGTTGCTATCGTGCTGATTCCGATTATTCGCGTAGCAGGGGATATAGCGAAAATGATAGGCTATCCGGTTGGATTGTACTGGCGTTATCAAAATAAGCCTCCGCAATGGCAAATCACAGAAGCGATTCAGTGAAATATGCTATGCTTGTTTCATAGGCAAACAGGGGAATACCAATGGATGAACGTTTAGTACAGGCAGCAGAACTTGCGGAAAATGGTCAGCTTGATGAGGCACATGATATTGTCATGGCAATTGTCGAAGCGGACAAAACCAATTTTGATGCCTGGTCTGCGCTGGTTGAACTGGCACAAAGCGATCTCGAACGGCGAACTGCTATCTATAAAATGTGGGGATTGCGTCCCGATGACCCTGAAGCGAATTTGCTGCTGGATAAACTTAAAGCGGGTTCATTACCTCCTCTCGATGATAGTGACGGAAATTTTTCATCGCGAAAATATAAAGGCAACAAAATAAAACCTGAAAAAGATTATTTTACAGTTGCGAGTGTCATACTCATTACCTATCCTTTTGCATTTTTTATTGGATTCGCCATCAATATCCGGTCTCTGATCGAAGCATATAATTTGAAGCGAGGTGGCGGTGTTGATATTCATAATACGGGCTGTTTATGGGCAGCACTGGTAGCAGGCTCTATTTTTTGGGGAACAATTATTCTCATTATTAACTTATTCACGATTTGATAAGGTTTATATCACTGTGAAGCGTTACCAGGCTGTATTTTTCTTGCTTTTTCTTAGTGTAAGTTCGCTTATTTCCGCCCAGACGACTAACTGTACAGGTGCGCCGGACTCGCGTCTGGTGATAGGTGAACAGGCACGTATTGTTGCGAATGGTGGTAGCAATATGCGAACCCGCCCGACACCGGATTCACCTCTTTTGACTATCATCCCACAAAATGAATTGATTCCCGTACTTGATGGTCCTTTTTGCGGCGCAGGATATGCCTGGTGGCAGGTGGACTATGATGGCGAACGGGGTTGGGTAGCAGAAGGCACAGGTGAATTTTACTGGCTTGCTCCGTATGTGATTCAACGGGCGCAGATTGGCAGAATGCGAATTGAGATTCAACCGGAATTAATCTCAGGTGTGCGTTTAGAACGATTATCTGAGCCGCCACGCAGTCAATTTGTGCTGGAAGGCTATCCGGTACTATCGAATGATATTGTGCCGTTTATCGTGATATTCGATGACATACCCGACGATATGCGAGTCCCTTCTAGTAATGCGATTTCACAACGGCAAAATCTCGATACCGGAGAGCGCTTTGTCGATTTATTTTTCACAGAAACACCCGCATCAATAGACGATTTCACATTGATTTATCATTATGTGGCGATCACAGAGGATAATCGTCTCATTGACGCTTATTTCCCGGTCAGTGTGGCAAATCTACCGCTTCCATATATGCCACCGGAAACCGATGTCGAAAGCTATCAAGCACAGTATTTTGAGGATACAGAAACGGCATTGGATGCTTTATCCGATAGCGATTTCATGCCAACATTGAGTCAGTTAGATGGGATTGTGCAGTCATTACAATTGAATGCCCCGCTAGAGGAGAGTGACTTGTTCACATATGACGCAGGTGGTATTCAATTTGACTACAATCCTTTGCTGGCAACTTCGATTACAGAGGAAGTCATCGCAGAAAGTGATATTCCACGCCATGTTTTGCTACGCTTCGGGGACTATCCCGCAGGTGAAGGCGTGATACGTGTTTACCGCACCGAAACATTATCCGGCAATACACTGGCAACCTTGCAACAGATTTTGAGCAGGCAGCCGGGCAATCCCCCACGAATTCCTGTACCATCACAGTTAGATGCACCTCTCAGCCGCGACAATCTTCTCTATCTTAATTTTGTGAATGGGGAAGGCGTGCGTTATCAGGCTCAATTTACTGAGAATAGCACGGTCTATAGTTATCAGGGCTTGAGCGAAAACGGCGATTATTTTGTATCGGTATTATTCCCGATTGAAGATAATTTCCCGCCGATGACGATTCTTGATGCGCTGGTTCAAAGTCTGCAAATCGGGGAATAAGTACAGAAATTCGCGCAGAGTCAAACAAAAGGGATTACAATTCGTGTAAAACAATAATCCAGGAAGGGAAATTAAGATGCGACGATTATTCATACTCCTCACTATCGTGTTACTGAGTTTGAGTGCCTGTAACACGGCTCAAGAAGCAACGGAAGCACCGGTGATAGAAGTGACTCCTGAAGTGACAGAAGCACCTGTAGCAGAAGCAACTGCTGAAATGACAGCTGATGCGGAAACAGTTGAACTCGCACAAAGTTATGATGTGCCATTCGCCAATGGTGGTCTCAGTTTTAACTATCCAGAAGGATGGGTTGTTTCCGGTGATTTTCCTGAACTGGGTATTCTCATCTCAACCAGCAGGGAACTGGTGAGTCAACCGTTCGACGGTGTGGTCACAGGGGATGATGTGTTTATTGATATTTTCTTCATTCCTGAAGCGAGCCTTGAGGTTGCATCACCGGAAGCTGTGTTGCAAGATTTGATTGATGATGTCGAAAATCCGGCAGGAACGGTTAGCGAAATTGAAACCCTGAGTATCAATGGCAAAGACGCTGCGATGATTACACTGCATAGCGACGGTGAGTCCGATGGTATTCAGATTACGATTGATTCCGGTGATTCCTATTCGCTGGTACTGGCATCTGTAGCCGATGGCAATATTGAAACATATCGCGCGACGATTGAAGCAATTGCAGGTAGTATCGACTATACCCGCGAATCCTCTGATTAATCTTCTACGGAGTGGGTGGGATAATTGCTCATCCACTCTTAGCAATTTGGAACGAATCCTCCTGAAATAGTGTATTAAAGCATAGATTATGCTACTCATTTAACAAAGAGAGATTGCTATGCTATATCGCCTTCTAACGACACTCTGGCTGATCTTTAGTTTGCCATTGTGGTCGGCATGTACATCATCCGGTGATGCAACAGTTGAGTCTATTCCAACAGAAATCACAGAATCAGCAACCGTACAGATTTTCCCGACAGTCACAGAGATTCCCGACCCGACGGATATTCCAGCAACAGCAACCGAACCAGAAACCGTTGAATCGGCACAGATTACTGTACCCGATTTAAGTGAAAGCTATGCCGGAGAAAATGAACTGGTCAATGCGTCATTGAGTGTTAATTATCCGGCAGGGTGGACAGCACAGGGCACAGGTACGCAATTATTGCTTGCCAGCGAAGACCCTGACAGTATCACGGCTGATAGTGAAGCGATTTTGATTAATATTGCGCCTATCGGGAGTGAAATGCTGGACAGTAGCACAGATGTAGAAAGTCTCGTTGCTCAGTCCATGCGAGATACCTTCGGGCAGGAGGTTGAAGTCATGTCAACAACGCTCAATGACATCCTGGCAGCTTATGCTATCACAAATTTTGAGGACAATAATGCACTGGTTTATGCACTACAGTTTGGAGAAAATTTCGTGATTTTGACTGCTCTCAAGTCACAGGCATTTACAGAAAATGATGAAGCCTTAATTATCGCGATTGCTGAAAGTATTGTCTATGATGCCGGGGAAATTCCACAGGGGGATGAATAGTTGCAGAATAGCTCCCGATAGCATACCATCGTAGCGCTTAAATTGATTCTATCGGGAGAGTAAATCATGCGTGTTGTTTGTATGGGTGAGTTGTTGATTGATTTTGTAGCCCTTGAAAGTGGTGTCACAGTTGGAGAGGCATCCGGTTTTCAGAAAGCTCCGGGTGGCGCACCTGCGAATGTCGCTGTGGCAGTAAAACGATTGGGACTGGAAAGCGCGTTTATCACACAAGTCGGAGATGACCCATTCGGACATTATCTGGCGGGTGTTCTTGAAAATGAAGATATTGATGTATCAGGAATTCGCTATTCAACAGAAGCACGGACAATGCTGGCGTTTGTCTCCTTGCGTGCAGATGGCGAACGAAGTTTCAATTTTTATCGTCATCCAAGTGCTGACATGCTGATGACTGAAAATGATATTGCTACCGATGTTATTGAACAGTCGGATTTGTTTCATTTTGGTAGTATCACCATGATTAGTAGTCCGGCAAAAGAAGCGACACTCTACGCGGCACAATATGCTCAAGAGCAGGGAAAATTGATTTCTTATGACCCGAATTTGCGTCTCGCACTCTGGGACAATGAAGATGCTGCCCGTGCTGGAATGCGCTCCGGTCTGGATTATGCTCATATCGTCAAAATCAGTGATGAAGAAGCGCCTCTCGTATTAGAGGAAGGCGAAACAGTGCCGGATTTGTTCAGGAAATTCGAGCAACTGGAACTGGTGATGCTGACACGGGGTTCAAATGGTTGCATTGTCTATCTGCGGGATGGTAGCACACATGAACATCCTGGCTATCAGGTGACATCAGTGGATACGACAGGTGCAGGCGATACATTCATGGCAGGGATCATTGTCGGTGTGCTGGAAGAACTTGATGGTAGCGGTGATTTCAGTGCAATTGATTTTGACTCTGTACTGACATTAGCAAACGCAGGCGGGGCAATGGCAACGATGGGGCGCGGGGCAATTCCATCAATACCGACACGCGCTGAGGTTGACGCTTTCCTCAAGTCAGTGTAATAATGAACGTTATACTGCTACGAGAATAAGGGTGTAGACATACCGTGACTTTTTCACGTTTTCAGATAGGAATCATCGCATCATTGTTATTTATTGTGGTTGCCTGTACGCCAACGGCAGATGAGGAATTGCCGACACTGGTGCGTCTTCCATCGGAGACCGCGACTGCTGAGACCGTGGCACAATCAGTAGCGACGCTTCCGGCATCGTTTACACCAACTTTCACACCGACATTGACACCTACGCTACATCCAAGTATCACACCGTCATTAACGCCGACTGTCACTGTGACACCCAGTGCAACTATTACTGATACACCAAGTCCGACAGCAACGGATGCACCAACATTATCACCGGAAGATCGTCCGATTCTGGCGTTTGCACTAACCGCCGCAGCCGCTACCGTTCTACCACCGGATTATCAAATTCCGGCATTCGGAGGCGCAGACATCACACTTGTGCCACAGGATACGCCGACATTACCTCCGGGTTTCCCGACAGCAATTCCTGCTTTGCCAACGAACGGAATCCCGATAGCCAATTCATGTTCAACCTCCCCGACAGGTGGATTCCAGACGATTTATCAGGGCAATCCTGATATTGCGAATCAACTCGGTTGTGCATCAGGGGCAGCACAAAATATTCCGGCGGCATGGCAAAATTTTGAAACAGGCATCATGATCTGGCTCAATGGTGAAATTCTCGTATTCTATTCTGTGAGCGATAGTTATCAAAGTTTGCCGGATACCTTTATTGAAGGGGCAGACCCCGAAACAAGCAGTGAAGTCCCACCTGCGGGATTATTCACGCCGATACGGGGGTTTCTCAAGATATGGGATGGCAATGACAATGTGCGAAATGGTCTTGGATGGGCAAGCAACACCGAACAGGGTGTCACGGCTACCGTACAAATATTTGGTAACGGGCGTATGATTTACCTGCCGGGACGAACCGATATGCTGGTACTCATTGGCACGAATCAATCAGGGACATATTTAGCCTTCCAGGGGTCTTATTGAGTGTTACGTATTAGCGTGATTGTCCTCGCTATTGTGTGGGGAAGTCTGTCGGTTGTGATTCTCGCTGTAACGGGCATTGCAAATTTTATCCCGACGAATGGCACGCTTCTCCTGACAAACAACATTTTTCTTGACCGTCTTGACCGTTTTGAAATTATCGACCTCAATCAGCGGATTCGATATAGCTTTAGCCCGGACGTACCCGAAGGCACACTGGATGTTTCGCTTGCGCCGGATGGACGCAAAATGGCTGTTGTCACTGTTGCCGACCGACAATTTAGCCTCTCAATTATCGGGATAGATGGTCAGCCAGTGATTGAACCTCTACTCACAAGTTATGCACTGGATTTTGAGGAAGTTCGCTGGTCAGAAAACGGGCGCTATCTCATGTATTATGATGCTTTTGCTGATTCAGATGCTAATATTTTCATACTCGACACAGCAACAGGCAATCTGACTGACATCCCCTCTTATGAAGGATTGCATCCTTCTGCCTCGTGGTCGCATGATGAACAGCAAATTGCATACACTGATATTCAAGCGGGGGAGACCACCTCACAAATCTGGATAGCTGACATCAATGGCGAAAATCGGCTGCAACTAACGGATAATGACCATTCTTCGTATTGTCCGACATGGTCACCTGATGGAGAGACAATTGCCTATATTGAAACGCAGGATGACGGGGACAATCTGCGCTATGTGACAATTGATGGCAATGAGGATGAGCGATATTTTTCCGGCACATGGAACATGACAAGCTGTCCATCATGGTCGAATAATGGGCGCTATTTGATATTTGTCTCGCTGGATTTGACGACTTATCAAACAGATGTTATCCGGTTGGATGTACTGACGGGTGAGGAAATATCACTCTTAGAAGTTGAACAAATAGTGAATCTGCAATTATGGCGTTAGACAGGTAATTTTTCTGCTGCTATTATCGTCTTCATCTATATTAGCATCGTTGAAAAGAAAGAGACACACTATGCCAGTACAGGATTTAACAATCGAACAATATCGCGAAGAATTTGTTGGTAAGCAAGAATTTCAGTTGATTGATGTGCGTGAAATTGAAGAATTTGAAGAAGCCCGTCTACCGGATACTGTCAATATCCCGATGAGCGAATTTCAGTCCCGTTTTGATGAAATTGATGAGGATGTGCCTGTTGTTCTCGTTTGCCGCACAGGTGGACGCAGTCAGATGGCAGGAGATTTTCTAAGCGCAAGTGGCTATGACAATGTGTATAACCTGTTAGAAGGCACAATGGGATGGCAACGCCGTGATTTGCCAACCGAACAGGGTTAATTGCCCGGAAAAACAGCGCAATATATAAGGCAGGGTGCTGAGGATAGCATCCTGTTTTTCATTGTATGAAGTTGGAAAAGTGGAAACTATTTATTTGCCAGATTTTGCTGGCTTACGCGAGTCATCATCCTGTTTCGCTTCATCCTGACGATGACGCAAGTCTTTCCAGAGTTGCCAGAAGCGTTTGTTGTTGATTGAAACTGAATCATCATGGGTGCTATTTTGTGGCATATTTTGACCACGATTGTAATAAGGGCGACGCGGACTGTTGTACATAGAACTCCTCCTGCGGACACATTCGGGATTAATAATTATTACTTCTTTAAATTCAGTTTACGCCTCTTAATGAAATGGCGTCAAGCATTCCCGAAAAATCGGGTAAATGGACTATTTGACTGCATTAAGCGCAAAAAAGGTCAGGAGAGTTTTTTATTTATCAGGGCAATTATTAGAGTTTCATAAATTCGGAAGATTCAATTTTGAGGAATGCCCATCACATGAATTGTGCCATCCTGTGCAACTAAAAAGAGACGTGTTCCATCTGAACTGATCGCAATCTGTCGTACAGCAAAATCAACGTCTAACTGCCGGGGGACTGTATCACCATTGAAGGCATTTTCAATATCCCACATGAAGAGACCATAGTCATCCGCCATCAGTAAATAGCTGCCATCATGCCCGATTGTCATATCAGCGAATGCCAGATTAGAGGAGCCAGTCAGTGTTAGCAGGAGATTGCCGGAAACAGGGTCATAAATTTCGGGCGGTTGTTCATCATCTGCCATGATAATTCTGTTGCCGTCGGGCGTATATTCCAGATATGTGCCACTCAAGCTGGAACGATTATAAATGCGGGTGGAATAGCGATACAGCATGTTGTCCACATCCACCACACGCAAATAATTACCGGGACGCAATGTCGCGACTTCCTCATCACCAGGATTATAGGCAAAAATCGTCAAACCATGTAAATCATAGACATCAACATATTCAAATGGTTCATCATTCAGATTCCATGAGCGAACCTGTGAGCCGCCTGTAATCAGACGATCATTCTGTGAACTGAATGCCATTCCACTGAGGTATTCGCGCTCAAATATGTAGGGGCTATCACTCAGATGCACATCGTCATCGCCATTAATGATTGCCTGAACATCCAGAATATTTACGACCGCATCAAAACCTGTAATATCATGTCCGAGTACTACCAGCATTGTCCCGCTACGATTGAAAATCACATCATGATTTCGTGTTCCCCAGGTTGAGAGATTGACGCGGCGCAGTAAATTGCCCGTAATCGTATCAAAAAAGAGGACAGAGCCATCCGTTGTGGTTGCTGCTGCTACGTTATCGGGTCCTGTGATAAAGGTTTGAATTTGCCCGAGTACAGGGGTATCTGTTGCAATTTGATTGATGAAATGTCGTCCATTGCGTTCAACAATTTCACTCACAGCAATTTGATTGTGGCTGATAATGATTGCCAGGCGATTTGTAGCAGGATGTAGCGCAATTGCCGCAGAAGGTTGTTCCAGAAGGGCATTGGTTTCTTCTACCTGATAGATTATCTCATCCACACTATCGTAGATATAGAGTTCATTATCATAGTCAATCAGGAAAATATTGCCTGTCCGGTGATCGCGTTGCATATGGACAGCCGATAGCAGGGTTTCCGGGACAGGGGTCGATAAAATCAGGTCAAAGCTATAACTATCATAGGCGGAAACAGTATCATAGGCACGGTCGTAGACTAAGAGAGAGTCGCCATCCTCAGAAAAAGTTCCGAAAGTGCCATAAATTGCCGTTGTTGTGGTTTGTGCTTCAAAATCACCTGTTAAATCAAAATCGACAATATTGATGAGTTCAGAATCATTATATGACCAGTCTACATCGCGCATCATCAACAGACGTAAATTATCGCCTTCAACATACCAATCAACGACGTTATAGGATTGCAATGCACCGGATTCAAAACGATCTATTAATTCGAGATTTGTACCATCAAACTGTAAAAGAGCAAAGTCGCCCGATTTATCACGGCTGACAATTCGAGATTGTCCGTCAACAAATGTGAGCAATTCGACCGGATTATCATGCACACCGGATAACGATGCAATCAGGCGTCCGGTTGCGATTTCACGGATTGCCATCGTACCATTACTGCTGGCAGTCACAAGATAACGCCCTTCCTGGCTGATTGACGTAGCAACAACATCACTTCCAACCAGTGACCATTCTCGCAGTAAATTCAGTTCAGCATCATAAACCCGGATTGTTCCTGTTCCGGTGACAATGAGGCGATTACCATCCGGCGACCACAAAACATGCGTGAGGAAACCATCTCCGAAACTGAATAATTCTTCAAGGTCTAAAACTGTTCCGGTGCTGATGGGATGCAAATTCTCGATTTCTGATGCTCTATTGGAGCGATTAACACCCGGGCGATTGACAGCGACTTCAAGCACGTCAAAGCCATCTTCTGCCGAGGGGTTGATTTGCCAGAGGTGAACTTCATCCCGTTGCATGATAGCTGCGACAAGATGTCCATCAGGATGCAAAACAGAGTAGACATCATGATTGAGTGCGCGGGATACCTGGAAAATGGGAATATAGGTTTCTGAGGAAAAATCCCATAGTGCGATAGAACTACGATTGTTGGAGATGAGAACCCGTCTACCATCATCACTCATTTGTAAGGGACTCAACCACTGGAATCGTTCAGGAAGGGTATAGTGATAGCGTTCGTTGAGCGTGTGGCTATCAAGAACGACCAGACTATCCCACCAGATGTAAGTCAGGTTTTGCCCGTTCACAGCGTAAGCGGATTGCAATGTCGGTGGCATACTGGCAAGTGAAAAATCATCCTGAGATAGATGTAATTCGCCATTTGCTTCCAATTCATAGATAAATGTCGCGGAATTATTCATTGAGGCAATTACATCACTGCCATCAGGACTGACTGTTAATCCCGAGACAAACATCGGCAATGATTCCTGCGAAACTGTGAGACGGTCTAATTCAAATAAAATATCATTGCGGACATCAAATACCACCAGATCACTATCAAGTCCTGCACTCAGGAGGCGATGACTGCGCTCTACTGGAAGCAAGACTTGAATCCGGCTTCGATGAGCATATTCAGTGTGGAGTAATTCGTGTGTATCCGTAGACCACAGGGTGATTGCGCCGTTACTATCACCAATTGCTAAAATTGCGCCATCATCAACGAAAGTCATCGCAGTGACGAATCCATTGAGTGATAGAGGAATACTCTCAATCAACTGGAGACGACTATCCAGCAGATAGAGATGTTCGGCATCAGCGACATAGAGATGATTACCATCAGGAGACCAGGCTAATTGTGTTAAACCATCCGCAGTTGCAACCGGTAAGGCAATACTATCGGCAGGGGTGGTGTTATCTATCTCATTGCGGTTCAGGGTAACAAATACAATGCTCGACACGGCTAATACAATCATCGCAGACACAATTGCCGTGAGGTAGCGATCAACAGTGCGCGGACGGGTACGCGGGGCAGGAACAAGCATAATCGGTTGTTTTGCCGGAGTTGCCTCTGGCTCATTATCTGTCGATGCTATGCCCGTTGACTGTTCGTCAAGTTGTTTGAGATTTTCCAGCAGTTCGTTCGCAAAATCATCAGGTGGATTCTGGCGAAACTGCATCAGGAAATCATCATCCCGCATTGTCCTCACCATCCCAATGACTACGCAGTTTATGCACCACACGATGAAGAATCGTGCCGATATTACTTTCTGACAGACCGATTGCGGAGGAGATAGCCCGGTTGGTCATCCCTGCACCATATTTGAGCGCGACAATTTCCTGTTCACGCGCTGGAAGTGTTTTTAACAAAGCATGAAGGCGTTCGAATTCGCGGCGTTTCTGTGCTTCGCCCTCAACACTATTGTCTCCTGCTACACTGCGAATCGCATCCAGAGAGACTTCTTTGCGCCGTTGTGAGCGTCGTAGATAATCATTGGCGACGTTACGGGCAATCGTAAATAACCAGGCTTCAAATGCCCCTAAATCATGTCTATATTGATGCCGTGCCCGCCATGCTTTCGTAAAGGTGGTTGAGGTTAAATCTTTGCAGAGTTCCTCATCGCCCAGACGATATCGAAAAAAATTGAAGATGCGCGGCATTTGTTCCCAATAAATCGCCTCCCAATCAAGCGGTTCATTTTCCGCCTGCGGGTTATGGCTATAGCCGGGTAGTGTCATAATCTTGTGTACACGCAATCCGATATGAATATTCAAATACTATTACGTTATTTGCTCTATAGTATCACACTCTGGCAGACGAATTGCCAATCATCGCTTGCCGCATTGTGCTATCACAATTAAGATGGTGTAGTATGCTACACAAATAAACCGTACCAACTTTCGGAGGAACTAGTCCCTATGCCTGGATTTGCCCGACAACAGCGTATCATCACCATGATGATACTTTTTAGCCTGCTCTTATCAGTGATGATTTCGACAACATTCGCCCAGGAAGATAATCTTTGCCGTGATACAGATGCGCCTTTCATTGAAGATGGCGAAACACTCACCGGAACACTCGACCCGAATTTTCCTGCTACCTTTTTCTGTTATGAAGGTGAACGCGCTACCGATGTAACGATCACCATTGAGCATATCTCAGCGAACCTGGATACTTTTCTATTTGTCGGTACACCATTTTTTGATGAAGAAGAGGGTTTTGTTGACCCTGAAATCTTATTTGCAGAGTCCCTGGGCAGGTCAGAATATGAAGGTACTGTGACTCTGAGTGAAGATGGCACGTATTTGATTGTCGTGCAGGGGGAACAAAATGTTCAGGGAGCATTCCTGATAACACTTGAAGAATCCGCCGGTCTATGCCTGGGTTGTGACCCTGATGACGCTGATAGTGAATCGGACAGTGGTGAGCCTCTTGAGTTAGATGAGCTCCTCCCGGGTGAAAGTGATTTATGCAACACGGTCATTTCACAGGACATTGCAATTGGTGAAACGGTTGAGGAGAGCACCGTTGACCTGATTTTCTATTGTTTCGATGCAACTGAAGGCGAGATCATTACTGTCGAAGTGACAAATGAGGATGAGATACCGTTGATCTTCGTTGTGGTAGATCGCTACTGGAGTTTTGATCCAAATGACACTTATGCACAGGGTTATGCAGAAGAAGAAGGCGAAACAGCTACAGGTGAGTTCCTTGTTCAGGCTGACGGTCGATATATGATTTATGTTCTAGCGGCTGAAGAAGGGGCAACCGGAGACTTTAGCATTACAGTGACCACATCCGAAGCCAATGTGTACACCTGTCAGAATGAACCTCTTAGCACACTGGTCAGAAGTAGCTGGGGAGTAACAGATGCGGATGGCAATACCATTCTTGAGATCAACTTTGGATGTGGTCAATTGATGGTTGTTAGTGTGATGGATATTCCGCAAGTCGTACCCTATAGCATTACGCAGGATGGCGAGTTATTTTTCCGCTTCCAGGATTATATTTATGTATCAGAATCTGTCAGTGAAACGGAATGGACGTTTGTATTCCCTGAAATCGGTCAAGAATACGTTCTCGAACCCGTATCGGAAGAAGATGCCTGTGCCGATGAGGATCTGTTCCTATTAGTGCAAGGGTCATGGTTATGGGAAGATCAAAATCAATCCATTATTTTTGACTTCACCTGCAATGGCATTGTCATTATTGAAGGACAGGGTGGTGAGCCGTTCCCTGCTGGCTATGTATTTGACGGTGAAGACATCAGAATTAACCTGGGACAGGATGTACTGATATTCAGCGACGTTAATCTGGACGAAGAGCGCCTCACTGCAACAGGAAGCGGCTTTGTGATAGAGCTTACGAACCTGCTATATGATCCAGATGCAGTTGATAGCGATATTGAGGCAGAAGCAACAGAAGAAGCAGATAGCGACTAATTGTGACACATGGCAAGGCGGGAACACTCCCGTCTTGCTAGGATTTTTTCTTTTCGTTGGCTAAAGCAGTGAAGCGCATAAACGCCCGTTCCTGCGGCGTCATATCAGTCGGGTATTCATGCTGATCATATGATTCTAAGATGCGGTATCCTTCTTTGATATAGCCACGAATGGTATGTAAACTAATGCCCATTTCATCAGCCGCGAGATGGGCTGGCATCCCCTCAATCACACAGAGACGAATCGCCTGACGGATACGATCTGTCATTTCAGGGTATTGACGTTGTTCCGGTAAAACATCGGCTTCGTAAACCCGTTGCATCCGTGAATCTTTGACAATGCGTGCGACACCCGGCGTAACTACAAATTCACGATTCAGCGCATAGACTACGGCCCAGGCAATTTGCATTCCGACTTCGTGTTTGAGCAAAAATGCGCGTGCGCCAGTATCCGCAACCGATTCAATCAAACGGGGAGAATTAGTCTGTGAGAGGCAAACAATCATGCCATCGGGGACAAATTTCTGTAAATCGTCGAGTTGTTTGTGGACATGGTCAAGGTCACCGAGATGGTCGGCATCCACGATGAGCACATCCGGCAATTCAGCAACCGGAATTTCCCGTAAATAACGCCAGAATTCATCGAGGTCGGTTGTCATGAAGGTGACACGGGTGCGCCTATCCCAGGCTAGATACCCGTTGATGGATTGCATAGCATAGTAATCCGTATCCAGAATGACAACTTTAAGATTGATTATCCCAATTCCGGGCATAGTATTCGCCTGTTTTCGTATTGATCTCTAATGCTAATATATGACTAAAGTCCCCGTGATGCAACTCTTTAATGGATGATGGAGAGGACTCTATCAAAATTGAAACAGGGTACACAATTGATCTGTACCCTGTTTGATATTTTGCCTTAGAGAATTTGAGAGAGGAAGAGTTTTGTACGTTCGTGCTGTGGATTCTGGAAGAAATGTTCCGGTGTGCCGACTTCGACAATATGTCCGGCATCCATGAAAATAACACGGTCGGCAACTTCGCGTGCAAAGCCCATTTCGTGTGTGACAACAATCATGGTCATACCACTGGTTGCAAGTTCTTTCATTACATCGAGCACTTCTTTAATCATTTCGGGATCAAGCGCTGATGTGGGTTCATCAAAGAGGATGATTTTAGGTTGCATCGCCAGCGCACGGGCAATCGCCACACGCTGTTGCTGTCCACCGGATAATTGTCCCGGGTATTTGTTTGCCTGATCCGGGATGCCTACACGTCCTAACAGGCTATGTGCGATTTCTTCGGCTTCTGCTTTCGGGCGACGGCGCACATGACGTTGTGCCAGGGTAATGTTCTCCAGCACAGTAATATGCGGGAAAAGGTTAAATTGCTGGAATACCATGCCTGTTTCACGGCGAATGGCGCTAATGTTACGAACATCGTTGGTGAGTTCGATGCCATCTACAAGAATATCACCCTGTTGATGCTCTTCCAGGCGATTAATACAGCGAATCAGCGTGGATTTACCAGACCCTGATGGTCCGATAACAACAACCACTTCGCGTTCCTGCACCTGCAAGTCAATGTCTTTCAGTACGTGAAATTCACCGTACCATTTATTCATGCTACGAATTTCGATAACGGCATTTTCGCCAATTCGATTCATTTCATTTTTTTCTTTTTCATCAATCATAGCCATAACTCCAGATTAATTTGTGCTGAAAAGGAGTGCCAGAAAAGACACTCCCGGTGATTTTCGTTTACATACGGCGTGTGCTACCCGAACCACTGGCTTCCAGCAAGCGGCTGACATAGGACATCACATAGCTGACGACGAAGAAAATGATTGAGATGAAGAGCAAGCCTTCGAGACGTGTGCCGAAGAATTCACCCTGAACAACCATTGAATTTACGAAGCCAACCAGATCAATCAGACCCACGATAGCAACCAGTGTTGTATCTTTGAAGAGCGAGATAAATTGACCAACGAGTGCCGGAATCACTGCACGCAATGCCTGTGGCAGGGTAATCAGTGTGATTGATTGCCATGCGTTGAGACCCAGCGCCTTTGCTGCCTCTTCCTGACCGGGTGGGAGTGATTGCAAGCCACCACGAACATTTTCTGCGAGGTAGGCGGCACTGAAAGCAATCGTTGCGACTATCGCACGGTAACTCCCCGGAACCTGATTGAATTCAGGGTTAATCAGGGGGATGAAGAGTTGAGCAAAGAATAGCACTGTAATGAAAGGTGAGCCACGTACAAGCTCGATATAAGCCGTACAGAGATATTTGATTAGCGGTAAATCACTGCGGCGTCCGAGTGCAAGACCAACGCCTATCGGGAAAGCAATGATAATACCATAAACCGTCAACATCACCGTCAGTAAGAGACCGCCCCAGTTTCTTGCATCAGAGGGTTCTAAGAACCATTCTGTATCCAGAGTAATCGGTGGCGGGAGATTGATATTTACCTGTGCTGCGATTGTCTGGATAGCATTTGCTACATCCCCGGTCAGCCCTAATACAATCAGGGTCAATAGAGCGGCAATGCCTCCCCATAAAACAAAATTGGTCTTTACGTCTTCGCCAGCGACATGCAATTGCTGACCGTAAAATCCAGCGAACGGTATGATGATGATGCCTGCCCATACAAGAAAACGCGGTACAGCAGCAGCATCAATCGCCAGAGGGAGAATTGTTAGCAAATTGAAGAGATCAAAATCACCTGTCAACACCAGTACATTGACAAATGCGTAGTAAATTAAGAGACCAACAATCAAAATTAAGGGGATACTCAGAACACCCGGTATCTGGAAGGATTGTCCCGATAATCTGCCACTTTGCCCGAGTTTGAACATAATGTAGGCAACACAGAACATTGCTGCAACCAGTACCCACATCAAAACGCTATACAGGTAGATGCCGTTGATAAGAAGCCAGAGGATGACAGGGATTGACCCCAGTAAATAACTCGCGAACTTGCTGGCGAGTGCCATGCTCCATTGCATCCGTATCACTTCAGCAGCAACGTATCCAGCAATCCCGATCAACAGGACAATGGTGACATAATTGCCGATGTCTGTGAAGAATGGTGACACATAGGTTCGTAGATAATGGTTGAGAGGGCGTTCACCACGATACTGATTACGGATAATATCTATAAATGGCAATTCTACGCCATCAATTACCGGTTCGCTAACATCACGTCCTTCGATGATGAATCCATCAGGACGACGGGTGAAAGCTGTTGCGATGTTCGATTCACGTTTAGCCGAAGGATAAATCCCCTGAACATCCAACAGTGCGATGCCTTCTGTACCTGTAAACCCGACCTGTGCTTCATCAGCTGCGGTATCGGTAGCAGCAGTTGCGTCAGTTTCAGCAGTTTCATCGAGGACAAAGACTTTTCGTAAGACGTACCATCCATCAGCAGGGAGTGTTGCTTCAAAAACATCGTCATTCGTCGTTAATACAGTACTTGAAATAACTTCCGGTGGTTCTGTTTCCGGGTTGAGAATTTCAACCAGCACCGGAATTTGATTGAGATTGTAGTATTCGATGACCTCGGGCTGTTCTTCAAATGCTTCGATAGCCGCGCTGTATTCGTCAAATTGTGCCTGTGTCAGTACCGGGACTTCCCCTGCGGCTATTGCTTCATTATGCGCTGTGACAAGTTCGGTATATTCATCATAGGTCGCTATATCTTCAAGGCGATTTGCAGAGAGATTTCTCAACAGGTTAGCCACATCAGAAACGAAGCCATTAAGGTCTCCCAGTGTCTCAGGCGAGGCAATCTCTTCAGATGCAAAGCGGATCGTGATTTCATCACCTGCTTCGCCGATAAAAGCAATTTCATCGAAGGGTGCTTCAGAGACCTGAGCAACAGCGATCTCGACATTGCCCGCGCCTGTATACCAGGAGGGTAAGTCCATTGTTGAATTAACAACAGGAGGCAATATCTGTACCGTCAGAATAATGACGATGATAGAAATCAACATCGTGCGGGCAATCTGACGTACCCAGACGGCAATTGCAGCCCCCATCGCAAAGACAGAAATATAGAGTGTCCATGTGGCACGCCATTCGAAAGATGCTTCATAGCGTCCGAGCATGAAATTGCGGAAGTTTGCTGTCACAGAGAACCAGTTTGCATCCCGGACAACCCAGGTTGAGAGCCCGGTAATACTGAAATAGATGAGCGCAAGACACATCAGTGTCAGTATTGCATTGAGGGTAGAATTCGCGAGATTTTCACGAATCCACTTGAGAACCCCTGTTTCGAGCGCCGGAGGTGGTTTAGCTTCCGGTTCATGTTGACTGACAAAGTAGTTTTCGGGTCTGTTTTGTTCGTTTTCTGCCATCATGACCCCCTATCGTGTAACCAGTTGGAAACGACTATTTACGATATTCATCACGAGCGAAATAATCAGGCTCAGTGTTAAGTAGACGACCAGAATCAAGAAGAATCCGGTAATTGATTGACCTGATTGGTTCATGATTGTTTGACCGACTTGATATGTATCCGAGAAGGCAATCGCGGTTGCCAGACTACTATTCTTGGATAGATTGAGATACTGGTTGCCAAGAGGCGGTAAGATAACACGCAACGCCTGTGGCAAAATAATCATGCGGAGCGTTTGCGGTGTCGAGAGACCGAGTGCTCTCGCAGCTTCGACCTGTCCCCAGGGCACTGCCTGAATACCAGCACGCACAATTTCACCGATATATGCCGAGGTATAAATGACCAATCCGAGTAGTAAGGCGGCAAAGTTGGGTGAAATCGATGAACCGACAAGGACACGGGTTCCGAAGCGGTTGAGTTCGGGTACCTGGACAAGAACAGGTTGTTCGGTGTCATAGATAGCCATTTCAGTTTCATCAAGCAGACCTTCTTCACGTACCTGTGATAGAGGCACAGTCTGTTGATCGTCGCCCTCACCGATTGTAATTTCTAAATCGGGGGGAATAGGTCGTGAGGCAATCCCCCATGCAATGACCCCTACCAGAATAACAAGGGCAGTAGCATAGACTGTTCGTGGAATGTCTGCTCCGGTACGGTCAATTATAGTTCCCCAGTAAATGAAGAGACCTACTGCCACAACCAGACCAACAAGGGTAATTACCCCGAACAGGAAGAAATTAGGAGTAAAGGATACACCGGGTAATGCGAAAACATTGGGGCCGAAAATTGCTGCCGGAGCAACTTCGCCGTAAATAATACGTGCATCTGCAATAATATTGGTAGCAGTCAGACCATCAAGCAATATGTGCCCGATGAGTTGTGCGACCAGCATCGCTCCTGCGCCCGCAATTAAACCTTCGTAATTTGACGGCACCAATTTGCGATAAACAGCAAAAACAGCGCCAACCCCGATCAGCCCGAGTAAAACAATTACGACATAATTGTAACTGAGGAAGAAGGCTGCTTCTGCAATGAGAAAACCGGTCAAAAAGCCATTGAGCAAGCGTCCGGGAGCGTTAAAGCGCCAGATGAAAATTGCTGCTCCAATGAGCGCAAATAAATACGGGAAATATCGCAAGGGAACAATCATGACTGATTCGTTGGGGATTGTGATATTCGTGGAGGGTAAACTCAGCCAGAATACAAAATACCAGAAAATAAGCTGAATCAGGAGCGGGGTGTTCCGCAAAAATTCGACATAAGCCCGTGAAATGACCCGTACAAGCCAGTTGGGACTGAGTAAGAAAATACCGAGCAAAATACCAAGCACTGTCGCGAGTACCAGACCGATTGAGACAACCTGTAAGGTGTTAATCACACCGACAATAAAGGCATCACCGTAACGCGAATTAGACGAGTACCAGTCAGGCGACTGATTGATACCGAAGCCAGCGCGTCTGAATAAGAAGTCAAAGGTCGGTATTGCTGCTGCATCAACCATGCTGTTATAGACGTTGATGACCAAAAATTTGGTCACAAATAAGATAATCGCAACGAACACAATCTGCCAGAATACGCGGATAAAACGCAGGTCACTGAAAAAATCACGATCTGCCATACCCCGGTAGTCAGGATAAAACTTCCAGTGTCCTAACATGAGCAAAAGCATAAATGACAGCATTGCAATGCCAGCGTAAGTGCCGTTGGAAAAAATAATTGCTGCAACCAGCACCTGTCCGACACCGAGTGTCAACAAATTGCGATAGCCATTGATACGCAATCGCCAGGTATCAATTACACTCGCTAAAGCCCATGCCGAGAGAATGATGGGAATCAATAATCCGACAACGACAATAATGACCACGCTGAGAATAAGCGGATCGACTGACCCGGTCAATATTGAAGCATCGAAATTATAGAGAGAAAAGTCTCCGAGGTAGACGGATTGAATTTCGCCTGTTGCGATGTATTCACCCAATCCAACTGCTGCGAAGCCCCAGAGAAAGTATGAGACAATGAGAACGACAAACCATTGTAAGCCTATTAAACCGAGCACAAGCGGGAAAAATAGGGGTTTACTACCGGATTCGTTGTCTATCAGGTTGTTATTAATGGACGCATCTGATGCCATATGCGTATTCCTGGACTAATTTATTACAGATGATAACAAGAGAGCGGGATGATGAAGACTCAGCACCCCGCCGAAAAACTAAACTATAGTTCGGTCAGACCGTTGCTTAACGGAATGGTGGAGCGTAAATCAAACCACCGTCTGTCCAGAGTGCGTTTGGTGAACCAGCACGTTCCAGACCGAGCGGAACAAGGTTACGATCGTAAACTTCACCGTAGTTACCAACCTGGCTAACAACAGTCACAACGAAGTCATTTGGAATACCGAGGTAGTTACCGCTATCGTTGTTGCCTGAACCGAGCAGACGCTGGATGCCTGGATCTTCGCTATCAACGAATTCCATAACATTCATGCTGTCGATGCCATATTCTTCAGCATTAACCATACCGAAGTGTACCCATGCAACGATTTCAGCAAACTGAGGATCGCTCTGTGGTGACAATGGACCGAGTGGTTCTTTTGACAGTGTTTCGCCAAGAATCATGTATTGTGAAGGATCATCAGCAGTTGCATGAATTGCAGCGATACCGGATTTATCTGTTGTCCAGCTTTCGCAAGCACCACTGAAGAATGCTTCTACTGTACTCGGGTTGTCGGGGAATACCAGAATTTCGATATCGAGACCATTTGCTTCGACAAAGTCGGTGATGTTCAATTCGGTGGTTGTACCGGTCTGAACACACATTGAACTGCCATCGAGTTCAGCAATGGTGGTAACGCCGAGATCAACACGTGTACCGACACCCTGACCATCGTAGAAGGTGGTAGGACCAAAGATTGCGCCCCAGGTGGTGTCACGGCTGAGTGTCCAGGTGGTGTTACGTACCATCAGGTCAATTTCGCCGGATTGCATAGCAGCTTGACGTTCGCTAGCTACCAGAGGACGGAATGCTACAGCTTCGCTATCACCGAGGACAGCAGCAGCAACTGCACGACAGAAATCAACATCGAAACCGCTGAATTCACCGGCATCGTTGACAACACCAAAACCTGCGAGGGTCTGGTTAACACCACAAATGAGCTCACCGCGTTCGATAATGCGGGAGGTGACGGGACCCAATTCAGACTGTGCTGTGGTCATTGAGCCGAAACCGACTGCGAATACCGCAACCAGTACTACTGCGAGTACAATACGAGACAAACGTTTCATATGTGACTCTCTCCTATATAAACATAAATGTATATTCTGCGTCTTTTTACGCAGTTAGTGTTTTTAACATATTCATCACTATACGGCAAATATTTTTTAACAATTGAGCGAAACTGTCTCATAGTTTTCTCATATTATGGGTATACATACTTAGATATGACCTGTTTTTATAGCAAAATCACACAACTTAACTGTCAATTTATTGTGAATATTTAACAAATTTTAAGCGATTTGGTGATATTTGAGAGCAATATCCAATTCATGCCATTCTTGCCCGGAATAATTACAGAAAGCGTTTGTGCATTTTTCCACAATTACAAATTGCCAGAAAAAAGTTGAAAACTTTAGCCAATCAGCACATAATGAGTGTGGTTCAAAAATAATTTTAAACGACAGGATAATTTCAAATGGTTACTACAATGAAAGTTCTGGAACGGGCTGATGTGCCACAGGAGCAACGCTGGAATGACAAAAGTGTCTTCGCAAGCCGCGAGGCATGGCAGGAAGAATTCGAAGCGCTCGGTGCTGAATTGCCGAAATTAGGTGAATTTGAGGGTAAATTGGGTGATAGTGCGGATACCCTTGCAGATTTTTGGGAACTGCAAAGCGCTTTGCGTCGTCGTATGCTGAAATTACGGAGCTATGTCGGCATGAGTACATCGGTTGATAGTGCCGATGGCGAAGCGAAAGCCATGATGGGTCAGATGTTTGGCATGTTCGGGGTCTACAGTCGCAACACATCATTTTCTACCCCGGAATTGATTGCTCTAGGCGAAGAAACTTTGTTGCAATGGGTCAAGGACAATGACCGCCTGAGTATCTATGAACGACAGGTCAAAGAGATGTTTCGTCAGGCAGAATATACCCGTTCATCAGAAGTTGAACAGGTGATGGGGATGCTGGGCGAACCTTTTGGCGGAACACAGAATGCTTACAGCGAATTGAGTAACACCGATTTGCAATTCGAGGATGCCGTTGGTAGTGATGGCGAACCCTTCCCTGTCAATCAGAGTAGTATTCGCATGGTTAAAGGCAGTACAGACCGTGAGATTCGCCGGACAGGATGGCAAAATTATAATAAAGGCTATCTGCAATTTAAGAATACGTTCGCCGCGACTTACCTCACCAGTGTCAAACAAAATACAATGCAAATGCGTGTACGGGGCTATGACAGCGTATTGCAGATGATGCTGCATCCTTATAATTTGCCTGTGGATGTGTTCCATAATTTGATTAACACGTATAAGAAAAATCTCCCGACATGGCATCGCTACTGGGAAGCAAAACGTAAAATTCTGGGTGTCGATGAAATTTTTGATTACGACATCTGGGCGCCATTGACCGAAAATGAACCGCAAATCGACTATAAGCAGTCAGTTGATTGGGTTGCAGAAGGCATGAAACCACTCGGGGAAGATTATGTCAATGCGATGGTCAACGGTTGCCTCGAAGAAAATTGGGTCGATTGGTCGATGAATAAAGGCAAGCGTCAGGGGGCATTCTCGAACGGCTCATATGATACGCATCCCTTTATCATGATGAGTTTCGATAATCAATTGAGCGGAATGAGTACCCTCGCCCATGAACTCGGTCACTCGATGCACAGTTACTATTCCCGCAAAACACAGCCGGAAATTTATGCAGGTTATTCGATGTTTGCTGCTGAAACTGCCAGCAATTTCAATCAGGCAATGACACGTGCTTATCTATTTGAACAAAATGATGACCGTGATTTCCAGCTTGCTCTGATTCAAGAGGCGATGGATAACTTCCACCGTTATTTCTTCATTATGCCGACGCTGGCACGTTTTGAATTTGAGGTTCATGAACGTCAGGCAGCCGGAAAACCACTTACTGCCGATACATTGCTGCAAATCATGAGTGAGTATTTCTCGGAAGGCTATGGCGATACCCTTTCCCATGATGCAGACATCACAGGTATCACCTGGGCGACATTCGGGCATCTGTATCTGCCATACTATACATTCCAGTACGCGACGGGTATCAGCGCGGCACATGCGCTGGCGGATAAAGTTCGTTCAGGTAATCCGGCAGATGTGGAAAATTACCTGAAATTCTTGAATGCTGGTGGTTCAGTTGACCCGCTTGATGCACTCAACATGGCGGGTGTCGATATGCTGTCACCCGAACCGATTGAAACCACATTCGAGGTATTATCACAGTTGGTTGACCGTCTCGAAAGTCTTGTTTAGGCTTTTTGCAAAATCGTAAAACGTCGCTTGCCCGCAGTCTCATGTTGAAGTCGTTTGAATTGAGGGTAAGCGGCTTTTTGTTTTTTGTCGCTGATGATGGCGATAATACCTCCATCCACTAAAGCATCATATTGCACGTGAATTAAGTCTTTTAGCGGATTCTCTGAATTGGTAATTTGCCATTCTGTTGCATCGCCATAGGGAACATCACAGATAATCAAATCGACTGTTTGAGGGACGCTCAATTCCAGGGCATTTGCACGCCAGGTGGATGTTTCTATCGCTTTCGCGGGGATTTTCTCTCTAAGACGATTCAGGCTATCCAGCGCATCTTGATGAGATTGCTTTCCGAATTGATTGGCTAAATCTTGCAGGGATTCTTCGCGATTTTGTAAGCCTTCATGTGTGAGTAATTTGAGGTTATCGGAAGCAAAATCAACAGCATCGGGATTAATGTCTGAGCCATACAAGGCAGCAATTTTATCCCCATGTAAAAAACCGATTGTGGTCAGCAGGTAGCCAGTCCCGCAGCAGGGATCATATACACTCAGGCGTTTGTCGTCAGGGAAATAAGCGGCACATCGCTGAAAAATTTCACTTGCTAATCTCACAGGGAATGATGTTCCACCACTCATAGATAGAATAACCCGTCCGGCAGCGTAATCTTCATAATTTTGTTTTTCGGTTACATAACGATATTGCATCTTTTAACCTGTTCATAAAGGATTTCGGAGATGCGAGTAGTATACTTCATGTCTAAAATCACAAAATAAGGAGCAACTATGGTGTTCTCTAACGCTGAAAAACTTGAGCAGACTATCCGGCAGAATCGATTATTTGAAGTTCCTGTAAGCTGGTCTGATGAGTTGATTTTCCCCTATTACGATGGTCTATCATTGCCGAATGTCACCCATTCGATTGCTGAAATACTCGGCATTCCATTTGAAAATAGCAAACCACTATCACCAGATGTCTGGCAGAGCAATGTTCCACAGGCAAAACGGGTTGTCTTATTTTTGTTGGATGGTATGGGGTATAAGCATCTCAATAATTTGATGGCAGAAGATAAAGAACTCCATGATGCTGTTTTGGATTTAAATATGGGACGGGATTTTGTGCCATTGACCTCTGTCGCGCCGAGTACAACAGCAGTCGCATTGACATCTTTATGGACAGGAGCGACACCATCTGAAACAGGCATCACCGGGACATTGATGTTTTTGCGTGAATTATCCCTGTTAAATAACATGCTGACCTTTACACCCCTTTTTGGACGGCATCCACAGGATATTGTTGCCGATTGGGGCATCAAACCGGAAAAAGTCGTTAAGTCAAAAGGACTCTATCAGCATTTAAAAGAAAAGGGTGTTCCGGGCTACATCGTGACGCACAAGCAATATGTCGGTTCAGGCTTATCCCGTATTTTGCATCGTGGCGGCGAGAATATTATCACACATAAGGGGCAGACTGATTTTCTGTTGCAGGTTGAATCTACACTGATAAATACACGGGATGAGCATTGCTATGTCGGGATTTATTGGGATGCGATGGATGCACTGGCACATGAATATGGGGTAGATAGTCAAGCTGTGACCAATGAAATTCGGGAGAAAATTTTTGCACTGCGTGATTTGTTATCCCGTAGCGATATTATGGGTGATGATACACTCTTTATCCTGATGGCAGATCATGGTCATGAGAATGCCACAACACGAATTGATCTCAGACAGGATGAGGTTTTGTTTTCAGCCATGCAAATGAGTTTATCTGGCGATGAACGTCATGCTTATATGTTTTTGCGTCATGGCACAATGGATGCTGTTAAAGAGCGTATCGAATCACAGTATGCTGATTCATTGACCTATGTTGAATCACAAAAAGCTATTGAAGCAGGTTTTTTCGGTCAGAATCCCGCACCGGAACTGATTCACAGGGTCGGCGACCTGATTCTATTGCCACGTTCAGGCTATATTTTATCTGATCCCTATCTCGGTTCGTTGCCTATGATTAGCCGTCATGCCGGGTTAACAGACTATGAAATGTTAATTCCGTTCATTTATAAACTTTCGTAATGACAAATGTTATAATACAATAGGCAAACAAAGTCGTGTCATTTAATCCTTTTCGTTATAAAAGGATGATAGACTATGCGATGTCGTAAGCCTTGATTATTCTGTCCGATCATTGGCGTTTGAGAGTTTTATTATGAAAAGGTCTGCCCCCGGTCAAAATAGTACACACAACAACGGGTTTGACGCGCTGTTGTATGAACGAATGCTCGCAGTTAGTCGTTCAGCCATTATAAGTCTGGATGCTAACTTACGCATCATAAGAGCAACACCCGCCATCGTTAAATTAATCGGCTATGATGTCAGTGATATCACCGGAGAATATTACTCCGATTTAATTGCGCGGGAGTACCGGAATCCTTTCCATAACCTTCTTGAAAAGAATGAAAAGATACAACTGGATTACCCTCTGGTTCACGCTAATGGTACGTATGTATGGGTACATCATAGCGGGGAACAACCTGGCAGTGATGTTGCGGCTTACGATTTCATCATTCAGGACATCAGCCACTATAAAAAACCTCAGAATCAAGTCGAAGAAGACCGTAATCTGTTGACAGGCATCATCAATAATTTGCCAGCCGCAATCCATGTTGTTGATACTCAGGGCAAATACATTTTTAGCAATCAAGCTTATGCGGATCTACTGGGCAAAGCACATCCAGCGAAAGTGCTAGGCTTGACCTATCAGGATGTATTTCCCGACACACTATACCCGCGTTATCAAACACAGGATCACGAAGTCATCACACGGCGACGTAGTATCATTCATGAGGAATTGTTCTACCGTGATGATGGCACGGAACTCTGGTTGAATGTCACCAAAATGCCGATGTTCGATGCAAGCGGCGGAGTCAGTGGTGTCATTGGCATTGCCCGTGATATTACAGGGGAACGACAGTCTCAGGAACGCCTTGCCGATAGTGAAGCGCGTCACCGTGCGCTGCTGGATGCTTTGCCGGATATGATGTTTGTTGTCCGGCGGGATGGAACAATCACTGAATTCCGCTCGACCCCGGAAGTTGCCTCTCTCGGGATTGATGAATCGGTCGTCGGCAGGCATATCACAAGAACACTTTTCCCGCAGGCACTTATTGATGAAACAGCGCTCTACATGGACATTGCGCTAGAAATGCAATATGTTCAGTCTTTCGAATTCAGCAAGAAAACCGGCGGCGCAGAAGAACATTACGAAGCGCGATTGCTCCGCCTGAACGATGATGAGGTGATGGGGCTGGTACGCAATTTGACACCTCTCAAACGGATTCAGCATGAATTGAGTCGTCATATTGAAGATTTGACGATTGTGCGTCAGGTAAATGTCGAATTATCCGCGAATCTAAATATCAATTATGTGGCACAATTAGCGCTGGATGCTGCCCTACGGTTGAGTAATGCACAGGCAGGGTATCTGGTGATGGTACTCCCAACAGGGGACTTGCAACGTAAAAGCGTGGTCGGACAATATGATCTTCAGAAACTTGATGAGACACTGGTTAATCGTACAGGCATCTTACCGCGTGTGTTGAAAAGTGGTCGTCCCGAATTGATTTTTGATGTGCGGACAGATAAAGATTATAGTCCTTTGCTAGAACGAACCACAGCCGTGATGGTTATCCCGCTAAACTCAAATGAGCATATTGTGGGTGCGCTGGTACTGGAAGCCCGTTCGGCAGAGCGATTCTCACATGAGCGTTTCCAATTCCTGCAACTCATCACAGGGCGTATCGCGGCTTTCCTTGATAACGCCATGTTGCACCGTCAGAAACAGGAGCAATACGAAGAAGTTCTCTATCTGGAGCAACTCAAAACCGATATGATCCGCATTGCCAGCCATGACCTCAAGAATCCACTGGCGGGTATTATGGGGTATATTGAAATGCTGCGGATGGATGTTCAGGATAAACTGACAGAAAAAGAACGCAGTTATCTTGACCGTGTCGAAGTTGCTGCCAAGAAAATGGAACGTATCACCACTGGCATTCTCTCTCTGGAACGGATTCAACAGCTATCCGAACAACAATCGCGAGAAGTGGTCAATCTGAGAGAACTGGTTCGGAAAAGTGTATCCGAACAGATGGATTTTGCCGTGCGTAGCGAACAAAAGCTGCATCGCCATCTCCCGGAAGATTCGGTTGCTATTCAAGCTGACCCTCTGCAAATTCATGAAGCAATCTCCAATCTGGTACATAATGCGATTAAATACACGCCGAAGCATGGTGAAGTCAATGTTAGTCTGGAAGTAGCGGATGGCATTGCGAAAGTGCGGGTGGCGGATACAGGTTATGGTATCCCTGAAGATATGCAAGAACGCCTATTCTCACCGTTTTATCGTGCGAAAACCAGCGAAACCCGTTTCATTGAAGGCACAGGCTTAGGTCTACATCTCGTCAAGAATATTGTTGAGCGTCATGATGGTAAGATGTGCTTTGAAAGTGTCTATGGTAAGGGAAGCACCTTCGGCTTTGATATTCCCTGTATTCCTTATGATTTTGAGGAAGACAAATAAGCATTAACCTGTGTTGTGGTTAGAAAATCACGACCAATTACACCAGTCGAGTTATTATCGCATATACTAAGTTTGAACGATTACATCAAAAGGATTCTTACTATGGTCACATTACGTCGCATCGGGGTTGTATCTGCCGGACGGGTTGCTTTTTTCTTCGGGTTCGCAACCACTATCGTTAATATCGCCTTCGCTCTGTTCATGATTGTTGTGGTTCAGGGTGTTCCGATTTCTGTCTTTCCACCGGACATCTGGTTTCAACTGGCACTCAATATCCTGCTGAGTAGTGCGATTATGGCTGTTGGTGCAGGTTTATTCGCATTTCTCTATAACCTCAATTCGGGAATCGGTGGTTTAAAACTTGAATTCGAGATGCAGGGTGGCGAAAAACGCAAGAATGACTTCAAACAACAGGTCGATATTCTTGATGACGATGATGATGACGATGTAGATATCGAAATTGAATAGATACTGGTATGGCGAATTGTAACTGATTCGCCATTTTTATTATGTGTCTTCTGATGTCAGGTCATCAATACGTGGCAAGGTGACAACGAAGGTTGTTCCTTCATTCTCTGTGCTTTCAAAAGAAATTTCACCGCCGAGGGTATCAATACAGGATTTGGCTATGGATAGTCCGAGACCTGTCCCTTTAATATTGCCTACATTACGGGCACGATGGAAAATTTCAAATAGTTTGCGCTGATCTTCCTGCGGGATACCGATACCGTTGTCGTTTACAAGTAATCTCAGACCTGTATTATCGACAACATATTGAATCTCAACCTGCCCATTTTCCCCTGAATATTTCATTGCATTTGAAATAAGATTCATGACAATAAAGCGAAGGAGTTGTATATCCGAAACGATGCTATTTGTCTGACCAGCATGTTTTACAATAATTTGCTCAACATTCGCGTAATTTGATTTCAAGTCTTTTATGACATCATCCAATAAATCTTTCAGATTGACTGTAGATGGTTTAATGAGGTGTCCGACCATCACTGATCTGTTGATAAATGTCACATCGCTGATAAGGTCATTCAGGCGCTTGACCTGCTGTTCGATTCGTTCCAGTCGTTCGGAATATTCTTCACGGGAAATATCATCATACTTCATACGCATCAGCCCGGATGAAGACAATATAATCGACAATGGTGTTCTAAATTCATGAGATACGATTGAGAGAAAGTTGGATTTCATCTTATTGAGTTTTTTCTCGCGTTTGAGTGTTGCCTCTAGCTCATCCTGCTGGTGCTTCCGTTCAGTAAAATCTTCAACGGTGAAAATAATCTGACTGATTTCTCCCTCTTCATCAAACACGGGCATCCCGTTTATGGCTAGATAAATACGTTCCCCATCCGGTTTTTCTATGGCATGGCGTATATCCCACACTGGCTTTTTCGTTTGCATCACCTGCACAAATGGTTGCTTTTCATCTGCCCAGGGATTGCCATCGTAGTCAGTATGTTTCCATGCAGGGGCGTCATAGGTACGTGAGGTAATATCTTCTTTGTGGATGCCGAGGACTTCTCCAGCACGTTTGTTAGCGAGTGTAATCTGTCCGTCTTTAGACACCATTGTAACTGCTGATGGACTCAACTCCAGAATTTTGGCGATGAAATCCCGTTCCTGTTGCAGTTCAGTCTGCGCTTGTTTCATCTCGCTTACATCGCGGGAGACGGTAACAAGGTGGGTTACTTTATCATTTTCGTCCAGAATCGGCTTTGTGAGGGTCTCAAGCCAGATATAGCTCTCGTTTTTTGTAAGGAAGCGATAGGTAATGCGGAGTGTTTGCTCACCTTTCAGAGTAGTTTGATGATGAGCGGCGATGCGTTCTATATCATCGGGGTGAATAAAGTCATAGGGGTTTTTGCCCACAAGTTCAGCCGGGTCATAACCAACTACAAATTTCGTTGAGTCACTCACATATTCATAGATGCCATCCGGGTGATGCAAGCAAATTAAATCGGTGGCATTGTCAGTCATCAAGCGTAAGAGCGCTTCATTTTTGCTAAATCGTGTCACATCACGGATGATTGCCGTCACAAATTGTTGACCATCAATCTCATATTTTGAGAGCGAAATATCTGCGGGGAACTGGCTACCATCTTTGCGAAGAGCCTGTAACGCCTTACGATCTGTCATAGAGTGTTTATCTACTTCACCTGCCATAAAATCTCGCACGTTCTGATGATGAAGTGCTCTCAGATTTTCGGGCAGAAGACTATCCAGATTTTTGCCTATAACATCGGTCGCATGATAGTCGAATAGTCGTTCTGCACCGGGATTGAAGGATATAATTTTCTGCTCATCATTGAGGATTACAACTGCATCAGCTATAAGAGTTAAGGGCAGCATAGACCCGTCAATGACAGGCTTTGCAGTTGAAGAAATCTGATATTCGATCAATTCTTCAATCGAAATTTCTTGAGCTTCTGCCAGAAGATTTAACTTCTTATAGAGTGCATCACTGATACTGATTTCAGGCATGAGATTATTTGTACCGATACGGGTTTTCAATAATACCGTCCATTATAACAAAATGTTGCAGGGTGATTCATTGAGTTATTGACCCATTGCCTTGACCACTGACTCTATATACTGCTTTTGATACAATAAACTACATATCTGTTTGAAAAATTCCCGGATAGCCACTATGCAATCCAAATATGACTTCGACTATGAGTTTCATCGCGAAACCCTGGTCGCTATTCTCAAAGAAATTATCGCGATGCCAGACCGTCCTTCGGGCGATAAACTGAGCTCGATTTTACGACAGTATCCGCGTAAGGATGACCGTTCGATGCACAGTCGTACTCAACTGGTACAGGCGTATCGTAAATTTGCGGGGCAATATGGTTTGCCTGAGTACGATGAAGAGCAAATGTTTAAGTTACGCCGCAAACCGATGCGAACGATTAGCGGGGTTACGCCCGTTACTGTTTTGACGAAACCGTTTCCCTGTCCGGGCGAGTGTATTTTCTGCCCGAATGATGTGCGGATGCCAAAGAGTTATCTATCTGATGAACCAGGCGCACAACGGGCAGAGCAAAATAGCTTCGACCCCTATTTACAGACCTACATGCGTCTGCAAACCTATTACAATATGGGGCATCCGACCGATAAAATCGAAGTGATTATCTTAGGTGGGACATGGTCATTTTATCCCGAGACCTTCCAGATATGGTTCACGAAACGGATTTTCGATGCGTTGCATGATTTCGGCAACGAGATAGATCGCCGTCAGGAAGTATGGGATGCGCTGAAAGAGGATTCACAATTACATCCCGAGAATAATCTCACCAATGTGACGATTCAGGGTGTGGAATTTCAGCAAACCTATAATCAGGCAGTACAACAGGTTTATCGTGAGGAAATGCGCCGTTCTAAGGAACTGGTCAAAGATATTGCAAGCGGTGTTGTCGAGCGTTCTCCGATAGATGAATATGCGACCTGGGAAGAACTGGAAGAAGCGCATCGCTATAACGAAACAGCAGAGTGTCGTGTGGTTGGCTTAGTAGTCGAAACACGTCCAGACCATATTGATGAAGCCGAAGTGCTGCGTATTCGTCGTCTGGGATGTACGAAAGTGCAAATCGGTTTCCAGAGTTTGAATGATGATGTTTTGCAGGCAAATCGACGCGGTCATCGTGTTGAAGCAACTCGTCGCGCAGTCAAATTATTACGTCAGGCAGGCTTCAAGATTCACGCGCACTGGATGCCGAATCTTTACGGTAGCAATCCCGAACTGGATATTCAAGACTATCAAAAGATGTTTGAGGATGCAGATTTTCGCCCGGATGAACTGAAAGTCTATCCCTGCTCATTGATCGAGAGTGCGGAATTGATGCAATATTATCAGCGTGGGGACTGGCAACCGTATTCTTATGATGAATTGCTGTCTGTGCTGATTCAAAATTTCAAAGATACACCTGAGTATTGCCGACTGACCCGTGTGATTCGTGATATTCCTGGAACGGATATTGTCGAAGGCAATCAATTGACCAATTTCCGTCAGATTGTTTCGCAGGAATTAGAAAAACGGGATGAGCGCTGCATGGATATTCGTGCGCGGGAGATTCGTTATCAGCAAGTCAACTATGACGAACTGCATCTTGATGAATTATGGTACAACTCCAGCATGAGTGACGAGGTTTTCTTGCAATTCATCACAGAAGATCGTCAAATTGCGGGATTCCTGCGTCTGTGTTTACCCTATCAAGATGAAGCAGCGATTCATAAAGAACTAGAAAATGCTGCGATTATCCGTGAGATTCATGTTTACGGGCAATCATTGGGTATCGGTGACGACAAATCCGGCATCGCGCAACATAGTGGACTCGGAAAAACATTGATTGAACATGCTGTTACGCTGGCGACAGAACGGGGTTATCAGCATATGGCTGTGATTAGTGCAATCGGGACACGCGAGTATTATCGGAAACGTGGTTTCTACGATAAGACGCTGTATCAGATTCGGGATTTGTAAATTGCCCTCACCCTAAATAGCGTTGTCCGGTACTGTATGAAGGATTTTGAGGGTTCTTCATGTACTTTTGACCCTCACCCCAAACCCCTCTCCCTCAGGGCGAGGGGCTTACAATAGCTCTTAAGAGTTCAAATTGTGGCAAACTGTCTTTTTTGTTGACATTTTTTGGACACGATGCATCGTGTCCCTACACAAAATGGCATTTTAGTAGCGGACAAGCCTTAAATCCCTCTCCCGAACACTCATTCTTCGTTGGGAGAGGGACTTTCAAGAATCTCTTTTGCATGGATGATTGTAAAAAACCTGTCAAATAGGGATAAAGACGCCTAAACGTAGGTTGCAAATCCCTATTGCCTGACGCACAATCTAGACAGGAATAACCACATCAAGTAAGGGTTGGAGCATGTTTGCGGACGGTAACGGACGGCTGATTTTACGCGGCGTTCTTTTTTTCATTATTATCGGTACATTGCCTTTCTATATGATTGGTTTCTATGTGCTGGCAAATTCCGGCAATGGCAGTGATGGCGAAGCGACTATCGAAGAAGAGGCGTCAGTCACACCATTCGGTGCTGATCTCACGGCTACGGTCACGCCAACCGCTACACCGACGCTGAATGTCACCGCAACTGAATTTGATCCGCTTGACCCGACACCCTGGCAATTTGTTCCACCGACACGTATTCCAACAAATACACCAACACCTGTTCCGACGAATACTGTACCTCCAACGGCTGTAGGCGATCGTGATGGGGATGGTGTGCTCGATAATGCTGATAGTTGTCCTGACCAGGCAGGGTCTCAGGCAAATGGTTGTCCGCGCCCTGACCGTGATGGCGATGGTATACCCGATGATACAGATAGTTGTCCTGATCGTTCCGGTTTAACCGACTTGAATGGTTGCCCTGCCGATAGTGACAGCGATGGTATCTTAGATGACCTTGATGCTTGCCCGAATCAAGCTGGCATTCCCCTATTGAATGGCTGTCCTGATACCGATACTGACGGCGATGGGGTCGGCAACACAGAAGATGCTTGCCCGAATACTGCCGGAACAGGCAGTGATGGTTGCCCGGTCGATTCCGATGGAGACGGTGTTACTGATAATAACGATAGTTGTCCGAACACTGCCGGAACAGGTGAAGATGGCTGTCCGGTTGATTCCGATGGCGATGGGGTTAACGACAATGTCGATAGCTGCCCGGATGAATTCGGAGAGGGTGAAGATGGCTGTCCCATTGTAGAAGCCGATTCTGATAGTGACGGGGTCGTTGACGCATCAGATAGTTGTCCGGGCACACCGGGCGCAGGAACTGATGGTTGTCCGATTGATTCTGATAGTGACAGTGTCAATAATCTGGTTGATGCTTGTCCGAACACTGCCGGAGCAGGTAGTGATGGTTGTCCGATTGATACCGATAGTGATGGCGTCAATAATTTGCAGGATAGCTGTCCGAATGAATTTGGCGAAGGTGTAGACGGTTGTCCTATCGACGAAGCACCGGAAACCACCGAAGAAGCGTAAAAACACTCATAGAATTACCTATCAAAAGCGGACTCTCTGTAGTTCGCTTTTTTGTTGTTGCGCTATAATAGGGACGATATTGATTTCAGAAGGGTGAAGGTTGTATGAGTCGGAATACGTGGCGGAACGTTTTTATTGGTATCATCGTCCTGACAATTCCCTGTTATTTATTTGGCATCGGAGTTTATTTATGGCAGGGCGGTGGTGTAAGTGCAACTGATACGCCTGAATTCATCACCAATACGCCAATTAACCTGACTGAACTGGCTCTGACTGACCCATCATTGATTACCACTCCCATCACAATGACACCATCACCCGAACCATCTCAAGGGGGATTGCAAATCACGCCGCTACTCACCAATTCCAATACGGGGATCACACCGATTGTACCGACAACCAGTAATTTTGAGCCTGTTCCATTTGCTACGACTCAGGTAGTGCCAACACGTTTTATCACACAGACGCCAAGCAGTACACCACCGGCGAGTAATACACCGCTACCATCGAATACACCTGTTCCGGCACAACCAACAGCAACACAACCTGTTTTGCTACCTGCAACCGACACACCCTCGCCATAAACTGTGAAATACGACGAAAAAGGCTGATTGGATTGCTCACTCATCTAACATCTATCAGTCTTTAGTCTGTTATTTAACGGCTACTTACAATTTACTAATAATCATTAATTTATTAATTACGAGCTAATCACACACTAGTTTTTTACTTAGGATACCTAACTATTCTGCTGTATGTATGACATTTTACTGTTAGAAACACGAATAAGTTACATTGTAGGAGTAAGTAGGAATGAAACGTTTTATTGGTATCCTGTTCGCAGTTTTATTGTTAGTTGTTCCGTCATTCGCCCAGGATGATATGGACTCCACCATTGCTGACATTGTTGTCGCATCAACCGAAGCAGAAACACCGGAATTCACGACATTGTTAGCAGCCGTCAGTGCCGCAGACCCCGGTATACTGGAAGCACTCGCGAATCCTGAAGCAGAATTAACGGTCTTCGCACCAACTGATGCTGCTTTCGCCGCTTTAGCAGAAGCACTCGGTGAAGAAGCATTCAACGAAATCCTCAGTGAAGAAGGTACACCGCGTCTGAATGAAATTCTGATGTATCACGTTGTCGGTGGTGTTGTTCCTTCTGCTGATGTTGTTGCCGGACTCGAAGGCGCAGAAGCCGATGATATGGGTGCAGTGAGCTTCCCGGTCGTAACACTCAGCGGTCAGACATTCGATGTAGCCGGAACACTCACAGAAGACGGTGGTGTTGACCTTGAAGCAGGAATCACTGTCGCGGAAGCCAATCTTGTTCTGGAAATGATCGACATTGAAGCGTCAAACGGTGTGATCCATGTGATTGATGCTGTAATTGTGCCGGAACTCCGCACTATCGCTGACATCGTTGTCGAAACAGCCGGTATGGAGGAAGGCGCTGAATTCACAACTCTGTTGACTGCTGTTAGCGCCGCAGACCCCGCAGTTCTCGAATTACTGTCTGACCCGACCGCAGAAGTTACCGTTTTCGCACCAACTGATGCCGCATTTGCTGCTGTAGAAGGTCTGGATGAAATTGTCGCCGACACCGCATTACTGACAACTATCCTCCAGTACCATGTCTTCCCCGGCACAGTGTATAGCTTCCAGTTGGGTGACATCGTCGATGATATGGGTACAGCAGAAATCGAAATGGCTGACGGTTCAACAGCGACAATCACCGTAAGTGATATGGGCGTGATGATTAACGACGCCAACATCGTCCTGGAAATGGTTGACATCGAAGCATCAAACGGTGTTATCCACGTCATTGACGCAGTGATTGTTCCACCAATGGAGTAATCTCCCGAACGTCTCACTCCCTGTGACGTTTTAAGAGACAAGCCCTCGCTCTGTGCGGGGGTTTTGTGATTCAGAGATGAGTCTTTGTGGCGCAGATTGTACAGAGTGGTACAATTTAAATAAATTTGCAACGCGACTATCTATAGGATTATTCATTTGTTTGAATTAAAAGAACACCTGCGTTCATTGGTTGATGCCCATGCACCCTCGGGACATGAAGCTCCTGTCCGTGAGATTATCCGCGAAAGCTGGACAGGTATCGTCGATGAATTTGACCAGGATAAATTAGGCAGTCTGATTGGCATCAAGAAGGCAAAAACCCCGCTCGATACCCCACGAAAAATCATGTTAGCCGCGCATATGGATGAAATTGGTCTGATGGTGCGCGATATTGTCGATGGCTTTATCTATGTGCATCGTATTTCGGGTGTCGATAACCGTGTGATGCTGGCACAACCCGTTGTTGTACATGGTCGGGAAATGCTGAGAGGTTTGGTTGCGAGTAAGCCTCCTCATCTGATGAACGCTGCTGACCGCAAAAAATATCCTTCGTTTGAGCAACTGGTCATTGATGTTGGCTTACCTGCGGAAGAAGTCGAAAAATTGGTTCGAATTGGCGACCTCATTACACCGGATACGCCGATGGTTGAACTCAATAGCAATCTGGTTGCGGGAAAAGCAATGGATGACCGTGCCTGTGTTGCGGCAGTCACCTTCGCATTGCATGAATTACAGTCAATGCAACATCAATGGGATGTGTATGCAACGGCTACCGTGCAGGAAGAAAGCGGTTTAATCGGCGCAAAAACGGCAGCAAATTATATTGAGCCGGATATAGCAATTGCACTGGATGTCGGTTTTGCAGAACAACCCGGTGTTAACAGCGATGAGTCTATCAAAATCGGAGATGGTCCATCGGTGATGCTGGGCGCAAATATTCATCCGCAGTTATTTGATAAAATTATTGAAACTGCTAAAGAATATGAAATCAAACATCAACTGGAAGCGACACCTGCCGGAACTGGAACAGATGCCTGGGCGATTCAGGTAGCGCGGGATGGTATTCCTACAGCTTTACTGAGTATACCGATACGCAATATGCACAGTCCGGTAGAAACCTGTGATTTACGTGATATTCAGCGTGCCGGACGCTTACTGGCACACTTCATTGCCTCGTTAGATGCAGACTTTATGCAAGCAATTGAATGGGATGATCTCAAACCCGAAAAAGATGTTTAGGAGAATACAATGGATCCTGAATTTGCAAATTTAATTGATACGCTACACAACAGTCCTGATGCAGGTGAACGTATGAAAGCGGCGCGTGCATTGGGTGATTATGTCGATGATCTCAATGATGAAGAATATGAAGCCGCGAAAAAAGCACTCAACAAAGCGATGACAGACTCGAATCCGATGGTGTTGACAGCAGCAATGGGTGCGATGACGAAATTCAATCGCATGACCGGTGATGATGATGTCGTTTTACACGGTGACGATGAAGATGATATTCTCCCGGCAGAAAAAGCAGTTTGTAGCGTATGTGGTCGCCCGGAAGCCTTGATTCCCGATGATGGCTGTGAGCGCGACGACTGTCCGTATAAATAAATAGTGCTGAGTGGAAAGTGCTGAGTTCTGAGATATGGTATTAGCAGTGTTCAGAGTGGCAATGATGATTATGCTGATAGGGCTACCTCTGGGAGGCATTCTTCACTCGATTAAAGTCATTATCACAGGTACTGCTACTCTTGAATCTAAAGTCTTCATTTTTACCGTAAAAGAAGATATTTATCACGGTAACGTTGCAAGGCGTTTTGGAGCAATCGCGGCAGTTTCTTACACTCTGATGTTATTTGGACTCGCTCTAACTACATCGGGGATTTTTGGAAATGCTAGATATTTGACACTGGTATTCTGTGGCATGGGTATAGGGCTACTGCTATTCGGATTTTTCCTATTAGAACGTGCAGATAGACAATTAACAACTGATGACTAACAACTAAGAACTGGAAATTATTGATGCTCTTAGAACAACTTTCAAATGCAATCGGCGTCTCGGGTGAAGAGAATGCCGTGCGAAAAATCATTTTAGATGCGATCAAAGACCATGTAACTGATATTCGGATTGATTCGATTGGCAATGTGACGGCGCTCAAAAAAGGCACGGGGAAAAGCCCTGTCAAAGTGATGATTGCTGCTCATATGGATGAAATCGGCATGATGATTACCGGACATGATAGTAGCGGGATGCTGCGTTTCACCAATGTCGGGGGTGTTCCTGCCAATATTATGCCAGGACTACGGGTCAAAGTCGGTAAGGATGCGATGCAAGGCATAGTCATCTGGACACCGATTCACATGAATCGTGACGGGAATGTGAAAAAGCTCAAAGATTTACGGATTGATATTGGTGCATCCAGCAAAGGTGCTGCCGAAGGAAAAGCTAAAATCGGGACACGGGCAACCTTCGATACAACTTATGCTGAAATCAATGATGTGATGGTGCGTGGTAAAGCCTTCGATGATCGTGTAGGCTGTTCTCTGCTGGTCGATATTTTGCAGGGCGACCCTTATGATGTTGATGTTTACGCGGCATTTACCGTGCAAGAAGAAATCGGTTTACGCGGGGCACAGGTCGCGGCACAGCGTCTCAAGCCGGATTTTGCAATTGTACTGGAAGGCACGACAGCCCATGATATTCCTGACCCCGAAGCCGATGCTGACTCAGGGGATTCTGTGAATCCAGCCTGTAAAGTGGGTTCGGGTCCCGTGCTGACAGTTATGGATAGAAGCATGATTACTGCCCCGCACATTTTGAAATTCGTCCGAAAAGTAGCAGACAAAAATGACATTCCCTATCAGCTAAAAACAGCATTGGGGGGTGGCACAGACGCCGGACGTATCCATGTTAGCAATACAGGTGTGCCGTCCATTGTGATTAGTATGCCCTGCCGTTATATTCACAGTCCGACAGCCTTCCTTAGCAAAGAAGATTATGCTAATGACCTGAAACTGGTACAGGCTGTTCTCAATAATATTACCCCTGACGCGATAGCATTCGAGTAGATAGAGAGCTATGAGCAAATCAACCGGAGACATCATTCAAGAATACATTGCAAACGGTGACTATACCGGAGCATTCGAGACGATTTATGCCAGCGCAAAAGAGAGCGATAGTAAGCCTCCCTGGGCATATATGCAAGCGATTCCCGACCTTGTACAGTGGGCTGAAAAAAGCAATTTATCCGGCGAGGGTAAAAAAGCAATTGTTGTAGGTTGTGGCATGGGCGATGATGCTGATTATCTGGCACAACGGGGCTTTGAAGTCACTGCGTTTGATGTTTCGGAAACTGCTATCGAAATCTGCAAAAAACGCTTCCCGGATAGTACTGTCGATTTTCAGCAAGCGGATTTATTCGATTTGCCGGACGATTGGCAGGGTAAATTTGACTTTGTACTGGAAAATCGCACGATACAGGCATTGCCTTCAGCTATCTACAAAAAATCTATGACTGCGATTGCGAATCTGCTCGCTGACGAAGGGCAATTACTCATCCTCTGTAATGGGCGTGACCCCGAACAAGCAAAAAATCATATTCCCTGGGGATTATCTTCCGAAGAATTGAAAACATTCCATGACCTCGGACTGAGCGAACGCTATTTTGACGATATTAAAGCGGGTTCAGTGCGACGTTTTGTCATTTTGTATCATAAAAATCATTAGGAGCATTTTTGTGTTTGAACTCATTAAAAAATTAACCGAAGCATGGGGACCCTCCGGCTATGAACATCAGGTACGGGCACTCATCAAAGAGGAAGTGAGCGATTTAGCCGATGAAATTCATGTCGATGGCATGGGCAATCTAATTTGCCGTGTTGGAGAAAAAGGGCAGGGTAAAAAAGTGATGATTGCCGCCCATATGGATGAAATCGGTGTCATGGCAACTTATGCTGAACCGGAAAGCAAATATCTACGTTTCTCAAATATCGGTGGCTTACTCTATATGTCGATGCACGGGAATCGCGTCAAATTTGAAGATGGCACAATCGGTGTCATTTCAGTGCATGATTCCTTCGGTAAAGGACGTTCATCCGCCAGCAGTACCGATGATTTTTACATTGATGTACAGGATGAAACAGGTGAAATGACTGTTGAAGCGGGGAGTCCTGCGGGATTCTGGCGTGAAACACAGCAACGCGGCAACCGTGTCATTGCAAAGTCACTGGATGACCGGATTGGTTGTGTCGTTGCGATTGAAGCCATGCGGAAAGTCAAAGAAACTGGCACGCCGAACGAATTGTATTTCGCGTTCACAACCCAGGAAGAAGTCGGCTTACGTGGCGCAAAAACAGCAGCATATGGTATTGACCCCGATGTCGGCATTGCACTGGATGTGACCTCTACAGGTGATGAAATTAAAGGGCGTAAAATGGCTGTCAAGCTCGGGGGTGGCGCGGCAATCAAGGTGATTGATACCAGTTTGATTGTGCCGAAACCGATTGTTGATTGGATGGTTAATCGGGCAGAAGCTGATAATCTTGACTATCAACTGGAATTATTGACAGGCGGCGGAACTGATGCCGGGGCGATTCAGAGCACGCATTCCGGTGTTCCAAGTGGTTGTATTAGCATCCCGACACGTTTTCTGCATACTACCAGTGAAACAGTCGATTTAAGCGATGTTCAAGCCTGTATTGACCTGCTATCCGGTTTATTAGGGAACGAAATTTCACTCTAAGGTTATAAAAGGGTATCTTTTCTGTGAAGATGCCTTAATTTTCATTCATTATTCGAAAAAAGCCCGTACAATGAATACACAAAGTTTATCTTTATAGTTATCGCGGGTGAATGTGGTGGAAATTGTACAGATGGTGAAATCAGACAGAAATGCAAAATTGGTTCAACTGGAAAATGGGATTAACCAGATTATTATTCCACCAACCAGAGAAGCCATTGATGACCAATTTCAGATTATCATTGACCTCATCAAAGTGCATCACAATTCCGAAACGGAAAAATTGTTGCTGATGTTCATCATCGGTGATATTAGCAAAGTCCCCACAGGTTATTTTGTCAGCCGTGCTAGAAAAGTCTGGCCCGCGAATAAACCCGACCACCTCGTAATGCGTGCTGCTTATATGGTCGAGAAGAATGTCTTTGTCGATTTGTTGCAAGCCTTCATGAAAACACTGCGCCTCAAGAGTGAACGCAATTTCTTCAACATGGATCAAGAAACCGAAGCGATAGACTGGTTGTTATCCGAACGAAAAATCATCTCCAAATAGCCTTGCTATCCACACAAAACAGGGGTATATTATAAATAACCTACCGGTCGGTCAACTTAGAAATTTGAGTGATTTGCTATGCCCCGTCCTGATGTGAGTGATATACGTCGTGAACAAATTCTCACTGCTGCGATGGCTTTGTTCAGCAAAACAGGCATTGAGGCAACCTCAATGAATGCAATTGCTAAAGAATGCGGATTCAGCAAAGCGACGATTTATCATTACTTCGAGAGCAAAGATGATATGGTCTTATCTTTGCTGGATAATGTCTTTGCCCATGATGAAGATGCGTTTCAGGCACTTCAAAATACAGAGGTATCTGTATCTGACCGGATTATGAGCTATATCGACTCTTATGCAGCTATCGTCTTAGAACAACCGCAATTATTCGCCTTATTTTTTGAGTTTTACGGCAACTCCATCCGGCGAGAAATTGTCAGGGAGACGCTTTCCGGCTATTTCGATACTTATACCGATGTATTCACAACTGTTTTTCAACAGGGTTATGATACAGGGGAATTCAATAAAGGTAGTGCAGAGCTTGCGGCAGAGAGTTTCGTCGCGCTGGTTGAAGGCACTGTGTTGATGAGTTTTATCCGTAAAATTGACCTGATTAACAGTCTCAAGAATTCGATTCACCTGTTTCTGAGCAGCTTAGGCTAAATTTTTTGGCTCAATAATCTACTAACCGGTCAGTTAATTTACATTCAAGGAGACATAAAATGACCACCACCATTCCAAAACCCCCGACAGGCTTTCAAGCAATATTATGGCGATTGCCTATCTGGTTTTATCGTTTGAATCTTGGCTGGCTCATCGGTGAGCGTATGATGTTACTCAAGCATATCGGTCGCAAATCAGGTCAGGAACGCAAAGCTGTTATTGAAGTTGTGCGCTATGACAAAGATGAAGATGCTTATTATGTATGTTCGGGATTCGGGAAGAAATCACAATGGTATCAGAATTTAACAGCGAATCCTGATGTCAAAATACAGGTTGGTGGACGCAAATTAGAGGTTCATGCAACCCTACTACCCCCGGAGCAATGTGGCGACGAGATGGTTCGTTATGTTAAAGCACATCCTAATCTCGCCAATAATCTCATTCAGATTATCGGGCATGAACCACCGGAAAATGTTGAGGGTTATCGGTCTCTGGCGGAGCAACATCTACCGTTTGTGAAATTCACAAAGCGATAAAAATCGGGAGGGCACGACGACCCTCCCCTGCATAGTTTTGTAAACGGGCGTGCTGTAGCAATCCCATACAATGATTATTCAGATAGTTTCCTAGCCGATTGCAGGCACGACAACAGGTTGTCCGCCCACATTGACATAGTAATGTGGCAACCAGCCTACCCCGAATACCATCACATGAATATCTTTCTTGTAGGGGGTGATGGTGTATTCTTGAATGTTATTGGCAATCTGACCCCATTTGTTATTCACATCATTGAGCTTAACTTCGTATTCCTGCTCCAGAGCAAGCATTTCACGCTCAATTTCTGCGATAACTTCCTGACTTTCTGAAATATCCTCTTCCGTCTGGCGTTTATAGCGTGTGGCACGGCTCATACGTGAGAGGGTGTAGTTGGTGCGTCCCTGGAAGAGACTCAGAACAGCTTCACCTGTGGTATAGAGTTGTTCACGCTGGCGGTCACGGATTTCAGATTGTTCCGCAGTTAATTCACGTTCTTTCTTACGGAGGCGGTCTTCCAGCTTATCCATCATACCGCCGTAACGATCAGACAATTTATCAATTTCCATATCACGTTCTTCACGGGCTTTCTGATAAACATGTGCCTGGAATTGGCTGATGTCCGTATCAGGATTGCCGTACAGTTTGAATTGTGGATGATGTGGAATAATCATCCGGGCAGTGTTGTACAGGAAATCGGTCAGTTCTTTTTCCAGGGCTTTCAGACGTTTATCGTCCTGCAAACCGAGTGGTAATTCTTGAAAGATTGCCTGTCCGAAAGCTTCACGCGCCAGTTGACGGGTATCGAAGACAGGCGCTTGATATTCTTCCCAGTGAACTAAGCCGCGTGCATCAAGGTCAGGGATATGGAAACCATAATCGCGTGAGGTATAGATTTCAGCTTTTTTCTCCTGGTAGCGCACCGATGTCTGTGCCAATAACACAGGTTTATATGCCAGTGTAACCTGTCCGGCAGTCGGGAGGCGTTGTCCGGTGCGTTGTTCGTATGCAGAAAATGCTTGCTGCGCGGTCATAATTGTCGGCAGGAAGTATTCCTGTGTGCTGGACGAAACAGGTGGTTTATTCTGGACAAAATCACCCGGCAAGCGTTGATTCTGAGCACCTGTTGCCTGTGTTGCCCCTGTATCGCCCGGATTCGTCGGCGGGAATTGACCTGTACCACCTGCTGGCGGCATTCCCTGTGTGCCGAATCCGGCTGATTGAGCACCGAATCCCCCCTGTTGTGGCGGATATTGTTGTCCGTAACCACCCTGACCATAGCCCGGTTGCTGCGGTGCAAATCCCGGTGGAGGCGGTGGTACTGCCTGAGTGCCGAATCCCGGTGGGGGCGGCGGCGCATTCTGAGCACCAAATCCCGGTGGAGATGGCGGCGCATTGAATCCACCTGTCTGGTGTGGTTGTGTCCAACCCTGATTAAAGCCCTGCTGTGGTGCTTGACCATAACCCTGTTGCGGTTGTTGACCATAGCCAGCCTGATTGCCAACATAATATTGCTGTGCCATCTGAGCCATGAATTGCTGGCGTTGTCCCTGCATGAGCCAGCCAATCTGTGTGCGGGTCAAAGGTCCTGCGAGATAGCTCATTGCCCAGCGCGTGTGCATGAGAATCGGTCCCCCGGTGTTATGCACATTTCGCATCAGGAAAACACGCGGTTGCAAATCAGCGATTAGCTGTTCCACATCACCCAGGTTCATCTCTTCATCGGCGCTTGCCATAGATTTGAGACCTGCCATGACCTTGCTGCGGTCATTATCTGACGAGAGACGCCCGATAAACCATGTCCCTGCATTGGACAAGCCTTTGTAATCAAGATCGCCGGGATTCTGTGTCGCGAGAATCAAGCCAACACCGAAAGCGCGTGCCTGTTTAATCAAACGTAACAGGGGTTCTTTCGTGGGCGGATTTTTCGGGTAGGGCGGGAACAAGCCAAACATCTCATCAATATAGAGAATTGCCCGTAAACTCGGTGTACCGGAGAGGGTTCGCATCCAGCCGATCATTGTTTCGAGAATCAATGTGGTGATAAACATGCGTTCCTGGTCATTGAGGTGAGCGGTATAGAAAATGCTCACTTTCGGACGACCATTGGGTTGATAAAGCAGACTTTGAATATCAAGCGGCTGTCCCTGTAACCATGATTGGAAGGACGGTGCAGCGATGATATTGTTCAGTTCCATCGAGAGTTTATAACGTTTTTTCTCGGCAATAGCCTGATCAAGCGGGAAAACACCAAGTTTTTCGAAGGGTGGTTGTTGAATTTGCAGGACAATATCTTCCAGCGTGAGGTCTTTGCCCTGTCGCCAGTTGGTTTCAATGATATTTGAAAGCAAAACATGTTCGACATCTTTAACCGGCTGATATTTCATGCCAGCAAGAGCGAAGAGTGCGTTCACGATACCTGTGATGCGTTCGCGAACCTGTTCTTCCTGACCCTGCCAGTTGTAACGGGGCGCACGTAATGAGGCAAGAATGCTAATTGGTAAGCCAGCATCACTACCCGGCGTGAAAATGCTTAACTGTGTTGCATTCTTTAACCAGCGTACCCGATCTTTGACGATACTCCATTGTGCCAGACCATCTTCCCAGGTTTTTGCAATATCAGCAGAATAGGTTGCGACATCCATCCCTGCACGGCGGGCATCATCCTGATGAATGAAAGGCTGGAAATCCTGTGGCTGTAATTCCGGGAATGTCAGGGCAAGATTGGTAATATCCCCTTTGGGGTCGATGATGATTGCCGGAATATTATCTAAAACTGCTTCTTCAAGCATGGTTACACAAAGACCGGTTTTACCACTCCCGGTCATCCCGACAACAACAGCATGGGTGGTGAGATCACGCGAATCATAGTAGACCACATCTTCACCGAGCTTGCCGGTTTGATTATTAAAGGTACGCCCCATGTAAAAATTGGTTGGGGCTTCAATAAATGCCATTTCTTAAATCCTCCAGGGCAAGTTTGAGGGATTGCGATAGAATGTTCTATAGTTATACCAGTATAGCACATTTCAGGGCTTTCGCCGTGCAGTTGTATCATTATTGTATTGGATACGACCATTTTCCCATCAAGAAACCGACATTTCTCTTAAATTGCTACCCCTTATAAGGTGATTCATGCTAAATTATAGTCAGCACAACTATAAAGCATTCTTACGAGGGAAAAATGGCAGAAACAAAACTTTACCAGGTCACTGATGGACCACTCAGTATCCGCGATGCTGCCGACGGGAATCGCACAGGGGGCAGTCTCCAACAGGGAGAACAAATTACAGTCACAGGCGACCCTGTCAGTGCCGGAGGGTATCTGTGGGTCAATCATGAAAAAGGCTGGTCAGCATTAGCTCCTGATAATCAGTCCGAACACTATATGGTCGATATTTCAGACCGTGACCCCGATGCACCGCGCCGTTTTAAAGTGGTTACAAACGCTCTTAGCATCCGTACAAGTGCGAATGGTAGTCGCGCTGCTGAGAAACTTGACAAAGACACTGTGATTGAAGCCGATCCAACATCCCGCACAGAAGCAGGGGGCTATATCTGGTGGCAACACGACAAAGGCTGGTCGGCGGAGCGGAATGCGGCTGGCAGTCAGGTCTATATGGAAGAAGTATTCGGAGATGTCGATACAACAGCCGGAACAGGTACTACGACTGGAAGTACTTCAACTACAACTACACAACAACCTGCCGCGCAAGTACCCGAAGGGGAGCAAAAACGCTATCAGATCATTGATGGTCCACTCAGTATCCGCGAAACTGCTGATGGCAACCGCACCGGAGGTAGTCTGGCACAGGGAGAAGAAATTACCACTTATGGAGACCCGGTTGTAGCAGGCGATAATCAGTGGGTACAACATGACAAAGGCTGGTCATCTCTCGGGACAGCCGATGGAACTCAAACATTTATGCTGGATATTTCGAATCGTGATCCGAATGCACCGCGCCGTTTCAAAGTGTGGGCAGCAAGCATCAGTTGTCGTGATGCCGCTAACGGGGGACGTCTCCCTGATAAACTTTTCCGGGGTACTGAAATTGAAGTTGCCGCACAATCCCGCACTGAAGTCGGGGGGTACGTCTGGTGGGAGCACGAAAAAGGCTGGTCAGCAGAGCGTAATACTCAGGGGAATCAGGTTTTTCTGAAAGAGGTATTCGCTACACCGGATAGTATTCCAATCCCGGAAGACCAGAAAGCACATATTCCTGAATCATGGACAGGTACATTTGCATTACAGGTCGCACAGTTGACTAAAGTACGTAACGAACCCACAACGGATTCGATGGCTCTGGTTATCAGAAGCATACCGCGTGGCGAAGTATTACAATGTGATATGAACACCCTTACGGAAGTCGATAATTATTACTGGGTACGGCATGATTTAGGCTGGTCTCCAATTCGGAGTGTGAATGGTCTCACTGTCTTTTTAGCTGAACCGGGGACAATTGAAGGTCTGATTGCGATTGGACCCGATGGACCTGCTGCGGAAGATTTGCCGGGTTATCAGGAATTATTCACACGCTTGCCTGTTGCAATAGAAGATACGCAGTGGTTTCAATATTACGGCAATAATATGTTTGCGATGCGGAATGGCAAGAATTACGGTTATGACCGCTATTCGCAGGGTTTGCACGGGGGTCTTGACTTCGGTAACAGTGAAAGACCGAAACCGATTGTCGCTGGATTGGAAGCGGAATATGTCAAAACCGAGTATCCAAGCGCCAATAATACCCGTATGTTCCTGCAAAAAGATGATTACACGATTATCTACCAGCACATTACCAACGCACATGCTTATCAACCGGGGCAAGTCCTGACGCCGGATAGCCCGATTGGTATGATTGAGCATCACAGCATCAACAATGGCTGGGATCATCTGCATTTTGAAATTCGTTTCATGAAAAACTGGATTATCAATCCGCTACTACTGTTCAACGAAGAATTGCTCAATGCTATCATTGAACGCTTTGACCCGACCAAAGAAAATACCAGCTACAAGAAAGATTTTCCGAAATCAATCAATAACTTCTTCTATCACACGGCAACATGGGATAAGTGGGTGACACCACTTGACCAGCCGATGATTCGACTTTCGGGTCCGGTTGCGGGTCCACGCGGGGAATTAGAACCATCTGAAATTTAAGCATCATCGGGCGGGGAAACTCGCCCTTTTTTATTCTTCATCCACATCCAGAAAATTAAGTTCTTTTGCAAATGTCGTAAAGTCAGGTGCAATAGTTGTCCATTCATAAGCAGCCCCTATGTATGCAAGAACACGAGGATCGTCTGAATTACTGCGAAAGTCCAAATGTATCATATCTTCATTAAATCCAGTATCAGCAATTAGAACAGCATTATCAACATCAAGATATTGCGCTTCACTAATGGGTTTACCCGAATATTTCGACGACCTGACACCATATACTTTTTCCATATCCGGGATATAGTCAGAATCAAACTCATCATCATGCTGGTAAAAATGACGCAAATGGTTTCTTTTCATAGATTCAATACCATTCATCCAAACTGAAATAGATTCTAATCTTGATTTTTTCAACAGGTTCTTTAACTTCGATTCTGGAAGTTTCTCACCATGTACCCATTTACCTTGATTAATAAATTTAACCAGTAAATCAGGTAATTTATGCCCGTTGATTATCACAGGTTCTTGTTTTTCAGATTTGTCGTTCATTGCTAGCGCGTTCCTAAATCCAGGGCTTCGACTTCGCGGATTTCGAGTGTTTTAACTTCGCCATCTTCGATTTCAGCATAGGCGTATTTGTTGCTCTGCCAGATAGGTCCCGGATTGATAATCTTCGTTTTGCCGATGGTGTCAATGGTGACGCATTCGTGCATGTGTCCGGTAAAACAGATTAATGGTTGTACCCGTTCGATAAATTCACGGACAGCTTTACTCCCGACATGATTATCACTGCGGGAGGGCAAATCCATTTTTGTGTCGTAGGGTGGTTGATGGCAAACGAGAATTTTCGGCATATCATCGGGAACACCTTTAAGACTATCGTCAAGGAATCCGCCGAGTTCTTCTTCGCTGAAAACATAGCGTCCGTAAAAGGGCAATGCGCCACCACATCCGAGAATCGCGATATCATCGACAATGACATGCTTGCGATGAATGCTAATCTGTTCGCGTGCGAGAAACATATTCATTTCGACAGTATCCATGTTGCCGCAGACTGCATAAATCTGTTCGTTGTAATTTTCAATCATATCTATGATCGTATGTAGATTTTCGACATTGCCGTTGGTCATATCGCCCGCTAAGAGAACAACATCGACATCGGCTATCACATGACGGATTTTCTTGAGTAATTTTGGTTTATCATGAATATCGGGGAAGGCTACAAAGCTAGTCATGGGTTCTCCTTTGTTATAGTCATTTTAGAGTAGCTGAATTTAGAAAACATCGCAATCCAGTCACAGTAAGATAAGCCTATTCTGCGGCTCATGTTAGCGTGATATAGTGTAATTATTCATAGAGCAGATGGTCATCATTATGTCAGTTGATATTCAAGACAAAATTGCGAATTTACGGCTCAAAATCGCGGAGCAAGAAAAAGAAGTCATTATCTTAGAGCGTGAATGTGGCGAACTCAAAGCCGATTTAGCCGATTTTGAAGAACGTTACAATAAAATTATTAAGCCGCTCTCCGACCAGATTGATGCGGTGAAATCAGCGCTGGATACCATGCGGGATTTGCATCTCAAGCAACAAATGGGCGATATGATGACAGTGGATTCATTATGGCGCGGACAGTCGAATCAGCAAAATGAGCGCTATGTTCCGCCTCATGAACGCGAGTTTGCTATTCCAGAACCGATTATCACACCAAAACGCGAAAACAAGAATATCAAGCAACTATATCGACAACTGGCACGGCAATATCATCCTGATTTAGCGCAGGATGAGGATGACCGCGAACGCCGCACAAAAATTATGTCGCTCATCAATACCGCATATAAAGACGGCGATATTGAATCACTTCGCACGCTGGATGAATCATCCGCAGAGCAAAAAAGCGAAGTCTTTGATAGTCAAATCCCGCTCGATATGATGGTTTTACGGAGCTTGCAACGCCAGTTTCACGATTTAGCCGTTATCATCCGTGACCTGAAAGAAGAACGTCATGGATTGCGCTACGGGCATTTGATGGAACTCAAACTCGAAGAATCCATCGCAAAATCACGCGGCGAAGATTTGCTGGATGATTTAGCCGATGAACTGCAAACCGAATACTGGCGTTATGTCAGAGAATTAGACGAATTACGTCAACAGGTTCAGTAATTACGATTGTGTATACATCTGAATCCGCGCACCGGGTACTTTTTCTGCCAGACGTTCCATGCCTGCGCGAACATTATCTATAATTTCGCCTTTATCCATCGTGAGCAATTCACGGTCGCGCATGATGACCTGCCCATCGCAGATAACAGTCTGAACATCGCCTGCACGGGAACTGTATACCAGATTCGCTGCGATATTATGTACGGGTTGATGATGCAATCCACTTAAATCGACCAGAGCAATGTCCGCTAATTTCCCAACTTCCAGTGCGCCTAAATCATCTGCCATGCCATAAATTTTTGCGCTTTCATGAGTCGCAATATACAGCGTTTCATGGAGAGGCAGTGTTTCCGGTTGACCGCTCCTATGTTTTTGTGTCATTGCCATCAAACGCATGGACTCCAGAATATCCATTGTGTTATTGCTGACTGCACCATCGGTTGCTAATCCGACCGGAATTCCACGTTCACGCATTTCTGTGACAGGTGCAAATCCCATTGCCAGCTTGAGATAAGTTTTGGGGACGTGCGCGACACCTGTTTCGTAATTTGACAGTAAATCGAGGTCAGCTTCTGTTGCGCCACAGAGATGCGCCAGAATTGTGGGAGAATCCAGGACGCCTGTTTCTTTCAGCACCTCAATCGGAGTCGTGCCATGTTCTTTGAGACTAGCTTCTCTCTGTTCAGCATTTTCGGAAGCATGAATGTGAATCCCTGTGCCGATTTGCTGTGCTTTTTGTGATACTTTTTTCAGGAAATCCATATCGCAGGTATAGGGGGCATGGGGGGCTAAAATCGTCGTGATGCGTCCATTTGCTGCGCCGTTATATTCGCGGACAAAATCACCTGTATTTTCAATGGCTTCTTCACCGTGACTGCCGAACATCGCCCATCCAAGTAATCCACGTGTTCCGGCTTTTTCGATAGCATCTGCTGCTCTGTCCATATGCCAGTAGTGGTCTGCTACCGAGGTCACGCCAGCTTCAACCATCTCAGCTATGCCAAGCATCATCCCCCAGTAGACATCATCGGGTGTTAGATTGGCTTCTAACTGCCACATCTCATTGAACCAATCGACAATGTTGACATCTTCGGCTAAGCCACGAAAAATGACCATCGGCACATGAGCATGAGTATTGATTAATCCAGGTATCGCCAGCATTCCGCGTGCATCGACGACAGTATCAAAATGAGATTCATCGACTCCCGTTGCTTGAATCGCTTCAATGCGATTGTCGTTAACCAGAATATCCTGTGCTTCAAGCGTGTTAACAGTGGTTTTCGTAATTTGTAGAACACGCGCATTTTTAATCAGCAAATTTGACATTGTTATAACCTGTTTCAGTCGTTCAGCAATCAGTTGAGGATAACGCGGAAGATTCATGATGTAAATATCATGTGGAATCAAAAGAGGACACAGATTTCACTGTATCCTCCATAGAATTTATTGCTTATCAATATAACTATCAAGGTCCGGTCCAGCCAACAATCGGAACGGGAACGAGACCTGTATTGCGGACAGCGACCTGTTCTGCGTCAATCCAACCCTGTGCGACAGTACCATCAAGGCAGGTTGCTTCAATCCAGAACCATTCGTCATCAACAGAGTCACGTCCGAGAAGCGGATAGTGATCGCCCGGCGCAATGTTGCAGACGATTCCTGTAAGGCTCAGGTCAGAGTAAATTGGATTACCCGAGAAACCCACATAAACAGTTGGAGGTGTCGGTTCGCCATCGGTTTCGATGACGGGAACATCTGTCAAATCGCCACGACCGAGCACGAGATCGCCCCATATCCAGCCAAAGACATCGCCAGCCTGAACATACCACCAGAGACGGTCATCCTCTTCACCATTTGTACCGAGTACAATCAGATAATCACCACCGTGTACAACGGCAACCTGTGAACAGGTCGGTTGATCGCAGGAGCGTAAATTCGCATTTTCGATATTCACAATCAGGTAGCCGGATTGTGTTTCCGGGATAACCGGCACATTTTCCGGTTCGGGTGGCGCTGCACCGGGATCAACTGCCGGAGAACGGTCAATGACTGTGAACACGCTTTCGGTTGAGTCACAGTTCAGGCGGATACGACCGATTGTTACTGTGGTCACACCATCCACTACTTCAACTACACCAACCGGAATGACGAGAACATCATCAACGTCACGGAATTCGACTACTAATTCTGCTGCATCGCGTACACTCGGGAGAACCATTTCACCCGGGCATATAATCAGCACATCCGGGAGTTCAATCACAATAACATCAACATCTTCTACTACAACTACATCGTCCTGTGCCATTACACTGCCAGCGACCAGGGTCAACAATGCCACAAGAAGGAGCGTAACCAGTCGTTTCATAACTAAGCTTCCCTTTCCTGAAATAAGTAACTTTTCCTATTGTAACGCTAAAATGCAATTTGCACCTCTGATAAACACTGGAAATTCTAACGCGGGTAGGGCAGGATGAGTAGAAATCAGGCATTACATTTCAGTTGGAATTACAATATGAACGATTTACTAGCCGAATTCATGCACTATGTAGACAAAGGCGCGATCACCGAACGGCGCTTAAAACGGGTGATTGAGACTGCTTCAAAACGGCAACGGGGCTTAATGATGTTGATGGAAGATGTACATAATCCGCATAATTTGATGGCAATCGCCCGGAGTTGTGATGCTTTCGGGATACAGGATATTGCTTTCACTATGGAAGATGAAAATCTATTTGACCCGAAGCAACTGGGGAAAGTCTCTTCCGCAAGTGCATCAAAATGGCTGGATTATCGCATTTTTGAGAATGGCACGGGCGAGGCATTGACCACACTCAAAAGCGAAGGCTGGCATGTGATGGCGACATGGGTGAATCCTGATGCAAAGAGTATCTACGAGATTGATTTCACCGAACATGAGAAACTGGTGTTGATGGTTGGTAATGAAAAAGAGGGGATCAGCAAAGCAGCTATCGAACATGCCGATTCTTATATGTATATTCCGATGGAGGGTATGATTGAGAGCTTTAATGTATCGGTGGCGGCGGCATTGAGCTTATTCGAGGCAAGTCGTCAACGCCGCGCCAGTGAGAAAGATTTTTCATTATCTGATGACGCTATCCATGAACTCACAGCCAATTTCGTTGTTCGTGCTATGAAGCCGGAATACTACGAACGTATCAAAGACAAAGAGTGATTTCTGATATAATCAATATAATTTAGTTTTGAGGTCAGAAGAGAACATGACAGCACCTAAATTCGCCCCCGCATATGATGAATTTTTGGACTATCTGATAAGTAAGGCTTCTGCGGAAGACATCTTAGCATTCAAACCATCCGAAGCCGCGCAGGAACGCGCAGATTATCTAACGGAGCAAAACAAATCAGACTCATTATCACCTGAAGAAAAAGTTGAACTGGAGCAATTAATGGAATTTGATTCTCTTGTTTCTATTTTAAAGGCTAAAGCACTGGCATCTCTAAAATCCTGATGGGGTGTATTTCTGAATCAATCCGCCAAAATGTAAGAAAACGGGCGAATAACAAATGTGAATATTGCTGGATTCCCGATCATGTCACACATTTTTCGCATCAAGTTGATCATATTATCCCTCCACGTCATGGTGGGAATGACGAAATGCAAAATCTAGCATGGGCTTGTTTCTATTGCAACAATAATAAGGGAACAGACATAGCCAGCTATGATATGGCTAGTCGTAAACCAGCATTTCTCTACAATCCCTATTACGACGAATGGTCTGAACATTTTGAAGCCAGGGATGGCTATATTGCTGGCAAAACTCCAAAAGGACGGGCTACAGTCCGACTATTGAAAATGAATGATTATAAGCGTGTTCAAATTCGAAAAGCACTAATTGACATCGATATTACAGACGAGTAATTAGTTAATGTCTGCCAGTAAATCATCAATCTCATCATCTACAGATTTGTTCTCTGGTTTTTTTCCTGCACCGCCAGGTTTAAGCAAGCGTGATGAGATGAAAAAGACGAGTGCTGTCATAACCCAGAACATAATCGTTGACCTTTGAGGGTCAATTTCGCCCGATTCCGGTAACATGCCGAAAAATAGACCGATCTGTGGAATCATAGAACCAAATGCCAATATCGGAATCGCCGCACCGATAGCAGCAGGGAGAAAAGTTTTTGTCGCCTGGAAAAGTACATCCGGCATAATGATGTTGAATTCGTCTGCGCCCCTTGTCAACACTTCATCCAGAGACTTAATTTGTATTGGCGCACCTTCCTTTGCTTGCAGTTCTTTCACATTGCCGAGGTGGTTGCTATATATCACCGGAGCAGTTCCAACAACTTCCGCGTAAATAGCGCCACTCTTTCTCACTACATCGGGCTTTGCACCATCTACTGTCTGTTGATTAGTCACAACAAAACGATTATCACCCCAGAACGTGTTAAACGAGAGGCGGGTGGATTTTTCGTCGTCGAAATGGGCAATTTCCGCGATAATGCGTCTCGATTGGTGCAAAAAGTAGAGACAGTGATAGGGTTTTTCGAAAGGAAGTTTTTCCTCTACCAGACCTGCATATTTGAATTTCTTTTCTTTCAAGAAAGTTATCAAATCACGTGCATCCTGTTGCAGTTGATCGGGTTTTGCATTCAGGATTTTTCCACGCACATTCATAGATAGGATGCTGTAAATCGCTAGCCAACCACAAAAGCCAATTGCAATAACCATGCAAAGACCTGTAAGAACGCCCATCACCCACAAAGTGACTATGGACGGAATAATCAGATAAGCCAGTGCAGCAATTCCCACAATCGGAATTGCAATAACAAATGCCATTAGTAAACATACAAGAATAATGCGTAAAACAACCATCTATAAAACTCCCCCTATGTTAGTTTTGAATATCTGTAAATCGCTATCAGTTGATGTCCGCCAGTAAATCATCAATTTCTGCATCAAGCCTGGATTTTTTATTTGCCTCTTTCTTTTTCTTGTCGTCATGGGGTAAAAATCGCTCTACAATTTGCATGAGTCCTAGAATAATTACACCGATTATGCTGAGCTTGAAAATTGACATTCCTTCAACCATCACGCCAAAGAGTAAGGAATTGAAAGAAACAACAGTTGTGGTAACAAACATCCCGATCAGACCATATTTTAAAACGACGGGGATGAGCATCTTTGAAATGACAATCGCGCCGTCTTCCTTTTGATAGGGTATTGATGCACGTTCTAGCTGAATGACATGCTCAGGCGATTTTACCTGTATCGGATTACCCAGTGTGTTGGCAAGCTCTTTTACCCGTCCCAGGTGACTCTGGTAGACCTCTTTATCCGGCGCAAGCATGACACTGATAGAGCGTTTACCTTTGCGTTTTACATTTGTCTGAATAGAAGAATCAGTCATTTGCTCTGTGACGACAAAGTGACCGGGTTTCCAATACGCTGCTAGCTCGATATTGCCAGGCGTTACTTGCTTGCCCGACTCTTTGACCTGAGCAATAACGGTGCGGGATTTGTGCAGGAAAACCAGCGCACGAGCTTTGCGTTTTTTATCTTCAAATATGCCGAGATACTTAAAATTATTTGCTCTAAGGAAGCCTGCTTTTTTACGCAGATCATCGCTGAGTTCGCCGGGTTTCTCCAATAAAATTGTGCCTTTGTAGGGCATCATGAGAAGTGCTAACAGCGCAAGCAGAAATACGATTAGAGACAGCAGTGCAACAATCGCAGCACCGCTACCAAAAATAATCAGCACTACAAAAACAGGCATAACAAGATAAGCAAACCCGGTTATCAGAAGGATAGGTATCATTGATGCAAGGTAAGCTAGAAATGTTATCCCGAGAGCGCGAACAATGTGCATTGAAAATATTCTTTCGTTTTGTATAAATGGACTTACTTCGATTGTGAAATGAACGGACAACAATGTCAAGTTAGGGGATTGTATTAATCTTCACTGAATAGCAACAAGTAGCATACCGCAATCAGGGCATTATCTGTTACAATATTTGAAACCGACGTGCAGGGAAATTTGCGGCGGGTCACTTTATTATTGAGGAGGACAGATGCAGTCCAATTTCAAACATATGAATCCTGCATTATTAGCGCCACGATGTTGTTAGTTGTGGCGGAGTTTCCGGTTGAAAGATTTCCTCCGCTCATGCCCTCTATAGCTTGAACTTATACCCGCCTATCTGCACACAGGCTTTCGTTCGACTTTATCACTTACTCAAATTAGACACAGAAGGGAAATACCCGCTATGGCACTGCGGATATTCAATGTATTAGGACGCGAAAAACAGGACTTCGTGCCGATTAATGATGGTCAAATCAAGATGTATGTCTGTGGACCGACCGTCCAGGACTATATGCACCTCGGACATGCCAAGAGCTATGTCAGCTTCGATGTTATTCGACGTTATCTGAAATATCGTGGTTTCAATGTGCTGTATGTTCAAAATATCACCGATGTCGGACATATGCAGGTGACAGGTGAAGACAAAATTGAACAAAAAGCCCGCCAGATGCAGGCTGAACCGATGCAGGTGGTTGAGCTTTACATGCGCTATTTCTTCGAGGATATGGATAGACTGGGTGTACAACGCCCCGATATTGCTCCCCGCGCAAGTGGTCATATACCGGAACAGATTGAGATGATTGAAGAACTCATCAAAAAAGGACATGCTTACAATATTGATGGCAATGTCTATTTTGATGTGACGACTGCGGAAGATTACGGCAAACTCAGTAATCGTCGCTTAGAAGACCAGCAGGAAGGCACACGCGAAGATGTGCGTGGCGAAAAACGCAATGCAGCTGATTTCGCACTGTGGAAACGCGCCGATGACGGGCATATTCAGCAATGGGATAGTCCGTGGGGTGTTGGTTATCCTGGCTGGCATATCGAATGCTCGGCGATGGCGAAAAAATATCTCGGCGCAACCTTTGATATTCATGGTGGTGGTGTTGATAATATCTATCCACACAATGAAAATGAAATCGTCCAGAGTGAATGCGCGAATGATGTCGATTTTGCGAATTACTGGATGTTAGTCGGCAGTTTGACGATTGATGGCGTAAAAATGTCAAAATCACTGTTCAACTTTGTCACAATTCGCGATGCACTGGAAGATTATCGCCCTGAAGTTCTTCGCCTGTTTGCGACCAGCGCTCACTATAGTAGTCCGGTCGATTATAGTGAAGAATCAATGGCAGGTCTGAAAGCTGGATGGGAACGGCTCTATGGTGCGGTACGTTTGACACGTCAGATGATGAAAAACGCACCGGAAGGCGATGCTGGCAACACATTCTTAGAACGTCTGGAGAAGGCAAAAGCGGATTTCATTGACCGTATGGACGATGATTTCAATACGCCACAGGCAATCGCTGTCTTGCAGGAACTAACCCGTGACGTGAATACCTTGCTCAACGGTGATGAAGAAGTCGGCTTGAATACGCTCAATGCGATTAATGACCTGTATAAAGAACTGGGTGGCGACGTGCTGGGTATCATCCCTGAGACAGAAGCTGTCGGTGGTGCGGATGAACAACGCGAAGCGGCATTGATTCAGATGTTGATTGACCGCCGCGCAGAAGCCCGTGCCAATAAAGACTATGCGGAATCAGACCGCATCCGTGACGAATTAGCCGGAATCGGTGTTATATTAGAAGACCGTGCTGACGGAACAATCTGGAAAATCGAGTAGACAGACGCTCGATTTACATTGCTAATCAAACCAGAAGAGGGTCAGCGCACCCTCTTTTGCTGTTTTATATCTAATTACCTGAACGGGGAAATTATGCCTGAATTTATCTATGGACTATGGCCTATCATCGAATCTTTACGCGCAGACCGTCGTAAATTTGAAAAGCTGGTGCTATCCGACAAACTGGAAGAAAAAGGGCTGGTTGCCGAAATTACGAATCTTGCCCGTGAAAAAGGGATTGATGTCTCGCGGGTACAACGTCGTATTCTCGATGATGTCAGTGATAACAGCAATCATCAGGGGATGGCACTGCGTGTGAGTGAGTATCCTTATGTCGATGTTGAAGATTTATTGCAACGGGCAGATAAGCGTGGCGAAAAGCCCTTCATCCTGATACTCGATTTACTGAAAGACCCGCAAAATGTCGGTTCATTGATTCGTGTTGCGGACGCAGTTGGTGTACACGGGATCATCATACAGGACAGACGACAGGTGAGTGTAACCCCTTCTGTGGTGGCTTCATCATCGGGGGCAGTTGAGCATTTGCTGGTAGCACAGGTTACGAATCTGGTGAATGCCATGAAAGAACTCAAAGATAACGATGTCTGGATTGTCGGCATGGATGTGGGTCCCAATGTTCCTGCACTGGATAAGCAAGACTTAAATATGGGTCTGGGTCTGGTGATGGGCAGTGAAGGCGAGGGAATGCGTCGTCTGGTACGGGATACCTGTGATTTCCTCGTGACATTGCCGATGCGTGGACAGGTCGGTAGCTTAAACGTTGCGACAGCCGGAAGCATTGCGCTCTATGCGGCATGGCAAGCCCGTAGCTGGGAAGGCTGGACAAACGAGTAGTTTAATCCGACACGGGTAAAGGCGCAGCGTGCTGCGCCCCTACATTTAACTTAATCCTGAAAACGAATGGTATCGAGAATCGCCAGAGCAATCGGTTCGTATTCATCGAGGTCATCTTCGTCAACAACAAATTCGACACGCACGAAAATATTATCAATCTCATCCAGTTTGACATAATAGAAGCGGAAAATCGTGTCGGAGGCAAAGATTTCCAGATCAACATAGGCTGCGGAACGTCCGACACTTTCAAATTCGACAATATCTGACCAGACATTATCCGGTTCATTTTCAATGAGGTCTAAAACAATCCCTCTTGCCGAGTAATCATCTTCTAAGAAACCCGTATCTTCAAAGAAGAGAAAAATGAGTTGTGCATCATTGCGGGAGGGGTCGTACAGTTCAATGTCATCATCATTACTGATAACAATATACCCGTTGATGAAATCTTCATACCACTCAGAGGGATAGTTAAAGATGAAGCGTCCGGTGCGTGTCACAAAAACACTATCCAGCACAATACCATCCACGACAATATCCTGCGGGGCAACACTCGCTGTTCCATAAATTTCACCACTTAACAACCCCGTTCGGACGGCTTCTCCTGAAATTGCCAGATTAAATGGCTCACCATTCTCCCGTGCCGAGTACAAAATTCCTCTTAAAATCGGTTCAACGCGGTCAACAGCGTCAATATGAATAGTCGCCTCAATTAGCACCTGAACATTATCGCGAACGGTTGCCATGACAAGCTGTCGTACATTATTGGCGCTATCATCCAGCACAAGACGGGATGCTGGTAGATCATTCAATAAAAATTGTGTTACATCGACAGGCTCATCGAACATTTCTTGAATGAGACCCATTGTGTCACTATTTGTATTTGCAGAAGACAATGTGAGTTCTGCATAGAGGGTAGCAATACCGTCAACCCGTTCGATGAATATGATTTTACCGTTATCATCGGTGCGGATGTTCCAGGTATCAGGATATTCAAATTCGTATTTCTCATCTTCAGTGATGAAGTTCGTATTGAGAACACCAATATTGAGCGGTTCTAAAACAGAGCCTATCATGCCTTCAGTCAAAGGGCGTTGTGCACTGCTACCATGTGTGAATACCACTTCATCGTCACTACTGCGTACAGATGCCATCAGATCATCAAAAATAGGCAGGAAAAAGTCCTGTGCGCCAATACGGAAACTACCACGCAACAAAACTGAATAGTCATTGACGTCTGTATATGCCATGACTTCAATCAAACGTGAGTCTGTACGCACCCGCTGTGCCCTTGAAGCATCGTATTCATCGTGAATTTCGTAATTATCAATGTCACCAAATTCACCGATGTCATCGTCTTCGCTGGATTCAGTATCCGCAACATAAAATCTGAGTATATCATCGGTATCGAGTGGAAGACCATTGGATGGCACGATGTAGAGTGCAACATTCATTGAGCCGCTATAAAAACCAACCACATCATCAAAGCCTTCTGTATCTTGAAGTTCCCAATTTTCGGGATAATCGACCAGTGCGCCATTGACGGTACTAATCGTCGCGAGATTCTGTGCAAAACCAATGCTTACGGAAAATAGTAAAAAACTCAGGATGACAAACAGGCGAGTTCCAGAACGCAACATTCAAGGCTCTCCAAATTTACGGTAGTGATAATATGCCTATTGTACAACGAAGCGTCAATTTCGATGGTTAAAATTAACTAGCACTTCCCGATATTCTTATCTATCACTACACTCTTTCCCTATGAACAAGACTCAAACACATTCAAATTACAATTTATTGATGCTCAGTGGCGATTCGTCGATAGCAAGGGGGATTGATGGAGCATTTCATCAGATGCTGGGGCGATTCTCGCAATATTGGCAGCGTATTGACATTCTGACTCCGGCTGCGACGGATGCAAAATCGCGCACCATTCATGGCAATGTTTATGTGCATCCAGCAACAAATCATCGGTTGCTACAGCCTTTTTTCATCAAACAAAAAGGGGAAGCACTGCTCAAAGAACGGGATTATCACCTGGTCACGAGTCATGATTTCGGGTTTTTCTATAATGGTATCGGTGCAGCCTGGCTGTTACGTGGCAAAAATATTCCTCCGGTCAGTGAGATTCACCATATCGAAGGTTATCCGATTGCCAGTACAAATCGTGAGAAATTGTGGAGACTGGCAGCAAAACAGTATATTCCATTCATCGCGAAACAGGGGGCATATTTCCGGGTTGTCAATCAGAATATTGAAGATCAATTGATTCAATTCGGGGCATCAGCAGAAAAGATTCGCAGACTATATTCTGTTTATCTGGATTTAGAGTTGTACAGACCACAATCTATTGCAAAAGAGTATGATGTGCTGTTTGTGGCGCGGTTAGCTCAAAATAAAGGTATTATGATTTTGCTGGATGCAATTCGTCAGGTGAAAGAAGCTCACCCGGAGATTACACTGGCTATCCGGGGGGATGGTATTCTCAAGGGGAAAATAGAACAATTCATCATAGAACACAATTTGCAGGAGAATGTCATTTTTCTGCCGCGAGTTGAGGATAGTCATGCGATGCCGGAATTGTATAACAAAGCGAAAATGCTGGTCTGTGCATCGACGGTAGAAGGCAATCCAAGAGTCACAATTGAAGCGATGGCGTGTGGGACACCTGTTATTTCGACAAGAGTCGGGATTATGCCAGAAGTCATTCAACACGGAGAAAATGGTCTGCTGGTGGATTGGGATTCAGAGGATTTAGCTTTAGCGATTGAGCAATTACTGGATGATAGTCAATTGTATGATGCGATTGTAGTAGCAGGGCAGAAGTCAGTTCAGCGATTTGAGGCAGAAAAAATCATTCGAGAGTATGCACTGGCGTATCATGACATCATCGAAAGTGAGCAATGATGCTATCTATTGCAGCATTTTCAGATATTCATGCGATGTTCAACAATATCAGAGCAATGCGAAAACAACTGGCGGATATTGATGTGGTTGTGCTTGCCGGAGATATGACTAACGGGCGTATGAAGAGTTTGCATCGTCTACTGGAATATATCACACCGTATAATGAGAATATTGTGGCTGTTTGTGGTAATCATGATACGAAAGAGATGGAAAAATTTCTCTCTGAAAAAGGCATGAGTTTACATGCAAGGCACAAAATCATTGATGATGTGGCATTTATCGGATGTAGTGGTTCGTTACCATTCATTGGCGGTAATGTATTTACTGAAGACGAATACAAAGCTATCTTATCAAAATCAATCACTGGCTTATCATCAGACATCCCGAAAATTCTGGTAGCACATCAACCCCCGCATAAAACACGGCTTGATAGAACCTTCATGGGGCTACACGTCGGGAGCAAGTCGATTCGTGAATTTATCGAGAGGGAACAACCGCTTATCTGTTTTACGGGACATATTCATGAAGCGTTCGGATTGGATTCCATTGGAAAAACCAGAATTATCAATCCCGGTATGATTGAAGGTACAAATCGTTATGCGTATGCTGAGATAGAAAATGGTATAGTCACAACATTGGAATTGCGGCAAGCGAATCCTCAAGGGTAACAAAAAACGCCCGAACGGAGGTTTTCAGGCGTTCTGTTTGTTGATTGGCTTAGATTAATTTATTTTTTGGGGGTAGCGGGTTTCTTTGGAGCCGGTTTTTTCTTATCTTTAGTAGAAGGTTTCTTATCAGGCATGATATATGTCTCCTGCGACCTGTGTCGCGATTTGATGAGCATCTATCGCTCATTCTTATGTCCAGTATGCGGTCAAAAGTGTTTCTAATTTTTCATATTTTGAGCAAACATTTTCAAAATTTTTCAAAATCGACTTGTTTTTTCGATGAAGCTGATTAAAGTTGCAGGATATTTGCATGGAGGCAATGTTGACCGGAATTATTTACAATACAATCGGAACAATAGGTGTGGGTCTGATTTTGACGACCTATTTTTTGTTACAGACCGAACGCATCAAATCGACTGGATTACTGTATTCGATTTTGAATTTCTTCGGGTCGGGGATGATACTCATTTCACTGTTTCATGAGTTCAATTTCCCCTCTTTTGTGGTTGAACTGGCATGGGTATTGATTAGTATCATGGGGATTCTGCGTGCGTTATTGCAGCGCCGGAAGCAAGCGGTAGTATGACAAAGTTAGCAGGGGAACTCATCAGAGAAAGACGCAAACGCAAAGGATGGTCACAGACTGTTCTCGGTGATTTTGTGGGGATGAGTGCTGCGACTATTCACCGGATAGAACATGGTGAAAAAATTCCGACAGATCAAGAAGCCACATTGATTGCTGATGCGCTCGGGATTGAAGCAAATCTGATGAGTGAAGCCTGTCAACTCTCCAGAGAAAAACAACCAACGATTCCACAAAGTGCTTATAAAGAAATGTGGAAAACGGCACATCCTGCTACATATTCGGGACCCGTGTGGATACAAATTTCACCACTCGCTGAAAATCGCACAGAAGAACATCATTTTACACTGCGCTGGGGTGTCTGGGAACGAAGGGGAAATTTTATTTTGTCCGATGGGCAGGATAAGATTTTTCTCTCGCATTATAAGCATAATGACGGACTTGGTTTGCCTTTGTTCTTGAATTTATCGCATCCCTGTTATGTCGTTTTTGGTAAAGATGACATCGTAGCGGATATGATTGATATCAATTTTCACTGGCGACGGGTTGAGCCACCTGAACCGGGACAAATGTTGCGATTTACTATTCATTATTTAAAATGGTTCGGACGACGCATTTTAGGGAAAAAGTAATAATCTACTATTAAACTTTGTCTGGTATGATAGGGTCATAAGGTTTCTTACAGGGGCAGGTGTCCCTGTTTTCAGTAATACAATCTATGAGGAGTTCTATGTCCGGCAAATTCCTGATTGTTGGTCTGGGCAATCCAGGTCGTGAATATGCTCAAACCCGCCATAACGTGGGTTTTTGGGTTATAGACGAACTGGCACGCCGCCACAATCTGACAAATTTTACAAGCGAACGCAAAGCCCTGACTGTCAGTGGTCGAATCAAAGGGCAGAGTGTAATTCTGGCTAAACCACAGACCTACATGAATCTGAGTGGTGAGTCGGTTCGCGCACTGGTCGATTACTATAAAATCGACATCGCTGACATCATTGTGGCTTACGATGACCTCGATTTACCATTCGGCACATTGCGTCTGCGGAACAATGGCGGACATGGTGGTCAAAATGGGGTTCGCAATATTATCCTGCATCTCGGGACAAAAGATTTTTCGCGGGTACGTTTCGGAATTGGTCGTCCACCCGGGAAAATGAAGGCACGCGATTATGTGCTGCAAAAATTTCATGGTGACGATGAAATCACAGCGAAACAGGTTACAGAAACGGCGGCAAATGCTGTCGAACTGTGGTTGCAGGAAGGTATCGGGCTGGCGATGTCGCGTTATAATGGCGATGTCAACGGAAATGGCACATCCGGCAAAAATGATGAACCATCAGTAAAAGAGCAGTTAGAACTCGCTCAACGTGCCCATGAACTCAATCCGAATGACCCGAAACCATTGCAACAAATTGCGAAGTTGCAGAAAAAAATGCGGAATCTGGATGAAGCCGCACGCGCTCATCTGACCCTGGCAGAAGTGTATCGCAATCAGGGTAAAATCAAGCAGATGCTCTCAGAATGGGAAGTGGCGGCAAAAGTGCGTCCGGCATTGATTGATGTGCGAGAAGAACTGGCGATCACCTATGAAGAACAGGATAACGGTAAACGTGCTGTTCAAACATGGCTTTCACTGGCGGATTATCATGAAGCACAGGATGAGATGGATAATGCACTGGCTGCCACAGAAGAAGCGATTCGCATCAACCCGGAACATCCGAAAGCGGTTGAATATCTCGCAAAGTTTCAGAAAAAAGTCGCACCATAACTCAGACAAAAGTGTGATGTTTTCAGAAGAGTGATTATGTTATTGTTTACATAGTCACTCTTTTTAATTGGACAGCTTATGAAAATTGGCATCATCTCTGATATTCACGCGCAATATGATTCGCTTGAGAAAGCACTGGCGATTCTTGACAGGGAAAAGGTCGATACAATTATCTGTGCGGGGGATTTAGTCGAAAAAGGCAACGACGGCGATAGGGTTATTCGGACAATTATCAAGCGTAAAATTACCTGTGTGCGTGGTAATCATGACGAAGCAGCAGTAACCAATCAACGCTGGTTACGAAAGAATCTGGCGAGTCCCAACGTCAATGACATCATAGACATGCTCAATCGTGGGGAATACCTCGAAACACCGTTACTTTCTGATAGAGCAATCGTATTTTTACAGAATTTGCCATTCCAGCGAGAATTTGAATGGGAAGGGATGAAAATTCTGCTGGTACATGGCTCTCCGTTGAGTAACTCACAGTATTTGATGCCAGCGATGCCGGATACATTGCTCAAAACCTTTCTGGATGGCGTCGATGCGGATATTGTCATCTGCGGACATACGCATTCCCCGATGAAACGGGAAGTTGGCGATATGTTGCTACTGAATCCCGGTAGCGTGTGTCAGAGCCCGCACAATCGCGAGAGTCATAGTTGCGCTGTGTTAACACTTCCCTCTAAAGAATTTAACATCTTCTTTATTGACACATAGCGCCTTTTGCACTTACAATATCCATATTGACCTCTTAAAACCTTCCAATATTTATTACAAATTTACCATTTTATTGAACCCTTCGATCACTTTTTACGTATAATCTATTGAATTTAAGAAGGGAGACACGCCATGTTTCAATCCGTGTATGGCGCACAAACACAGGCGGCACTTGAATTTGACCGTCTGCATGGCAAGGGAATACGACATCGTATGGTCAATGCTGTCATGGGTAAATCGAGTGATTTAGTCACATTCGATAGTATCCGTGAACAATTTGACCTGAGCAGTCAGCATGATGCGGGAATAAACGTTGTTCCGATTGATAATATTATCGGGACAGTTGGACGCAGTCATGAATTTGATGACTCATTCTATCCGAAACAGGAAAATTCACGGCATCGCTGGTGTGATGTCGCTGCCGCAATCTTTGCAGGACGCGAGTTACCGCCTGTGGAATTGTACCGGGTCGAAAATGAGTACTACATCATCGACGGCAATCATCGTATCTCGGTATTGAAATCTACCGGACAGGAATTTGTCGAAGCGCATGTTATCGATATTGAATTAACTGACAACCGTTGTCAGGCAAAGCAGACACCACATTACGACCGCTAATGTGGTGTTTTGTCTGCTTTTCCCCTTTCTAACCCTCTGCTCACTGTAGTAAACTATAATGCTCCAAAATTCCTGAAAGCTAAGTAAAATGGATACAATTGCTTATGCACCTCATCGGTTTGACTGATTTGCTGCGTGACGATAGCCAATTTCAGGCTGTCCATGACCGTCTAAGCCGCTCTGATTCCCTTGACTGGAATATCATCCGCTCTGCCCGATCATTTGTAATTGCAACAATCGCCCGCGACTGGAAAGCTCCGATTATCGTCCTGACGGGGACAGGTCGCCGGACATACAATATTGTCGAACAATTGCCTGTCTGGTTGGAAAATACTGACAGGATATATCGCTTTGCCGAGCCGACACCGATGTTTTATGACCGTTTGCCCTGGGATAAAACAGTCATTCAGGAGCGCATCGACACATTACAGGCGTTACTTTATGCTGATGAATCACAAACACAACCGATTGTGATTGCGTCTGCGCGTGCATTGATGCAACGCACGATGCCAGTACATCAATTCCGTAAAAATAGTACATTGCTTAAAGTGGGCGAACGCTATCAACTCAATAGTCTGGTCGAGCAATGGGTCAATCTCGGGTATGAATCAGTGACGATGGTGGTTCAACCAGGAACATTCTCGCGCAGAGGCGGGATTTTAGATGTATTCCCGCTGGCAGCACAGTATCCGATTCGTATTGAATTTTTTGATGATGAACTTGATACGCTTCGTAGTTTTGACCCATCAACACAACGGACGGTTGAATCCCTCAAACAGGCGGTGATTGTTCCGGCGCGTGAAGTTTTACCGGATAGTATGCCGCAACTCGCACGACATCTCGAAAGCTGGTTTACCGGAGAGGCAGCAATTGATGATGTCAGCACGTTGATGCAGGATTTTGAGGCAATGTCAGCCGGACAGAATTTTGCCTACAGTGAACACTATCTGCCATATGTGTACGATAATCCGATTAGTATCTTAGATTATGCTTCGCCGGATACTTTAATCATTGTGGATGATTTGGAAGACCTGCAACAGACGATTATCAATTTACAGGACGAAGCTGAAAATAATCGCCAGAACAACATCAAAACCGGGCAGTTACCGGAAGATTTTCCTGTCCCTTATGTCGATTGGGAGACGATTTCCGGTGATTTATCCAGCGCAACCACATTGAATCTCTCAAATATTGCAGAGGGCAAGCGTCCATTTGTGCCAAACGAGCGCTTTGGCGGACAATTGCGCCCGACGATACGTCATATCCGGGAACAACGGGAAGCAGGTCGTCGTGTCGTTGTGGTCACACAGCAAGTAGACCGCATGGAGAATATCTGGTACGAGCAAGATGCGTCTGGCTATGTTCCGAAAGCACAGGAATTATCAAAAGTACCTGCCTCCGGTGAGATGGTTTTTGTACAGGGTGAGCTTGCCGGAGGGTTTATCCTCGAAACAGATAATGGCGCTCTTGAATTACTGACTGATAGCGAGATTTTTGGCTGGAATCGACCTGAACCGAGACGCCGCAAATCGAATAAAACAGCCGTCAAGAAATTACCGGAATCCGACTACAACGACTGGAATAACGGTGATTATGTCGTGCATGTCGATTATGGTATCGGACGTTTTCAGGGACTCAAGCCCCGTACCGTTGAAGGCAACGAACGCGAGTATCTCTTAGTCGAATATGCTGAAAATGGTATGTTATTCGTGCCGATTCATCAGTCAGACCGTCTGACACGCTATGTTGGTGCGGATGATATTCCACCGAAATTGAACAAAATCGGCAAACAGGATGTCTGGACACGCACAAAAGAGAAAGCCCGTAAAAATGCGCTGGAAGAAGCCCGTGAACTCCTGAAAATCTATGCTAAGCGTGCGAATGCAACCGGACATTCCTATGCACCGGATGCGGCGTGGCAACGTGAGCTAGAAGCCTCTTTCCCCTATGTCGAAACAGAAGACCAGTTACGTGTCATCCGTGAGATTAAAGGCGATATGGAAACCCATATGCCGATGGATAGACTGGTCTGCGGGGATGTGGGCTATGGTAAGACGGAAGTTGCATTACGGGCGGCATTCAAAGCAGTGATGGATGGCAAACAGGTGGCGGTACTTGTGCCAACAACTGTGCTGGCGAATCAGCATTACAATACTTTCGTGAATCGCATGGCAGAATTTCCGCTGAAAGTAGAAATGCTCAGTCGATTCCGTACCAAAGGCGAGATGAGCCGTGCTACCACTGAAATTGCCGCCGGAAATGTCGATATTGTGATTGGAACACATCGTATTCTCAGTGATGATGTCACTTTCAAGAATCTCGGGCTGGTCATCATTGATGAAGAACAGCGCTTCGGAGTCAAGCACAAGGAGCACTTCAAGAAATTACGTGCAAATGTTGATGTTTTGACTCTGACAGCAACACCGATTCCGCGCACGCTGTATATGAGCATGAGTGGTGTGCGGGACATCAGTATGTTGCAGACACCACCCGAAGACCGTTTGCCTGTGATTACGCATGTTGGCGCATTTGACCGCAAACTGACACGTCAGGCGATTTTGCGTGAACTGGATAGAGGCGGACAGGTCTTTGTGATTCATAACCGCGTCAAGAGTATTGAGCAATTGCGCGAAAAATTAGAAGAAATTGTGCCGGAAGCCAGTATCGTTGTCGGGCATGGTCAGATGAGCGGACGCCAACTGGAAACGGTCATCAGTGAATTCAGCAAAGGACAGTACGATATTCTTCTAGCGACCAGTATCATCGAAAGTGGTATTGATATGCCGAACGTCAACACCTTGATTGTTGATCGAGCAGACTGGTTCGGCATGGCACAACTCTATCAGATTCGTGGACGGGTTGGACGTAGTGCGACTCAAGCCTATGCCTATTTCTTCCATGCTGGCAGTAAAAAATTGAATGAAGAAGCCCGTGAACGTCTGGAAACGCTGGCAGAATATACCGAACTCGGAAGCGGCTTCCAGGTGAGTATCCGTGACCTTGAATTGCGAGGCGCAGGGGATATTCTCAGCACAAAGCAGACCGGGCATGTTGCGACAGTCGGATTGCAACTTTACACACAATTGCTTCAACAGGCTGTGAGTGATCTCAAAGGCGAGATGAACGGTGAAGAGAAGCAGGACTATCAGCAGGAGAAAGCGGTCATAATCGACCTGCCAATTGCAAGTTACATCCCCGAAGATTGGATTCCAGAAATGGCATTGCGCTTGCAGTTGTATCGTCGCATCGCCAGCCTACAAACGCTCGATGATATCGAAAAAATGGGACAGGAATTACGTGATCGATTCGGTGTATTGCCAAAAGCAGTTGATGGCTTGCTCTATCAGATTCAGGTGAAATTGATGGCAGAACACATCAATGCGACAGCCGTGATTAAGCCGCGTCAACATATTCTGATTAAGTTGCCCTGGTTGCAGGGGATTGACCGTCAAGCACTTGAGCTGGAACTCGGTGAAGATATTGAAGTTAGCCGGACAGCAGTTGAATTGCGTTATGATGATGAATTGTGGCAATTACGTCTGATAGATATACTACAACATCTCAAAGATGGTCTACCGGAACAGATGGGGGTTTAGGAAATATGACAAACATTCACTATAAAATGGGCTGTGAGAGTGTCGATTGGCAGGAAATGATGGACACTCTGATTGAGGATATGTTTCATAATGGGCGTAGTGTCGAACAGTATCGCGAATCCTTTGAAAACACACATACGGTTGTAATCGCCTATGATGATGACAAAATCATCGGAACTGTTCGTGCGCTGTCTGATGGTGTATGTAATGCTTATATTGTCGATGTTTGGACATATACGCCGTATCGCAAACAGGGTATCGCCCGAAAAATGATGGAACTCGCTCTGGAGAATCTACCGGGACAGCATGTTTATCTGTGGACAGATGACCAGCAGGCATTTTATGAAGCGATTGGTATGGACAAAGATGAGGAAAATACGGGTTACTCCAGAGTCGTAGGGGAGTGGCTACAAAATAAATAGGTCAAAAAGCAAATCCTCCCGGATATGAGAGGATTTGCTTACCGTTATTCCTGTTCCTGCGGACGCCAGCCGGATACAAAATCCTGTGCGGTGACATTTGTTATACGCTGAATTTCACTGAATTCGCTGTCTACAACATAGATGCACATGCAGTAGTCATCTGTGTGAAGCGATGAGAATGCAATATATGTTCCATCGGGCGACCAGGCAAGCGAGGTAATGCCTATGATGGATTCGAAAACACCTTCATTGTTTGAATATGTTGCGACTTCGCCTGTCTCAACTGTGACCAAACCTAATGTCGCAGCATAGCCGTACTCTACATTTGCAATAAATAGGAGTTGCGTGCTATCCGGCGACCATTGTACCTCTCTGATTTCCCCTGAGTCAGATACCAGTAAGCGACTGTTGCTACCATCAGCATCCATCACATAAAGATCATGTTCACTAACACCTGTATAAGTCAGTACTGCAATCTGTGAGCCATCCGGCGACCATGTAATATTTGATGGATATTGATAGTCTGATGAAATTTCGACGGATTCATTACCATCAATCGGCACAGAATAGATAACATCATCCCGCAGATAGGCAATCTGTGAACCATCCGGCGATAGTGTCAGTGAGTAAATTTCCGAACCCGATATGGTTAATGGTTCTTCTGTACCGTTATTCAGATCAATACGATAAATTGCGCCTTCTTGATCATCTGATTCATCAAAGCGGCGTAAGGCAGTGAAGATAATCTGTGAGCCATCCGGTGACCAGAGTGCTTCAACATTATTCTGTCCGGGAGAATCAGTTAGCTTTGTGGTTGTTCCGTCATCAGGATTGATGAGATACAAATCACGTAACATATTGGTTGCGAGAACCTGTGAACCATCCGGCGACCAGCTTAAAGCCAGGAACAGTTGCTCACCATCAATATCATCTTCGAAGGAGTACGGGGGAGTCAGTGCTGTCTCTTCACCTGTAACCGCATCTACCTGTAATATCCCGCTCCCGAGTTCGCCTCCAATACGTGTAAAGAGTATTTCACCGGAGATTTCTGTGTCTGTATCCGCATTGCATCCGGTAACGACGAGACCTGCAATTAAAATTAATCCAACCCATTGTATGAACTTATTCATTTTTGTATGACCTTTTGTCTGCCTGTTTTACCATTACTGTATTGTGAGACTCAGGTCATACAAAGTTACCAGGGAGAGTGACTATTTTTCAGAAAAGTAGTTACCTGTAGATTTTAATCTTTTTTGACATCAACCCATGTGCCATTTGTGATGAGTTTAAGCTGGTCAGGGGTTAGACCAAAATTGACATTGGCTGTCCCTCCGGCGGCATAAATATTATCGAATTGCTGCAAATCCACATCAAGGAAAATGCGAATGTGCTCTTGCCGATGTCCGACAGGGGGAACACCACCGGGGGCATAACCGAAAATTTCAATGCATTGTTCTGCTTTTGCCAGTCGAACTTTCTTGCGTCCGACCTCCAGGATATTAGCAATTTTGCGGTCATCGACTGTGTTCACGCCACTGGCAACGACTAAAACAGGCTCAGTCTTATTTATCATGAAGCAGATACTCTTTGCGATTTGAGCGACTGTGCATCCAATTGCTGCGGCAGCTAATTCGGAGGTTGCTGTATTGTCATCATAAGATGTCAATTTCAAATCGAGATCATATCTATCCAGTGCCAATTGTACATCATCGGGTGTAAGTGCTTGCATTGTATTGTCCTTCCTCGTTATCATGCTTATTAAGCTTACTTAATGCAGGGAGTAATTCATATGTCCGATATAACGGGAGCAAAAATTGGCAATACTATCATTAACCTTGTGCAGGGAGATATTACAAAAGAAGAGGTTGATGCTATTGTCAATGCAGCAAATAGTTCTTTGCTTGGCGGGGGAGGTGTTGATGGGGCAATTCATCGCGCCGCCGGACATGAATTACTCGCAGAATGTCGGACACTGGGACGCTGCCCGACAGGAGAAGCCCGTATCTCAAAAGGCTATAATTTGCCCGCAAAGCATGTGATTCACGCGGTGGGTCCTGTTTACCGTATGCACAAAAATGCCCGGGAATTGCTGGCAGGAGCATACACTTATAGTCTAAAACTTGCACATGAAAATAAGCTGAAAACAATCGCTTTTCCGGCAATTAGTACGGGAGTCTTTGGTTATCCAATGCGAGAAGCAGCAGATGTATCGCTCGGGGCGGTTGTCAATTATATAAAAACACACCAGCCCGATTTCGAACTGGTGCGTTTTGTGTTATTTGATGCTAAAGCGTTTGGCATTTTTCAAACTGCGTTATCACAGTTAGTCCAAACATATGATGACCTTGATGCAATTTAGCCTTCGAGGGATGTTGTCTGTAATACGTTGACAATATCTAAGAAGGTTTCAAAGTCGGTATGCGGGAACATGGATGCGATTTCTTGATCGATCTTTTCAGCAGCATCCAGAACACCATTACGTTTGTCTTTGCCAGCATCGGTCAGGTAAATGCGAACAGCACGGCGATCACCTGGATCAGGACGACGTTCAATGAAGCCTTTTTTCTGGAGTTTATCGAGATTCGGTGTGAATGATGTTGCGGCACGTCCGACAGCGCGTGCGAGTTCTGACGCATGTTGACCATCTTCATCATAAAGTGCGCGGAGGATGTACCACTCGATTACGGTTAATTCGAGGGGGCGCACAACGCGACGAAAAATCTGGTCGATGTTACGAAGGGCAATATCGAGATTGCACCATACTGATCCATCAAAGCGGAGGTTCGAAGTTTTTTCTACCATGGTCATTGCAGTTCCTTACAATTTGAATATACAAGTTAATCACGTCTAAGAGGTCATCCTCCCGACGATAGCTTCCCCATTATTGACATAATGTCTATGAACGGATGATTCAAGAAAAGTATAATAGTAGTACCTTATAAATAATGCAAGGGGTAAATTGATATTTAGTAAATTTCCGCACACTCATAATAAGCCAGTTAAGGTATTGCTAATGTACTATTCTATTTCTGGCTATGTAACGCAATAATACAGAGACTTTATTATCAATCTTTATATTATAATACAGAATGTTAAATTGCTTAATAAATAGGACTTTAGTGTATCACGCCTTAATTAATTTTTTATTTGAACGCAATTCCAGCATAATCACACCTGCAATGATCAGTCCTGCGCCGAGCCATTGTACAGGCAAAATTGATTCATTCAGGAAAATCATTGCCAGGATCATCGTTGCTATTGGTTCTGATGTGCTGATGATTGACGCTTGAGTCACACCGAGTTTTTGTATCGCAATATTGATGATAAAAATCGGCATCGCAGTTGACCAGGTTGCAATGATGATAATCAATCCCCAGACAGTCAAATTTTCCGGCATACGAAATCCGAAAAATGGAATGAGCATCAACAAGATCACCAGTGTTCCGGTGATGACATAAGCTGCCCCTCTACTGACCGAACTCACTTTTGGCATTTCACGCGAGATAATCACAAAATAGATTGCAACGACAACCGCATTGAATATCGCAATTGAAAGACCTAATGCTGTGTTTTCCCCAGCGAGGCTCAAATCGGGTACAGTAAACATTACCCCGAGCATCGTTAGTCCGATAGCAATCCATGCTCTGATGCGTAATTTTTGCCCTAGAAACAGGCTTATCAGGGCAACCATCGCAGGATAGGTATAAAACAGCACGGTATACAAACTGGCTGTGATATATCTTAAGCCAAAAACGACGGACAGTGATGCACAGGTATACAGCAGACCCAATGACATCATCCGGGCGATCTGTAGCTTAGAATCCCGTTTTTCGGGCTTCGCATTGCCAAAGTTTTTCCGTAGCCAGATCACCAGCCAGATTGCCGGAGTTGCAAAGATAAAGCGCCAGATTGCCAGATCAGTTGCCTGCAAGGTTGATTGCTGGTAAAAGGTTCGAATCAGGACAGGTAACAGAGCGTATCCTGAAATCGAAAATATGACGGCTATCAAGCCTACCTGACGATCTGTCATGTATATCCTTTGAACATACAACTATATGCCATGCTAACGCGAATGGTTCGATCCGTCTATAACCAATTAAAATAGGGACACCCGTAAGCATCCCTAAGAAATTACAGTCGCATTATGCCGTGATTAGAAGGTAATCGCACCCGCAAGGCTGGAAACAATCGGAAGGATAATACCTGTAATCAGGACACCTGCCATTGAGGCATAGATTGCCAGTGTCACAGGCATAGTTGCACCCGGTGTTTCACTACCTTCGCCGTCATTCAGGAACATGCCTACAACAACACGCATGTAGTAGAAGGCACTCACAACACTGGTCAGAACACCGATTACCGCAAGGATAATCAGGTTCGATTGTACTGCTGCGCCGAATACCAGCCATTTGCCGACAAAACCACCTGTGAGTGGAATACCGACCAGACTCAACATGAATATGGTCATTGCAATCGCGATAACCGGTTTACTGTTGAACAAGCCATCGAAATCGGTGATTTCTGTACCTGTGCCATCTTCATTTTCGAGTGCCTGTACGACAGCGAATGCGCCCAGATTAGTGAACATATACGCCAGCATATAGACTGCGATACCCTGTCCGGCAGCACTACCGATGCCTTCATTACCTGAAACACCGACAGCAGCGACTGCCATCAGAATGTATCCGGCATGTGCAATCGAGCTATAGGCAAGCATCCGTTTGACATTGCTCTGTGCCAGTGCCATGAAGTTACCGAGAATCAGGGTTGCGGCTGCAATCACCTGAATCGCCATGACCCAGGCAGCAGCATTACTGTCGCCGATGCTAAATCCGGCAAGTCCGGCAACCATCAGGCGGAACAATGCGGCAAAACCACCAATTTTCGCTGCCACGCTCATGTAAGCAGTAACAGGAGTCGGTGAACCTTCATAAACATCCGGTGTCCACATATGGAAAGGTACAGCCGCGACTTTGAAGCCAAGACCAACAACAGTCAGCGCAGCACCTGCCAGCAGTAAGAAGCTGGTGCTTGTATTACCAACAACAAGGTCACTCACAGCAACAGAAATTTCATCCAGCAAGAATGTTCCGGTTGCACCATAAATCAGTGCAATACCGTAAACCAGGAATGCACTTGAGAATGCACCGAGGATGAAGTATTTCATACCGCTTTCTTCAGATTTGAGGATTTGCGGGTCAATATCCCCTTCGGAAACCAGTGCCGATTTTTTGCTGATATGATCAGCATCGGTCGCACGGAATGCCGCGAGGATATAGAGCGGAATACTCAAAACTTCAAGCGCGATGAAAACAACCAGAAGGCTATTCGCCCCCACCATGAACATCACACCGGATGTTGAGAGCAACAACAGTGTGTAGAATTCACCATGATGGATATTCGCTTTTTTCAGATAATCGGTACTCAGCAGAATAGCAATGAATGCCGTGCCGAGCGTGACAATGTTCAAAAATCCGGTGAAACCATCCGCAACGAACATACCGCCGAAAGCAGACGTTTCTTCGGGACTAAAGTTGAACAGTGTCATCACGAAACTGATGCTGATAAATGACAGCGCCAGAATCGGTGTCCAGTGTTTGCGCTCTTCCGGGAGGAAAAGGTCTGCCAGCAGCAGTATCATGACACTGCTGGCTAACCAGATTGCCGGGAGCGCAATGTTTAAATTGAAGTCTGCAAGCGTTTGCAGAGTCGGTGCTTCAAACATTATTGCTCCTTATCCGTCGGAGTTCTCTTCAGATTCTTCTGTTGCTTCTTCGCCAGCATCTGCTTCGTCAGTTTCACCTTCATCGGTTTCGCCTTCGTCCGCAGGTTCTTCTTCAGCATCTTCTACTGGCTGTGCATCTTCGAATTGTGTGTAGCTGTCATCGACATAGTCTACGAGTTCATTGGTGCTTGCGCCCATGTTATCGAAGAAGCTACCCGGTTGAATACCAATCCAGATGCTTACAACCAGAATCGGAACGAGAACAGCGAGTTCTGTCCAGTGTAATTTGTAGGTATCTTCATCAGCGTGTGGTGCTTCGATGACATCGCCCATAAATACATGCTGGTACATCTTGAGGATGTAGGTTGCTGCCAGAATCACGCCGATTGTACCGAAGAGGGTATACCAGAAGCCGAGGTAGTTACTACCAACTGACCCCATCAGAATGGTGAACTCACCGATGAAGCCATTAAGACCCGGGAGACCCATTGAACTGAGTGATACCACCAGTGCGATACTACCGAAGAGCGGCATGAGCTTCCAGATACCGCCGTAAGCAGCCATTTCTTTGGTGTGATAGCGTTCGTAGAGAATACCCACAATCAAGAAGAGACCACCTGTGCTGATACCGTGATTGACCATCTGGAGTGTTGCACCCTGAATACCCTGTGAATTGAGGGCGAAGATACCGAGTACCACGAAACCGAGGTGGGATACAGAGCTATAAGCAACCAGTTTTTTGACGTTATCCTGTGCATAGCTGACCCATGCACCGTAGAGGATACCGATAACTGCGAGAATACCGATAAGCCATGTTGCCTGTACTGCTTCGACCGGGAACATTTGCAGGTTAAAGCGAACCAGACCGTATGTACCCATTTTCAGGAGCACACCTGCCAGAATGACAGAGCCAGCCGTTGGCGCTTGAACGTGTGCATCCGGCAACCAGCTATGGAAGGGGAATACCGGAACTTTGATCGCAAAGGCAATAAAGAATGCCGAGAAGAGCAGTAAGCCTGTTACTGTTCCTGCGGAGAGAGGTCCTGCTTCTGTGAGGTCTTCAACTTCGCCACCATTTGCTGCTGTAAAGGCATTTTCAGCGCTACCATAATTCCAGAAACTACGGTCAGCAGGTAAGCCATTTGCTTCATTGAGTGTGTTGAATTCTTCAATCTGTACAATGATACCGGCAGGTTGACCTTCTTCTGCTGCACCTTCAAGATAGAATGTGCCTGTGTAGTTGCCTACAAACAGAATCGCAATCAACATCAAGATTGAGCCAGCCATCGTATACAGGAAGAATTTGACTGCCGCGTAAACCCGTTCTTCACTACCCCAGATGCCGATGAGGAAATACATCGGAACGAGGGTAACTTCCCAGAATACGTAGAAGACAATCAAATCTTGAATGAAGAACACGCCGAGCATCGCCCATTCGAGCAGAAGCAGAAGCGCATAGTAGAGCTTCTGGCGTCCACGTTCTTCGAGGACACCTGCGCGGAATGATCCCATGATCGCAATCGGCATGATGAAAGTTGTGAGAACAACCAGCAAAATGCTAAGACCATCGACACCGACGAAGTAATCCGAGGTGATATTGACCCCGCCAACTTGCAGGTCAATCCATGTCCAGCGTTGGACGAATTGCAGACCTGCTTCGCTATTATCGAAACCTGCCCACATCGCCAGCGAGAGAACAAAAGTAATTACTGAGAAGCCAAAAGCTGTCCACTTGATGGCTTCTTTCTGCTCTTTCTCATTAAGGAAGAGCAGGATGGTAAACCCTACCATCGGAAGGAATAAAATGAGTGTAGTCAGAAATCCTGTTTCCATCGAATTCCGTCCCCTTTACGAGCCATTTAACCAGAGTGGCAGCAACATCAGCACAATGACGACTACGACACCGATAAATACCGCAACGGCATAGGTGCGGACATAGCCCGTCTGGATTCCGCGTGAGCGACCACTAAAGAAACTTACAATTTTACCAACACCATTCACAACCGCGTCAATGATACCAACATCAATCGGTTTACTGAGGATTTCTGCGAAAGCGTCGAATCCTGCTTTGATAACGTTGTTGTGCAAATAATCATGCCAGAAATCCCAATCCAGTGTTTCGGCAAAGAATCTACCGATACGTTCATATGGATAGAGGAAAATAGCATGATACAAATCATCTGAGTACAGGCGACGGTTTGCAGCAACCCACAGTTGACGGGTCATCGGCAATTTGTAGAGCGGATCAACGCCCAATTCGCCATGTTCTTCATCACGATCAACGACAGCTTTATCACCTGCATAGAAGGTGTGTGCCATCGCGATTGCTACACCTGGCAGGATTATAGATGTTGCAATCGCCATCAACCAGTTAAACGGTGGTGCTGCATGTTCGCTGATTGATGGAATCGTGGTTTCAAGGAAATGTCCGAAAGCGTGGAAATTGCCGCGCCAATCGAACAGGAATGTGCCTTCCGGCAGATTGATGAAACCAACCATGAACACACCGATAGCCAGAACCACCAGCGGAATTGTCATCCATGCGACACTTTCAGGAGCATGATCTGCTGCTTCACTGCGAGCTTTACCATAGAAAACCATCTGAATCTGACGCCACATATAGAATGTGGTGAAAAACGCTGCCGCTGTCAGAAGACCGAAGACAATCAATGCGCCTGTCACTTCTAATATTGACAGACCCATTTCATTGATGACTTCAGGAACTAATGAGAATCGGAATGCTTCGAGCAGAATCTCATCTTTTGACCAGAAGCCTGCAAAGAAGGGCAGCCCCATCAGACCGAATGTTCCAACCATGTAGGTCAGGAAGGTCACAGGCATTTTATTTGCCAGACCGCCCATATTCCGCATATCTTGTGCGTCGAAGGCATGGTCGTCGTGGTGGTCATCATGATGATCGTCATGTCCGTGTCCGTGATGTTCATGAACATGATGTTCGCCGTGTTCAACACCGTGAATGATGCTACCACTACCGAGGAAAAGCAGTGCTTTAAAGACCGCATGTGTTACCAGATGGAACATCGCTGCAACATATGCACCGATACCCACTGCGGCAATCATGAAGCCAAGCTGTGAAATTGTCGAGTAAGCGAGAACACGTTTGATGTCCCACTGTCCGACTGCTGCAAGACCTGCTGCAAAGGCTGTTGATGCCCCGATCATCGCCACAACAAAACTTACTTCCGGGACGTTATCAAGGAAAACACTTGAGCGTACCAGCAAATAAATTCCTGCTGTCACCATTGTCGCCGCGTGCATCAGAGCAGAAACAGGTGTTGGACCTGCCATCGCATCCGGCAACCAGACAAACAATGGAATCTGTGCAGATTTACCTGTTGCACCGAGCAAAAGGAAAAGTGCAATCAAGCCAACCATGAATTTGATATCAAATGTGAACCAATCAGCCCCGATTGTGATTTCACGGGTTCTGTAGGCGTCTGCGACACCATCCATGTCGGTATCGTACCAGAGTATCTGCATGTTATCAGGATCAAGAAGATTACCTTCTTCATCATATTCAGCAGGTTCTAAGCTAAAGAGCAACTCTGCCTGATTGAAGATACCCAGTTGTTCAGGTCGAAACAGACTGTTATCGAGTTGTTCAGCAGTATAGTGAACTGTACCATGACCATCATCACCACTATCTTCACCGTGATCGCCTGCCGCAGCAGCCGTTTCACCGTGTTCGTCATCAGTAGCGTGGTCATCGGTTTCTTCTGCGTGTTCATCATCTTCGGAATGATCGTCAGCTTGAGCGACTTCTTCGCCTTCACTGTGTTCATCATCCGTTTCAGTATGTTCTTCTGTGGTATCGCCTTCTGCGTGTTCAGCGTCGGTTGATTCTTCGCCGTGTTCGCCTTCTGCTGCACCATGTGAATCACAATGTGCTTCTTCGATAGCATGTTCAAACTCAGCAACCGTTGCCGGATCAGGATGCTCTGATTCGAGCGTCACGTCCAGATTCGATGTGAGCATGTAACATACATTGCTGGATTCTCCGGCTTTGTAGTAATCGACATTGCCGAATGTCCAGAAGGTGAGGAAGATTGCCATCAAGATGCCGAAGTCACCAACACGATTGAGAATCATCGCTTTACGTCCGGCGTTACTATTCTGCCAGCCGGTTTCACCCGGTTTATCCCACCAGTAACCGATGAGCAAGAATGAAGCAACACCTACACCTTCCCAACCGACGAACATCATGAGCAGGTTGTTACCTGTCACCAGAATGAGCATGGCGGCAAGGAAGAAATTCAAGAAAGCGAAGAATCGCGGTGCTTTAGGATCACCGTGAATGTAGCCAATTGAATAGATATGAATGAGCGAGCCAACACCCGTGATGACCAGAAGCATGGTTGTCGTGAGGCTATCTACACGAAACTCCCAGGGGATTCGCACAGCTTGCTCTGCACTAATCCGTATCCAGCCGTCAAAAAAGAAGGGTTCAATAACCGCTCCCGGTGCGTGACTGCCACTTACTGTATTAAATATCAGGACCGAGAAAATAAAGGTCAGAATCGATGCGCCCGTTGCAAGATAGCCAGCCGCACGTTCTCCCATTTTCGCGCCCCAGAAAAAGTTGATAAAGGTTCCCATTGCCGGGACGAGTATCAACAGAGGTACTAAGGTTTCCATAGTCTAGCGTGCCTTTCCCGTTTTCCCATAGGGCGGGTGCTACCCCTCCATCTGATGCAAATCGTCAATATTGATACTGCGTTTATTGCGGAAAATTGCCACAATCAATGCCAGCCCGACCGCAACTTCGGCGGCAGCGACAGTCATCACGAAAAACACAAAGACCTGTCCATCAAGATCACCCCACTGACGGGCAAAGCCAACCAGCGCGAGATTTGCTGCATTGAGCATCAACTCGATAGACATGAAGATGATAATTGCGTTTTTCCGCAGCAACACGCCCATTGCACCGATGATGAATAACACCAGACTCAGTGCAAAAAACGCGCCTATAGGTACTGAAGTCATATCGTTAATCTCCCTGCTTAGTCGCCGGATCATCCAACTCCGGTATATTCACCGCAACGTCACGCCCGGTCTGTTCTGTAATGACGCTCACCAGTGGACGACTGACTTTACGACGACGGTTCAATGTCGAACGACGTGATGTGGTTATTTCAGGACGGGTGAGAACAATCACACCAACCAGCGCAACCAGCAACAAGAAGCCAACCAGATTCACAGGCAGGAGATAGTCAATGAACAACAAACCACCGATGTCACCCGGTGCGCCGAAGGGTTCACTGATTGCCAGTTCATATTCCAGAACTGTCGCACGATAACCGAATTGATCAGCAGTTGAAGCATAATCCGGTGTGAAAATCAGAGTTTGTTCTGTACCTTCTTCAAAGCTCCAGGATTCTTCACCACCGATACGTGCTACAACGTCATAGCTACCGGGTTCAATTTCCTCAACGAAACGAATGTTGTATGTTCCATCAGGGATAACGATAGCCACAGCCTCGCCATAAACAAGAGCGTCCACTTCATCTGTCTCAGCACCATCAGTTAAAACACCATCTCTGATGCCTGTTTCTTCACCTGTTTCAACAGTTAACTGGCGATCCCGTCCGAGGTCAACCAGAAACAGTGGATTCTCAGTGACCAGATTAAGGACGTTAACGCGGGCTTCGTCGTCTGCCGAACTTTCCAGGTTATTCGAAATTGTCGCCAACCCTTCAATACGTTCAGCGCCGTAAACCACTGCGGTTAAGACCTGATCCGGTTCGAGGGCGAGTGTTGTCTCGAACAGTGTTGCTTCAGCTTCATCGAGGAAAGCGATGGTATGTTCACCGGATTCAACTTCGATGAAGTCAGTTGCTTCATTGAGAAGAAGTGCATCTTCTTCCAGAGGTTCACCATCGACAGTAATTGTCAGTGATGAATCGACGTTTGCAGCATGAACAAGGCGGAGCCGTGGTGCTTCTCCAGTCGCTTCCGGTAAATCGAGACCACCTTCTGTTACAAGGGTAAAAGCCATTGCAACGAGGAAAACTGCCCCGAGTACGGTTGCTGCTCCGGTAAGCCAACCAAACTGGCGTGCTTCGGTGTCGGTTGTCTGTTCAGCCCCCAATAACATGATGACGAACAGAAACAAAACCATAATCGCGCCTGCGTAGACTGCAATCTGCACCATCGAAATGAATGGCGCGTCCAGCATCAGGAAGAGCAGGGCGACACACCCGAAATTAAGTATAAGAAATAAGGCGCTGTGGACTGCGTTCTTTGATAAAATCATGCCCGCAGCGCTCACGATTGCCACTAGTGCTAGTATGACAAATAGGGCCAATTCCATCCTATTTACCGTATCCTATCTAAGTCCAAATTTTGAGCATGTGAAGTTTAACACAATCACTGACATTGTTCAAAGGTATGAAAAACATTAGATACCTTAAGTTAAATGATTTTCTCGATTGTGTTACAAACTCCCATTTGCCGCCATTTAAACTTTGTGAATGAACATTAAAAAAAGAGACGCAGAGCGCGTCTCTCACAATACGCTTACACCTGCCCTTACTCAGGGTCTTCCATGTTCGGAATGGATTTAGTGTAAACACCCGGCTCAACCTGACGCGGTGTCGCCTCCAAGCCTTCCGCAGGTGCATCAATCAACATCTCTTTGGTGTAGATTGCGTCGCGACGATCTGTGAAGGCGAGTTGATGTTCATGTCCGAGTTGAATCGCCTGAGTCGGACAAGCATCTTCACAATAACCACAATAAATGCAGCGTAGCATGTTGATTTCATAGGTTTTGGCGTAACGCTCACCCGGGCTGTAGCGTTCTTCATCGGTGTTTTCTGCTGCTTCTACCCAGATTGCATCTGCGGGACAAGCGGCAGCACACAATGAACAACCGATACATTTTTCCATACCGTTTTCATAACGGCGCAGATGATGACGCCCTTTATAACGTTTCGGGAAGTCTTTCATCTGCTCGGGATATTGGAGCGTCACGGGTTCTTCAAGTAAGTGCTTGAATGTGGTTGCGAAACCTTTGATGATATTCATAGCAATGGTGTCCCCGTAAATTAACTAACTGTACAGATAAATTATCCCCCTCTCACCCTGCCCTCTCTCCCACCGGGGGAGAAAGGGAATTGACATGTCCCTCTCCCTTTATGGGGGAGGGATTCAGGGAGGGGATGTTGTTAAAACTTAATCGCCACCCTGGTCAGTTGGAACAATCGCGGTTTCGTCGGAATTTTCTGCCGCTTCACCGAATTTTTCCAGACCGGAGATGAGACCTTCGACAATCGCGAATGGAATCGCCAGCAACCCACCCACAAAATTCAGGATTGTCCAGCCGATACTGCGGTAATTGCCTGTGATGATCGGGTCGTCATAGAAATCTTCTTCTGTTGATTCATTATCTTCACCGGATGCGTTGAGGAAGGCATAGCCACCGACAACCACAACCAGGAAAAATACGACCGAGACGCCAAAATAGAGGTTAAAGCTATATTCGCGCAAAATAACCGCAATCGCAGTCCACACGACAGAAACCAATGCCAGTGGCAGCAAGATTTTCCAGCCGAATGACATCAGGCGGTCATAGCGAATACGGGGCAATGTACCACGTACCCAGATGAAGAATACCAGGAAGGCAACGATTTTGCCGATAACAACCAGAGGACCGAGAATCGGAACGCTATCAACCGGGAAAAGATGATACCCGCCGAAGAACAACATGATTGCAATTGTACCGACAGCGATCATACCCATGTATTCTGCCATCATGAACATCGCGAATTTCATGCCACTATATTCGGTCATATAACCTGCGGTTAATTCCTGTTCCGCTTCTGTCAGGTCGAATGGTGCACGACTCACTTCTGCGAAAAGTGCCACAATCAAAATACCTGCGGCAAGCGGGTTCTGGAAGACGATCCATTCCCAGGGCCAGCGCTGAACTTCAACAATATCAACGAGGCTCATGCTACCCGCAATCATGATCGGAACAGCCATCGCCAGACCCATGCTGAGTTCGTAGCTAATCATCTGTGCAGATGCACGGAGACCACCGAGCATTGCGTATTTGTTGTTGCTTGACCATCCGGCGAGTACCATGCCATAAGTTGCAAGACTGGTTACAGCCAGCAGATAGAGAACGGCAACGTTGACATCAGCCAGAACGAGCGGCAGTTGATACCAGACCCAGCCACCATCCTGATACCAGGGTAAGAGGACATCGGGTCCGAAGGGCATCACGGCAAAAATGATAATCACCGGAACAGCCTTCAAAACAGGCGCGAGATAGTATACTGGCTTATCAACACGGTCAGGGATGATGTCTTCTTTAAAGATCAATTTGACAGCATCAGCCAATGGTTGCAGAAAGCCACCGGGACCCACACGGTTCGGACCCACACGTTGCTGCAAACGGGCGAGAATCACACGTTCGAGCAGGGTGGTGTAGGCAAACCCTGTCAGGACGATGAAAACCACCAGTAAAGTGAAGATGATGGGCCATGCGATTCCACATGCCACAGCTTCGGAACACTGTATAATGTAAGACGGATCAATTTGAAACATGAATTTCCCCTCTACTGTAGAACTGGCGTAGATGTTTTCACCAGTGTTCCGGTTGTTGGAACAAGCGGTGTAACATCGTCACCGAGTTTACGTGGAAGATACACTGCGCCAGCACTGACATGTTCTGTGACTTCTACCCGTACAACGACACTCTTTTCACCGAAAGCAATTTCGACATGGTCGCCATCAGCAACTTTGAGTGATTTTGCATCATCGGGATTAATCATCACGAATGGTGTTGCGACACGCGGTTGTACCAGCAATGTCGGCGCAAACTTTTTGTCACGATTATAGAGGCGGGTTGTCGGTACAATCAACACCTCTTTACCGGATGCTGCCGGGGTTGTTGGCGCTTTAACATCAGCTTTGGATGCACCGGCTGCTAATGCAATCTGGAGACCGACGCCACCTTTGTTCTGGTAAGCTGTGCCACCATAATATTTATCGTCACCACCCACATCAGGGAATTGACGAACTGTGCGTGAGAGTGATTTGTAGCGTATCCCGTCAAATACTTCGACATTTTTCGTGATATCGAGCATGACAGCCGCCGCACTCAATTTTGCACGTCCCTGTCCGAGTACATCACGCAGGTTCGCAATTGCTTTCCATGCTGGCAGGGAATCGCCCATCGGACCCTGTGCAGTATAGAAACGTTGTACACGCCGTTCACCATTGGTGAATGTGCCATCACGTTCTGCAAAGCTCTGGATTGGCAATTCGTAGACTGAACCGCTCACGGATTCCTGTGCGAACATGGTCAGACTGATGACAGTGTTCACTTTGGAGAGCCATTCCCCTGCAAAAGGATCATCTGCGAGGATGTCAGCATCCAGTGTAATCAGCACTTTTGGCGGATTCATCATGATGTCCTGTGTGGTTTCCGGTGTATAACCGAGATAGTACAAGCCCATCGCATTTGCACCCGGAAGCGGAACGAGCAAGCCGGAATTTTCTTTACCAGCGTGTCCACTATCAATCAGGAAATTTGCGGCAGATTGTACCAGTGCGCGGTGTCCATCGAGTGTGAGACCTTCCGCACCTGCAACAATCACCAGATTTTCTGCACCGGACAGACGTTTTGCAACATCTTTATCCAGTTTTCCCATGAATTGAACGGCTTCACCCGGAGCATAACGCAGGTCAACACCTTCAACATCCCGGTTATCTTCTGCCCAGGTATCGCTTGCAAAGTCGCCCATTTTTGTCAGGCGTGAGTTTGCCACAACGAGGTATGCACCTCTGTCCTGTGCCTGTTTCAGACGTAAACGCCACATCGGGACTTCTTCTTCGAGGTCACTGGCAATAATCAGGACAGCATCGCCTTTACCGAGATTGCTCAGGTTGCTGTCATCTGCCATACCGACCTGTGCGACAAGGTCTGCACCTGTGTGAGTTGGCGACCATGTACCGAGGCGTTCACCGCCGACACCCTGAACCAGTTGTGCCAGTTCCCATGCGTCTTCGTTACTTGCCATGCCACCTGCAATTGCGGCTACATCACCATCTGCTGCTTTGAGTACTTCTGCAACGGAGGAGAGTGCATCACTCCAATTACGTTCACTGCCGTTAACCAGTGGTTTCATCAAGCGGGCATCGCTACGGGTGAAATGATGTCCGAAGCGGGTTTTATCGCTAATCCAGATTTCGTTAACAAATTCGTTCTGGCGTGGCATCACACGTTTAATCATGGTTTTGCCGCCGAAGTCGCGGTCAATGCGGGTACTGAGGCTGATATTTTCTCCGGCTGCATCCCAGGGGCTAATGCTTGGTACTTCAGTTAATTCCCAGGGGCGTGCGCCAAAGCGGAAATCACCTGTAGTCAGAGCACCCACCGGACAAATATCGGTGGTGTTGCCACTGAAATAGGTGTCGAAGCCAGGGTCGCTGTTGGTGATAATCTGTAAACGACGACCGCGTTCGTGGAATGCCAGTACATCATCGCCGACAATTTCATCCTGGAAACGGATACAACGCGCACATTGAATACAACGTTCACGGTCTAACCAGATGAGATCACCCAATGGATAATGCTTATCCAGGTGCATTTTGTCATCGTAATACATACGGCTGACACCGGGTCCATGCTCCATTGTGAGATTTTGTAGCGGACATTCGCCACCTTTATCACAGATAGGGCAATCCAGAGGATGACTGGTCAGTAAGAATTCGAGTACGCTTTCACGACCTGCATCCACTTTTTCAGTGTTGGTCTTGACGTACATGCCATCGCTGACAGGTTGGGTGCAGGCTGTTTGTAATTTCGGGAACCAGCGAATGACAGGTGAACCGTCATCGTTGAGTTGGACTTCGCCGGTTGCACGGTCACGCGAGACAGACCCCAGTTCGACAACGCACATACGGCACATGCCAACCGGATCCATTTTCGGGTGATAGCAAAATACCGGAATATCGTTTCCGGCAAACCACTTCGCCATATCGACGAGGTTGCCGCCTTCCGGTACGCTGTATTCTGTTCCATCAATGTTGATGGTAACAAGTTTTGTGTCTTCTTGAACTGGTGTTACCATACTTCCCTCGCAGATTTTGCGGTTTTCGGAATAATCATCTTGCCATAGAGGCGCATCATGCTGCGCCCTTACACTTATTATTGCTTAATTTGGTGCAGACCACGCATTGCACGGTCTTTGACTGTCTGTGAGGCTAAGCCCCAGCGTTCATTGTCATATTGGTCGGTTGCTAACTCAAGCGCTTTTTCAAAATCGTCTTTTGCCGCATCATGCCGACCAATTTCCAGGTACAACTCGCCACGCAAGAGGTAGTTCACCGCCGCATCCGGGTATGTTTCAATCGCATTATTCAGCACATACATACGGAGGCGATTTTCGGACTCCCGTTCGGATGATGATTTGAAGAAAAAGCGCCGTATGGTCTGCCATACAGATGGACTTTCCGGTTGTGGTAGAGATGACTGTTGCTCATCATCCTGTCCATCCAGATCATCAACCATGTCGAATTCATCTTCGACCTCATAGCGCTCTTCCGACACTGCCATTAGTCTCCAGCAGCCTCAAGCTCTGTTTCACCATTCACATGTTGCAAGAAATCTTCACGGAAATTCTTGATGGTGTGAATGATTGGATTCGCTGCAAATTCACCCAGAGCGCATAATGTCAAACCCTGCATGTTCTGTGCAACGTTGTCAATGCGGTTGATGTCTGCTTCGGTTGCTGTTCCCGCCATAATACGATCAAGCACGCGGTCTAACCAGTATGTTCCTTCACGACAAGGGGTACATTTACCACAACTTTCATGATGGAAGAATTTGGTGACTTTGCTAGCAACCCAGGTAATATCAACGGTATCGTCCATGACAATCAAGGAAGCTGACCCGATAATTGTTCCGATTTCGCCTGTGTGCTCGTAGCTCATTTTGCAGTCAAGCACTTCATCATTCAGGGGAACAATCGGACCCGACCCACCGGATGGCAAGAGTGCTTTAAATGAGCGACCATCTTTAGGTCCCCCTGCATGTTCGAAAAGCAGTTCGCGGAATGTCGTACCGAATGGTAATTCATAGTTGCCCGGTTTTTTGACATTTCCACTCACACAGAAGATTTTTGTCCCGGCACTCTGTTCTGTACCGATTGCTTTGTAAGCATCAGCACCTTCGGTCATGATGAAAGGTACATTGGCGAGTGTTTCGACATTGTTAACAACTGTCGGTTCACTATAAAGACCACCACCTTTTTGTGCAGGGAATGGCGGGCGCACACGGGGTTGTCCGAGTTTACCTTCGAGACTATTGAGAAGCGCACTTTCTTCACCACAGATATAAGCGCCTGCGCCACGATGGACATAAACAGGGCAGTTGAAGCCACTATCCATGATATTTTCGCCAGCGTAGCCTTTTGCGGTTGCTTCATCAATTGCAGCATCCAGAATATCAGCGACATCCCAGAATTCGCCACGAATATAGATGTAAACCGCAGCAGCACCGATTGCATAGGCACAGGTTAGAGCGCCTTCAATCAACTGGTGAGGGTTGGTTTCCATGATTTCACGGTCTTTAAATGTTCCGGTTTCGGATTCATCTGCATTGACCGTCACGTATTTAATCGGTTCATTCTGTGGAATGAAGCTCCATTTAACACCTGTCGGGAAGCCTGCACCACCACGACCGCGTAAGCCAGAGGCTTTCACCTGGTCGATGACTGCACCTTTTTCCATGCCGAGTGCTTTTTTCAAGCCTTCGTATCCACCATTTTTCACGTAGACATCGAGTTTATGAATATCTTCAATCTCGCGACCACGTAAGAGAATGTATTGCTGTTCAACCATAATAATCTACCGTTCCTCTACCCGTACCGTTCGCGTCCGCGCCAATAATCCAGAATCTTATTGACTTTTTCCATATCAATCTTGCCCTCAGCATCACGCAGGTTGCGATATTCGCCGTTTTCGCTATCGCTGAAGTGATAATTGCACTGCAACATCGGTGCGCGGTCACATGCACCGAGGCACATTTGATGTTCAACTGTGAATAAACCATCTTCAGTGGTGTCGTTGTGATGGTCTAAACCGAGTTCTTCCAGTACTTTTTCGTAGAGGTCGTCGCCACCTTCCAGCGCACAGGCGAGGTCTGTACAGACATACACCCAGTGTTTACCGGATGGTTTCTCGCGATACATGGTGTAGAAACCCGCAATCGACTTGACCTGAGTCGAATCCATTTCGCAAAGTTCAGCAACTTCACGCAGGGCTTCATCTGTCACCCATCCATATTCTTCCTGTGCGATGTACAGTAGCGGCATAACGGCAGAGCGCTTATCAGGGTATTTTGATAATTGCGTCTCGATGCGTTTCGCGTATTTTTTGTTGCCAATTACTGCCATAGTCTATCCTTCGATTTCTTGATGGTGTTTCCTGCAAAAATTGTATCTATTGCATTGTTCTTTAACGCAACAACAGGATTGGTCTGTTTTTTATGCAAACCAATCCATGTTGAGAGAGTCTTTATCGTCTGTGTAAAAGATAATCTTCAATTGTGGAAATACTATATTTACTCAACTGATATTACCCGTTCACATTGACGGTCTGACTCCTGAATTTAACGGTCTGCATCACCCAGCACAATATCGAAACTACCGATAATGGCAACCATATCCGCCAGCAATAAGCCTTCTGAAACAACAGGCATGGCTGCGATGTGAATGAATGATGGTGTTTTAAAGTGAACGCGACGCGGTTTTGGTCCACCTGTCCCGTGCAGATAGCAACTAATTTCCCCACGCGGACTTTCAACTGATACATGGACTTCTTCATCCGGTGCGTCAAAGCCTTCTGTCCACAGTTTGAAGTGGTGGATGACTGCTTCCATGCTACCACCGAGTTCGCTGCGGGGTGGCGGGACAAATTTACGATTTTCGCTACGGAAAACACCCTGACGCGGGATACGATCCAGTGCCTGACGCAGAATTTTGACACTTTCGGAAAGTTCCAGAATGCGGACACGGTAACGGTCATAGACATCACCATGTTCACCGAGTGGCACATCGAAATCGTATGTTTCGTAGCCGAAGTAAGGTTCTGCTTTACGGATGTCCCAGTTAACGCCCGAGCCACGCAGTGAAGCGCCTGTCACACCGTAAGCCAGTGCAACATCGGGTTCTAATACGCCAACACCGTAGGTACGGTCAATCCAGATTGGATTATTTTTGAGCAGTAATTCGTAGTCATTGATTCTACGCGGGAAATCATCCAAAAATTCTTGTAATGCCGGGTAGAATTCTTCCGGCAAATCGCGCCATACACCACCGGGGCGAATGTAGCTCCCCATCAAACGCTGTCCTGATGCCATTTCAAGCATGGTCAGGACTTTTTCACGTTCACGGAAAGCATAAAGGAAGACACTCATCGCACCCATATCGAGTGCCTGTGTTCCGAGCCATACCAGGTGGCTGGCGATGCGCTGTAATTCGAGCATAATCACACGAATGATTTGAGCGCGTTCCGGCACATCAAGGTCAACCAATTTTTCGATTGCCATGCAGAATGCCGTGTTGTTGGAAATCGGGGAAAGATAATCCATACGGTCGGTGAGCGGAACACCTTTTTCGTAGGTTTTATCTTCAATATTCTTTTCAATACCTGTGTGCAGGTAGCCAATATCGGGCAGGATTGTCACCATCTCTTCGCCCTCAAGTTCGAGCAAGAGACGCAACACGCCATGTGTACTCGGGTGATGGGGTCCCATGTTGAGCAACATGGTTTCGCCGGTCATCGCACGCTCACTGACAAGCCCGCGAAGTGCCTCAACGTCCCCTTCCCATGTGGCGGCTACCCGTTCATCGTTCTGGCTGATGTCTTTTGTCACCATAATCAATACTCCTGATAAAACTTCGCGTTTCGCCTGTCTAATGCGAAAATTAGTCTAAGGCGCGGGGTTTATGCTCACGAATTTCGTTCACATTAAACGAGAAAGCAATCGTTTCCTTGCCCAGAGGGTAGTCACGACGATGCGGGTGTCCATTCCAATCTTCTGCCATCAAGAGACGACGGGGATCAGGATGTCCTTCGAATTTAACGCCCATCATGTCTGCGATTTCGCGTTCTAGCCAATTAGCGGCGGGCCAATCATTCGTCAATGTCGGGATAACAGGTTCTTCTTCGACTGCGAAGGTTTTCACACGTAGACGACGATTGTAGAGCATCGAATAGATATGATAGGAGACCCCGTAACGTTCAGGACGGAAATCACTGCCCTCGCCGTTATAGTCATCCCCATAATCATTCGGATAATAATCAACCGCGCTAATATCCGACAGGAAGTTATAGACTAAGCCGGGTGTACTCCGCAGAAACAGCAAAACCTCAACGACTTTCGCAGAGTCCACAATGATCGTTGTTTCTCCACGAAATTCTTTGACATGAAGGACTGCATCATCGAAGCTGTTTTTCACTTCGTCAGCAGGGTTCAGAGGTGCTGGAATTTGCATAGTTTAATTCCTCAATAAACTCAATAATTGGACAGACTGTCCTGCAATCTGCCCGTTAAATCCGGCTGATTAGACAGCCCAATCATTGATATGTTCGCCTTTAATTTTTTCATGGAGTGTCAGGATACCATGAATCAATTGTTCGGGACGCGGCGGACAACCTGCGACGTAAACATCAACAGGAATAATTTCATCAACACCCTGTACAATCGCGTAGTTGTTGTATACACCACCACATGATGCACAGTCACCCATGCTGATTACCCATTTGGGGTCTGCCATTTGATCGTAGAGTTGGCGAACGACAGGTGCCATTTTACGGGTTACACGTCCGGCAACGATCATCAAATCGCTCTGACGCGGTGTTGCACGGTTCAACTCCATCCCGAAGCGGGACAGGTCGTAGTCTGATGCCTGGGTAGCCATCATCTCAATCGCACAACATGCCAGACCGAAGAGCAAAGGCCACATAGCGCCCGTGCGTCCCCAATTAACAGCAGTTTCAAGCGTTGTCGTGACAACACCCATATTGCCTAATTTTGAAGTTACTCCCATTCGAGCGCTCCTTTCTTCCATTCATAGATGAATCCGACGACCAGGATTAATGTGAAAAATCCCATGACCAGTAAGCCATATAGTCCGAGGTCACGCATTTTAACAGCCCAGGGCAGGAAGAAAATAACTTCGACATCGAATACGATGAAGAGAACCGCTACAAGGTAATACTTCACCGGCAGACGACGATTCGCCGGACCAATTGGTTTCATCCCGCTTTCGTAAGGTGCGTTCTTACGGAAAGAAGGGTTATGAGGACCAAAAATACGTGAAATCATTAAAATAATTAGCGCAATAATAAGACCTACAATTATCATTACGCCCGCAGGTGCAAATGCTTGTAATGCCATCTGTTACTCCGATTGTGATTTTTGGAGCAAATCATAAACTAAACAAAGGTTAGCATAAGGACTATAGAGCGTCAAGAAAAACTAACTCTACTCTATAGTAATTATGTTATCGTGAGGATTGTAACGTATTTCACATACCTTTGCGAGGTTTTTTTGAGGCGCAATTTTGAAGTTTTCGCAATCGAAATTGTAATTTCAAGGCGATTAAATTCGGCTTATAATGGAATTATCGCAGGTTAGACAGGAGTTAACATCATGAATCGTTACGATGATATTTACGAATTTGACGATAAGCCCAAGCGTAAGCGAGACGAAGACCCGACGACATGGACGGATGCCTGGAAAGCGATTGGCATATTTCTAGTTATCTATCTTGTTTTAACGGGTATTACGTGGGTTGCTCAATTTACACTATATGGTGACTTAAGCAAAAAATACTTCGATATAACACTTAGCGCAAATTCGGTTCAACAGCCTGAAATCATAGTTTCATATTTTAATGCTTTCCAGAATCCTGACCCCCTATTTCTCGCCCTATATTTTGTTCTGGCTACGATACTTGTCGTTGTCGCTCTGTTTATTGTTTACGGATTAATTCATGTCTTTGCAACAAAGGTACAGGGTGGAGACGGAACACTACGCGGCTTAATTGTTCGAGCAAACTGGTGGACAATCGGAGTTCTTGTTATCAATTCACTTTTTTCAAGTATTTTCAATTATTTCATGATGAGCAATGTTGTTAATCGCTTTGAAGGCGTAAACATCGCGGCATCCTCAGCGTCATTAACGGAATACAGCAACTTTATTATATCTGAGTCCACAGGGATGTATGTGACGGTATTGATTGCGTGGCTGGTTTGGTGTGTGAATGTGGGATTGGTGACAGCAAAAAATTATCATATCGCCAAATCTAAAGGATGTCTGGCTATGGTTTTGACCAATGTCGCGCTGATTGCCATGTATTGTGGATGCACATTTGCTATCGGATTTGGTCTGGCAACTGTAATGATGTCAGCATAAAACAGAGGCGACCGAATCTGAGTCGCCCTGATTATTATCCGATACGGGGTCCGACTTTCTGTTTTTGAATCGCTAAATCATGTAAATTGAGAATATCATTGACCAGAATATCGCGTGCCTGAGCATGATGATGGGTGTTCATCACCGTCTCGCGCCCGACGCTGAACATGTAGTGTGTTCCGGGCACAACGTGAATATGTGCCGCCGGAAATTCCAGTTTACCAAGCAAATCCATCATCGAGACCAGACCAACAAGCGGGTCACGGTGTCCGAGCATGACCTGCATCAAATCGAAGTCATGGGCAATTTCTGTGTTGCTGAGTCGCCCCATCGCCATGAAAGTCGCGCCTGTAATACCACGCGGGGTTTCATTATATTGCACATCATGAATCTCTTTGACAGTATCACTTGCTCCGGCTGCCAGTGTCCGCAGCACGCCCGGTTTCAGGAAGCGTTCAAAGACTTCGAGCGCAGGTAGACGTTGTAAAATGCCGATGCCCAATCCAAGTGTTTGATAAAATGCTCTGTGCGATTCATCTTCGAGCAGGAGCGCAGGGGCAACCGCAAAACGTGTCACTTCTCCAAAATTCCACAGCATCGGATTGAGATAAAACAGCGTCGCGCCACCCATACTGTGTCCGACCAGGTTGATCACCTTATTGCCGACCTGTCCGGGTTGACGGCGAATTTTGATGAGATCAATAAACTTTTTAAGTGTACGCATCGCAGCAGGTGGATTACACACATCTAATTCAGGAGTCGTATCCTCAAATAAAGACTCCCCGAAACCGTTATGGTCAATGGCAATTGATACAAGACGCCGATTTTTGCTCACAACACGTGCTGGTAAATCTTCCCAGATGTGCATGTTGCCTGTCCAGCCATGTACCCAGACAACGTAACCCTGTACATTAGCAAGACGGTCAACCAACATCTCGTCAGGGACATCATAATCTTCGGGCCAGGTGACTTCCCAGTGAAAATCGACCAATCCCGTATCATCCAGAAATTCCTGTGCTTCGCGACGATCAATGTATCCTTTTTGAATCAGGTCAGAGAGTCTATATTCAGCGACATAAGAATCAGGCATCGTACCTGCTTTACGCTGAGAATAACCGGCGATCCAGCCAAGATGAGGGTTGAGATGACTCATGAACATTATCCAGGGTAATCGTAAACATACAATAACTCTATTTTGGGCGAAATAGGCATATTATGCAAATCCCCCAATAATTAGGGGTAAACCGAATTCTAACCTTCGCCTGCCCTATAATATAAGCATCGCCTCAATTAATAAAGACAAACACATCATGCGTTATAAAAGCAAATCAAAGACCAATAGCCTGGCAGAATTACACTTCGTCTCTTCATTGCAATTAGAGCAAGCTGTCCGTGTGATAGGTTCTATTGCTGATGAGCAGCATCAGGTAACGGTTACAGAAGTCAGTCCTGATGAGTTTCAATTTCATATTAATTACCTGCCAGATCAATCCAAAACAGCGGAAATCACCGGAAAGTTACAACGCTGGAATGGAACAGATACTAAAATTGACGCTGACGGCGAAGTTTACCGGATAACGACCCCAACACGACAGAATCAGAACCCTTTCGGCACTGTGATGGGTTTTGTCATCATCCTTTTTGCAACAGGTATCGCCGGATTCAGTGGTGGTTTTGGCGTATTTGCCGCCCCGGTTATGTTAGGTGGATTGGGAATTGGCTATATGCTTATCAGGGATGCAGAATATGACAGAGAAGAAACAACTGTCTATTTCCGTGCCAGGGATTATTTGCTACAGCGTTTGATTGATACTTTTAAATCCACCGGAGATGTCGAGGCGATATAATTCAGCTAATTTTCATCAAAATGCAATATGATTGCGTTACAATTGCTATAAATAGTCAAATAATTCTGGTTGAATATTTATGGACAAACGCAAAGGACGTTTTGAAGGCAAACTGGATTTTATATCAAACTTGCCCCTGCAAGAATGTATCTCCCGGCTTGAATATCTCAATAGCGATGAGTTAATTATTCATTTTCACAGAAACAGCAGTGACTCGATTGAATTTGAGGCGTATCTCAGTGAAAGAGGCGTTATCCGTGCAGAAGCAAATGGGATGTTGCGTCGCTGGGAAGGCACACTGACACGGGTTGATTGTAATGTAAAAGTGCGTGAGGGTGTATTGCGCTGGCTGGTATTGCTGTCTCTCAGTTTCTTTGTGCTGTCGATAGGTGTCCCGATGATTTTCATGTTGGGGGCAGCCGTCAATATGTTGATGTGGCTGGGGATTAGTTCGGTTTTTGTAGTCGCCTTTGTCGGGATGCTCTGGCTAACAATGTATTTTGCTCCGCTTGATGATACTCCGAAAAATCTGATGCAGATGATTCTCTCCGCACTGGATGATTGATGAAGTGTGATGTACTTTTGCTCATAACCGTTTTTGAACGCAGAGGCGCTAAGACGCTAAGACACAAAGAGGGTCATTTTAAAATTTGTTTATGTCTTATGATAGTCTCCTCACTATAAATCTATCATATTTATCAATGAATTTTGAAGATTTTCTCTGCGGCTTTGCGCCTTCTAATCTTTGCGTTAAATATCCCCGTCAACAGAACTCAAAAAACTGATAACTGACAACTAAAAACTAATGACTATCACAATACCCCCGGATTGTAGGGGGATACAGGTGCGTGACTCTCATCTAAAATGTATGATGGGAATATATTGCATTTAGATGAGGAACGTAATGGCTTACAAAGCAGAAACCTACATGGCAAAAATTGATGCGCTTGAACCTGACCCGCTTTCAATGGCACTTGCCGCGCAGGTTATTATCGAAGGGGGATTGGTCGCTTTCCCGACAGAAACAGTTTATGGTTTAGGGGCAAATGCGCTGAATGGCGAAGCTGTCGAGCGAATTTTTAAGGCGAAAGAACGTCCTGGCAATGACCCTGTAATTGTGCATATCGACGAAATGGAACAACTTGACCTGGTCGCAGCCGATATTCCACAGGTTGCCTATGACCTCGCGGAGACATTCTGGCCCGGTGCATTGACGATGATATTCAAACGTACTGACCATGTACCGGATATTGTCACTGCCGGACAGGAGACGGTTGCTGTGAGAATGCCATCTCACCCGATTGCACAGGCATTAATTCGTAAGTCCGGTGTTCCGATTGCCGCACCGAGTGCCAATCGTTTCGGTAGACCGAGCCCGACCAGTGCAGTCCATGTGATGCACGATTTATTAGGGCGTGTGGATGTTGTGCTGGATGGTGGCAGTACGCATATCGGTGTGGAATCAACCATCGTTGATTTGACTCAGCCTGTCCCGACGATGTTACGTCCGGGTGGTATTTCTCTGGAAGAATTACGGATTCATTTGCCTTCATTAGCTTTTCGTCCCCGTCATATTCTCGATGATGAGATTGCACCCTCTCCAGGAACATTGATGCGGCACTATTCACCTGACGCCGAAATGCTTGTATTTAATGGAGAAGGGGACAAAGTCTGGGATGTGATGCGCGAAAAAGCTCAGTCTCTATTAGATGACGGACGCAAAGTCGGAATTATGTTGCTGGATAATGATGTACTCTTATTTGAAGGTATCGTCGCGCAATATGTGATGCTCGGGAAAGATAAAGAAGCAATGGCAGCAACCCTATTCTCCGGGATGCGTGAACTGGATGCAGCAGAAATGGATATTATTCTAGTGCGTGCGCCGGAACAAAAAGGGCTCGGACTTGCTGTGTTTGATCGTCTCAAACGTGCTTCGGAAGGTAACATCATAGAAATTGAATAGCGGGCTGATTTATGGACAAAGAAAAACGGGCATCTTCTGAGATTAGATTGCGGGAGCGAATTTTACTGGCGAAAGCATTCGACCATACGATATTTGCGATGCCGCGTGAATTCACCCGTCACATGACAGGCATCGTTCGTTACCCGAAGCTGATTAATGACCTCGGGCGTACTGTGGATGTTCGCCGGGCAGGAGATAATCGCTTTTCTTTTGAAATCCGCCAGAAACGCTATCTCGGGCGCGGGACATATGCTATCAGTGCCAGGGCAACAGGTTTTATTGATTATGATGAAAAAGAACACAAGACCCGCATCACAGGCATTGTGAAATTAGGCGGGCAATATGTGACCCTGCTCAATGTGATGACCGCCTTTGTGTTATTGAGTTTCGGACTGATTTTTGTTGCTATCCTCTATTTACCTCTCTTTCTGCTGATGTCAGCTGTGATTGGCTTACACTGGATGTATCTCTTCGCAGACCGTCATGATTTAGAGCAACAACTCGCCCTGCTGGTAGACCTCACTGAACGTGAATTGCGCCTGAAAGAAAGGGATCATTCAGGGGATATTCTTGCTGAGGACATCGTTGCCAGAGAACTTGCCTCAAAACAATAATTAGTCGCTATTCATAGATAGTTCATAAACTCATGCTATTTTCATCATATACTGGATAAAACACATGAGAGACAGGCATTCTTAATGAAACGATTTTTCGCACTGTTATTGCTGCTCGTACTAGTATTTCCTGTAATTGCACAGTCAGATGATTTTGATACCTACGAATTTGAAACAGGCACAACGCTTGATTATCCTGATGATTGGGATAGTGAATTAGTCGATGGTATTCTCGTCCTTACAGACAGTGATACATCCCAGGTTCTGGCAATCGACTATCCTTTTGTATTCACACTGTCAGATGATGGCGAAGAACCGACTTTAGAAGAAGCCGTTGAGATTTTGACGAATATTTTGCTGGATACGACTATCGACACAGACGAAATTTACACTTTCAAAAGCGGTGGGCGTGATGTTGCTGCTTATGATTTCAATTTTGCACTATCCGGTAGTATCTATGCGGTAGAATTCACCAATGGAGCAATCGGGATGCTTGCTATCATTGAAGTCGATGAAGATATCGAAAACATCATGCTCGAATCTTTCGATAACAGCGAAGAAGTCGTCAATGATGTTGCCCTGCCATCAGGACGTAGCAGTGAAGCACGCGATGTACCCTCTGTTTTCCTCTTACAGAATAATCAACGATTTGTCGTCCCGGCAGGCTGGGAACTGAATGTACGTCAGCGCGATGATATTCAATATGCGATTTTGACTATTCCCGATGATGATGTGACCGTGCAGTTATTCGACCTCAGTGAGACTGTCACCAGTGGCACAGAACTAGAGGATGTGCTGGAGGAAACAGGCATTGATTGGGAAGATGATTTTGGCTTTGAGATTGATGATGATGCAGACGACTACAATTTCAGTGACCGTGAAGCGATCAGTTATGATGTCGAAGTCGATGGTAGCGACGGCACACTAATTATTCTGCGCTTTGCTGATGATGCAATCGGTATGGCTGTTATTTTCGGAGATGACATAGATGATTATGAAACCGAAATCAATCAGTTACTCGGGTCATTTAACAATCTCGGCGCGGTCTTGAACTTCATTCAATAGTAATTTTACGGGGTGTAGCGTGTTTTCTATGCCCCGTTCATTTCGTAAGAACAGTTCAAAACACACCTTCCATACGGTATACTCGTATCATTTAACACGGATTTCACAATTGACACGATGTCCCCCATCGTGTTTTTTGAGCTTTATAAGGTAGCAATAAACGTGACAGATTTAGTAACCACTTTAGCAAATGGCTTGCAGGTCATTCTGCGGGATGTGCATACCGCACCTGTGATTAGCTTCTGGCTTGCTTACAATATCGGTAGCCGCAATGAACGCACCGGGCAAACCGGAATTTCGCACTGGGTTGAACACATGATGTTCAAAGGTACGGAAAAATTCCCCGCAGGTGCATTGGACAGGGAAATTGACCGGGCGGGCGGGCAATGGAATGCCTTCACCAGTACAGACTACACGATGTACTATGCGACTTTGCCAGCCAATCGAATTAATATCGCGCTGGAAGCCGAAGCCGACCGCATGATAAATGCCAGTTTCGACCCCGATGAAACCGAATCAGAGCGAACAGTCGTCATCAGCGAACGTCAGGGCAGTGAAAATAGCCCGACATTCTGGCTCAATGAGGAAGTACGGGCGGCATCATTTCGCGTGCATGGCTATCATCACACAATTATCGGGGACATGGCAGATTTAGAAAGCATGACCCGTGATGATCTCTACGCTCACTATCGCAAATACTATACGGCATCCAATGCGATGATTGTTGCTGTCGGGGCATTTAACCCGGAAGAGATGCTGGCTCAAATTGAAGCAGAATTCGGGTCATTGCCAATAGTCGAACAACCGGAAGTTTTTGTCCGTCCAGAACCGGAACAACAGGGCGAACGTCGTGTGACTGTCGAACGTCCCGGTATGACGGCTTTTCTGACTATTGCTCATCGTGTGCCGGAAAGCACACATGATGACTGGTTCAAATTAGAGGTTATCGACAGTGTTCTAACGGGAGCAGGTGGTGGCGTCGATAATAAAACCAGTCGTCTCTATAAAGCACTGATGAAAACAGGCATCGCAGCAGGGATTGATGGCGGCATGTCCGAGAGCATTGACCCTTATCTCTATGAATTGACTGTCACACTCAACGATGGTTATACCCATGAAGTCGCTGAAACAATCATTTTGAATGAAATCAAACGTATTCAGGAAGACGGCATCAGTCAGAAAGAATTGGATAGAGCGAAAAAACAGGCGCGTGCTGCTTTCGCCTATAGTACGGAAAGCGTGACCAATCAGGCTTTCTGGTTAGCACAATCGGCGATGCTCGGTGATTTAGGCTGGTATGATAATTTCCTCGATAGATTAAATGCTGTCAGTCTGGAAGATGTTCAGGAAGCCGCACAGAACTATCTGATTCCGCGACGACGCATCACCGGATTACTCGTTCCGACAGGCATTGATGAAGAAGATGAATTTTACGAAGAAGATGCTGAGGAGGCATTCGCATGACATTACCACGCTATGCCCTTCCCGGCACAGAAAATATCTCTGAAACGCAGCTTGAAAACGGGATTAAGATTTTAGTCTATGAAAATCCGACAGTCGAATCGGTTGTTATCTACAGTTCAATTCTGGCAGGCAGCGTTTACGAACCTCTGAAACGCAACGGCATTGCCTCGTTGACAGCAAATGCGCTCTTACGCGGGACAACGAATCGCGATTTTGAGACGCTCCACAGCGAATTAGAAGATATTGGCGCAGAACTTGATGCCAGTACAGGCAAACATCGTGTGGTCTTTACCGGACGCTCTCTGGCAGAAGATTTTGCAACGCTGATTGATGTTTTTGCAGATGCTTTACGCAATCCGGTATTCGATGCCGATGAATTACAGGAAGAACGGGCTAAACGACTCACAGAACTCAATTTTGCTCATCAGGATACGCGCTATATGGCGGCTCGGGCATTCCGAAAAACTCTGTATCCCGATACACATCCGTATCACTATTCGACTTATGGCTCGTTCAATACTTTGCCGGACATCACACCGGAAGATTTACGTCATTTCCATGAGTCGCAGTATGGTGCTACTGGCATGATTGTCGTGGTTGTGGGAGCAGTTTCGGCAGAGATTGCAACAGCGATTGTCCGTGATGCACTCGGTGATTGGCATAATCCGAATCAATCTCCTGAACCGGAATTACCAAATCTGGTTTCTCCGACTGAAATTGTCACTGTAGAAACATCGCTAACCGGGAAAATTCAAGCAGATATTGTCATCGGAACAGTGGGTCCTTCGCGTTATGCAGAGGATTATATTCCGGCACAACTGGCGAATAGTATTCTCGGGGAATTTGGGATGATGGGGCGGGTCGGCAACGTGATTCGTGAGCAACTCGGTCTGGCTTATTATGCCTATAGTCGCCTTGATGGGGGTGAAGGGCAGGGCGCATGGACGATTACAGCAGGTGTTGCGCCCGAAAATGTCGATTTAGCGGTCGAAAAAGCACGCGACGAAATCCGCAAACTGACCTCAGAATTGGTCAGTGCAGACGATTTAGAAGATAATCAATCTTACTTCACAGGGCGTTTGCCTCTGCGATTAGAGAGTAATTTTGGATTAGCTTCAACAATTCACGCCATGATGCAATATGATCTCGGGTTAGATTACCTGCACAGGTATCATAATCAGATATTTGGCGTAACCCGTGAGGATTTACTGGCAGCGACACAGCATTACCTGCACCCGGATAAGTTGATTATCTCTATAGCAGGTTAATCGCGTTGTTTACGGGTTTCGGAATTGCCAGAAAACATGCTCTTAAGCATCGGCATCACGCCACCTGTATTTTCAAAGGGTGTCTGACAGAATTGCATCACATCATCAATGATGTCTACCAGCTTATCATTTTTACCAGATGTACTGATCGACATTGATGGGAAAGGCCATCCGGCAGTTGTTACTTTCCAGACATCAAGTGTGATATGTGTGCCTTTTTGTTCCCCTTTGAGATAGGCGCGAATATAGTGCGTGTTATCATCTTCACGGCGGATACCGGAAATCACACTGGTGGGCAAGCCCTGTTCATCGCTGTATTTATCGACATATAACAGTCCATAACTCCATTTGAGATGGAAATTCCCGGCAAGATTTTGCGTGCTTTCATCAACATCCAGTGTGATATGTTGTTCATAGTGCATATCGGCTTCGTTCATTAGGTTTTCTCCTATCAGTCTTGATTGTCTTTACGCAGGAATAATCCTAAAAGTAGCACAATTGCCGTAATCCAGGCAAATACTCCGAATATGATTGCACCATACCATAATCGCGGCACAAATTCGAAAATCACTGTACTCTCTCCGGCAGGCACAGCCACCGCACGGAACATCACATTGGCGCGATAGACCGGACTATCTTCACCATTCACTGTCGCACGCCATCCCGGATAATAAGCATCTGCTAGATAAAGATACGTTTCAGCGTCACTATTCACTCTGATTTCAACACGGGTATCAGTATAGGAGATAATTTCTGCTGTTCCTGATAATGTTCCGGCTAATTCCGGCGCATCATGAATAACGATGGTTTGCGGTGATTGCTCTAAAATAATCAACGCTTCTTCATGCCCCTCCCAATCATCTGCCGTGATTGCGATGTCCTGTGCAAGCCATACTCGCGACGATGTTTCCAGACGATAAATTTTGATGTCACTCGATAACACGCGCTCGAATCCTGCGGGAGTCAATTGCTGGAAAGTGTTGGTTATTGAGTTAACAACACTCACTCCTAAAATTGACTCACTATGATCCGTGACCAGGGTTTCAAACTCATCCCAGGTAACTGGCGCCAGATAATAATTGGTATCCCGGAAAGGGAATGACTCCGTTTCATAGCCGGGAACATCGTTTATCAGCAACACGCGCACTTCATCAAAGACAAATTCAGGCTGTTCGGGCATTGCGAACCAGTATTCCGCTAAAGTGGTGTCGTAGAAAACATCCTGATAGGGAACATCAAAATTTTTATCCGTGATGATGTAGTCAGTATTGGTTAATTGTAGCCACTCTAAAGCGGGCACACATGCGCCACGACATTCAGGATAAGTCATCATGAGACCAATACGCCCATCAGCAGTGCGGAGACTATTCTCAGGCAACATCAGTGATGTGAATTGCGAATAATAGATGGTTGGTAGCACGCCACCGCCATAACCATCAATTGTCGGGATATGCCAGCTTAAACCGAGATTTGGATATATGATTTCCTGATTTTTAATTGCAGTGAACGCTGTCGCCTGTGCTTGAGCATCCATGCCATATGAGTCATAGCGCACCCGTAAATTACCGACATCACCGGGGTCAAATAGCCCTGCACTAATTGAGAGCATTCGTGCTGGCGGTATCTGTTGCTCATTGAATGCCAGCATCTGACTAATAGAGAAGCGTTGTTCGAGGTAAACATCACGTGGCGCGAGGTCGTTATAGGGCAAAATTCGAGAGGCGAGGAAAAATTCAAAAGTGATGAGAATCAGTACAAAAATTGGCATCTGTTTACGTTCTGCAAAGGCAAAAATTGCTATCAGACTTAGCAATGCTATACCCCATAAAACGAAAGTCCCTGTAGAGGATTGAGATATAGGGGTCAGATGTTCCGGGAAAATAGGAGCAAACTGCGCTATCAACATCAAGCCTATAATCATCATGATAGCAATTCCGGCTACAAGAGCATTTTTCCACTGAAAGCCTCTTTTCTGGAGAGCTACTAAGCCATAAGCGGATAACATTGACATTCCGAGTGTGTAGAGCGCTAGCCATCGCGCAGGAACACGAAATAGATTGAAGCCGGGTAATTCAGCGATATACAGATAAATGGGTGTATAGCGTCCGATTGCGAATACAAGCCCGATTATTGCAAGAATAGTCCAGACCCATTGTCGTCGCCCGTTTTCGTCACGGGTCATCGCGCCATAGAGTGCTAATCCGAGGGCAATCACACCGATATAGGCAATAAATTCAGTGAACAACTGTCCATCATAATTCGGAAGCAAAGCTCGCCCAATATAAGTCGGGGGCAGTGAAAAAGCAGTTGCCTGATTGACATCAAAACCACTGCCACGATTGGACATACCCGTCAATTCAAGCGCGGGTAATAATTGGGGTATGGTTAAAATAACGGCGAAAATAGCCGCACCTGCCACAAATAATAGGCTCTGTACGATTGATTTCAGGCGGTTTTCTGACGCGGGTATGGAAAAGAGAGAATATATTCCAAGAACTATCCCGCTCATGAATACAGTCTGGGTGTGTCCACTGAAAATTTGCAATGCCCACACCACAGATAGTAGAATACTATAAAATATTTTTTGTCTTTTATTTTGAATAAAGTGCAACAGGTAAATTAACCAGGGTAGCCAGGCAATCCCCTGTAGCTGGTTGATTTGTTCAACATGGGCACTTAGATAACCGCTCAAGCCGAATGTAATCGCAGCAATCGAGGCGGGTATGAGCGCATTATCAACAGTCTTCCTGAACAGGATAAATGCGCCTGTTGTTGCCAGAATAATGTGTATGAGGATACTGTAACGCACTGCATCCGGCGCAGTTGAGAATGTTGTCAACCAGTTCAACGGGTAAAATGTTCCAACCTGGGGATTCGCCAGTAAAGGCACACCCATGAAAATATCGCCCGTCCAGAGCGGTAATTCGCCAGCACTTATGGCGTCATCACGGGCATCCCAATAGGGGTAAAAATAGGTGTAGGTATCTCCCCGCGCTAGAATCATGTCTGTAAAAGCGAGTTTGTGGAAGAATAATAAGCTGAGTACAATGATAAAGATGATGGGTAAGCAGCGATTCAGGCGTGCCATTTATTTTGCCCCGGTCAATGTGTTGAATATTACAACATCCTAGTGCAAGTGAGGGGAAAATTCATTACCCGTTTGAAGCACGTTAATAATATATCAACTCAAATTGCGGTACACTGAAATAAGCAAGTTTCACGGGTATTGCAAGAGATTTATTCTGCTTATTGAGATAGCATTACAATAAACTTACATTTATTACTAACATCAAACAAATGCTTCATCCTGTATATATCCTGAGCTTGCCGATTTAACCTATGAAACAGACAATTGCAATAGACACATTAAATGAGCAAGATGGTTCAATGACTTCACCGAATGCGGTTCTACAACAAATCTTAGATTCGGTTCACGCGCATACCGTTATTTTCCAGCGTAACCGTATCATCCTGGCAAATGCGAGAGCACTGGCGTGGTTGTCCATTACCGATGAACAGCTAAAATCATATTCTCTACAGAATTTAATTCACCCTGAATCACATCTGGCAGCGCTTGAAGGTTATAATGCCGTGCTTAACGGAGAAACTGATGTTTCTGTACGTTTAGCAATCCGTCATCCATCCAGAGGGCGCATGTGGATTGATGCCACAATCAAAGCGGCGGATTATGTCGGGCAGGAGAATTGCTGGCTGGCAACTTTTGTACCCGGAAGCAATTTATCGATTGTAACATCAGAAACGCGCCAGGAAATCGAGATCAATATTCTGGATGATACCGCGCTTGAGAAAAGTCATAATGCTATCAATAGTCTCAATTACCGCTATGTAGATTCTGCACTGGAAGATTTTTTGTCAACGTTGCATGACATTATTCCCTATGACAGTGCCAGTATTGTTCTGATAGATAATGAAACCATGCGCTTTGTTGCAACACGGGGGCTACCTGACAACCTGTTAGGCGAAAGATTAGAATTCAATGTTGAAAAATCGCTGGTTAAAGCTGCTGAAATACTCCTTCAGAATGCACACGGAACAGTCCAGGTGATTAATGATACACTGGAACATCCATCATGGATTCATGTGCCGGGCGTTAACCATATCCGCTCATGGATGGGGGTTGAACTTAAATATGAAGATAAAGTTCTGGGTATTCTCAACATCGATTCTTCTACCCCGGACTTCTTCACAAAAGACTATGCCCGTTATGCTCTCGCATTAGCACAACAGGCAATTATTGCGCTGGTTTATACGCGGCTCTATCGGCAATTTTATGATGATTTCGAAGAACGTAAACGACTACAACAAATCCTTGTCAAAAATCTCATCAGTACCGAGACCATGTTTGCGGCGCAGGAGTTGCTATTCTCCAGTAGTAGTCTGGCAGAATCATTACCGGACTTAATCAATATCGTTAGCTCATCAATGGATGATACACGGATTCTTATCGTCATTTTTAATGTTGCGACAGATACACTCATCCATCGGGCGCAATCCGGCTCAAACACGGATGGACTGTGGCAGGTATTCAAAGAAGTTGCTGGCTACCCCGGTCTGGAAGAAGGCATGATGCCTCCCGGTGATTTGAAGTTACCGGCAAACGGCTTCCTCACATTATCAAATGGACAACAGACAATGGCGGCGGTTGTTAATCAACGGGGTGCATTAATTGCGCTGCGGGATAAAGAGACGATTCCTTTTGATGAAACTGACCATGAGCTTATCATCACGATTGCTGATCAGATTAGTATTGCACTCGAAAATGAAACACTGAATGCAAAAATTAAGCAACACAACGAACATCTGGAACGCCTGGTCAATCGTCGTACTGCCCAGTTATCGGTTGAGAAGAAGCGTCTGAATGCGATTCTGGATTCCACAGCCGAGGGCATTTTCTACATGGAAAATTTCAGAATTCAGTACGCCAATCCTGCTTTCTGTCGTATGGTTGGTTATAGTCTGGATGAATTGTACGGGAAGCCTCTCTCATATGTGCGTGTGTCACAGGAAGTTAGCGAACAACAGAATTTCAATTCCTTACTGGAAAACCCTCTTGAGGTCAAACCCGGACGCAGTGAAACCCGTCTCCGACACAAAGATGGTATCGAATTTTATGCCAGTATTCGCTTTTCACTGGTGGGAAAACCCGGGGAAGACCCTGTCAGGATGGTGGCGATTGCCCGTGATATTAGTCAGGAACGTAATTTATATATTCAGCGTGCCCGTTTTATTGCGAATGCTGCCCACGAATTACGCACACCTCTCAGTAGTCTGATTTTGCGTTTGCATATGTTACGTCGTCAACCGGAACGGATGCCTGATCATCTCGAAAGCCTGGATAAAGTTACCGGATATTTGAAAGAACTGGTTGAAGAATTATTGACCCTGTCCCGTTTCGAGCGCGGTAGCATCTCCCTGGATAAGGATGATTTTGTATTACAGGAGCTTATCCGGCAAGCCGCAGATGAGCAAATGCCTTTTGCAGAGGAGCAGGGCGTTATAGTCCATATTGAACTCACTGATGAGCCGATTCCCGTGCATGTCGATGGCAATCGAATGCATCAGATGATGAGTAACCTGATTGTCAATGCGATCAATTATTCATCCAAAGAGGACAATGTCTATGTCAAATTGTCAGTTGAGATTGATACGGTCGGTAACAAAAATGCCATCATTCATGTGATTGACGAAGGCGCAGGTATTGAACCCGAGCTTTTGCCTGTGGACATTTTTGAACCCTTTGCCCGTCCGAGTGGTGGTTCACGCAAGGAAACAGGCATGGGATTGGCTCTGGTTCGCGAAATTATCACCCTGCACGGAGGTACGATCCACGCTAAGAGTAAGCTGGACGAAGGCGCAACCTTCCGTGTGAATTTACCGATTAACTAAAATTGCAGACGGACGGTTGCTATCTGTTGTGCTTTCAGGGGTAGTTTTACCCCATCTTCCCCGGATGTGAGGTCATTTTCGTGTTGTTCAGCAAAGTTGACACTTGAGGCTGATGCTATATTTCGCGATGGCTGAATGACAACTTCACTATCTTTATCTGCCGCATTCAAAACACGCACGATCAATCCTTCGCCATTTTGAGGTGCTTTCAGAGCCGTCATGACAACATCATTGCTATCGAGTGTGAGGTAGCTATGGCGGGTTTTAGCGGGTTTTTCGCTATATTGGAAAGCACGGAGCGGCGCTTGATACGCGGCATTAATTCGGAGCAATTCCGCCGGATTTCGATTAGATTCCAGGGGCATTAGCATGAAATTGGTCGTGAAATCGCCATTCATCTGAGCACCCTGTGCATCTACTTTCTGCGCTTTATTCAACCAGCCAACAGATCGCAGCAAAGAGAGAGCCAGACTCACCTGATTATCTTCACGAATTGCTTCAAAAGAGCTTAATCCCCGTGTAAATAGACCGAGACCCCGTTTTTTATCATAGAGCGCAGTCAAACTTTGCATCACCATATCCTGTGATATGACTTCATAGGAGAATGCCCGTTTCGTCATGCCAAAAGCTGAATCAGTGTAAATTGAGGATGTGTCAATGCCTGTGCGTAAGTGGACTCTCAGGCGATGATCTTCTGCTGTGTTGGTGAATTGTGTCTGAAAATGAACACCCGGCAAGCCATTGTAATAAGTCGCTGTAGTCGTCAAATCGAGAACACGCAAGCCCCGTACACGCTCTTTGCCCTCTTTGAGACCCGGCGCAATTCGCATCCGGTTACGGAAAATCAAGCGTTCGTAGGTTGGTGTGGCTTCGACCTGAACCACATCAACGATACTACCTTTCATCACAACATCGGGTTTTGGTTCTTGATATTCCCAGACATCGCCTGCATCACCGCCATCATAATAACCCAGCAGGTCGATAATATTGCCATTTTTGAATGTCCAATCGAGACGACCGCCTACCAGACCAAGTGATTCTCCGGCAGCACTGCCGATAGAACGTCCTGCGACTGCCCGGCGTTGATTGTAGGCTGCTGTTTTATCTTTGCTAATTTTCAGGGTATAGACAGAAAATCCGAGTGATGGCACTTCCGCACGGAAATCTATCACGCCGCTCTCTGAATCCCATGTGAAGGGCTGTTCTTCTCCATCAGGGTCAAGTAAGACATTTGGATACTGTCCACGCGGGAGGTGAAGCCCTAATTCTGTGACCTGTTGTACGGTGTGCCCGTGCGGATTCCAGACTGTGATATATGTTTCAGATGACTTGACAGTATCCTGCGCCTGATAAGGAATACCGGATAAGCCCTGTAATGCTTTATCAATTACGCGCTGGCTATTATCTTCTACACGTCGATTACGGATTGTTATTTCGTTGTAAACATCATCATTGACTGCACCTGCCATCGTTTGAGGTGACATATTTTGCAGAAGCAAGCGCCAGCTATAATTCATCAGAGATTTTTGAATTTCGGGGAATTTCGGTGTCCCGAATACCAGCGATAGCGCTAATAATGGCTCAGCGAAATAGCTTAGTTTTGACCGTAAACGCATCACATCCTGCTTATGGGCGATTCGTGCCGCAAACCGTCCCGAATGATAGCCCGGTGGCTGGAGATATAATTCTCCTTTGAGCTTCGGACGGAATTCATCCGGCAAAGTCTGCCGCACAGCCCCTGCAAAATCATCCAGTGTGCTCTGCAACATAGAAATTTCTGACAGGTCAGGAGATTCGGGATTAGTTAAATCGGTACGGTGCATCCAGATAAATGGACCATCCGGTTGTGATTGACGCTGATTTTCAATTGATTGTTCAGGATTATCGGTGATGCCGTAACTCATGACCAGAATGCCGTTTCCATCAGGGCTTTGCCAGTAGAAAGGCATAGCGCCAGGGATATTTTCACCACTCACCAATGCAGCGTCTATCCCCGATTGTCTCAATATTGCTGGCAATTGTGCCATGCCCTGTGCATTGCCCGGCATAAAAGCAACCGTTGCCATCGGAATACCGTAACGTTCACTATCAGCATGACCGAGTTGAAGACTACGGATGTAAGACTCGCCATCGGCAAGCAGACTATCCAGATAGATATACCAGGGACCCACTGATAATGTCCCGGATTTGATATGAGTCAGAAGGGTAGCCAGCATCTCTTCGCTGATACTGGCAACATCACCAAGAATAATTGTTTCGCCGCCGAGTAATATTTTGCCGTCGATTTGCGTGCTATCTAAAGACTCTAAAATGCGGGCGAGTATATCCAGTAATTTTGCCCGTTGCATATCAAATGTAAACTGACCTTCACGTTGCCAATCCAGGTAATTAATAATGTGGAGTGTGGCACGTGATTCGGTTGGAGCGTCAACCATTCTTATCACTTTCTGTGGTAATTGAGTATCTCAATTGTAACGCATTCTAACCGTCTACAAACTTAAATTTTTGAAACCCTGTCCATTTTCATGCAGATTGTGCCATATCCGCGCTATTCTTGCGACTAATCGTGGCTAGAAAAGTGTTTCGAATGGTACTAAAGTCTAGTTCGTACCGCATGTAGATATTTATTTCAGGAGACACACATGCTACGTTGTGGCATAGATATGATTGAACATGAACGTATCGCCGGAGGTATTGAGCGCCTGGGTGAACGTTTTTTGAATCGCTTTTTTACAGCAGGAGAACGTGAAGATTGTGAAGACCAGCCCCATCGACTTGCCGCACGGCTGGCAGCAAAAGAAGCTGTTTCCAAAGCACTCGGAACAGGTATCGGTGATGTAAGCTGGAAAGAAATTGAAATTCGCGTCAATAATCCCCGTAAACGACCTGTTTTGCATTTATATGGTGCAGCCGCAGAATTAGCTAAAGAAATGGGTTTAACACAGTGGGATGTGAGCCTCTCGCATAGCAAAGAACTTGCTTCGGCTATGGCTGTCGCAATGGGAGACTGAAAATCAAAAACACCCCGCGCATTGGCAGGGTGTTCTGAAAATTATCTCTGTAATTGAGATTAGGTGAGGCGGTTGTAGTATTCAACCACAAGCTGAATATCAACCGGAACAATAACTTCACCGGGTTCAGGCATACGTGTGAATGTTGCTTTGAAGTCATTTTTGCTAACTTCAAGGTATGGAGGGTATGCTGAAACCTGTTCAATCCATTCTTCGATATGAACGTTTTTACGCATACGCGGGTGCAGTTCAATCACATCACCGGGAGCAACCTGGTATGAAGGAAGGTCAAGGCGTTTGCCGTTCACGAGAATGTGTCCGTGACCAACAATCTGACGTGCTGCCCAGATGGTTGCGCCGAAACCAGCTTTGTAAACGATATTATCCAGACGACGTTCGAGCAGGGTGAGCAGGTTGTTACCTGTTGTGCCTGTCATTTTGTCTGCTTTTTTGTAGTAATTACGCATCTGGCGTTCACGAATATTGTAGATGAATGCCAGTTTTTGCTTTTCATCCAGTTGTAAGCCGAAGTTGGAACGACGACCACTACGGAATGACTTTTCCCGACCGTGTTGACCGGGTGGGAAGGCGCGGTTTTCTAAGATGCGTGAGTATTTCGGACGTGCTACAAGCATTTCGCCGAAACGACGCTGCACTTTTGCCTTCGGACCATGATACGATGCCATAAAATCAACCTCTTTGAGACTTCTACGAGCAGGTCAGCCGCTACCCGCTTTGCTATCAAATGCTAAACTGTCCTCTACCGGACAGGAGTGAACGTAACGACGGAACATTGTACTATCTGAGCGCATAATTACTAGGGTGCATCTGGCGATAAATCAACGGATTTTTTAATCAAAAACCTTATGTTGCGCTCTCCTATGTTTATGCTACAGTGAATTGTATGGACGCAAATTGATAGAAACGTTTATTACAAATATGGAGGACACTCGCCTGACATTGCGAGACGTATCATGAAAAATATTCTTATAATCGGCGGTACACGCAATATGGGATTTTATCTCACACAGCGTTTGATGGATGCCGGACACAAAGTCACCATACTGAATCGCGGGATGAGCGAGGATGAATTACCTGAAACCATTCATCGTCTACGGGCTGACCGCACCGACCCGCAACAGATGAAACGCGCCTTACTGGGAAAATCTTTCGATGTGGTTGTTGATTTTGTCATGTATCGCCAGCATGAAGCCGAAGTGATTGTGGATTTGCTCGGCGGGAAAATCGAACACTATATCATGATTAGCACAGGACAGGTGTATCTTGTGCGCGAAGGCATCTCCCGACCGTTCAAAGAAGATGATTTTGAAGGACGTATTCAGCCTGCTCCTAAAGCCAATACGTTTGCCTATGAAGAATGGTCTTATGGCGTGAACAAGCGCCAGGCAGAAGAAGTGTTCATGAAAGCACATGAGGAAAATGGCTTCCCGTATACTGTGCTGCGTTTACCGATGGTCAATAGCGAACGCGACACATTCCGGCGCTTGTATAGTTATGTTATCCGCCTGAAAGATGAAAACCCGATTCTTGTCCCTGAGACACCGACCTATCCACTACGACACATCTATGGACAGGATGTTGTCGAAACTATTGTCAAAATTATTGCTGAAAAAACAGGCATCGGACGGGCATTCAATATTTCTCAGGAAGAAACTGTCACGATTGATGAATTCATTGGCATTCTCGGGGAACATATGGGAGTGTCGCCGCAAATTGTGCGTGTGAAGCGTAGTCTACTCGAAGCGAATGGTTTCCTGCCGGATTGCTCTCCTTTTAGCGAACGCTGGATGAGCGAACTCGATAACATCCGCAGCAAAGAAGAGCTTAGCATCAGCTATACACCACTACGGGACTATCTCGGAAAGCTGGTTGATCATTACACGCATCATAAGCCGCCTCAACCTGTCGGATATAAGCGTCGTCATGCGGAAGTGCAACTGGCGCAAGAAATTCTCTCCGGTGAAAATAGCTAAATTGATGGGCGCGACTGTTGCGCCCATTTTTATTTCAGCTTTGCATATGCTCGAACAGGAAATGTACCCACACCTTTGAATTTCGGTGGTACTGCACTAAATGTATATCCATCATCCGGCACAGCATCTAAATGACAGAGATGCTCTACAATCAGAATTTCTGCCCCGAGCAAAATCGAATGAACCGGACGACTATTCCCACGTGTATCATCAATATTGAGCGAATCAATTCCGACTAACTTGACACCGACGTTTTTGAGATATTCAGCCGCATCTTCTGTCAGGAAAGGATGATTTTCATGGTATTCGGGTGTATTCCAGTGGGCATCACCCCATCCGGTATGAACGAGCACAGCGCGTCCACGTAATTCTTTTGCCTCAAAAAATGATTTATCAATAGCAAGCCCGTTGCGATAATCGGCGCGAATGGTAATGGCTTCTATATCTGCAAATCGTTCAAGCGTATATTCTGACACATCTTTGCCATCGGGATAACGATGAAAGGGACAATCAATATATGTGCCTGTGTTGGCGACCATTTCAATTTTCGCAATTTGAAATTCTGTGCCCTCTGCGTAATGCTGACGAGAGTCTTCACGGCTCAGGTAATCACAGATTACCGGACCCGGTAAGCCTTTGTAGGTAATCAAGCCATCTTCTATAGTATGGCTCAAATCAATATAGTTTGACTCGCTAGTTTCAGCGTCTATAGGTTTGCGTTTATGGGCTTCGGTGATAATCTGTTTATTGAGAATCCGTACTTCGCCGACCATCAGCAAGCGCATATCGTTAACGATATAATCCGCTAATTCTGAATCAGGAATATCATCTCCAGCAATATCGAGACGGAAATCTTGCCCCTGAATGCCGCCGCCATTGGTAAAGTCAATCTCAAAATCAAAGACAACCCGTTTATCCATATTAATCTGTAATCCCCTGTCGTCCTTTTTCCCAGGCAATCATTTTACCAAACTCACCGTGTGTACGCGGCTCACCATGCCCATCAACGTAAATATCATAGTCATCCTCTAAAAAGCGATTCAACATCGGAAGAGCAAGGTCTTCATCACCTTCTGCACGTAAATAATAGGGTTCGGGATAATAACTATCCCCAATAAACATCACACGCTGTTCCGGCAATCGCACTACAATTGAGTCGTCTGCATGTCTCCCGCCCACATGTTCCAGTTCAATAGTCAATTCATCCAGATAGAGTGTCATGGTGCTGGAAAATGTCATCGTCGGCACAACAATCTGAAAATCGCGCCAGTCTGAAATAGCATCAATCATGGCATTATTGCTAATTTCACGTTTTGGATTTTCGGCGATTTCTTCACGTAAGACAGTTGCGCTCCATTCCCGTTCAGCATATGCTTTAAGATATGATGCACATTTTTCATGAGCAATGACTTGATTCACATTGAAGGATGCTGCCCCGAAACTATGATCCCAGTGATGGTGGGTCAGGATAATTGTGCGGACAGGTGGTAGCAAATTACCGTTGACGGCTGCTAGAATTTGCCGTGCATGACGGGGACTATTACCACTATCAATCAAAACAGTCTGCCGTTTTAAGCGGATAACGCCAATATTGGGCTGAATCGTATCAGGTGTTTCATCGCGGGGAAAAATATAAACAGATGGAGCAATCGGCTCCAAATCTCTGAACATTGAGCATCTCTTTTTGAACTATCTAACAAATGTGACAATAATCCTACAATTTTTTGCTGACAAAGTGAAGCAAGTTCCTATATGATGAATAACGGTATAATTGATTAAAATCAACTTTCGGATATAGAAATTAATGAGTCTGAATCCAACTCAACAGGCTGAAAAGCTCAAACAGGCTTTAGCCGAAATACGCGCCAACCGTCAGCACTTTAGTGAATCAGCATTTTCACAGATTGTTATGTTGATGCTCGATAAGCTACGGCGTGTCCAAACAATTGAACCGGTTGACCAATCGCCGAATGATGAAATCCGTCTTGTAACGGTGATGTTCATTGATGTCAAAGATTCTACTGAAATGCTCCAGCTTCTGGATGCCAGTGACTGGAAAGTCATTATTGATACGGCTCATGAACAGATTGCAGAGATAGTCAACGCATGGGACGGGCAAATCGGACAATATCTGGGCGATGGTGTCCTGTGCTTTTTCGGCGCTCAACGTAGCCGGGGGGATGATGCGCCTCATGCGGTTTCCTGTGCCTTACAGATTCAGTCTGTTCTCAATCGTTATGCTAAAAAATTACGTGATTTACATGGTATCGAATTTGGATTGCGTATCGGCATCAGCACAGGACGGGTGGTTGTCGGCTTAATCGGTAGTCAGACAGTCAAGCAGGAATTGTTGGCTCTAGGTCCCGCAACCAATCTCGCAGCACGTTTACAGGGTGTTGCGCCTGTTGGCGGTGTGCTGGTGGATAGCACGACCTATAATCGCATCCGCCGCGATTATGTCACACAGGCACAGCCTCCGGTTGAATTGCGCGGCTTCGAGAAAGCGATTAACAACTACCGTGTTTTAGGGCGTCGAACACAACCTGCGACTCAATTCACTGAAACTCAAATTGCAGGAATAGAATTGCCTCTGGTCGGGCGGGATGAAGACCTCGCAACAATCAGTTATCTCTGTGACCGTACCCTGCAAAATCAAGAATGCCAGGTCATTACCGTTTCCGGCGATGTCGGAATGGGCAAGAGTCGTCTGTTGCAGGAGACCATTCACCTGACAGAAGGTCATTTCACGCATATCATCATGACCTCGCAGTATGAATCGCGCAGCAAGTCACAGAATTTGCTCTGGGATATGCTGATGACGCAATGCCATCTCACCGATGACATGCCGGAAGCCATTAAAATACAGCAAATTGAAGCCTATGTGACCGATATGTGGGAACATGATGATGCAGTGAAAGCTGCTCAGTCAATTGCGTTCCTTGCAGGGTTTGATGTTCAGCCGCCGGATGATAATCCAACAGAATGGGTGTTGCGCTGGTTCGAAGGTGTTGTCAAAAATGATCCGATTGTGATCACAGTCGATAATTTGCAGTGGACAGATACACAGTCTGTTACCCTCTTAGAACAAATTGCTGAACGCCTCAAAGACCAGTATTGCGTGATTATCACTGCCGGACGCCCTGAATATAAGTCAAGCTATCCCAATTACATGAAAAACTGCGATAAGCATACAATCATCGAATTGGAAGCTCTTCATCAAGATGCGACACTGAGTATCATCCGCACAATCTTCTCACAGGTAGATAAAATTCCGCCAACCCTGGCTCACAGTATCAATGAACGGGTCGAGGGTAATCCGCTTTTTGTTCAAGAATATTTGAGCATGTTATTTGATAACAATGTCTTTAAACCTGATTCAGATGGTGGATGGCGTTTCAACATTATTATGCTGGATGTTGCTCTGAATACACTTCCGAACGGTTTGCTCGGTATTTTGCAAGCACGGTTGGACGATTTACCCGATCAGGCACGCCAGGTCATTCAGGCGGCAGCTATTAGCGGACAAAAATTCTGGGAAGATGGGATTCAAACGCTGATAGATAGTGTTAGCACACCGTCTATGATTCAGCATCTCATCACACGCGGCATGGTTGTTTCTGATGAAAACAGTATTTTTGAAGGTGAAACACAATATCATTTCCGGCATAGCCTCTATCGGGATGTGGCGTATGAGATGATTCCGCGTGCAAAGCGCGAAGAATATCACACAGAAATGAGTACCTGGCTGCTCCAGCGTATTTCAGGGCAATCCGAGTTTTATCCCTTACTGGCGGAACAATTTAGCAGTAGTGGTGAGTATCTCGCAGCGCTGTATACCTATCTTGAAGCGGTTGAAGTACAAATCGGCAACAAGCTGGAACTGAAAGCCCTCAACCTGATTGATACCGCCCTCAGTCTGGCAGCAAAAGTTGACCGTGAACAAGCCCTCGCTGTTGTTGCTAAATTATGGGCGTATCGTGGTGAAGCGCTCATCACTCTGGAGCGTTTTGAAGAAGCCAGTGCTGCCAGTCAATCCTCTTTGATGCTCTTAAAAGAGCTGTCGGAAGAACAACTGGTTGCCAGCCGCATCTCTGCCGAACGCATTCACGGTCTGGCAAATCTCAGCCTCGCACGGTATACCGATGCTTATGATGCTCTGACACGTGCTCACAACTGGTTGCCGCTTCATGCAATCGGACAAATTACGACTGTTTTACAGGCAATGGGCAAGCTCTATTATTATCAGGGGCGTTTGCTGGATAGTCATGCTTATCTGCGCCGTGCTTACGATAATGCCAACAAGACACAGGAACTCGACCTGATTGCTTCATCGCTCAGTAGCCTGGCATTAATTGATGTTGAACGCGGCGAATTTTCTGAAGCGTTAATCAAGCATGAAGCCGCATTACAAATGAACCGTTCACTAAAATTAGTACCTGAACAGGCAAATGATCTGTTCAACATCGGTATCATTCATCTGGAAATGATGAATTACGGTAAAGCCTATGAATATTTCTCCGATGCGGAATACCTGAATACAACATTCGGCTATGCGAATATGCTGGTACAGGGTTATCGTGCGCTGACATTAATTTTGCTGGCACGCACCACCCAGGGTAAGGCATTGCTGATGGATGCGCTAGAAAATGTGCCAAAAGATGTCAACATGCAACATCAATTGCAACTGGTCAATATTTTGAGCCTGGTAACTTTAGGCGATTATGTGCAGGGACGGGATAGGGCACTTGCCTTCGTTCAGCATGAAAATCTCAATCCCATTTTGAAGGCACGTGCTCATCGTTTGCTCGGGGTTGCATCCCATAACCTCGGCACACATGACACGGAAAATTATCTGGATAAAGCGCTTGAGGATGAAGTCGCTTATGGTGGTCGGGATGTCTGGCTGTGTCATGCAAGTCTGGCGAAATGGTGCAAAGATGAAGCACAAAAAATTGCCCACTATAAAAAATCGGCTGAATTGATTATGAAACGGGCGAAATCACTGGAAGAACGTCCCGATATGAAACAGGGTTTCTTAGACAATCCTCTTGTTGCGGATATTTTGAAACAAGCCGAACCTGAAAAATCAGTTAGCGAATGATGTCGCTTCCACTGTCGGGTTATATTCTGATGGTGGAGGTGGCACATAACCCAGTAAACCTGTGATTCCTGCCACAATCGTGAAGGTGATAAGCACTGTTGCCACGATTATCAAACCGAAACGTATAGCTTGCATCAGATTATCAAATTCCGGTTTTGTGAGTCCTAAATACGTTTTTTCATCGGACATGATGTTACTTTCTATTCAAAACAGGCTTGTCCTCGCCCACACTTTAGCGGATTTCTAATCTGCCTCACAGAGTGTTTCTCTATAATCAGAGCAAGTTGTGAAAAATATCACGGATGAAATTGATGTTCCGAACGATTATTCTGCGTCTCGGCTTGCGATATATTAGCCGTCGTTTGTTTCAGAGTTTGCTATTTATCATCGGGGTTGCACTCGGCGTTGCGGTTGTCATTGCGATTGACCTTGCCAATGGAAGTGCCAGCCGTGCATTTTCGCTATCCACAGAAAGTGTGACAGGCAGGTCAACCCACCAGATTATTGGTAGTTCAGATGGTATCCCGACAGAGATTTACACCGATATTCGACTCAATGTTGGGATTCGACTCAGTGCGCCTGTTATCAGTGAGACCGTTCGTGCTGTTGATGTGCCACAGCCGTTACGATTACTTGGCGTAGACCCTTTTGCTGAACCCCCGTTCCGTAATTATCTCTCCACTATCGAAGTGATTGGCGAAGATGATATTGACGCATTTGAAGCACTCAATCGCTTCATCGCTGAGCCGGATACGATTCTCATCAGTCAAACATTAGCGGATGACCTCGGAAAAGAACCCGGTGATTTTTTGACGATTAATGCCGGAACGACCCGGCATGAGGTACGCATCATCGGGATTTTGCGTCCGACAGATGCACTGAGTCAGCAGGCACTTGATAATTTCATCATGACAGATATTGCTACAGCACAGGAACTCACAGGCAATATTGGCACAATTACACGTATTGACCTGATTCTCATTGATGGTAATGAGGCAGTTGCTATTCGTGAGGCGTTACCGGAAGGCGTTCAGTTAATTAGCACGACGGATAGCGGGTCAGCACTTTCACAGATGACAGCAGCCTTTGAAATCAATTTACAGGCATTGTCTCTCTTAGCAGTAGTGGTCGGTGTATTTTTGATTTACAACACCGTAACTTTTAGTGTGGTGCAACGTCGCCCCGTGATAGGCATTTTACGTAGTCTCGGTGCAACGAAGCGACAGATTTTTGCTTTCATTGTCGGAGAGGCATTTTTGCTTGGTATCATCGGGACAGTATTGGGTGTTGGACTCGGGGTTATTTTCGGACGTTTTACAGTCGGCATCATCACGCAAACAATTAACGATCTCTATTTTTCAGTGAGTGTGACAACGGTTAGTGTTTCGCCTTTTACCCTGGCTAAAGGTGTTGCGCTCGGTATTGCTGCCAGTACAGGTGCGGCGATTATTCCGGCAATTGATGCGACCCGTACCTCTCCATCCGGTGCTATGAAACGCAGTTCATTTGAAGAAAAAACGGCAGAACTCGTCCCCTACATTACTATCGGGGCAGTCATCTGTTTAATCATTGGCTATCTCTTGCTGCAAATCCCGACAACAAGTCTCTATGTCAGTTTCACAGCGCTATTTTTTGTAATTTTCGGTGGGGCACTTTTTACGCCGGGGATTCTCATCCTGTCGATGCGATTGGTAACGCCATTAACGGATAGATTGTTTGGCGTTTTAGGGCGAATGGCTCCGCGTGCAATTATCCGTTCACTGAGTCGAACCAGTATTGCTGTTGCCGCGCTGACGATTGCTGTAAGTGTGATTATTGGTGTGAGTGTGATGATTGGTTCATTTAGAAATACGGTTGCAAACTGGCTCGAAAACACACTGATTGCCGACATTTACATTTCACCACCGGATGTCATAGCCAATCAAACAAGTTCGGATGTTGACCCGCTTCTACAAGAACTGGTTAGTGAAGTTGATGGCATTGAGCAAGTAGCGACATCGCGCTCGGTTCAGGTGACAGCGCCGGATTATCCAGAATTACCACCTGTCAATCTCAATGTGGTCGATTTTGATTTAGCAGGGGAGGCACGCGATTTTGTCTGGTCAACAGTCGAAGATTCAAATGCTGCACTGGCAGACGGGCGTATTATGGTCAGTGAACCTTTTGCTTTCCGTAGAAATATCACCCGCGAAAATAACACACTGACGATTCTCACACCCGGAGGCGAACAAACTTTTGAGGTTTTTGCGGTATTCTATGATTACTCTACCGACCAGGGTACTGTTCTCATGTCGCGGGAAATCTATAATCAATACTGGAATGATCCCTATGTGACAGCTATTGCGGCTTTCATTGAAGATGATGCTGACCTGAATGCGATTATCGAAATTTTAGAAGATGATGTTTTAGCCGAATATGATGTTGAGATTCAGAGCAACCGTGACCTGCGAAATAATGTTTTCGAGGTATTTGAACGCACATTCACGATTACGATTGCTCTGCGTCTATTAGCCACACTGGTTGCCTTTATCGGGATTTTATCGGCGTTAATGTCGCTGCAACTGGAGCACACCCGTGAATATGGAACGATGCGAGCAACCGGTATGACTCCAAATCAGCTACGACAATTCACATTCATTCAAACCGGACTCATGGGTATTGTTGCGGGGATTCTCGCAATTCCGATTGGTGTTTTACTGGCAATGGTGTTGATATATGTTATCAATGTGCGGAGTTTCGGCTGGACGATGCAATTCGAGATTATATATGGCGAAATCGGACAGGCTTTCTTAGTCGCTATAGGTGCGGCACTGTTAGCAGGTGTTTATCCGGCATATGTGCTGGCAAAAATGAATGTCAGTCGTGCATTGCGAAGCGAGTGAATCAAAACGCTATTGAAATATCAGGTGCTTCGCTATAATGCGGGGCACATTTTGTTTCCCGATTGAGAATCATATCTATGCTCATCTTTTTACATATCCCTAAGACAGGTGGCACAACCCTCACACCTGTTTTAGATTGGAACTATAAAAATCAGACCCATAAAATCAGCTTGCACAAAAAAGTGCAAGAATTCATTGATTTGCCCGATGAAAAAAAGCTGGAATATAAGGCACTCATCGGACAGGTATTTTACGGGATTCATCAATATGTCCCTGAAGAATGCGAGTATATCAGCATCCTGCGTCATCCGGTGAAGCGACTGGTCTCTCAATATCAGTATCTCAATGTGAGAAAGCAAAAGCTCGGGGAAGAAACCACCGATATGTCGATTGAAGAATTTCTGGAACTTGAACCATTCCAGGCATACAGTCAACTGAATGTGATCGCGGGTGGGGATAGCATTGAAGAAGCACTCAAACGACCTCTGCCGGATGATGCTATAGAGCGTGCAAAAGCCAATGTTGAAAAGCACTTTCCCGTATTGGGCTTAATCAAATACTATGATCGTTCACTCTTATTGATGAAGAATCATTTCGGGTGGTCACGCGCCTTCTACACACGCAGCAATGTCAATCAGGGGCGTAAAACTTTTGAGGACTTTCCGGTGGAAACACAGCGCATCATCGAACAGGTATGTGAACCGGAACTTGAATTTTTTGAGTGGGCTGAAAAACGTCTGCAAGCACAATTAGATGAACAGGACGAACAATTCTGGCATGATCTGGAAAATCTCAAGGCAGCCAATCAACGCTTTTCACAATTGCATCAAATGGCTGAACCCATCCGCAACACGAAATTATGGGATGCCGCGAAATGGGTTCTACGGAATATGCAGGGAGATTGATTATTCCTCCAAATTTTTCCGTGTCAGTTGATTGTCATAGTATTTGATGGCACTGGTCGCCATGCTATTCAAGGATTGAATGTTGAAGAAGGCATTAATGATGGGACCTGCCAATGGCACAAATCCCATTGCGAGACGAGCAGGTACACGCGCACTAATCCGGCTGGAAAGTTTTAGCGCAAGTTGAGTGCTGATACGGCGTTCCATGTCTTTTGTGAAAACACTCTCGCGAACGGGAACTTTGCTCTTTGCCGACACAATCATCTCACCGACATCATCACGCCCCGTTATTGTTTGGACAAGTTCCTGAGCCGCTTCATCCCCACCAAAATCATGTACCAGGTTATCCAGCACACCCAGGGTTTTGATGACGATGTTTTTTTCATCCTTATCCTGCATAACTTCGTGGATACGATCATAACCTTCGTCTGTCAGGGCATAATCAAAGGCACGCATTGAAATCGCCATGTGGTCGAGGATATGTGCGTTAAAGTAGGCATGATTCGCCCAGAGTGTCAGGATATTGCGTAAATCAGAGAATTGCGCCGTTTCGACGACATAAGCACCTTTAATCGCACCGATGCCCCAGCTAATATATGCCATTTTATGAATCAGAAAGGCAATACCCGCCGGAATTGTCAGGGCATGTAAACCTGGAATCGCCATTTCAATGCCGCCAGCAAGTCCGGTCATTGCTAATTCCTGATTTGTCCAGCTTTGAAGGCTATCGTGTTTTTTGGCTGCGGAAACTGCATCACGTGGATTACCCCCTAAATCATCAAAGGCAATGATAATCGCTTCGGCAAGTTGCTCCTGTAAACCCATTAAGACGTTCTTTCCCTAATTGTCACTGTCTGTTCATTAATTATAACGAAATTTTTACAGGTTGCGTTGCAAGTCTTTCATAACCTGGACGGGTTTTTAGTGTTATATTGAGTAAGAGTGATGGAAGATGAAAGAATAAAACCTGATGAACAGTCTCGTAATGGAAATTGTGCGCTTCCCCCTGGCAATGATCTGGCGTTTGATGGGTTGGCGCATTAACCGGAAAATGATTGAAGATGATAAAGTTGTCCTGACAGGTGCGCCTCACACCTCGAATTGGGATTACATGCACTTTTTGTTTGCAGCGATTACATTGCGTCGCAAAATCTATGTGACGATCAAGAAAGAATTGTTCTTCTTCCCGCTGGGCTTCATCCTGAAAGCGTTGGGGGGTATTCCAGTTGATCGGCATAACTCATCAAACTTAGTGGATGATCTTGCCGAACGCATCAAAAATTCGAAACGCATTGTTTTGCTATTCACACCGGATGGCACACGCAGTTATCAACCATACTGGAAAACAGGTTTTTACTGGGTTGCGAAAAAAGCAGGTGTCCCGATTATGCTGGGCATTCCCGATTACAAGAAAAAATTCGTCCATCTGGATTACAAATTTATGCCATCGGGCGACATTGAAGCTGATTTCGAGGTCATTCGCGAATATCAGGAAAAATATGGCGTCGGGCTGTATGATGAGAAGTCAAATCCGGTCATTACCCGTAAAGCATATGAAGAACAGCTAATGGATGTAGAAACGGATATTTCTGCGCTGGAACGTCTGGCAGAAGAGGAAGAAGCGCACAAAGAACTCTCCGCATAAAAGAAAACGGGGCATGATCTGTATTATCTTGCCCCGTGCCTCTATTTAAAAGAAACCACGTCGTCCGTAACGTTCTTCTTTCCAGGGATCACCATCGTTGTGATAGCCATTTTTCTCCCAGAAACCCGGTTTATCTGTTCGTGAGAACTCAAGCGCACGAACGTCACCTTCTACTGTTTAAAAGAATCCACGCCGCCCATAACGTTCTTCTTTCCAGGGATCACCATCATTGTGATAGCCATTTTTCTCCCAGAAACCCGGTTTATCTGTCCGTGAGAATTCAAGCGCACGCAGGAATTTAGCACTTTTCCACAGATAACGTTTCGGGACGAGTGTGCGTAAGGGACCGCCGTGATCCATCAAATGCCGTTCAGAGAGTTGTTCCCCTTCATAGACATACGCCAGCATCACATCATCTTCCATCATGGCTTCTATCGGCAGATTGGTTGTATAACCATAATCACAGTGGGCGATGACATAACGGGCAGAATCTTTGACACCGAATAATTTGATAAATTCGGCAAATTGTACACCTGTCCATGTGGTGTCGAATTTGCTCCAGCGTGTCACACAGTGAATATCGGTGGTGATGGTCTTAGTCGGGAGCGCTGTGAATTCATCCCATGTCCATTTCATCTCTTTTTCGACCTCGCCAAAAACACGCAAATCCCATGTTGCTTTTTCGAATTTAGGGGTTGGTCCATAGGTCAAAACAGGGAATTTGGTGGTCAATGATTGACCGGGCGGGAGGCGATTGGAGGATTTCATCTCCTCTTCTTGTTTGCGGCGGTTGAGCAGGTCATTAAACTTACCCATCAGGTTCTATCCTTATCCACATAATTTACGTTGCTAAACTAAATATAGCTCAAAAAAAGAAGTAGAACATGAGCTAATTGATAATAAGGGCAATTGTACATCTCAAACGATAGTGCTAATTTATGTCATGAGGGTTACAAATCAAATGTTAGGAAGATTTTACACATGACCATCTGGCTATGTGTTCAGCGTCTTTTGCATGTTAGCTTTTTTATGGTGAGTCAAGAAAAATGACAGGATTATGAATGCTAAACAAACAATTACTTATCATTGAAGATGATAGAGGTTTGCAAAGTTTCTATCAAAAAATATTCGATCATGTCGGCTATGACCTCACCATCGTTGAAACACTCAACGATGCGTCAATGGCAATCAATGACCCGGACTATGACTATATCATCTGTGATATTGAATTGGGCAGACATAACATGCTTGAATTCATCGATAGCTGTGGTGATCTCAAATCCTCGATTGTCGTTATTTCCGCAAATGAAATGTATGCAAAAGACTGTCTTGAGATGGGCGTTCGTGCCTTTATCCGCAAGCCCGTGCTGGCAAATGAACTACTTCAATTAGCGCAGAATGATTTTGTTGTCACATAGTTGATTGTTCACAGTACTACCCGTTGATAGGCATCATCTTTGAGACGCGGCGCAATCGTTGAAGTATTGAGTTCGCTTGCCAGTTTGACATCTTTTGCAAAGCCTTTGTCAATGAGTTCAATACCCGAGCCAATTTGTTGAAAAACATCGTGTAGATGATTCTGGTATTGCAGGAAAATGTTTTCGGCTGCCTGTGCTTCAAAGGATTTCTTACCAGATAGATAGTGGATGATTGCGCCCGCTCCTATCCAATCTTCCATTGAAGGACGCAGTGAAAAATCTGTGCTAAACCAGCGCTCTCCAGCAGGGATGACACTCACCCGCGCCCCAAGTTTCTGTGCAGCTTTTGCAACTACCCGGGCATTTCTCAAACATCCTGCGAATGTGGGGACTTTGTCTGTCAAAGTCGATAAGGTTGAGCCATTTGGAGAGGGTAAGACGATTTTTGTCCCGCGTGGAATCGTCATCAGCGATGAAGGCGAAAGCGTATACCCTTTTGTATTGCGCTGTTTGCTTGCTAGAAGAGCATTTTTCTCCGAGGCATATTCCTGTGCTGTCATCATATTGGAATGAAAGGGATAAACAATCGCGCCATTATGCACGGCAACGGATACACAGGTCGAAAAAGACAGTACATCCACAATGATGACTGCATCACTATCGACGGACAGTGCCTTCACTCCCTGCTCTCCCCATTCACAACGAATATCAAATTTTGTTTGTCGATTGTAGCTCATAGTTAACCATCTAATCTCAGCATGTTCAAACTTGCAGTATAGCGGATTTTCGGCATAAGATAGAATTAAATTCGACAATTTATGAGGATTTATTCATGTCGGGACGTTACGATATTCTCAAACGTGTTTTACAGCTAGACCCTAAAGACGATTGTCAGGAAATTTCTTATCTGGTCGGGGCATATGAATACCCCTGGTTGCTGAAAAAATCTCTGGAATTTGCGCTCTTTCGTACCTATGCCGTGCCTTATATCAGCAAAGTACTTGCAGCATCCGGTCAATTTGAAAGTCATGCTCAGAAACGTTATGACGATACAACTTTAATGCTCTCCGTTCTGGCAGAAAAAGGCTACGATAGTGATTACGGCAAAACTGTGATTGCTACAATGAATTATCTGCATGGGCGCTGGAATCTCAAAAATGAAGATATGCTCTATGTGTTATCTACGTTTGTTTTTGAGCCGATTCGCTGGCATCAAAAATATGGTTGGCGTCAACCGACTCAACATGAAAATCTGGCGAATTTCTATTTCTGGCGTGAAGTCGGCATCCGTATGAAGATTGAAGACATTCCCGAAACATTCGAAGAGTACGAACAATTCAACATCGAATTCGAGAAAAACCATATCCGTTATGCTGAATCCAATCGTATTATCGGGGATGCCACCGTCAATCTGTTTTTAAGCTGGTATCCTGCTTTTTTGCGTCCACTGGTGCGTGAAGGGATTTTAGCTTTTATGGATGAGCCATTACTGAATGCAATGGGATATACAAAACCACATGCTTCGATTCGTTTTGCCGCGCATTATGGTCTGAAATTAGCTGGATTTGTATTGAAATTCATGCCACCCCGTAAAAAACCCTTCCACAATACCGAAATTCCGACCCGTACCTATGGCAAGTCATTTGAGCCAGGAGAGCTCGGTGCAAAAGTCGATGATGAGGATAAAGTCGCAATTTAGATTGTACTCAGGTACAGTCACGCTTTTCTCTAAAGAGCGATGATTGAAATCTTATTTCCCCATACGATAAAGCTACAAGTTAACAGATGGGCATTCACAATGGATGCCCGATAATCGTAAGGGGAATAGTATGTCCGATAATAAACTCGCAGTCATCACAGGTGGTAGTAAAGGACTCGGTAAGACACTCGCTGAATGGCTTACCGCACAGGGATACGACCTCATCATTACCGCCCGTAGTGCTGATGTTTTAGCTGCAACTGCATCTGAACTCAAGAATGACAACACCACAATTCACACTGTTGTTGGCGATGTCAGTGATACAGGTCATCGTGACGCAATTGCGGCAATCGTCAAAAATTATGGTCAGCTTGATTTGCTGGTCAATAACGCCTCGACTTTAGGCACACTTCCGATGCCAACACTGGCTGACTATGATCTATCTGCATTTGCCGATGTTTTCCAGATAAACGTGATTGCACCTGTTGCACTGGTTCAAACTTTGTTGCCTTATCTTGACAATGGTCTGGTTATCAATCTGAGCAGTGATGCGGCTGTGGGAGGATATGCAGGGTGGGGTGGATACGGCGCGAGTAAAGCCGCACTCGATTTAATCTCTGCGACATTAGCCAGCGAACTCGATTCTGTATCAGTTGTCAGTGTTGACCCCGGTGATATGCGAACCGATATGCATCAAGATGCTTTCCCGGGCGAAGATATTTCAGACCGTCCATTGCCCGATGCGACTCTGCCATTCTGGGGATGGTTACTCGGACAGCAACGCGAAGCCATTAACGGGCAACGTTATCAAGCACAGTCTGAACTCTGGGAGGTGGCATCATGAAACGTGAATCCCTAATTTTTGACCGTCCAGAAACACTTGCCGCAACAAAACCCGCATCCGAACGGGGTATCGCAAAAGATGATATTCGCCTGATGGTCAGTTCATCAAATGGTCATCAACACACGAATTTTCGTAATATGGCAGATTATCTCAATGCAGGTGATGTGCTGGTGGTGAATAGTAGCGCGACCTTACCTGCCAGTTTGCCAGCGACAGGTTCAATCGGGCAATTCCGGCTGAATCTCTCGACAAATTATGGTCGTGGACTATGGCTGACCGAACCACGCTGGAGCAGTTCACAACCGGGTCCTCTGCCGCTCCAAAAAGGAGAAGTAATAACTGTCGGCAATATCAGAGGACGAATCATTGCGCCTTTCCCGAAATTAAATCGCCTGTGGTTTGTGCAATTTGAAGGTTGTGTTTCCTGCAATATTAAAAAACTCGGTCAACCGATTCGCTATGGTTATGTTGAGAATGTCTATCCACTGGAACATTACCAAACAGTATTCGCGAAAGTTCCCGGTAGTGCTGAGATGCCATCGGCTGCTTATCCTTTCACAAAACGTGTCGTGGATAGCTTGCACAAAAAAGGCATTCAAATAGCTGACATCACCCTGCATACAGGCGTTTCCAGCCTCGAAGTCGAAGTTGATGATGTTGAAGAGCATCCACTCTATCCCGAACCATTTGAAATTCCAGAACAAACAGCAAAGATTGTCAATCAGGCACATGCAGAGGGGCGACGGGTGATTGCTGTCGGAACAACTGTGGTCAGAGCATTAGAGTCAGGATGGGATGGCAAGCAGGTGAAAGCAGCATCCGGTTTCACACGGCTCTATATTCATCCAAAAGTTGGTGTCAACGTGGTCGATGGTCTGATTACAGGCTTACATGACCCTGTGACTAGTCATTTAGCCATGCTTTATACTGTCGCGAATGAACCACTCATCAAAGACGCTTACAGGGAAGCCATCAAGGAGGGCTATCTGTGGCATGAATTCGGGGATAGTCACTTAATTTTTCGTGACTAGAAAACTGGAGGGTTTATGAGTACCAGACCCTCCAGCAAAACCTCTATCAATCACCTGCTGCCTGTGTCTGAGCGGCTTCTGTGCTATATGCCTGTGTCATACGGGCTTCATTGGTTGATTGTAACTGTTCTGGAATCGCGGTTGCTGTACCGATGATAAAAGGCAGCAAATCTTCATTTTGAACAGCATCCAGTGTCGATTGAAAATTCACTGCATCATCGGTTGTACGGGGACGAACTAGTTCAATATCCGGTGCAACCAGTGTCGCAACCTGTGCATCACGAATCGCGTTTTCAGTAGAATATTCATCCACAGGGAAAGCAACAATATTTGCCGAAATTGATGCGAGGCTAATCACAAACATCAACAAAGCTGCCCCACCAACAACCAGTAATAAACGTCGATTGTTGACAACACGGTCTTTCGTAATATCCGAGCGCCTTATAAAAGCTATCAGCCTGTTTTTGTCATATTTTTTGCTGAGGTCTAAAGTGCGTTCTTTTTTGAGGGTATCAGGAAGCGTGGTCTTTTCGAGTATGACGGGGACAATAATTGTTCCGGCGTCCTGTGCTTGCGAGATGTCTGATTGTACCGCAGCATCTTTGACGGATTCCGGTGTGATCAGCACAATTAGCATCTCATTTTCGAGACGTAATCCTGCCTGACTCAAGTCCGACTGTATTTGTTCGGCTGTTTTTTGATCGCTTGCTGCATAGGTGATATTGAGCATAAAGCCTATCTAATCTCTATCTGTCTACGAATTAGCCTCATTATGCGACTGCTTTTCCCTTAAAACCAGTTCTGTTTCAGGACATAAACTGTTTTTCTAATGTAGAATTTACACTCTCAGGATACAAAGTGTTTGACAATCATAATTTCATTGCTTTTCTTTAACAAATGCTGTGGTATAATCGCGAAAACGATCAAAGTTATCGTCTAAAACAAATCCAGTGAACGATAAATCCCGAGAGCCGAACTAAATAATGATGATGACAAGCCGGGCAGGCGAGCATTCTGCGCGGTTTTTTGCGTTTGGTATACAGGGTTGAGTAGAAAGGTTATCAGTGGACGAAGGTAGTACGTATATAAGTATCATCGCTATTCTGGTGCTGGTCGATGCCATCATGACAGCGGGCTACGCGGCATTACAGAATTCCCGTCAAAGTGAATTGCAGGAGCAGGTGAACGAAGGAAATTCGGCTGCAAAGACTGCTTTGACACTATTAGACGCAAAATCCAGATTGTATATCACTTATACTCTGGCATCGATTCTGATTATCTCTGCCATTGTTTTGCTGGCAAGCATGTGGCTGGTTGTGCCATCAATGACAGGTGATTCACAACTCAATACAGCCGTTGCTATCGGACTGGTTTTCCTGATTAGCGTCATTTCACTTATCTCAGGAACGATTGTCCCCGAAGCAATTGGCAGTGCTAACGCGATGACACTCATTTCGATACTGGCGACTCCATTGCGTCTCCTCGCCATCCTTTTGAGTCCACTCTCAAGCCTGTTAGTGGCAATCAGTGTATTATTAGCACGGGCTTTTGGCAGTGAAGGGCTTGTCAACACCGTGACAGAAGAAGAAATCATGTCTCTGGTAAATGCTGGCAATTCCGGTGGTAGTATCGAAGATGAAGAACGTGAAATGATTCTTTCTATTCTTCAACTGGATGAAACCTATGCCCGTGAGATTATGATTCCCCGTATCGACATTGAAGCAGTTGAAGTCACAACGACGCTTAAAGATGCGCTTGATACTTTCATGCGAACAGGATATTCACGACTCCCCATTTATGAAGATAATGTCGATAACATTATTGGTCTACTTTATGCTAAAGATTTGCTCAATCTATGGCATAATGGGGGTCTGGAAGGGCATAGTGCCCGTGAACTGGTTCGGTCAGCATATTATGTTCCTGAAACCCGCGCCGCACATGATTTGCTACGAGATTTGCAAGCACGCAACATTCACATGGCAATCGTGGTTGATGAATATGGCGGGACATCGGGTCTGGTAACAATCGAGAATATTATGGAAGAAATTGTCGGTGATATTCGCGATGAATACGACCTCAACGAGGAAAATGAATACATCCAGCACAAAGACGATGAATTTATCATTGATGCGGGTATGGATGTTGATGATGTGAATGAGCTTCTCGGGACAAATATAAGCTCCGATGATAGTGATACCCTCGGCGGGTACATTTTCCTGCAAATTGGACGTGTTCCGATTGTAGGTGAAGAAATCGACACAGACGAAGTTCACATGACGATTCGCTCAATTGAAGGACGACGGATACGTAAGGTTCTTGTCAAAGTGAAACCGGAAATTGAAGAGGAAATCGAAACCGAATCGCCAGAAGAATCGAATAAAGACACAACGGAATTGGCTGACGTTTGATGAAAGATAATCTCACATTGCATATCGGGCGGGCGATTGAAGCCAGTCGTCGCGCTTATGTACCCTATTCTAATTATCGGGTCGGGGCAGTTTTAGTTTCTGCTGATGGTGAACAGATATTCACCGGATGCAACGTCGAAAATGCTTCCTACCCTGCCTCAATCTGTGCTGAACGCACCGCGCTGGTCAAAGCTGTTAGCGAAGGTGTTCAAGCGTTCAGGGGGATTGTTGTTGCCACCTTGAATGGTGGTTCTCCCTGTGGAATCTGCCGCCAGATGCTCTATGAATTTTCACCGCAAATGCAGGTTATCTGCGTTACTTTTGATGGCGACATTACCATTGATACAACGCTAGATCAGTTACTGATGCATGGTTTTGGATCAGAGTCCTTGCCTGATTCACATTAAACAAAAAAGGGCATGGCGCACCATGCCCGTATAAATCGTATTCAGGATTAGCCCTGCGCTTCACACCAATCGGCAGTACAGCTTGTTTCATATTCGATTCCAGATTCATCCGGCAGGTTTTCCCATTGATCCTGTGTCAGATTAAGATTTTGCCATTCCACAAAGACCACGAAGCCTTCGCCCTGTACCAGTGTCATGTTTGAGAAGGTCTGGTAGCTACGTGCAACCGGGATTACACCTGTACCCGGAGGCACTACTCCGGCACGCAAACTGGCACTGCGGTTAAAGAAAGCGACTGCAAATTCAGTTTGAATGGTTACATCAGGCGGAATAGAGATACCTCCAGCACCAATATTAATACTTTCTGAAAGCAGATTCACTTCGACATAACGCGAAATCTCGATTGCCACCTGCTCACAATAATCTCGATCACCGGGATTCGCTGTCAATGTATAAAGGTCGTTGCGTTCGATGAGTTCTACCAGTGCTTGTGTTGAACGGTCACAGCGATAGATTGGCTCTGCACCTGCCCAGTCAATCGGTCGTCCGGGTCCCCCGTAGATGTCATCTGCAAGAATTTCAAGGTCATGGCGAATGTCACGGGCAATCGCTTCGTGTGTACTATTCACCGCACCGAACCAATCATCGGGACGTGTTTCAGCACCGTATACGACTGCTGCCAGCAACTCCAGGTCAAGACGAACCAGTACCGGAAGTTGACGGTCTTCTATATCAAGGCTACCGCTCCAACCGACCGGACGATCGGTATCCATGCGTTCATCAGCAATCAACTCCAGGTCAAGACGTGCCGAAACCAGCAATTCCTGTATTTCCGGCGTAAATGAAGCATCAGGGTCAGCAGTTGGTACTACAGGCGCAACAGTCGGTGCATTATTGACTGTAATTGCCAGAGCCGTCGCGGTCGCGGCAACAGGGTCAATCGTTTCTTCTGTAGCTACCGGAGGCGGTACAGTTGCTGTTGCTGTTGGCAAAGCCGTTTGACCACTCGCTTCACGCCAGCGATTCTGTGCTGTCTCAAGAGAGCCTGCCGGAGGTGAATACAACCCGAGCGCACTGGCTTCCTGCTGAATATTCGTCAGATAGTAGTTCAAGAAACTCGCGACCTGTGGTTGCTCACTAAATTCCTGAGATGTGGTATATACAAACAGAGGGCGCGAGAGTGGATAGCTATTATCAACAATCGTTTCTAGTGAAGGTGTTACATTATTGAGGGCAATACCACGAATTTCTGCTGTATTGAGCACAAAATTTGCATCGAAGAAACCAATTGCATCAGGATTGGCAATTAACGCGGCGGCATTGGTTGCCTCATCATCAGTATACTGAGCGCCCACCGCAAGAATCAGAGCACTATCATCCCCACCGAAAATCACATTCGAAAACAGAGCAAATTCACTGGAGTCAGTGGCAGGTCCATAGCGTGCAATTGCATTCTCAGTCCAGTTGCCCCGTACTTCCGACCATGTCAGGGCATTACTAAAAATTTGTTGCAATTCAGCCGCGTTGATATTGATGACATAATTATTGTCATTTGATACCGCTACAACTACAGCACCCGTTGCAATACGAAAAGCAATTGGAGGTCGTCCATTCGCCGTGCAAATATCGACCTCGTCCGGTGCAATCTGACGATCTGCCAGCACAATATCAATCGTCCCTCCACAGAGTTGATCGAAGGCAGTATCTGTGCCATTTGGAGTAACAGAAATGTTGCCTGCATAGCCATCCAGTGTAAATCGGGTGACGATATTGCGTGTTACAGGTTCAAGAATCGAACTACCTGCAACCGCTATGTCCCCTGAAACACTTGCCGGATCGACAGGTGGAAGACCTTGCTGTGCAAATACAGTAAAGGGCAGGAGGATTAGAAGTAATAAACAGAGAAGGAAAAAAATTTGGCGCACGACCGGACTCCTCGACAGACTGCTTTTAAATAACAGTCCACATTATACCCCATGAAGAGCCGATGTGCGCGTAAGATATGCAGGTGAAACATGGGACATTAGCCCTATGTTATGAATCAGGACGCCGCAATCTGGCTATCGTCTGATAAAAAGCGATTGAGTGTATTAAAAAGTTCCTGCCGTGCGATCGGTTTTGCGATATAAGCATCACACCCGGCAGCCAGGCAACGTTCTCGGTCGCCGTGCATTGCATTTGCAGTTAAGGCTATTGTCGGAATAGATGCGAGTTCCGGTGTCGCTTTCATTGTGGAGGCAATTTCTAAGCCGTCCATACCCGGCAGGTTGACATCAACCAGTACCAGATCGGGGCGTTCGTTCTTCACCATATTAAGCCCGGTGATACCATCCATCGCCTCAATCATGTTGTAGCCGAAACTTTTGACCAATTTTCTTACCAGCCGCATATTAAGCGGATTATCTTCAATGTACAAAATGGTTGCTGTCATGCGTAATCAAATCCCTGGACTTATGCTATAAAGTTATTCTACAACAAATCAGGCATCCAATAATTAAGGTTGTGATTTAGTTTATACAGTGTGTCAATTATCATCAATTATTATTGTCCTCGATATAACTTAGCAATAACACCGACATTACAAGCGAAATTAAAAATAGATGAGCGAAGTTGTTATTAAATTGATATTTTTAGTTTGTTTTTTGTAATATCAGGTAGAAATCACGTTCTATAGTCGTTGAACTATAAAAAAGATGCAAAAACACGTTTGAGTTTGGTTTAATAATGCCCCGTATTGCTTGACACTCGACCTCAAAATTTCATATAATCGCTTCATAGTTTGTTATAAACACAAACTCCTTACATTGCACACCATACGACTACTAAGGTCACAAAATCGTGAATACGTCCAGTGCAAGTCTCCTCAGTAACCGTGTCTTAACAATAAACGTTGGTTTTTTGTTATCTGACGGTCCCGGCAACCAGAAAGTTATGGATGTCAACATTGATGATGCGGTACGAATTGCTGATGATTTAGTTGCAAAATCAATCATCGGGCAACTCCGTTTAAGCCGGACAAAAGAGGGGATTTTAGTTCAGGGCAAGCTCAACATCGCAGTTGATCGTGAGTGTGCGCGTTGTCTCGATGCCTTCGAGCACCATATTCCAGTTAGTGTAGAAGAATTGTACGCCTCACCGCGCCCGATTGGTGAAACTGAATTTTTCGTCGGGCAGGATGCAAAGTTGAACCTCGCGCCTTTATTACGTGCAGAGGTACTGATTGCATTGTCCCATCGTCAATATTGTAGTGACGATTGTAAAGGCTTATGCCCGGTATGCGGTATCAATCTCAATCAAGATAGTTGTGATTGTGAACTTGATAATATTGATCCGCGTCTGGCGAAGCTCAAAGAATTACTCGACTCTGAATAAGTTCATGATGAACTGACAGAGCACTCTTGAATTGCTAATTATTTTTTCTCAGGGGATTAGGATTACTCATGACCGACTTTGATGGTACTTACGGCAAGTTAGATCAATATGGTGGGGTTCAAGCAGGTGGCTTCGATGATTCCTACTTCGAAGATGATGACGAGGAAATCCTGTTTGAAGAAGATTTCATGGATGAACCCATGGATGAAGATTTGGACGATGAAGACGAACACTATGATTTAGCGGGTATTGCCTCCAGCGATACAGTCGGATTGTATCTCAAAGAGATGGCGCGTGTGCCACTCCTTAACACCGAAGAAGAAGTCAGTCTTGCTAAACGTCTGGAAGATGGACGTTCCGCAGAGAAGAAGCTCAAGAAAAACCCAGCTCATGAACGGGCTACCGAATGGAAATTCCTCATTCAAGATGGGATTGCAGCACGTGAACATCTCATCAAAGCCAATACACGCCTGGTTGTTTCAATCGCCAAGAAATATATGACCCGCGGCGTTCCTTTCCTTGACCTGATTCAAGAAGGCAACCTCGGTTTGATGAAAGCTGTTGAGAAATTCGATTATCGTCGTGGTTATCGCTTTAGCACCTACGCGACATGGTGGATTCGTCAGACGATTACCCGCGCAATTGCTGACCAGGGACGTACTATCCGTGTCCCAGTTCATATGAGTGATCGTATCCGTCGCCTGTATCGTGTGGGACGTGATTTAGAGCAATCTCTCGGACGCAAACCATCGGTGGAAGAAATTGCAGAAGCGATGGAATGTGAACCCCGTAAAGTACAGTGGATGCTGCGTGTTTCATGGCAACCGCTCAGCCTTGAACATCCGGTAGGCGAAGATGAAGATAGCGAACTCGGTAACTTCATCGAAAACGATCAAGAACCGACCCCTTCAGAGAGCGCTCATAGCAATATGCTCAAGTCAAAAATGGATGAATTGCTCGGCACACTGACACCCCGTGAAGCCCGTATCCTGCGTTTACGTTTCGGGATGCAAAACGGACGTGCCTACACGCTCGAAGAAGTTGGTAAGAAATTTGGATTAACCCGCGAACGAATTCGCCAGATTGAAGGACGTGCATTGCGTCGTCTGCGTCATCCACGTCGTAGCCGTCACCTGCGCGATTACCTGGACGATTAATTTTTAAAAACGCTATTTTTTGAAAGACCGTACTCATGTGGTACGGTCTTTTTGATTCAGAGTTACTCCTGTACCCGCAGTGAGAAGGCAATTGTTTCAAGGCTTTCACGGATGTTGGCATATTCTGATGCTGGTGTGGTAATTGTCAGCACGTAGAACTGCCCATCGGCTGCGAAAATGTATTGAACCTGTCGCACAGTCGCGTCGCTGAGTTGCTGGTCAATGATGATGCGTCCGGTCAATTGTCCGTTGATGGGCACAAGGTCAGATACAATTAGCGCAAAATCACCCTGCAAACTGAAAACCGCCGTTCCAATATACTCTTGAAGTGTCACATCATCTCTGAGGGCATCTTCGTGAATGAGTGAAATCGTTGCGCGGGGAACGCCGCTCACCAGGGTGCTATCGACCGCAAAGAAGAGGAAATTTTCATCCTGATCTTCGAGCGCATCGAAAATGTCATTCAAATCAGCATCATCGAGTTCATCTTCTAAATCATCGGTTTCGCCACTTACGAAATCTCCCCCGACGAAGTCTTCCGGTAAAGCAATTTCATATCCTTCGCCTACAAAGAGATTGAATCCACCAGGAAGTGACATCGAATCGCCATGAATGCCTTCGCCACCCAGAGTAAGTGCCTCAAGCGTACCGGACATTGTGACATTCGCAGCATCCGATGTTGCTTGCGAATCTGTGAAAACTATCGCGGCAACCGTCAATTCGATTTGTTGAGTCGCCAGATTATCGGCTGTATCTGTGCCAATAACGGATTGTGTTGCCATATCATTGGCGGACTCTGTGGCAAATGTGTTTGCCTCGTCTGCTAATTGAGTCCCCGTTGCATCAGCACTGTCGATTAATGCGGTGCGTGTACCTTCTGCGCGGTTAGCGCTGCGTGTCTGTGTCGCACGGGCATTATCAGCCAGTTCAGTCTCTGTCGCAACAGCATTTTCAGCCAGTCGGGTTTGTGTGGCAAATGCTTCATCTGCCTGTTGAGTACCTGTGGCGGCGGCATTATCGCTGGCGATGTTTGCTGCTTCTGTTGCTGTTTCAAAACTGGAATCTGCAAAACTTGTGCCTGTCGCAATCGCGTTATCTGCCTGTTGTGTGCCAGTTTCGATAGCATTGGCAGCAGATTGAGTCGCTGTTGCGATAGCTTCATCTGCGGATTGTGTTCCAGCAGAGCGTAAATCTGATGCAACCTGTGTACTGGTATCCTGTAATTCTGTTAGATTCTGTGTTTGAAAGAATGCGAATCCACCCGCAGCAATTGCCACGACCACTAAAATACCGATGATAATATTGCGATCCATAGCTGAATCAACTCCCTTGTGATGTCATAGTTCAATAATACTGTTAGCAGTCATATTGGACAAGCAAAGCACAGGTCTTGAGGGTATAATCAGCAGAATTTAATGACATTCCATCAGGAAAGAAACGATGCAAGAACCACGATACATTGCCATGTGGTCGGGTCCGAGAAATATCTCGACGGCGATGATGCGTTCCTGGGAGAATCGTGCCGACACAATTGTGCATGATGAGCCTTTCTACGCGCATTATCTCGCGAATACGAATTATGACCATCCTGGCAAGCAAGAGATTATCGACACCTATGAGAATGATTGGCGTAAAGTCGCGGCACAATTGACAGGTGATTTGCCAGCAGGAAAATCAATCTACTATCAAAAGCACATGACACATCATATGCTGCCAAACATGGAAAAAGATTGGATGCTCAACGTCACCAATTGCTTCCTGATTCGGGAGCCGCGCAGGGTGTTACTCTCATTTTCTAAAGTGATTCCAAATCCTGAAATCGAGCAAACGGGGATTCCACAGCAAATTGATATTTTTAATTTTGTGCGGGAGCAAACCGGGCAAATTCCGCCAGTTCTATCAGCAAGGGATGTGTTGACAAACCCGCATAGAGCATTGACGGCATTATGCAAAGCGATTGGTATTCCATTTGACGAGGCGATGCTCTCATGGAACGCGGGAAAACGGGATAGTGATGGTATCTGGGCGAAATACTGGTATGCGGCTGTGGAGCAATCAACTAAATTTATGGATTATCGAGCAGACGATACGCCAATCCCGGAACATCTACAGGATGTACTTGAAGAATGCGATGAGATGTATCAGGAAATGGAACAATACAGGTTATTGAAGTAGGGGTTTATCGCCGATAAGCCCTTACAAAAGGAGCAAGGAACATGAAACAAGAATTTAATCCAAAAAACAAAGATTTACTGATTAATATCAATGGCGAGTTGATTCACCGTGACAAAGCCGGAATCAGTCCTTTTGATAGTGCGGTGCAGGGTGGCGATGCTGTATGGGAAGGTTTGCGTTTGTATCAGGGGCGTATCTTCAAATTAACCGAGCATTTAGACCGTTTAAGACATTCTGCACTGGCGATGGCGTTTACAAAGATTCCGTCGCATGAAGAAATTATAGCAGAAATCAGCAAAACACTGGAAGCCAACAATATGACGGATGGCGTCCATATCCGTTTGACACTCTCACGCGGATTGAAATACACAAGTGGCATGGACCCGCGTCTGAATACATTTGGTCCAACGCTAATTGTTCTCGCAGAGCATAAAGCACCTGTTTACAATAAAGGGGGTATCAAGATGATGACATCCGGGATTCGTCGTATTCCGCCCGACTGTGTTGACCAGAATATACATTCCTGCAATTTGATTAATTCGATTCTGGCGAAAATTCAAGCAAATGCTGCGGGAGTCGATTCGGCATTGATGCTGGATTATAACGGTTTTGTGGCTGAGTCTAATGCGACTCATGTTTTTATTGTGCAGAATGGGGTTGTGCTGACTTCTGACACATCATCATGCCCGGAAGGCATCACCCGTCAGACAGTACTTGACCTCTGTGAAGAACATGATATTCCCTACGAAGTGAAAAATATCTCCCTGACAGAAGTTTATCGCGCTGATGAGATGTTCTGTACCGGAACAATGGGCGAACTGGCAACCGTTTCCACGCTTGATGGGCGCACTATCGGCACAGGTGAAATGGGCGAAATGACCGAACGAATCAGCAAGCTATTCCGCGCATTAACAGAAGTATCTGGCACTCAGGTTGTTGAAATAGCATAAACTAAGTTGCGAGGGCATATCGGCGATATGCCACTACAAATTCAGGAATTTTCTAAAACACGACTAATAGATAGGGTGATTCTGAGGGGAAAAGAGACAGCATTTTCTGGATTGTCTCTTCCGAAGGGTTGCCCCAGCCACGCCATTTAAAATCATGCAGGTCATGTGTACCGTAGATGAGTGCGGATAGCCCGTTGATGGTCAGTGTGCAATCGGCTTCTCCACCTTCTGAAACAATTAATTCGCCATTTTGTGATTCAAAGGTGAAAATGCCGTTGTTCCACTCACAGAAATTATCTTCAACTTGAACTGTCAATTTACCTGAGCCGACTTTCATGCCACCGAGTTCCTGTATGTTAATAATGCGCCCCATCGGAGTTAACCAGATGTCGGGGTCAGTTTTCATGGATAAATCACTGAACCATGTTTCGGGATTTTCGTAACCGGGTAAACGCTTAATAATAACATCCGGTGTCTGGTCAATGTGTTTGGCGATGAATTGCAGTAGCAAATAACGTGCCTGAGTGTTCTTCACAAAAAATCGCGCCACTTCGAATGTCCCCCAGAAAGCTGTGATTTTGTATACCATCGTGCCAATGACTTCCCCGTTTTCGTCACGGGCAATCGCTAACCACATGTCATCATGACCATAGAGCATTTCAAGTGGCTCAGGTGCAAATAAGCCCATGCCATGTTTTGTCGCTTGCATATCATGGAGCATTTGTCGTGCGCTATCCCAGCCTTCTTTTTGATTCAAGAATTCAACCGAGCCAGGTAAGTCCATATTGAGCAGGGGTTTCATATCGGCTGTTTTGAATTTCACGGCTTTGATATGTGTGAAGAGGGTATAACCTAAGCGTTCGTAAAACGATTCACGGAAAGGGTAGAGTGTTGATACAACCTGACCTTTATCGCGCATGTCCTGAAAGAGGCGGGTCATCAATTTTTTGACATAACCCTTACGGCGTGCGGTTGGATAGCTTGTAACACCTGCAACGCCACTCATCGGGAATATTTTGCCACGTACATTTTGTGTCATCGGGAGGGAAACGACTGTCGCAACCGATTTTTCTTCCTCAAACATGCCGAAAATAGTCGTATCTTCATATAAAGCCCGTTGTTTCTCATAATTGGATAAGTCCATCGGTGGTGAGGTGTAGAAAGCATAACGATGATTCGGTGCATAGTGTGTGGTCATTTCATCAATAGGAATCGTGCGAATTTCAGCCATCATAGCTCCTTAGCAACAAAATCGACCTGCTTAATTACAGGTCGATTTTCAGATATATCTTTATTATGTGCTATCCTGGATGTTTTGCAACTATTCAAAGTAGCCCGATTCTTCGATGATTTGCTGTGCAGGCAGGAAGGTAGCTTCGACGGCAGTACAACCCGATTTTTTCAGGAAAGCCTGTACGACGCGATAGCCGACTGCGTATCCCCCGTATGCAGGCATCCCGATTTTCTCGAAACCCCAATTTTCTGCCATACTATCCCCGAAGATGTAGCCACGAATCACATTGAAACCTGTTTTGTCGAGATTATCCCCGATGAGTGCTTTTGCGGTTTGCAGGTCATCGTCGGTGATGTCTGCGGCGTAGTATCCAAGCACTTCTTCACCGAATAATTCTGTCGCAAATGATTCAGCTAAGCCTTCATGGATGATATAGTCACCTACGCTGGTTGTCATCATATCCCAGGGATGTACACGCAAGCGAATCAGATGATTGAATTCATGCACTACTGCGCCTGATAGCGCTTTGATATTGCGTTCATGAGGTTCAAAATACTGACATACAAATCGCGGATAAGTGAAGTCAATTGCACCTGTATAGCCATCCGTATCTGCGCGATTGAGTTCCTGTCTGCCAATCATTATCCATCCTTCAACTGTGTCAAAGGGTAGTTCATGGTCTGCAAAGGCTTCAACACCTTTGTGAATTGCTTCCTCACCGATTTTCCAGGCATCAGCGTCTTCGAGTTTTTTGAGCGCATCCGGTACATGGTCAAGTTCTTCCGGTGTATGCCATGCCCAGGCACGCGCCCCGGCGAATTCATCTGAACTATCTGCTCCCTGCTGTCCGGCGAACATCTGCATCATGTTCTTCCAGGGTTGCATAAAATAAGCGCGATACAGTTCTTTTTTGCGATTGATGTCGCTCTCATTGATGATGTCGTAGTAGTATTCGATAGTTGGTTTCCAGTCGATCTTCATTGTTCCCTCCGTGTGCGATAAATTGTCAGAGCTTGATTCATGAAGCGCATGAGGTTAGGATTGCCCATCTGATATTCCTGTGGCATTTTGTCACGGTTTCCCCAGACTTTCGTGATGCCCTGTTCGGTTTCGGCATCTCCGGCAGAGAATAGACTGATATATTCGTGCATCGTCGCGGCAAGTTCCTGTACAGGATCGCTATCCGGCGGAAGATGTTCGATTTCCTCGAATTGCTCAATCAGCGTTTGCCAATCTTCTGCGAATTGTTCAAAATCGGCTTCCGTGTATTGCATTCGACGGGTGACAAGTCCTGCCCATGCTTCATCGGTGTAAGCGTCTTTTGACCATTCATGATGGGGCATCATCACCGCCCGAATGACTTTGCTAATCGCTTCACTATCTATTGTGCCGGATTCTAAGTGGTCAATATCCAGTGCAGTTGATAGGGCGTCAGATGCTTCCTGCAAACTGGCAATCTGGCTATCAATGGCGGCTTTTTGCATCTGTAATGCCATTCGCAGATTAAAAGTCGGGCTATCCAGCAATTCCTTTATCTGATCGAGTTTGAAACCCATCCATTTCAGTGTCAGGATTTGCTGTAGACGCAATAAATCCGAACGTTGATAGAGTCGATGCCCGCCATCCGTCGAATCCGATGGTTTGAGCAGGTCAATCCGGTCATAATATTGCAATGTCCGAACGGTCACTCCGGCAAGTTTTGCGAATTCTGCCACACGGTAAAAATCAGTCATAAGGCTGTCCTCATTTGCTTCGAGATACAGCCTATATTATGACGTAAGGTCAGGTTCAAGGGGGAATTATAAAGAAGTTGTAAAAGTTATTCCGGCATGATGTCAGCGGGAATATCTGCCATCAGGGGATTTTCTGCATCACGGTCTGAGATGAGTGGTGTTTCTGTATTGCCCCAATCAATCGCGAAGGCAGGGTCATCCCATTTCACGCCGAATTCATCGCTATTATCGTAATAATTGTTGACGTAGTAGGTCAGGATGCAATCAGTGTGGGCGTAAAATCCGTGTGCGACACCCACCGGAATGAATAAACCGATGTTGTTCTCTTCGCCCATTTCGATGGTTTGGGTTTGCTTGAAAGTCGGGGACGAGGGGCGTAAATCCAGTAAGGCGGCACGAATGCGTCCCTGTGGCACATACCAGTAATCGACCTGTTTGAAGTGATAATGCAAGCCGCGCACGACGTTGGCTTTGCTGATAGAGCGATTGCTCTGGAGTTTATCCCAGCTTACCTGTGGAAACCACTCACGCCGGAAAATTTCACTAAAAACCCCGCGTTCGTCGGGAAATTGACGCAGGGTTGCGATTTGTACGCCAGCAATTAATTCAGATTCTTTGATAAAGTCTGCCATCAAATTTACTCTTATCTGTGATTATCAAACTAATGCTGGCAGTATATCAAAAAAATCAGTGAACTCTACATACTTTTCACTGGAGTTGGCTGTAATGTATCCGGCAATCTCAGCATGACAATCGCTACCGGAATCGCCAGCCAGAAACCGGATGCTGGCATCATGAAGACACCGATAGCACACATAAGCAGCAATCCCCAACTGAAAAATTTAGGAATGGTGTTTGTATTTTCTAGCAACCACTGTGCAATCCATCCCATCAAGAAGAGCGTGACACCGAACATCAAAAACCAGAATGCCGCATCGCGTTCCCAATAGGGCGGGTTAATCGTATTGAATAATCCGGCATTCACAATTTCCAGCAACACATCGCGATAGAAAAAGAGACCGACCACTTCATGCAGAATAGCAATTGCCATCAAAATTGTGCCGATTCGATTACGCATAGTTCAAATTCCCCTGTGTTGGCTGATAATTCACGCCAGCTTTTATCATGCTACTAACAACGATATGGTGAAACGGACGAATCACGTTGAAGTAAATAGGTCCCGCAACATTGTTATAGTGAACAATCGTCCCGACATGAAAACGGGTTTTACCATTGGAGAGGGTTTCGGCGGCGACTGCAAGATAGGCATCAAGGTGTTTATCGCTTGCACCTGCGATCCAATAGGCATTTTCTTCAGCTTCATAGACTTGAAAGAAGGTTGCCATCTCACCCTTAGTAAAGGGCACATTCTCCGGTGTGAGGCGCGGTGCTGGCATCGTTTCCTGTGTCATGCCAAGTAAGCGTACAAATCCCCGGCGAATGGCATAGAGGGCTTTTATCCATCCCGGATAGTAACTCAATGACCCGGCGATGAATTGACGCAGTGTCACATCACCATCAATGGTTTTTACATCGAAATGGTCATTATCTTTTAGTAGCGATTGTATGGAATCAATGTTGCTTAGATAGATCATAGCTCATCCTTTTTCCTGATATAGCTTGATAATTGCGTTAGCATCACATACATGTGGTTTAAATCTTCATCTGTTAGATTCGGCATCATCTGAGTTGCGCCGATAAGGGTGGCATATTGAAGTTGTGCCATTGTCATTGCATCTTCTTCAGAGTCATACATTTCCTGCTGAATCTCATACAGGAAATTCAAGCGTTGTTGATCGACTCTTTCCTGAAATTCTTTTGCCAGCGGGTCTACCTGTGCCCATGCCCGGATATTGACTTCGTATGTGCCATAATTTTCGATGACACTTTGATGCAGTCGCTCTAATTTTTCCTGTGGCGTCAATCCTTCCAGGCTAAATTCAATGAATTGCTTTGTGAATTTATCTTCCCAGTGAGTCAAAATCGCTTCCAGAAATGCCTGTCGATTTTGAAAGTGATGATAAAACGAGCCTTTGGTTACACCCATTAGCTGGCACATCGCATCAATTGTGAGGGCATCCGTGCCTTTTTCTGCCAGTGTTATCAATCCCTGTTCAAGCCAATCTTCCCGTTTCAGACGCGCCATAATTTACCTTTCACATTAAACATACCATACCGTATGGTATTGAGTCAATTTAAATAGATATTCATAGAGTTATTGTATAACTGTGTTTATGATAGTCTAGTTTTCAGGCAGAGTTTCGCGTAATTTTCGGATGAAATTCTCACCCATGATTGCTTCAATATCTTCTGTACTGTATCCCCGTTCTTTGAGGACATCCGCAATCAAAATCAAATCACCAACTGTCTCAAAGCCCTGCGGCGTCTGGTCTGCGCCGAAACCACCATCAAAATCGCTACCGATGCCAACATGCCGCGCACTGCCTGTTATCTGGCAAACATGGTCAATTGCATCAGCAACCAGACTGATTGGAAGCCGTTGTTTATCTTTACGCGACCAGGTTTTGTGGAGAAATGAATTAAAGGGCACAATCCCCATCACACCATCACGGTCGGCTAATCGACGGATCATATCATCGGATAAATGACGGTCACTCTCACGGAATTTACGGGGATTACTATGACTGGCAATCAATACACCTTCATATCGGTCACAGGCTTCATTGTATGCCTGTTCTGCCATATGAGATAAATCAAGAATTGCGTTGAAACTCGCTAATATTTCCAGCAATTCATAGCCGATTTTGCTCAAGCCACCCGGTTCACCTGTGCCACCTGCGTAACGTGTCGCTTTCCAGGATGTGCCGACGATTCGGACACCGCGCTCGTACCATTCTTCGAATTGTTTTGGCTCTAAAATCGGGTCTGCACCTTCCATCAAAATGACTAAGCCCTGTTTGCGTTCTCCGATAGGCTTATCCCATGACTCAACTACTATATTCAATTCTTGGCGGTTGCGAATCAGTCGAATGCGGTCATCTTCATCGGCGAGACGATGATAATAGTCAATTTGCTTACCTGCTTCTTTGTATGCCTCCCGTTCATCACGATAGGTTGGCTCAGGATTGGGAGAAGCAATCGGAGTAGACGACGCCGGAGCAACAAATAAAGTCGAGAAAACGATGCCAACCCGCCCGAGCATGGCATCCGGCAAACCGAGCATCGCTTTATCCCATGTTTGACCGATTTCGTTCTCACGGTGTTTGATTGCGCTGGTACGGTAGTCGCGACCAAAACAGGCGGTATTCCAGGCAATATCTTGATGTGCATCCACAATAATCATAGTTTGTCCCCTAACAAAAAAGAGCGCAGCCATAAACTACGCTCTGGAAGTATATTCTATATCTTCAATTACAGGCGTGGCACAGTTTCAATCGGGTCGCTACCAGAAACAATATCGACAAAGGGCGCAAATATCCAGCCAACATAGCTTGTCGTAGTATTCGGAACGGTATAACGTACCATGTACCAGTAATCTTCTCCGCCCTGACGGGTGCGTGCCAGAATTTCAACATATGCTCCCCAATCCAATTGTGGAAGGGCGGATACACGTGGCGCACGCTGGGTTGGCAGGGTACGGAAATTCATATTCGAACGGGTCACACCTGTAACCAGTCCGGGAGGGTCATAAACTGTGGTAAAGGCTTCGACCTCGACAAGCGGGATTGATGCTGTTTCTTCAGTGAGAGCGAAATATCGACCGGAGACCCAGCCCTGTGTATCAGAGTCGTACTGAATCAGATACCAGGTAAACAAGCCTTCCTGTGTATTACGCGCCAGAATCGAATAGCTTACGCCCGGACGTGCAACGCCGAGCAAGGTTCCGCCTAAGAAGGGTCCTGAACGCACGGATAAACCACGCACCTGAACAACTTCCCCGGTAGCAATTGGAGGTGTATTCCCCCCGTTATTACCGGTTGGCGTACCATCGGTTGTGACCAGGCTGATTTGAATTAAAGCATTACCGGAATAATCAACGTAATCCAGGATGATGGAATATGCCCCGGTTTCCAGACTCACGATGACGGAATAGCTTTCCTGACCCTCATTGGTCAGGTCATCAATTAATATCTGGTTGTTGATACTGAGTCTGACACCACCATCAGCAACGACAATAAACTCATACAAACCGCCTGTAATATTCGGATTTGAAGCAAAACGGGCAGAAAAGTTATCAGGTGGCATACCGGGAAGGGGTTGTCCATTTGTAGGATTCGTTGGCGCACCCGCCCCCCAATTCTGGCTCAACCCTGTGGAATAGAGAATACCGTCAACAGATGTCCCGGTAAAATTATTCGAGGGATAAAAATTTCCGACCCAGCTTAGAGCAGTTGTTTGTGCTTCAACAGTTGAAGGTGATGTCCAGACCATCGCCCCTAGAAATAGGAGCAAGGCAAATATCATAGTTGGATTGATGAATCGTTTTAGCATATAAAAACTCCATGAAAAACACGGACACAATTAATAAATCGGCACATCAACGATGTTACCGCGAACATTAACAAAAGACGCATCAACCCAGCCGATGATGCCGTCATAGCGTATCAAATACCAGTGGTCTGTGCCAGCCTCGACAGTTCGTGCCAGCAATTGAGCTTCTGCCCCCCAGGGTATCTGTCCGGCAATCCCGACACGGGTACTCGGACGGACACGAATATTCATCACAGTGCGTGGCGCAATTGTCACTCCGGTATCAGGCAAAGTGAATAATGTTTCAAACACAGTTGATTCAACAGGGATAGAAACACCCGGGGTTGTCGTCGTCGTACAAACATCAGTTGTGGCAATACGATTTTCGGTTGTGTCGATAAAATCGAGTACGGTACTAATTGATACACCGTCTACAAAAAGATCATCGCATTGCGTCAGGACATCGTTAATATTTTCAGGCGGAATCATGTTATTCTCATCACGGCTGTTAATGGCGCTAATTGTAGCAACCGTACATGCGACCTGTTGTGAAGGGTCAGTGATCCCCCCGGCAATAGATGCAGCGAATTCCGGTGTCACATTACATGAATAACTGCTGGTATTCAGTAGATTTATATCCAGATAGCGCCCCGATGCCCAGCCTGTTTGTCCCGCAGGATTGGTCACAATCTTATACCAGGTGTATGTGCCTTCAAAATTATTCTGTGCAGTGACAGAATAGGTAATTCCCGGGCGTAATACCGCAATCAGAGATGCTCCGAGATAAGGACCCGAGCGCAGTGACAAGCCATCTACCCCCGAAACAACCGCCGTTGCGCCGCCGGGTAGCGGTTGATCTGTATCATCGTCTGTATCAGGATCGGGCACTGAATCGGATACATCCACCCATGTGATTTCGATCAGAGCATCACCAGCATAGTCAATATACTCCAGCACAACGCTATTTGCCCCGCTCCCGATAAATGCCCGTCCGGTGAAGGTTCGTAAACCGACATTGTCGAGATTATCAATAACAACTGTCGTATTGATTGTTAATCTCACGCCGCCATCTGCAATCACAGTAAAGTCATAAATGCCTGTATTAAAGGTCGGGCTGGATGAATACCGGGCAGACCAGTTATTGACTGGAATTTCCGGCAGCTCAATCCCTGTATCGGGGTTGGTTGGCGCACCTATCCCGAAGTTGAGCGCTAACTCACCTGAATATAACACCCGCCACAGAGGGTCAGTGCGAGTCGTATTCGCATAATAAAATGATGACCATTCAAGCTGTGGTGTCGGTTCTATCTGTGCGCTAACAGTATCATCAGGCACAAAAACTGAAACAGCAATCGTGAATAGTATCAGGGGGATAATGAGCAGTTTTAAACGTCGCCGCATTAAGGTGTCTCCATCCATCATCAAGCATCGCGCATTAAAATTTGTAATTCAGGTCATTTATAACGAATTTATTATAGCGCATGGCAGATAATCCCGCGTCTCATACACAACCTTAATGTAACCTGTTATATGATATTTGCGTACAGGTTGTTAATAAGACACAACAAAATCAAACACGGGGAAAAGATAATGAAACCGAAAAACACAAATGAAACCATCAATAATCTGATGGACGAAGGACGCAAAGTGGTTAATCAAGCCAATCAACGTCATATCGTTGTTCGTAAGCCGGATGGCACAAAAATTCTGGAACTTAGCGCGACCGTATTTGCAATTGCAGTTGTACTGATTTTCCTGTTCCAGCCTTTCGGTACGATTGCCGCTATCGCTGCACTGATCTACGCGATTTACACGAAAGTAAAAATCGAGGTGGTGCATGAGCTTGATGGGAACGAACCCACAATTGAAATCAACCCTACGGATGAACAATAGCCTCTACTAATCTACATGGCTCTCCTGCTAAGATGACGATTCATCAACAACAGGAGATGCCATGCCCGAATTATCCCATCAGCGTTTACTGGTTTTCAATTTACGCACTGATATTGATGACCATATCCTCGGATTTACCACACGCTGGATAAATGAACTTGCGCTTTACTACAATCATATTGATGTACTGACCACACATAAAGGCAAACTGGCTGTTGCCGATAATGTCACGGTTTATTCAACAGGGCGAGAAGCAGGATTCGGGCGTTTGCGGCAGTTGGGGCAGTTCTATGGCACATTATCCTCTCTGTTGCTCAAAAATCGTTATGACGCCTGTTTTGCACACATGCAACCGATGTTCGCGACCCTTGCAGCCCCATTATTGCGATTACGTGGCGTGAAAGTCACAACCTGGTACACACACCGACAATTGAATCGCATGGTGCAGATGGCAGAGAAATGGTCATATCGTATTGTGAGTGCTGACCGGAGCAGTTTCCCGATTGATACAGCTAAATTGCGTCCGACAGGGCATGGTATAGATACCGATTTTTTTGCGCCGGATAATCGTCAAAAACACCATCCGCCTCAAATTGTGCAGGTTGCGCGTCTCACTGAAATAAAGAATCAGCATATCCTGATAGAAGCCGCAAAAGACTTAGACTGTGAAATTGTTTTCGTCGGAGATATACCGGATGGTTATGATGATAACTATAAGCAGCAACTCAAACAGCAGGTTCAGCAGTTAAAAATTGAGGACAAAGTTATTTTTGCCGGGGCACAAACGGTTCAACAGGTAATTGAGTGGTATAACAGCGCAACGATAGCCATCAACCTCAGTCCACACGGATTATTCGATAAAGCCACACTCGAAAGCATGTCCTGTGCTGTGCCAACGGTGGTGAGTAATTCCGCTTTTGAAACCATGACCGCGCCCTATCAAGAACTGTTGCAAATTCCTGCGCCGGATGATGTGCAAGCACTGCGACAAGCTCTCAAAAAAATACTGACGCTCTCGCAAGAAGAACGTCAGCAAATCGGGTTTCATTTACGGGATAAAGTCATCGCAGATCACAGTTTGCAAGCGCTAATCCCAAAAATCATTAGCGTGATGCACACAGGCGAGTTAGCGTAATTCCAGATGTTCGGCAGAAATGATGCCCCAGATTTCATCGGGATAAATTTCCCAGAGTGTGTAGTAAATTTCACGCGCTGAGTCACGGTCTCCGGTAAATTCATAGGCGAGTGCCTGCATATATAGTGCTGATGGGGTTAAGGGTGTATCAGGATTTTCAGACACCAGATTTTCCAGAATCGTCAGAACCCGCGCAGGATTATCATCAACCAGCAGGGCATCAATAGCTGATTGAGGTGCTTCAACCAATGCCAGAGGGAAAGATGCCTCTTCAAATCCGGTCGGCGCATTAGCAGGTTCATGATTATATGTATCACCACTGCCTTCATAGAATCCCCACCATTCAGAATCGAAGACTGAGAAAAGCACAACAATCCGGTCAGCGCGTCCAATTTCACTGATAACCACACTCTCAAGGACAGGTAATCCGGCTGATTCAAGCTGTTCTATCAAATCTTCTTCTGTGGAGAGTTCAATGAGATCGAGGTATGTTCCAATAACAGCGTTGACATCACAGGCGGGATATTCACTGGCAATCGCAACGGCTTCACAAATATCAAGGGCGGTATTGCCAGCAGCATTTGTTGCGCGGATGAGTGCATTCGCCTGACGGGATTCCCAGGTGGTGTCATCATCAACTGTGATAATTGATCCAGCAGTATTACGGGCATCGTCCAGACGACCTGTCAGCACATAGAGCATTGCAAGAGTCATCAATGCACGATTACTATCCGGCGCATCAAATCCGTATTCTAATAATGCCGCTTCGACTGTGGTGATAGCTTCCGAAACAGGGAGACTGAATAGATCAATCGCACCTAATGTACAGCCGAGACTATCAATATTGGTAAATTGAGCGTTCAAATCCTGTGTTTGACGATAGAGATTGCGTTCAAAAACCCAGGTATATTCTTTTTGATTAATGCAGACCCAATCCGGGTATTCGCTGACGGTCTGATATTCATAGACAACGAGGTCGGGCGCAGAACCTGTTGCTGTATCCAGTGACCAGTTAATCACTTCACCCACACGTAATACAGCTTCAGGGTCAACTAAATCAACAGCGCGTCCGTTACGGGCTTCGATGATATAGAAACGGTCACTTGCCATACCATCATCAACCCGCAAAACGAGCTCGTCCAATGTATCGGCATTCACATCGCGCATATGCTCAATCATCACATCATTGACACCACCATGCGGCGCAGCAGGTAAATCATAAGTCGTTGTGAGCAGTGTATATGAGCCGGAATCATTCGCTGTTGCCAGTAAGTATTCTTTGTAACGGACAACACCATCACGCTCATACAACACTTCGACCACTCTATCTAATTCGCCCGTACCATCAAGATTAGCCGGAGTCAGTGAAATCGAAAAACCATTGGCTTCAATTAAAAATTCACCGGGATTGCTATCAATCGTCTCCTGAATGAAAGGGCGCAGTATTTGCCGCATATCCAGTGACCCGACAGGAGCGCTAATCAGTGCAGCAATTAATTCTTGCCGTTTTACAGGATCAGTCGGCGCAGAGGGGAAACGTTGCTCCATTTCATACAACAGAAGATTCACTGCAAATTGTGTATTTTCATCTCCCGCTTCGAGCATAGATGACTGATTCAAGACCATCTCCACGAAATCATCTTCGAGCCAGATACGCATTCCGTAGTTAAAGAGTGGTGCTTCAGGACTATTTGAGCCACTATCAGATACCATCCCATCGGGCGTGTTTGTGGCAAAAATCATCGGCGAACTACCGGAATCTGTTGCATTTCCCCCATCGGTGTTGGATACAGGGGTGTTGGTAGCAAAATTTCCATCCTGTGCATTCGTTGGCAGCACAACCGCTATCAAGCTGGTAGCAAGACACAGAAAAACGAATAAACCTGCATAGATGCGATGAATCTGATGGTGTCGCATGAAGCCCTCTCAATCTCGTTGAGTCGAATCTAATTTGATTCTACCGACTTTTTGTGCAATCGCCAGCGATTAAGCGGTATCGTCGTGCAAACGTTGGATTCTGGCTAATGCTTGAAAGATAATCGCAATGCTATGAACAGCAGCAATCCGCCCCTCATTGACTGCTTGTAGCACATCGGGAATGCTCATCGTATGCACACGGATAGACTCGGCAGGGTCAAGATGTTGTCCGGTGACTTTTTTCGCATCAAATGCAATAAAGGCGTGAATGTGATTGTCGAAGCGGGTCGGGTTATTGATATAGCTACAGAGATGTTCCCAATTATCCGAAGCATAGCCTGTTTCTTCTAATACTTCACGTCTGGTTTCTTCCAGCGGTGTGCCGCCATCACTCAAGCCACCGGGCACTTCCAGGCAAATTTGTCCGATACCGTGTTTATATTGCTCCACTAGCACAACCTGCTTATTGTCTGTTAGCACGAAGGCAATCACAATATCCGGCTCTGAGATGACATTATAATCCGAGATAATCAGTCCATCCGGCAAAACACATTTTTCCCGTCGTACTGTAAAAAAGGGACTGGAATCCAGTACAATCTCTGATTCTTCGACTTTCCATTTTTGCATAACTATCCTCTAATCAAAAAGCCCCCGGACGGGAGCTTAAAATTCTCGAATTTCGATTAATTGCTTATTCTTCTTCCATCGGTGTCATCAGATATTCTACCGCTTCTTCTGCTGACATCCCCGTAATTTCACTGGCTATCCCTGTGTAATACTGGTCATGTTTGAGGTCGGGATTCAGTACAAATGCCTGGCGTGCAAGTAATTCTGCTGATTCAAGTTGCTCATTCATCAGTTTATCCAGCGCAGATTCCATGATTTTTTTGGATTGTTGCTGGTCTGCGGCAGGGACACTACTCACGGCACGCATTTCCTGAGTCGGGTTCTTAATCCCCTCGCCAACCCAATCGCCCTGGATAATCATTTGCTTGATATGCTTCCCTGCATCCAGTGCCAATTTACGGACTGATGGGTCAGGGTCTTGTTTATAAATAGTCGCGAGATAGCGCATCGCTTCTTTATCATGCGTCTGTGCGAGTGCTTTCACGCCTTTTTTACGTTCTTCAGGATCAGCGCTGCGTAATGATTTAAAAATGCGCGGGTCAAAATCAGCCATAATTTTATCCCTAAAATAATCAATTTCTATTACATCAATTATAAAGGATGCAGGATTATCCGCCAGAGAAGAATTCCCGTATCTCTGTCCCGAAGCGCAGGCTAATCACCGAGCAGCCAAAGCAGAACATCACAATATAAGGGAACATCAACGACAAACATCCTTTGCTCTGGTCAAATTGATAGGCATGACCGATTACTTTTGACAGGTAAAATAGAAATATCACTGTCGCAATCATATTCAAGAATTCGAACAACCCCGCCTCAATCGTATCAGCAAGACCTGCATTATACAGAATCGGTGTCAGGAAAAATGTCAGCCACAGATACATTGAATAGATTGTTACCGGAATCAGGGCATGATGAATCAAGCGCCGGAATGAGCCATCCCCGCCTAAAAACCAGTTAGCAGATACATGGGTCAAAATCATCTGAAAGGCAAAGACCGCAAACATGATGCCACCGACAGTTATCACCGCGATGAAAACAAATCCGATGGTTAGTGCAGTCTCGCCATAATCCATTGATGAACTATAATTTTCGATGATTGCTGCCTGTCCGGTTAAACGTCCGACAGACATCGTGGCAAAACTCTGTGCGAGGATACCTGCTGCCAATAATGCCAGGACGAAAAAAGGCAAGGTGATCGCGATAATATATAGACCGACATCCACGAGGGCATCGACCCAGGTCACTTCCCATTTGCGGAAATGATTCCTCACACTGGCAAGTTTGCCTTCATCAGAATAGCTGTAGCCTATTTTTTTGCGAAATTGCTTATCAACCTCGAACAAATCGCGGTCACTTAGCAGCAGTTCAATGGCTTCGTCGGCTGGCATTTTCATGACATAGGTTGCAATATCCCGCGCAAGCTCATCATGCTGCAATTCCGGTGCTAATTTGAATGCTCGACGGGCAAATGTTCGTGCCTCTCTGACATCATCCTCAAACATAGCGTTATTGGCTTCATCAAGAAACAAATTTGCTTCACGAACAATCTCTTCACGATTGCGTTTTTTCTTCGATTGCCCCTGTAAACGTTGAGCAACTTTTGTGGCAAATTGTCGCACCCGTTCATCAGGGTCTTTCTGCGCGATTGTTGCCAGTATTCGCATTGTCTTTTCATCTGGATTTCGCGCCAGTTGTTGAATCCCCTGAATGCGTTGTTGCGGATTACTACTCCGCAGTAAATTTCGTATCGACTCTTGCATGTCTGTCTCCTGAGTTAATCCCCGGAGTTATTCTATTACAGGAATTACTTTGAGACTTATCAAAAGTGATTTGATTTTCATTTGGAAAGGATGAACTGTTCCAGAACCGCATGACTATTCTTCTATCAATTCTTCAAGCGTGCCGCGCATCATGTACTGTCCCCATACATACCCGGATTCCATCACATAGAGACGTTCCGATGTTTGCCAGTTATAGATAATCAAGCGCAGATGAAAATCATCCTCATCGAGTTTGGTCAGGCAGAAGTCACGTTCGATAGTGTCTCCGGCAGTGTAAATGCCCAATCTTTCATCCACCTGAGAGACCAATTCATTGTAGCCGCGTGTCAGATGCAATCCGACTGAATAGCTATCCGGTATATCTTGCAGAACATCGAGTTGAATCGGAACGCAAATTTCCTCCCCGGTTGATGCTTGATAGCGGGTATAAAATTCGCCACGATAAGCTAATAGAGGATTATCGGCATTTGTACCAAAAGTGAAGGAGAGTGATTCATCGGATTCAGTATCAAACTGATAGAAAACAGACCATTGCACCGCATCACGATAGACCACACCGCGATTTTCACTTAATGCTGCGATTGCATCCCAGCTTTCGGGTGCTTGCATCGCGACAATCCCCCATGCGACATCGGCATTATCGAGACTATCTCCGATTTCATGGGTTTCCTGCGGAGCAAATTCACGCCAGCTAACGTTAATGCTGATGCCATCCAGTAAACCTGTTTGATAAGCGTAGTAAACCAGTGGACTACGTAAATCGAGATAAGCTAAAGCAGGTTGGTCAGGTGAGCGTTCATCGGCTGCACGCGAGACAACCCCGCGCCAATCCGGTTTTGGTTGCCAGTGAATGTGATAGGTCGCGAGTTGCGTGTAAACAATCCATCCTGTGAAAAATATCGTCAGCGCAAGCCCGATGCGCCGATTTTTGATTAGCGGTATCCACATCTCAGAGAGCAAATAAGCAATCAGCAATGACCATGCTGGCAAAATTGGAATCAGATAGCGTAATTGCAAAATCGAAAGACCGTTTGCATTGATGGCAAATAGACCGATGACAGGCAAAAATCCCCACAATAACAGCAGCAATAGTGCCCGGAAATGCTTATGTATCTGGAAAATCGACCTGCTTAGAATCAATGTCAGGACAAAAATGATGGTGTAACCACCTGTCAATTTAAGCCAGAGCGCGGCGGCTGTCCCCCAATCGCCCGGTAATGCTCCCGGCGCAGCAAACCCTGTGTTGATTTCAAACTGCTCTATGAAAAATGGTAGCCAGACAGCAAAACACAGTCCACTTAATCCAAAGGGAATGAGAATTTGCCAGATAGCCGCTTTTGCTGTCCATTGGCGGATTGTGATTAGTGTGTGAATCCCATGTGCAATGATAATCAGGAAGGCAGTGTAATGTGTGTAAAGCATCAAGGTCAGGAAAATGCCGTATACAATCCCGCGAAAAATTGTGGGACGATGCCACCAGCGCAAATATGACCATGTCGAGAGGGTTGCAAGTGCGAGATACAGGCTATACATGCGTGCTTCACGGGCATAATACAGGTACATTCCTGCTGTCCCTAAAACCAGTAGCGCAATGACACCCGTTTTTGTGTTGAAGCACTGTCGTCCGATGGCATAAATACCCGCTAAGGAGAGTGTTGCCATCAGTGCAGAAGGTAGCCGCAATGAAAATTCATTATCACCGGATAGTAATGTCCAGGCATCTAAGAGCAAATAATAAAGCGGGGGATGTACATCATTGCGAATGTGGTCAAATGTATTTGTGAAGCTATTCAGGATGTAGCGCAAAGTCTCACGTAGAGATTCCGGTTCGCGCATCTCATCACGGACAATCCAGGCGCTGAATCCTTCATCCATCCAGAAGCTATAATCCAGTAAGCCATAGAGAATAATCCCGAAACACAGGGTAATCAGTAAGGATACAATCAAGATTCGACCTGTGAATTGGATTTTCTCTGGCATTAAATTTGTCCCGGCTGGCTGTGATTAGTGCCAGAGATTCTAGCAAGCTAACTCTATGCCCTGCAAGCCAGAACAAAAAAGCGCCTGTTAGAGCGCTTTATCGGGTGATTATTCTTCGTGAAGAGCTTTCGGAGGTTTTTGATACAGCCACCAGTATTCGTTTTCAGGGTAAACTGACTGCAACTCATCTGACCATTGGAATTCATCTGCACGGAGATACGATCGCAATTGCCCGTCAGTGGCATCTACTTTTGAGCGCACATCATCATTGCTGATATTGAGTTCATTCATTTCATGTAGCAATTCTTCAACAATCGTGCGTTTGAGTAGCTCAGGGCGATAGTTATTGTGGCAAGATTGCTGACTATCCGCACATTCACGGAAAAAGGTTTTCATCGAATCCAGGCGTGATTCAATTTCACGCAGAATTTTTTGCTCATAATGCAAACGCCAATCATCACGGGATTTTTCCCATCTTTGAACAATCGTATCCAATTTTGATTGCTGAGATCCATTCAAACTATTGCTTAAAGCATTCAGGCGACGCAAACGCATCAGCAGCGCTCCAACGGTCAAACCGGGCATTGCGGAGAAAAAGCCTCCTCCTGCATTGCCGTAAAGTTCGTCACCGCGCACATATTCTGCCAGGCTATCTGCCATTGCCTCTGCTTCTTTGAGGTCGGTCTTAATTTTATAATTTGAGGACATAAACACTCCTGTCTGTATTTTTTATCAGTTTAACAGGGGAATATAAAAAAGCCCTCAGAGTGTGAGGACTTTTATGAGACGAATCTTAAAAGACGACGATCAGGATTCTTCACTGAATCCGGTTTCTGCTGCCTGCTCCTGTTGAATGACTTCCTCAACGAAAAATGCAGGCGATGCAATCAAGCGATGGACGGGGCACATCCCGCCGATTTCGATGATACGATCATGTTGTTCCTGTGTAAGATCGCCGATTAACTTGATTTTTTTGGTAATTTCGTGAATATAGCGTTCATCGCCATTGTAAGCTGGGTAATCCTTGCCCTTGAAGCGTTCAAAATCGAGTTCTATCTCAACACCATCAAGCACCCAGCCTTTGCGTTGAGCATATAAACGCATGGTCATTGCAACACATGCACCCAATGCCCCCATCACCATTTGTGTTGGAGTAGGTCCTGTATCAGTACCACCATCTTCTATCGGTTCATCCGCATAATAGGTGTGATTGCCTGATTGTATTGTTGCCTGTAAGCCATCTTTCGGGAGTATCACTTTTGCCTTAGCCATAGCTCATCCTGCTCATTACCATTAAATACATATTATCTATTTGACAGAGATGGGCATTCAATTCTTACGGCGGGTAATAGTGACGTTTGTCATCAACTGCACTTCAAGCGTTGGGGAGGTGAATCAAAACGACCCTCGCGTGGAGGGTCGTTCTTAAGTTCATCGTTTTCAGCTTAGCGGCTGAGGTTGTCGATGAGTGTGGAGAAGACGTTACCGATGATTGGACCAAGGATGATCAGAACAACGATAACTACAACTGCGACCAATACGAGGATCAGAGCGTATTCTACAAGACCCTGTCCTTCTTCGTTTTGTGGGCGATAGAGCATTATGATTTCTCCTGAATAAGTGATAAATGTTCTTGATTGAACACTGTATATACTATAGCAAAACTTTGCTGATAGAAGTGTAAAGAATTGTATTAATTCCAGAAAAATAACAAATTCAGACCATCATGACCCACAATAAACTACTAAGACCCCTCACATTACAAAATTATAACACAAATAATATATTTTTGTTATCAATAATCATGTAATAAGACATAAAAAGAGACAGGTTATTGCTGTCTCTTTCACAAAAATCACAGCAAATAAACTCATTGCGCTGCTTTTAAACGACGCAAACCTTGATATTGTGGATTGCCTTGAATGTCTTTCCAGCGTGTTTCGGTATCGCCCACATGCCATTCAACCACATACAAGCCATCAACATCCTGATAAGCAAATGAGGGGACGAGTCCCAGTAAAATCTGACGCATTACACCGATTAAGTCTTTGCGTTCTTCGCCCATGCGTAAAATGAAATATTCCCCGGATTCCCATTCAAATAAGACAGGGATGCCGTTCCAGTTGCCTTCCATTTTGATGGGGTTTTCAGCCTGTGTGCAACTCATGAATAAGCCCTGTACCCGATTTTTCCACAGGGTATGATTCACACGTTCTTCAATATAGTAGGGACGCGGCTCGGGTTTTGAGTAAAACCAGGTTCGCGAACTTGTTGACATAGGGTCTTGCCTCCATCCAGTAAATATCATACAGAGTTATAGTGTAACGTATAGTACCCGTCAACGCATAGACCCGGCTTATTCGTGCAGAAGTTGTCACAGCATGGTTTGTTTCGGGTCGGAAATCAGCCTATTTTCTCGTAAAAAACTTTGTTTTTTGTCATAATATCAAGTATTCATACAGTCTTAATCTCTGCGTGGGGGATTATGTTTAATCGAATGGGGCTGGGCACACGTCTCAGTCTGATCATCGTCACAATTAATATCGCCATTTTAGTCATTGTTGCTTTTCTGGCAAATTTCAGCAGCAGGGCGGCTTTACGCACGGAAGCCCTGAATCGCTTCGAGCAAAAATCGGAGATTGCTTTCGAGAATGTCGATGCTGAACTCACAAATTTTGTTGATTTTGCTGAGGATATTGCCGACAACATCGCAATTTTCGATAACCTCGATAATGATGCGGACTTAAGTACGCACCTTCAAGATTTATGGGAAGATGATGCACGCGGGTCTCTGGTTTACACAGTCACAGTATTTCGCCCCGACGCCCCTGTTTTTCAGATGGATTCCACAGGTGAAATAGCCGATTCTGGCATTAATGAAACGTCGCCAGCAGTCGGATCAAATAATCCGGTATGGTTTACACCGGATATAACAACATCGACTTTGAATGCAGGGGCTGTAATCAGTGTTGCATTTGCTTATGAACACGAATCAGGCAATGGTGTTGTACAGGTAAATATGTTGCACTCGCAATTTCAACAGCTTGTTCTGAGTTCATTAAATGCAGATGGTCTCTTACTGGAAACGATCAATGGCTACATCATGATTCTGGATGAATCTGGCAAGGTCATTGATACCGAGAATATGCAGGGTGAAACAGAAGATTTAGCCGACGGTGCAAACTTACTCCGGCAAAGTATTGAAGAAGCGGAAAGAACACCGGAAGGTCTTTTCGAAATTGAAGACCCATTCAATGACAATCAAATCGGATTGGTTGCTTCACGGGATTTTACCACCACAGGCTGGCAGTTTATTGCACTATTCCCTGAGTCAGAAATTCCTGTTTTGCCCGCCGATGTCTATATTCCGATTGCAATTGTGGGTATCGTTGGCATTATCGTGCTGATACAGACATTGAATCAATTCATTGATAACGCTATTGTCAAACCTCTGAAAGATTTAGGGCGCTCCGCATCTGAAATCGGGGAAGGTAATCTACGCTTCATCGTATTCCACAAAGATAAAACAGATGAAATCGGTCAACTGGCAACAGCGATGGATCGAATGCGGAGTCATCTCAGGCAAACGTATGATGAATTACAGACATGGAGTCATACCCTGGAAGAACGGGTGGATGACCGCACCGAACAGTTACGTGAAGCCCGGAAAGATGCAGAAACGACCGCCCGGCAATTGCAGGTGGTCTATGATGAATCATTATCGGTGGTAAATGAGGCGCAATTACAACCGGTTCTCGATACCTTCATTGATCGAATTCTGATGTTGCTGAACGCGACCTATTGCGCTGTCTGGCTACTGGAAGAAGATTTTCAGCATGTGCGGCAGGTTGTAACCAATGATACACGTCGCCGGACAGGGAGTGGTGGGGCAGTCATGATGCTTGCTACTCAAGGCATTGTCGGGCAGGCAATCCAGAATGATAAACCTGTAATTGTGGATGATTACGCCAATTATGAGCATCGCGTTCAGCTAGCTGAATACTATGTCGATACAACACCTCCGTTTAGCCGGGGCATGTGTGCGCCATTGCAATTCGCAGGTTTTGCGATCGGGGCAGTTGTCGTCGGGCGCGATGCGGAAAGTGATCCATTCAATAGTGAAGCCCAACGTCAATTGACACTATTCACCAACATGGTATCGCCTTCTGTACGGAATGCCCAGCTATTCAACGAATTGCAGAAAGCCGTCCGCGAAGCAAAACGTGCTAACGAAGTCAAAACGCGCTTCCTCGCCAGTGTGACTCATGAATTACGCACCCCGTTGAACTTGATTATCAATAATATGGACTTCATGCGTGTGGGCGCATTCGGAGACGTAACAGAAGAGCAAATTAGTCGTCTGAATCAGACGGTACGCAGTGCGGAACACCTGCTCTATCTGATTAATGATTTGCTGGATGTCAGTAAAATTGATGCGGGTGAAATGCAACTCTTCATTCAGAAGCAAGATTTATACATCATGCTTGAAGATGCAGTAGATAATGCCTATGCCTTGCTTGATTCTTACGATGATAAAAAGGACAATCTCGAGTTAAAGGTTGATATGGAAGATGAGTTGCCGGAAATCCCGATAGATGCACGACGTATCCGCCAGGTGTTGAATAATCTGTTGAGCAACGGTATTAAGTTCACAAAGAAGGGAACTGTCACCCTGAAAGTATTCGCAACAGAAGCGGGTGTTCATTTCAGTGTGCATGATACAGGAATGGGCATCCCGGCGAATGAGATGAAGAAACTTTTCCAGGCATTTGAGCGTACCAATGCTGCCAAACAACATGCGATTGAAGGTACAGGACTTGGATTACCAATTTCGCGTTACCTGGTTCAACAGCATGGCGGCGACATCTCGGTAACATCGGACGTGGGTGTCGGGACAACCTTTGCATTTACGTTGCCACTGGATGCAGATGAGACAAAAACACTCAGTTTGTCTGATACACAACAAATAATGGCAATTCTCACCGTTGATGATGAGGAAGAATAGGTGCATCATTGCCATAACTATTTGTTACGAAATCAAGTTAGACTAGTAGATAATCAATTAGCAGTCGAAAGCGGGGGATAATCATGAGACGAACACGGGTCGATAAAAGTGATTTCAAAGGATTAACAGCGCTCGTTGTTGAAGATGATGCCGGAGGGATGGCAATCATCGGGGTGATGATGCGTCATTTAGGAATCAACGCTTACATCAATACTTCGGGTGATGATGTGTTACCGATGGCAAATGCCATGCCGAAAAAACCGGATATTATTTTTCTTGATATTAACCTGCCCAACACCACCGGTTATGAGATTCTTGCCGACTTACGCAATTATGACCGTTATAAAGATGCTGTCATTGTGGCTGTCACCGCTCAGGATGCTGATACCGAAATCCCGAAAGCGAAAGAAGCCGGGTTTGATGCCTATATCAGCAAGCCCATTAGCCGGATGCGTTTTCCCAAACAACTGCGCCGTATCTTAGATGGAGACGAGGTCTGGGGCTAAAATGCTAGATAAAACAGAGTGGCTCATACCGGAACGGGTTATCTACCAGCAATATTCGGGGGATGTATCATTACAGGATATGGACAGCGGCCGTCAGGCAATGCTCGACCTGCTGGATACTCTATCCTCAGACTCGAAAAAGATACATTTCGTCATTGATATTAGCAGACGGGACTTGCTTGCCCCTGAAACCATGCAACTCAAGTATATGAGAAGTCTGTTTACATTTCAAAACGGCAGTGACAATGCTGGCTGGTTTCTGATTGTCCAGCCCGACCCTAACCCTGTCATGCGATTTGTGACACTGGCAGCAGCAAAAGTCGGGGGATTCAATTTACGTATGATGTCCACACTGGAAGATGCCCGTACATTTTTGATGCGTTCGGACATCACCCTGCATGACAACAATGAATCCTCTGTTTAAGGATTAATTGCGTCGGAAAAGGCTTTTTCATCTCTTTCAAGCAATGCCCAGACACGATTCAGCATATAACGATATTTCAGTAAAGTGGCTACCAGCACAATGCCTAGCAAGAGACAGGCAATCATGGCAGTGAAGAGCAATGGATGTGTCAGGAAGCTAACCGGGGTGAATTCGTATACAGATGGAATCGTATAGAGTGTTAAGACAGTAAAGATTGCCAGACCGGATAACATTAGCATCGGGCGTTTGAATTTACCATAAGACTGTATATCGTAAAAATCCCAGCCAAGTACAATCATCACATTGTGCATGTTAAAGAGCATGATGAAGAAGGTCACAATACTGCGAGCTACGTTTGTATCGCGATTTGAACCCAGGTAAGCTGTGACATATACGATTACAACCATGATTGAGCCGACAAAGCCACTCACAAGGATATGGTCAACAACATCTGTCCTGAAATTCTTGATAAATTGTGGGCGGATGAGAGGAATGGTCATTAGCATAGCAGGGATATTCAAGCTACCGAATGTGACCCAGGAAATCTGAACCGGGGTAATCGGAAAGGGCAATGCCAGAAATGTAATAAAGACAAAATAGGCAATATGATATGCCCCGCGTATCAAAAACATTTTCGTCGTTCCGAGAATTGTCTGTGTAATTTCCCGACCTTCACTAAAAGCAGTAGGCAGTGTAGACATCGCATTATTGAGCAAGACAATATCCGCGACATCTTTGCTCATCTGCGTCCCATCATTCATGACAATCGCGAGTTCAGCCTGTTTGAGTGCCGGAACATCGTTCACACCATCTCCAACCATCGCAACATACTCACGTTGCCCCTGTAACGCAGCCACGATATGACGTTTTGTATTGGGTTCAACACGTGCAAATACATTACCTTCACGCACAGCTCTCGCGAATTCGCTATCTGTCATCGCATTCAGTTCATCGCCTTCATAAGCATAAGTGATTTGCATTCCAGCTTCTTGAGCGATGGCTTTCACTGTTTCGATGTTATCCCCACTGATGACCTTGAGTAGGATATTTTCATTCCGCAGAGATTCCAGTGTCTCCTGAATATCGTCGCGAATCTGGTCACTCAGGATGACGTAAGCAACAAGATCAACGTCTTCGATAATATGGTCATCAAGCGGAGCTTCATCTAATTTACCCAGCGCCAGAACACGTTTCCCCTCACGGCTGAGTTCCACCGATTTTTGATAATGTGGATGTGTTTGTGGCATGAGGCGTTCGGGTGCGCCCATCACCCAGGTTATATCGTCAAAAACGATTGCGCCCCATTTTCGTCCACTGGTGAAGGGAATCTCTTTTGTTTTTCGTACACCATTTGCGCTTGCAACCTGTGTGATATAGTCGTTGACAGCAGCCGCCGTCCGGTTGCGATGGGCAAGGTTCGAAAGATAATTAGCAAGTTGCTGATGAATTTCATCAATGCCTGTATCCCCTAAAGGCATAATTTCATCGACAGCCAGTTTATTCTGCGTCAACGTGCCTGTTTTATCGAAACAGAGTACCGTCGCATTTGCCAGCGATTCAACCGCGTTGACTTTCTGAACAAGGGTATCACGGCGACTAATTTTAATCGCACCGATAGACAGCGCAAGAATCGCAGTTAATATCAAACCCTGTGGAACGAGTGTTGTCACAATGACGACAGAATTCCGCACAGTAAACAGGAAAGGCAATGGGGGTTGTTGAGACAGGAGATTATTGATGAACAGCAGTGGCACGACAGTCAACATGATGATGAGTAAGATTTCGACCACAATATCGAGGCGTTTCTGAGTCGGGGTTTTGACGCGCTTGTATTCTCTGGCTGTTTCTGTCAGTTGATTGACATTGCTATTCGCGCCGACACGGGTTGCCTTCATCAATCCTGTTCCGGCAATACAGAAAGAGCCGCTATATATTTCCGCGTCTTTTTCCTTGAGAACGGCATCACTTTCGCCAGTGAGCAGTGCCTCATCCATTTCAAGTGAATCGCTAGTTAATACTTCCCCATCAACGACTGCTTTTGTACCCGGTTCTAGCAACAACACATCATCTTTGACAACATCACGCATCAAGATTTCCTGTGCTTCACCATTTCGAATAACAATCGCTTTCTGGACGGTGAGGGTTGCCAGTCTATCAAGGCGAATTTTTGCATTAATCTCTTGAGCCATACCGAGGAAGGTGTTCATAAAAACACTGATACCTGCAAAAAACACCGTGCCGTAATCGCCTAGTAGCAGCACAATGAAAAGCAATGTAAACAGGATGATATTAAACAGGTTGAACACATTCTCAAGTACAATATCGCGATAACTGCGGCTCACACGCGCTTTAAAGTTATTGGTTTCGCCGCGCTTGATGCGTTCCTGAACGTCTGACTCTGTTAATCCTGAAAATTCTTGTGTTGCCTGTTTTGTGCTATCAGGTAAGGCTATTTGCGCCATGGGGAATCCGTTGCTCACTTAGTCATTAGAGAATTTTGTAGATAATTAAAGAAGCGATTTCTTTAAAGACTATAAGTTGAGAGAAATAATTTCAGCATTAAGGTTGCCTGGAAACATACAGGCTAAGCATTCTAAAGTGTATCAGGCTATACGTTAAACACTTATTAGAGTTGCAGGGAGCGATTTTATCACAGCATCGCGTTGGAACTAAGGTCACAAATGACATATTGTTAGGCTACGGCAGTCTTTTTCGCTTGATAGCATACAGAATAACAGATAGAGTTATGTGAGTGAGTAACAAATTTGCTCATTTTGATTGACTTTGATTGTGAACACCCTGCACAGGTGGGTGATAGATGGATTTACGTTTTCGACTCAGTTTAGTGACTTTTGTTGCCCTGATTGCAATTGCCGCATGGACATTGCCGGAATGGTGGGCGCTGGCTAACCCCGAATCTCCGGTCGCACAGGGCTTACCGGGGCTGGAAATAGAAGGGCGTGCGCTCTTTGATGAATTGCCGCCGGGAGAACAAGCTGCTTATTTCGCTATTTATGAAGGCGATGAAGATTTTGAAATTGAGCCACAACCGGAATGGGCGCTTGCACTGGTACGGTCACGGTTTTTTAGTGAAGAACAGCAACCATTAGAAGCAGAACAGAGTTTTGAAGTTCCCGCAGGTGCAAGTCTGATTGCAACAGGGGCATGGCTGGGTGTTGATGTGGTGCGTACAGCAGAAGGCGATATTTCGATTTATCAATTATCAGATGGAACACGCTTGCTACGCTTTGAAGATAATTTCGTGAGTGTTCCTGCTCCCGATATTCATATCATTTTTACCCGCAACCCTGACCCGACAGATGAACGTGGTGCGGGTGTGGATTACATTGATGTCGGGCTGTTACGGGTTAATTATGGCGCACAGAATTACACTGTCCCGCAAAGTGTAGATTTTAGTCGCTATCCTGTGATGGCACTGTATTCACAACAATATGAACAGGTATTAGCGATTTTAACAGTTCAATAGGTCTATGCGTGCAGTGTTCTGATTTTGTTGCGTCCAGAATGTGAAGGCTCTACACGTTGTATTCGACGTACTTTACCCTGTCCTGTAACCTGCATCTGTGGTTGCAATTTCTGGATAGGCTTACGGGCAGGTTCAGGCGGAACGGCATCATCCAGATAATCAACCTGTAAACCGGTTTTGGGTTTCAGGCGTTTAATCTGTTTTTTGCCTTTCGCAACCGATTGCGTTGATTGCGGAACAGAAACACCTATCTTGTTCATGAAGGCGACAAGGTCATCTTTCATCTGGTTCAATTCTTCGCGGATTGAAAAACCACATTCTTTCATACGTTCGATACCATCACGATAAGCAGGGTGTAAGGCTTCATCCATCATCAAGAACTCACTATAGCTGATGACAATCATGATAGATTGCATGGCTTCACCATCGAGGAAATGATAAAGCGTTTCGAGATCCGCATTTTCATGTTGAATACAACTGGTAACAAAGCGTACCGAACGATCACGTATTACGCTAAGGCGTGCAATGTGTTGTTGTGTTAGACCTTGCTGATGGTCAATCATTGCATCGGCGAGGTCAATAATGTATGTTCCGTAGTCTACAATTTTGACCATGAGAGTATATCCACTCTATCTCAACTCTTTTCTTTAATAAAGTGTAATACTTAATTCATGATTTGTAAATAGAGTAAGGATTGAGGCAAAGTTTGAATGTGGTTAGAACTCCTGAGATAGACTCTATTGAACCATACCTGGGTCACCCGTGAGTTGTTCGAGGTTTTCACATATATCTCCAGCATCATCGAAGATTGAAAAATTCTAATAGGAATGTGAATTGAAAAGAGGCATAAAGCCTCTCTGTAGTGTCGGTCTTGAATCCTAAAATTTATGATTTAACCATAAGCAAAAGCACAAGCTATTGAACCATACCCAGGTCACCCATCAGTTGTTCGAGGTTTTCGCGCATATCTTCGATCTCATCGTAAATGGCATAGCCGCAATCACGGATTTCGACAATTGCTTCTCCATAATCATCGGCAATACGTCCGTGTTTGCCTTCAAGCACCATGTTACAGTGTCCGATAAGCGCACGTAGAGGCGGAGTCGCTTCTCTTCCCAGGTAGTTCAGGAGATCGGGTAGGGAACTACTCTCATGACGCAGATATTCTGTGAGGAATTTGATAGTTGCCTCACGCATTTGTGCAACACGTTGTGCCTGTGGCTGGTTTAATCCACCGGGATTATCCAGCATTGCGGTACAGAGGTCGATTACATATGTCCCGTATTCAACAGTTGTTGCCATCATCTGCTCTTTGCGACTAGTACTATCGTATGCCTCTATTGTAAATTAAGAAATGTTTAAACTCAACTTCTCCTTGTAAGAACTTGCTCGGAAATTGTTAGAAAATCGTTTCTTTTACAATTTCCTCTGTAACCAGGTCCGGGATGATGATGCCTTTATGTACCAATCCCTGCACACGACGCAATTCTGCTTCAACCTGTAAATCTTTCGGGCGTTTGCGGCTCATTTTGGAGGCAACCAGGTCATCAATATGAGCGACTTGAATTGTTATCCCGAAAATAGTTAGTGAAGTCGCACGATTGGTTAGAATTTCGTAATTTAGACGGTTATTTTTCCCGCGTGAGCCGTAAGGAGCAGGTTGAATATCCAGTTGACCGAATTTGGTCATGAAGCGGTTATCCAGATTTTCGATTGTTGATGGTTCGGGATGCCAGTTCATCACCTCCTGCATGGTATTATGTGGTGGAATGTAATCAGGACGGGCATCAATCATTTTCAGACAATGGGACAGTCGTTTGAGGTTGCTTGTATCGGTTGATGGACAAATATCTAAATCAGCAGTGCTAATGTTTGCGCCGTAAGCCATCGCGCCGAGAGAACCAAAAATCACATAATCTACATCATGAACATACAATGCCGTGAGCAATGCACGAATGCGAAGTACCATATTTTCCCCTTTTGAAACTATGTGAGAGGAATAGCATCTCATAGAATCAGGGATAATATTCCCCCAAATATTGGGTGACATTTGCCCGGCAAAATGTGTTATACTGGAGTCATCAAGTCAGGAATTTAATCCCCTATTTTATCCACAATCAAAGATAACGATACGGAGACGGTCGTAATTCGCGGTAAACTTCGACCGTTGCTTTTGCAATACCTTCATGGGTGAAGTGATCAATTACCCGTTTTCGTCCTGCCTTCCCGAGGATTTCATGCAAATCAGCTTTGTTTTGCAGGTCGTGGAGATGTTTTGCCAGCATTTCAACATCCCCTTCAGGGAAAATCAGCCCTCCGTTGCCGATAACGCCCGGAATCGCACCGCTATCACTACCGATAACAGGCAAGCCACAGGACATCGCTTCTACCAATACACGCCCGAATTGTTCTTTCCAGTTAGGACGGGTTAATGATGGCAGAGCAAGTACATCAATCTGTGCATACTGGTCAGGCATTTCAGTGGATGCCACCCAATCAATCCATGTGATACGCTCAGCAATGCCGAGTTCATGGGAAAGTTCTTCTAAATCATCGCGCAGAGGACCACTCCCGACTAATCGTAAATGCCACTCATCTTCTAAGAGGCTACAGGCTTCCATCAGATGATGCACGCCTTTTTCTTCCACCAGGCGTCCGATATAGCCAATCGTAAAGGGGCGCTGCGGGTCTTTCGGTTGTGGTTTGAATAGCCGGTGGTCTGTGCCGAATTGTGGAATCGTTCGCATTTTCCCTGTATAGCCTTTTTCGCGCCAGACATCTCCCGCGCTATCCGTTCCGACAAGCGCATAATCAATGCTGTTGAGTACCCACTTTTCCCCGAGATTAAAGGGTGGCGGATAATTACGCTTGATATTCTGCCAGCTAAAGAAAAGCGTTTTTGTACGGGCGAGACGTGCAAAGAGTAACGCCTGCCAGGTCGCGACATTATAGGGTTCTTCATCAATGTGAACGATGTCAGGGTCAAATTCCGAGATGTAATCTTGCAAGCGCGGGTAAAAATGCGTGTGAAAATTGCCGTTGAAAGCAATTGGCGTTTCCTGCAAACGATAGCCTTTTGTGTAGACACGCTCCAAGACCTGTTCACCGCGCTCATCTTTCCACGAAGGCGGAACAAGTGTCAGCAGGTCGATACCCTGTTCGGCAATGTATTCTAATTTGCGCTGATAAATGCCCACAATACAGGCTTTCGACAGCATTAAAACGCGCATAATCACTCCAATATACAAACGGGGCATAGTGTATCACTTCTATGCAAGGCTGTTTAGGGAATGATTATGCCGCGTAGAATAAAGCAGGTAACTTAGCCTCTTTCCCACTTATAGATATAGCCGGAAGAATCTTGCAGTACGAAGTCGTGAACAACAGTAGTATCCTGTAAATGAATGGCTGTATCATCATCTATGCTGTTGTTACCATCCGGTGCAATATCATTGACGCTGTCAATATTCGCCAGGCGTATCCATGTTCCGGGACAACCGAAGTCCACATCCACAGCAACATCATGATTTTCAAAATTGAGTAATACCACGAGAATGTCATGTGGATTATCATTTGGAGTCGACCGCCATCCTAAAACCCGTTTATTGGCGCTATCACTCATCCATGAACCAGCTATCCACTGAAATTGACCATCTTCAATCGGGTTAAATCCATGCAAGCGCAGTCCTGGATAACGTTTACGCAGACGCATCAAACGCGATGCCCATTGGAAAAACTCATGTTCATCAAGACTTTCGGGGAAGTCAAAGTAGACATGATTACGGGCACGTTCGATACCAAATTCCTGTCCCATATAAATCATCGGTTGCCCGAGCGCGACCATTGCAGAAAATAGACCGAGTCGCGACTTCCGCTCTTTTGCCTGTGGTGTATTCAAATTTTCGGTGAATGATATTTCGTGTGCGACGCTATGTTCATCGTGACTTTCACAATAGTTGATAACATTGTTCGTATGCGCGGCAAAGCGTCCTTTTGAAAAATAGAAAATATCGCCCAATTCTTCGGGATGATTATCGACATTTTCAAATTCCCCTTCACGCAACATCGCTTTAATCGTGTCGTGGAAGCCATCACACCATTGAGCAAAACCATCGAACCCCTGACGATTCAGGTCAGATTCATTCGGCATATTTTCAGCTATTAAGATAACATCCGGTTTCAATTTTTTGAGTTCATCTGCGAGGTAGTGTAAAAAGCCATGATCCATCAGTGAACTATGGGTGAAATCAAAGCGGAAACCATCGACATGGTACTCAACGATCATCAGTTTACAGGCATCTATCAGCATTGCCTGTGTTTCTGCACGTTCCGTAGTCATACGATTGCCCCAGGGCGTCCCACCACTGAAATATAAGCCACCTTCTTCATCTTTGAAATATTCATGAGGATGATCGAGTATAAGCTTCCAAAGTGGATTCCAGGCATTTGCTGCATGATTGAATACTTGATCTACAATCACCGCAATATCATGTGAATGGGCTGTGTTCACCAGATTGCGAAAATCATCAGGCGTGCCAAAGTCGCGTTCCAAAGACATGAACAGCGAGGTATTGTAGCCCATTGATTCTTCGCCCTGCGGGGTGGGTGCTTCAGCTAATGGCAGTAAGGAGAAAGCCGTGATTCCCATTTTCTCAAAGTAGCCACTATCAAGCATATCAACAAGCCCGGTATACGTTCCCTGATGGGATTCCTCTACATGAGGATGATTGTGCGTAAATCCATGTACATGCAACTCGTAGAGAATGAGGTCAGATACCTGCGGCGTTTGATAGTTACCATCTTGCCAGTCAAAGCTTGTAGGATTGACGATGATGCTATTATTACTTTCATAATCCTCACCGAGAAAGCGGGTATAAGGATCAGCAGTCAGCACATCGGGCAATATGTCATCACCCGCAAGACTATGATGCTGAATGTAGAATTTGTAAGCCTGTCCCGGTTCAGCATTTTCAATATAGGCAAGCCAGATATTCGGCACATCAAAGTATCCACGATACAAAATCATCGGATGAAAGCGAGTATCATCTGCTTTTTTGACGCCCGGATGTTGCCAATCGTTAAAATCACCTGCAACATAAACCTGTGCTGCGTGCGGATGGAAAAATCCAAACCATGCGCCCTTTGTCCGCAGTACAGATGCTCCCAGCGCAAAACGTCCGGCAGTTTCACTGATATATGCTCCAAATTGAAACGGTTCATTCACAACGATCCGCTCAGCCGATTGTGATTCAGGAATACGGGGTTGCTCACGATATATAAATGGATTCCATGAACGTGTCCAGAATTCATTTTTAGATTTTAGATGTTTGCTTGTAATTTCGCGCCAGAGATTATCATCTTCTCCGGTTTCAGGATTGGTCGCATCCACAAACTTGAATAAAAAGTGTTTGCGTGGCGGCTTTTCTATTTCAAAGAACACACCATAGGCATCTGTCCCTGCGGGTTCAAAAGTATGAACATCGTCTTTGTTATCGAATTTTGCAATTAAACGGGGTTGTTCATAGTTATTGCAGCTATCCATGTGAACAGTCAGCTTTTTAGGCATTGTAGGACTCCAACGATAAGTGAATAGAAAACTGATTTTTCACATGATAGAGGGTTTAAATGGGAATATACTATGTCGCCCTATTAGAAATGTGTAATCGCGCAATATGCCTGATTCATGTAGTTATCATACATAGGGCATGTGAGAGGATGTCGAAAAAATACAATACAGGTGCTTATTGAGATTTTATAGTGGAGATAGTTGTAAACACTATTATCAAGGAGAACATCATGAGTATCGAACGCGCAGATTATTACAGCCTTGCCCCTAAAGCGATGAACGGGATGAATCGCCTGGGAACAGCTATCGAAGAAAGCACAATCGACACAAAATTACGTCGTCTGGTAGAGATTCGTGTCTCGCAGATTAATGGTTGTGCTTATTGTTGTGATACGCATTCCGAGCAAGCACGGGAAGCAGGGGAAACCCAACAACGTCTGGATGTGCTGGCAGCATGGCAACACGCGAATTTTTTCGATGAACGGGAAAAAGCCGCGTTAACATGGACAGAGGAACTCACCCGTATTGAGCAATCTGAAACGTCGGATGAATTATACCGGTATGTGAGTCAGCATTTCAGTGAGCAAGAACTGGTCGATTTGACAGTGATTATCAATACGATGAATGCCTGGAATCGTTATGCGATTGCTTTCGGTAGTATGACAGAAGTGCGGGTGATGGCGTAATAAACGAAAAGGACTTTCCAGCGGAAAGCCCCTACAATAGATTGTTACAATTTATAGGATTGAGCGACAGAGAAACCATCACAGGGGCGCAAAACACACCTGTTGATGGTTATTCTATTGGACTTGCGGTGAAACTTAGTGAACGGTACGAATGACGGATAAAACCTTGCCGCGAATCTCACAATTACGGGCATCAACGTAGATGTCATCCATTGTGGGGTGGGCTGGCTTAAGACGAATTCGTTTCCCTTCGTTGTAGTAATATTTGAGGGTGGTTTCGCCGTTATCGGGCAACCAGACAGCGACCATATCACCATTTTTAGCGGTTTGTGTATGGCGCAGGAGCACAATATCACCTTCGCTAATCATGGCATCAATCATGGAATCGCCTTCAACCTCAAGCGCAAATACTTCAGAAGCATCTACACCACCCAGCAAAAACGGCGGAATATCGAGCATATCGTCTTCATCGACATTATGACCAATATCTTCGGGCACTTCGAGAGGCTGACCTGCCGCAATTTTACCAACCATCGGAACACGGTCAATAATATCGGAAGCACGCACTTTCTTTTCGCTTGTACCAGGGATATGTGCAATTAAGCGCAATCCACGTGATACCTTATCAGAACGGTCAAGATAGCCAGCATCGACTAACTTGTTGAGATTGTAATTGACAACCGATGTTGAATTAATATCAGTTGCTTCGCCAATCTCACGAATCGTTGGCGGAAATCCACTTTCTTCCATGTATTTATGCATGAATTTGAGGATATTCTGCTGACGTTCGGATAACTTATTGAAATCTTTTACATCACCCATCGCTCAATCCTTTTCTTTGCGATAGTCTTACAGAATAAGCATTCTAACGAATACTTGTTCTGATTGTACCGAACGAACGTTCAAGTGTCAAATGTTCTATCCGATCAGGTGTATTTCAATCCGGTGCGGTTTGTGGATGGGAGCGTCGCCGTGTTGAGTCCAAAAGCGGGCGAGCACAGAGGCATCGCCCCTACACGGGCGTCATTGTTCAGAGCCTATTTAAAATAATGCACTAACTTGAAATGCACTCATCCGATTTAAGTTAATTAACATGTAGCCTGCGTATCACAGAGGGAGATTGCGATGCACCATGTTGACCAGTTCCTGTGGACTGACTTTGTCGTAATGTAAGGCAGAAGCAAACTCAATTTCGTCAAAGACATCAAGTGAAGGCGTACTCACAAGGCTATCTGTCCCGATCAACACAGGAATATCTGCCGCAATAAATTTTTCGAGGGGCATCCGACCACAACGCAGACGTAAATTACTGCGGGGGCAATGGACAACGGTACAGCCATATTTCTTGATGAGCGCAATGTCGGCGTCGCTGACCTGTACGGCATGAACCAGTAAGGGCTTGAGTTCGAGTGCGCCGAGTTCTTCCAGATAGGCAACAGGTGATTTACCGGGTGGCGTAAATTCTCGTCCGGGGAAGTAAGAAGCTAAATCTCCTGTACCGTCTTTGAGATATTGTGTCTCGGCGGGACTTTCCGCTACATGAATGCAGAGGGGTAGATTTTTCTCACGGGCGTAATTCAGCACTTTTGCCCACAATTCACGCGATAGAGAATAAGGTGTATGGGGCGCGATTCCCAATCGAAGGTCATTTCGCATCCGGGGCAACCAGTGTTCCACAATATCAACCATGTGATGGTAGCGTTCGTCTGCTTTTTCGGGGGATGTGCCGGAAACTTCAATATAAACTATTCCGCGTAAACGGGCATTGAGCAGAGGTTCGATACTCATACCTGTTTCACTAATATCGGCAACAGTGGTCACACCGGAGTCAACCAGAACCTGTATGCCGGATTTGATCGAGTCAGTGAATTGCTGTTTCCAATCATAGGGCAAATTCTGGAATGGCTCTAAAATAGCTTTGCGTATCCAGGGAACAAAATCTTCCCCGTTGATGTCCGGCAAGCCAAAATTCAGCCAGCCGAGTTCAAGGTGGGTATGAGCATTGACCACAGGCTCTGTTGTATGAAGGGCTTCGGTCAGGGTATTGTACAACTCATAGACAACATCAAGCCCGGTTATCTGCATGACTTCAGCAACACGCACAGCAGGCTCAACAATTCGCACAACACCTGTTTTTGACTGTAATTCCCGCAGAACACGTAATCCTGACGCACTGATATAATTGACCTTTGTCATTTTTAGTAGAAGATCACGTCCGTTTCCCTCTTCTATGACATGGTCAATTGCATCCTGCAATAAGCCACTGTTAATACCATCTATGCGTCCTGAAATATCCAGTACCGTAATCTCACCAATATGCGAACGCTGAATCTCTAACATCAAATAATCCTGAATTTACTCAATCTGATGCTTGAGCTTAGCATCAAATGGTGTTTTGTGCCTGAATTTTAAGCATTATCGACGGATTGCCGTAGTGCAAGCGTCAGCCTTCCATAATGGATTCCGGCGCATTGTCACTCCAGCGCACGATGAAGGCTTCTAATTGGTCACTATCGAGTTCATCAAGTGTGAGCAGGCGTGTCCAGGCAGCCGCCGCGATACGGGTATCATTTGCAGGGCGATAGGTCACGATGGTGCGGTCAGGATATTTTTCCTGTATGGCACGTAAAAGGGCAATTGCTTCTGTATCCCCTGCATCACGATAAGATAACCAGACATGACCATGCTCTAAATTGTGAACGAGCATGTATTCGTTCAGTTCTTCGGTAAATGTGCCAATCGGAGTTATCCAGCGCGGATTGTGATTACCGGATGTTGGTGGATTGGAATTGTATTCACGGGGTTGGGAGTCAGGAATATGGCTGCGTCCGGCACTCTCATAAGCGACACTATTATCAGGCACAGACGCTACATCAAAGTCTGCATTAAGTTCGGGTAAGGGTTGCTCAACATCAATCACGAAAAAATAGATTGCCAGTGCTGCAATGATTAAAATCCCGGTCACGAATAAGATGCCATAGAGTTGACTCTGTTGTTGTGCCTGTTCTTTGGTCGGTTTTTTGCTTTTGTCCAATGTTTGACGTTGACGTGCCATGTGTCCCTCTATTTCAAATTGTTTTGCTTAAGATACTGTCTGACAAAAAAATTATAAAGGTCTAACGCAGTGAAACCATGCTGCCATTCGGTGTTTTCTCGACAATGACATGCACGGGGAAGGCATCGCGCAATTCATCAATATGTGTGATGACGATAATCAGGTCAAATTCACTCTGAATCGCAGTAATCGCTTCGACCAGTTTGTTACGTCCGTCGTCATCCTGTGTGCCGAAACCTTCGTCTATAAATAGGGTACGTAGATGAGCCCCTGCACGTCGCGCCAGCATTTTACTGAGTGCAACACGAATCGCAAAATTGACGCGGAATGCCTCGCCACCACTGTACATTTCATAAGGGCGTGTACCGAGTTCATCCGCAATATCAATATCCAGCGTTTCGATTGTGCCGCTACCGCTTGCTTTCGCCCGTTGGGTGTTGAATGCCAGGTGCATCCGACCATCAGTCATGCGTCCGAGCAGTTCATTCGCTGCCGTTTCCAGTTCAGGAATTGCTGCTTCGATAATCATCGCCGGAATGCCATTTTTACCGAATGCCATCTGTAATTCTTTGTAGAGTTCCTGTTCATAGCGGGTCTGATCGCGGCGCTCTTCGAGTTCTTTTTTGCGGGTGCGATTTTGATCTAATGCCGAAAGTTGCTGTCTGGCTTCGACTACACGACCGTAAGTCTGTTGTTCGGATGTTTTAGCAGCAGCAACTTCACGGGTGCGTTTTTCGTATTCCGCTTTCATCAGTGTCAGGCGTTCGATTTCTTCTTTAAGTTCTGTTAAGCCGCCTGTTTCCTCACCTAATGCCGATTCAATACGACGTTTGCGTTCTTCTGCGCCTTCCAGTGCTTCGACTTCTGTAGGGAGTGTTTTACGGGCAAATTCAAGGTCGCGGAATTGTGCCTCAAACATCGTAAATTGTTTGAGCGCCTGTTGTGCTTCATCATGAGCACTACGGTCATAACCAATTGCCTCGCGTTCGGCTTCGACATCGGCAATTTGCTGACGGATTTCATGGGCATAATCTTCATTTTCAAGGATTGTCGCAATGCTATCTAATTCTGCCTGTGTTTCATCAAGACGCCCCTGCGCCTGAACAATATCTTCTGCCTGTTTTTCTAATGCCCCGGCACGACTGCGTAATTTGGGTAATTCCGCCAGTTGAACACCAAAGCCCTCAATTTCTTTCTGCGCTTCTTTGGTCTCATCATTAATTTCTGCGATGCGTTCGGTGGATTGGCGATATTCTTCGCGTTTGGTGTCCCGTTCTTCAGTGAGTTCTTCTAAAATTTTTGTGCGATGGTCATCATTCAATGGTTGTCCACAGAGCGGACAGGTCGCGCCTTCGGATTGTTCCAGAGTGTCGATGCGTTCATTCATGTCCCTGCCTTCATCGGTCAGTGTTTTCTGGCGGGTCATTAAGCCGGAGCGCTCTTCCCGTAAGTCCGAGAGGGCTTCCTGAGCATTTTCACGTTCTTTTTCGACATTTTCCAGAGAGGCAATATCTGCTTGAACCTGTGCCAGTTCATCAGAATCGTAATTTTCGATGACCCGTTGCATCTCACTGATTGTTGTTTCGCAACCGCGTTTTTCCTGTTCGATTGTATTGCGGGCGTCTTTGAGTTGACTCTGTAAATCACTAAATCGTTTATCGAGGTCACTCATATCACGCAACTTTGCCCCGAGTTCTGAATCGGCTTCGCGTGCTGTCTGTAACGTGTTGTAGCCTTCTTCGATGCTATCAGCATTTTCTAAAACAGATTCGTACTGCTCAATTGTGTGCTGACGTTTTGCGATTTCTTTTTCAACTGAATTGAGGTCATTTTCAAAATTACTGATGCGGCGGTTGATGTCAGCCTGTTGACCCTGTGCATTGCGTAAATCTGCCGGGACATCTTTGACTTCTTCCAAACGATTTTCGGCATCCTGCAAAGCGTCGCGTGCGACATCATAGGCTTTTTCAGCAGATTCTAGTTCACGTTTGTATTGTGGCTCTTTGGCGAGTTCTTCTTCGATTGCGCCCAGAACACCATCAATCGAGGCAACAGCTCTATCCAGGTCTTTGAGTTTGACTTTGACACGGTCTTCATAAACTGACCATTGCTCTAAGCCCAGAATATCACTGAGAATTTTTTTGCGTTCAGCAGGGGTTTTTGTAGTAAAGGCATCGGCTTTACCCTGTTGCAGAAAGGCGCTATTAACGAAGGTTTCATAATCCAAGCGCAGAATTTCATCAATGCGAGTTTGAGTGGCACGCATCGACGGCTCATTAATCGTGCGTCCGATACTGCCATCCTCATTGATGATGAATACATCCAGTTGCCCCTGACCACGTTTGCCTGTTTTGCGTCTGCGAATGACACGGTAGGTTGTGCCTTCCTGCTCAAAATCAAGCTGAACGTACATATCGCTCTGTCCGAGATGCACCAGATCATCATCACGGCGGGCACGGGCACGTCCCCACAAAACCCAGGTGATGGCATCCAGCAAAGACGATTTTCCAGCGCCATTGTGACCGATGAGGGCGGCAAGGTGTATCCCCTCAAAATAGATCGGGTCGGGTGTACGATAGGGCAAAAAATTATGTAGTTCCAAACGAACAGGAATCATAAAAACTCACATTATCTCAGGTATAATTAGAACAAATGTGAGTCTAACGATTGTATGCCCGATAAGCAAGTTATGATTCTATCTTTTCCGGTTTTTTCCCGAAGCGAATTTTAAAATCCGAGAGTGGTAAATTTCCTGCGGCACGAATCCCGCGCAATTTCTTGAGCCAATCTTCACCGCCGGGCAAGGTAAAATCAGTGTCGGCTAAGAAAAAGAGAATGTCCGGGATGCCCATCGGAGAGAATGTTTGCTTGAGGATGATTTCAGTTTCACCGGATTGCTGTACCTGTCGTTCCATCACAAGGGCAAGAGCGGCATTCCAGCGCACTTCACCATAAGCGACAGGTGTTCGCAACATCGTCAGGCGGGTATCTTCCAGTAATTTTTCGAGCAGGGGGAGCATTTCAGGTTTGGATGACGGGTCTTCTTCAATACGACTCAACCAGGTTGCAATCGTCATCGCATCATTTTCTTCTATCACCGCAACAAAATTATCAAAGGTCTCTTGTTCCCACACAGGTCATTCTCCAGGAATTGCATTAAGTGTATTTATCAAGGATAGCTTGAATCATGGTTTTTCGCGATTTTTAGAGCAAAGTGTGTATATCTTCATCAAGATATAGAACAACGACAGCGGGATAATTTCTCGTTATTATCCGTGTTTCTGTTGGTTCAAGTTCTTTGTATCGCTTATCTGTTGAAAAATATCCTCTGTAATCCAAAACACCACCCCCGTCAAACCAGTAGTCAATATGGTGACCTACAATTTTCCCACGCAGGTTTAATATTCTGGTCACATTATTAACACGCCCACGAACAATATGTCCGTCACGTACTAATTCTTGATATTTTGTTTCAATCTCTTTGTCAGATAGGGTGAAATGTCTATAAATTGATTTGATAGATAAATAAGCCGGAATCAACCAACTCAATGCAACTACAATTCCAATTGGAGCCGCAATTATGATAACTGTGAGCGATATATCTGTTTTTGTGTAAACTCTATCAATCAGTGCTATAGATGCCCATATAAAAACTATCGCTACAAAAAGAAACAATAGAATTCGGATAACAACTGTTATCGACATTTTCTTATTGTCGAATCGTCCCATTTGATAAGCGATATTTTCAAAGATTTCATCCCGATTGTTCACAGCTTTGCTATCTCCCGACAAAAACTCACGATTTTTGGGATCAATAAAGATAAAATCTCTTGATTCAGCTATTTCAGAACGGATTAACTTTTTAGTTTTGGATTTTGCATTGGTCATGAATGGAGAGCTTTCAGTAAATTTAACTGTTCTCATTGTAATTTGAACAGTTAACAAAAAATCCCCCAAAGTTTAGGGGGACAACATTTTGTCTATTGCTTTAACAACTGCGGCGGGTCCGGGGAGCTTATCCTTCCAGAAGGTGTCGATGTCGATAATCAATTGTGGGAGAAGCGGTGTTTGATATGTTTCTTCGGTTTCCTGTAGAACATAGGCATTTTTGCTGTTCAGGCGATAAAAGCGGCAATCCTGTTTAATCGGGTCAATAATCCAGTATTCGGGGACACCTGCTTTTTCATATTCATAGAATTTTTCGGCGTAATCCCGTTGCTGACTTTCAAGCGAAACCACTTCGATAACGATGTCTGCTGCGCCATCCATGAAGGTTGGTTTTAGATTATCGAGATTTGCATCAAGGATGATTTGCATATCCGGTTCACGATTACGGCGTTTTGTCTCACCATTATCATCGAAAGAATAACGCATTACAAAAGGCTCTTGCCGGATTTCCGCAATAGATTTCTGTTCAAGATAAGCAGAAAATAGAATCGCTAAATAGCGCGTAATCCGGTCATGCTTATCGTGGACAGGCGACATTTTTATAACTGTCCCATCGAGCCATTCACAATACTCAGCAGCAAAATCACGCATATAGACATCTTCGGAAATGCCCATGCCGATGATATTGCCACTCGTATTAACCTGAATGATGGTTTCATGCAATGCCATTGCTGTTTCATCCCTGACTATCTCTCTATATCATACACCAGAAAAACTTCATGCTTTCAGGAAACGGTCAGTGAGTGGTGGTCGAGAGTTGCCGTTGCCATCGACTATGCCGAAACCGTTGTGCATTCCCTGCGCCCAGGCATACCAGATTAATGCCGCGACCTGTCCCGGATAACGGGCTTTGAGATGATTGATAAAATTCGTCGCATAATTGGCAATATCTGTCGGGTTGTCATTCGGGCGGTCTAAAACACCCCATTCGGTAATCCAGAGTGGTTTTGTCGGGAAAATCTGCGAATAAGCCCGCATCGACTCATCAATGTGACCGAATTGTGTATATGGTGTACTCAGATTTGTACCACGTCCATAGGGGTGAAAGGCAATGCCATCTAATGACTGTGCTTGATTTGTCATACCGATTGCGGTACGGATGTAATCGGGTCCCAGTCCGGGTCCTGATGTGTGTCCACCAGTCACGATATAAACATCTGAATCGGCTGATTTAATCGCGGGGAGTACTTTGTGAATCATACGACCATAGTTTTGTGCGGACATAGGAACAGATGAAGTCGCGCCGACGGGAGCATCCTGTTCATTCCAGATTTGCCAGCAATGCACTAATCCTTTCCCTGCCCATTGCTGAGAAATCCGCGCCATCATATCGGCAAAACGATCCGTTAAGACCTGCCAGTTGCTATCCTGCATTTGAGGCCAGGAGGGGAAACCTTTCGCTTCACCATACGTTTGGTGACTGGTAGTGAAACAGACTTTATAGCCAGCACGGGCGTAGTGTTCAGCTAATGGGGCATAGCGATTATATGCGGCAACAATATCTTCCGAGCCAACACCATTGCTCACGTTATAGCCAAAGCGCACCCAGCCAATATTTCCTAATTGTGCAGCATTTGGTCTGCCAAGCGGGTGATTCGCATCGAGATTGACGCCTACAGGGTTAATATCGAGAGCAAACTTTTGAAATTCAGTTGCTTCTAAGAACCATGCGGCAGCGTATCCTTTGCGTCCATCGGGCATTTTGACACTAATCCATTTGCCTTCCACGCCCGTCTTTGCCAGAACACGACCATGCTGTTCACGCGGTATGACAAAATCAAAGGGTTGTAATGCACCGAGAATTTCTGAATCATCACGGGGGAGTTGCCGCACCCGTAAACTTTCACCTGTGGGACGGACACGCAATCCATCTATATAAATCAGAGGATTGGGATTCACAATATTCGGGATACGATAACCGGATTTTCCGTCGGCGGATTGGACAATGACCAGAAATTTATCAGCATTGACCTCAGCAATTTTTTGTCCGGCAGATACATTGCTATGCAGTGGCATATTGACATTGCTCAATCCCGCGTAGGTAACGATATATTGTTTGCCATAGTGATTGGTCGTCACCTGAACATACTTACCCAGGCGTAAATCATCCGATTGATTGCCGAGCCATAATTTTGTGATTTTACCGGATGCTCCTGCCAGAACGTTCGACCCCGGTCTACTCATAATTTCTAAGCCCAAAACATCGGCGGCACTGCCTGTTGGATTTGTTGTGAAGGGTTGAGCAAGATCATAAGGACGGTAATCGGTACACCACGACAACACAAAGCGTTCAACAAGATGCCCGTCATTATCGCGTGCGCCATAACGATCATTGTTGTTGATGCGCCGTTGCATTGCTGTTGCCAGTTGCTGAGGTGTCGATATATTTAGCTTGTCGATTAAAACTACCGAGGGAAAAATCCGCGCAATGTGTGTCAGAGCATCTCCCTGTAACCACATATTCGGGATGTTGACCGCCGTTACATTGCGATAAGGGTTCAAATCTGTTCCTGCTGATCCGCGCACGACAGCAACACGGTCAAAATGATTGAGATAAGGACGTAAGGCGTTGTACCACTCGAAAAAATCACTGCCACCGGGCAAAACAAAGGCGTGTGAAGCAGGTGTATCACTCATAGTTCGATCCAGAAATTTCTCGTAAATAGTTATCCAGTGTAGTGTATCTCAGAATACAGATTTTTGTGGCAAAAGAATCAAAAAGACATGCCATTCCGACATGTCTTCTCATAAATCTCTCTTATATGTGAGATCATGTAGTAACACACCGGCGGTGTGCAGCTACGAAATTCCATTAATGAGTGTTGAGCCACTCGATAATCTCGACAAACACTGTTTCCTGTTCATCAGCAAGCAAATACATGCCGTGTGCATTGCCTTCATAGGTAATCACAGTCAGCGTATCCGGCGCGGCTTCGATCATCTGAGGTACACCCAGGGCGGGCCAACGGTCATTTTCAGCGTAAATTGCCAGCATCGGACGTTGGGCAATGCTCTCTTCCACGCTGATATTGTAATAACTCCAACCGGGAGAAATTGCGATGGCAGAGGGGCAAAATTCATCATTTGCACAGCCGACAATCGCCAGTGTACTACCCATGCTGCTACCCACAGTATAAATTGCTCCGGGATTCACGCCGCCTTCTTCACGTAACCAGGTAAACCAGATAGCAACATCATCAACCGCTTTATACCAGTTGATTGCGCCGCGTGTCTCACCCCATCCACGCACATCAGGAACAAGCACGTTATAGCCATTTGCTATCAAGGGCATTAACAGAGGTTCCCAGCTAGTGCGGTCTCTATAAAGTTCATGTAATAGAATCACCGTCGGGCGGGCAGGGTCAACCAGGTAAAAATCAGCTACCAGGTCAAGCCCATCATCAGCATCAACTTCGATGAGCTGCGGCTCTATCAATAGAGGTTCAGGTGTTACTTCCGCTTCGACTTCATCCTGTGCGGCAATTGGAATCACCAATAATAAACTGAATAATAGTATGAGTAATTTTGAACGCATACATCATCCTTAAAATGAAAATGGGACAAATTGTCCCATATAGTTTAGCGAATTAATCGACAAAACGGTACTTCAAAAGTGTCCAGAGTGCAATAAAGGCATCTGTCCAGTGAATTTTCTTGCCTTCATCCCATTCACGACCATTGTAACTGATGGGCACTTCATAGATACGAATGCCTTTTTTCAGCACTTTTGCAGTGAATTCCGGTTCAAATTCAAAACCGCGTGCATGAATGTTCATGTCAGATACAACTTCGCGACGGAACACTTTGTAGCAGGTTTCCATATCACTGAGAATGGCGTTATAGAGAATATTGGTTGAGAGGGTTAAGCCTTTATTGGCAAGCATATTCAGGAAATTCATCGCTTTACGGGGTCCACCGAGGAAGCGCGAGCCATACACGACAGGCGAACGTCCTTCTTCAATCGGTATCAGCAGGTCAGGATATTCACGCGGGTCGTATTCAAAATCCGCATCCTGAATCAGGAGAACATCGCTGGTTGCTGCTTGAAAGCCCGTGACCAGTGCAGCGCCTTTACCCTTATTTTGTGCATGATAGATAATTCGCACGTTCGGGCGATTTTCTGCTTCGATTTTTTGCAAAATTTCGCGTGAACCATCGGTAGAGCCATCATCTACAATGATGATTTCATCAGCAATCTGAACGGATTCAACATTTTCCAGCACTTTTTCAATATTGGGTTCTTCGTTATAGCAGGGAATGACGACAGTGACTGTGATTTCCTTAGTTTTCCCGTAATCCCTTGCTTTTTGTAATTTTTCCTTATCGACCTGCATAGATTGTCCTATTCTTTGGGATGATTCGCATCTGAAAAGTCTAGCATAGCATAGTCCTGGGTGTAGTCTCAATTAATTTTCGTCAGAATAGACAAATAGTCATGTACTATGCAATGCCCCAGACATTAACCTGATTATCGCCGCTACCGGATACCAGCATTGTCCCGGTTGGATTGAAAGCCAGTGATAAAACAGGTTTTTGATGTCCTTCCAATGTCGCGATCGCTTCACCTGTATGCACATCCCAGATTTTAATGAGATTGTCCCGTCCGCCTGTTGCAAGGAGGCTGCCATCAGGACTGAATGCTACGACATCTGCGCCGGACACATGAGCTTGCAAAATAAAAACCTGTTCGGCATCAATCAAATCCCAGATACGCACGGTCATATCTTTGCTGGCAGAAGCGAGAACTGTTCCACCGGGGCTAACATTCATCCCGCGTACCCAGTCATCATGTTTACCGAGAATCGTGCCTTCGGTTTCACCATGTAAATCCCAGAGGCGCAGGGTATTGTCCCAGCTACCGGAAATAATAATCTGCCCGTTTAGTCCAAAACGTACCGATGAAACCAGTTGTTCATGTCCATGATAGATTTCATCCTGACGACCAATTTCCGTATTCCAGAGGCGGATGGTGCGATCTGCACTACAGGAGGCAAGCATTGTCCCTTTCGGACTGAGTGCAACATCTTCGACAGCATCTTCGTGATTTTCAAGAACCATCCGTTCACTCGCTTCAAAGGTTTCAGGGTCAAAATCCCAGAGGCGAATTGTCGTATCCGCGCTCCCGGTTGCCATCAACAAACCATCTTCACTAAAGGCAACACATTTGACGGGACCTGTATGTGCATCCAGTAGCTGTGAGGGGGTGTTACCAATCCCATCCACATAAAGGGCGACTCCGGCAGCATCAGCAATTGCTAAAATATTTCCGGTAGGCGACCAGGCAATTTCGCTAATCCACCCCCGTTTGATACTGCTCATTACAACAAGTTCAGAAATGTTGTCACGGGTAATGCGCGTATATTCAACCATGCTAAATCCCAATCTGTTCTTGATAACGAATAATTTGTTTTAACTATAGCATCGCTTTAAAGATTTAGACCTTGAGACTCAACAGATATTCGATTGGTTATAGGGCAATCGTACAATCTATGCCATAGTAGCAATCATAGAATGAGGAGTTTTGTATGACATGGCTTGTGTATGCCTTACTCGCTGCTGTTTTGATGACGGTCATCAATTTTGGCGATAAATTTGTCGTGGAGAGTCAAGTTCCGAATCCGCTTGCGCTGATTATTTTTCTATCGTGGTTCAATTTAGCAATTGCACTCATTCTATGGGTCATTGTTGGTTTCGAGACGATTCCCATGAAAGAAACCATCATCATGTTATTGAATGGCACAACGCCTGCTTTTGCTGGATTTTTCTATTTTCAAGCTGTCTCCAAAACCGAAACCACGCGAATCGTCATTCTCAGTCAACTGGGTCCGGTATTTACGCTGATTCTGAGCATGATTTTCCTCAGTGAAACCCTCACAGGCGGACAGTATCTTGGCTTTGCCCTGATTCTTATTGCGGCAATTGCAGTCACCATGCAACGGTCAAAAACAAAAATCGGGGATGTCGTCGAACCTGTGTGGGATGTACTGATATTGATGACATTCGCTAATTTGATTTATGGCGGGGGATTGGTACTGGCAGATAGTGTTGTCGAGAGTCTGGTCACAGATTTTCAGAGCTTGCTCCTGATTACTGCTTATACAGGTCTGGGATACTGGCTGGGTGGATTGGTACTCTTTGTGCTTGTCCCGGAAGTCCGGCGACAATTTATGAAACACGCACGTACAACAAAATTCAAAGCGCTTGTGTCTCTGAGCGGGGTAGAAAGTGTTTTCATGCTGCGTCAGGTGGTGCTATTTATGGCATTGTCGCTCGGGTCGGCATCTCTGGTGAGTATTATTGGCAGCTTAAATGTATTTATCGCGATTTTCTTTGGTTGGATGCTAACGCTCTGGCAACCACACATCTTCAAAGAAGACATTAGCAGTAGTAATCTAATACAGAAATTTGTATGGGCAGGAATCGCATTTGCCGGAATTATTCTCGTGACCTGATACGACGGAATAATCGCACAATCGCTGTAATCGGTGGCGCTAAGAGCCAGCGTCCTATTCGCACAATGCCTCCAACAAATCGTGCCAGTAGTTCCGGTTTTTCAGGATAGAGAATCTCATGCGGGGATAAATTCATTGCTCTCAAAACCCCGTTCGCGGCGGCAATCCCGGTTGTGGTTGCCCGTTCCATCCAGAATGAGGGCGTATCATGTCCGACCCAATCACCGCAGGCATGAATATTTTGCCAGGGCGTTGTGACATGCAGTGAATCGTCTGTCGGAACACGGAATTTTGTGTGTACTTTACTATTGCGGCGCACGGTCGCATGAACAAAACTATCGCGGATTTCAGGGAAAGCCCGTTGAATCTCTGTTACAGATTGAATAATGAGATTACGGTCAGGTTGTTCGAGTAAGTCATCTTCGTAAAAATGCACTTCAACCACACTGCCGCCTGTATCCTCATGCCATTGTGCATAATCGTCATAGAGCCGATGTAACCAGAAGAAATTATCCGGCGCAAAATCTCCTGTGAACATGCCACCCTGTGTGCCTTCTCGCGGGGATTTTGTGAACCACAGTCGAACCACGCCGTTGCGTAATCCATCGGGAAAAATTATATTTTGTGTGATGTCAGCAGTATCGGGACTGTCGTTTAACAGTCGCTTCGTGGATGGGGCATTCATCGCTAAGATAACTTGCTCCGCACGGATACAGCGTAATCCCTGTTTTTGACTATCTTCCACGATAATTTGCCAGGCATCTCCATCATGAATCAGTTTTTTCGCAGTAATGCCGCCTTCAACTGCACCGCCGGATTGTGAAATAAAATCCACCAGTGGTTGAATCAACGACGTGTGAGAATCGGCAGGGAGATAGTGCATTTGCCAGCTATCATTGCGGAGCATGGTATAAAAACGCAAGCCAGCGATGAATCCCGCCAGTGAAATATCCTTTTCAGATGCGGCAAGTAGATTTACCCCTAAACCTTTGAAGGTCGCGCTCAGATTCGGTGTCCAACCTAAGAAAAAGTCATTCATGCTCAGACCATCCCAGGCAATTTTTTCACGGATAGGATCTGTGCCGACAGTTAATAAAATGCTGGTGAGGAATCCCGGAAGCGATAGAAAATCCCAGGGTTGAATATTCGCCCAGATTTGCGGGTGAAAGAGCAGTTGTAGATAGTGAAATGGTGCAGGAATCCAGCCACTCCGCACGGCGTTTCCAGCTTCGATGCGCCGCACCTTACGTCCCCAGCGATTAATCCATTCTTCTCCGGTTGAAACAATTAGTCTGCTATCGGTGTAGCGCTCTATCATGGCACGCATATTGACGTACCCACCCCAGATAGCATGAACACCATGATCGGGCTTAAATTGCCATGTTTTGCCCTGATATTCAACTATTTCCGGTTCACCGCCTGATAATCGTCCACCCGCCCATAATGAATCGGCGTCAATCACAAGTGGCGCAATATCACGATCTGCTAAATGAACCCCTGCGGATAATCCTGCTAAACCCGCACCGATGATGACGACAGGGAATGTATCGTATTCAGACATGAAATTCGTTTCTATTAATTTTGACCCTCACCCCAAACCCCTCTCCCTCATGGCGAGGGGCTTCAAAGATCTAATTGAGGCAAGTTTCCAGTATATTTTACTAAAATTGACCCTTATGCAACCATTCTATTTAACCTGGAGCAAACATGTATATTGCAACTGCCAGTCCGATAATCAGCAGTAAGAGAATAATCGCCAGTCCGATGATGCCACCACTCGCCAGTTGCACCATAACTGTATTGGACTGATTTTTCTTGCGCGGACGACGTTGACGGGGTACAGCACGCGAAGGCTGGTTCTGTTGATATTGTGGTTGTGGTTGACGTGGCACAGCCTGTACGGGGACAGTCTGGCGCATCGTTGGTTCATCAACCATTTCAGCAATGGGCACAGGTGGCGCGTAATCCGGTACGGCTTGATGTTCCTGTGTTTTGAGTTTATCCGGTGGCATGGTCATGGCGTTGGTGAGCGCATTCACAAAATTGCTTACAAGCGGATAACGCTGATGCGGGTCTTTGTGCATTCCACGTTTCAGCACATCGGAGACTGCCGCAGGTAAGTTCGGATTCAATTCACTTGCATCCGGCGCAGAATCATTGAGATGCCTGTACATGATGGCAGATGGTGAATCCGCAGTAAAAGGTAATTGTCCGGTCAAAATCTGGAAAACGACGATTGCCAGTGCATACTGATCAGATGCTCCGACAGGTGTATCGCCGCGCCATAATTCCGGTGGCATGTAAGAAGGTGTACCTAAAACTACATTTTTAGCGGTTAAGCCTGTATCAGCCTGTTGTGTTGCTTTCGCGATACCAAAATCCACCAGATAAGCAGTTTTCGTGTCGTCGAACATGATGTTACCCGGTTTGACATCACGATGAACGATGCCTTTGCTGTGTGCGTAATCCAGTGCTTTTGCGACATGTTCCAACATCACCAGCACATCATTCATACTCATCGGCTGTGAGGCATAAAGTTTATCGGTGAGGGTGCTTCTCAAGAGGCGCATCACGACAAAACTCATGCCGTCCTGTACGCCAGAATCATAAACAGGCACAATATGCGGATGCTCTAATGCAGCCGCCATTTTCGCCTCAGACTGAAAGCGGATGATATAATTCGGGTCTTGAGTCAGTTCATCCGAAAGGATTTTGATTGCAACATCGCGGTCTAATTCTTCCTGATACGCACGATAGACAGCACTCATGCCACCCTGCCCGATAATACTGACCAGCTTATACTCGTCGATTTCTAAGCCAGCCAATTCCCGAATGTTCATAAAAAAAGCCTCTACAATCTGTCCATCAGCCTGATACAAACCGATTGTAGAGGCAAGCTCACAGTGTGACAAGCAAAAACTTATTCCCCGGACGCGATAATATCCGGCAAAGTGACTTCGCGATTGACCTCAATCACTGAATTTGCGGAATCAGATGTGATAACAAGTGGTACATCAATTTGCACATCATCAATCAGACAGAAGCTATCTTCTTCACAGTAGAAAAGCTCTATCGTAAGCGAGAGGGTTGTTTCGCCTTCGCTCAGATTTAGCGGAATTGTGGTGCTTTCTTCTGTGATGACGACGCGATTATCTTCTGCATCGGAGAGTTGCACGGTCTCATTCAGTAGAAATTCGATGGTGGAGTCGGTCAACTCATTGATTTTGTAGCCATCAGGCAAGGTGAAATTCACGATTAACTCTGCATCACCGGAAGCAACTGTTTGTGATTCAAGTGTGATTTGAATATCTTCCCCGGAGTTGCCACCCAGAATTGTTGCCTCATCACGGTTGATGACCAGTGCTTCGGGATTTGTGAATTGCACGGTTGAGACTGTTCCGGTTTCGAGGTCAATGACACGAATGACGTGATTATTGGTATCGGCAACATAGAGCAAGCCATTCGCATAATCCAACCCGCCCGGTTCATCGAATTGTGCAACAGTCGCATCCCCATCGCGATAGCCACCGTTACCTGCTAAGCCCAATAGTGTCGTCGTGATACCTGTTTCTGAATCAAATTCTTTGATTTTGTTATTGTAGGTATCGGCAATGTAAATCAGTGAGCCATCGTCATTGCCTGTTACGCCTAACGGATGCTGTAAACGCGATGTGCCAATTTGCCCGTCTATATCCCCTGAATCGAAGAGATTATTTTGTGTCGTTCCAGAAACAACCGAAACACGATTATCGAATACACTGGCAACGCGAATCGTACTACTTTCGCTATCCGCAAAATAGAGCAAGCCCTGATGCCAGTGTAAGCCAGAAGGTTGCGCCAGTTCACTATTTGCCAGTGTGCCATTGAATTGTGCTTCACGACCGTTGCCGACAGCCGCCTGCATTTGATTGAACTCTAAATTGAGTTGCCAGATTTGATGTGTACCCGCCATCGCAATATAGAGAATGTTATCCACACCGATAGTCACATCCCAGGGACTACGTAGCGCGACATATAGCGGGTCAGAAAATACCGAGTTGAAACCCGAAATTGTGCGTCCCATCACACCACTGCCAGCAATTGTCGTGACCTGCCGCGATGATAGGTCAATCGCTCGAATCACATGATTATTGACATCGGCAACATAGAGCATTTCATCCACCAGTTCCATGCCCTGTGGCTGGTCAAACGTCGCTTCGTCGTATGCGCCTTCTGTATATCCGCGTTCACCTGTGCCGATGATGTCCAGCACCTCGTAAGTCGTCAAATCAGTGATGACAATCCTGTGATGATTGGTATCGGCTATGAATAGTCGATTGCCCTCTGTATCAGCTAAGACTTTGCCAGGGAATGCTAAAGCTGTACCGGGGTCTCCAGCACCTTCCAGCACCAGTTCAATCGGTGTACGGTCAATCGAACCGAATTCAGGATTATTGTCGTAGTATTCAATCGTGTTGGAGATAAAAATTTCAAAGGCTTCATAAGGGACTTCACCTGCTTGAGCGCCGATAACATTGCCATTGGGATCAATCACAACAAACGTGGGCCAGGCATTCACGCCGAAACTATTCCAGACAACAAAATCTTCATCATTGATTACCGGGTGATGCAATTCATAGCGTTGAACAATCTGCGATAAATTTTCGGTTTCGCGTTCACCATCGAATTTACCCGAATGCACGCCGATGACAACAAGTTCTTCTGCGAATGTTTCTTCTAAATCGCGCAACACAGGAATCATATGAATACAGTTGATACAACCGTATGTCCAAAAATCGAGGATAACAATTTTTCCACGTAGACCTTCAAAGGTGAGCGGGGCTTCCACATTCAGCCAATCGACTGTAGCAGGGAAGGGTGGCGCAGCAATCTGACCGACATAGCGTTCATCGCCATCGGATTGTGCCAGAACAGAGGGCATCACAGCCATCACTATCAAGAAAATTGTAATTGCCAGCAAAAAACGTCGCATGAACCTATCCTATAGTTAAATTAATATGCTACAGGATAGGCGAAACATGTGAAAATTTGCTTAAGAGCTAATTGGTCGCTGCAAGCAATAAATTATATGCCTCATCGACATTGCGAACGAAATGTATGTCTACAGAAAATCCCTGACGATTGTGTGTCACGGCATTATATAATTTCTGCCAGATTTTGGACTGCACGACAATAATTGTCCGTCCGAAATCGCGTGGACGTGCTCGAATCGCCCGTATGATGACACTCAAAATGCTCGTCGGTGGCGAGTGGCTATAGCGTAGATCAATCACCATATTGATTGATTTATCCACCTCATGCATATCGCGATATAACGAATTTACAGCTTTGATAAATTCGTCACTTGTCCATCTATCACGGAAAGTTAATACAATATAACTCTTCTCGTAATCACCCCAACCAAATTCAATCATTACGACAACCCCGCATAAACCATGTGCTACACAAGTCATATAACAATTTGTAATGTCGGGTCAAGCATAAACTATAAAAATGTTGTAAAAATTACGAATTGTTAACTATTCGACCACAGGAATTTTATCGACTGTGACGAGATTTGAGGTGTAATCAGGGGCAAAATTCTGGACAAGTCGTCCGCAGCAAAGCGTCATATATTCCTGATTGAGGGTATAGTAACGCTGCTTGCCTTCTTTGCGCTTGAGAACAAGTTTTGCATCTTCGAGGATTTTGAGATGATGGCTAACTGTGGGCTGGTTAATTTTGCTCTCGCCGTCCATTTTTTCGACAATTTCAGACACATTTAACCAGACACAGCATAAATGTGACATGATTTGCTGTCGTTTATCGTCGGCTATTGCTTTGGCGAAAGTAAGCAGTTCTGTATCCATGCTTTTATTATATATTGACCATCTTCAATATGTCAAGCAGCAGCATAAACCAGTTGATAGGCGAGTTCAACAGACGCCGCAAATAGAATTTCCTGTTTCAGACGGGGGTAAAAATTAGCAATTATGGCGAGACTGTTTTGCTGTTCCGGTGTCGCGATAGCAATAATTTGTTGTATGTTCGGCATCCGGTGTTCAATGTCGTGATTGATCTTTCGTGCAATTTGAGCCGGAGCAGGGTCAGCCAATCGGATGTCAATCAGCAAATCAACGCGACCGGATTTTGAAACCGCCATACGACCAATTTGTTGCGTAGCAAGGTTAAACGACGGGAGTTGCCATTGCCCTTCTACACGTAAAATAATGATGGTCTCTTCGTAGTTTCCCCAATCAACCGTAATCATGCCATATACCCCTCATTTTCCGTTATATACCTTAATAATACCGTATTATCAACTGATAAATAATTGATGTTTGTTTCTACAGCATAATGAATATTTGCTTGCGTCAAAAAAGACGGGACATACCCGCCTTTTCTATTAAGCGATGCATTATGCGTCCGGTTTATCAATCCATTCAGGGTCAGGAGTAATATGATCTTTGGGACGATTTCCTGCATCTTCATAGCTGGTTGTCGAAATACGCATCAATGGTTCAACTGTCATATCATGGTCACAGAGAATCTGGCAACTGAGGCGAAATTGACCAAATTTCTCAATTTCATTGAGTTTATTGAATTCTGCCTGTGTCATTGTATCCGGTTCACCAGCAGAAATATCAACACGACAGGTGGTGCATCCGGCATAACCGCCGCAACGATGCAAAATATCCACGCCGGAATCTTCTATTGCCAGAACAAGGCGCTTATCATCGGGAATATCAAAAGTACCAACATCTTTAATTGTAATTTGAGCCATAAGTTTATCCTTTACTGCCAGATGAGTAATCACAGCCATTTTAACGTGGAATGCTTACGATTTCATTGGATTAAGCAAATTATCATTCAGGACGTTTCAAGAATAATGCGGAACGGGTGACTTCAATGACTGTATCGCCATGTTGATTGCGCCCGGTGTGTTTCATCGTGACAATGCCTGTATCGGGGCGGGATTTGCTTTCACGGGCGGCAGTAATTTCTGTTTTGACATAAACTGTATCGCCATGAAACATCGGATTGGGATGTTTGACATCTTCATAACCGAGGTTCGCAATAATTGTTCCGGCGGTAATATCATTGACCGTGATGCCGACGACAACCCCCATCGTGAAAATCCCGTTGATGATACGTTTCCCGAATTGTGTTTTACTGGCAAAATCTTCATTGGTGTGGAGCGGTTGCAAATTCATGGTCAACATACTGAACATGACATTATCATATTCGGTGATGGTGCGCCCGAGTTCATGCTCAATCACTGTTCCGACAGGTAAATCTTCGTAATAAAGTCCCATTTTTGTATCTCCGTGTGTGTGTACTTCGTCAATGATACCCGCCTGAATCAAAATAGGGCAAGCAAATCGCTCACCCTGTGATAGTGAATTGAGTTAAAAGTTGTTAGTTCTCTTGAGACAATCGCCAGAGTGCCATGTGTAATCCGGCAACAATGCGGTCTACATCGTATCCCTGGACATGTCGCTGGAAACGAATTGTCTGTACATCCAGCATGATATAGAGCATATCAGCTATGTAAGAAATATCGGTTTCCAGGTTGAGACGGTTGAGTAAACCCAGAATTGTTTGTCGCCACCAGATATGCGCGGGATGATTCAGCATATCAACACCACCCTGATTGGCAACTTCGCGCAGCAATTCATTGTGCGTCACAACATATTTTGCGGCATGTTCGAGAAACCATTGCAAGCAGGCAAATGCGTCATCACAGGAACGAATATGCCCGAGCGTCGCGTGCTGAAAATCGCGCATATCCTCATGAAGCAGTGCGTGACACAATTCAGCTTTATCCGCAAAATGGCGATAGAGCGTGCCTTTGCCCACCCTGGCTTCTTTCGCAATCGCTGACATCGTCACATCTTCGATACCTTTATCATCAAAGAGACGCAGGGCAGTATCAAGCAGAAGGCGACGATTACGGGCGGCATCGGCTCGAATGGGTTTATCTGGATTGATAGGGATAATATTGTCCGGTTTCATACTCTATATTATAGCACATGACGCAAGCGATACTGAGTGTTCTACATCGCTGTTTTCTACTGTATAGTTTGACATAACAGCAATTATTACGAAAAACGTTGAGAAACCGTCGGTTAATAGACTTGAAAAGCAAGCATATGCTGGTTAGAGTCATGTGCTAGTGTTGTATACCTGCGGGTAGGAGTTTTATAGAATGCAAGCAAGTTCAATTTTGATAAAAACACGGACACAGGTGCTTATCCTGCTGGCGATGCTGAGTCTGGTATTAGCCGCCTGTGATACACTTACAAATCCACCGGAAGAAGAGGACGTTAGCTTTGATGGTCCACCGGTTGTAACAATCTCATCTCCACTGAACGGCGATAGCTATCAGGAAGGCGTTGGCGTCAATATTCTATTGCGCGTCGATAATGCCGGACCTGATGTCGCACGGGTTGCCATTCAGGTGGATGGTCAGATTATCGGTGAAGCTATTTTGCCAAATCCCAATGGCGACCCCGGTTTTACTGTCAGCAACGGTTGGCCCGCATCCGGGGAAGGCTCACATACGATTAGCGCAGTTGCATCGCGCAGTGATGGCACTGTTAGCGAGGAAGCCAGTGTGACCATTAATGTGATTGCTGCCTCCCAAAGTGAATCATCTGATGATGAGGTTGACGATAATTCTGACACTGATGATTCAGATACCGCAGTAGAAACAGAAGAAACGGTCGAAGAACCAACTGAAGGCGATTCATCGGCACAACAGGTCGAAGCAACGAATCCACCATTGCCAACGGCTGTTCCGACCAATACACCCGAACCAACAGCCGTTCCGCCAACAGCAACGCCATCAACACCACAGATCGTTGTGCGAACAGGCGCTAATATCCGTAGTGGTCCCGGTCAGGTCTTTGACCCGCCAATTGGTAGTTTAGCGGCAAATGCTACAGCAGACATCCTTGCAGTCAGCACAACAGGGGGCTGGTATAAGATTCGTTACTACAATGGTGATGGTTGGATTAGTGCAACAGTTGTTGATGTACGGGGTGATATATCCTCGTTGCCGCGTGAAGCCGGTCCTGCTACACCGATTCCAGCGACAAATACCCCGGTTGCGACGGCTGTTCCGCCGACACCATCAAGCGCACCGGATTTGAGTATCACCAATGTGGCAGTTAGTCCGCATCCATTTGTTTGTAATGAGTCCTCTGAAATTCGTGTGACGATTTCAAATAGTGGTAACGCCGCATCAGCAGGAACAAGTTTCAGAGTTGATGACATTTACAATGGCTCTGCCGGGGCAAATACGACGGGTGTTGTTCCTGAATTACAGCCCGGGGCAAGCCATACCGCAGTGGTTTACCTGACTGTCAGCAACAATTTTTCTGAGGCACATCATACCCGTATCACGGTTGACCCCAATGGACAGGTCGCGGAAAGCAATGAAGGCAACAATGTCCGCAATGAAGCCCAGTATGTTCTGGGAACAGGTGGTTGCTAAAGTTTAAGATTTCGATAAGTTGATGGGTTTGGCGACACCAGACCTCTACAGGTAGGGGCACAACGCTGTTGTGCCCTTTTAATTTTCCGACATTTCTTTATTTCAGAGGATGTCCGAGACCCTGCCAGCGCATCACGCCACCTTTGAGATTGATGACATTCTCATAGCCAGCATTCGCTAATTGACGGGCAGCCATCCCGCTACGGCTTCCAGAACGGCAAATCAATACAACCGTTTTATCTTTGGGAATACTACTCATCTTTTTGGAGATGGTGTTCAAGGGGATATTCTTCGCTTTCGCGACATGTCCACTTTTGAACTCGCCCGGTGTGCGAACATCAATCAAAACATGATTATTTTTGTTGTGATATTCGTTCATATAAGTGTCGATGTCCATCTGTGGCGTACCACCTGTGAACAGATTCATGAGAAATTTCAACATATTTACCCCTTTATTGAAGTGGATACCCGGCGGCTGTCCAGCTAATCACACCACCCAGATCATAAATTTCAGTGTAATCATTCTGCGATAAGATTGTTGCTGCCTGTGCGCTACGATTACCACTGCGGCAATAGACAACAACCGGAACATCAGATGGAATTTCAGCAAGACGCATTTCAAGCTGGTCAAGTGGAATATTGACCGCACCATCAATGTAGCCGCTATCAAATTCCTGCGGGGTACGCACATCTATCAAAATGTGGTCTGTGCTGCTCTCAACATACTGGCTGACATAATTATCGGGGGAAATTAATGATACAGCCTGACTTGAACAGGCACTCACTGTCATTGCGAGGATTGCGAATACCGCGATCATCAATACACGTTTCATCCTGTTTACTCCTGAATTATACAAATCTGTAATCATAGTAACGGCAAAAAGGGTATTCCCGCATGACTCAAGGTCTTATGTCGTTACATTAGTCCATACTTATAGATTACGATTCGCTTACATTGTGCGCAAAATCATCCAGAAATTGTTTTGGAATACGCATCGGGCGCTGTTTTTCCATGTCGAAGCAAACAACATGAGCATAAGCCCGTGCTAAGCGTTCTTTATCAGATGAGCGCAATAAATCATAATGACGGAATGCTGTTGCCCGTTTGACATCCGATACCCATGTGCTGATTTCGATCTCATCATCTAAGACTGCTGGCTGCAAATACTGAATGCGGAATCGTCGTAATACCAGCGCAAAGCCTTCATCGAGCATCCGTTGCATTGTCCAGCCGGGTTCACGCCCGACCTGTGTTGAAACATCTTCACAATAAGCCATGTATGCCGCATTATTCACATGCCCGACCGTATCAATATCACGCCATTCTGCCCGTTTTTTCAGGCAATAAACGCCATCCGGTTGAGGCGGAGGTTGCGGGAATTTTTCAAATTTATTTGTGTCCGGCAAGCCATCGGGGGCAAAATCGTGTACTATAGAGGTGGGGATGCTTGCTGGCTTACCTGTTTCCGTATTCAGGTAAACCCAATTTGTATCAGCCTGTGCGACTAATGTTCCGTCCGATACACGACGAAATTCATAATGACGGCGCGATTGCACACGGCGAAAATCAACAACATAAGTCCTGACTTCCACTTCATCATTCCAGACCAGGGGCTGTAAATATTCAATATTCGTTTCGCGGATAAGCCATTGATGTCCGATTGCGTTATATCGTTCCGTAGTCCATCCTACCGCAGCAGAGGCATCCAAGGCAGTTTCTTGCATATAGCGAACATAATTGACATTGTTCAAATGTCCATATGAATCACATTCATAGTGGCGAACCCGAAAAATACGGTTAAAGATAGCTGGCATTGAAATAAAACATCCTCTCTGTTCTGTGGGAAATAGATGATGGCAAAATATAATGACAGTCGATTCTAGCACACAGGTACTTGCACTCCAGACACCGGATATACCGCACATCATACGTCCGGTGTGTCGCGCAGATAGTAAAGCTCTGCGTCGTAACTGCTGGTCGCACCGCTCCATGACCCGCACCCGGGAACAACTCAAGCGCATCACAAAAACACAATCGAATCATCGTGGACTGGGAATTGTAATCGAAGCACTGCATAGCCCCTGTATTATCGCCTACGGGCAAATCATGATGCTCACAGCTTGCTATGAAATCAGTGATTTGATTGTGGCAGAGGCATACCGGAGTCAGGGTATCGGTACGGCGATGATTCAATATTTGATAGGGGCATTCCGTTATTCACCGATGCGGCGTATCGAAATCGGTGTTGCGGCAAGTAATCCACGCGCACTGGCACTCTATCAGCGATTAGGATTTGTCGAAGCCTATGAACTGGAGCTCAATCTCGGAAACGGGCGTGAAACCGTGATTTATTTGAGTCTAACATTGCCGGATTTTGATGCTTAAAACAGAAAAGACAGACCATTTCTGACCTGTCTTTTCAAGTAAGGGGATAGGGAGGGTATGTCTATTATGCGTTAGCGGTTTCTGTTACCAGGATGGTCTGAACATCCAGGCTAACTTTTACGTCATTGCCAACCAGGACGCCGCCAGCTTCGAGTGCCTGATTCCAGGTCAAACCGAATGCTTCACGGTTAATTGTGGTTGTTGCTTCGAAACCTGCACGGGTATCACCGAATGGGCTACCACCCTGTCCGAGGAATTCTACATTGAGTACAACAGTGTTGGTTACGTCACGGATGGTGAGGTCGCCTGTGACTTTTGCTGTGTTATCACCTGTAGCTTCAACATTGGTGCTTTTGAAGGTGATATTCGGGTATTTTTCTACTTCAAAGAAATCAGCGCTACGTAGATGACCATCGCGGTCTGCAACACCTGTATTGATGCCTGCAACGTCGATGCTGGCTTCTACGCTTGAATTTGCTAGATTTTCAGGATCAAAATTGAGTGTACCACTGATCGCACCGAGTGTACCACGAACGTTTGTTACCATCATGTGGCGAACGGTGAAATTTGCTGAACTGTGTGCGGGATCGAATGTCCATTGTGCCATGAGTATATCTCCTTGTGTTTTATTCGGACTGTAGTCCGCTTGATTAAACTGTGGTAACTATAGCACGTTTTTCGGGATTTTGGCTTAGAAGTACATGAGCAAACGGACTCAAGTCCATTTAAAGCAAAAAGGCAATTTAGACGGGCTTTTCAAGGCGATTCTTACCATCAAAAAATGAGAGAATTACAGACAATATGATGAGTTACAGCAAGAAATATAGTAGGCGCTATAATAGAGGCATCAGATTCATGTCACAGAAGGAGTTCCAGCGTGAATAATGCAGTACAGGTTGATAGTTTAATTGCAAACGAATTTGCATTCGAAATCGGTGGCGAAACAGTATCCGGGGTTTTTCGGATTGGTAATCTGACCACCTATGCCACAGATGAAGAGGGCAATCGCATCAAACCGCCTTTTGAAGTTTCCAAAATGGTCGAACGTGATGCCAACAATGCTTTCAATAGCTGGTTACGGGAAACTGTTGCCGCCCGTGATAGCGACGATAAACCTACCCGCGAAGTGACTGTTGTAGCAGTTGACGATGGCGTAGAAACCCGTCGCTGGACAGTGAAAAATGCCTGGATTAAATCTATCAGCTATTCTGACTTTGATAGTAGCTCGTTTGAAATGATCGCAGAAACATTCGTCATTGCTTACGATGACATCGAAGAAACATTCCCCGCATCTGAATAAAATCACGCTTTAAACGAATCGAATAGTGGGTTTGGTACGCCAAACCCCTACTCATTTTGCCAAAAATTTTTATGGCTGGTCTGTGCCATCGGTGGTGAAATTGCGCGTTGGCAGAGGTATTTCAATCTCAAATGGATCATCCAGGCTAATTTGATAAGGCACATCCTCAAAGCTACCTGTCACGGTGATTGATTGCACATCCACTTCGCCTTCTGGACTGGTTTCCGTGAAATCTGCCGAAAATTGAAATTGCCCGGATAGTACTTCTCCGACAGAAGTTAAAGTTAGCGTCCCGCCAATATTGTCGATGAAGGGCTGTACGGTACTGGTCGCGCCATCAAACACCAGACGCGAATATGACGCGGATACGCCACTCAACACTAAATCTTCCGGCGCAATTAAGGTATATTGCCCGATCTCAATCCCCGGGGAGAATTCAAATGTAATTTGTTGTGATACGGTCGCATCACTGGTCGCGATATGGAGTTGATTACGGGCGGGTAAACGACCTGTATCTTGCAAATAGGTATACACAATCGTGCCGGAATCTTTTTCGTCGGTAAATTCGCCTTCAATTGTGAAGCTAAAAGTACTCGAAACGCTAAGAACAATCGGGTCGCCACCTGTAAAATCCTGCGGAATATCAACACCACCGATATTATCCGGTGCAGGAATAGTTCCAGCAGTGCGTGCTGTCGATGTTGCAAAAGGTACATCGGTCACTTCATCGGCTGAACCACAGGCAACCAGCAGAAATGGCACAATCAATAACGCTAAAAATCGTTTGAGCATGAAATTTCCCCTCAATCAGTCAACATGTTATCTATTATAGAGGATGAGCATTTGATAGATAGCATGAATCAAAACCACCGCATATTGTTCCCGGTCTCGGGTTAGCGGTGGCTTCTTAACAGGTCGTTTGTGCATTCAATTTTCTCCAGTTGTAACACATCGTCTGTCTGTTTGATGGCTATCTTGCCATGTCACGTTGCGCGTGTCCGTTTACGTGGTCACAACTTAATCAAATGCTTTTCCGTATCCTGTTTTTGAGAGGTTGATATGTTCTGTTGGTTTCAGGCTTTACGCCTCCTCTCTTTTGTTACCTACACTTTAAGATAAAAGGGATAATCGCCGTAGTCTCATTCATCATAGATGGATTATGACATCCATCATACAAACATAAGCTATGATACAATGAGTGAAGTAATGCAATTTTCGAGGTCGTAATGATAAGAATTCCACGCGGTATCGTTGTCCCATTAATCGTCAGTATGTTTCTGGTCGGATTTATTGGTGTTCAGACGAATATCTGGGTTGCACTGACATTGTTTATCTTTCTTGTTGGTTTACCTGCCAGCTATTTTATCGTTGTCTATTATCTGGCAACAGCGATGACTGTTCGTGGCGATATTCGCGGCGCAATCCAACACTATTCACGAGTTATCAAAGCCAATCAAGATTTCAAAATTCCTGTGAATCGCGTCTTTTTGCATACACAACGGGCAGCACTCCGTAATGCAATGGGCGATATTGATGGCGCAATCAATGATTACACCTCTGCAATGCAATATACCCGTCAGGAAGTCCCGGCATTGTACGGAATTCGCTCGGCACTCTATCTCGGAAAACGCGATTACGAACACGCCCTCGACGACAGTAATCGTCTGCTAGAACTGCAACCGGGTTCTGAAATCGGTTATGCGAATCGTGCAGCAGCGAAAATGTTTTTAGGCGATGTCGAAGGTGCGATAGTCGATTGCACAAAAGGCTTAGAAAAAGCGGATAGATTATCCGGCTCAGGGAAAGCACTGCTCTATAACAATCGCGGGACAGCGTATCGCATCAAAGGTGAATATGACGAAGCAATGTCCAATTACAATCTCGCGATGAGTGCCTCGTTACAACCACAACAGAAAAAGCTGATTCATCCGTCGGTGATGAGCAATCAGGGTATTTTGTATTATCTGATGAATGAACTCGAAAACGCACGGGTCTATTTCCAGCAAGCCTATGACACCAATCAGAGTTTTCACAAAGCGACAGCCGGATTAGCGCTCTCACGCTTTAAGCTCGGGCAGGAAAGCGAAGCCCGTAAACTCTGGAAAGACCTGATGGCACTCGAACCCCGTTATCGTGATGTGCGTGTTTTGCAACGGGATATGAATCTACCCGCACAGATGATGAGCGATGTCAGCGACTTGATGAACGTCGTACAGGGGTGAACCAATTATTTACAGAACATCCAGGATTAGTAATAGGTCAACAAGGTAAATATATTATATGGACTTGCTCCTATTCCTACAGATACTCATTGTCATGAGTTCCGGTGTTTTATTTTTTGTGTGGTTCTTCATCTGGCGACCCTCAACCTATAGAAATAGACTTTCTCCACTTGAGGAAGCCCGGACATATCTCCAACATAATGACTATGACAAAGCCGTTTCCAGTTTCACCAGAATAATTCAGAATGACCCGGAAAACCTTGAAGCATACAGAGGTCGGTTTCAAGCGTTTTTGATGCAAGACGAAATTGCATTTGCAATGGCTGATGCACAGAAAATGATAGCGATTGCACCTGACAGTCAAGCAGGGTATGTTTCCCGTAGCCGGATCAACCTTAAACAGAAAAACATTGAAGCATGTCTTTCCGATTTGAATATAGCCATTGAAGTACAACCGGATGAGGTCGATGCCTATGCTTTCAGGGTTGGTGTTTATCTAACTCTAAAACAGCACGAAAAAGCACTATCTGATGCAAATCACCTGATTGAAATCCTCAAGCAAGAAAACTTTATGTCATATCTTCGTCGTGGGTCTCTCTACATGCATTTGAATGAGAGGGATAAAGGAATTGCGGATTTTACCAGGGCATATGAACGTTCTATCGGACAGAAAGAACGGGTTGAAGCTTTAACACTTCGCTGGAAAGCACACATGACAGGTAATCAACTGCAAAGCGCTCTAAATGATGTAGATGAGATAATCTATATTTATCCACGTCGAGCATCGAGTTATGCTGTTAGAGCCACTATTTATCAATTGCTGGAGCAACAGAGAAAATCCGTTCAAGATTGCAAGAAAGCACTTGAACTCGACCCGGGATTATCCGATGTCTATCAAACGCTTGGTATAGCCTATTTACTATTGAAAGAATTTGATAAAGCAATAGATATACTATCTGTTTACATCACATCAAGCCCGAACTCATCCATAGCTTATAATGCCCGTGCATGGGCGAAATTATGTATTGGACACCATTATGATGGGTTACAGGATGCCCGTAAAGCAGTTTCCCTTGCTAACAAAAAGCCATCAATGTGGCGAATACAGGGATTGGCAAATTTCTTGCTTGGAGAGTACCAGAAAGCAATCCCCGATTTTGAGGAAGCAATTGAATTGAGTAGTGATGCTCAAGTGCATCTGATAGAACTTGCGGTCACATATTACAAAATGGGTGATATAGAAGATGCTATCAAGACATGGCAACAAGCAGTAGAAGATAAGCCTGTCACATCAGCAGAATTGCATGAAAAACATATCTTCCCGCCACCATTTTATGAAGCGATGCAAGAACTTGAACGATTAGCCAATAACAGCTAATCGTGCCGCAGGGTTCGCAGGTAATTGACGATATGCCAGCGTTGTGTCGTGGTCAGGCTTTCATCACAGGCAGGGAGGTCGCGCCAGCCGGATTGTGTTATCGCGAATAATTCATCATCACGGAAACCTTCTGCACGCGCCGCTAACAGTGTCAATGCCCCCTCATCTGACCAGGTCGGGCAATTTGCCTGTACCAGTCCACCACCAATCGCAATTGACCCCATATCAGGGAAAACTGTATTTACGATTTGCGGCAATGGATTTTCTTCTAATTCCAGTTGCCGTGACTGATTATTCAAGAAAATGGTACTCGCAACCAGTACAATTACAGTCATGATAATCACACCGAGGCTAATCACGATGTTTGTCATTGACCAGTCCATCTGTGCGGAGAGTCGTCGCAATGCCGGGTAAATCACATAGATGACTGCTCCGAGTGTAGCAAATGCTGCCAGAATGTTGATCCATGAAGCCGGAATAGAGGTCGTCACACCCGCATCTTCACTGATTTGCCAGTCAAAGACCATGCGCGTCAATTGACCATTTTCGTCCACAATATCAACTAACGTCAGCCATTCACCGGACTCATCAATCGAATCATCAACTATCGCATACAATCCCTGTGAGATATTTTCAGCAGGAATCCAATCACTGCGCCGATCTTTTTCCGGGAGAACAAATTGCACTTCGACTGTCACATCATCTATCAATAGAACATTGCGCCGCACAGATAAATCCACTGAATTGATACCCGGTGCTGCCGGAGCAATCGTCATCTGAATTTCATAGTCGCCCACACGACGATTGGCAGAGGGCGTTTCGATTTCCTGTTTTAAAAAGTCCGGTTCGGGAATAGGTGTCGAACTCATAAAAGATGCCAGAATCAGCGTCACAATCACGAAAATCGCTTCCAGACGCATGGATGCACCGAATTTTTGTGCCCATGTGACCCATCCCTTGAAGGGCATGTAGTCAAGTAAATGCGGACGCAGGGCAATATGATGTAGTAACCCGACAAAGAGCAATAAAGCAACCATCAAGAGTTTGTAGCCCATTGCCGCGCCATAATTGCTGACAAAATCATTCACCGAGAAAAACCAGTTGGTCGCGCTGTAGATGCCACTGGTAATCACGACAATCACTGCACCGACCACATAACGACTAAATCGGCGCATAACCGGACGAAGAGCTTCCCAACGCTGTGCATCATCATAAGGTTTGAGGGCAACGGGCAAAACCAGTGCCAGTGCCATAATCCCGCCGACCCAGAAGGCGACCGCTATCGCATGAAGCCAGTGCATGATAACGGCATTCCAGGGCATGACCAGTGACCCCGCCGCATGACTGTTGACTGCCTGAGCGCCAATTAATAATGCCAGTAGATAGGTGTTCGCAGTCCAGAAAGATCGCACAAATTTGGGGAATTTTGCTCTGTAATAGATACTTGCGCTGTGTGTCATCAGAATAATCAGCAAAACGAGCATTCTGAAATTCCAGACATCCCCGAAGCGTGAGCCAATCCGAACGACATTCCAGAGGTTGCCGGATAGCACTAAATCGAGACTTGTACCGAAAAAGACCATCGTCTGCTGGAGTAATCCGACCAGATTAGCATATGCCGCAAAGAAAATCCCGCCAAACATGATGATATTCAAGCGACGCATCACCCTCGGGGGCAATAATCCCTGTGGATAACGGGCATTCCCCCAGACAGGTACAAGCACAAAAGCATAGAGCATACTTGTCCCGAAGAGCAAGTAACTCGTATTGAAGAGCAGCGCTTTCCAGGCGACTTCTAACGGGAGTGCATCATCAGAAGCAGCAACCCCTTCGATGCCCATGACTTCCTCACCCACAAAAAAGACACGACTCTCTGCGACAACATGCCCATCACTGGCAAATGCCGGACGCAATTCGACAATATACGCGCCATCGCCTAAATCTTGCGGGACAGCCAATGTCAGCAAACTGGTATCATTCGCATCAACACCACCGGAGGCTAAAATTTCACCTCTATCATTGCGGAGATTGATTTCGCTGAATTCGGGTTCAAGTGCTTCGCTAAACCAGTATTGTAAGCGTGCTGGCGGACGTTCGAGTGTGCTACGGTCTTCGGGAATGCTGCGGACAATATAGCCATGTGCCCGGACAGGCAAAGCAACACTCAGCAGAATACCGATCAGCAGAAAGGGGAGGATGTGCCGGGAAAATTTCATGCTTTAATCGAGTTGAAAACGTTCTTTTGAATCAGATGGAGATGAATCGGTGCTGGCAATTTCGGGCATGAGATCGCTTTCTTCATAATCTTCACCACGACTACGAAACCAGCTTACAAACATCATCCCGAGGAAGATAACCACCACACCGAGAAAGACCAGTTCGTCATACCATCCGAGTGCGCCATGTGCCAGAAGAACAATCATTTTTCTTACTTCGCTACTTTGTGCATCTATTCACAAACAGTATAAACCAAAAGTAATGCGCTTTGTAGTACCGTGATTTTAGGTCTGGCAGTCTTTGCACAGTCCGTTAAATACAAGATGGTCTGTCTGTACCTGAAAGCCGAATTCCTGCTGAAAATGAAAAAACAAAGGCACAATCGAATCCTGTTGAATCGTCAGAATTTTGCCGCAATGACTGCACACTAAATGATGATGATCAGATTCACCTGCAATGCGATAGACTTTGCCTGTGCCTTCAATCTCTGATTCCACAATGAGCCCCGAATCACGCAATACATCTAATGCCCGGTAAATAGTCGAGCGGTCAATTGTGTTATCCATATGATTGACTGTCGCGTGAATATCGGCAATTGTCGCGTGTCCCTGACTGGCGCAAACCGCATCCAGCACGATTAATCGCTGTGGTGTGACGCGATAACCCTTAGATCGCAATGCCTCAATATAGTCTTTGTTTTCGTGCGTCATAGTCGAATCCGTTTTTGCCTCCATTATAACAATTGCGACGTTTTGCAATAAGCCAATTCTGAAAAATTTTCTGATACCGTCAGATAAATAATGGTAGCGACACACCGACGGTGTGTCCTTACGGGCAATATTAGGAAGGGACAGGTTAAATGACACAGTCGCATTCACATGACCATCACGGACATTCGCATAACACAGGCATTATCGGGACAATCGGAGCAGCATTGCATTTACCGGGTTTCGGGCATGACCATGAACACGGTTACACAGAACTAGCCGCTGATAGTGCCTTACATGACAATGAATTGGGCATCCGAACGGTGTGGATCGCTTTGCTTGTTCTCGGCATCACGACAGTTTTACAGATAGTCATTTATCTGATGAGCGGGAGTGTCGCATTATTAGCCGATACGGTGCATAACCTCGGGGATGCGCTCAATTCTATTCCCCTGCTCATCGCATTTTATCTGGCAAGGCGACTCGCAACCCGTCGCTATACTTATGGTTTCGGACGGGCAGAGGATATTGCCGGAATTATCATTGTCGTTTCGATTGCTTTCAGTGCCGGATATATTTTATGGGAATCTGTCAACAAATTGATTGACCCGCAACCATTGACCAATTTACCCTGGTTGACTGCTGCCGCATTAATCGGATTTGTGGGGAATGAGTTAGTTGCCCTGATGCAAATTCGCGTCGGAAAACAAATCGGTTCGGATGCGATGATTGCTGATGGACAACATGCCAGAGTTGATGGTTTGACTTCGCTAGCGGTTTTATTTGCTGTGTTCGGTACATTGATTGGTTTGCCGATTCTTGACCCGATTGTGGGAATTGTGATTGGTATTGCGATTGTCGGCATCACCTGGAATGCGACAAAATCGGTCTGGTATCGTTTGATGGATGCGGTTGACCCGGCAATTATCAACCGGATAGAACATTTTGCATCAGAAGTTGAAGGCGTGACTCAGGTCAGTGAACTGCGGGCGCGATGGGTCGGGCATCGACTTCATGCAGAATTGACCATCGTCGCCAACGATGAACTGTCTTTTGTGGAATCCCATAGTATCGCGGAAAAAGTGCGTATAACATTGCATCAAGCTGTGCCACATCTGAGCGAAATCAGCATTCATGTTGACCCCGACTATGAATATCAGGATACCGAACAGGCACTTTCGGGGATGAATGCAATTCTGCCGCCACGTTATCAAAATAGTGTGCCATCAGCCGCACCGATGGGCGCAGTCGGGCTAAAATTCGCTGATGATGGTTCGGTGGCATGGGATGAAATCTGGACTGATTTTTGTGACCTCGCATTAGCAGGAGGACCTCCGCACAGAGGAAAATTGCTCGAAGCAGTGTCTCCGGCAGAAATTGACGCCAATCCTGATGGCTATCAGGAAACGCTCACTGAATTAGAACGTGGCTTAAAAATGGTGACGGGTTTAGAGGTCGTGCAGAGTGATGTGCCGGGCTGGATTGGTCTGCAATGTGATAGTGAAGATATGGCGTTGTGGCTGTTACGGGCGATTATCGTGGAGAATATCATGGTGCGCCGTGAAGATAATATCCTCTATTTCCCGGCAGGGGCAGATTTTCGTCTGGAGAAGGAAATCAAAAATGTGGTGACAGTCGTCGCCAAAACCACACATTACTGGCAGGAACACATCGCCGCACAACAATGAAAATCATCTATCTGCTAACCGATCTAATTGATGAAAATATGGTGGACGGCAAGAATGCCGTCCCTACAGTAAACCGTGATTTGATTGGTGTTTCGTAGGGACACGCTTCTGCGTGTCCGAAATATACGTACAAAAGTTTTTAGGTCGTGTACTAAAACACAAAAGACCAGTTTTGCGCTGGTCTTTTGTTGATTTAGGATTAATTTTGCTCTCAATAGGATTCGAACCTATATCTAAAGTTTAGGAAACTTTTGTTCTGTCCGTTGAACTATGAGAGCGTATATCAATACTATAGCATAATTATCAAAAATTTCTCAAGTCTATATGCGGGGTACTATCAGAATTTATATTTAATTATCCCGGACGGCATCCATGCCGTCCCTACATTTTGATTTTTTGAGACTAACGCTTAACAAAATAAATTAATGTAGGGACACGATGCATCGTGTCCGGGAAAGTTCAACTGAACAGACAGGTTATTACAAATTGTAGTCATCAGCCCATCTAATATTTGCTCTTTGTCGATTCAAAGTAGGATCAATTCTTAAACTTGCTGAATTACCGGGGCATCATCAATTGATACTAAAAAGCAACGATTGAAATCAGGACTGTAAACTGCAAAATAATCTATTTCATTTAACTGCGTTTTGAATCTGTCCGATGTGTATTCCAATCTACGCTTGACGTATTAAAAACAATACAGCCCTTTTCAAAACGCCCTGTTTTCACCTGAATGCGAAGAAATTCTCCATCACGCTCAATCACCATGTCATAGGGTCTACATTACTCCAGGGAAGTAAAACCGGATAACCTAACTTTTGCCTCTTTTCTTTGTGCCTTTGAGTCTTTGTGTCCAACTAATACCGCAGTGATAAACAGGTCAAACCACCATCCATTTTCTGAAATTCGCTCATATCCAGGGTGATGATGTTGTCATAATATTTTTTAGCGGCATCGAATGCAGCAGGGTAGCCATCTGCTAAAAACAGTGTGTCATTCACGGGCATCACATCGGCGGCATAGCCCTGTTCAGCAGGGAGTGTCACGACTTCTGCCCAACTCAGGTCGTAATCAGTTTTCAGCGCAGGGTCATGAATTAGCACACCCGGCGCAAGCTCGGTCAAGCCAGATTTAAGATGTAGCACGCCTTCAAATGCTACAAAATCAACGCGAATATCCGGTTTCACTGTCCGAAACGCCTGTTTGAGGGCTTCTGCTCCCGTGATTGTTGTCCGCTTAGAAATTCCGACCAGCACTCTATCCGCACAGATGAGAATATCGCCCCCATCCATGAACGCATCGTCACCACTAATCTCGATGACACGTAAATCAGAAAAATGCGGCAACAAACCTTCTGCTTCCCCCTGACGTGCGCTTGCCCCTGATTTACAGACAAACGCTAAATCATAAAAAATAATCATCGGGTCTTCCACAAAATGCCCGTCAGGATAACGTTCATCGGCATCCAGCACGGTCACATCTAAACCCATTTTCCGTAAGGCATCCAGATAATTTTCGTATTGTTGCATTGCCAGCGCTATATCCGGCTGACCTAAATCCTGTGTGGTCAAGCCATTTGCAAAGTCCGGTGAGGGTCTACGGGATAAAATGCGGGTAATTTTCGGGAGTAAGTGCATCATTTTCTCTTTCATAAATTAAAAAAGCCCCGGAGGGCTCTTTTTGTCATCAATTACGATTTAACGTTAGTCATTCTCCGCGTCGATTTGTTCATCTGTCTTGCCAAAACGACGACGACGGGAAGCAAACTCATCCAGAGCATCCCGCAAACATTCTTTGCCAAAATCAGGCCAGTACACATCGGTATAGTAATGTTCGGAATATGCACCCTGCCATATCAAGAAATTGCTCAAACGATACTCGCCACTGGTACGGATAATTAAATCCGGGTCGGGCAAGCCACCTGTATAAAGATGCTGGCTAATCAGGTCTTCGGTGATGTCTTCTGCTGGAATGCCTTTGTTCATGATGTGCTGTACCGCATGAACAATTTCATCGCGTCCACCATAATTAAAGGCAACATTCAGAATCAGACGATTATTATTTTTCGTCGTTTCACAGGCTTCAATGACTTTTTTCTGTAAACGACCGGCAATACCATCCAATTCACCGATATGGCGAATCTGAACACCTTCTTCATTGAGTTCAGCCAGTTCACGGTCAATCACCATCTCCAGAATCTGCATCAGCAAATTGACCTCACGGCGTGGACGATTCCAGTTTTCTGTTGAGAACGCATAAATGGTCAGAATCTCAACACCAAATTCAACCGAGGCACGGATAATCCGGCGCAGGTTTTCTGTTCCCTGGCGATGACCTTCAGCACGCGGGAGTCCCCGTTGCTTTGCCCAGCGTCCGTTACCATCCATGATGATCGCAACATGTCCGGGAACTTTATTGTCTGTATCATTTTTTGCCAGTTCAGTTTTTTCGTTTGCCATTAAAGTCATGAACTTTCGTGCTTTCTTTTGCTTGAACGAATAACGGAATTCCCCTGTATCCCTGTATACAGTCGAATAGATTAAATTCCTCAGACTTCCATAATATCGGTTTCTTTGGTCTTGCTCATCTCATCAATTTGACCGACATATTTTTTAGTGAGCTCATCGACATTATCCTGACCGCGTTTGGATTCGTCTTCGCTAATTTCACTCTCTTTTTCGAGTTCCTGCACATCTTTCATCGCATCCCGGCGAATATTGCGAATCGCGACCCGGGCATCTTCTGTACGTTTGCCGAGCATTTTCACCAGTTCTATACGGCGTTCACGGGTCAGTGAAGGCATATTGAGATGAATGGTTGATCCATCGCTGTTCGGATTTACGCCGATATTGGCTTTATTGATGGCTGTTTCAATCGCAGAAACGGCTGTCGGGTCAAAGGGACGAATGGTAATCGTCATCGGTTCGGGCGTAGAGATATTGGCGAGTTTACGCAATTCGGTTTCCTGCCCGTAGTAATCTACCATCAAGCGATCAACCAGACCTGTACTCGCACGATTGCCACGAATGCCGATGAGGTCATCCTCAAAAACAGATACTGTACTTTTCATTCTGTCTTCGTGGTACTCAAGAATATCATTTAACATAGTAACCCTACTTTCTAATAGAAGGCATTGTTTAATTAAGCCGGAATGCTATCTATTGTAACGCAATTGTCAATTTTCATGAAGTTGAAACCAATTTACCCGGATTTTCATTGCAGGATGAGGGAACAATCGCTATGCTATCCTGCGCTAATCAACATTGAAAGAATTCTGCATGTTTGAAACGTTTATCCTGCCTGCGATGACCCTGGGACTTAGTGCAACGGGTGTTCCGGGTCCGATGCAAGCCTATCTCCTTAATATCACGTTGAAATATGGCTGGCAACGTGGTTTTCTGGTCATCCTTTCTCCTTTGATTGTCGATGGACCGATTATTTTCGTCACGGTTTTTGTATTACAGCAAATCCCTGAATGGGCAATTCAACTGATTCGCGTCGGTGGCGGGATACTTTTGCTGTGGATTGCCTGGGGCGCATGGAAACAATTGCAATCCGGCGCAGAATTTACCGCAGGCGATGATTCAGAGAAAACGAAGGGGAATATTTCTCCCTGGAAGGTCTTGCTGACAGCGATTGCGATGAATGCCCTCAGCCCGGGTCCTTATCTTTTCTGGTCAACGATTACAGGTCCATTGTTAGTCGAAGCACTGGAGGTTTCTGTATGGGCGGCGATTGGGATGTTAGCCGGATTTTACGGCACATTCCTCGGCGGGATGGCGATTCTGGTACTGGTATTCAATCAACTTGGAGAGATTAATGCGCGGGTCACACGCACTATTCTGGTGATTATAATCGGTTTACTGGTCTGGTTTGCGAGTCAATTGATTATCGCAGAGGCATTATCACAAATTTTGATTCATCAGGTCATCACAACAGGGATTGTTCTCACTGTGGGAGGCTATCTCGTGTGGTCATGGTGGCAAAATAGAGGCGAGAGAAAAGCCGGATTAGAACCAGGAACAGAATAATCGCTGTAGCGGCACACCGGCGGTGTGCCATTAAAATTAATTTTCTATATTTATCAGGCGTCGATCTTGACCTGAACATTCAATGCCCAGGCAATATAAACCGCATTGAAGAATTCTTTCAATTCGGCAATCGTCCGGTCATCACCCTGCATAATTTGATGGAGGAAAGGATGTTTCTTGACTTTTTCGTCATCAGCAGGAGCAAGCGCCATAATCTCATTCGCCTGTAATTCACTGCGTTCGATGGCGTTGTAGAAGAGCAACATAATCGCGCCGTGATTGGGGATGATGTCACCCACCATGAAAATCATCTCGAAGATTTGATTGGCATTGAGGCTGAATTCACCTAAGAAACGGGTCGCCCCAAATTTATCTTCAAAATAGGTATCGCCCTGTGCGCGAAGTCGTGAAATAGTCGCCCCATCGTAATTGAAACCTTCAACACCCTGTTTCAGGAGCAACCAGATAAGTGGCTCATTGACACCCGGCAGCTGATTCAGCAGCCATGCTTCGCCTTCTCCACTGATGGGATATTGAATAAATCCGGTACAGCCAAAAGGTGTTCCGGTACGGTTAGCAGGACATCCCTGGCAATGATGCGAAACAGGATTCAAATCCGCGACAAAATCGAGAATATCCTGCACGACAATCAGTTGTGTCTCTTCTTCGCCTTCGGGTGTGCTGCGGGTGAACTCAAATCCCATTTCTGACGGCGGTCTATCATCACCATTTTCACGGAACATGCGAATAATCATCTCCGCCCGTTCGCGGCTTTTTAAGCGCTCTAAAATACCATCTGTGCCAATAGTCTGTTTTGGAACACAGTCATAATCAATCACATAATCAATTGCCATGTTTATCACTTCTCTGTTTTTTCAGGTGATAGATCATTCTACCATGCTGGCTATTCGACTTGCAGAGTGTAGCTGACTGCTTCTGTGGTCATCGGTGCAAATGGGCTGAGTGCAATAATCAGGCTATCCGTAGACTCTTCCAGAACTAAAACCCATTCCTGACTGCCCTGTGCGAGAAAACGACGAATCACACGCTCCGATGCTCTCTGTTCGATAACCTGCACCCACATGCGTTGCGGCAAACGATTATCTGTCCGTATCCAGCCGTCTGATACCCAGCCGCCATCATCATTTTCAAAGTCAGACGCATAGCCAATTGCATCAAGTTGCACATCATCCAGTACAAATCCGCTGAAATTAGTCGAATCATCGGTAACTAACTCAAAACGCAGCAGAATTTCCTGTCCGGCATAAGCATCCAGGGAGAGCGAATCACTCAGCCAGCCGGAACTGAATCCTGTGTATCCTTCACCGTAGGCACGTCCGTTACTATTTCCTGTTGTGGTATAGGCGGTTGATTGCAATTCCCATGTTTCGCCATTATCAGCACTGATGCTCAGGTAAACATAGTCCCATTCATGTTCGAGTTCGTAATAAATATCAAATTCCAACTCTGCGGACTCCACATCACGCAAATCGAAGGCGCGGGTGAGGCGGGTATTGCTTTTGTCACCGCGTTGACTGTACCAGAAGTGATTATCCTCAGAATTGTCCACTTCAATCAAATTTACAGTACCCGGCATATCAAGTGAGATGGTGACGGTGTTTTCCAGATAGAGATAACTATAGTAATGGGTTGCGTATTGATGCAATTCGCGGTCAATGAAAGACGGATAATTCAGGACAGATGCTTCAAAGTCAATGCTATCAACAGCCAGTGCCGATTGATAACTATAATCACCCTCAGCATCTCGCAACACATTCGCCAGCACCCAATCCGCAAAAATTACATCAACCGGGTCTTCATTCCGGGCAAGTAAGTAATTGTTGATACCCTGCAAGCCATTATCGGTATCCGATGCGATTTCCTGTAATGCTTCCAACCCGAAACGGTCATGCAGGTAAATCGTAAAATATAAGGATGCACCATAATCTGCAAAGCGATTACTCCCCTGATTCCACATCGTCAGGGAGGTTTCAGGACGACTGACAAATTCATCTATCAGCGCTTCTGATTGTCCTAAGCCCGCGAGATATTCCGTAAGGGTTGCAAAACCTTCGCTCATCCAGCTTGTTTCATTGAGGTCAACGCTGTGTTGTATCAGATGGGTAAATTCATGGGCGGCAGTACTGATGCCATAATCAAGTTGTTGTGGTGATAAAATGACATCATCCAGCACCATCATATCGCGTTCGTTGCTATTAGGAGAAATTGACCCCGGATAAGCATTATTGGCAGAAAAATACCCTCCGAGATGAGATGCTAAGCGTTGAGTGACCACAATGTGTACCCGTGTTTCGCCATCAATGCCCGGTGAGGTTTCACTTCCCCAGAGACTCCGCACATATTCATAAACTTCACTATCGAAACGGCTCACGATGGTGTTGATGTGCGCATCATCTGTCGGGATACCATCTTCTACCCACAGATAAATATGCTCTCCAATACCTGTCAGGCGCATCGGAACACTGGCTATCCCACCACCTTCAACCGAGCTAATCTGAAAAATTTCGACATCGCCAATCTCGCGGATACCGTCAGTTGGATTGAGTAGCGATACATCGGTGACACCCTGTAAACGTTGTGCCAGATCAAAACGATCAACAGGGGGTAATTCTGTTTCTGTCACCAGTTCGTAAGACGGAAATTCCGTAGTATCGACTGTCAGCAATGCTTCATAGTCATCTAAAGCAGAGACAGGCATTAATACACATAAAAGAATCAGAAAGGGGAAAAGTCGTTTCATAAAATCACCCGGAACATAGCAAACTGCATCTATTAAAACACAGCTTGCCAGGAAAACCAGTCAATTGCATCAAAAAGAGAGTCCCGGGTGGAACTCTCCTGTTATTTCTAATCAATTATGGATGAACGATAGGAATGTCTTCGTAGCTGCCCTGTGTAATATCCAGATAGCCTGTGTAGACCCAGCCTATTGTGCCGCGCCATAGTACCTGATACCAGTCACCCCCTGCTGTTCGACCGGATACAGGAATGACAGAACCCCATGTAATTCGTCCGGTTTGCATAGAGAAAACACTCGGTTCAGCACGTAATCGCATCGTAGCATGTGTCTGTACCAATACCCCGGTATCATTGAAACCTGCCGGAATACCATAAATGGAGGTCGCACTACGAATGGGTGGATTGAATTCATTACCGGCGATGTAGAGATAGTATCCATAGACCCATGCTTCATATCCACCTAATTGCAATACAAACCAGGTCGCATCCGCATTACGTCCGGTCACAGCATAAGTTTGACCACGTAAAATCCGTCCTACAACATTACCACCGAGTGATGGTGTATCACGGACATTCAAAACTGATGCACGAATAACGGTTGCTGTCAACGCGCCGGGTGGAATTGGCGGAAGTGCTGTATTCGGTGGTGTTGATGTAGGACCTGCGGTGGCAACGTTGAAGGGTTCCCAGAAAAATTGAATCGCCGCATTGCCTGTGAATTCGCGATATTCGACCACAATTTCACGAATACCGGCAGTAATACTGACATCAGACGTTACAAGTGTTAGAGCATTGGTCTGCACGAAATTATCAATGATGACTGTGCCGTCTATTGTCACACGTACACCATCGTCCGAATTTACAGTGAAGCGATACGTACCACCCTGTGTAAATTCTTCAAGGCTTGTCCAGCGCACACTGAAATTATCTGATGGAAGGAAACTGGCATTGGGAGATCCGTTGCCCCAGTTGAAATTGATAACCTGGTCAACCTGGGGAAGAACCGGGCTACCGCTCAAGCTATTGTTGTCATAATACTGGGCAGTCCAACCACTACCGAAGGTTTGAGCCTTTACCACGCTAATGCCTGTATCTGTTGCCGTGAACCCGAGCAGAGCAATCAAAAGTATCAAAAAGCCGGGTAATACTATTCGAAGCATTGTTTTCATAAGCTAAACATCTTTCCCCTGAAGGAGCGATAAATACTGTTTACATAGATAGTATAGCACCTGTCTCAAATCATGGTAGTATTTCAAACCACATTTCGACAAATCGTGGGACTATCGTAGGGGATAAAACAGTAGCTACAGGTAAAAATAGTGGAACACTGTATTGCCTCCGAAAATCATTCAGAGGCGTTTATATGCTGGTCATTGCTATTCAGCGGAGCGTTCCCAGCGTTGAACCATCCCGGCGGCATCAACTGTTTCGATGGTGTTAGTATTCACACGGCGAACGATGTCATACAGGCGACCGGTGGTGGATTTTGCTGTGCTAACCGGATTTTGACTGCCATCTGCATCGAATGAAACAAAGACTGCTGCACCGATACCAACCAGTAGTGTAAAGACCATGATAAATACGAAACCCATTGCGAATACAGTCATGATAAATCCTCTAACTTAGCTTCTTAACTATAGTATGCAACAGATTCCGATAACCTTGCTTGCCGGAGTGAATACGGCTATCTGACGCTCACCCTACGCTGGAAATTAGCGCTTGTTAGTCACTCAGGTTCAACCCCCAGGAGATGCCATGCTTCATCAATTGCTCTAACATGAAGGCGACTTTTTGCGGCGATTCTCTCATGCCATTATCGAGCCACCACTTAATCACACCAATTTGCGCTCCGGCGAGTGCATAACTCATCATATCTAAAGGAACACGGGGGTCTTTGCCGTCCGGTACAAGGTCTTTCAATGTAATTTCCATGATTGCCTCAGCGAGAAATTCCCGTACCCGCGATAAAAATGCAGCACTACCGCGTTCACCAATCATGATTTTGTAAAAGTCGGCGTATTCTTTCACATGAATGAAATCTTCTGCTGAACAATCTTTTTCCTTATCGGTATAGAACGAACCTGACATTTCTGCTCCGGCAGCCCGATAAAGGTCTTCGTAAATATCGCGCATTGTCCCGAAGAGCAAGTCATCTTTATCCGTGAAATGCAGATAAAACGTTGTCCGGGCAACATTCGCCTCGTCTGTGATGTCCTGAATGGTAATTTCGTCGTAGCCTTTTGTGATGATGAGTTGCATCAGAGCATCGCGTAACAATGCCCTTGTCCGTTGAATGCGACGGTCTACCTTACGTTTTTCTGCCATTAGAGTCTCTTTCTTGAATCATAGCCAGTAAAAATACACAACACATGTTCATTATACTACGTTGAAACCAATTTGCTTGTTGACATGTAATGCCAATCTGCGATATACACATTATACAACACAGTGTTCAATAAAATTCATTGTGATGTATAAATTGGACAAATATCTATAGCGAATTATGAGGTTCGATATGGTCAAAGCAATGTCAGAAATGCCGGGTCCCGCGCCCTTCAACAATATCTTCTCTGTATTGAAGCTCTTCCGTGCTTATAACAATAACGCGCTGAGTCTGATTGAGGAGCAAAAGTCAACTTACGGCGATATGATTATGTTGGAAATCCTCGGGTCAAAGCAGGTCATGATTTCCAATCCCGACGCATTCCGTGAAGTATTGGTCACGAAATCAAAGAGTTTCAACAAAGGCGATGATTACAAAGACACGAAAAAAGGTCTGGCACGCTTTCTCGGCAATGGTCTGATAGTCAGTGATGGCGAATTCTGGAAGAAACAACGTAAACTGGTTCAACCTGCTTTTCATGTGAATCGTATTTCGGGTTATGCAGATACAATGGGGCAGTACGCCACTGATATGCTTGATAATTGGCAGGATAACAGTGTCATTGATGTTGCTCATGAGATGATGCTGGTTACATTGCGAATCGTAGCGCAGACGATTTTCAACACCGATATTCAGGGCAATACCGATAACATCGCTACTACGATGGAAGCGATCAATGAAACAGCAGGACAAAACACGATTTTGCCTTCATGGGTGCCAACCCCCGGGGAATTACTGGCGCGGCGGGCTATCAAAGACATGGATGCATATCTTTACGGTTTAATAGAAGAACGTCGCAAACATATTCAGGATGAAGGTGATTTGCTCTCAATGCTATTGCTGGCAGAAGATGAAAACGGTAGTCGCATGAGTGATAAAGAAGTGCGTGATGAAGCGATTGGCTTGTTCTTAGCCGGGCACGAAACGACAGCCAATGCGCTCAACTGGGTTTTCTATTGTCTGGCACAATATCCCGACGCGGAAGCAAAATTGCATGAAGAACTAGACCGTGTCTTAGGTGGTCGTACTCCGACATTGCAAGATTTACGTGATTTGCCGTATACAAAAATGGTAATTGACGAAGCCATGCGTTGGATGCCGCCTGTATCAGGGGTTGGACGGGTCGCTATCGAAGATGTACAAATCGGGGATTATATGATTGAAGCCGGAACGGCTCTGATACTCAATTTCTATTCGGTGCATCGTGATGAAAACTACTGGGATGCGCCATTAGAATTTCGTCCTGAACGCTTCGCAGAGGAAGATAGTGAACGCCATCGTTATGCTTACCTGCCATTCGGAGGTGGGGCAAGAGTTTGTGTCGGGAATAGCTTTGCGATGATGGAAGCGCAAATCTTGCTGGCAACAATCGCACAACGTTACTCATTGTCACTCGCACCGGAGCAGGAAGTGATTCCTGTGGCACGCATCACGACCTATCCAAAAGATGGTTTGCCGATGACTGTCAAAGAACGTGTGGTGGAGTTAACACCGGAATTTGCATAAAACGTAGCGGCAGACCGCCGGTCTGCCCTTACCTGCAACATATTAATCCTTGAGGATAAACATCGAGCGTTGCGGGAAAACCATACGGCTGGCAGGTAAACCGCGTTCAAGTGCCTGACGGTTGGCGCGTTCAAAATCACTCTGTAAATCACGTAATTGATTAACCTGCACGGTAGAGGGTTGCAAAAAATAGACCGCAATTGTCAGCGACATCTCACCAACCATAACCATCAGCCACATACCGTCGCCGATAGATTTGCGGGCGAGTCCTGCTTTCCACTCCGGCATCTTCCAGAAGGCTTGCAGCAATTTAAAAATCTGTTCGGCTGCCATCTGTGGAATTTTACCCTCGGCGAGTAAGGGTTTTTTCTCTCCGCGTCGCATCACAACGTAATAAAGCGGGCGTGCTTCGTAACGATCTTTCAGAAAACTGGTCGCACCGGGGGCGGCTGCCGATTTCCAGGCATCACTCTCTGGATTGCGCTCAATCAGCAATTCGATAATCTGGCGCTTTTCAGAATAATGACGATAGAGCGCATTAAATTGAATCGCACTCAGACGCCCGGAAGAATATTCCCGTGTCGCAGCTTTTAGGCGCATACGAATCGCTTCGAGGGCTTCCTGTGGATTGTCCTGTTTTCCTGGAGGTTGCTCGCTCACTGCCTCCACTCCCTATCATTCATAAAGTGTTTAAATAATGATACATTAACTTCTATAAACCTGCGCTACAATGTTGCAGGAACTTACAAAGGTTATGGAAAACAAACAGATGTTAACGGACATGACACATACAGGATTGTACTTCGGGCAATCAGACATTGATAACGCACACGCACAACGCAAAAAGAAAGATGATTTACAGAGTGCCTGGCAATGGTTGCTGGCAAATTCCGGCGATGTGATTAAAGAACGCAAGCCAGAAAACAAAAAAAGTGAGCCTGAACAGGTTATCAAAACGGACTTATCAACAGGCGGGAAATTGATTGAAGCCGCATTTCGTTATCGTTTTTCGGAGGATACAGATGCTGCCAATCAAGCTGTTGAAATTTTAGCGACAGGCTACGGCTTAAATGAGCAAGCCACACTATTTGAGAGCATCACACAGGCACTCACAGCAGCCCATGCTTTCGAAATGATACGCGAGACGATGTCCGACGCTGATGATTGGCTAAAAGCATTTACAGCATTCAGTGATAATCTGCAAAGCGCCTATGATGAAGCCGCTTTTCCCGATAAATTATGGCTGACAACACTTTCGATTGTGTCAGGGGTTGTTTTAGAAGATGAAACACATTTCGAAACAGGTATCAGCAGGGTAAAAGAAGTGGTCGATACACAGATTCACCCGGAAGGTTACTTCAAAGCACTCTCCACAGAAGCGACAGACAAAGAATCTGCTTTCAATGAGATGCTATCAGCCTGTGCAGCGCTGACCCTTGCCTGTGAAGCCGCAACGCAAGCCGGAGAAGATTTGTGGCAATATGAAAATCGGGATGTGGGTGTCAACACGGCTGTGACCTATCTCGTTTACTATTACTTTTATCCCGACAAATGGCGCTGGGGTGAAGGCGACCTCACAGAAGAACAAACACGCGAAATTTTCAGTCAATCCGGTGCATGGATAGAAATTTCTACGCGGAGAGTCAATCCTCGCGGAGTCGAATTATTGCTGGATGAACAGCGTCCATTTTTCAATGCCTATATGGGAGGTCTAACGACACTTTCACATTTCAAAACAGAAAGAGCTAAGCGTTTCGGTTTGTTTGGATAAAAGAAAAGGGTGACACATGCCGATGTCACCCTATAAATTGTCTATGCGTCCAGATTATCCAGAACTTCAAGAACTGCCTGTGTATCGCTGGTCGGGTCAACCCCCCAGCGTGAATCAACTACTTTGCCATCACCATCAATAATCAGGGTTGAGCGGTAAATGCCCGTGAAATTAATCACTCTCTCCTGACGTTTGAATTCATGATCGCCCCATACGCCGTAAAGACCGGAAATGACATGGTCGGGGTCAGCAATCAGGGTGAAAGGGAGGTTGAACTTATCTTTGAAGGCTTTTTGCTCTTCAACTGTATCGTAACTCACTCCGAGAACAACCACGCCACGTTCTTCGAATGCGCCATAATTATCACGGAAATTGCACGCCTGTTTTGTGCAACCGGGGGTATCAGCTTTCGGATAAAAATAGAGAACCACAGTCTTACCACGAAAATCTGATAGTTTAATGTCTTCTCCTGAATCAGTCTTGCTTTCAAAATCCGGTGCGGTGCTACCTACTTCTGGAAATGCCATTTTAGCCAGTCCTTATAATCTTAAAATTAATCACAGCCATAATATAACGCTTATCCCCTCTAATAAAGAATCTTTAGAGCACAGATATTAAAGCTAAATTAAAATGAGAGGTAACACAAACACATTTAAGGGACAAATTATGCACGGCACAACTATTCAAATGCCCGCATCTCTCACCTCCAAATTGGACGGGATGATGCAGGTCGCGCAGCAAAATTATGATTCAGACAAAGCCGCTTTTCAAGAAAAATATCCCGCGTATAAAGCAACTGCTAAAATAGACGACATACGCCAATCCGATTATGCCCGTCTCGACAAATTAGGTCATACCTATCTCGATTACACAGGGGGCGGTCTCTATGGTGAATCACAAATTCAGAAACATATGCAATTGCTGACAGACAATGTTTATGGCAATCCGCACTCACTGAATCCAACTTCACTTGCCGCCACTGAAATCACAGAATCAGCACGACACTACGTTCTAAAATATCTCAACGCCGACCCCGATGAATATGTTGTTATTTTTACTGCAAACGCCAGTAATTCACTTAAACTCGTCGGTGAAGCCTATCCATTTAAAGAAAACGGGCAATATCTATTGACCTTTGACAATCACAATTCTGTGAACGGGATTCGTGAATATGCGCGATGTTGTGATGCAAAAATCACCTATACCCCGATTCATGATGATAGCCTCCGTTTAGATGCAAACGCCCTCCACAACAATTTAGATAACACGATTCCCGGTGGAAACAATCTCTTTGCTTATCCCGCCCAATCGAATTTTTCCGGAATTCAACATGACCTTGATTGGATTGCCTATGCACAGGAAAAAGGTTGGGATGTGTTGTTAGACGCTGCCGCATTCGTGCCAACTAACAAACTTGACTTGAGTCAGTATCACCCGGAATTTGTTGTCCTCTCGTTCTATAAAATGTTCGGTTATCCGACAGGTCTCGGTGTATTGATTGCGAAACGCTCTGTGCTGGCGAAAATGGAACGCCCCTGGTTTGCAGGTGGAACAATTAGTGTGGCATCGGTTCAGGGCGATGGACATTTCCTGCATACTAACGAAGCAGGGTATGAAGATGGCACGATCAATTATCTGGGGATTCCGGCTGTAGAAATTGGCTTGCGTCATATGGAAAACATCGGCGTGAATACGATTCATGACCGCGTGATGGTTCTGACAGAGTACCTCATCGACGAATTACAGGCGCTGCAACATGATAATGGTCAGCCAATGGTACATATCTACGGCGCAACGGACATAGAAAAACGGGGCGGCACACTCTCCCTCAATTTTTATGACCCTGATGGTACTGTTTTTGATTATCGTCTGATAGAAGCACTGGCAAATACAGTCAATATCTCGTTGAGAACAGGCTGTTTCTGTAACCCCGGCGCAGGAGAAGTCGCCCATCATATCGACGGTGAACGACTCAGTGAATGTTTCGAGAGTGCCTCTTTGACTTTTGACCAGCTAGCAGGGAGTTTACTCAATAATGGCGATACCGATGTCGTCGGCGCGGTGCGGGTCTCATTCGGCATTGTGAGCAATTTTGACGATGCCTATCATTTGTTGAACTTTGTAAAAATCTTCTTAAACGAGCAATCTAGCGGTATTCAGATGTGATTTCATAAAGTTATAATCCTGTTGCTGTATTTTAAACGTATACAGTAACAGGATTGATCATATCTATGGAGAAAACTCGATTTATGAGGACAATCAGGGCAATTATCCCTTTATTAATCTGTCTGCTCTTTCCGGGTTGTACCATCCAGGCACAGGCTGATGACTTGCCGCGTCATGCGGATGACTGGATGGAAAATCCCTTACGTGGTGCAGTCGTAGAATTATCATGGCTTGGCGGTGGCGAAGAATATCAGCCCGAATTTGGCTATGTTCCGCCAGCAGAAAGTTTCGAGCAAATGCGTGACCTCGGCGCGAATGTTGTCGTGCTTTATGTGCAGCAAACCTGGACGATGGAAGCCCCTTACGAAGCACTTCCAGACGAAATTGCTTTACTCGAAGAAGCACTCGACAATATCGGTGATACATTACCTGTTGTGATCGGTATCCGTAATGGACCGGGGCGCAATGAAATGATGCCATATCATGACGATGAAACACTCTTAGAAGATAATGTCTATAACAGTGAAGAAGCCCGTGATGCTTACATTGAAATGCTGGCTGATACGGTATCCCGTTTTCAGGATTACGACAGTATCATCGCATGGGAACCAATGGTTGAGCCAACACCACAATTTTACTTCGGTGACGAATTCCTGTACGAAGATGAATCAGTGATTCCGCCAATGCCCGAAGGTATGGCATGGTGGAACGATATTGCCAATCGCAGTATTGATGCTATCCGCGACATAGACCCCGATGTGACGATTGTGCTTGAGCCAATAGCATATGGTGGTGTTCCGGGATTCATTGGCTGGGAAGCATTCGACGATGATAACATTGTGTACAGCTTGCATCAGTATGACCCCTTTGAATATACCCATCAATTCAGCGAACCTTATGAAATTGTCTATCCCTACTGGTCTGATATTGAATGGGCAGAAATTAATGCAGGATGGTTCGACTATTACTTCGCGCCTGTTGATGCTTTCCAGCAAACCTATGATGTACCAATTTTTGTCGGTGAATGGGGTCTCATTCGCTGGGTTCCTAATGGAGAGCAATTCCTTCAAGATCAGCTCAATGCATTTGAAGCACGCGGATGGAGCAATGCCTACTACGCCTGGTATGACGGTGTATGGGACGGTAGCGGCTTCGAATTGCAACTCGGAACAGACCGGAGTAATTATTTCGAGCCTGATTTTGATAATCCGATTTTTGCACCCGTTCGGAACAATTGGGCGCTCAATCAACAATAAACACATATATCAACTATCAAACAGGAGGCATTGCTCTCCTGTTTTTGTTTCTCACGAAGTGGCTATATCCAGTTTATTAACAACTTAACACAGGCAAGGTACAATGCCGTTCGCGAAAGTAATACACAATAGGAGAAAATATTATGGAATATCGTCGTTTGGGCAGTAGTGGTCTTAAAGTCAGTGCGCTTTCTTACGGAGCGTGGGTTTCATTCTCAACACAATTGGGGGTCGAAGGCGCACAGGAAATCATGACTCTCTGCTACGATAACGGAGTCAATTTCTTCGACAATGCAGAAGTTTACGCACATGGTGAAGCTGAAACCATCATGGGCGAAGTGTTCAGCCGTACCGGATGGCGTCGTGATAGCTACATTGTGTCCAGCAAAGTATTCGGTGGCGCGATTCAGAATCCGGGTCCAACTCAACGGGGTTTGAGCCGTAAGCACATTTTTGATGCCTGCCATCAAGCTATGGAACGCTTGCAGGTAGACTATCTTGACCTCTATTTCTGTCATCGTCCTGACCGTGAAGTGCCAATGGAAGAAACTGTCCGTGCGATGACTGACCTGATTCACCAGGGTAAAGTCATGTACTGGGGCACATCTGAATGGACAGCACAGGAATTGATGGAAGCGCATAGTGTTGCCCGTCAATATGGTCTCGTGCCTCCGACAATGGAACAACCACAGTACAACATGTTCCATCGGGAACGCTTTGAAGTTGAATACAACCGTCTTTATAGTGAAATCGGTCTCGGAACAACCATCTGGTCGCCGCTTGCATCCGGTATCCTGACGGGCAAATACAACGATGGCATTCCTGATGATTCCCGCCTGGCACTCGAAAGCTACAAATGGCTAAAAGATATGGTCATGAGCGATGAAGGTCTGGCACGCATAGAAAAAGTACGGGAATTAACCGGCATTGCAGAGGAATTGGAAGCATCTATGGCACAACTCGCGCTGGCGTGGACACTCAAAAATCCGAATGTCAGCACAACGATCATGGGCGCAACCAAAACCTCCCAGATTGAAGATAATCTGAAAGCACTCGACCTGGTTGAAAAATTGACCGATGATGTCATGGAAAAAATTGAAGACATTCTCGACAACAAACCACAGCCCAATTAAGTTTCGATTGTCACGATTTGAATGAAGACAAAAGACGTACCCTGTGTACGTCTTTTTTTAGTTTGTGAAATAAATTGGGAGCGCTTGCATATTCGGTTAAAAAGACATAACATCCGGTACAATGCGTTACAATATTACTTCGAAAATAGGAGGGAGTTTTTAATGATCGACCATAATACTATTGCCGTTCAACTTTACAGTGTCAGGGATGACCTCGAAAAAGATTTTTCCCGCACCATGCGAACAATTGCCAGTTATGGCTATCGTGCAGTAGAGTTAGCCCGTTTTCCGGCTGGCGTGACCAATGAAGCCGCGAAATCACTGTTCAAAGACCTCGATATTACCGTCGTCGGCGCACATAGTCCTCTGCCGATGGGTGTTGATAAGAATGCCATTCTTGACAATATTTTGCCTTTTGAAACAGATTATCTCGTTTGTCCCTGGCTTGACCCCGAAAATTACTTTTCTAACCTTGATGGTATCAAAACAGCCTGTGAAATGTTAAATGAAGCCAATATTGTTGCCAAAGAAAATGGCTTGACACTGGGATACCATAATCACTGGTTCGAGATGCAGGAAGTTGATGGCAAAATCGCTTATCAACATATGCTTGACTATCTTGATGATGACATCGTCTTTGAACTGGATACCTACTGGGCGAAAGTCGCCGGATTAGACCCCGTTGCTGTGATGAAAGATATGGCGGGACGTTTGCCACTGGTTCACTTGAAAGATGGTCCTGCTGAAGATAATGTCGAAGCGATGGTCGCGCTCGGAGATGGTGCGATGGATGTTCCCGCCATTCTCGAAGCCAGTGAAGGCAAATGGCATGTCGTTGAACTTGACCGTTGCGATACGGATATGCTGACGGCGGTACAAAAAAGTTACTCTTACTTGATGGAGCTTGCTTGATGAAAAACATCGGAATTATCGGTACAGGAGCAATTGCCCCTGCTTACATGACAGGGATGGCAGTTTTCCCCGAACAAATCACACCTGTTGCCTGTGCTGACCTCAACATGGAACGGGCAACAGAATTTGCAGAAAAATATGATTTAAAAGCTATGACTGTCGATGAGATGCTGGCATCCGATGAGGTCGATATTGTCATCAATTTAACGATTCCGGCAGCACACGCGGAAGTCAGCTTGAAAATTCTGGAAGCGGGTAAACATGCTTACGCCGAAAAACCGCTTGCAGTCAATTTAGCCGATGGTGAAGCGGTCATGAAGACAGCCCGTGAGAATAATCTGCGGGTCGGATGTGCGCCGGATACCTTCCTCGGTGCGGGTGGACAAACTGCCCGTCGCCTGATTGATGACGGTGTAATCGGTCAACCTGTATCGGCAAATGCCTTCATGATGGGGCATGGTCCCGAACCCTGGCATCCCAATCCTTTCTTCTATTATGTTGAAGGGGGCGGTCCGATGCTCGATATGGGTCCTTACTATCTGACAGCACTGATTAATTTGCTGGGTCCGATTGAGAGTGTCGCAGGAATGGCGAACCGTGCCTATGAAAATCGTACCGCAGGGCATGAAGCAATTCGCGGACAAAATGTCCCCGTGACGATTGATACCCATGTTGCAGGATTGATGCGTTTTGGCTCGGGAGCAGTCGGAACAATTATCACCAGTTTTGATACCTGGCGTTCAGTCTTACCCCGTATCGAAATTCACGGTACAGAAGGGTCTATCAGTGTTCCTGACCCCAATATTTTCGGTGGTGAAGTCAAATTATTCACACCTGAAACAGGGGAATGGCAGGTTGTAGAGCATCAACATCGCAGCGATTTACAGCGTGGTATCGGTGTGGCAGATATGGCAGAGTGCATTGAAGCAGATGTCATGCACAAAGCAAACGGGGACATTGCCCTGCATGTGCTTGAGACAATGATTGCTTTCGGGGAATCGTCTGCATCAGGACAATTTGTCAGCATTCAAAATCAGGCACAACGTCCTGAAGCCCTACCTGTGAATTTAGTCACATCTTAGGAGGTAAAAATGCCCTTTTTTATGGGTATTGATATTAGTACCACCAGTGCAAAAGCGATCATCATTGATGAACAGGGTAATGTCAAAGCGATTGGCAGCACCGCGCAGCCTATCAGTCAACCGCAACCGCTCTGGAGCGAACAAAATCCACAGGATTGGTGGGAAGGTTGTGTCGCATCAATTAAACAGGCGTTAAGTGAGGCGAACTTATCCGGTGAGGATATTTCAGCTATCGGCATGACAGGGCAGATGCACGGTCTGGTCATGCTGGATACTAATGGCGAAGTCTTGCGTCCATCTATTCTATGGAATGACCAGCGCACGCAAAAACAATGCGATGAAATCACACAGACTGTCGGTTTCTCCCGTTTAATTGAACTGACAGGCAATCGCGCTCTGACAGGGTTTACTGCTCCGAAAATTTTGTGGGTACGCCAGAATGAACCGGATGTTTATGCAAAGTGTGAACACATTCTGCTGCCAAAAGATTATCTGCGCTTCAAACTGACAGGCGATTATCATACTGACCTCGCTGGAGCAGCCGGAACATCACTTCTGAATGTTGCCGGACGTGATTGGTCTATGGAAGTGGTAGATGCGCTCGAAATTCCGCAATCATGGCTACCGAAAGTGCATGAAGGTACTGAAATTACCGGCACAATCAGCGAATCAACCGCACAACTCACCGGATTAAAAGCCGGAACACCTGTTGTCGGTGGAGGTGGCGATCAAGCAGCCGGAGCAGTCGGGATGGGATGTGTCACACCGGATAAAATTGGCGTGACTGTTGGAACGTCCGGTGTGGTTTTTGCACCATTGAATGATTATGCCTATGAGCCGGATGGTCGTTTACACGCATTTTGTCATAGTGTCCCCGGAAAGTGGCATTTTATGGGCGTGATGCTCAGTGCCGCAGGGAGTTTGCAGTGGTATCGCGATACGATTGCGCCCGATGTCTCATTTGATGATTTGCTGGCGGAAACAGCCGATGTTCCAGCCGGAAGTGAAGGGTTGCTGTTCTTGCCTTATCTCACAGGCGAACGCACGCCGCATCCTGACCCCTTAGCACGCGGCGCATTTGTCGGATTGACCACACGTCATACACGCGGACACATGACCCGCGCCGTATTGGAGGGTGTTGCCTTTGGTCTCAAAGATTCGTTTACCTTGATTGATAAGGTGGGTTTGCCGGAGTCATTCGAGGTTCGGATTAGCGGTGGTGGTGCAAAATCACCTATCTGGCAACAGATTATCGCGGATATTTTCGCTGCACCGCTTGTTAACGTCAACACACCGGAAGCAGGTGCATTCGGTGCGGCAATTCTCGGGGCGGTTGGTATTGGTGCGTTTGAGGATGTGCCCTCAGCCTGTGAAACAATGATACAGACAGGCGACCGGGTCGAAACAGGTGAGAATGTTGAGGCTTATGCTAAAGTCTATGAAAATTATCAGACCCTGTATCCCGCATTGAAAGAAATCTTCGAAAAATTAGCATAACAAAAACGGGTACAGTCATATGCGACTGTACCCACAATTACTCTATCTTGCTGCCTGAACTGCGGGCAATAGCAAAGCAATCAATATGGTTTCACCATCCGGTTCGACAATCAGGAGTGGCAAATCCCAACCGAAGGGCGTTACCACAATACCACCGTCATCGTCACATTCCATATGCCAGATACCTGCCTCAGGACTGGTCATCGTACAACCATCGGGCAATTCAATCTGATAGCATACTTCTTCGAAATGTCCGGCTTCTCCGACTTCCTGTATCAAGCAGTAGATGAAAGCAGGTGTAGAACCATCAAGGCATTCTAAGATCATACCGCCAGCGCCAATCTCAACCCAGACACATTCTGCCACCAGGTCAAGTGATTCACCTTCGTCTTCATCCGGCAAACGAATGTCGAATTCAAATGTCGGCATCGGGTCAGGATCGGGTTCGACAGGAATGAACAGGAAGGTATTTTCCGCCGGGAAACCAATTCCACCACCATCATTTGGCAGAACAAGCACATCCAGGTAATCCGGGGTATTGTCCAGTTCATCGAATTCCGCACAATCGCCGCCGAGTCGGGCAACATCTAAATTAATCCAACCCATGTGGAAATCATCTGTCTGAATGAATAACCAGAGGGCATCCGGGTCATATTCAGGGTCTGGATCAGGATCGGGATCAGGGTCTGGCAAAGTAAGACCTAATGGCTGCATCATATTACCGAACTCATGCTCAGCTCTAAATGGATCTTCCCCTTCTGGCGATACAAACAGGACTTTTGCCCATTCATTCGGTTCTAAAACATGGAGAACAGCAGAATATGGATTCGGCGCGGAACGCATATTCACACCATACGCACCTTCAGGACTCGCAATACAATCATCAGATGGCGGCGCATCAACTAACTGTACAGCAGGTGAACTGGGAGGTTCATCTTCTGTATCCGGGTTATTGGGGTCAACACCATCGGGACAACCGCGATTATTACCATCACCCGGACGGGACGGGCAAGCGTCGAGCGGGTCAGCAGTACCATCACCATCACTATCCGGCGGGATGTCATCCGGGCGACTGGACTCTGTGTCATCATTATCTGTATCTACAGGGCAACCGTCATTTGTCCGGGGTCCAGCTTGATTAGGACAACGGTCAGATGTATCCGGTAGACCATCACCATCTGTATCGGGTGTGCCCGGTTGAGCACTAACCTGTGTTACAAGTCCTAAGCTCAGTATCAGCAGCAACAAAAGTACTAAACTTCGTTTTTTCATGATTCTCTCCCTCGTTTTCTCTATGTGTTACACGTTACCTTAAATTTATGCTGAAAGCGCCTGGAGAACGCTTATTTTTAGTGTTTAATGATTTCTTTTATCACTCTTTTACGCTTGCCTCTTCAATTGAAGAAAGATAGTCGATGACTTCAGCAATAGAGAGTTGCTTGCCCTCAATTAGAGCAGATTTATATTCTTCCGCGCTCAATGCTGCTTGCAAGACATCCCCCAGACGATCTAATTCTTCCTGTTGACGGGGTTCAATGACGATTTGCAACTGTTCACGCAATAACTGAGAAGCGCCATAAATTGCCGTAGCATCGCGGGGCAAATCGAGGTGCATTCCCAGCAACATTGATAATTGTTCTAAGACATTAAGCACCGTTTTGAGGTTATTGATGCGGTAGGCTGAACGCAATGTCTCTGTATACAGGCGACGGGCATAAGCATAATCCCCCTGTTTGTAGACTGCCTCGGCTAAATTCCCGGAAAAAATAGATTGAAAACGACTGTGTTCGATGTCCTGTGCAATACCTAAGCCTTCTGTGAAGTGACTCTGAGCGACATCGAATTGTTCTCTGTCGAGCGCGACGATTCCCAGCACATTGTGACACAATGCCATATTGACCATATCGCCATTTTGCCGTGTAACTTCCAGTCCCTGTCTGGCAAATTCTTCGGCTTTATCATTCTCTTTAATCTGGGAATAGACCGTTCCTGAATTGAGGTACGCAACAGCCAGAAAGCGTTTTACCTGATGTTCATCTGATGCCTGGCATAAGTCAATTAATTGCAACAAATAGTCAATCGCAGCATCAAATTCGCCAAGCATAGCGCTGGTTCTCGTAATGCCATTTAGCGCAAGCGCCTGTAACTCCGTTGCATCAAGCTCACGACTCAGTGCTATACCATCCTGCAACATCTGATGTGCTTCTTTCAGTCGTGATGTTCGTGTACATAAATGTCCGAGATGAACGAGTGCAACAGCCCGTTGTGTATCGTCTCTGGCATCTTTCATAGCAGTTTCGATTAAGTCCACACCGTCGCTGATAGGAAATCCCCTTGCCAGCCAATAATCCAGCATGATAATCGCAAGATCGAGAATTTGTTGATGTTGTTCCTCTTCTGATAGATGCTCGATTGTCCACAGGTTATGATAATCAGTATCTATGGCAATAAATCGTTCATGATGCGGCACTGTACTCTGTTGAAGTTGCTGCGACCAATCACGAAAATATGTTGTATGGGCTTCCTGCGCCTGTGCAATCAAACGTGACCCGATTGCCCGTTCCTGTGCATAGCGACGCAATAATTCATGCTGTTGATAACGCCCGGAAATTGACGTTTGCAACATAGATTTTGATACCAGCCCCATTAAATCCGGCAACGAGGCTTCTGCCACTTTTTCGGCGGCTTCCAGAGAGAAATCCCCTCTGAAAACAGTCAATTTTTGCATCACACGGCGTTCCTGTTCGAGCAGAGAAGCCCATGTCGAGTTCATCAATGCTGTAATTCCCCGATGGCGTTCCGGCAAATCACGGCGTGAAATCGTCAAAAAGTCTATATTTTCTTCAATACGCGTAGCAATGGTATCGGGAGGCAAAAATTGTACCCACCCGGCAGCAATCACAATCGCCAGAGGGAGTCCATCCACCAGACGGCAGATGCGGGCAACCTCATCAGCACAGGTTTCCAGTGAAAAATCTGCCTGAACCAGTCGTGCTGTCTGTTCAAATAGTTGCATTGCCGGGTAATCCAGCGAGTCAAAATGTTCACCGGGATAGGGCAATACAGGCATAGATAAGACCTGTTCGCCCTGAATTTGTAATTGTTCGCGTGATGTCACCAGTAATTGAATATGCGGGGCAAATCCTAAAATAGACTGGATTAATTCCACGCTATCCAGCACATGCTCCATATTATCCATCACCAGCAAAAGATGTTTTTCCCGCAAATTTTCAAGCAGCGCATCTTTTGGTGTGCGGCGGGTATCAATATGAGCAATATCCAGTGCATTGAGAATTGCCTGTGCCACAAAATCAGGGGATGTCACAGACGCAAGTGGTACAAAAAAGACACCATCGCGATAATCTTCTAATCTTTGATGTGCGATGTGCTGTGCCAGACGTGTTTTCCCGATGCCACCCTGACCGAGCAGGGTTAACAGGCGGGTGGCAGATTTATCCAGGTGTCCATGAATTTCCTGTATAAATGCCTGATTCTCCACATAAACATTGCTGACCTGTTGCAAATTATTGGGCTTTGGCTGCGGCGGAACAGCTTTGATACGCCCGGTTTTAATCGCACGATAAAGCGCTGTCGTTTCATCTTCCGGCGGAATGTCGAGTTCTTTCAGGAGATTTTTTGCAAATATATCATATTGCTGTACGGCAGCATTGCGATTGCCGCTATAGGCTTGCAGGGTCATCAAGCGCCGGACAGCTTCCTCCCATAATGGTTCAAGGCTCATTAAGCGATTGCCAAAATGAATCCCGGAAGCATAGTCCCCATTTTCAAGCGCCAGTCCAAGTAATTCAAAAATGGCATTGACCGCCCGTCCGCGTAATCGTTCCCGTTCGAGTGTCGCCCAGGTATCAAGTTCGACTGCGTTCCCTGTTTTTAAGCCAACGAGGAAATCGCCTTCATACAATTCAATCGCATCCCGAATATCAGCAAACAATCGACGTGGGGAATATGGTGCTTTTTGTCTGGCTTCAACAGTATTCAACAATGTCTCAAATGCTTGATAATCCACCCATATTTTATCAAGATTGATTATCGACAGTGTTTTCCGTGTGACATCCAGATAATCAGTCAGTCCGACTTTTTGTAAATTAGAGAGTACCGTTCGTAAATTTTTGAGTGCCTGTTTGCTGCTGGTATCGCTCCAGAATAATTCCGCAAGCACGTCGCGTTGATGCTCACGCGGATGGGCAATCAGGTAAACAAAGAGTGCAGGAGCTTTCTGTGATACAAATTTCCCGGCGACTTCACCATCTAGCTCAATGATGAGTCTATCCAGGGTATAAACTTTCAGTGTGTGTGACATAAGGTTTTTCACAATAGTAAAACAACAGGTACATTTTAGACCATTCTACAGGCGAGTGCCGCAAAGCATGTTAAAATTCTTGCTAATATTTCAATTCAGTTTACGTAAAGAGGATTCATGAAACTGCTCACATTCAAGAAATTAGATGGTCGTTTAGCTGTCGGTGAGATGCGTGGCGAAGATTTGTATTCTTTGGGCACAGACATGAGCATGACAGACATTGCTGCCGGAGAAAAAATGCCGCGTGATGAATCATTCAAAGTGATGAAACACAATGGCATTCAAGCACCTGTTCGTCCGTCGAAAATTTTCTGTGTCGGACGCAATTATGCCGAACATGCCGCCGAATTATCCAATGCAATACCGGAAAAACCACTCATTTTCAGTAAATACCCGACCTGTGTGATTGCAACCGACGAAAAAATCCAGTGGAGCGATGACATTACGCAAAAAGTCGATTGGGAAGGGGAGTTAGTGATTGTCATCGGCAAGGCAGCGAAAAATATCAGTGAAGATGAGGCATACGAGCATATTTTTGGCTATACGATTGCTAATGATGTTAGCGCCCGCGATATACAGGATAGTGAAAAACAGTGGGTGCGTGCCAAAGCTCAGGATACATTCTGCCCGTTGGGTCCCGTCATTGTTACCACTGATGAAATCGAAGACCCGCACAATCTAACTATCGTCACAAAAGTAAACGGCGAAACGATGCAGGACGGCAACACGAAAGATATGATTTTCAATGTGCCTTACCTCGTTTCCTATCTCTCAAAGACATTTACCCTCTTACCGGGAGATTTAATCCTGACCGGGACACCGTCAGGCGTGGGGAAAGCGCAGAAGCCGCCGCGCTTTCTCAATGATGGCGATGAAGTTAGTGTGACAATTGAAGGCATCGGCACACTCACAAATACCTGCGAGATTTTATGATGAAAAAAGTAAATATCTCAGAAAAATTTGCTTTGTTCAGCGAACACTGGACACCAAAAATCATTGGTGAGAGCAACGGGCAATACGTCAAAATTGCCAAAGCACAGGGCGATATGGTCTGGCATTCGCACGAAAATGAAGATGAACTCTTCATCGTGTTCAAAGGCACATTGACTATTGAAATGCGGGATACGGCTGTCACACTCGAAGCTGGAGAGATGTTTATCGTGCCGAAAGGTGTTGAGCATCGAACAATGGCTGATGAAGAAACCCATTTTATGATGATTGAGCCAAAATCAACTGCTCACACAGGCACAGTCGAAAGTACACAAACTGTATCCCTCGAAAAGCAGGAATGGATATAACAAAACAGGGCATGATTGTGAAAAATCATGCCCGGTCAACTTAATTTTCCTGTCGTTGTTCTTCCTGTGCGATGTATACACTCGAACGGGTTCCGATACGATTTGCCCCAGCATTGATCATCGCTTGTGCCTGTGACAGTGTTTCGATGTCGCCAGATGCCTCAACACCGACGCCATTCCCGACAACCTGTCGCATGAGTGCCACATTCTCTACAGTTGCACCACCGGAACTAAAGCCTGTACTAGTTTTAACAAAATCTGCACCCGCCTGTTTTGCAATTTGACAGGCAATTACTTTTTCGGGTTCAGTCAATAAAGCTGTTTCGATAATGACCTTGCAAATCACTTCATCAGGATGATCATGACAAACGGTTGCAACGTCCGTAACATCATTGAATGCCCCAACAATATCCCGGCTTTTGATTGCACCAACCGGAATTACCATATCAATTTCACGTGCGCCTGCGTTAATTGCTTCCTGTGCTTCGTAGGCTGTTACCTGTGGCAATGAGGCACCAAGTGGAAACCCGACAACCACACAAATTGTCACTTCACTATCTTTGAGCAATTCAGCCACCAGCGGCACATACCAGCTATTCACACAAACCGAGGCAAAACCAAATTCTTTTGCCTCAAAACACAACATTTCGATTTCCCGTGCCATTGCATCAGCACGCAACAATGTATGGTCAATGAGTCCGGAAACACTTGCATTTTCCGGCACACGACCCACGTCCGGGCGAGTACGACCAGTCTTAGCTACAACACCCGCTTCACTCAAAATTGCATTAACCTGCTTGATGGTTATTTCAACAAGATTGTCTGACATGATTCACTCCACAATGGCTGTTCCCAATAAAATTCGATTATCAGGGGCATCGACCGCTAAACGTCCGGCATCATTGTAAAGTCCTGCATAGATTTCATATGTTCCGGGTGTTTCCGGCATCGGTAAAGGCAATTCACTATACAGAGGATACCCGACCATCCAATTATAACTAAATAATTCTGGAACGGGGCGATTATCTCCCTGGGTGGTAGTCTCGCCGTTCTCATCAATCACATGCAGGAATAGGCGATAATCTTCTGTGATGTTGTTCACCGCTTCCCAATAAAATGACACGGTTATTGTTTCCCCCGGTGCAGCTGTTTCTGGGAGAGTATATCCGCGTAGCGCAATCAAATCAGCAAAATTAATGTCTACAGAAGGCAATTCCGGTGGAGAGGGTATTCTGCCATTATTGAACAGTGCAATATGCTGAATCAGGATATTTTGCTCACCATTATCACGCGGTACATCAATCAACTCACCGGATTCACTCCAGTACCAGACACCAACACGAATCTGAGCGCTGCGTTCCTGTGGCACATCATCATCCAGGCGTAAATTGATGATTTCACCATAAATACGTCCGGGTTGCCATTCATCGGTGGTGGTCTCAGGGAAACTGACCGCGCCTAAAGGTGCATCAACAGCATCATAACGCTGTTCATTGTCAATATAGGCGATGAAAAAATTATAGGTTGTGTCCGTCGGTTCATTGATTTGCCAGAATAACTCAACGGCATAACTCTCAAATAGTGGAATCCATCCATCCCGAACATAAGCCCATTCATCGAGATTACGCCAGCCAACCAGCGTAACTTCTCCGAAATATGCATCTACGCGAACAGCATCTGCTGGCAATTCGCTGTAGGTGCGTTCCAGTGGTAATTTCGGTTCGGGAAACAGTGACCAATTGACAAAAATAAACAGCACAATGAGCCCGATGACAGAGAAACTATAGCGCTTGAACAATCGCCCGGTATCAATGTCCCGCATCCTTAGCGCATCAAAAGCTGTCACAAGCCCGTAAGCTGCTAATAGACACATCGGAACAACTGCTGGAAAGCGAATTCGCCCGAAGGCAAAGACCAGTACATAACCAAAACACATCCAGGCGATCATCAAGCCAAAGAAAATCGCTGATTGCCTATCCTGATACCAGAGTGCCGATAAACCTAACAAGCCAATTACCGCTAAAAGAGAAATTCGTAGTGGAATTGCATTGAGAATCGTCGAATTTTCCCGTGCTGTATCAAAATTGAGATTATTACCCGGTTCAATATTGCTCCAGAACAGGGCAAACTTGTATGCCATCAATCCCCAAAAATGTTCGGGAGCAACACGCATATCCCGCAACACGGCTGCTTCATAAGACATATCTATATTTTCATGGGCGATTGTGCGTCCGTGTCGTCCGGCAGAATCTCGATTATTCGCCATATACAATTCGGCGGGTCCGGTTCTCGCTATCAGGATGAACTCGCCATCGGAATTGATATAGTTGAGATAGGTAAAAGGCGCGATAATTGCAATCGTGATAAATCCGAAAATCAAACCGTGTAAAATGCGCTGTCCCCATGAAAAATGGTGCATTAAGAGCCATAAGCCATAGAGAGCAATCATTGGTGCGAGATTCAAGCGATGGATAACAATTAATCCGGCGAAAATCCCTAGAATCATTGTCCGCCAGAGAGTCAGGTTTTCCCGTTGCCAGAGTGTGAATAAAATGAAACCACTCGCAAAAAATGCTGCAAGCGGGGCAATCAGGGGTGTAGTCGCGTAAAAAATCGCTACAGGATAGAGTGCGTAAATTCCCCCGGCAAGATAACCACCCCACGCCCGTTTGCTCAATAACCAGCCGGATGCAATCAAAAATCCACAGGTCAGACTATCAATCAGGACAATCACAAAAGTGAGTAAGATAAAGTTCTGGCTGCCAATGAGCGTGTAAATACCAGCAAAAACGTAAGAGGGACCCGGATGAAACAAAAATGGTGCAGCCGGGAATGTCCCATCCAGAACACCTTGAGCAGATTCCAGGTAAAAATGATGATCTGTGCCGGGTTGCGGGATAAACGTGAAATCTGATTCCGCACGTTGATAGAGGACAATGAATCGCAGTGCCAGCGCAAATAATACAATCAAAACCGCTACCAACAGATGCTGATAGCGGAGTTTTTCAGGGAATGTTCTGTTTTGACTCATAATGAAGCTCAGTCAGAGGGAACAGCAGCCAGCACTTTTAATTCGAGTGCTGTTTCAACATCTTCACGGCGACGGATGATGTTACTTTCGAGGTATTCCAGCAGGAAAATCAGCACGATACCGAGGAACAAACCACCGATTGCGCCAATTGCCGTGTAAATTTCTGTATCCGGGCGTAATTGATACACACGCGGATTATCCTGCACACGCGCTTGAATCCGGTCTTCCTGACGCGCACTTTGATTTAGTTCATTCTGGTAGTCAATGAGCTCCTGACTCCATGCCCAGACAATCGCTTCAATCTGAGCATGATGCTGTTCCGGTAAATCGACATCAATCTGAATCGCGAGGCTATCACGGTTCGGGACGATTGTTGTTCTACCGAGTAAATATCCGGGAGGCATATCCAGTTGTAAATCATCAATGATTTGTTGCGCAACAAGTGTACTATTCAAATACGCCTGACGACTATTAATCAGGCGTAATGCGGCTTCTGTCAGACCGAGGTCACTACGGGACGGCACAAGCAAAACGGTCTGTGTCCCGCGATAAACCGGAGTCACCACTTTGCTAAAACCGAATGCCGCAACGGCTGCCAGTATCGCTAACAATATCGCAATCCATCCACGACGGAGGATAATGCGTCCATAATCAAGTAGATTCATAAAAGTCGTATCCTGTGTTTGCTAAACGCGACGGATATTGTAGCGCAGTGGATTTTGAGGTCAAGGTAGATTGGAAAAGCGTTGGGATAACAAAAAATCCCCTCACGGTAGAGGGGACTTGATTTTTACTTACCATCCATCGAATTTGATAGGAAGACACTGTATCCGGCTTCGGGGTCATTGCGGATAACCAGTGTTCGCTTGCCGCCGATATGTGCGACACCACCCATCTTATAGGCTTTTGACGGGCGTCCCTGCTCATCCAGGCGATTTGTCCAGTAGATGTAGTCGCCTTTTTGCCAGAGATACACTACCGGAATATCATCAATGATGATTTCCATATGGCGTTTATCAAAATCACCGAAACGGGGAGGATCATACCAGGGAATCCATGCCCCTGATGTGTTATCGGTTCGCATCGAAACAGCACTCTGACCGAGGACTTCTTTTGAGTCGCGTGCGGTTTCACGATTCACAAATTTCACAATTTTATCAGTTGTATTGAAGACTGTCGTAATTTCTGTCACTGCCATAGTATTCCTTATCGCTTTCTGCCCCTCATTTGCCGCATCAATTGTACCTGCTGTGCCTGTCGCGATGAACTGCACTGTTTTACCAACGGCTTTGCCAACAGAGGATATGACTTTCCAGGCGGATACATCATTATTTTTATTGTCGTCATCACTCATACGATTATCCTCATGTATCATTCTTTGTCCTTAGTGTATCACAAATCAATTGAAGCGACGCTAAAATCTAATACGTAGCTCAAGATGAAAGTGTTGCGTTAGAATTATCACAGAAAACTGACACATATGGATAAATTCATGCAACAGGAATGCTGGCAAACCGGAAAAACAGGCTTTTTGATTCATCCCGAACCCTTACAAAGCTTAAATGAATTCTTGCTAGATGACATCGCAAAGCATCTCGATAGTCTGATTGATAATTTAGCTGATTTACTGGAAAACGGACAAATTCGCACACAACTGGATAATCTCCCCGTTTATGATGTCTCCGGTCTAACAGATTGCCGTGCGATTGAACGGGCATTCCAGATTTATAGTTACTTTGCCAGCGCCTATGTCTATGCAACAGGGGAAACAGTCGCAAAGCATATTCCCGCTGGAATCGCTGTGCCTCTGGTTGAGATAGCGGATAAAGTCAAACGTCCGCCGATTTTATCTTATGCACCCTATACACTGGCAAACTGGAGAAAAATCGACCCCGATGGAGAGATGGTCGTTGAAAATCTGGAATTACTCCATAAATTTATCCACAAAAAAGATGCGGCATGGTTCACATTGATTCATGTTGAGATCGAAGCAAAAGCTGCCCCGGCGATTCAAGCGATTGCTGAAATTAAGGAGGCTATCCTACAGAAAAATGATGATGCCATTCTGGAGGGATTAGTCAAAATACATGATTCCCTGATTGCCATGATGCAGACACTCAAGCGAATGCCCGAACATTGCCACCCGACAGTCTATTACAATGAGGTACGTCCTTATATTTTCAGTTTTGAGGATGTTGTGTACGAAGGGGTAGAGCAATACAAGAATCAGCCACAGTCATTTATAGGGGAGACAGGCGCACAGAGTTCAATTATTCCGGCAATTGTACGTTTGATGGGACTTGCTCATGAAGAAAATAACATGACACAATATTTGAGTATCATGCAGGATTATATGCCAGAACCACATCGAGACCTGATTCGTGGAATCAAGTCCGATGCACTACGCAAAACTATTCAAATTGTTAATCAAGCCCCTCTGATTGACCTCTATAATGCCACTTTGCAACAGCTACTGGCATTTCGCAAACTACATATCCGCTATGCAGCAAGCTATATTGCCAATCAATCATCGGATAGCGTCGGTACAGGTGGCACAGAATTCATGGTCTGGCTACAACAATTAATCGACGAAACAGAGGCGCAGTTTTTGTCCTGAATCAATCGCCTGCGGCAGCAGCCGGTCGTTTGACTTCTTGAGTTTGTAGTTTCTGCTTGAGCTTTTTACTGCGTAAGCGGAGTTGAGCGCGGAAATGTGCAGCTTCGATGACGCTATATTTTTTAGTGAGGATGTCATTTACTTCTTCGGCACACCGTTTACAGAAAACAGCGTCTTTACCTTCAAAAAATGCTTCCGGCAATTCTTGCTCGCAACGGGCGCATGGTTTAAGTGGTTGCATTTCTGGCAAGGTATTTACTCCTGGAGCTAGCCTTACGATGTTAGTCATTATAGCAAGTTATGTGAATTCTGTCACTATCACCACATGAGAATCGTCAATTGAAATACATAATTTAATATCTTAATCAATTATTTAAGCTGTCAACAAGAGGCATGAATGTATCATGAGGGGTCACAGGGAAAATAGTTAGAATTTGTTAACTTCCAATGAAGGTTTCATAAAGAAATACAAAATGACAGGCACATTAAAGCAAAAATCCAACGAAATGTTGGTTTTTTTGCACAGGAGATTATCTATTTAGTTTTAGAAGTGAACCCCACTCATCAGGTCACTACTGTATCAAGTTCTACCCCTGAACTCTAACTACAGTATGCCGCATCCTTCCTTACACCTACCTAACAGCAAAATCCAATTTTTGACTAATTTCAGCGCTAATAATTTTAGGGAAACCTCATAAAATGCTCTGAAAACGTTTCGGACTGATAGTTGAAAGCAGAATATGTTAGGATTGGAGACTATATTCAAGCAACCACCTAAAATTTTATCAATGCACATAGAACACCTTTCATTGACTAATTTTCGCAATTATGCGCGTCTGGAACTGAGTTTGCCTCAAGCGCCGATTGTGTTACATGGCGATAATGCCCAGGGCAAAACAAGCCTTTTAGAGGCAATTTACTACCTTGCAACCAGTAAATCCCCTTACACGACCACTGATAAGCAGTTGATTCACTGGCGCATGGAAAATGACCCGATTCCGTTTGCGCGTATCACAGCCGAATTTAGTAACAAAAATAGTCCCTTACAACGCATGGATGTCACACTACAAATTGATAAATCGACAGGAACACCGCGTTTCAAAAAAATTATTAAGTTGAATAATGTCGATAAGCGGGTGATGGATGTTGTTGGATTATTGAATGTAGTGTTATTCGTCCCGCGAGATTTATCCCTGATTGAAGGCTCACCTTCTGACCGTCGCCGTTTCATGGATGTCACACTGAGTCAGATGAATCGGGATTATGTGGAAGCAATCGACAAGTATGAAAAGGTGATTCCACAACGTAATGCTCTGTTGCGGCGTATCGCGGAAAAACGTTCCAGTGTTGCTGAACTCGCTTACTGGGATGCGCAACTCACAGAAAGCGGCGCAATCATCATTGCCGAACGTCAGCAATTTTTGCGTGAACTGGAATCTCTTGCACAGCAAAATCATCATCAACTCACAGGCAACAAAGAAACCCTGACACTGAATTATCAGCCGGGATTTTTGCCATCATTCAAAGGAACGGGGCAACTTTCCTTTGATTTGTTAGGCTTAGATTTACACCGTGAAATGACAGCAGAAGCGATTAAGCCGCAGTTTGCCGAACAACTGGAAAAAGAACAACGTGATTCTATCGAACGCGGTGTGACGCTATCGGGTCCCCACCGTGACGAACTCCGCATGATGATTAACGGGCGTGATTGTGGCTTGTATGGCAGTCGTGGACAGGCAAGAACGACTGTTATGGCGCTCAAATTAGCTGAATTTGAGTGGATGCACCATCATCTGGATGAATACCCGATTTTGTTACTGGATGAAGTTGTTGCCGAGCTTGATAGCAAGCGGCGAGCATTTTTGCTGGAACGCTTATCTGATAATGTGCAAATGCTCGTCACCACCACAGAACTCGATATTTTCACCGAAGAATTTGTGCAACAATCAAGGTTGTTGAATGTCATTGAGGGTCAAATAACAGGGTAAAACGGGCGACATATGCCGCCCGGTGGGTGTTATGGTGTATTTGTTGGCGTGAGCGTAGGAGCAGGTGTCAATGCAATTGCCTGACGGGTTGCTTCGACCTCTGCGGCGGTGAAGGTAATTGATTCCACATCGAACACAACACTATCAACAATGACTTGAATTTCATCCAATGCAGGGCTTTGTGCAGGTTGAATCGGATCAACATAGGCATAGAAGGCAAAATTCAAACGATCAACATTCAAAGCTGCAAACCAGCCGCGTGTATCCGGTTGATTAAAGGGGCAATCGACAGCGCTGAAAGATGTCCCGATTGCAGGTAATCCACCGACCGTATACTCACGTTGCGGGGCAGTACCGATATTGCAGCGTGCATCAAATACCACGAATTGCAACATGCGTAAGCCATTGAGCCACGAAGCCCTTAAGTTCATTTCTTCATCGGATAATTCAGGGTCAAAGGGCAAAATTGAATCATAGCCCCAGACAACAACCAGCCAGCCTGTGCCATTGGTGACAGGTCCCGCATAGACATCAATTGGCAGGGTTTCCAGTTGCCCATCAAGGTCATCACCAAGAATATCGCGATAGGTATAGGTATCGCGCAAAACAAGTTGCCATCCTTCGGGTAATGTAATTTCAAATGGCGGTTGTACACCGATTCCAAGCAAAGGTTCAATCACCAGCGGGACAGGTGTTGGTGAAATTTCCGGTGTGGGTGTAATCGGTTGCGGCTGAGGTTGTGGAGTTTCAGTTCCGGTCTGTGCTGATGCGACAATTGCCATAGACAGCGCTAACAAGACCAGACTTAAAGCAAGCCATTTTTTCATATCAGAGTATTCCTTCCTGAAAACATCATGTGCTAAGTATGGGGCGATTGCGCCGTGATGACAATAGGAGAAGCGTCCGGCAATTCTAAAAGAGCAATAAAAGACAATACAAAACCATTTACTATCTGCTAAATTATTTTGTAGACGGGCTATACTGCCTCTATGCTTAACTGGAAGGTAAAGAAGGGGAATAACACAATGCCACAGGAACACAAATCACTTGACCCGCAAAATTGGGATTCATTGCGCGATCTCGGTCATCAGATGCTAGATGATATGTTTGAATACCTACAAACCCGTCATGATGATATTGTCTGGCAACCAATCCCGCAGGACATACAAAATCACTTCACATCAGCAATCCCTGAAAATGGTGAAGATGAAGCCGATGTCTATCAAGAATTTACTGAAAAAATCCAGCCTTATATGCTCGGAAACACACACCCGCGTTTCTGGGGATGGGTTGTCGGCACAGGCACACCGCTCGCCATGCTGGCGGAAATGATTGCAGGTGGCATCAATTTACAGATGGGCGGTGGTGATTCAAGTGGTGTCCATGTAGAAATGCAGGTACTCAACTGGTGCAAGCAGATGTTTGATTATCCCGAAACAGCCAGTGGATTGCTGGTCAGCGGCGCATCTATGGCGAATCTGGTTGGCTTAACCGTTGCCCGCAATGTGAAAGCACCATTTGATGTTCGCAAAGAAGGTCTTCAGCAGAGCCAACCCCGTATGATTGCCTACGCTTCCGAAGAAGTGCATAGTTGCCATCAGAAAAATATGGAAGTTCTCGGTCTCGGACATGATTCGCTGCGATTTATCCCGGTCAATGACGAATTCCAGATGGATATTCAAGCACTGGAAAAAGCAATTGCAGATGATAAAGCTGCCGGAAATCTCCCGTTTTGTATTATTGGCTCTGCCGGGACAGTTAGGACTGGCGCATTCGATGATTTAGAAGCACTGGTTGCAATTCGCGACCGTGAGAACATGTGGTTACACATTGATGGGGCATTCGGAGCATTTGCGAAGTTCGTTCCTGATTTAGCCCATCTCGTTGAACCCATGAAAAAAGCCGATTCAATGGCATTCGATATGCACAAATGGATGTCCTTGCCTTTTGAAGTCGGTTGTGTGCTGGTACAGAATCAACAGGCGCATTATGAGACATTTACGCTAACACCGGATTATCTCGATCATGGTACACGCGGCGCAGGGGCAGCACCTATCTGGCTCAGCGATTACGGACTTCAACTATCCCGCAATTTCCGCGCCTTGAAAGTGTGGATGTCACTCAAATCACACGGCTTGAATCACTATAAAGAGGTCATTCAGCAAAATATTCAACAGACCCGCTATTTTGCTAATCTTGTCGATGAACATCCGCAACTGGAAAGAACTGCATCTGTTCCGCTCAATATTGTGTGTTTCCGTTTTGTCTCCGATGAGTTGAGTGATGAACAATTGAATACCCTCAATCAGGAATTGTTATTGCGTTTGCAAGAAAGCGGCGTTGCGATTGTCTCCAACTCGACCTTACAGGGCAAATACAGCCTGAGAATGGCACATGTTAACCATCGGTCACTGGATTCTGATTTTGATTTACTGGTCAAAACAGTAGTCGAATTAGGGCAAACTCTGGTACAGGAAATAAAGCAAACAGTGTAATCAAAAAGGGGCGATTATCAAGTCGCCCCGCTATCCTCACGCTCTAATTTCGACAATCACGCCTTCTTCTGCCCAATCATATAAAATCCTGATATTCGTATTACTCAGCAGAATACAGCCGTATGTCACCCGTGTCCCGAGGCTGTTTTCCCATAAGAGTTGACCACCACCGCGAGTCGGGAAGCCGTGAAAGCCATTGGTAAATTCTGAACCCGGTACAGGTTGATAGACGCCCATAAAATTCGGCATATAGAGATTCCAGTTTCCGGCATAAGCATTGGGTTCATGCGATAGAATCTGATACACGCCTGTCCAGGTCGGGCTGCTGTTAATGCCTGTGCTGGATACCCATTCATAAATGAGTTGCCCGTTTTCATAAACGTAGGTGCGTTGCTGGCTGATGCTGACGATAATGCGTTTATTCGGATTCACATCGCCTTCAATGAAAAAATCTGCCGGAGGAATTGTGATTTGCTGACCGACACTCACGGAGTCAATGCCACCATTCGCTTGCATGATGTATAGATAGGGAATGCCATAATCCCATGCGATGCTGGTAATCGATTCACCATTTTGCACGGTATGAATCCGATCACTATGTTGTACAACTGCATATGCTGCATCCGGCGTTCCTGCTAAGAATGCACTCTGAATGGATGTGATAGCGGCATCTAAATCAATTGAACGGGTACTATCAAAATTGGCACTCGCTTGATTTTGCAGATATGTCCGAACCTGTGTGGCATCAACACTTAATGACAAACCAATCGGACTGGACGGGTCAGAAGTCGCGGTTAGCCAGTTGCCCCATACATCCGGCATTGATGACCAGTAAACAGAATCTCCTGTGACAGGGTCAAACACTCGAATATCAAGCGGACTTGATAACATTGATTGTGCTTCGGCAACCAGTGGACTGGAATCCAGTACTTCCGGTGCAACCTGTAACATCGTCAATTCCAGCACACCATCCGCCAGAATTGAGGGGTTGCGTTGTAAATTGTTAATCGTTTCTTGAATATCAATCATCGTGCCGTAAACAGGGGCAGTCGCAGAAGCCTGTCCGTTCACAAATTGCACACCTGCATTGCGTGCTGGCTGTTCGATGTCTGCTGCCAGAACCGAAAGCTGAATATTAATCGTATTCGCATCAACCGAGAAAACAGGCGTGATATTGACGGTCTGGAAATGTGCAGTCAATCCACCTTCGCCATGTCCCTGCGCGAAAGCTCTCTCAACAGATTGTTCTACGTTGAGTGTCAAACCGAGTTCAACCGGATTGGTGGTGAAAGTTGTAGTCCCATCACTCAATTCGATGCTATCCCATTGTTGATTCAAATACTGAATCGCTTCAGCTTGAGTCATATTGCCAACAGAGATACCTGCAACCTCAACACGTGGCAAGATTTTATTGGCAAAACTCAGTTGCAATGCAATCATCCCGCCAACAAGCATCATGATGATCAATCCGCCGAAAGCCAGTGGAAAAAGCAGCAACCATACAGGGAATTTAGATTTTTTGCGCCGTGTACGTGGTGGTAAACGACGCCCGGGTACATTAACAGGTTGTCCCTGACGCGGTGGCATTGGCTGACGCGGGTGCGGCACAGATGGATTGACAGGGGTTTGCATCTGTCTGGCTTTATTTGTCTGTTGTGCTTTTTTGTCCTGAAGCGCAGGATTGGGTACAGTGTGGAAATCATTCATCTGAATGTGAGTCTTCCCTATCATATCTTGTACTTATTTAAACACAGATTGAGTAAAAATCGTTCCCAAAAACTTATAAAAAACGGTGATTTATCTGTGGACTTACATATAGTGTATGACAAATATATTGGAAATATATTATGCGTAGGGCAAACGATGGGGAATTGTTATCTCATCGCAAAGTTGTGACAATCAGTTGGCAATTAGCACAAAACAGGATATACATACAATCATGGCACAGAATGATATTACAGCATTAATTGAGCAATTGAATAATGGTCTTGAGGGTAATCCCGATGCTGAATGGCAAGCGGCGATTGCGCTCGGGAATGTTGAAGATGAAAGCGACAAAACCCGTGCAGCAGAAGCACTGGTCAGTTTACTTGAAGCAGGAACGGCTCATGCCTTAACCCGCGCTCATGCAGTCGAAGCATTGGGCAAATTAGCGCATCAAGCTGCGACAACGGTTTTATTGAACGCAGCACAGAATGATGATTATCAACTGGTACGGGCATATGCAATCGGCTCATTAACTGTCTTAGAAAATGACGCCAGTACAGTCACTGCGATGCTCGATATTGCCGCAAATGATGTATTTTTCGGGGCGAGGGCACAGGCAATCGCTGCTGCAACATATATCGCCCTGCGTATTGATGATGCAACGCTCATTCAACAGGTACGCGATACACTCAACAATCGCCGCACTATTGAAAGCAGTCAAAATGTACAGGGAATTGTGCGGATTATCGCAGAAATTGACCGTTCACTGGTAGCGATAGATGAACATAACAATGAATAGGAGATTACAACAATGCGAGAATTACGTGTTTTCATTATCGGTCCTATGCGTGACCCGAAAGGCGAAGTTCCGCGTTTAGAAAAACTGAAAGACCATGTGGTGATTCCCTTGATGGATGAGGTACAGGGACGCCATCCTGAAATCAAATCTTGCTTTGTACAATCGCCCTGGGATTTAGCCGATGACCATATTATGGATAAAGTTATCGAGGTGATTGACCGCGCCGACATCATTTTTGCCGATATTACCGATAGCAATCCCAATGTGATGTACGAATTGGGTATCTGTCATTCACTCGGTAAGCCAACACTGATTGTGCGTGAAGATGACCCGAATAATAAACTCACACCATTCGATATTAGCGCCTATCGTTTTACGCCGATTGAATTGAATCATGGCAAATATCAGGAAGCACAGGCATTGTTACGGGAGATTGTTTATACAGCCGTACAACGATTGGATAGCTGGGCAATTACTCCGAATCCGGTAACAAATTTTTACGGCGAACCCCTGACCAGTATTTCCCCTGCACCGGGATTGGCAAGAGGCTATTTTCATAATTTTGTAAAACCGGCAATTTCCCGTTTTACAAGTCGTACACCGGATCAAGATGCCTATTTATTCAAGATGGATGTGAGAAAATCCGGCGGAGATTGGGAATCTATCGGCAACGATATCGAAAGCCGTCTCGATATGAAATTGATTGTCGTTGTACCCGACCATGTCTGGTTGACGACCCGCACACGCATTGACAGGATTCGTCCTAAATTGATGGAAGCCCGTATCCAGAGTTACGGACGCGATTTCACTGCTTATGCTATCGAGGAAAATGGACAGATTCATCTGGTGGATATTCCATCTACGATTAATGTTATGGAATCAGCCATTCGCAGTCGTATGGATCGATTTGGCGGCTCACATAGCCGTGATAGTGATGATTGGCGACGGGTTGAATCGCAGGAGATTAGCCGCTTTATCTTTGAACTCAAGACTCTGGTAGAAGAAGGCGACCCCGACCAGCGCGATTTATTGCAAACACATCTGGAAATCCGGCGCTTTTATCTGGAACAGGTCAATCCGCAATTACAACCCTTCCATGATGTCTGGAAAGCATAAAAAAAGGGCATGAGAGTGTCCCATGCCCTTGAAAATCACTTATCCATTCCAGCGACGACCACCGAAGTCTCCGCCACGTCTTCGCGATGAATCATCACCACGTCCACCACCAAGTGGATGTCCACCACTACCGCCGCGCATAAGTGCCCGTTTCGCTTTTTGCACATCACTTTCATGTTTGAGCAAAACAGTCAGTGTTGTTTCGAGTGTACGTTCATCAATACTATCGGCGTTGAGCATCATCAATGCTTTTGCCCAATCCAGTGTTTCAGAAACACTCGGATTTTTCTTGAGGTCAAGTCCGCGCAAACTCTGCACCACTTCAACTGCTTGAGATGCCAGTTTGTCGCTCATTTCCGGCACACGCAACCGCACAATATTGAGTTCGCTCTCGTGTGTCGGATAATCGACAAAAAGATACAAACAACGACGTTTCAGCGCTTCTGATAATTCGCGGGTATTGTTACTGGTCAAAAATACGACCGGACGATGTTTCGCCTCGATTGTCCCGAGTTCCGGCACACTCACCTGGAAATCACTCAAAATTTCGAGCAAAAAGGCTTCAAATTCAGCGTCGGCACGGTCAATCTCATCAATGAGCAGGACTACCCGTTCTTCGCTCAAAACAGCTTTCAGAAGCGGACGGGCAAGTAAAAAGCGTTCACTAAAAAAGACATCATCTTCTTGACCCAGACGGTCGGCAGCAGCCGTCAGTGAATCAGCATCAGAAAGAATCTGACTGAGTTTATCGCGTAGCAATTGCGTATAGAGCATTTGCTTGGCGTATTCCCATTCGTAGAGTGCTTTACTCTCATCCAGACCTTCGTAACACTGTAAGCGAATAAAAGGCATTCCACTGGCACGCGCATAGGCTTTCGCTAATTCTGTTTTACCAACACCTGCGGGACCTTCGGCTAAGAGTGGTTTACCCAATTGTTGTGCGAGAAATGTCACTGTGGCGATTTCATCAGTGGCAATATATTGCTGTTCGTTTAACTTCGTCGTAATTTGACCTACATTCTCGAACATGAAGGAGAACTCCGTTCATTCTACCTGCTGTGTGTCGCAGGTATTCGGTTTGCTTATGTTCCTATACTATAGAATTTTATACGCCAGCAAGCAAATTAAAACTCTATAACCATTGTTAGAGTATCTTATTCGGTTGAGATTTTACGGACACGATGCATCGTGTCCCTACACCGGGTATTTTTTGTGAGAATTATCTTCAAATATAGATCAAAATGTAGGGATGGCATGAATGCCATCCGGGCAAAACCTATAAAATTTAAACTTCTACAGACTTCGATACACCGATTAAAAGAGTGCCTTCATAACGAAGACACTCTTTTAAATCTATCTATTGACCGTTATAGGCATCATTCAGGTAAGCTGATACCCATACAAGCGGCGAATTCCAGTTGATGGTGACTTCGTTTGTAGACCAGCTACCGCGCAAATCAACATAGCGACGGGCAGGACCCGCATCCAACTGTGCTTCTTCAAGGGCTGTCGGGTCAGAGGGTTGACCATTGGGTCCTCCGGCGACAACTCCCGGTGGAGGTGCAGGATAGCCATTATCCGGCTCATTCCCCCAGAAACGATGATGTGGATTGGTCATCGCACGTTCACCATATCCTGAGACAAAACTGAATGCCAGTGCATTGCGTCCGAGTAGATAATCCATACTGTCGGTGACACCATGCAGATAAGCAACATCACCTGTCATATCGTAAGCATAAGCAAGGACAATCGCATTATTCAGCACACTACTATTTGATCCCCATACATATTCCGTAATCGGGACACGGTAGCCTTCCGCGCTGATGGTTGCCAGGTAATCATCTGCTGCTGCGATGACCTGTGCTTCAAGATTTTCCATCTCAGGAATATCAACGTCATGCAAAATCAGAGAGAGTGTGCCTAATGGCGCAGTTCCGCCCCAGTACATATCTCTGTTAAAGGTTTCCAGATAGGGTGTTGAGCGCATTGCATCGAGATATTGCTCATCGCCTGTTGTGATGTAGAGTTCGGCTGCTGCCCAGAATAATTCATCGCTGATATTGCCATCATCATAATTGCCACCACCTTCACCGGGTGTGTTGCCAGCAAGCGCAATCGGATTGTCCTGACCTGCCTGGAAAGCGGTTGTCGCAGCAGTCAAGCAACGGTCAGCAAAGGCATCATCGATTCCGCGCCAGATTCGCGCACATTGAGCGGCAGTCGCAGCAAGGTTATAGGTCGCAGCAGTCGATGGTGGATAAACATAGCGTCCGTTACCATCTGCAAAATCATTGTTGTTGTTGAATTCAGTCGGCGGCAGGAATGGCATTCCTTCCCAGTGTAAATCATGCAATTTATGGTGAACCATACCCGCTTGAGGATGACCTTCTGGCACTTGCATCGAAAGCAACCATTCCATCTCCCAGCGTGCTTCATCCAGAATATCAGAGACGCCATTGCCACTTTCAGGGATGTTCAGGCTGCCATCAGGATAGGCTTCCGGCAGACGTTCATAGAGGTTGAGCAATGTCCAGGCACTGATACCACCGTTGACAACATATTTGCCGTAATCGCCAGCATCATACCAGCCACCTGCTGAATTGAGTGTGTAATCACAACCATCCCATGTCGTACCTGCTGCATCTGTCCCACGATAGCAGGTGACATTATTATCGGTGACATGACCTGCCAGACGCGCATAATCTTCTCCTGCGTATTCGGGCAACAATTCGATGCCACTACGATTCAGATAGAAATAACGCGCCGAATCAATCGCTAATCCTCCATAGATGTCATTCCCGATAGTGAACGGCGCACTCACATTATCAAAAATCATCAGACGGTATGTGCCCGGTTCATTAAAATCCGAGAAATCCGCAATATGAACGGTATCACCGGATGCAGCATCTTCTATCGGACGACCTGTTGAGCCTGCATAGACAAAGTCACCTGTCTCCTCATCAATGAGTACCCATGAAGTAGCAGAATTGCCAGCATTCGCCAGCATTCCAAAATGCGGGGCATCGACAAAGTATCCAACCTGATTGATACTCACGTTCACAGCATTTACCTCTTCTTCTACGATGACAACACTTTCACTGATTTCAAGCGCTCCGGTGTTTCCGGGTTCATAGAATAGCGCTCTACCGAATACCGCCGGATTTTGATAGCTGGTATCGCCTGTATCAGCCGCAGACCAGATGAGCTTGACATCTCTATCACCACCGGATGAGCCATTGGCATGAGCCTGAAAACCGATTTCAAGACCATGTGCTACTTCAATGCCATCAGGAATCGGGATAGCAACTTCAAAACCCCAGCCATCCGCAGTCAAGAAAACAAAACCGGAGATACCCGCACTCTGACTATTCACACCTGTCAAAACCAGTGCATCGGGGTCGGTATTGCCGATATTGCCCGGATTGATATTCACCTGGAATACATTTTCAGCATAATCATTGCGGGACAGATTGTCGGTGAAGTTGAAATAGATTTCCATCGAATCTTCGTTCCAGTAGTCGCCACCATGTTCCCCGGTGACAATCGTTGCATCTGGCATCACCATATAGAGATAGACATTCTCGTTATCCGCTGCCAGCGAAAATTGGAAAGAGCCGTTTTCTTCCGGGAAAGGCGAGGTCATTGTACCTGTTTCGACAATTTCAAAAGGAATGCCATTCCAATCACTCAGATTGCCATCTACTTGAATAGGCACAGAATAAGGAATATAAGCGACTTCTTGTGGCTCATATTCCAGTAAATCGTCTGTTGGAATGACAGATTCACCATCTGGAGAAGGCAATGCAACAGCCGTTGCCGCCGGAGCAGATGCTTCCTCAACGACGGGCGCACATGATTCTGCGAGTGCTAACCAATCCGCAGAAGCAGTATTGTCGGCATAAGTTAAGCCATAGCCATAAGGGAAGAGAGGTGCTTCACAGCCATCCATCGGCAAATTGTCGAAATCAAATGGCAACTGTTCGATAGTGCGTAACCAGGTATAGGGCAATTGTCCGACAAAATCACGTTCACCGAGAAGCACATCAGTCACGCCGTCGCCTTCTGTACCGGGCAACCATGCCGCAACGAAGGCATCAGCCAGATTGAGTTGTTCTTCAATCACCATCGGACGCCCCGAGAGCAAAACGACAATCAGTGTATCAACCCGTCCGCGCATGTTTCGGATGAGATTTGCATCAGTATTGGAGAGCGCTAAATCAGCATCATCACCGAACCATTCTGCGTAAGGTTGTTCACCGACAACCACAATGCCGATTTCCGCAGTTGCCGGATTGCCTTCGTCGTCATTAAAACGCCCGGAACGACTATAACGCAGGGTCGTATTTTCTCCGACGCTGGCTTGCAAACCATCTAAAATCGTTGTGCCCTCTGTCAGCGCAACCGATGAACCCTGCCATTCGATTGTCCAGCCCCCGGATTGTATCCCGACGTTATCGGCTGCCGCTCCCGCAACGAAAATAGTCTGTCCGGTAGATAGGTCTAGTGGAAGCGCATCATTTTCATTTTTGAGCAAAACCAGGGATTGACTGACAGCTTCACGCGCTAAGGCACGATGTTCATCCGAACCGACTTCTGGAATCAGGCTTTCATCACCATATGGACGCTCAAACAAGCCAAGTTCAAATTTCACACGCAGGATATTCGCAACGGCTTCGTCAATGCGTTCCATCGGAATATCGCCACTTTCGGCGGCTTCGGTCATCACATTGATGAAGCGCACATGGTCATAAGGCACCATGTTCATATCAATTCCAGCATTAATCGCCTGGACAACCGAGTCATAGTAATTATTGGTGACGTTATCAATGCCTGCCCAATCAGAAACGATGAAACCCTCGAATCCCATTTCATTCAGCAGAACGTCATTAATGAGATAAGCCTGTCCGTGCATCCGTTCACCACCCCAGCTAGAGTAGGAAATCATGATGCTCCGGGCGTTATTGTCGATAGCTGCATAATAGGGCGGGAGATGAATTTCACGCAAAGTTTCTTCATCCACATCGGTGATGCCTCTATCAAGCAAAGCACCATCCTGTGGCGATGTTTCATAAGCTGTGCCGCCATCACCGACGAAATGTTTCGGTGTGCCGAGAACAGTATAAGGGTCTGAGAGGCTTTCGCCCTGTAAACCAATCAACATTGCAGCCGATAATTCTGTGACGAGCGCTGTATTTTCACTATAGCCTTCATAGGTACGTCCCCAGCGAATATCCTGCGGGACAGCTAATACAGGCGAATAATTCCAGTAGATGCCGGTTGCAATCATTTCAAGCGCTGTCACACGTCCAATTTCTTCAATCAGTTCAGGATTACGTGTTGCACCGAGTCCAATATTATGCGGGAAAATCACTGCGCCGGAGACATTACTGTGCCCGTGAACAGCATCGGCACCATAAATCATCGGAATGCCAAGACGGGTATTGAGTGCAGCATCCTGATAGCCATGCACCATCTCCATCCAGCCTTCGGGGGAGTTATTACCTGCCGGATAACCACCGCCACCGCTCAACACAGCGCCGATATAGTATTCGCCAACAGTTTCAGGATCAATACTGCCTTTTTCGATGAGTGTCATCTGACCGAGTTTTTCTTCAAGGGTCATGCGGGATAAAAGGTCAGCAACACGTTCTTCAATTGGCAAATCAGGATTTTGATAGGGGAGTAGCTCTTCCTGCGCGGAAACACTAGAAAAGAGCAACAAAAAAATAAAGAGTATCAGATAACGTAATTTCATGTATTTCTCCACATTCTTTAGTAAATTATTTTTGATTCTGAAATTAATTCAGTGTGAACTGTGACATCAAATGTATTGGAGATTCATTTTTGGGAACGCTCCCAAAACATAGTGAGTCTAAATCAGGCAATTTAAGCTGTCAAGCAATTTCCGGGTTATTCACGCTCAAAAAAGTCAGAATCAGGATTGATTGATAGAGGTGGATAAGCGAAATCCGGGGCAAATAGTCATACCCCGGACTGTATTTTTATTTATTCAGGCAATTGATAGACGCGCACGTAATCAACCAGCATTTGTTGCGGGAATTCAGTTGTTTCATCAGGATAACCGGGCCATTGACCACCAACGGCAACATTCATCAGGATGAAGAAATCGTGATTATAGACCCATTCGCGACCATACATATCATTGACAGAAACAACGTTAAAGAGTTCGCCATCAACATACCAGCGAATGACATAAGGATCCCAATCAATTGCATAGACATGGAAATCATTGGTGAAAGCATCATCACCCATGTAACTTCCACCGATGCCTGAACCACCGGAGTAACCGGGTCCGTGTACCGTACCGTGAACGGTGTGGGTTTCATGACCAACATTTTCCATGATGTCGATTTCACCGCTTGTAGGCCAGCCAACTTCTCCGAAATTCGATCCGAGCATCCAGAACGCGGGCCAGACACCCTGTCCTGTCGGGATTTGAATCCGTGCTTCAACGCGCCCGAACGTGAATTCTACTTTGTCCATCGTGATACAACGTCCGGAGGTGTAACCGGATTCATCATCACCCATCGCGGTGATAACCAGATTACCGTTGCCATCATGCGCGACATTATCAGTACTCTGTGTGTAATTCTGGAGTTCAGCATTACCCCAGCCATGATCGCCTGTTTCACATGTCCAGTATTCGCTGTTGATGGGTGTTCCGGCAGATTCATCGAACTCATCTGACCAGAATAATTCCCATTCACGGCTATCCCATGTGACAGATTCATCAATTTCGATTTCAGTCACTTCATCCGATTCGGGAGCAAAACGTTCGACCTGTGATGGGTCTTCGACAACAACAACCTGAACATTGTCGAGATAAGCGGTCTGTGCGCCAACACCAGCAGGGAAGCCAATCGCATAACCATTCATTTCGGTCAAGCCAAGACCATCATCAGGTGCGCCACCGGGTTGCCAGTCTGTACGACGCTGGAAGAAAGCAAAGGGAATCGTGATGCGTTGCCAGCCTTCGTAATCATCTAAGAAGACATAACGCCAGCGCTCGGCAGTATCAGCCGTGTCAGCAGGATTACGGTTATCAAAAATATCTAAGAGAATTTGCTGTCCGGTATTGTTGCCATAGAGCCAGAATTGGAAGGCGTTGTGATTTGACCAGTCCTGTGATGCCCAACCGCTACCTTCTGTCAAACGATGATCGAAACCACCATAGGAACTGATATTGTAATCAATCCGCATGACCTGATTGGTTACTTCCTGATCAAGGAAAGCGATTGGTGAATATTGGGATACCAGTGTTGTGCCAATAACAGCATTATTGAGGGTATCGCCCCATGTTAAAAAGCCTGTAGCCGCGCTATCGACTGTGTTTTGTGGTAGACCATTCTCAAAATCGGCAACGAGAATCGGGTCAGCATAGGGAATTTCACCGAGAAATTCAGGGTTTGGCTCAACTTCCGGTAATTCAGCTACAGGTAAAGATGGTGCTGCTTCTTCTTCCGCAGTCTCGACCACACCGTCCGGCATATCGACACCTTCTACCACAACGATGCGAATGTCATCAATCACCAGCACTTTGCTACCAACACCTGCTGGCATTCCGAAACCGTATCCGGTGACAGCGTTCAGGTTGAGCCCATCATCCAATGCGCCATCCGGTTGCCAGTCACTGCGGCGCTGGAATTCTACAAATGGAATTTCGACCAGTTTCCATGCATAGCTATCATCAACAAAGCGGTAGAACCAGCGTTCAGCAGAATCACCGGGAACATCAGGATTCAGATTATCGAAAATCTCAAATTGAACCTCTGCACCTGTGTTGCTACCCAGTACCCAGAAACTAATTGCATTATGACCTGTCCAATCTTGCGGTGTGCGGGTTGTACCATCGGTGAATACATGTGAGAAACCACCGAAAGTTGCGACATCATAATTCACTGCAAGTGCGCGGGTATCATCAGAGCCGCGTGCCGCATCAATCAGATTTAATTCGACATTGCCAGCAGTATCACCCCAGGGAATATGACCGATACCATTTCCAGCTTCGTCCTGCCCCTGGAATAATGCTTCGACTTCAAAGTCATCAATGACAACAGGCTCTACATCTAATGGAACAACGGTCACATTGTCCAGATAAGCAACCTGAGCGCCTGCGCCACCCGGCATCCCGAAGGCATAACCGGATACTTCATTCAGCCCGAGACCATCATTTGGTGCGCCTCCGGGTTGGAAATCAGTCCGACGCTGGAAATTTTCAAATGGAATCGTGAATTGTTGCCAGCCTTCATAATCATCAGTAATGCGATAGAACCAGCGTTCAGCCGTATCCACATTCAAATCAGGATTCCGGTTATCAAAAATTTCAACCTGAACAATGCCTTCTGTGTTATTGCCATACAGCCAGAATTGCAGCGCACCGTAGTCTGACCAATCCTGACTAACCCAATTTTCGCCATCGGTCAGTGCATGGGTAAAGCCGCCCCATGAGGCAATGTCATAACTAATCGCCAGGGCATTGGTCATTGCGCCATCACGTTCAATTTCTTCAACCGATAACTGTACATTCCCGGCAGAATCACCCCAGGGAGCAAATCCAATTGCATTATTAAATTCATCGGTAGCGGAAAACGCTTCCCCTGATTCGAAGTCATCCATGAGAGGCGGAGCGGTCTCAGAATCCTGTGCGAATACAAACACAGTCATCAAGCTAGAGAAAACAACTATTAAGAAAAAGGTGGTATATTTTTTGAACATCATCAACTTCCTTTAGTCTATTGTAAGGCACACCATTTGTATGTCTTTACATAAACTGTAGAAGTTTCGCTTTTCAGACTATTATGTAGATTGAATCTTAAACCGGGTAATCAATCGGCGGGCGGCATAATGAAGATTAAAAATTAAATACGGAGTTCGTAGGGGCGACCCTAGTGGTCGCCCGATTGACATAGATTGCGGGAGCGCACGCAGACACTCCCCTACACCCGGTTTACTTTGAGTCATTTACCGGGATTTTCCGTATTTAAAAGTTAAAGAGCATTATCTCATCCGTCACCAGAAAAATTCGAAACCTTAGTTATAATCCGAAACCAAACTCCCACAGTGGTTTATCATCACTGTTTTTGATATTGCTTAGCGGCAATTGATCCATCGAGGCGTACCATGTGTAAGACAATTTACCTGTGAACGGTACATCACCCACCAGTACATCGGCAATTGCACTCGCTTCACTACCCGGCAACCATGCCGCAACAATTGCGTCACATTGTTCAACCACATCCGTGATAATCAACGGACGCCCTGAATAGATAATCAACACAAGTTTGTCGCATTGCCCGCGCATTTTTTCGATCAATTTTTTGTCATCTTCTGGGATCGACAGGTCTTCTTTATCGCCTTCACCTTCGGCATATGGTTTTTCAGCGACAACCACGATACCGACGGATGCCGGACTGTCAAACTCTCCCGTTGCGCTGAATTGCACTTCGAGGTCAGATTTCAAGCCTTCGAACAGGGTAGTCCCGGTGGTGATTGCACCTTTGCCGCCCTGCCAATCGATTGTCCAGCCACCACAGGCGAGACCGATGTCGTTAGCCGCTTCTCCGGCAAGCGCGATCGTCGCATTTTTGGAGAGAGGCAGCGTATCTTCATTTTTCAGTAAGACCAGCGATTTCTGAACAGCTTCGCGTGCCACTGCCCGATGTTCATCTGAACCTGCTGTTTCGATATACGATTCATCGGTGATAGGCTTTTCAAATAGACCGAGCATGAATTTCACCCGCAGAATACGTGCAACTGCATCATCCACCCGTTCAATGCTGATGTCGCCTTTTTCGACAGCTTCCAGCATGGATGAGATGAATTGCTTGTAATCATAAGGCACCATAATCATATCGAGCCCGGCATTAATCGAAGTGACGATAGCTTTATAGAAGTCCTCACTGATTTGATTGACTGCCATCCAATCCGATACAAGGAATCCTTTGAAGCCCCATTCACCTTTGAGCACGGTGTTGAGGAGATATTCATGGGCGTGCATCTTGAGACCATTCCAGCTAGAGAATGAGACCATGATATTCTCCGCTCCGGCATCAATTGCATCTCTATAGGGTGCGAGATGTACCGTGCGGACAGTGTCTTCATCCACACGCATATCACCCTGGTCAATACGCCAGTTCGGGGATGCTGCCTGCCAGTTGGTCGCAGAGGTATAGCCCATATCTTTGCGTGAATCCCATTCTGTACCGCCATCGCCGACAAAGTGTTTGACCGAACCTAAGACCCATTCGCCGGAGTCCATTTTTACCTGTAGACCACGCACGAATGCCGCACCAATTTCGCTCACAAGGTCAGTATTTTCACTGTAACCTTCATAGGTGCGTCCCCAGCGAATATCCTGTGGCACACTGACTGCCGGAGCAAAATCCCAGTGAACATTGGTTGCCAGTAGTTCTTTTGCTGTTGCAGTTGCGATGCGTTCGATCAAATCAGTATCACGTGCTGCGCCGAGTCCAATGTTATGCGGGAAGATCGTCGCACCTTTGACATTACTATGTCCGTGTACCGCATCCGAACCATAAATCATGGGGATTGCAAGGCGTGTTTCGAGTGATGCATTCATGAAAGATTGAACCATCCTGCGCCATTCGACCACATTATTCGGGTCAGGATTACCGCCGCCGCCGCTCAAAATAGAACCGATGAAATATTTTTTTGTATCTTCCGGTGTGATGCTATTCTTTTCAACCTGGGTCATCTGACCAACTTTTTCTTCGATGGTCATCTGAGCCAGCAAATCCTGCACACGACTTTCGATTGATTGGCTAGCATCCCGATAAATTGATTGCTGTGCTTGCATATTTCCCTACTTTCAAACCCTTAGAATGACTCTGTCAGCACCCGTGAATTGCTACAATGTACTCTGACAGTTCATTGATTAACATTCCTGCCAGCTTACTTATCAACGCCTGTTATCACAATCCCCTGAACGAAAATTCTCTGTGCAAAGAAGAAAATCGTTAGCGGAATTGCCAGTGTGATGATTGAAGCCGCAAGAATAAGCTGGGGTTCGCTGCTATATAAACCATTGAATTCTGCCAGACCGATACTGATTGGCTGCGCCTGACGATTCCCGGCAAGATAAATTAAAGGACCAAAGTAGTCATTCCAGGCATAGAAAAAGTGGAACAATGCGGATGCGGTCAGTGCCGGGACAGCCTGTGGCAAAATCACACGGATAAAGGTGGTAAAAGGACCCGCACCATCAATTGCGGCGGCTTCTTCCATTTCACGCGGAATCGTCAGGAAGTATTGCCGCAATAGGAACACATGATAGGCATGTCCGAAAAATGCCGGAACATAAAGCGGCAGCCATGTACCACCCCAATCCAGCACATTGACGAAAAAGGCATACTTCGGCAAATCCGTGACCTGTGGCGGCAAAATCAGTGTCGAAATCACCATAATGAAGAGTATATTCTTCAATGGGAAACGGAAGCGTGCAAAGCCATAGGCAGTGAGTGCTGATGCAGATACCATGCCCACCATAGTAACCAGAGCATAAACAGTGGTATTCCAGAGCAATCGCGCAAAGTCAATATAATCCCATGCTGTCGGGTAATTATCCCATTGAACATTGGATTCCCATACGACTTCGAGTGTGCGCCAGTTGCCTTCCCATTCGATGATGCCAGCTTCTACGTTATCGGGGTCAATGAAATCATTTGCACCACGACGACGCCCCTGTATCAACGCCCATTCCTCAATAGAGCCATCATCCTGTGGAACGCGCAAAATATCATAAGGTTCACCCTCATAGATAAACTGAACCGGGGTTGACGGCAAAATCGGCGCACCCACTGCTGATGTCTGTGCCTTACTTTTGAGAGAGGTCACAAGCGCGTAACCCATCGGCATTAGATAAACTAAGAGAATCAAGATTGCCACGCTTGTTATCATCAGCGCGATAATTCTTTCCTGCCGTTTAGCAAGCGCGTTATGGTCATTTTTGGGCTTATCCATTGAGCCTGTTGATTGTTGTTCCTGTGTTAGAGTGGTCATGTGTCAAGCTCCCCGGAGTAAAATACCCAGTACCGTGCTGTACCGAACAATGCGACTGTGATTCCCAGCGCAATGATGAACATTAGCCAGGCAAGTGTTGCGCCATAACCCATATTCTGGAAAACAAAGCCCTGTTTAAAGAAGTGAATCATATAGAACATGGTTCGACCTTCCGGGTCGCCACTACCGCCGTTGAGAACCCAGGGAACGATGAAGTACTGCATCAATCCGATAACACTGAGTACCAGATTGTAAAAAATGACCGGAGAAATCATCGGAATGGTAATCGACCAAAGACGACGTAACCAGCTTGCCCCATCAACACGGGCAGCATCATACAATTCTGTCGGCACACCCTGTAAAGCAGAGAGATTAATCAACACGCCGTTTCCGATACCCCATAGACCGATGAAGGTATAAGCAATCCATACCAGATTCGGGCGATTCGGGTCGTTGAGCCAGCGCAAACCTTCGACACCACGCACATCTATTCCCATTAATTGCCCGACGCCAACCGATTCTATTAAACGATTAACCCAGCCATCACTCGGATTCAATACCTGCGCCCAGATTAAAGTCGCCGCAATCAGTGGAATCATTGTCGGAGCATAAAACAGGGTACGAAACAGATTTTTCCCCATCAAATGCTCTGAATTGAGCAAAACCGCTAGCAAGAATGCTGAAATCATCCCGATTGGCAGGGTGATGACTGCAAAGGCAAATGTCACCTGTAGCGAGAGCAGCAGCGTGTCATCGCGGAAGAGACGTATCCAGTTATCAAAGCCGATAAAAGTCGCTTCATCCGGGTTTGCCAGTTCAAAGCGCATGAAAGAAAATACAACTGATGCAATCATCGGAAACAGGGTGAAAATCAGGAAACCAATCAACCAGGGACTGATAAAAATTAACCCGTACATCGCCTCACGTCGCCGCGCAGGAGACCAATTCTTCCAGGAAAATCGCTGTTCTCTTGCCTCCGATATTGCCGATACCATATCCATAAATCATTACTCCACATTACATATCTCAGAAAGTGGAGAGGTGATCGCTCACCCCTCCAGATTTGTGCGGTTTAGTCGGCTGCGTCGTAGACTTCCTGTAAGCCTTCGATCAAAGCAGGGAGTTCAGCTTCAAGATCAAAGTCGGGGTCATTATCGAAAGGACCTGTCCATGTGTTGTAGACATCTTCTGCTTCAAGCAAGCTCGGCAGAGGACCTTCATGACTTGGATTGTCAGCGAATTCCATTCCGGCAACAACGATGTCCCAGTAAAGGTCACGACCTGCAAGCGGGTCATTCTGTGAGATAGTGTCGAAGTAGGTTTCCTGTAAGCTCAAACGTGCGGGCATACCACCATAGAGAGCAGCCAGTTCTTCTGCTTTTTCACCGATGAGGTAGGTCAGAACTTCGAATGCTTCCTGTGGATGGTCGGTGCTTTCCATGATGCTGAAAGTATCGCCGTGCATTTTTGCTGTGGTCACGCCGTTGAAGCTTGGAACAGGTGCGAGTTGATAATCAACACCTTCAAGACCCCATGTACAGCAGGGCAGATACCAGAGATGGGTGTGAACGATAGCCAGATTGCCACTTTCAAACCAGTTGCCGCCGCCGAGGAAATCAGCACCACCATAAACACCATTCGGGACGAAGTAATCTTCCCACATTGCAGCCTGATACCATTCCAGACCTGCACGCCAGTGTTCCGGTACATACGCATTACCATCATCATCAATGAAGTTACCTGCGCCGAACATGGTCAGGCGACCACGAATGTCTGTCCATTGAGGACCATAGCCGAATTGCACGATGTTATTGGTGTCAAATTCTTCCATCGTTGCATCAAAACCATTGGCATCAACAGTCATAATCATTGCAACTTCACGGAGTGTATCCATATTCCATTCACGTTCTTCGCCGTTCCAATCGACATATGGATCGCCGTAGTTGCGTGGAGGGTAAGGAATGCCAGCTTCATCAAAGAGGTCAACGTTATACGCGAGGAATGATGGGAAGATCGCAAATGGCAAACCAATTTGACCTTCACCTTCGATGTCGTAGAAATCAACCAGAGCAGGATCGAAGTCACTCAGGTCATAGTTGTTTTCTTCGATTAAGGAACTCAGGTCAAGCCATGTTCCGGGGAAGTTAGAGCGACCACGAATGCCCACAGGTCCCACGATGTCCGGGGCATTTCCTGCTGCACGCTGTGTGCTGAGGATGCCATAAGCCTGATCGTTATCAACAATTTCGAGAATCAGTTCAATCGAATCCTGTGAATTATTGAATTCTTCTACGATAGCTTCCTGTGCTTCGATTTGCGGGGCATCTGTCCCTGCACCCAGTCCGACGAACCAGCGAATTTCGACACGTTCCTGTGCCTGTGCGGTGATGGATAACGCAAGCATCATGCTCACGACTCCGATGAATGTGAAGAGTTTCTTATGTAACATTTTAGCTCCCATAATTAAGTAATTTATTGAAACGTGATAGAATGTAATCCGGTTACCTTGAAATCGATTTCATGTGGTCTTAAGTGACCGATATGTGTTGCAGCACATAGTTGAAATCGGTTTCAATCCAATCTAAAAAAATTCCTCTTGCTGACTATCTCTCCTTTTTCTAAATCCTTACAAATTTCATTGAACCGCGCTATTTAGTGCTTGCACGGACAATTAACTCTACGGGTAATTCGACCTGGTTTGCCGGTCGCTCAGGATTGTCAATCAGTTGCAACATCGTTTCGACAGCTAACTGCCCCTGTTCGTGAATCGGTTGACGAATCGTTGTCAATTGCGGGTCAGCCTGGATTGCGGGTGGTAAATCATCAAAGCTAATGATTCCGATATCATCCGGTACACAAATATCATGCTCCCGTAATGTTCGCAACGCGCCCAATGCCATCGTATCTGTTATGACAAAGACTGCATCCGGCTTGTGAGCGAGTAATTTTTTCATTTCACGCGCACCGCTATCCATCGAAAAATCACCATCCGCCATCAAATTCGGGTCAACCGGGATACCATTTTCTCGCAACACATCTTCATAACCGCGAACACGGTCATTTGCTGCAATGTTAAAACTACAGCCGATAACACCGATGCGGCGATAACCCCGTTCAAGCAGATATTCGACAGCTATTTTCCCGCCGATGTAGTTATCCACATCAATGAAATTGAGATTTCCCTCACTTCCATATTCGGGACGCCCGATCATGACGAAACGCAAATCACTCTCTAAGACAATCGGCAAAATATAATCATTTTTGCGGTCTCCGGTGATAATCACACCATCGAATAAACCGTTTGCGATGATATTTTTGACTGTGTGAATGCCTTCTTCGGGCGAGTGAAACAGGAACAGGGCAAGTGTCAATCCGTGTTGATTGATTGCGCGGGAGATGCCTTCTGTCAATTTGGGAAAATAGGGGTCAGAAAATACGAATTGTGCCCCGCTTGGAATGACCAGACCAATCATATTGGAACGATTAGACGCCAGCATCCGTGCTACATGATTGCGTTCATATCCGGTTTCATGGACAACACGCATGACCTTTTCGCGGAGTTCATCACTGATATGCGGGTAATCATTAAGCACACGCGATACCGTTGCTTTGGATACTCCCGCCAATTCTGCAATTTTCTTAATGGTCAATTTTTTAGATTTCACAAAAATATCAGTTCCCGTTGAAACCGGTTTCTATAAAAATAACCTGCTACTCATTTTTTGTCAAGAACTAACAAAAAACTGCTTATTTTTTGTGCAGATATGTGATCTTTGTCACGAAACGAGCAAGAAGGATAGTAGCAATAACACCATGTTCACTATATCCCGCCATTCATGATACCGGATAGCACGAAGAGCAAATATCAAAGATGCTAGCAAAAATAACAGACTCATGGTTGCAGGCAATAAATCAGGCAGGAGGAAATAAGCGATAATCAGCACAATCAGCATCCCAACAGCAAAAAATCGTCCGGTGAGCGTGTTTCGTATCTCCGCACCGGAGTCATAAGCCATGAGAACAGTCAAAATCATCAGTACACTGAGAACCGCCGGATAAACAAGCTCAATATTCTGTCGTAATTGCGCCGAGAGATACACACTCAGGATATAAAAACCTGTCGCACCGGATTGGTTTATCTGTGGATATGCTGTTTTTATCTCAGGGAGGGTTTGCCCGGTAGCAATCATGAAATCATTTTCCAGTGGCATCGGGGAGAATAGCGGAATCAGGCAAAATAGAGAAAGTATCAGCAGAAACAAAAAATCGTTGCGGCTCATCCATGTAATTTTAGGTTCGATAGTATCATCCCCTGTGGCTTTTTGATGTGCCTGAACCATCGTCCCACCGAGAACAACCAGCGAAACCAGTCCGAACAACAGATAATCAATGACCAGGGTATCCCATCCGATAAATCGCGTCCAGAGAATACCGCCACTCATCACAAAAGCCAGAGCAACCGTCGAAGCCAGTCCGACACGCGGCTGTGCTGTCGCAAAAACAGGAGCAAGCATCGCCCCCGCACCAATTAAAACAGCGGATAACACAAACAAGACAAAAAATGACATCTATGCTTCCGCAGGGACTTTCGGAATACGTCGCAGGGTATTCACTAAAATTGCGAGTGTCACTTTTATCATGTAATAAGCGCTACGGGTCGGCAGGGTAAATTGAGAAACACCGTGCTGTCGTTCGAGGAAAGTCACCGGAATTTCGCGCATGGTCAAACCACTTTTATGGCAGATAACCACTGCTTCCGGTTCAGGATAATCATGGGGGTAATAATCCGCAAAGAGTAAAATTGCGCGGCGATTATAAGCTGAAAAACCGGAGGTCGGGTCAGTTACTTTTTGACGGGTAATCATGCTCAGTAAATTGGAGAGAATCGCAATCCCGACACGTCGCATAAAGGATGTGCCATAATCAACACTTGCACCTAAGAAACGTGACCCGATTGCAACATCCGTTTCGCCATTTTCGACGATCGCTAACAGGTGTGCTGCATTATCAGCACTATGTTGTCCATCACCGTCAAGGCGTGCTACCAGTTGATAACCATGCCGCGCTGCGAATTTAAATCCGGTCTGAACAGCCGCACCAATCCCCACGTTATACGGCATACTCACAACAATTGCCCCCGCATGTTCGGCTTCAAAACGGGTTTCGTCTGTCGAGCCATCATTAACGACTAAAATATCCGCATAGGGGACTGTTTCCTGTATGCGTTGCACTGTTTGAGAGATATTGCCTGCTTCGTTCAATGCGGGCAGGATAATGAGTGTTTTCGGGTGACTCATTTTCGCCTGTCTAAGCTAATTTCCCCTGCATCTTAGCTCAAAATGATACAGGAAAAAAGGTTACAGGCTGAAGATACGGGCAATCGTTGGCTTGCCATATTCTGCGCCTTCAGTGATGACTTCAAGATTGGGGCGGATTGTCGTTTCGCCACGTCCATGTGTATGACCGCACAAAACTGTGATTTGCTTATCAGGATACGAATCGGCTATTTCCAGCAACACATCGCCGACTGCCTTACAGGTAAAATGCGGAAGATAATCGTCATCAGCATCGGGTGTTTTGTCATCATACCAGCAAGATTCCTGAAAAGGCGGCACATGCAGCGCAACAAAAACATGCGAGTAACGTCCGAGAGCCGTTGGTAAAATTCGTTTGATATATAACGCCGCATCCTGACCGAGGGCGCGTAACTTCAAGAGACGCTTTTCCGGGCTTAAATCACATAAATCATGAATCATCACATAATCATTGAGCATGAGGGACGAAGCCATAAAATCGCCGTAGCCACCATCGCCCCATGCGCCATGCCCGACCATGCCAACAGTATCACTCAATTTGACAATGCCCTGTTCCGGCAACCAGTTCAAACGGGGATGTTCTTCATGTAAACGTCGCATATTCGCCCGCACATTTTCGACCGAACTGCGGTAATAATCATGATTCCCGAGCACAAAATAGACCGGTACTTTTAGACGCCCTTCAATCCGCAGCAAATAATCCTGTAGACTATCCGCTTCCCCGATGTCTCCGGTAATCAGAAGCGCATCAAATTCTTCCTGCTGAATCTCTTCCAGCCAGTTTTCAATTTGCATTGTGCCGAGAAAATTCAGGTGAATGTCAGTCATCCACGCCAGACGGGTCATAACTACTCCAGAACGTAACATTAAAGTTAAGACATTTTAGCATAACATCTCTATCATGCAGATTTAAAAGTCAGTGTACAATAGACTTCACACACACTGTATCAAACATTGCCCTCAATTGTGCCAGATGTGATGAAGCTGAGAGACACCCTCTGCCTTTATCATGGTGGTATTGTGGCTATTTTTGACAAAACATTTAAGGGACAGATTTCCTTATGACTAAAAAAACACCGCTTGTTACTATCGAACGACACATTTTCGAACACCAGAAACGTTATCCGCAAGCAACCGGAACATTTACCAAAATGCTCCAGGATATGGCACTCGCCGCTAAAATTATTGCTAAAGAAACCACCCGCGCCGGATTAACCAACATTATCGGAGCAGCCGAGACAGATAACGTCTTCGGGGAACGCCAGCAAAAACTGGATTTATTCGCTGACCGCATCATTTTTGAGATGAATGACCATACCGAACGTGTGGCGGCAATGGCGAGTGAAGAACATGAAGACCTGATTGACATTCCGCCCAGCTATAGCACCGGAAACTACGTTTTACTCTTTGACCCGCTTGATGGCTCATCCAATATTGATACCAATGCGTCTATCGGAACAATTTTCAGCGTGCATCGCAAATTCACACGCGGCGAACGTGGCACAATGGAAGATATGCTCCAGCGTGGTAAGCGTCTGATGGCAGCCGGATATGTCATTTACGGTAGCAGCACCATGATGGTCTACACAACCGGACACGGCGTACACGGCTTCACACTCGACCCCGCTATCGGTGAATTTATCCTCAGCCATCCCGATATTCGCATTCCCGAACAACCCAAATATTACAGTGTCAATCAGGGACATGAAAAATACTGGACACCCGGCGTCCGTCGCTATGTGAAATGGCTACAGGGCATCGAAGGCAAAGGACATGACCCGCTCGGACATCGCTATATCGGCTCAATGGTCGGAGATTTTCACCGTAATCTGCTCAAAGGCGGAATTTTCCTCTATCCGGGTGATTTAAGAGACAAAAAACAGAGTTTCGCAGGTAAAATCCGGCTGATGTTTGAAGCACAGGCACTGTCATTCATCACAGAGCAAGCCGGAGGATACGCCAGCGATGGTATCGGCAATATTTTAGATGTGCGTCCGCATTCCTTACATCAACGCATTCCGATTTTCATGGGCAATGTCTCTCTGGTGAAAAAAGCCGAAGAATACATCCAGAAATACGATAAAGAATGGACAGAACTCTATTTGCCATATCGAAACAAAGTCTTAGAAGATGAAACAGTCAGCAATCTCCACGACCAGAACGGTACAGAATGAGTACTAAAACCCCTTTCCTAACATAAAATGTCGGGAGAGGGGTGCTGAAAGGTAAATACCGGATGCCACAAACGCTTGATATGCCTGATGCTGAGGTGCTTTTCTACGCGGATTTTTTCTCTATAGAAGAAAGCAAATCGTATTTCGAGATACTCCATAAAACGATTGAGTGGCAGCAATCAGAAGTGAATATGTTTGGCAAAAGCATCAAAGTGCCCCGTCTGACCGCATGGTATGGTGACGAAGGCAACTCTTATAGCTACAGTGGCATCACGCATCATCCCCATACATGGACAGCGAAATTACAGGCAATCAAAACAAAAGTAGAATCTGTCGCAGACATAACATTTAACAGTGTTTTACTCAATCTTTATCGCGATGGTGCGGATAGTGTCGGCTGGCATAGTGACGATGAACCCGAACTCGGAGAAAATCCGGTGATTGCGTCACTTAGCTTTGGTGATACACGGCAATTTCAGTTCAAACACAAAGACGACGATAGCAAACGCCTCTCAATTGACCTCACGCCGGGTAGTCTCTTGCTAATGTGCGGAGCAACCCAGCATCACTGGAAACACCGCATCCCGAAAACGAAAAAAGAAAAGTCGCCCCGCATGAATCTCACTTTCCGGGTGATTTCAAAGCCTTAATCAGGTTTCGCACATTCCCGAGACAGCAATTTCCCTGGGGGTTACGCCAATCACAAGCACATTGCCCTGCTTTAATACCCTCATTGATATTATCCAGAATAATCTGTTCATTGCCATCATAAACAGCCTGTTCTATCTCGCTGGTCGTATGCTGGAAACAGTAGCAAATTTTAACATCACCACAATGGGCTTCTTTTTGATACACCAATTCACGAATTTCAGAAGTACGAATGAGATGTTCACTATTTTCAGCAAAATAGACAATATCACACTCAGGTCTATCACAGAAATAATATTGTTTATCCAGAACATCACGTAATGATGTCTTCATCATGGATTTAATTGTCGCGCTGTCAACTTTTTTACCCTGTGTTCCTGTTTCAGGACATTGAGCCATAGTATTTCTCCAATATGAATGTCTCTATGTTTGCAGAAGAATGTTACAAAATGACTCAACTCTCGAACCACAGTCCCATCTGGATTAAATCAACGTAGCCTTCATCAAGCTTTGCGGCTTTGATGCGTCTGCCTTCTTCTCTAAAACCGAATTTCTTATAGAGTGCAATCCCGGCTTCATTATGTGGATAGACCTCTAACTCGACTCTTTTCAAGCCTTTTTCTCTTGCTTTATCGAGTGCTGCTTGCATCAATTTTGAACCGAGTCCCTGTCCGCGATAACCTTTCATCAGCCCCATGCCCAATCCACCAACATGGGTCGAAACAGGCAATCGTGATGGACTAATATCAATCCAGCCGACCACTTTGTCGCTGTCCAGTGCCACAAATTGCGGATTATCATTCTCAATCATGCCCATGATAAATTCGCGGGTCGATTCAATTGGATAGGCTTCAAACCCGCCCAACCATCGACGTTCCCGCGCTACCGAATCCAGGCACTGCCAGAATCCGTCGATGTGTTCTTCGCGTATCGCAACAATTTCTACCGGCATCGCTCTCGCTTTCTTACTGACAGCTATCAGGATAGATGACTTCTGCCGGACGCGATTCGAATAAGATATTAATCGTCACGGTCTCATCATTGACCAGAATACCAAGCAATTCCACCAGTGACTCCCGGGCATCAGTTTCCGCATCCAGTAAAATGCCTTCTTCGATAGCCGTATCCCGATAAAAACGCAGAGCATTCCCCCGTAAAGAATCTTCTATGTTATCAACAGGGTCAGCGAATACGGCTGTATTGCGTTGCACCACGTAAGATTGACTTTCATCCAGGAAACAACTTTGCAATACCGGAGCAGGTAACATCACGGTGAGGACATTGGTGGTCTCATCAAAGACAATATCTTCTTCCGAGATTTGACTGACATCAATCCCTGCTTCAACAGTGCCCACTAAGACCATCACAACACTATCGCCATACAATGTCGATAACCAGGCTGGCATATCCACCTGACTGGAAACGACTTCCGCGTAGTTATAGCGTGTCGTGGTCAATTCAGAGAGTGATTGTACCCGTTCGACAGGGGGAATATAAATATCATCAGGAATATCCAGTTCACCGGGTCCCCAGTTGATGTATATCGGCGGCAGATTAAACAGGTTGGTGAATTCACCCATCGCATCATTAACACCACCGACTCCGAGATACAAAACTCCGGCACACAATCCGGCTACGATGAGAAACATCCCGAGCAAACCGCCGCATCCATAGAGACAGTTACCATTCGATTTTTGAATAACAGTAGGACTATCATCATTAACCGGAACTTCAATCTCGACATAGTCCGGTTTTGCCTGTGACTGAGGGACATTATTCCCGATTTCCGGTGGTAAAGGTGGTGGGTTGGACATGCACTAAATCCTTTTGTTGATATGTACTCACGACGCAGTATGACTCTATCCGTTTGTAATGCGTAAGTCCATTATAGTTGATACTGTCTAAGCATTGCGTCATAATCCAAAGAGAATCTTAGAATAAGAGGGAGCTTAACATGACAGCTACTAAATTATACGATTTTGATACGCTCCATGACCGTCAAAATACATCTGCAATTAAATGGGATGCCCGTTTTAACAGCAAAGGTGAACGCATTCCCCTGAAAGAAGGTGATATTCCGCTCTGGGTTGCTGAGATGGAATTCCCTAATCCCCCTGAAATCCGTGAAGCGATGAAAAAACGCATCGATCATGGATTTTTTGGTTATACCTTATCCCCGCAGCCCCTAAAAGAAGTCATCGTTGACCGCATGAAAACACTCTACAATTGGGACATTCAGCCGGATTGGGTTGTTTTTAATCCGGGGATGGTGATGTTTTTAGGCGTGATTACCCGTGCATTGACCAATCGAGGCTCCGGTGTCTTGATGAATACGCCTGTTTATGGACCTTTTATCTCGCGTCCACAGATGTATGAACGCTTTGCACAGAAAGTCCCGATGGTGCGGGTCGATGATGACGCGCATACTTTCCATTATGAAATTGATTTCGATGCCTTTGAAGCTGCGATTACCCCGCAAACAGAACTCTACTATCTCTGTAATCCACATAACCCTGTTGGCAAGACATTCAGCCGTGATGAACTGGAAAAACTGGCAGAAATCTGTCTCAAACATGATGTTCTGATTGCATCGGACGATATTCATTCCGATTTGATGCTTGGTGATACAAAACATGTAGCGATTTCGGCGCTCTCACCTGAAATCGCACAAAATTCAATTTTCATGATTGCCGGAACAAAAACTTTTAACATGGCAGGTAATGCCTGTTCGGTGGCAATTATCCCTGATGATGAAAAACGCGAGAAAATTTCCACCCTGTCGTTTGGTTCGGGTTATCATGTTGATGTGCTGGCATATGAAGCACTGCTGGCAGGCTATCGTGATTGTGGCGAATGGCTGAATCAGGTGACTGATTATCTCACTGAAAATCGCGATTTTGCACATAAATACCTGCGCGAAAATCTGCCGATGATAAAAAGCACTGTTCCCGCAGCAACTTATATGAGCTGGCATGATTGCAGCGCCATAGAAATTCCCGAAAAATATCCCTCTATGACTGAATTTTTTGCAGAGGAAGCCGGGGTCATTTTCTCGCCGGGGTCGTTCTTCGGGCAAAATCTCGATAAATACGTTCGCATGAATTTCGCTGTCCCGCGTTATCTATTAGCAGAAGCACTCGAAAAAATGACGAAAGCTGTCAATAAATTATCGTAAAGTTGTGAATTTTATAGGGATTGGAATGTGCCAGCAATTTAACGCAAAGTGCGTTTCCAATCCCTGAATAGTAATTCGCTGGAGTAAGAATTTGAACAAAGAAAAGAACAGAAATTTACTCCATCGCCCGATCGTCGCATTCACTATTATTGTATTTTTGATATGCATTTTTGTGGCATGGTTAGTATTCAGCCCGTATGACTGTACATGGAGCGAGACTAAAATTCCACAAGCACCGCATGTTCCAGAAAACACTACTTTAATCTCTAGTGGTGAGATAGTTCGACGTGGATACCAGAAAAGCTTGTCAAACGAGTATGTAGTTGAAAATAGTACTCCAGAAGAATTAGTAACCTTCTTTGAGAATGAGCATGGAGTCAATTGTAGAGTTATCAATACCAATTCTATATATGCACAATGCTCTGGGACTAATAATAATATAGGAGAATATCACATTAATATTGATGAATTAGACAACGAAGATCATGCATCTTTACTATTATGTTGGTATGGAGAATATGTACCTTTGATTATAGATAGTATTTGGTCACCGGGTTAAGAGCCATCAAAACCAATCCCAGCCAGCCAATGCTGCAACTCTCGGCGGGAAAAGCATTTCCAGCAAACGGACACTCGCTCTCGATAAGGGTTGCCGGATAGCCAGGGCTTCAGGGCGCAATGAACCAAACACAATCTGGATAAAATCCCGCAGAGACAGATGACAATGTGTATCAAGATCATCTTTCAGTCCGACATCCACGCCATCCGGGGCAATACTCAAAATGAGATTACGGGGGTCAAAATCTTCGGAAGTCGCTTTTGCTTGAGCGATAATTTCCGGCATCAGTTCATGTAACATGGCATTGGAATCAATCACCCGTGCCATCCATCCCCCGGACGGGAAATAACTCGCACTCAAGGTGATCGGGAGCATCTGTTGCGCGTGCGGCACAATCACATCATCGGGCGGAACAGACCAGGTTAAAACGTCGTGTCCACCGGATTGCCAGCGTCGTCCACTATAGGCGAGAGCCGTCGCCAGCGCTGCCGGAGATGCCGCGACAATTTCATTCCGTTCCGAAAAATCATCCGGTAAATGCCAGAGGTAGCCTTCGACCTGCCCGGAATGATTCACCATTACCGCAGCTTCGCCACGCCCGAAATCCATCAACCAGCGCCATATCTCAGGACTGCGTTCGACTGTCACGCGCATTCCCTGGAAACGATTATAGAGTTTTGACATAATTTCTAAATCATTCGGTGTTGCGACCCGTAATTTTAGCGGTTGAGGGAGTTGAATCGCTTTTTTCACGGGTGCTTGCAGTGTGTATCGTGCCCAGACAGGACTAAAGCCAAATTTGTGAAAGTAATCGGAGATAATGCCATTCACCAGAACGAGATGAGCGCCCATTTCGGCAGCATAGGTGAGGGTATCTTTCAAAACTGCACTGGCATACCCTCTGTTGCGATAGCGGGGCAGTGTACAGAGCATCCCGAGTCCTACCACTTTGAGTTCCGCCCGACCATAGCGCAGAGAAAAATCAATTGTATGAGCAAGGGATACCATCCGGTGCTTACGGAATGCTACCCGGTAACAACTCTGTCCGGTGCGGGGACGGGCAGGTAACTGCTTTGCAAAGCGTTCATAGATTGCATCGTAACGTATACGGTCGCGCCCTGCGAGTGTTTCAGCAACCAGACTCGCCGCATGACCAATTTCTTCCTCTTGAACTTCACGCACGACCAGTTCAGACATAATTTAAGCAATTTGTGGTTTTAACCAGGTCAGCATATCAGCAAATTCTTGACGCTCAGGGAATAATCGACTCAATTGAATCAGGTAAAAATTTGGACTGAATAATTTTGTCGAGCGATTATCATCGGCAAGCATTTTTGCATAATAATCCTGTGCGCTATCAATATCCCCTTCAAATAGATGCAACAGCGCCAGAACCCGCCAGCGTTGACTATCAATCTCAATTTTATCGGCGTAATCCCGCGCCGATTGAAAGGCAAAATCAGCATTCTCAGCGGCAGCATCCATGAGATAGGCTATGCCTCGCCAGAATGAACAATAGGCTATCGAAATCGGGTCATCGGAATCCAGCGATTGACTATAATTCATGTCATCTATCGCACCCGTAATATCATTCACATTCAAACGAATGATTCCGCGCCAGTAATAACAGAGCGTATTATCCGGTTCAAGTTTAATACAACGGTCAAAATCAGCCATTGCGCGGAAATAATTCCTCAGTCGATGATGTGTAAAACCACGAATCTCATGATAATTCTTATTCATCGGGCTAAGTTCAATGGCAATATTATAATCTTCCAGAGCGCTTTCGTAGTCTCCGGCGTCAAAATATGCCTGTGCCCGTAGATAGTGATGTCCGGCATTATGTGGCATCAATTTAATTGCGTGAGTCAGGTCAGCAATCGCCGCATCAAAATCGCGCAAATGTGTGTAATTAACCCCTCTTGATTGAAAATTATACGCATCAGACGGATTCAACTCGATTGCTTTACTAAAATCCGCAACGGCTAAATCAAAATCTTCTAAATCTTGATGCACCCGTCCGCGCCAGAAATAATGGGAATCAGCTTCATCATCCAGCAAAATCGCTTTATCAAGGCATTGCAGTGCATCTCCGAAATTACCGGGAATACGATGTGCCAGTGCCATCCCCAGGTAAATATCTGCATTATCCGGGCTGAGTTTGAGTGCTTCTTCGTAATCTTGCAAAGCCTCTTCATAACGCCCGAGATTGCGATAAATCACACCACGCGAGTTATAACTGCTGGCATCATCGGGATAAATATTGACCAGTTGTGTGATACTCGCCAGCGCTTTTTCATAGTGACCGAGTGCATTGTAAATCAGTGTTTTGCCGATATAAGCGTCAGCATAAGTCCGGTCTAAACGTATGACATGGTCATAATCACGCAGAGCATCCTGATAATTACCCATTGTGCGTAAGATGACAGCGCGGGTGTTATAAATGCGGGGGTTATCCGGTTCGAGTTGTAGCGCAATACTCAAATCAGCCAGCGCATCTGCATTCTGTGAGAGATGATGATACGACAGACTGCGCCCGATATAAAAATCCGTTTCTTGCTGGATTGCAATCGCTCTATCGTAACTGGCGATGGCTTCCTCATATAATCCAAGTTGCCTTAAAATGATACCGTGTAAATTATGATTGAAGGCATCGTCGCCCTGTAGTTCAATCGCCCGTTCTACATCAGATAAGGCTTCTTCGTTACGTTCAATTTCATTGAGCAAGCGTGCCCGGCTATAAAAATAGTCTCCACTTGTATCATCTAATTCGATTGCGCGATTAAATTCTTCGATAGCAATATCTGTTTCGCCCATCGCAGCATAGGCTAAACCTTTACCCACGAAGTAATTCGATTCATCGGGTTCAAGTTCCAGCGCACGTTCATAATCCGCAATTGCCGCTTCATATTGTTCTAAATGTCGCCGGATAATCCCGCGTAAATTATAATTTGCAGGGTCATCAGGTTGTAATTCAATCGCATGAGAGAGATCCGCATCGGCTGCCTGTAAATTTCCCAGAGAACGATAGGTCTGTGCGCGAAGATAATAGTTATCGCCATCATCAGGATTACGGGTTACTGCTTCACCAAAATCTTGCACTGCCGTTTCATAATCCCCCAGCGTTCGATAGACCATGCCGCGCCAGGTATAATAATGAGAGGTTTCCGGTTGTAACTCAATCGCACGACTGAAATCGGCAACGGCTGAGGCAAATTTTTCTGCCGCAAAATGAGAACGTCCCCGCCAGTGATGATAGACTGCATCTTCCGGGTTCAAATGTGTGGCATGACTGAATGCCAGAATCGCTTCATCTTTACGACCGAGGCTATATAGCGCACGACCTTTCCAGAAGAAAATTTCGGCATTCTCACGTTCAATCCTGTTGACATGCTCAAAATCATACAGCGCCCGTTGAAAATCCCCGGTAATATGATACGCCTGTCCACGTCGGCTATAATTTTCGAGATTGTTGGGACGTAATTTGATTGCTTCGGACAACGCCGCTATACATGATTCAAAATTCTGAGCAATAAAGCGTTCTTTACCCTGTCCTTCAAAATAATCTGCCAGACGTCCGTTATAAGTATCGGGGACATCCTTTGTATTTTCCCAATCATCAACCAGAAAATTACGAACAGCCGCGTCATACTTCAAGCCACGCGGGTCTTTTCCGGCAAAGGGTAGACGGGTTAACTCTTCAAATAAATGCTGATTTTTTTGAGTATCATCAACGCGATCACGCAAAACGCCTATAATTTCAGGCGATATATAAGGCGCAAGCGCACAGGCTCTAATTAGATGAGCGATATGTGCTTGATATTTTTCAAGTAATTTGAGTTCAAAGAGGAACATCTCACGTTCCACTTCACGCGGGCTATAGCCATGCGCCACTAAATTCACAACATGTTGCGCTAAGGCTCGTCGTCCCGATGGTTGCTTGCCGTAGTTCAGGAACGGTTGATTATTCGGCATCAGGTTTTCCCCATCGACGCTTCCGTGCATTGCTTAACAACTATAGCACAAAACACTTGCACCTTCCGTAAATTCCGTTGGAAGTTCGTAGGTGGACACATCTTCATCGTTTTGAAGTCGAATTTGCCCTACAATAGGGGTATTCACAGTATAAAAGGTAGCATCATCCATGCGAAAACTGATTCATACGTCCCTCGGACTTGACCCCGGACACATCGTTATTGAGGACATCGCTGTTATGGAATGGGGGAGTGAGGTGATTTTCGACTGCACTTACGAATATCCACCGGAGAAAAAATCCTTCCGTCTGATTTTCGGAGATTGCCGTAGCATCGAGTGGTTTGTCCAACATAACGGAGATAGAGCCAGAGCCACTGAAAAATCGCAACTCATCACCCACGATTTAGGGGAAGGTAATCACCAGCGCACAGCACGCATTGCCAGTACGATTGCCGAGGTCATTATTTCTTACGGTCGCCTCAAAATCGAACGGGATTGGTGACATTAATGCGGAGAAAATCTTAGCAATTCCAAACCATTTTCATACCATTTTCCAGTTCCGGTTAAACGAATAGCCCCTTTTCCTTACCTGATGTAAACTGGTTTGTAACAGTCTGGCAGCTTTTAGAAGGGGTTAAACCGGATGTTCAGGAAACTATTATTTGTCGGGATGCTTGTATTCAGCTTACAGTTGACTTTCACCGCACACGCCCAGGATGTATCTGTTAGTCTTGCTAATTTTCAACCCGGCACTCCTTTTTGTTCAAATTCTTATAATCCGAACATCGGCAGAATTAATATTTTAGTCAATGGTACAGGCACATTAAACACAGTCGTTGTCGTACCATCTTATAATGGTGTTAGCCTCGGTTCTGCAACCTCCAACCACAATACTGCGATACCTACCACCGTCACAAGTCAATCTATCTCTCGCGCAGTTGTCACCAGCCAGACGGATTTACCGGCTAATACAATTGTCGATTTTCGGGTTACAGTCTACACGGATAACGGTAGCGAAAGCACCAACTTTTATCTCAATTGTACGACACTTGCAATTTCTTATGGCGGAACATCACTGTCAGACTCCGGCGTGGAAGTAGCACCGGATAATCGTCTTAACTGGCACTACGGCGATTCACATATGGGCATTCTGTATCCGGGATATGAGGGCGCAATTGATTTGTATGATTATGAAACGGACATCTTCATCTATGAATTCTTCACAGAGGATGACATTCCAGAGACACCGCCGATTACCAATATACTGATTCGTTCATATGGACGTACATCGGTCTATATCCTGACAACAGGACAGATTCAATTTAATTTCGGACCCGATGACGAGGGCAAAATATGGGTGTTTGTCATGGATGACCTGTATGACAGAGACAACCTGGATAGTTACTATATTCCGCCACCACAATGAGATATGCCACCATGCAGGAGTAAAAATAATTTTATTGCGGATAGTGCTCACAGATGCGCTCAATCTCAACACAGTGGCGTTTTGCGTGTTGAACCAGAAAATAGAGCCACTCATACATATTCAGCTTGCCTAATTCTTGCACTGACATCCGTACCCGGTGCAATGTTCCTTCGCCAGTGTTGATTTGCCTCAAAATATCGAGGCATTCCTCACACTGGATCGCCATCTTCGCACGCACATCCTCAGTGCTGACCTGACGTGTAGGCTCCATGTGTCCGGGACGTATCCAATCGAAAGCATCAGGGTCGCCAATCTGCACAATTTTATCAAGTTGACTGTCATCATGGGGGATAGATTGCTCTTTCGCCCGACGAAGCACTTTTGTCAGACTTTGCTTGAGTGTAATCATCAGAAAATGATTGGTCAGGGTAATGTGCTCCAGAATCTCATCAATTGACCAGGCATCTTCCGCCGGATGGAACTGCCGCATATCACGATCTAATTGGAAGTAAGCATCCAATGTGTCAAATGTGTCAATGAGGTCATCACGCACACGCTGAATTGTGTTCTCAAATCCCATAATGCAGTCTCGCCAATTTTACGTCGATTACCATATATTAATTAATCACAAAAGATTTTTAAAGCTGTTTAAAGGTCAATAACACCATTTTGTGACAATAATTGGTCTTAAATTAGCTGACGACAACAGGATAGCGTGTTATTATCTAGCGAAATATCATTCATGATTGAACAGGAAAATACATCATGGCAAAACGTCAAAATGTATCATCGGGGACAGTGTGGGAGGACATCGTCGGATACTCACGCACTGTCCGGGTTGGCAATCAGGTGTTTGTATCAGGAACAACCGCTACAGATGATGACGGCAATGTGGTCGGTAATAATGAATACGACCAGTCAAAATTCATTTTAGAGAAAATCGAGCGCAGCTTACATACTGTCGGCGCGGAAATGCGACATGTTGTGCGGGTGATCATGTATGTCACCGATGCTAATCAATGGGAAGGTGTCGGGAAGGCACACAAAGAATTTTTTGATGATATACGCCCGGTCAGTACCCTGGTAGAAGTATCCGCACTGATTGGCGACCCCTATCTGGTTGAAATTTCGGTTGATGCTGTTATCCATGATGACGAATAGAGGCAACTATGTCTACATTAGATGAAATGTATAACTTTGCCAGCGTAAACGATAATCTCAGCACATCCGGTCAGCCAACAAAAGAGCAATTTTCCGCAATTAAAGAAGCAGGCTTTGAAATGGTCATCAATTTAGCCGATGGTTCGTCAGAGCGTGACATTCCAGAAGAAGCTGATATTGTGACCGGACTGGATATGAGCTATCACAATATCCCTGTCGATTGGGGCAATCCCACCGAAAATGACCTGAATCAATTTTTCACCTTGATGGAAGCCAATCGCGATAAGAAAATATTTGTACACTGCATTGCCAATTATCGCGTCTCTGCGTTTACCATGCTCTACCGTGTAATTAAACAGGACGTAAAGCTAAGCGATGCAAAAGCATTTAAGGATACCGTCTGGAATCCTGAACATGTCTACCCTGTATGGGATGAATTTATTGAAAAAATGTTGAAGCAACATGGAATAGAGGCATCATGAAGCCACGAATTGGCATCACAACGTCTTATAAAGATGGAACACAATCCATCAGTCATTATTATATTCAGGCAATCGAAGCAGCCGGAGGGGTGCCAATTATTGCCCCGATGCTGGAAACCGATGAAGCCGCAGAAGCCTTCGCAGAGATATTGGATGGTCTGGTAATGACAGGCGGACCCGGTATCACACGCGGTCTGGTCGGGGAGTTACCGGAAGATTTATCAGCCGTTGACCCTGTTCGCGATAGCGGTGACGAACGAATTTATCGTGCCTTTGCTGAAAAACGTCCGATGCTCGGTATTTGCTACGGAATGCAATTCATCAATGCGATGCACGGTGGCACAATTTACGCTGATGTAAATAAACAACATAGCAATTCTATGAATCATAGTGACGGACGCGGTGCAGAACCGCATTTCGTCAATATTGTGGAGAATACATCGCTGTATCGTGTGTTGGATACACCGAAAATCAAAGTGAATACCTATCACATTCAAGCACTGGAAACTGTTGGAGATGGCTTGACTGTTTCGGCAACAGCGCCCGATGGCATCATTGAAGGGATTGAATCCAATGACGGACGCATTATCGGGGTACAATTTCATCCCGAGCGCATGGGAGACTCCATGAAACCACTTTTCCGCGATTTTATTGAGCGTTGCAAACGATAGAGTGTAGGGGCGTCAGCACTGCTGCGCCCTTAAAAATCACGTTTGCCGACATAATTGTCACCATAAAATCGTGCTACCAGATGGATTTTACCCTGAATTTTCTGATTGAAGGTTTCTAATTCTTCGGCAGGAATCCACAACTCACGGTGCTGTGACCCGCCAACAACATGCTCCTCGAACTGAGCTATATAATCTGAATCAACATCGAAGGCAGTGACAAATCCAGCATAACCCGATGCTGTGTCTTTCGTATTCCAATCACGTGCAATCTGTTCGGCATATGCTTGATTCAATACCGGATAGAAAATCGGTTGCCAGTCGAGACGGGGAGGAAAGCCTTTCCAATCAGCCTCAATAATCAATTCCAGTTCTTTCACACCTACAGGACGATACAGTGTTTTCGTAGACATATATCCTCTATTCTGGAATGACCCAACGCGGGAAATAAGCCTCTTCTGTAATGCGAATCAAATTCCCGGTTTCGTATTCCAGCACCCATATTTCAGGACGCGCCAGATTATTAATCGTGCCATCATCATTCAAAAGGGGAAGTCGTTGCATAAGCAAATTCTCGCCGGAATCGTCCCATGCGAAGAAATAATGTCCGTAGCGTTCATCAAATAAGAGTGTCGTGACCTCACCGGACTCCGCATCAATTTCAAATAGCTGATAACCGCGTGTCCATCGGTCATCGGTATAACGACGACCCACTGTGACATGCTCACCATCGGGATGCCATTGTGCAGAAATATCATCTGTCGCACCATTCGGGTCAGTGAAATTACGAAATGTCGCGGGAGATTCGCTGAAATCAACCAGCTTGAGATAGGTGAATACCTGTTGTTCACGGCTGACAATATCCGGCACAACAAGTTGTAATCCATTCGGAGACAATGAGCCAACCGAACCATTATAAGTCGGCACAAAATTGAGTGTCTGTGTTTCTGTCACCTGTGGATTGAAGTTATAAACCATCACGCCGGGGCTGGCTAAATCAGCACTATAATAAGCAATTGTATTGCCGCTATCCGACCAGGCAGGCGAGTGACCGATGAGTTGTGAATCCTGTGATAAGGGACGATTGGTGTTTGTTGCTAAGTCCAAAACCCAGATACGGGGCGCACCTGTACCAAAACTGTTGGTTGAGGAATTGCTATTCACACGCACATAGGCAATCACAGGGTCAGTTGGATGAAAAACGGGGGTATAGCATTCAGCATCTTCCTCAGCACAGAATGTTACCTGACGCGCATTGCCAGACGTTAAATCCAGCAGATAAATATCCAGCGTGCGGGTTTCTTCATCTCTAGCACTATAAGCGATACGCTGTCCACGACCATCAACATCAAAATCATAGATACCCATTGCACTGAAGGTAATTTGCCGGGCATCATCAGGATTTTCGACCGAACTCAGCCAGATGTTCGGTACATCACCACTCGCAGGATAGAGATAAGCGACCATTTTGCCGCGACGTGCCGGATTGCTCATATAAGAAATCGCGGCGACCGCAATCACCAGACCGACCACGACCAGTAACACAGTTAAATCGAAAGTTTTCAGTCCTAAAAATCGTTTTTCCTGTTTTTTGTCGCTCATATACAGGATTCTCAATCACTATGAATACAGATACGGGTTTTGCGGGATTTCAGTTTCTTCGATACTGTCCGGGATGATAATCGGTACTTGCGCGCCACGAAATTCGCCAACACTCAATCTACCCTGAATACGAACCCATGCGCCATCTGCCCATTCTAAAGCATTCTCACTCTCAACAGGCATTCCAACAGCAAAAGCATCAGCCACACAGCAACTCAGCGTAAAACGTGCTGCCATGAATTGAGTCTCCGGCATATCCGGTTCACGATAGACGAAGGCAACAATATCGACAGGCAAACCTTCTAATTCAGCCGGATTACTCACAGCATCAAATTCACGCAACCAATCCAGCACATTGCGTTCAAGTGGCGGAACGTTGTAGCGGGCTGTTGAGCTAATACCGCCCACAGGTTCGAGACTGATACCACCGGAAATCGCATCTGCTCCCAGCGGTTGCGAGGGTAACAGTGTTGCAAATATCAGAGGCAATCCCACAATAAAAATACCACTTGATGGAATTGGAAGGTGCACAGAACTATGTCCACTGGAAACACGTCCGGTGAGCAACCTCACAATACTCCAGATACCGAGCACAAAGAAAATGATCGCCGCAACATAAGATAACCATGCGAAACGCAAATTCACGTAATTCGACAAATTGCCTGTCACAATCAATACCAGAAAATAGATACCCGATCCGAACAAAATAATTGCTTTTGCCCATTCACGCGGGTTATGTTTCTGTGATTTTAATTCGATTTCAGGTGTAATGTTTTCCATGTGCCATATCCGCAAAACTGTGAATTTACCCTGTAATTGTCCCATAATCACGAAACCGACGCAACGGCGTAGGGTGCGCGTGGGGAAAGCGTTGGGAAGTCAGGTTGGTATTACGTCTAAATTCCGTTTGCCTTATTTTTCAATTGCCACCAAAATCAGGTTATCGTAATGATTTATGCAATAGGAGATTGTATGTTTCGTAAAGGAATTTCTCGTTTATTGGTCGTTCTCATCCTCTTAGTTGGATTGAGTAGTATGATACAGGCGCAAGACAATGTGCTAAATTATGAACAGGTGATTTCGGGCACATTGAATCCCGGAAGTCCAATGATTTATACATTCACAGGTAGTGCAGGGGATGTAGTCACCCTGTACGTTGCAACAGATTTTGCTATCCAGGCATCTCTCTCTGTATCCAACAGCAGTGGACAACCTCTCGGGTTCAGCACTGAAGATACTCTCACACCGATGACCAATGATGTCCGGGTGACGGCAACCCTTCCAGGAGATGACACCTATATTGTCACCCTCAATAATCAAAGTGATGTTGCGGGTAATTTTAGTATGTCACTTTCTGTTGCTGATACACTTGAGCAGACAGTTCTGACGGGCAGTCTGGTAGTCACAATCGCACCGGATGGCACTGCACAACAATTTATCATTCCAGCAAATCCTGATATTCCGCAAATCGTTAGCATCCAGACACAAACGCCGGATGTTTTCTTCACTGCATTACTCCAATCGGCAGAAGGCACGGTTCTAGCCTCAATTCCGGTAGGATTGAATGGCATCACCCTGGTTATTCCAGCAGGGGATTTAGACCATATCCTGACAATTGACGCTGCCGATTCAACAGCCGGAGCAACTGTTGAAATTGAAATTCTGGCAGGCGGCGCTCCAGCACCCGCAACAACAGAAGAATCACAGGCAACAGACCCCAATGTTTGTACAGTCACAGCATCGGGCGTCAATGTTCGAAGTGGTCCCGATACTGGCTTTGGTGTGATTGGCTCACTGAATGAAGGCACACAATTTATCGCAACAGGTCAAAATAGCGGCTGGTACAATGGCACATTTAATGGTCAGAGCGCATGGGTAGCTGCCAGCGTCGTTCAGGCTTCCGGCAATTGCGGTAATCTGCCAACAGTCGATGCGCCTGCACTTCCAGCTACTGCTGCTCCAACACAGGCTCCGGTGGATAATACACAGCCGACAGCTACTACACAGCCAACGGAAGACCAGAATAACAACAACAACAATCAACAGCCTACAACAGCACCACCGACCACAGCACCACCAACAGAAGTGCCAACACAGGCAGTCGCATTCACAGTCACTTCAATGAGTTGCCGCTATCTATTAAATGATGGGGCATACGTTGATTACCGTGTAGAAGGGCCCCCGAATGGACAGTTCAGAATTGATGTACGTCAGGGTAGCACCACTTACAGCGTAGACCGTACCATGAATTCACAGGGATTCTTGAGTGGTAGTCAGCGTTTTGGTCAAGCAGGCAACAGCAACTACACCGCATATATCGTATACAACGGTGCAGATGTCGCCAGCGCTCCATGCTAATAGACTAAAAACACATATCGGGTTGTGATCAATCGCAGTCGTAAAGCCCTCTCCTGATAGATTATTCAACAGGGGAGGGTTCTCTTTCAGGCAAGTCATTCATAATCGCCTGAATCTGCAAGGTCTCTCCATCGGGATTAAGCTCAAGGTAGTATTCTAAATCGGCACGGGCATTTTCTGCGTATATTTCGTCTATGGACGATAATTCATAGTAAACCAATCCGCGCCCGAGATAAGCCCCGGCATAATTTTCATCCAGCCGGATTGCCTCGCTATAGTCATCCAGTGCCCCGTTGAATGCCTCTTCATCCCCGTTTGAGTAAGACAACATATAAGCTCTCGCCCGTTTGACATACAAAACAGGATTATCCGGGTCATCAACAATCGCATCTGTATAAGCGGGAATAGCAAGGTCTGCTCGTTCGAGACGCATAAACTGATCGCCCAGCAATTCATTTTGAGACGATGAGCGTGGCGTTGGCGATGCTTCAAAGACAATCGTAGAACGGGCAATAATCGTCGCCTGTTCAGCATTTGTGGTTGCCTGTAAATCCCGCGCCAGCATAATCCCTTCCGATGTCGGATTTCGCGGCACATAGGTTGTGAGAGGCGTGTAACTGCGCGTCACAGCTCTACTGAACAATCCAGAGACTATCATCACACCGACAACCAGCACAACCAGCATAATCCAGGGGACACTATCATTTTGTGGTTTACGGCGGATATTCGGATTTTGATGATGTGGGCGTGATTTAACCGTGCGACGACCATCGTCATAGTGGCGCATTCGCTGACGACGGATTTCTTCCCGGTACTGCAATTGACGCTCATAAGAGAGTTGCTCATCATATGCTGCCCGGCGGCTAACATCCGATAACACTGCATACGCCTCATTGATGCGCTGTGTTATCTGCTTGGCACTGGCAATTTCCAGCTCTAATTTCTTGATTTCGGAAGCTGTCCCGGAACGTTTCGCCTGTGATAGGGATGCCACAAGCTGGTCGGGATGATAGCGGCGAATTTTCTTGCGATAGGCGCGTTTAATCGTGTCTAAATCGGCATCAGCTTTGACCTGAAGGATAGCATAGTAATTTTGCGAGGAGGACATTGCAACCAACGATAAATGCTAACGATAGTGATTACATATAGTGTACCATGTTAGGCTGATTTAAAAACCCGTACAGCCCAAAATAGAGGACGGGATACGACCCGCCCGCATTTATGTTGATTGAAAACGGCGCTCAACTCTCAACTAGCATCAGAGCGCTCATCGGCTTTTTTATGATAGAGTTTGCCTTCAATGTCCGTGCTAGAAGTTCTGCCCAGGTTTGAATCGCATCCCAATCCCGATAATCACCGCGTGGCACATTCGACGCTTTGACAATCTTTCGATGCGCGGGTGGCAAACGACGCAGGTCAATCTTCCCTTTGAACAACTTAATTTCTACGGGTTCAATCGCATCAACTAATTCTCGAACCGATTCCGGCACAAGCGGTCCCTGCAACAAATTATAGGGGTCGCCATCGCCCGTTGGACCACTGATAAACAACCAGACTGCTTTTTCTTTTAAATCATGTTGATATGTTTTAAGAAATTCAGTTGATGTCTCTATCCACTCCCCGAGATAAATAGCTGACCCCATAATCACCACATCGAACTCTGAGAGACTTTCGATATTTTCAACCCGGCGTGCGGTCACGTCGAGTTCAAAAGAGCGTAATACACGCGCAACAGCCTGTGAGATTTCTGCCGTTGCCCCGTGTTTACTGGCATAAGTCACCAGTATGCTTCGCATCACACACCTCCGTTTTCAGACATAAATTGACTTATATCATTAGTGTGAAGGCGCATTAATCAGAAAAATACAGAGGATGATCACCTTATTCACGTCAAATGTCATCATTACGATAAATTTATGTCCCTGCATACGGGAAAATCTGTACACTATACTATTCAGATCGCTCACGAAGCAGGTGTAGAAATTGCGTCACCGTTACTATTTCACGAATTGTTCGCATGGCATTCAGCAATATGGGAATTGTTCCAGGCGGTTTCCACATTTTCGGTACTGATAAATCTATAAATTATCAGATAGCCAGGTTTTACAAGCGAGACTATAATACGCGCTGGATTTGTCCATGTTTTGATTAGACTATAGTTGATGACAAAAATTTCGCGATTGCTATTCCTATTCGCTTTTTCTCTAATAGGCTTACTTGTTGCCTGTGAACCATTTGCGTATAATCCAACTCCTGTCACGGTACTGATTACAGAAGTGCCGACAGAAACATTTACGCCTTCTCCGACACTCACGCCATCAATTACACCAACCATTGCTCCAACGGAAACACCCTTTGTCCCGACACCAACGCCTTTCCCATGTCAGGAAGATACGGGTGTATTTGTCGATGTTGATGACAATCCCAGTGAAAATGGTCGCGGTGAAAATTTGCGCTACCGGGTATATTTGCCACCGTGCTATCAGGTGACACAGAAACGTTTTCCGGTTGTTTATCTCTTGCATGGACTGAGTTATCGTGAAGAACAATGGGAAGACTTAGGCATTAATTCGGCGCTGGAACAGGGTATTCGTGCCGGAGCATTACCACCGATGATTCTGGTGATGCCTTATCTCGGACAATTGGGGCAATTTAATGTATTCCCGCCTGATCCCAGTTATGAACTTTTCGTAATTGATGAACTCATGCCAGAAGTCGAGCGTAGTTTCTGCACTGTCGAGAATAGAGAGCATCGTGCTATCGGTGGCATTTCTCGCGGGGGATTCCTCGCCTACAGCATTGCCATGCGAAACCCTGATCTGTTCAGCATCGTCGGTGGACATAGTGCTTATTTCCCGATTAACTCCGGTGATATTCCTCCAGCATTTAACCCGATTGAACTGGCACTCAATGAAGGCTTCATGCAAGAAATAAACCTGAGAATGTGGTTGGATAATGGTGCCGGTGATTCTTCGGCATCCAGTCAACAATTATTCGATTCCAGACTAACACAACGTAGCATTCAGCACACCTATGTTGTCCATCCAACAGGTGAACATAATAACGAGTATTGGTCAGCGCATATTTCAGAATATCTGACTTTTTACGGGCGTGAATGGGTGCGCGATTATGGTCAATTACCGGATTGTGCTGAACCAAGCCCTTAATAGAATAGTTCAAACTTTTCCCTTTAAGTCGCCTGCGCTATACTAGCAAACACTCAGGCTGATTACAGAATTATGGAGATAGCTATGGCAATAGAAACTGCAATGGAATTTTTACAGCGTATCGAGCGCGAAGATAGCTTAAGAACACAGCTTTATGTCACCCGCCCCGAAGATATTGAGGAATTGACAACTTTTGCACGTGGCAAAGGCTTTATCATGAGCATTGATGATATGGCAGAAGCAATTGAAACTTATCAACCACGATTCCCGACAGGTAGTATTGAACCCTTGAAAGAATATCTCAAAGACTACAAACGCTTACCAGCGCCTTCAGAAGAATAAGCTGATTAGCGACGTAATAAACTGACTCCAATCTTCACAATCAATTTCCAGATAGGATTGGGGTCTGGTTCATCATCAACCCACACCGTTTTAATCAACCACTCCCCGCGTTGTTTTGGATGTGCAACAACATGAACTTTACGACCTTTGATCGTTTTGTGAAATTGTGTATCGCCGTCTGATTCTTTTTTACGACCATCCGGTTCTTCGACAGTCATTTCAATCATTTTTTGTGAGATACGACGTTGCCATTGTCTTTCGACAGCGTGGTGTGTCATGATGAGATTTGCCAACTTTTTACTCCTGTACAATACGAATGGCGGCGGCATTCAGCGTGCCACTCAATAAAACCTGTGATGTTGATAGTTCAAAATCGGGTGTGGTGTAGATCGTTGCTTCTGCGGGGATACGTGGACTATCCGGCAAGGTTATTTCTGAATTCGTTGCACTCTCTACAATAAGCTGTACCCCGGTTGTCGATGGTACTGTAATCGTCAATCCGCCGGAAGTTACGGACACATTGGCGATAAAGCTAATCTGTGTTTCAACATTCAGCGACATCAATCCCCCGTTGCTGACGAGTTGCGCGGATTGTACTTCTGCTCCATCGGGAATATTGAGTACGGTTGTACTTTCACTGTTATCCACTGCTAATTGAAATGCACCTGCCGGAAAAGTAATATCAACAGTGCTATTGCTACTGACAATATCGAAGCGGGGCAATTCTAATCCTGTCATATTCGCATCAAGTGTACCATCGGAGACATCGACTACATAGGACATCGGGATGGCCGGACTGATGTTGATAGTCCAATCAGCAGAAGAGGGTAACTCAGGATTATCACTCAGCGCGATGAAGGTCTGTTCACTGACATTTTCTACATATTGGACTGCATTTACATCCCCTACATTTGCCGAAAACAACAGATTTGACTCATCGGGGAGTGCAGATAATATTGCATCTCGATTGAGAATATTGAGGTTAATAACTGCTGATTGTGCCCCTGCCAGTGATGTTTCTACAGTATCGGTTAATGCCGGTTCTGTTGACGTACATGCTGCCAGAACGACTATCAATATGAAGCTGAATCGCTTTATCATGATGCCCCTTGATACAAATTGAAAGCATCTTCTATCTTACCCGTATGAGACCCCTGGCGATAGTCACATGCTATCGGCAAATCGCACCGGAGCAGCTTTTTCAGGATAACGCCCGACAGCATCGACAAAAAACGGCTTAATCAATTCAAGGTCAGCATCAATATCTCCTGTTGGATAGAAGGCTTCGCGTGCTGTGATAGTCCGGGCTTTATAATCCATCTTAAAAAAGACAATCGGCATATCAGTTTTTTGAGCGATAAAGTAAAAACCTTTTTTCCAGTGGTCGGTGTAGTGACGTGTGCCCTCCGGGGCGATACACAGAACAACATTATCCGCATCTTTGATATAGCGAATCGTTTGTTTCATGGCTTTGAGCGGTGCTTCACGGTCAACGGAAATGCCACCTGTATAACGGTAAAATCCTCCGAGGAAACTCTCAAAAAGCTCTTTTTTGCCTATCCAGTTCGGGCTTACTTTGTAATGCACAGCAAGATAGATAATGAAGAAAAAGTCAGCACTGGCAGTATGCGGGGCTAGCGCACAGATCATCTTGGGGACATCGGGTAAATCGCCTTCGACTTTCCATCCTAAAATCACGCGAAAGATCAGGTAAATTATCGGGGAAAAAATCCATCTCACGATAAGACTTACAATACCATCCAGTAGTTGTTTTGCCATGTGACAGTGTTCCTTTTTGTTTCTCTGCGACGAACGCGCACAATGATACGACTCAATATACAACTACGTACAGGTGGAGTTCATGTTGCATTCGCTTTGTGCATCTTACCTGCATAATATCTATCACCTTGCCTGATAGTTGGGATTTGCGAGGTGCGTTACAATGGTTGACCAAACTAAAACACATAATGGGAGATTATTATGGCAGCACCTACGAAAAACGGCGCAAAGCTCAATGAGCGTAGCCGGACATTACTGGAAGGATCCGATAGAGCCGCAGCCCGTGCAATGCTCAAAGGTATCGGTCTGACAGATGATGATCTCAAGAAACCGATTATCGGTATCGCGAACACCTGGACTGAAATTGGTCCCTGTAATTTTCATCTGCGTTTGCTGGCTCATGCTGTCAAAGAAGGGATTAAGGCAGCAGGGGGGACACCACTCGAATTCAATACGGTGTCTATCAGTGATGGTATCACGATGGGGACAGAGGGCATGAAAGCCTCTCTCATCAGCCGTGAATTGATTGCAGATAGTATCGAACTGGTCGCCCGTGCCAATTATCTTGATGGCGTGATAGCCCTGTCCTCCTGTGATAAGACGATTCCAGGAACAATCATGGCTCTGATACGTTTAAACGTGCCATCCTTGATGCTTTACGGTGGAACGATTGCACCGGGTAAACGAACCATCATTCAAGATGGTAAAGAGGTCGAGCAGAAATTGGATGTTGTTTCTGTTTTCGAAGCGATAGGTTCTTATGCTTCCGGTAAAATTGATGCGGAAGAATTGAAAGAAATTGAAGACCACGCTTGCCCGGGACCCGGTGCTTGCGGCGGTCAGTTTACAGCGAACACGATGGCGACCATCAGCGAGATTATCGGTATCTGTCCGATGGGGATGGCAGATGTTCCGGCTGAGAATGAAGCCAAAACGACTGTTGCCCGTCGTATCGGTGAAATGATAATTGATTTGATTGAGCGTGATATGCGTCCCCGTGATTATATCACCCGTAAATCACTGGAGAACGCGATAGCTGTGGCGACGGGGACAGCCGGGAGTACCAATGCTGTTCTTCATACCCTGGCGTTTGCCCGTGAACTGGGAATTGAATTTGACCTCAATGACATCGAATCGATCAGTCAACGGACACCTGTGATTGCGGATATGCGTCCGACAGGCAAGTATGTCGCGCAGGATTTGTTTGAGGCGGGTGGTATCCGTATGCTGACAAAGAAAATGCTCGATATGGGTTTGCTTCACGGTGAGACAATGACAGCTACCGGATTGACTCTGGCTGAGGAGGCTTCGACTGCGACAGAACAAGAAGGACAAAAAGTCATCATGCAGAGTCTGGATGAGGCAATTAAGCCGACAGGTGGTCTGGTGATTTTGCATGGGAATCTCGCTCCGAATGGCGCGGTGGTCAAGCTCAAGGGTGATGAACCTGAACATCATGTGGGTCCTGCGCGAATCTTCGAACGCGAAGAAGATGCGATGACAGCCGTTCAGAATCAAGAGATTCAGAAAGGCGATGTGGTTGTCATCCGCTATGAAGGACCAACGGGAGGGCCCGGTATGCGTGAGATGCTTTCTGTGACAGCCGCGATTGTCGGACAGGGACTCGGGCGCGATGTGATGTTGATTACCGATGGACGATTCTCCGGTGGTACACGGGGTTTGATGATCGGACATGTTGCACCGGAAGCGATGATTGGTGGTCCAATCGGTCTACTACGTGAAGGTGACCAAGTTGAAGTTAAGGTCAATGAGCGTAGTATCAACGTGCTGCTCTCCGATGAAGAATTGGAACAACGCCGCGCTGAATGGCAAGCACCTGCCCCGAATTACACATCAGGTGTGATGGCGAAATATGCCAAACTGGTCAAACAGGCAGATGATGGTGCGGTCACTAACGCATAATTTCCTCTGATAAACAGGTATCAACAGGACATGACGGGTGAGTCATGTCCTTTTTTGTTGCACTATTGCAGCCAGACTGCTTGAGTTTATGTTGTTTCCCATTCCGGTGCTGCCAGACCGATTAATCCATAGAGCGTGCGATATAGTGAGACAATAATGCTCACCAGAATCGCCATCATGGTACTAGCGGTAAAGACAATTACCCAATAAATCACTTTGTACCAGGTGCGGAGTGATTCGGCTTCGGTAATCGGGATGCTTACCATTAGCAATAGTAATGATGCGGCAACCAGTGAAATTGTTGCCAGTGTCGCGATAAACCAGATACGGGTATAAAAGTTGTGATCAAATTCGTTATCCATACGGCGTGCAAAACCAAGAACTGCCATCAATAATGACACAATCGTCGTTGCCGATGTAATCACCGCGAAACTGAGTGTTTGCATGGCAGGAATCATTGCTTCGATTAATCCTCTAGCCAGTGTATTGCTATAAATTCGCCCGACCAGGAAAAATCCTGTCAGTGAAATAGCGAAAATGATAATGCCTACAATATATGCCTCGCGAACGCAGGATAATGATGCTTTCAAGCGACGTAACATGACCCTCCTCTTTTTTTCTAGTTTTTGAGTAAACAGAATGACCGTATCAGTTGACTGTTAGAGAAATCGCAGATTAGAGCTCGCAAATGGTAATGCTTATCGAGTGCTTTTGTTTTCTTGCGGAACTATAACGCAATGATTATCAGGCATTTAACCTGGATAATGTCTTACTTGAATGGGGTATACTGAATACAGGTGATGAAGGAGTATTTGCTTATGGCAATCGAACAACGCTTGATGACAATCGAGGACTATGAAGCCTTCTTAGAAACGCATGAGGGTGTGTTTGAACTCATCAACGGGGAGGTGGTAGAAAAAGTGGTCACACAGAAACATGCAAAAATTGCGGGGATAATTATCGGGGAATTGTATGCTTATCTGAAACAACATCCCGAACTTAAAGGACATATGGGACCCGAAGCCCGATTCAGCCCACCGGATGATGATTATAATGATCGTTTACCGGATGTATCGGTACATTTGACAGACCAACCTCCTGTTGCAAAAGGGGCAGTCGAAGGAATGCCGGATTTAGCGGTTGAGGTGAAATCGCCCACCGATACCAACAAATTGATGCGCGACAAAGCCAATTACTATCTTGAAAACGGCTGCCACATGGTGTGGTTAGTCTATCCTGATAAAGCAATGGTCGAGATTTATCACAAAGATGCTGACATTGAAATTCTGTTTGCTGACGATGTCATTCATGGTGGTGATGTTCTGCCAGACTTTGAGTTAAAAGTTGAGACAATTCTGGTGTGACTTGTTAATACAGAGATTGAAAATCGGGAGTTCGGGATGACACTCCCTACATTCAGATTATCCTTACGATAAATCGCGCCAGGGTTGAGCATCCGGTTCATGATGTTCCGGCAAGCCCGATTCCCAGTTAATATCTTTTACAGGTGCGATAATTTCTTGAATTTTTGCCAGTAATTCTGTGTCGATTTCTGTATCCAGCAATGCCAGATTATGCTCAACTTCTTCAACTGTTCTCATACCGATTAACGTAGAATCTACATTTTCATTTTGTAGCGCAAATTGGATTGCCAGATTGGTGATATTCGAGCCGTGTTCGCGTGCGAGTGCCGCAATCTGCTTACCAGCATCATGAACTTTCTGTGGAGCGGGATGCCAGTCCTGTGAGCCATTGTCGGTTAAGACTCCCATGTGCAGTACCGAAGCATTAATCAGCCCGATACCCTGTTCTTTTACTGTGGGGACAAGCACTTCATTGAGGGTTGTGTTCAGCAGGTTATAGTGACAATACGAGAGGACACTATCGACCGGATGTTGTAAGGCGACATCACGCAGCAAATGCGGTGGATAGCCTGTGATACCGATATAGCGAATTTTCCCCTGCTCACGCAATTTTTCTAAAGCTGGTAAGCCCTCTTCCAGGACAATAGATGTTTTATCAAATTCGATGTCGTGTAACTGATAAAGGTCGATATAGTCAGTTTGTAAGCGTTGAAGACTCTCTTCGACTGCTTCAAAAAGACGTTTTTCTGTGAAATCGAATTCGTCAAAATCATAACGCCCGCCTTTGGTGGCAATTAGCACTTTGTCACGACGACCTTTTAGCGCTTCTCCGAGGCGAGTTTCACTGAGTTTGGGTCCATAATAATAAGCCGTGTCGAAAAAATTAACTCCTTTATCGATGGCTGCATGGACAGCATTAACGCCTGTTTGAGTGTCGATGTCACCGTATAAATTGCCGAGCGGTCCCGAGCCAAATCCGATCACCGATATTTCTAAATCTGTTTTGCCTAATCTTTTATATCGCATGAGTCTCTATTCCAAAAATTTAATTGTGTATCAATACGTCTATTGTATCGTGCGACGGACTGATTGCTATATGATGCGTATGAGAGGCACATAGCAGACGCAAATCAAATAGCGGGAAATCACTATAGAATAAGGGTAAAATCTATGACAGGTAATTTTGATGTATCGCCTATTGTTCATCATTCCGATTTTTTTACTGTGTACCACTCTATCCGCACAGGAGAATTTGCCACGTCACCCGACAGTGGATGAGGTCGCAGCGTATTTGCGTTTTCACCTCAATGAACCACCGGAAGGCTTTATCAGCTATTTCTGGATAGATGACACACCTCTGCTTTATACCGATTTGAATGGTGATGGTGAAGAAGATTTGATAGCGCGTGGATGGCTTTTTGTGGCTGTGATGCTATGGGACGGTGGTAACTATAGCGCTCCGCTGCAAATCATTTACACAGCAAGTCCCGAGAGTGGTGCATGGTCTCAGGTGACACTTGATGATTGGACGCTGGATGGTCTGTTAGACATCACGTTTGACAGGCGTGTTCCTGTTCAGGGGGCGGATTTTACGGGCAATCGCTTTGAACGGACGATTATTTCCTGTGAACTGTTGTGTCATGTAGCATGGGATGGCGAAATTGCGGAATACATCGAAGTTGAATCAGAAACCGGGATGTATCTCTCACAGGCAGAGATGACTATCTCAGAAAATGAAAATGGTCGGGTTGTGCTGGATGTGATTGTAGAGGATTTTGCATTTAATTGTACGCATGTTATATGTACGGTGCGGGGAGAGGTCATTGAGCAAGATGGCTTTCAGGCACACTCACGCATTGGAGAGAAAATCCGAATCCGCTATCTCTGGGATGGGCTGGAATTTTTACGCAGCGATACCCTCACCCTGATAGATACACATATCATGCCGCCGCAGAGTCGATTATCTGCCGGAAATGCAAGGATTCACTATGATGAACAGTGTCAGTTGATTTTAGATGATGTTGCTATTGGAGAGGCATTCGATTGTGTAATTGACTTTGCACAAATTTACTGGCGCGACAATTTTCTCATACTGGAATATGCTTATTTTAGCGATGAAACATTGGTTGTTTTTGATTCATCCGGTGTGGAACAATTGCGGGTATCCGGTGCAATTCGCGACAGTCGTCTTTTTGGAGTCAGAATGGACAGTGAAAACATTTACTCTGCTGGAGAGCGTTACAATAATGATTGCCCGATGGCACAATGCTGGTTCAGCTTGAATCAAGGCATCAGTGTAATCCCCTCACAAATTCCATAAGCATTCATTTTTAGGATTTCGCCCCGAGATGCTCTTCTAAAAATGCCACATCAGCCTTACGAATGATGCTGACATTCTTACCCCATTTCGTCCAATTGAGTCCGAGTTTTTCTACAGCATCACAAAACAGTTGCTGAATGTCCTGCGAGTAGTTCGTGAAATAGTAACGTGGGCGCATTTCTTTCTCCGTACCTTTATACGGAACAGTGCGTGACCCATCTGAATGATACAATCCGCGCACAAACTCAATGAGATACTCATCAACAATTTTTTCCTGCCAATTTTCCAGCACAATATCGCGTTTATGCTTAACCCCTTCACCATGCTGGGGGAACATTTCAATCCAATCGTTGCAATAACAACTTACCTCAAGGCAACCAATTCCGTCTACAGTATGCACTCCATTATTTGGCACAAGGGCTTGCATACTGTCTATCACTCTCTGGATAATGTCAGGGTATTTTTTATCCAGGGAAATACGAAGGCGATAAGTGCGAGGATGTGTTGCGATATACCCGTCACCGAGGTAGACACCGAGCATGTATGCGTAATTAACTCTAAATTCTTGTGATTTTCGTCTGACTGTCCAATGAAGTTTTTGTTCGCGGTGCAAATATTCTTCTAAGTCCCGTAATGTCTTAAATTTGTTGACACAATCACGCACCGTTTCACGCGGTATCCCGATTTTGCGTGCAATTTGGGATTTGTTCAGACCTGATTCCCAGAGAGATAAAATTTGTCGATATTCATTATTTGAACGCATAGTAATTTTCGATTATTGATTTTGTTTCATTTCTAAGATTTTGCCCCGAGATGATCTTCTAAAAACGCAACATCAGCCTTACGAATGATACTGACATTCTTACCCCATTTCGTCCAATTGAGTCCGAGTTTTTCTACAGCATCACAAAACAGTTGCTGAATGTCCTGCGAATAGTTCGTGAAATAGTAACGTGGGCGCATTTCCTTATCTGTCCCTTTGTATGGAACAGTGCGTGACCCATCTGAATGATACAATCCGCGCACAAACTCAATGAGATACTCATCAATAATTTTTTCTGCCACTCTTCTAGCACAATATCGCGTTTATGCTTAACCCCTTCACCATGCTGGGGGAACATTTCGATCCAATCATTGCAATAACAACTTACCTCAAGGCAACCAATGCCATCTACGGTATGCACTCCATTATTTGGCACAAGGGCTTGCATACTGTCTATCACTCTCTGGATAATGTTGGGATATTTCTTATCAAGCGAGATACGAAGGCGATAGGTGCGGGGATGTGTTGCAATGTATCCATCACCGAGGTAGATACCCAGCATGTATGCGTAATTAACTCTAAATTCCTGTGATTTTCGTCTGACTGTCCAATGATGTTTTTGCTCTCGATGCAAATACTCTTCTAAGCCCTGTAGTGTCCCATATTTCCTGATGCAATCACAAACTGTCCCGCGAGGGATACCTGTTTTTTTGGTGATTTGCAACTTATTACATCCTGATTCCCACAGACGTAAAATTTGTCGGTATTCGTCATTCGAGCGCATGATTATTAACTGGAGTCATTTTACACTTAAATAACTATATCGTAAATTGGGTCAGAAAACAAAAAATCAGATCGAAAGACCTGATTTTTGTAAGTAGGGCGGGTGGGACTCGAACCCACAATCCCGAAGGCGGCAGCTTTTAAGGCTGCTGTGTATACCAATTCCACCACCACCCCAATTAAGGGTAGAAATTATTTTACCCGGTAAACGGGCATTGTCAACCTGATAGATAGGGTTCGATGTAATAGGATTCACTATCGCCTTCCGCAACCCAGCCAATATTATTGTTATGCCGGATACGAAACCAGGCAAATCCTCCGGCACAGGTCGGTCCACCGATGACCATGAATTCATCACCGGGGTCTAATGCTTCCAGAATATCAAAAGATACTCCGGGTCCGTTGCGAAGATTCAAGGTGTCATTGTTATCGTCAGTCACCCGCCCGGGTTGCTGTACTGTCATACGAATTACAGGCGCATTGTCACACTCAACCGCGAGCTGGGATGGCATAATAACAGGCACATTGTCCACAGTTTGAACATCACTCTGTGTCGGGTTCACCTGCGTCACACCAATCGGCACAATTCTAGTCCCATCAACAGAAGGTGAGGGGTCAGAATTGCTGGTACAGGCAGAAATAAATAACAGAATAAATAATACAGGCGTATATCGCATTCGCATCACCTCTCATCCTGTGTATTTTAGCGAAGTTGCGACTTTTTGGATAATCATAAACGAGAACAGGAAATTATGTAATTTCCACAATTCCTCTCCGGGTAGTATATGACATGCTATGACCTCTTTTAACCGGATTATCACTCAAGTTTATGTCAATATTATGATGTCATTGGCTTTTTTTCATCATGATAGAACACAATTACAATCATTTCTTCGTACAATCTTCACAGGAAAATCTTACCATGAAAGTGGTAGTGAATTTGCTCCTTTAATGAAGTTTACCCCTTCAGGAGAATCTCCCATCAATGCTCCCGATGGGAGATATTGTTTTCTAACACTTCTAAAGGCACATAAATCAGAATTCGGCTACAATGAAAGAGGCTAATTGTCATCATTGAAAGGCTGATTTCATGCAGAAACGCCTCTTATTCTCAGGGCTATTGTCGATTACATTTCTTCTATTATGTGTCATTGCTGTGATCCCGGTCGCGGGAAATCCAGCTTATCAAATGAATCCCACTGACCAGCAGGCAACTGTCAATGCGATTGTCGATGAACGTTTAACAGCAACGGCTGTCGGGCAATCCAGCAATCTGGCAACCCCCGCAGTCGAAGCATCTATTACGCCAGTCCCCACATTGACGTTGATGCCAACGATTGTGTTTGAAGGCAGTTTTAGCGATACACGGACTAATCCCGGGGAAACAGTTCTCATTATGGATGTGAGTCAGGACACCTTTGAGTTCTACCTTGAAGGCTGGGAACAATACTGGCGCGGGGATTATGATGACGCCCTTGATGAATTTGATGAAGCCATTGACCTCGAACCGGACTGGGCAGAGGCTTATTTTTCCAGAGCAATCAGTTACTCGGGTCAAGGGGATTATGATGATGGTCTGGATGAAATACAAACAGCCAATGAGCTCATGGGGGAACTTGACCCCGGAATGGTCGGCTGGCGACTTTTTATACAGATTCAAGAATCTAATACAGCCGAAGCTATCCTGGATGGTGAACGAATTCTCGCTGAAAACCGGAGTGACATTATTGGCGTGAGTAATTTAGCCTATTCCTATTTTGAAGATGAGCAATTCCAGGCAGCACTTGATGTTATCGATGTCGTTTTCGAGTATGCGCCCAATGATCTCTTCAGTTTTGATCTCCGACGTGATGCTCATGACGAACTGAATCTGGATGATGATAGCCGCTTTGATGAGGCGATGATTGACGGTATCGAAGCCTATCAGGATGGCGACTATGATGATGCCGTTGAGTATTTTGAAGATGCGATTGACGATGCAGAAGATACAACGCGCCCGAACTTCAACATGGCAATTGCTTCATGGAATCTTGCGCTGGTTCTCCTTGTTGACGGAGAAACAGATGACGCATTTGATGTACTGGACAGTGCTCTCGAACTCTCCCCGGAAATGGGGACACTGTATTATTTGAAGGCAATAGCACAGTATAACACCGGTGTGGATGAAGATGAGATTCTTGAAAATATCAATGCAGGAATCGAAATTGACCCTGATTACCCCAATAATTATATTTTCCGTGCCTTCTTTTATGCAGATGAAGGCAATGAGGAACTTTCAACACAGGACAACTGGCAGTATTTGCAATTGAAGCAATCTCACATTTTACTCTGGCAGAATGTTGACCCGCTTGAGGACGAGCTAAGATTGCCATTTTTCTTAGGCTGGCAACATCGTTTTGTAGTAGAGGCAGAAGCAGAAAATCGCCTGAGTGTAAGTGCTTCGGAAAGCGGGATCGGTTCAAGCAACGTTGATGCACTCATTATCGTCCTCGACCCATCTGGCAATCCTATTGCGTCGAATAATGATGACAATTCATCCACATATGATGCTGACATTTCACGCTTCGAATTACCGGAAGATGGCGAATACACAGTGATTATCAGCACAGGACCCGTGCTGGGAGATGGCATGTTGGATGTTGAAATTGAGTTAGATAATTAATATGTAGTGACACACCGGCAGTGTGTCACTATATCAACCGGAACAATCAGGCGATGACTGCTTTGTTGACTACGTTCTGGTAATTTCCGTTGAGCAAAGCATCGGCAATCAATTCAGCCGCTTCAACCGCAACAGTAATTTGTGCATCAGTGGTGCTGGCTGCAAGGTGCGGGGTATCAATCACATTATCAAATCCCAGCAGAGGATGGTCAGCAGCAGGAGGTTCTTCAGCGTATACATCCAGTGCTGCACCTGCGACTTTGCCGGATTCAATAGCTGCCGCTAAATCGACATCGTTAATCAGGACACCACGCGCCGCATTGACAATCCGTACACCGTCTTTCATCTGTGCGAGACTGTCGGCGTTAATCATGCCGTTTGTTTCTTCGGTTGCAGGAGCGTGAAGTGTGATGAAATCTGACCGGGCATATAATTCATCCAGGTCAACACGTTCGACACTCAATCCAGTGAAAACATCATCCCCTAAAAATGGGTCGTAGGCGATAACTTCCATTTCAAATGCCTGTGCGCGGGTTGCGACTGCCTGCCCGATACGACCAAATCCGAGAAGCCCGAGGGTTTTGCCTTTAAGTTCAACACCGACATATTTTTTACGATCCCAGCGTCCTTCTTTGAGGGATTGATTGCCCTGTGGAATATGGCGTGCCAGCGCAAGCATCAATCCGAAGGTGTGTTCAGCAGTAGAAATTGTGTTACCGCCGGGTGTATTCATGACCTTAACACCATGTTCGGTCGCCGCATCTAAATCAATGTTATCAACACCGACACCTGCGCGGGCAATCGCTTTCAGGTTTGGTGCAGCCGCAAAAACTTCCGGCGTAATCTTCACACCGCTACGGATAATCAGGGCTTCGGCATCACCGACCTGTGCAATGAGTTCTTCTTGAGAGAGCTTACCCGGTGCATTGACAGTCAGAGCATCATATTCACCCAGTAAATCAATGGCTTTCCGGTCTACGTTATCTGGAATTAATACATTCGGCATGTTGTCTGCCTCCTCATGAACTGATGGTTATAACAAAGGGCATACCGATGGTATGCCCCTACGTTTTGAAAATTCGTTAATTTACGCCGATGAATTCGTCGATACCTGCGAAAACTTCTTCCAATGTATCCGGCTGGAAATCGCCCATATGTCCGATACGGAAGGTTTTGCCTTTGATATTGCCGTAGCCTTTATCCATCGAGAAACCACGTTCTGCCATGAATTTTGCCATTTCGAAGACATCAATCTGACGACCTGTAGTGTTATCAACAGCCGTTAAGGTCGGGCTACGGTAGCCTTCTTCAGCATAGAGACCAAAATCACGCGATAATGCCCAGTTGTGAGTCATTTCACGCATTTGAGCATGACGTGCCCAGCGATTTTCCAGACCTTCAGCCATTACATCTTCGAGTTGCTTATCAGCAGCAAACATCAGTGAAATCGGTGGGGTTGACGGAGTGTTGTTTTTCTTGAGTGATTTTTCCATGCTGAGGAAATCGAAATAGTAACCACGATGTTCAATTTCTTTTGCACGTTCCAGCGCACGGTCACTAACAGCAGCAAATGCCAGTCCGGGCGGCAGTGAAAATGCTTTCTGGCTACTGGTCAATGCGACATCAATGCCCCAATCATCAGTGCGTAATTCTGTACCGAGAACACCACTAACCGTATCAACTAGCAAGAGTGTGTCATCGTATTGATTGACAATTTCTGCAATTTCTTTAAGCGGGTTGGTCACGCCTGTGCTGGTTTCATTATGAACCACACATACCGCATCATAAGTATCTTTTTTGAGCGCTTCTTCAACCATTTCCGGTTTGATAGCCTGTCCCCAATCGACCTCAACAGTATCAACCTGTTTACCGTTTGCCTGACTGATTTGCGCCCAGCGTTCGCTGAATGCACCACCGATAAGATGCAGGGCTTTCTTATCATCGCGGATACAATTGCGGGATGCACCTTCCCAGAACCCTGTACCGGATGAGCCAATGACATAAACACGATTTTCAGTCAGAAAGGCTTGTTTGAGTTTTTCTTGCAAACTGGCAAATAATTCTTCAAAGGCTTTGCCGCGATGTCCAATCATATAGTGTGTCTGTGCTTCTAAAATTTCGGGACGAACGTCAACGGGACCTGTGATAACCAGACGCGGATGATTCTTATTGCTCATATGGAAGACCACTCCTTGGATGCGGTGCGAACGATTTGTGACATTTTGCACATAATGGCGACATTTTAATGGAGATATTTGCTGAATAACAGTCATATGATTCGGCGTTTTGCACAAAATAAACACAGCAAAACCAACAGACTTTGTTTGCGTAGGGTAATAGATGGGCAATAATCATGAAAATTCAATCAAGATTGTGGCGGAGTCAGCAAAAAGTGTGATATTGTATTATTAACGCAAGCAAAAAACTCCATCCGTTGTTAGTTCTTGAGGTCATGACTATGTTTTTTATCAAGCGCAAAAATTACACGGGACGCTGGATTGTTTGGATTATCCAGGCAGCATTGATTTTTGGTATCGTCATCTACGGTATTGATGTATTCAATACGATGGTTGAACCAGAACAGGATGCTGATATCGTCGTTGAACAGGTTCAAGTTCAGGAAGAAGTTGTTGAAGTTATCATCATTGAACGTCAGGTCGAAACACAACCGGAATTTGATGCTGTCGATTACTTCTATCTCGCATTAGATCACCAGCAATCCGGTGAATACTATGACGCGACGGCTGATTACACCCGTGCGATTGAACTCGATCCCACAATTGCCTCGTCTTATCTGAATCGCGGTGTTGCTTATGAACAAATCGGTAGCAATGAATACCGCGCCATGTCAGATTTCACACAATGGATGATGCGCGACAACATGCAAGTATTCAACCATGTTACAGTCCGCAACAGCACCGACTTCACTATCACGATGAGCGAAAGTTATCGCTTTGATATTCCACTTGCTTTGCAGGATGGCGAAATTGTTAACCTGAGTGCTGTCTCACTCAATGAAGATGAAGTTGACCCGATTATCGTTCTGCTTGATGCAAATGGTCGTCCGGTAGCTGCTAACGATGATGTCCGTCGTCAGGATGGCTCACTGGTTTCAATGAATTCCTACATCGGTCAATATGAAGTTAGCCGCAGTGGTGAATACACCCTGATGGTGACACATGCCGGTGGTGGTTCTTACGGTGATGTTGTTGTCCGCGTGGATATTGATAACTAAACACTCCATAACACTAAAAATCAAAGCCATCTCAAAATTGAGGTGGCTTTTTTATTTCTACATTATAATCAGAACTAATGTTCAAAGGATATAGAGGATGATATGACAAATCTACCTGAAATTAGAGAAGTCTGGAATTTCAGTGATTTAGACGCTACGGAACAAGCATTTCGTGAACTCGCCGAACAAGCGGAACTGGCAGGAGACAATTCATTCAAGCTAGAAGCTATCACACAGCTTGCCCGCACATTTAGCTTACGAAGCCGTTTTGATGAAGCTCATGAACTACTTGATTCAATTGAAGATGAAATAACGATTACTCCTGTAGTAGAAGTTCGCTATTTATTGGAACGGGGAAGAACATTTAACTCTGCCAATCAACAGGCTCAAGCATTACCACTCTTTCATAGAGCATGGGAAATTTCAAAACAGCATCAGTTGGATGACCTGACAGTCGATGCGGCGCATATGGTCGGTATTGCCGAACCTGACCCCGAAACACAAATTGAATGGACGGAAAAAGCACTCGCCTATGCCGAACAGTCAACACAGGCTCATGTTGATAAGTGGTTAGGGGCGCTCTATAACAATCTTGGCTGGTCATATCACGATAACGGCGAGTATGAAAAAGCATTGGACATCTTCCAGAAAAGTGTGATATGGCGCGAAGAAAAAGGAGTGAGTAAGCCGCTTCGCATCGCGAAATGGACGGTTGCCAGGGCATTGCGTTCACTTGGTCGCTATGATGAAGCCTTATCACAGCAATTAGATTTACTGGAAGACTATCAATCCACCGGAGATGAAGATGGCTTTGTCTACGAAGAGATAGGTGAAAATTTACTCGCATTGAATCGCGAAAATGAGGCAAAACCATACTTTGCAGATGCTTATCGACTGCTGCAAACAATCTCATGGGTGGATAAAAATCGTCTTGAACGGATTCAGTCACTGTCGCAATGAGTCGTGCTATAATCAAATCAAAATTTGATTATTTTGCGAGGTGATTTTTTATGACGAATAATGCCATTAAAGGACGTAATGATTTATTAGCCTGGGAAGCAAGCAAGCCGGATAATTTTTTTACATCGGACAAGAATCTGCAATATGTTTTACAACGCTATATGGGCGAAAAAGCCTATCACATTGCGGAAGGGAATTTCACCCGATTTGGCGCACAGACAGCGACGATTATTGATGAATCCGCAAAAGTCGAAGATCGCGTTGGCAATCATCCTCGCCTGGAACGCTGGTCTGGATTAGGCGAGCGCATCGAACAGATTGAATTTCATCCCAATCATGACATCACGGGTAAACTCATCTGGCAAAGCGGCTTAATGGCTATTCAGGGGGATGCAGGGCGCAATGTCGAGCAAATGGGCTTGTATTACCTGCTGTCTCATAACGGGGAAGCCGGACATATGTGTTCACTTGCCTGTACTTCCGGTTTAATCCGTGCTTTGCAATACGCCGCCGACGATGACCTCAAAGCAAAATTTCTCCCTCCACTCCTTGACCCGGATTACGAAACGATGCAACATGGCGCTCAATTTTTGACCGAAGTTCAAGGTGGCAGTGATGTCGGGGCAAATGCAGTTGAAGCAGTTCCGGCTGATGATGGGACATGGCGTATTTCAGGCGAAAAATGGTTTTGCTCGAATATCAACGCGGATCAATTTTTGATGACTGCCCGTGCCACCGATGCAGACGGCACACGCGGACTCGGACTATTTCTCGTTCCACGTCTATTGGATGATGGCAGCACCAATGGTTTTCATATCCGTCGCTTAAAAGACAAACTCGGAACGCGGACACTCGCCAGCGCAGAACTCGATTTCCGCGATGCAGTTGCTTATCCGATAGGTGAGGTCGAAAAAGGCTTCAAGACAGTGGTCGAACTGGTGTTGAATACCTCTCGATTGATGAATGCTGTTGCCTGTGCCGGAACAATGCGCCGCGTGTACATCGAAGCGGGACAATATGCCTGCAATCGTAAAGCCTTCGGGCAAACAATCGCGACATTTCCGATGGTGCAGGAAACTGTTGCTGACATCATGGTCGAATATTATGCTGCGACTGCCAGCAGTTTCTATCTGGCGCATTTGCTGGACAAAATTGAAACAGGAAACGCTTCAGAACAGGATAAAGCCACTTACCGGATGCTGGTCAACATCAACAAATATATTACCAGTATCAATGGCTCACATGTGATTCATCAGGGAATTGAAGTTCTCGGTGGCAACGGGGCAATTGAATCATTTAGTATTTTGCCGCGTCTCTATCGGGATATGATTGTGCTGGAAAGCTGGGAAGGCACGCACAATGTGCTCTGTGTGCAGGTGATGCGTGATATTGCCCGATACGGCATCCACGAAGCATTTATCCAATCAATGCAGGAACAGTTAGCAAGTGTCACCGATAGTCGTCTGCTCGAATCCGCAAAAATCGTAGGCGATGCGATTCAGCGTATAGTTAGCATTCTCGGGAAGATGCAACAAAACGGAGAGGCTTATGTACAAACACATGCACGCCGATTTGTTGATTTAGCATCTTATGTGGCGCAGGGCACATTGCTCCTGAGTGAAGCGCAATGGGAAATCGACAATGAGCTAGCAACCATCAAACCGGATGTGATTGCGTATTTCGTCAACAAACACCTCAATCAAAGTTACGACCCGCTAGATGATGAACAGTACGGCGAACGTCTCGAACGCTTGATGACTGCATTCTAATTCAAATCTTAAGAGGGCTATTCTGCTGTAGCGGGATAGTCCATTCTACGTCAGTTCCGGTTGTGGAACGGGGGATAACCACACAGAAAATGTTGTTCCCTTACCGGGAATGCCGTCACTATCAACCGTTATCCGCCCTTCGTGACGATCAATAATTTCCTTCGCTATCGCAAGTCCTAATCCTGTGCCTGATTTTTTTGATTGCCGACCGACTTTACCTCTAAAGAAACGTGTGAATAATGCTTCTTGCTCGGATTGTGACACACCGATTCCAGTATCACGGACGCTCATGACCACCCGCTGTTCTCCTTCTGTATCAACAAGCGCTGTGGTGAGCGTAATTTCTCCGCCGGACGGTGTATAGTTGATTGCGTTCGTCATGAATATACTCAAAACCTGCCCCAGTAAATCGCGGGAAGCATGAACATAAGGCGCTTGTGTTGATAGATTATAAGAGAGTGTCAGATTGGCTTCTTCCGCCAGTGGTTTTCTATCTGCGTAATATTCTTCTACGAGTTCATTGAGATCAAAGGTCAAAAATTCGAAACTTCCCTGATCCTGATCCAAACGCGATAGAGTCAATAAATTTTCAATCAAGGTCTCAAGGCGATTGATTTCACGTTCAAATGTTGAAATATGAGTTTCCAGCGCTTGAGGCATTTTTTTGAGCATATGTAAGCGTATATTGAGACTCGTCAGGGGGGTTCTAAGTTCATGCGAAATATTCGAAACAAATTCGTCTTTGACCTGATTAAGTCGCTTGAGTTCAGCTTCTTGCCGGATACGTTCGGTCTCATCGCGAACAATATCTTGAAATACAATCCGACCCCCATATTCAATCAGGGATGCGCTGAGACTAACCGATAATAATGACCCGTCTTTTTTGATATGTGTCCGGTTCGAGACTCGCAAAACGACCCGTTCATCTCGCAGCTTACGGGTGTTACGCAACATCGCGGGATGTTCATTATGCGGGACAATCTGCAATAAACTCATGCCGATAATTTCGTCGTGAGTATAGCCGTACATTTTTTCAACCTGTATGTTCGCATCCACAATGATGTGCGTTTCTAAATCAATCAGAAAAATAGCGTCACTTGCACGGTCAAAGAGGTCACGATATTTTGCCTCAGATTCTTCCTGGCTAACAAAATTTGGCTTTCTGTCAGGGGAGGTCAAAGGCGCAAGATGATACACATGGCTCAAAAAATCTTGAAACTGATAGGGAAAAGGGAGATTAACCTTCGCAGCAATCTGGCTTTCACCGATTGTTATGATGGGTATATCCCGTAAAGATGCGATGGTATCCAGAAATTGCATTTCCTGTCCGGGCAAAGCATCTACAATCAGTAACCGGGGAGTGTGTTGTTCTAAGAATTCTGATAAAGCCTGTGGTGTGTTAGCTACAATTACATCATCATGATAACCACTTAATTCAAGCCCCGCTTTGAGAATGCTTGATCGATTTTCATCTACTGCAATAACAATAATATTCACTAAAAAACTCCACAGGTTACGTAAATTCAGCCTGAATGTTGTCCCATGTCAATTATACTTTCATACGTATTTCGTTACACCCTCGTTGATAGTGTATTGATGTTCTAAATACACTATGTTTCTCGAACGCTTGATGACTGCACTCTAAACTTCACACCCTACGCCATTTAACCTATAATGACCCTCTAAGGTCTTTTAGGGGGTTTTATTATGAATATTGCTATCTTTGCAGATGTGCATGGACGTGTCTTGCTAGCATTTAAACTTGCCGCCCGTTGGGAACATGAAAGGGGTGAAAAAATCGACCTGATTCTTCAAGCAGGAGATTTGGGCGCGTACCCTGATATAAATCAACTGGATAGAGCGACGATTAAACATGCTAAAAACGATCCGACAGAATTGGGATTCTCACAATATTTTGTTGATTATGATGCGGATGTCGCAGAAACACTTGAGCAAACTTCCGCCAATATGCTTTTTGTGCGGGGTAATCATGAAGACCATGACTGGCTGGATAAATTAGAACAGCAACATGACGGGGCGATTTTCCCGGTGGATGTGTATCAACGGGTATGGTGTATGAAGAGCGGGATGCCTCATCAATTTAAGTCTGGAAACGAAACTATCAACATTTTAGGTATCGGGCGGATTGCAGCGCTACCGGGAGAACAGGATAAATCAAAGTCAAAGTACATCCAACCTTATGAGGCACGGCATATCAATCGCATCAAACATCAGAAAATTGATCTACTACTCACCCACGACACGGCATTGAATTTTGTCACAGTCAATTATGGCATGGAAGAAATCCGCCTGATTCTGGATATTTTTAAGCCGGAATATCATTTTCATGGTCATACAGAAGCGGAATTTAATCAGCAGACGGATAGTAATCGACACACACAGGTTATCAAACTGAGTGATTTACACTGGAATAAGTCAAAAGCTGTTGAACAGGGTTCGATGGGGATTTTGCATTGGGAGAATGACAGAAAGCATCAGTTCGAAGTCATCTCAGATAATTGGTTTTGGGAATACACATCACAGACATGGGAACATATCCAGTAGTTAAGCAACAAAAATTTGAACAATCACAGGAGCAATACTTGCAATTGCTCCTGTAAAAAATATTACCTGGATACCGTTATCGCTTCTAATTCTTTATTACTCTCATGACTGGATGCACTCGTCCGGCTACCGAAGTAGAAGCCTACAATCGCTATCACCAGTGTACTAATCGTTGTGATTATATCTTTACCAAAATCAACTCTTTCTTGATTGACTTCTGTTTTCACCTTTATCTCATAAGAACTAATTTCCGGTGCAGCATTTTCATCCTGAGAGTTGTAGACGGGTTGAATACTAACAATTGTACCTTCCTGCCCCAACAATTCTGTCATTTCAGATAATTGATCTTCCTGAATGTCACTCATGGTATAAACTGGCTCCAGTTCACCATAAAGGAAAAATGCAGAAACAACGTACACTAGAATGAGACTGAGTGCAATTACCGAACGTATCGACCCCTGTGGCAACGCGAATGCTAGATTACGATCAGAGATGTTCAATGCGTGGAATACAGTAGCGGTCAGAACAAGCACTACCAGTAACAGAAGCACACTACCAATAATTTGAATCGGAAGTAAAATTTCCGGCATCTTCGCTGTATCCCAGATATATTCGACAACGAAGCCGAGCCCGGTTAATCCAATAATCGGTAAACCGACAAGAATCAAAAGTATTCCGATTGCTTGCCTCCAGTATCTAATGCTCGAAGGTGATGTCACTTCTATGTCTTTGCTGATTGTTTTGATGAGTTTGCCAGCCTCATCTTTGATCTGTAATGCAACACAGTAAGTGCCCCGATCTGTAAATGTGTGAACGACAACACGACCGGACGCTGTATTTTTCCCCTGACGATAGCGTCCAGTGCTATCAGGATCACCAAAATCCCATTCCCACTTTGCAGCATCTGGTAGGTGATCAGGTGCTGTAAACTTCACACGTAGAGGATTATCCTGATCGATTTCATAATCAAAATCATCAGGAGATAAAGATGTTTCATTAGTCATGACAACCTCCAAATTATCTTGACGATTGCCCCTCTAACTTCACCTTATTCAATAATATAAAGTTAGAATAGTGATTTTATTCCTGATTCAGACGTCATTTTATCTTGAGTAGTTGTTATAGAGGAAAAACTCATAAAAAGGGTAAGACATATTCTCACCCTTACTATGACTAATCATCAGCCATGCGGACGATACGCGGCATGAATTCACCAAGAATTTCGACCAGGTCATCCTGAGCTTCCATCACGCGCTGGATGGATTTATAGGCATGGGGTGTTTCGTCAATGCCACCACCAATCAATTCGACGTTGCGCGGTTTGAGGTAGCTCAGCAATTCCCCACGCGAGTAAGCATTCTTCGCAGCACGACGGCTCATTTTACGCCCAGCACCATGTGATGCGCTGTTGATACTGGCGGTATTGCCTTTTCCACGCACGACATAGCCAGGGTCGCCCATGCTACCCGGAATAATCCCGATAACATCTTCGCCAGCAGGGGTTGCCCCTTTACGATGGACAATCATCTCTTTGCCATCAACTTCTTCTTTCCAGGCGAAGTTATGATGATTTTCAGCGGAACCCAATACTGTGAATCCGGTTGCATCTGCCAGACGTTGATGAATCACTTCATGGTTAGCGGCGGCGTATTTCCCGGCAAGGTTCATTGCTAACCAGTATTCCTGTCCGGCTTCGCTATCCAGTTCCAGCCATGCCAGTCGTTTGATGTCAGAGGGCAGGTGCGGTTTCAAATCCATTGCCAGATTGCTATAGTGATTGGCGATTTTGTAACCAACAGCACGCGACCCACTGTGAGACAGCAATGCCAGATAAGTACCCGCTTCATCAATGCCGAGTGCTTTCACAGGAGCATCAACTTTGAATGTTCCCCATTCCACAAAGTGATTACCACCGCCGCTAGTTCCGAGTTGCTTACGGGCAGTCTCTTTGAGTCCACGCAACATCGGCATGGCTTCCCAATCAGGACTATCCATGACTTTATGCTTTGACAGGTCAAAGTCATCGAAGCGTGCTCCTGCTCCGAAACGGGTTTCTTCGACCAGCGTATCTTTGAGTAGATTGTTGTGTTTTTTGATGGCGCGTTCGTTCAATCCAAAAATACTGATTCGCATCCGGCAAGCAATATCAACGCCGACAGCATAAGGAATGACGGCGTCTTCTGTTGCCAGCACGCCACCAATCGGCAAACCATAGCCAACATGAGCATCCGGCATGAGTGCGCCTTTACGGGCAACCGGAATCGTTGCGGCAGCTTGCATCTGCGCGATACTGGCTGAATCAATACCCTCAGCACCCCAGATTTCATAGGGAATCGGGTCTTGAGTTGCAGGAGGTAAAGCAGAATCTGCGACATATTCGAGTGCAGCGTCTATGCCTTTCTCATGCAAGATATTCCATGCTTCATGATGAATTGCCTTTGTAACATGATGCACTTTCAATGATTTTTGCAATTTTTTGGCATCACGCGAACGGACTTTAGCCATAAAACCTCTATTTCATAATTACGATAATTGCTATGTATAGTCATAAGATAGCACACTCACACCAAAAGTGTCAACAAGGTCTTTAAAGGGTCAATTAAGACCATATACCATTAAGACCACTCTGGAACATTCTTTCTATACAAACTAATATAATGGTTAAGCACACATAGTTCAAAAGCGAGATACATGCTCACACAACGTAAAATTTTCTGGTTCTGGTTGCCGCTGGCATTCTCATTTCTGCTAATGATTTTTGAAGGTCCCTGGATTCAGGGTGTCATCGGTCGTCAGGATAATGCGGCACAGCAACTGGCGGCATTTGGTCTGGTGGTCGGGATGGCTGTCCTGATTGAAACTCCTGTCATCATGTTTCTAGCCGTCGGGAGTGCTTTAGCCCGTGATAGACAATCTTATGAGGTATTATCCCGTTATGCGCTCATCGTCAATATTTTGCTGACGATTCTCAGTGTATTGATGGCATTTACCCCGCTGCTGGATTGGTATCTCGGAGTAGTTCTCGATATTCCGCAGGAACTGATTGACCAGACACGAATGCCGATGACAATTTTGATTTTCTGGACATGGTTTATCGGCTATCGACGCTTACATCAAGGCATTCTCATTAATTATGACCGTACCCGCACCATTACGATTGGTACGTTCATCAGAATCATTGTCTCAGCAGGGGTTGCAATCACACTCGGTCTATTGACCGAGATTCCCGGTGCGGAAATTGGCGCGTGGAGTTTGATTTCTGCGGTAACAGTCGAGATGATCTATGTGCATGTGGTTTCGCGGGACGTTGTCGAAAAATTGAAAGCAATCCCGGCTAAAAATGATAAGCCCCCACTCAAACTACAGGATGTGATGCGTTTTCATTTGCCTCTAGCAGTTACCAATGTGATGTCCTGGTTTATTCTGCCGATGACTCAACGGGCGCTTGCTCAGGCAGAAAATGAAGCAGATGTTTTAGCAGCTTATGCGGTTATCTATTCATTGATGATGATTGCACGTTCGGGTGGTATTTCATGGCAGGAAGCTGTGATTGCGCTCAATAAAGGAGAAGAAGAACGCAAAGCCCTCAAACGCTTTACGATTGTCCTCGGAATCAGTACCAGTGTCGGGCTATTGATATTTGCGGCATCACCTCTGATTACCTTCTATACAAAGACGATTCTCAGTGTACCGGAACGCCTGATTCCTCTGATTACACTTGGTGCATTGTTTGCGGTATTCATGCCATTGCTCTCAACATTCCAGAGTTATTTTCGTGCGCTATTGATGGGCAAAGACAATACCAATCCGATTTATCAGGCAATGATGATCGGTTTCCTGATTACGATTGCAGCATTATTTGGTGGTATCTGGATAGGAATCGCGCCGATTCCGGTAGCATTGAGTGCGCTAACACTCGGTGTTGGTGTAGAATTGGTTTATCTGTGGCGGGCATTGCTCAACATTGAAGTACAATCCTTAACGCCTGCTATCGCCAAAACATAGACGAAGGAAAATGGTGTGAGCAGTTCAACGCTTCTCTTTTTGCATGGTGCGCCACTCGGGGGATGGATGTGGCAGGAGGTTATCAGCTACCTGCCGGATGGCTATAACTGTATCACACCGAATTATCATGAAAATGATAGTGCAGATTCTCCTTTTACGCTTGATAAGACAGTGCAGTATCTTTCAGAATTAGTCACCGATGTTGCACCTGTGCATGTGGTCGGGATTTCATTGGGAGGGTTGGTCGGGCTAGAATTTTTGCGGCAAAAACCGGAACTGGTGGCATCGCATTCCTGAGTTCAACATCAATGGGTGCGCTTCCCGGTGGTGCGATTATGACGGCATTAAGTACGCCGATAGCCTGGCTTTCATCACGTTCATTCGCTGTCAAAGCAACTGCTAAGCAACTGGGTATGTCGGATTTGATGACGAAAAATTTTGAACGTGAAATGGCAAAGTTAACAGGAGCATTATTCAAGCAGGTTAATGAGAGTATTCATCAGTATCGCCCTGAAAATATGAGTTACGACGTCGATAAGCCTGCGATGCTGGTCTGTGCCGGGAAAGAACCGGGTTTCGTCCAGACAAATCAGCAACGTCTGCAACAGGCGCTTGATTTAGAGCAGGTGTATATTGTGCCGGATGCCGGGCATGGCTGGTGTTTTGAAAAGCCCGAACTATTCGCAGATGCAGTTCAGGCATGGGTAACAGGGGGTAGTCTGCCGGATAAATTGAAAACCTTGTAGGTTACTTTCTGGCGGACAACACAGGTGTTGTCCCTACACAGTCAACAAATTTTTAGAATAGGCGTTTTTGTTGAAGCGGGCGTTTGCCATCCAGCAGAACATAGGGCGCAAGTTGTTCCGGTGTGCGAATACCGAGGCGTGCCAGTTGACCGAAATCGCGCAGAGTGGATTGTTTACGGGCTTTGAGAATAGCTTCTGCACCTTTTGCTCCGATATTAGGCAGTCGCATCAGAGTTAATCTATCCGCTTGCATGATGTCGATGGGATTGTGTAGTAAATTGGCATCCGCCCATGCGAGTTTGGGGTCAACATCGGTTCTGAGATTACCTTCCCCTATAAAAGGTAAATCTTCCACATCCCAGGCATAATCGCGCAGTAAAAAACTCGCCTGATAGAGTCGTCGTTCACGAATATCTGCAACAGCCGGTAAATCTTCAAATGGCGTGCCTGAAATCGGACTGAATCCTGAAAAATAAGTACGTGCTAATCCCAATTGATTGTAGAGACGGTCACTCAGCGAGAGTAATTCGAGGTCAGTATCACCGACTGCACCGACTACAAATTGCGTGACAATGCTGGCTCTTGCCGTGTGATCATGGATTCTGAGATTGTGTGCTGTCTGGAGTGCCTGTAACAATTCCCCGTGAAAATCTTTCTTCGGGGCTAATCGTGATAACCGTTCTTCTGTAGCACCTTCGAGATTAATCGAAATGCGATCAGCCAGTTGCATCGCACGGCGAATCTGTTCTTCTTCTGCACCGGGCATGATTTTCAGATGCACATAACCGCGATACTCATATTTATTGCGGATAATATCAACCGTATCGAGGATTTTGTCCTGTGAGGTCATACCACCTTTGATAATTCCTGACGATAGGAACAAGCCATCGACTTTTTTAGCGCGTTGTAGGGTATCGAATGCTCCGGCGAGGTCATCCGGTTTGATTGTCATGCGTTTCGTACCACTGTGTCCGGCACGAAAAGGGCAGTAATAGCAATTACGCTCACAGGCTGTCGTCATCATTGTTTTGAGGACAGGTTTTGCCCCTTTCGGTGTTGCTAGATGTGCGATGCAATCGGTCAAACTTGCCTGACGATGCTCCTCGTTCATTTTCGGGGAACGTTTCTCTTTTTGAGGGGCATCTCCCGCAGGTTCAAAGATCGTCACATCCCCCATTTGCGTCAATTTAGTAATGGTATCCGGCTCAATTTTGAAGTGCATCGGTGCGCCCTCTCATAGAACGAAAATATGTTCTAATTATACCACACTTTTACGCCATTTACTCAATCACCGTATATGAATCCCATATATCCGCACCGCCGGCAGCTTCTTTCATTTGCGACATGTAAATATCTGTCCCATTGGAGCGCATGTTAATCATCCCGAATAATATATCGCCGCTCGAATTGATAGAACGCGCTAATTCTGTGGAAAACACTTTCGGTCTAATCCCGCGACTATATCGCCCTGCACAACCAATTGCATCTGCACGGGGGTGAGCATGACTTTCATTATCACCCGATGAAATAACTGTAGCGAAGGGACTGACCCGTTTCATAAATTCCACTTCAAAATCCGAAGAACCATGATGACAACTTTTAGCTACTTCGACTTCAAACGGATTATTGCCTCCATAATGATCCATAAGCCAATCTTCTGCGCGTGAATTCAAATCACCCCCGAGTAACATTCGAGACTGTCCATATGTCACTTTAAGTACCAGACTATGCCCGTTTATGGTTGGTGCTTCATCTCCAAACCATCGATACGCCAGCGTTCCATCAACCGGGATGGGAACGGGACCCAGAAACTCTATAGTGAATGGAAGTGGTTCGGTTGTTAATACAATGTCTGTTGTTGTATGAGAAGCACGGTTGAAATTTTGTATCCGACCATCAGTATGGGCGTTGATTATTGCCATCGCAAAGTTGTTGAATGTTTCGGAAAATCCACCTTTTTCACGAAGTGCTTTAAGCTCATCAATCGAATCGAACATGGTTGTCAAATAAAGTTTTCCACCCGACTTTACTTTTATGCCAATATGCGTGTTGTATTCTGCGGGGCGAAGGGTTTTATTATCAATGAAGCGTGCAATACCATTATGATATACCGTCCCGAAAGTGAAGCGTGTATCCGAGAATATGTCGATGAGTCCTTCATAATGATCGGCATCAAAATGACTGATGAATACATAATCAATATGAATCGGTTCATTCTTCGCAATTACATAGGAAAATTGCCATTTTGTCAGGTAATTTTTAAAGTGTGAGTTCGGTCCACCATCGACAAGGATGCGTATATCACCAACTTCAATAAGGACAGCATCTCCCTGTCCGACATCAACGAAAAAGACCTTCAAACCCATATGATCTGATGTATCGTCTTTATGAATCCACCCATCTTCTCCCGCAGTCCGAACAAAATACCAATCTTGAGCTACATCAAGAACGCCCAGCCATGTTCCATGCAAAACTTGATTAATTGGACGTTGCCTATCTCCTTCTATTTTCGGCTTCTTATATATTCGAGCTTCGTTTGTAGCCGAATACTTGACGAATTGCACATCAGACATTTAATGTCCCTCCCCAATGATCTGAAGAATGGTTGTAATCACACCTGTAAACGGGTTTTAATTACAAATTACTACAATATGCAATAAAAATATAGCAGGGTATATTAACTGACACGGTATTCATATAGTTTGGCGAAGTAGAGATATACTCTTGTCAGCAAACATCATTCCAACCTAAAAAAGACGATAGACAAGCCAATAGTTAAGGTGAATATAGTTTCGTGGATTGTATCGGTATGCTATACTCATCAGCATGAAAGAGACGATGAACACTGAAACACTTATCGGCACCGTTAAAGCACGTGGATGGCAGGATGCAATGCGGACAGTACTGGATGTACTTGAGCCTGTCGCGCCGCTTGTCTCACAATTGTTGCTGGTACTACAACCGATGTCTAATATTGTCGGTGCGCGGGATGTCGTGGGTGAATTAGCTGACATCTTTGATAGTCCGCAGGGAATAGAGCATCTGCGACAGGAATTAGACGATTTATAAAAATAGTCCATTGGTTCTGTGACAGAAATGCCATATTCAGGATACAATGAGGCAACTAATGCGATTGATACCCGCCGACTCAGGGGGAATCCAACGTGGATTTAGAACAAATTTTTTCATTTTTCGAGGTGTTCTTTTCAGACACCGCTGTAGTGACATTTAGCCTACTCATCATTGCTATTTTTGCGAACATTGTCATTCGCTTGCCCGAACGCAGAGTGATGCGTCCGATTGCAGCATTGGATAAGATCGCAGATATGGCAGGTGCGAGTATTGAATCGAACCAATCGCTGCATGTGTCGATTGGTAGTGCCACTATTGGAGACAGCACAACCATGCTGGCGATGCTCGGTAGTGAATTCATTTATTTCGCCAGCCGTGAAGTCGCAATTGGTGATGCCCCGCCTTTATTTACCATGTCGGAAGGGGCTGCTTTACCGATTGCAGCCGATACACTCCGCCGTGCTTTTCAGCATGAAAACCGTAGAAACGCCCTGACCTTGCTCAATGTAATCGGTAAAACACCGATCAGTACACGCTGGTATCCGGCAGGGAAGCGTTCCCTCGCATTTACTTCGGCACTGATGGCTATACAGAGCGAAGATAAGGTCAGTGGTAATATTCTTATGGGACGCTATGGTATTGAATTGGCACTCATATTAGAAGCTGCCTATCGCAACAAACGTCCGGCGATTGCGGGAAGCGATGACCTGGATGGGATGGCAGTTGCCTATGCAATGGCGGATGAAGCGCTCATCGGGGAAGAAATATTAACCGTGTCTGCTTATCCCGCGGATGATATTCGCACACAGAAGCGAAACTTTAGTATTGATTTAATGCGCGGATTGATAGTGGTTGCTATCATTGCATTTGCGCTATACAACTTTTTTGCAGGGGGCTAATCTATGCAAGATGCAGCAAGCCGTAGCCCGATAACCCGCTTTGTTGTGATTGTCACGGCATCGCTCGTGAGCTTTGTCGGATTATCGACATTATTGGGACTCGCATTCGGTGACTTAGCCTATGGTATCCCGGAGGCTGTACCTCTCATTGGCGGTGCATCAGGTGTGATGCCTACCGGAAAAATCGCTTTAATATTTGTACGGGGTGCAGTGATTACCCTGTCATTTGCTGTTCTGGCAGGCGTTTTAAATCTGATGCTGGTTAATGTGCAGCGTGTGTTGCGCGGACGTACAATCAGCGCACGCTTAAATAGTATTGTGGTTTTGCTCATGTTCCTTGTGGGACTTGTAACACCGGAATTTAACCCGGAATTCAGTGATTTTTTACTGGAAAATGTTCAAACAACCATTGAGAGTGCCTTAGCGGGATTGATATTTTTCGCGCTGGTCTTTGGCGGATTTCGTATCTTACGACGTAAAGTGACCCTTCCCGCAATACTCTTTGTACTGACCGTCGAAATTGTGTTGATCGGGGCATTACCTGTAGAATCATTTGGCATTGTACGGCAATTCACAGACTGGCTCTTTAATGTGCCCGTTAATGCCGGAGCGCGTGGTATCTTGCTCGGGATTGCACTGGCAACACTGATAACCGGTCTGCGCGTCTTAATCGGACAAGACCGAAATTATGGTGAATAAATATGAACGATTGGGATAATCTCGACAATTTCCCGGCAGATGATGACGATGAATCATTTGACTGGATGAACGACAACAGTGACGACGCGACAGACGATGATGATCTGCGCTGGTTGGCTGATTCGGATGATGAGGATGAAGACGAGCAGCAGGAATGGCAGATGCCCCGTCCTGAACGGGCGGAACGTAGCATCGCGTCACAGATCGAAGAAGCTGAGGAAGCTGAATTCGGTAATACAGATGATATTCTGGATTGGATGTCAGAGCCGGAAGATGATGATGCTGTAGAAGACCTTGCAGCCGAACCTGATGTGCCTGATTGGTTATCCGGTATGAATTTACCGGAAGCCAGTGACGAAGATATTGCCGCAGCTAGATCAGAAGTATCCGGGGATTCCGGAGATGTTTGGGGTGATGATTTAGATGACCCCTGGTCAGGTGATGCAGATAGCAGCGATGAAGGTTGGGGTTTTGATGATGTAGAAGAACCCGCCGCAGAATTAGAAGGCGATTCATGGTTGGCATCTACTGAATCTGATGATGACGACGCCGGGATTGATGGTGATGATTTCCTCTTCGGTGCATCCACAGACGATGGCGACGACAGTGATGACTTCCTCTTTGGTGCATCTACAGACGATGACGATGGTGATGATTTCCTCTTCGGTGCATCCACAGACGATGGCGACGACAGTGATGACTTCCTCTTCGGTGCATCCACAGATGATGACGATGATGCAGATGACTTCCTCTTTGGTGCAAGCTCCGATGACAGTGAAGAAGTTGATGAACCTTTCTTCAGTACTGAACCCGATACTGACACAGGCGAAAGCGATGATTTCGGTGAATGGGGTATGCTGTCGGATGATGATTTCGGAGAAGAAGAGAACTTTGAAGAACCCGTTGCAGATGATTCTGGCTGGGACTTGAGTGACGATGATGGCTTTGGTTTCATGGAAGAACCTGCGGCTGAAGCAGATGTCCCGGATTGGCTAGCAGATATGCCTGTTCCGGGGGAAGACGATGCGCCCGTTTCCGCTGAAGCCGATGATTTTGACTTCATGGATGACATGGATGCCGGAGATGATTCAGGCGTCCCGGACTGGATGGCAGACATGCCTGTTCCGGGAGAAAATGACGCACCTGTTTCCGCAGAAGCCGATGATTTTGACTTCATGGATGACATCGAAGAACCCGTCTCAGCATTGGCTGGCGATGATCTTGATGATTTATTTGCCGACGCGGATGATGACATTGATTTGCTGGCGTCGCTCGGTCTGGATGATAGCGATGACGCTGATGATTTGCTGGCGGCTCTCGATATTGACGATGGTGATGAGGAAAATCTCGACGACTTACTTTCTGCCTTAGACGAAGATTCACAGGAAGTTGGTCTGGAGGCACTCTTTGCAGAACTGGAAGGCGATGATTCAGGCGGAAGTACCAGTTCGCTGGATGATCTATTTGCCAATGAGGACGATGAGGCAACAATTTTCACAGAACATGCGGATGACCTCGATTTCTTCGATCCTGTAGCGGATGATGATGCAGATGATCTCGATTTCTTCGACCCTGTTGCAGAAGATGATGCCAATGATCTTGATTTCTTTGATCCTGTTGCGGATGATGCCAATGATCTTGATTTCTTCGATTCAATCGAAGAGGAAGATGATGAACTCGCTATTCTGAACCAGCTTAATGAGACTCAAACCTCTGACCTTGATTTCATGGAGGGTGTGTCCCGTAAGCAAGCTCCTGACATTAACGATGAGGAGTTGGAAATACTCAATCAATTGAGTGATACCAAAACCTCTGACCTTGATTTCATGGAAGGTGTGTCCCGTAAGCAAGCTCCTGACATTGACGATGAAGAATTAGAAATACTCAATCAATTGAGCTCGGCAAAAACCTCCAGTCTTGATTTCATGGAAGGTATTACGCGGGTTCAGAAAAATCTGGAAACAGGTGGAATCAATCTGGATGACCTGAGTGAAGATGAACGGGCACTCATTAACAAAATCAGTTCGGTACAAACAGGTGAATTCCCGGCAACTGATGAAGATGCGGATATTCCTGTTCTGGATGACTCGGAAATTGCGATTCTCAATCGTCTGAGTCAGACATCAACGGCTGAGCTTGATTTTATGGCGGGAGTCTCGCGGGAGGATGTTCAAGATTACTATCCGGCACCTGATCTCAATTGGGATTATGAGGATGATACCGAGACGGTTGACGATGTGCAGGCACTGTTTGACGATGATCTGCCTAAGTCTAAAAAGAAAACAACAGGGTCACTCAGTTATCTGGATAAAATCCAGACTCAGGAACAGGAAGCTGCCGCAGATGATCCTTCCTGGCTGGATGAAATTAGCGGGCTTGATACCGATGCGTTACGTGAGGCGGCTGATGCCTCCAAAAAGCCAACAACAGGCAGTCTTGATCTCGATACATTAATTGACTCCTTTGGCTCTGAAAACGAAATTCCGGGTGGCGGGGAAATTGCACCATCGTCAGACCTTGATGCTATTTTCAGTCAAATGGATGAGGAAGAACGCCAGCGTGCAGAGAAATCAGGGGAAGAACTCCCTGAATGGTTGCAAGAAATTGCAAAAGGTTCGGATGGATCGTCTACTGCCGCATTAATCCGGCAACGTCAGGATCGTTCACTTGATGATCTTGATGATCGTCTGCTCGATTTACGTGAACGTGGGCTTGAGCAAACATCTGAAGATTCAGGCAATGATAACGAACCTGAAAGCCAGCAACGTCTGGTAAAGGTTGTTCCCAATATTGATGAGGCGCTAACACCTGCCAGAATCGTTCCGGGGCAAACGTCCATTGTCACCTCACCACACATTACTGCCGAACAGGAACAGCGGACAGATTTATTGCACGCACTGGTTGGTAGCATCGGGGTAGATGTTGAGGAAGATTCGCAGGAAGAAAAACGTTCTGTCTTACAGGCATTTGTCAGTAAAGCTGATCGTTTTGTGGTGGGTATGTTACTGATTGCAGCAGTACTTGTACCCTTTGTTTATCCGATATTTGCGACTGTCGGTAGCTTACCACCGGGCGCATTTGAAGAAGATAGCGATGAATTCGCAGCTTTCACGCTGATTGAAAATCTTGAAAATCGAGATTATGTGCTTATTGCGGCTGAATACGGTGCAACAGGCGCACGCGAACTGGATACCGCAACCCGTAGTTTACTGGAACACATTATCACCAATGGCGGAATTCCTGTTATTGTGAGTAGTGATGCTATCGGTTTACTCCGCGCAGAAAATATCGTGGTCGGGTTGCTCACAGAAGAGAGACGCAATCAGGATTACTATATTGCGGGTCTGATTCCGGGCGGGACAGTCGGGTTACGTGATTTTGCTGTGAATTTCAGCGATACAGTCCGCACCGATTTACGTGGGGACGAAACCGGATTAACCTTAAACAGTCTTGATGAGTTGTCCGCGATTGTTCTCATTTCAGAAAGTGGCGAGAATGTGCGGAACTGGATGGAGCAAGTTGCGCCTGAAACGACAACAGAATTCATTGTGGTTACAGGTCAGTCTGCACGTCCGCTAGCGATTCCTTATGTCAGTGCATCGGATAACGCGATTGCATTGCTAACCAGTTATGACGATGCGTTTACTTATCAACAGATGGTCTTGGCAATTTACAATCCCTCGGATACACCATTCCCGAGTGCAACCGCAACCAATACACCGACACCAACGTCGACACCAACCGAAACAGGTTTACCGCCAACTGAAACCGACATTCCATCGGACACGCCCGAGCCATCAGAAACGCCTGAACCGAGCGAAACACCGATTCCAAGTGATACACCTGTTCCGACCGATACGACGATTCCGAGTTTGACACCGCGTCCGACGACTACGGACGCCCCGACAGCTACGGATACACCGGAAACGACACCGACAGAGGTTCCAACAGATACTCCTGTGCCTGTTGAAGTCGAAACGATTGAAGTTGCGATTGTCAGTTCTGCCTCGGCAGCAAATGTCTACTCCGAACCTGATACCGATTCCACTGTAATTTCTACACTGGGTTCAGGACAGCAGGTCGCCACAATTCAGTTGAGCGATGATGAAGAGTTCGTACAGGTTGTTCTGCCCGATGGTTCAAGAGGCTGGTTATCCACACTGGTCACGGTGATTACCGAAATTCCGGTCGATGATTTTAATGCGTCGGCTGTTGATGTAAATATAAGCAGTGATGGCACTATCGAAGTTGCGACTGTTATTTCCAGTGCGGCAGCGAATGTTCGCGCAGGTGCAGGGACAGATTTCGGGATAATGGCGTCGATCGAACCGGGTACACAACTGGCAGTTGTTGACCGTAATGAAGAAGGCGACTGGATTCGAGTTGTTTTACCCGATGGTCGTGAAGGCTGGATAGCTGAAATTCTGGTCGATATTAGTGAAATTCCGGCAAATGAATTTGAGGGGCAAGCTGCGCCACAGGCTAATACCACCGTGCAAATCGCGACGATTATCAGTGATAGTCGTATCAATGTGCGCTCGGGAGCGGGGTCTGAATTTGAGACAGTTGCAGGACTTGATCCCGATTCGAGAGTACGCATCATCGGGCAAAGCGATGATGGCGAGTGGTATAATATTGTGCTTCCCAATGGTGGCGAAGGCTGGGTCGCAAGTTTCCTGGTTACTGTGGAAGAAATTCCGGCTGATTCCTGGGATGGCGCAAGCAAGGATGGATTCCTTCCGGTTTACTTTGACCGTCCAATTCGCATTGCACAGGATGACAACGATGAAGATTTAATTCCTGTCGGGCGTAATGTCGCAGGTTCGTCCTGGACAGTTTACGTCGATGAAGATAAGGAAGAAGAACTAACAACTATCCCGAACCGGGCAGAATTCATCGTGCTTGAACAGGGTGAGGACATGTCGCTGATTCTCCTGGAAGATGGACAAATCGGTTACATTGATAGCTTTGTTGTTGATGTAGAAGAGCGTCCGCGCAGTGAAGTTGATTTTGCGCCAACGCTTACACCGACCCCGACGATTACACCGACATCGACCGATACACCTGTACCGACCGAGACACCATTTATACCGCAGATTACACCTGCACCATCGGGTACACCTGTTGTGCGTTCCAGTTCTCAGGCGCTCGGGCTTGTCGCGGCAATCGTGATCATTGCATTCGGTAATTTATTCTGGATTTTCCGCTGGTTAGGAAACAGAGAATCATGACTCTACTGATTAGTTTCGCTCTGACATTAATGGTCTTCAGTTATCTGCTGGGTGATAATGCCTTTTTTCGCATGGCAGTATCTATGTTTGTGGGGCTGACTGCCGCCTTTACCCTGCTTGTGACCTTTCAGAGTGTCATTGTTCCTTTGAGTAATAGTGGACGGGCTATTGATTCGTTCTTACTATTTTTCGCCGGAGTTTTAACACTATTGCTCTTGCTCAAGCCATTCCGCTCGCTGCGTATTCTAACGAATTTATCGCTGGGATTCTTGATTGCGGTGGGTGCGGCAATTGCAGTAACAGGAGCAATCGCAGGAACAATCATTCCGCTTATCTCACAGACGGTTGCGCTTGATAGCACTGCTGAGCCCTTTGATATTTTCAGCGCTGTTGTCATCATCATCGGTGTGGTGACATCTTTGCTGTATTTCAACTATGCCGCACGACGCAATGCACAGGGCGAAGTCGAACGTGGCGCTGTGATGAAGGTTATAGCAGGTATCGGGCAAGGATTCATCGTGATTACACTCGGTGCTCTGTATGGCGCAGCAATCTTAACCAGCTTGACGATTTTGACCGGGCAGCTAGAGATGCTGTTCGGCGGCTAATGACGAAGACGAGAGGCAAAAGATGGCAATCAATCGAGTCAGTTCCATACTGGCAGCCGATTTTGGCAGTTCGCTGACCCGTGTCGTATTGTTTGATGTTGTGGACGGCGAATATAGAGTAGTCGCACACGCATCGGGACGCACGACACAGGGGTATCCTGATGATGACCTCAATGTCGGGTTGCGCCGCCTGTTAAGCAATATCACAAAGGTTACAGGACGGCAATTTTATAATCAAATCGGGCGGGTGGTGACACCGGAAGACCGCAATCGCAATGGTGTTGATTATTTCATCACAACAGCGAGTGCAGGGCGTCCTATCCGTGCCATTGTGGTGGGTCTCGTGCCGGAAATCAGTATCACCAGTGCGCTGCGTGCGATGTCCGGGACATATGTTGAAACGGTTGCTGAATTTCATTTGCGCGATGGCTATAGCGAAGAAGATCGTCTGAATGCGATTATTTTGGGGCGTCCCGATTTAATTTTCGTGGCAGGCGGCACAAATGATGGGGCAGTCACGGCGCTCAAAGAAATTCTGGGGGTTGTTGAACTCGGGCTAAAAATTCAGGATGAGGATTTGCGTCCACCCCTGTTATACGCAGGCAACAAAGCGCTACAGGGTTACATCAGCGAGACTTTTGGCGATTTAACAGAAGTGCTGATGAGTGGCAACATTCGCCCGAAAATGGAAAGAGAATCATTCGATTCAGCACAGGCGGCTCTCGGTAAAGCCTATGATGAGCATCGTGAAACGCACGGTGTTGCATTCGGGACAGTCGGTGAGATGAGCAGCACAGGTATTTTACCAACTGCACAGAGTTACGGTCTGATTACCGAATATTATGCACAGACACATAAAGCGAATATTGTCGCGATGGATATTGGTAGTACATCGGCAGTGCTTGCAGCCTCATTTCACGGGCAAACCAGCACACAAATCAGCACCACCAAAGGTCTCGGACAAAGTGCCGTTACATTAATTGATGATGTCGGTGAAGATGCAATTGCAAAATGGTTGCCGTACTATCCGACGGGCAGTGAAATTCGCAATTATGCACTCAACAAATTGGCACGTCCGGCATCTATCCCGATGAATGAACGGCATTTGTTCATGGAACAGGCAATGATTCGGACGGCAATGCGCCAGATGGTTGAAGCAGGACGGCACACATGGAAAGGTGTTCCCCAATCCGGTTTGTTGCCACATATTGAAACAGTTATTGTTGGTGGCAGTGCGTTACAGGGAACGGGTAATGCACCTTATGACATGATGCTGATTGCAGATTGTTTGCAACCTGTTGGCATTACAGAAATAAAAGTTGATCGTCACGGTGTGATTCCGGCAATGAGTGCTATTGCCCGTGTACAGCCCGATGCAGCCGTACAAATTATGGATGGTAATAGCCTGGAGCATATGGGTACATTAATCAGTCTGGAAGGACAGGCATCCGGTATATCCCCGGACACAGTCGTTGCCACAATGGTGGTTGAAAATATTCAAGATGAGGAAACTGGCAAGTCACTTTCCAAAGATATTACAGTTAATTCACTATTTTCTTTACCTGTACCTCTGAACTTTGAATTGAAGCTCCGTATTAAATGTAAACGCGGTTTCAAAATCAACGGAAAAAGCCGTTTACGCCAGACAATTTTCGGTACAGTTCTGATTGATGCACGGGGACGCTCTTTTGATGCACCCTTGACTGTTGAGGAACGGATGCGTCTGTTACCACAATGGATTGCAGATGCCAGTGACGACCCCGTCATGAAATTGCCAGCAGAATGGGCAACTGATAGCACACAGCCAGCAGAAGTCATCAAACCGGAAGAAGAAATTGTTGTTGCAGCCCCTCAACCTGATGCGGAAGATGATCTTTTCGAAGATTTTGATGACGATGACGGTGAATTGGCTGAAGCAGAATTCGATCCGGGCGAATTCATGTTTGATGAAGATGAAACTTACGATGAAGAAGATGACGATTTAGGGTCATTACGCGATTTATTGAATTAGACTCAATGGATAAGGTCAGGTTGTATGTATTATCCCGAACAACGTCCCATATCTGAAATGATCCGTATCCGGCGGCGCACGATGCTGCCGGAATATGCCATCGGTAATGTGAGTGCCGAGTTAGGTAGTATTGTTGATGTGCGTGAAACGGTTGCACGGGGATTAGTACCTGCCCGTCATGTCATTATTGATGCAGCAGACATTTTGCGGGTTCGACCCGATGCTATCGCTGATTTGTTGCTGGTGGAGATGAATCGACCTGTTTCAAAAGATGCTGTTATCGCCGGGAAAGACACCGAACGCGGACGCCGGGTATTTGCTCCGGTTGATGGACTGGTTGTTTATGTCGGGGATGGTCGGATTATCATGCAATCCATGCCTGAAATCATTGATCTTGAAGCCGGGGTACGCGGACAGGTCATCCAGGTCATTGAAGGGCGTGGTGTGGCGATTGAAGCTACCGGGGCAGTGATTCAAGGTGTCTGGGGTAATGACAGACATGTTATCGCACCGATTCGCTTTGAACCGGAAGATGGGATGGAAAATATCTCGGAAGACGATATTAACACGACCTATCGTGGCGATATTATCATCACTGAAACCCCTTTAACGCGCCATAAACTCAGAGTGGCAAAATCCCAATCAATGGCTGGTATTGTCGCACCGGGGATGGACGCCAGTCTTGAAGAACAGGCACTTAACATTGATATTCCTATCATGCTGACTTCGGGATTTGGCGATACACGGATTGTTCGCAGCACGTTACACATCCTTGAACAATATGAAGGCTATCAGGGTGTACTGGATGCAGCCTATCCCCACCGCTTTGATGACCGTCGTGCAGAATTGATGGTACACCAGCATACACGTGAGGAGATTCCATCGGGACATGGTATCCCTCTGCAAGAAGATATGACCGTTCGAATTACCCGTGCGCCTTATGCAGGACGTACAGGTACGGTGGTTGAATTACCGGGTAACAAAATTGCATTAGCCAACGGCTTGCGGGTTCGCGGGGCTTATGTTGAAATAGGTGTGGATGAAATAGTTGCTGTACCGTTAGCAAATTTAGAACTTGCTGGCATATAATCCGGTTTCACTATATCATAGACTTGTTATCATATTCGATGTTTAGCTAATTATTCGTCCCGCTTCAGGAGGGAAGGGCATTATGTCCGACGATTTCGATTTTGACCCTAACGATTTGTTTGATGATTTTGATGATGACGATGATTTCGGCAATGTCATTGATGACGATGGTCTCGATGATTTTGGCGATGATGATTTTGGCGGCGATGACTTTAATGACTTCGATGATTTTGGCGATGATGATTTCGACGATTTTGACGAAGATGAATTCGGGTCGCAGTTAGATTTCCTCGACGACGAAGATACGGATGAATTCGACGACGAATTTGCAGAACCTGTTGCCGAACCACAGGATAATAGCTTCCGCAATTTGATGATTGGTATTGTCGCTTTCACCCTGTTAATTGTTGTGATATTTGTGGGACTGTTTGCATTCCAGAATGTGCAACGTACAGGTGAACGCAATGAACGCAATACACAGGTCGCAGAAATTGAGCAAACCAATGACGCCCGTCGTACAGAGATCGCGCAGATGGGAACAGATGCTGTTATCAATCAGATGACTGCTGATGCCGGTCTGACACAAACGGCTCAAGCTGAAGAAGAAGCTGAAGCTGCTACGTCACAGGCTGAAATTTCCGGTTCTGCAACCGCGTTGATTGTCAATCAGACAGCGACACAGGAAGCTATTGAACAGCAGTCTATTGATGCGACAGCAACCAGTTTGCAAGCAACATCTGATGCAGAAGCAGCCAACCAGCAGGCGACAGTTGACTCCGATGCACAATTGCAAGAAGGCGCAACACAAACCGCTATGGCAATTGAACAGACGTTGAACCCGCCAACTTCGACACCGGATCCGAATAGTACAATGCCCACCAGTGAAGGTGGTGTCAGTATCGGGTCGGTACAGCAAACAGCTACCGCACTTGCGGATCTGTTCAATGCAACACCCACACCAAACGCTACACAGGCACCGGATCTGGGCAGTGGTGGTGGTGCAGGTGGTACAGAAATCGCAGCCAATACACCTGACCCCGGAAGCGGTGGTGGAGGTACAGGAAATGAAGCCCTGCCGGATACAGGTATCATTGATGATGTATTCGGTGGTAATCCGATGCTGGTTATCTTGCTGGCATTTGGTTTACTGGGAGTGATTATCGTCTCACGTGGCTTACGCAGTGTGAACAAAGAATCATAAATAAGCGAAGCATGTTAAAAATAAACAGGATGGGTTAATCTGCTCATCCTGTTTTTGATTCAGCGCTATTTATAGTAGACACGCATTTTCAATTGACCGAGTTGAACTTCATCCCCGCTGATCAATGTTCGTGGTTCACCCTCAGTTAGACGTTCACCATTGATGAATGTACCATTGTAACTGTCTAAATCTATCAGGGTCGGTCGGTCTTCACGGGCATTGAGAATAGCATGTTGACGGGATACACCATGTTGCTGTGCGTTGAAGGGTGTCAAATCAATATCGACTTCGCTGGCATCCGGTTTCCCGGGGTCAATGCGTCCGAGAACCAGATTATTTTTACGCTCTACAGATAGTGGTGCGCTACCATCGGCTATGTATAACATAATCGGGCGGGATGACGGAGGTTCGGAGAGACGAAGCTCACGGGTTGCCCCTCTACCGATTTCTTTTGTTGCAGCTTCTCCTACCAGGAGATCGTAAATGTCGCTCCCACATTTTTCACATATGAGTATTCCAGCACGGTTTTGATGTCCACAATCACTGCATTTCATGGGTTTATTCCTACAAGCAATAACAGTTAATAATAGTAATATACCGAAATAATTGAAATTTGCAATTCAGGAAATGTAAGAATTTCGCAATATCATATTACCTCATATTTTAGAAACGGTTTTGCATTGAGCCATTGTAACCTGTCAATTCAGCGTAGCCATAGCCTGTTACATCCCCTGTGATACGGACAGCGCCTTCCCAGTAGGAGGGGTCAGTATCTGCCAATTCTTGATCGAGCATCAGTGGTTCGACAATGAAATTGAGTATTTCCTGAGATGTTGTGACAGTCATTTCCCAGCCGGACGGATAGACTGTGCCTGTGTTCGGGCTTGTCCAGGTGTTTGTTTGTGTGATGGTAAAATTAGTGGATGGGAGATATTCAGTTGTACCGTCGGGATAAATAATCAAGCCACCGTAAGCAGACTCTGTGCCGCCATCTTCTAAACGAATCTGACCAATCATCAGTTCAGTGTCATTGTCGAAAATTATGCCAAACCAATCCCAGCCCTGTGTACCTGCTCCCAATGCTCCGGTGCTAAATTCATGGTCTTTCCAGGTGTTGCCGGATACAGCAAAGGTTTCACCCCTGATTGTAATATTGCCTTCTGTAATCAGTCTGGAGAGGGTGTAATAGTAGCTGGCATTGCCTTCTGGTGAACTTTTGTGTGATAAGCCATTTTCACCATGTAATGCAGGAGGTTTCGTCTGTTCAAGTGTGAGATCAATCGCAAAGAGGTCGGTTTCTACGCTAATTTGCACCAGGGAAGCATCTTCATTGAGGGCGATAATCTCCCAATCTTCAATCCAGACACGATAAACAGGGTCAACAGTTGCCCCCGCTAAATCGGCACTGCCACGACTGAAACGCTGATCATGATAAAATTCATTGGATTCAATATCGCTCACTGTAAAATGTGCCAGATAGACCTGATTGGTACGCCATTCACTATCGCTCTGTTCGGTTTCCGGTGAGATTGCTCTGCGAAAAATGGTGAATTGATAGCCGAAGCGTCGTCCATCTTCTGTGGCAACGTTTCCGGTGTAGTACCACCATTCGGTCAGAAAATCAGGGTGAGCACCAAAATCGGCAGGGAAATTCCAGTCATAGGGTTCGATAGCACGGGAATAATCGTCCAAATTAATGTCAGAAGCCGCTAGAGAGGTTGTCGCGCTAACATTTCCTCCACCACTAACACTGACCAGCGAAATACCAAGAATAGCTATCGCGATGATGACGATTGCTGCCAGCAAAATTTTCCAGCGATTTGACATAGTTTGATGCTCACACAGTCTAATTGTTATCAAATTCACAATCAGTATAGAAGAATTATCTGAGTGAGAGCTTAGATTTGAGGGAAAAGGTGGTCACAAAGTACAGACCACCTGATTTTTTGTGGAAATTTATAGCTTAGAGATTGGCTCTTACATGTGCTAGAGCCGCTTCGACAGATTGGAAAACTTTGATATTGGCATTACCATAAGCTGCCCCTGTCAAACCTTCGGCACTTTTGCCGACAAGTTTATCGACTGTCACAATCAATGTGGCGCGATTCATGGGATGATGGAAATTTGAGTCTTTACCGCGTGCTGCCTGTGCCGCCGCTCTCATAATTTCGTCGAATGACATCACATTCCACATGGTGAGGTCAAATACGTAGAATACGGGTGTTTCCTGTGAATCCAGGCATTTTTTAGCTGCAATCGTGTATGCCATCGCATCTTCTTCAAAGACAAAATCTGGATTAAATTTTGTCATCATGACGGGCAATGTGTCGTGCATTTCAACAGTAAAGCGTTCTGACATTGGAATCCTCTTAACTATAAGTCGTATGTGAGTTGCACATTTTCGGCAACCCGTAGGGCATGATTATCTTGCCATGAAATCGGATTTTTGAGTCTTAAGTTTTTGAGACGCTTCACTAATGTTAATATTGATGCCTGTGCTTCAGCACGTCCGAGTGTTGCTCCTACACAAAAATGCAAGCCATAGCCAAAGGATGTATGCTGTTTGTTGATACGTGCGATATCAAATTCATCAGGACTTTCGTAATGCTCAGGATCACGATTCGCTGCGCCGAGCATGAAATAAACACGCTGTCCGGCTGGAATCGTTACACCACTAAAAGTTACTTCTTCCGTGGTTGCACGGGTAATACGTTGAACGGGTGCTTCGTAACGTAAACTTTCCTCGACAAAGGGTTCAATCAGGTCATTATTTTCCAGGATAGCATCTACTAATTCAGGGTTTTGTGCCAGAATCACCATCGCATTAGCAATGAGATTGGTTGTGGTTTCATGTCCGGCAAAAATAAGCATTCCGGTTGTTGCCTGTAATTGTTCATCGGTGAGTTTTTCACCATCGACTTCGGCTTCAATCAGGGCGGTAATTAAGTCATCCTGTGGATTTTGCTTCCTATCTTCGATGATTTCTGCAAAATAATCATTCATTGACTGAATTGCATTCTGAGTTTTGACTAGAACATCAGGTGTCATCTGCTTTGCGCCAAATAAATTAGTGATTTCGCTCGACCACTCTTTGATTTTGCCACCATCTTCCGGTGATGCTCCAAGCATTTCAGCAATAATCGTCGCAGGTAGGTCATAGGCGAGGTCTTCCAGCAGATTAAATTCACCGGGATGATCTTCCATCGCCTTATCAATCATTTTATTGGTTAAGTCTTGAATTTTCGGGCGCATCTCATGAACAAGACGGGGAACAAACGGCGCACTTACTAATTTACGCAACTTCGTATGTTCCGGCGGATCAAGGAGCAATGTCCACAAACCCAATGTTGTAAAGAGGACTTTAAATTGTGCCTGTACAGGTTCGGGCAAACGGGCATAAATAGGTGTGAGACGATTCGCACTGATCGCAGGATGCTTCAAACCTTCTACAACATCATCATAACGACAAATATACCAACCACCTGTGGTTTCATTGAAGTGGACAGGTGCTTCATCCAACATTTGCTGATAAGTCGGGTAAGGGTCAAAGCGGGTAGCCGCAAGTGACATATCAAACGGGTCTTGTGTTGTTGTCATATTATTCCCCCTGTTACACAGGTCTTTTTACTGGATAAATGTCTCACGGAGAATAATAACAGAAAGCATTAACAAACCAAAACAGAATGGTTTTATCGTAGGACGAACAAAGTGTTCGCCCTGGATTTATCTAGTCGCCGTTGTAGCGGCTCATGATGAGGGTGGCGTTATGTCCACCAAAACCGAAGGCATTACTCATGACATGTGTCAATTGTACTTCACGGGCGGTGTTCGGCACGTAATCAAGATCGCATTCCGGGTCAGGTGTGGTGTAATTGATCGTTGGCGGGATGACATTCTCTTCCAGCGCTTTAATACAGAAAACAGCTTCGGCTGCACCTGCTGCACCCAGCATATGCCCGGTCATGGATTTGGTACTACTCATCGGTGTGCTGTAAGCATCTTCACCCAGTGCAAGCTTCACGGCTTTTGTTTCCGTTTTGTCATTGAGCGGTGTACCCGTACCATGTGCGTTGATGTAGCCGATGTCTGCGGTTGTCAATTTTGCTTCTTTGAGTGCCTGTTTCATGGCATGTGCTGCCGCGCCACCATCTTCGCGGGGAGCAGTTACATGGAAGGCATCGGCGGTATGTCCATAGCCAGTCAATTCAGCATAAATACGAGCACCGCGTGCTTTAGCATCTTCCAGACGTTCGAGCATCAGGACACCTGCGCCTTCACCTGCTACAAAGCCGGGTCGTTCTAAATCGAAGGGGCGTGATACCCATGCCGGGTCTTTACCTTCGGGAGGATGCCCGACTGCTTTGATGTTATCGAGTGCCGAAAGAACCACATCGACAACACAGGCTTCTGTCCCTCCGGCAAGCATCATATCGGCACGACCTAAACGCAGCATATCAGCAGCATCGCCAATCGCATTATTTCCTGTCGAGCAGGCGTTGATGATTGTATAGTTGGGTCCTCGGAGATTAAATTCCATACTGACCTGAGCGCTAATCTGGTCACTGAGAATCGGTGCAACCATGTGAGCACGGACACCGCGAGGTCCCCGTTCCTCAAAATTACGAACGGCTTCAATCGTTGTTGTAATACCACCGATGCCTGTCCCGATTGAAACACCGATGTCATACATATTTTCTTCGGTCACTTCTACACCGGAATCATCAAGCGCTTCTTTTGCAGCTAAAATCGCAAATTTCTGAGCAAGGTCGGTGCGTTTTGCAAGTTTCCTATCGAACAGGTCATCAATTTCAAAATTCTTGACCTCACCGGCAATTTTGATGTTGATTGGGTCGGTATCAAAGCGCTTAATCCAGTCGATACCACTGCGCCCGTTTTTGATGTTATCCCATGATTCGGTCACATTCATACCGGTAGGGCTAACAATCCCCATCCCCGTAACAACAATGCGAGGAAATTCCATTCTTGTGCCTTTCAATTATTAGTTCTGCATTTGCTTAGAGTAGCAGAATCAGACCTGTTTATCAATTTGTCCTGTACACGACTTATCATTAGCTGTAACACCGTAGAATCATAGTTAGTTGTGATATTAGACCGGAATATAGCACTCAAAAAAACAAACCGTGTTATAACAATGGTATCGTTAAGAACAACGGGGGAGAGCCATGAAAACTCGTTTTTTTGCACTCATTAGCATCACAATTTTACTAATCTCTATGTTCGGATTCGTCAGCGCACAGGGAGACCCTCCCGCAACGCCACAGCCCCCGCCAGGTGGTGATCCCGGCGGTGGTGGTGGTGGTAATAGAGAGCCACTGACCATTGATGAATCTTACGTCGCTGTCCCGAACACGTATACGGGTATCGGTAGTGTGTCGATGGGGATCGGAGAGAGCCTCGGGGATTTGAGCCTGACAACAGAATGCACTACGGGAGAACGCTTTGAAGCGGCAGAATCAGGTGTAGTGATTGCAGAAGATGGCACAGAGTGGATTGTACCGATGGAAGTCAATGAAGGTGCGGGAACAGTTGATATGTTCAATAACTGCACATCTGATGGAGACAATGCGGATTTTCTGGATGACCTCGAAACGGTTGTTATTGACGAAAACGGGGAAGAAATTACAGGTTATATCTTCGGGGACAATTACTTTGAGCTATACATCAACGGCGAATTTATCGGGCGGGATACGATTGGTTTCGTGCCATTTAATTCCAGCGCGGTGCGTTTTCAGGTGAGTTATCCCTATACGATTGCTGTCCGTCTGGCAGATTGGGAATCGCACCCCGGCGTTGGTATGGAATACGAGAATTATCAAATCGGTGATGCTGGCTTTATCGCACAATTCAGCGATGGCACGATTACAGGCGAAAACTGGAAATGTCAGGCTGTTTATATTGCGCCTCTGGATGACCCTGCCTGTGTGGTCGAAGATGAATTCGGGAATCCTGATTCGTCCGCCTGTCCTGTTCCGCCGACCTGTTCAAATTCCAATCCAGAACAATGTCGTGCGTTGCATTATGAACTCGATGAGGATTGGGATTCGGCTGAATTCGATGACTCTAACTGGTTGAATGCTTCGCTTTATGATGCAGATGAAGTGACCAATCAACGGGGTTATGTTGATTATGCTGACCGTTTCGGTGAAGCCGACTTTATCTGGTCATCAAATCTTGACCTCGATAACGGTGTTGTGTGCCGTTATACAGTTGAAGCACCAATGGAGTAAGTCTTATGAGGAAAATACTATTTTGTGTGATACTGGCTCTAAGTATGGTTTCAATTGCTATTCAGGCACAGGATGATGAACCGGAACTCGACCCGAATTGCCTCGGGAAAGATGCCGCCTTCGTACCATATATGGAGGTGCTAACTGTCTATTGTGATGAAACGTATATGTACATCGAAGCCGATAGCCTGGCTGATCATGACATGATGATTGGTATCACCGCCTGGAATCAGCAAGTCCCGATTCCCCAGCATTTTGAAGAAGAGAATGCCTGGCGAATTCCGCTCAATCCAGAAATTGCAAATGAACCCACACCAACTACCGGGCAGGGTCCTATTGCTGTGGCGATTAACGGTGTGATGATATTCAATCCGACGCAACAGGATGGTATCTATGATGAGAATCGTGACCCGTATTTAATCGGAGAATTAGATACCTGTGGCGGGCATAGCGGACGTGCTGATGATTATCATTATCACATCGCGCCAAATTGTGTCATGGAAGAATTGATGGAAGCAGGCGAAGTTGACCAACCGATTGCCTATGCGTTGGATGGTTTCCCGATTTATGGCTATGAAAATGCTGATGACACGCCTCTTGACCTGGATGAATGCGGCGGCGAATTCGATGCAGATGGTAATTACCACTATCATGCGCAACCGGATTTCCCCTATGTAAATGGGTGCTTCACAGGGGTTGTTGATTTGAGCTTACAACCGGCTACCCATCCGATTCGACCTGCGGGTGAGCCGATTACAGTTTTGATTACCGATTACTATGAAGATGAGACAGGCTGGATTCATCTTGAATACGATTTTGAGGGCGAATCGCTCAGTTTGTTGTATCGCGAAATTGAAGATGGCTGTTTTGAATTTCAATTTCCGGGTCATTCAGACATCGAAACCTATTGTGGCAATGTCGGACAGGGAGATAATCCACCGCCACCACCACAAAATGGCGATGATCGTCCACCACCGCCAACACCGGGTAATTAGATAGAAAATACAATGAGAAAACCGGGAGGGCACGGAGACCCTCCCCTTCGATTTCTCTAAATCTACTCAGACTTAATGACCTCAATGACGCGGGCAAATTCAGCAATTTCCTGTTCGGAGTAAGTTGCAGCACAGAACGCATCATAAATTTGATTGGTCTCATTTTCGACCTGTTTGCGTCGGGTGAGTCCGTTTTCAGTGAGGGTATAATGATTGTCATTCACCGATAGAATATCTTTTGCAGCAAGCTCATCCAATGCCTGTTGATAGTCTTCCTCAACATAGCCTCTGAAAGAGAGTTGTTCTGCTAATTCTTTTGCATTATAAACTTCATCTCGCCAGATATTGGTCAAGGATTCGATTTGAATGCCTGTAAAACCTGCTTTTTTCCAGACATACGCATGAACATCATCACGATACATTTCTGCGAGATTAATCCATCCAAGCATTGTTCCTAATTGTCCGCCCACCCCGGTAATATTCGTATAGAAATTGTAGCCGATAGACATACCCGGTTTATGCCCGGGTTGTGGTGTTGTTTTTGCCGCTTCGTAGCCTTTTTTCAGAAAGTCGATGAATACTGTGAAATCGTCATCTGAAAGCAATGTTATCGCATCATAAGCTAACATCCGTGCCAAAAAATAATCTGTATAAATGGCACTGCCAGCCCCTGTCACATTGAATGTGCCATCCTCATTTTTTATAGCAAAGTTCTCTTTAGTCAGTGCCTCAAAGCTATTATCAATGGCGTCAGGGTTCATGTATGCGCGGCGTTGCAAATTTTCCGTGACGATTTTGCCATTTATTGCTTTCCCTTCAAACAACAGAAAATCCATTAATCGTGCCCATCCTTCAACCTGCTGAACAGGATGTCCGGGGAGGTCTTTATCGGCAGCACGAAGATTCCCGACAATTGCCGGAAAAGCTGATTCGAGTGTTTCCCATATATCAATCATGTAATTTGTCCTTATGTGTGTTTTCAGGCAGAGGATTATATCCAGAAAATGTGCAATGTATCCAAGGCTTTCCTTTCTGAAACGTGTCGTAATCGGGCAAAACGTGTTTTAATCAATAGCAAGCGATTCATACACACATAGAAAGGCTAATGATGGCATCCATTACCCGTCAGGATGCCCTGGATTATCACCGTAATGGTCGTCCGGGCAAAATTGAAGTTGTAGCTACTAAATCTGTTAATACACAGCGTGACCTATCTCTCGCCTATTCTCCGGGCGTGGCAGAAGCTGTTAAAGAAATTGATAACGACCCTCTGAGCGTTTATCAACTCACCGCCAAATCAAATCTGGTTGGTGTGGTCAGTAACGGGACAGCGATTCTCGGTCTGGGAGCATTAGGACCCGAAGCCAGCAAACCCGTCATGGAAGGTAAGGGAGTATTATTTAAGCGATTTGCAGATATAGATGTTTTTGACATTGAAATTAATGCGACTACAGCAGAAGAAATCATAGCGGCGGTCAAAGCAATTGCGCCGACATTCGGTGGTATCAATTTAGAAGATATTAAAGCTCCCGAGTGCTTTGAAGTCGAAACCCGTTTACAGGAAATGCTGGATATTCCAGTTTTTCATGATGACCAGCATGGCACGGCGATTATCAGTGGTGCAGCACTCATGAATGCCTGTGAAGTCACCAATCGGAAATTTGAAGATTTACATGTTGTGATTGTCGGGGCAGGAGCAGCAGCCATCGCAACAGCAAATTTCTATGTTTTACTCGGTGTTCGGCAAGAAAATATCATCATGGCAGATATTCACGGTATCGTCTACAAAGGGCGTGAAATCGACATGGATGAGTATAAAGGTGCATTTGCTACAGAACGCGATGTTCGGACAGTTGAAGATGCTCTCAAAGGGGCGGATGTCCTCTTAGGCTTATCGGCTAAAGGAGCAGTTCAGGCGGATTGGTTGAAAGGCATGAACAAGAATCCGATTATCTTCACGATGGCAAACCCTGACCCCGAAGTCATGCCAGAAGAAACACGGCGTGTTCGTCCTGATGCTTTAATTGGAACAGGGCGCAGTGATTATGCGAATCAGGTGAACAATGTGCTTGGATTCCCCTTTATTTTCCGGGGTGCGCTCGACGTGTATGCCTCCCGCATCAATGAAGATATGAAACTGGCAGCGGCTGAAGCTCTGGCAGCGCTCACTAAAGAAGATGTCCCGGATAGTGTTTTATCGGCGTATGGTCTCAATTCACTCAAATTTGGACGGGAATATTTGATTCCTAAGCCGCTCGACCCGCGAGTTTTGCTCTATGTTGCTCCGGCAGTTGCTAACGCTGCAATGCGGAGTGGTGTTGCACGGCGCAATATCGACATCGTGGAATATCGTAATCGCTTGATTGCACGTCAGGGACGCGGTCAAATTGTGCGTAATTACATTATGAGCAAAGCTAAACTCGGGCAGAGAAAACGCATCGTTTTTGCAGAAGGGCGTGAACCCAAAATGATCCGGGCGGCGGCGCGTGTCAAAGATGAGGGAATTGCTGAACCAATTTTGCTTGGAAATCCCGACGAAATCAGACAACGAATTGAGGAACTTGGTTTACGCTTTTCGCCTAAAATTATTGATAACTATAATGACCCGAATATAGACGAGTATTGCCGGGGACTGTACGAATTACGGCGACGCAAAGGCGTGACGATGGACAAAGCACAGTCACTGGTTCGTAGCCGCAACTATTTTGGACCCATGATGGTCAAAATGGGACATGCTGATGCAATGGTCAGTGGTATTGCTCATGAATATCCCGATGTGATTCGCCCGGCATTGCAAATCTTCGGAACACGCGAAGGTGCGTCAATTGTATGTGGTCTGTATATCATGATTATCCGCGACGATGTTTATCTCTTTACCGATACTACTGTGAATATCGAGCCCCGCGCCGAGGTCTTATCTGAAATAGCAATTCTGGCCAATGATTTTGCAAAAACACTCGGCATCAATCCACGTATTGCGATGCTCTCATTCAGCAATTTCGGAAGTACGCCTCACAAAGATTCCGAAAAAGTTTCAGATGCCGTCGAAATCGTGCAAGAACAACGCCCTGACATCGTGATTGATGGCGAGATGCAAGCGGACACGGCTGTTGTTGAAGCGATTGTTGATGAGCGTTATTCATTCAGCAAAGTCAAAGATGCCAATGTGCTGGTCTTCCCGAATCTTGCCGCAGCAAATATTGCATATAAATTGCTAGCACGTCTCTCGAATGCGACGGCTATAGGACCCATTTTGCTCGGGTTGGGCGCACCGATTCACGTCTTACAAGCGGGCGATGATGTCGAAGATATTGTGGCGATTGCTGCGGTTGCTGCGATGGATGCTCAGAGTCGTGCGAGTAGGGGGTATTGAGGCGTTAGTTATCAGTAATCAGTTTTTAGTTTTGAGTATAGGGGCAAGTTGTTTTGACTTGCCTCTCATTCATCAGGGATCGACATGACAAATTTAACGAATCTTCTCCGGGAAGAAGTACGGGATTATGCCACTTCAGCATTTAAGGGCAAGCTCTATTTCAGTGTTAGTGAAGATGAGACTTTTTATAGCGTTACATTTGTGCCGGATGCTGATTATCCTGCAAAAGTCGAGATCGATATTGTCATTGCAGCATGTATCATCGACAACATCATTTTGGTAGAAAAAGACAGCACAGATAAGCCACTCTATAAAGAATTGTTGCGGCGCGGCATCCCCCGTGAACAAATTATTCTACGCTATGCCGGAGAGAAAACCCCCGATTAATGGGGGTGATGATTGTGCTAATCTATCATATGCTGTAATTGGAATTGAAATAGATAGAGGCACAATCATGGCAAAACAAACAACGCGCAAGAAAAAAGATCAGGGTGTTGGCTCAAAATTCTGGAGTGAATTTCTCTTTGCACGCGAATTTGAATATGAAACGCCACTTACACCCGATGAAATTGCAGATGCACTCAATAAGATTGAAGCTCATGAACATAAAGCATGGTTTTTGAGTACAAGCGGTCTCAACCATCAATTTGAGTATGAATCCAACGGGGATAAAGCCGGTCATTTCACGATTGAATTAACGAGCAAACATCGTGAAAAATGGTGGGCGACAAAATCTGCGATGCAATATGCCGAAGGTACGATTTCAGCCAATCAAGATACAGGTATGACAAGCATCAAAGGCAGTACACGTTTCAGCAAACAATATTATCTGTTGTTTCTATTCATGTTTGCAAGTAATTTCATCGCACAGAGCTTCAACAATCAATCTTTTTTCCAGATTGTATGGATTATCATCATTGTATTGTTCTGGTATAGCATGTATCGGGAACGCAATAAGATGGCTGATAAAATCGACAATATTATCATGAATGCTAAAAGTGACAGCAGCGTGGCAAATCTCACAGATGACGAAGATGATAGTACATTGACTGTAGAGGAACAACTCAAAAGAGGATACCTCTCATCCTGAGGCATCCCCGTACAAATCTCAGTTGATGAAGGGCTTGAGATAGTAACTCATAAAACGTAGCGGTTTTTCACTATCTGCCGTGATTGTAACCTGCGGGGCATCAGGATTCGCTAAAATGACATCGTATTGACCCAATGCTACGGGAGCATCCGGGAAATGCGCTTCGCCAGCACCATCTGTCACATAGAGGAACAAATCTTCGCCCACGCGGGGTGCTTCGATAAAGGTTGTACCACCGGGTTCAAGCCATGTTGCTGTTAAGCGTGCGGAAACGTGACTATCCATCGGGGAATCATCGCCTATCAGACTATAGACATCGGCATCACCTACTTTACGAACCGGTAACTCTGCTTTGCTAAGCTGTTGATAGTGCGGGTCTAATCCACGATGCTCTTCATCTGCTATAAACCAGATTTGAATCACACGGGCGGGGTCATCACTATAATTTAATTCCTGATGCTCGATATAATTGCCCGAAAACATGCGCTGTAACTCGCCTTCGGTGATGTCACCTTTGCCGCCCGTTGTATCTTCATGGGAGAGTGTCCCCTCCAATACCCAGGTATAGATTTCCAATCCCCGATGTGGATGCCATGTGAAGCCATTGTGCGGGGCGATGCGCGTCATATGAGCAGTCAACATGCCACTGAGACGCTGTAATGGCGACCATCCACCGACAGCAAAATGTGAATGCAACCAGTGGACAGGATGAATTGTCGGAAAAGCATTCGCCGGAAAATGTTGAATCGTGCTATCGCTAATAAATCCATCATGGATATAGGATTCCAGTAAGGGGATTCTTGCCATCATTACTACCTCTACAAATAATCGGACTATAGTCCACTTATTGTACAGCACAAAACCAGCCAACGCTATTTATTGCGAATAATTGTCATGAAATATTTAATTTTCAGGGCTTTATTCCAATAATCTCAAAATAGTCTGTAGCATGACATTTGCGCCAGCTTCTATATCATGCCATTCTGTAAATTCTCTGGGACTATGGCTGATGCCATCTTGAGAGGGGACAAAAATCATCGCGCAGGGGAAAGATTGACTGAGGATTTGTGCGTCATGTCCTGCGTAGCTGATAATCGGCATATAAGTTCGCATTTGCTCTTCACAGGTTTGCTGAATGACGGTCTGCATTTCAGGATTCATCTCAGCGACATTTCGTCGAAGTACCTGTTCTGCACGGACAGAGACACGATAATCTTTGGCAATCTCGTGCGCCAGCCGGACAACGTGACTATCCATCTCCGCGAGGACTTTTTCATCATAATGACGTAATTCAACGCGAAGTGACGCAATTTCCGGCACAACATTATAAGCTCCAGGTTGAACGGTGACATTACCGCAATTAAAGACACCACCGGGATATTCTTCCCGTGCCATTGTGTGCATTTCGGTAATAAATCGGGCAGCAGCTTGAAGTGCATCACGTTGTTTTTCACGGGAGGTGGTTGCCGCATGGGTTGCTTCCCCGTAAAAGTGGAAATTATAGGTGGAGCGTCCGACAATTTTGCTCACAATACCGATTTGCTTCTCTGATTTTGCTAACGTTTCACTCTGCTCAATGTGTAATTCGAGGTAAGCAAGAATATCATCCGATGTGCGGCGGGCGCGTGGCACTTCACCCGGACGAATCCCTGCGCGAAATAACGCCACACGGAAAGCGCCGTGTTCTTCGTTATCGTTCCAGTATTTTTCATCGAGCTTGCCTGTCAAACCGAGGCTACCAAAAAACGATTGCCATGTACCTTCTTCGTCAGTGAAATCAATCACTTCCAGATGAACAGGTAAATCGAGTTTTGCTTCTTTGATGGTACGGAGGCATTCCAACCCGACCAGTACACCGAGTGCGCCGTCGTAACGTCCGCCGTTGGGGACAGAATCAAGGTGAGAGCCAATCAAAAAAGTTTTCGCATCAGAATTAGACGAGAGATAGACACCGCTCAAATTGCCAACTTCATCATCACGAACCATCATCCCTGATTCTTCGATGCGATTGGCAAACCAGGCACGGGCTTCAAGGTCTTCATTGGATAGGGCAAGACGACTGACACCACCACCTACGGTCGCACCAATTTCGGAAAGTTCTTCAAAGTCTGCTTTGAGTCGGGCGCTGTTAATCTGGAGTTGAGGATACTTCGGCATTTAGATTGCAAATCCTGACTATGTGTGTATTTGTCTAATAGGACTTGCATATCAATTATAGGCAGACTTGCAAATGTGACAACACTCACAATCGTTTGTTATCAAATATTGATATTCTACTCAGAATGATTAATGCTAGTTGCACGGAAAAGCTATGCTATACTTTGCTGAGATTAGAATTTGCTATGCAAGCAAATATTTGACAGCGAAATTAAAACATGGAGAAAATCTGTGATGAATTGGGCATCAACACATCCACGACTGTCAGCATGGGTTGTATTATCGGTCGGTATGGTCGGTATGTTACTGTTTTTCGGGCGTGATGTCGGCTTAACGGCTTTCAACTGGTTTTCATTGATTGTGGCAACTGTTTTGACTGCCGGACTGTGCATCTGGATCATTAGCTGGGAAGATGAAGAGGAAGAAGAGTCCCCGGCAGAATCCGTAGACGACAGTCCTAAGAAAAATAGTGAATCTGCGGAAGCTGACCCGGTTTAAGATCACCCCACAGGGCGCATCATGCTGCGCCCTTACAGTATTTCTTTTAATTTTTCAATTTGAGCCAGCGCGGGATAGTCAGCATTGCAGCGACGATCATCATGCCATAATACGGTAAATTAGCTGCATCCTCCAGATTACTACTTTCCAGCACATAAAATGGTGTTGGCATAAAGGTCAACACAAAAATCACCAGTGCGATAATGGCGATTATCCGGCGTTGTGAATCGAGCGGGGTAATGGCATCCATCGGCACAGCGTAGAAACGCCCCATAAAAAGCAGCAACAGCAGAAAAAATATCCAGGTTGTTTGACCTGTGATAATTGAAAAGCCAGCCAGAGTCAGCATCACCGGATAAAATGCCCATCGTGCTTTATCTCCGAACAGCGAATACATCACATGTCCACCATCCAGTTGTCCTAATGGAATCATATTCAGCGCCGTGACAAATAGCCCTGTCCAGCCAGCGAATGCTATCTGATTAATCAAAACATCGGCATCGACTGTCGGATAGAATTTCCCGAGAGCGATTATTTTCGCAAAAGCATAAATCAGAGAATTGCCTTCCATCTGCCCGCCATTAAGCGGAATAATGGGAGAAGTGCTAAGTCCATAAATGACGATTGGAACAGCAACAATGAATCCGGCAATAGGTCCCGCTGCACCAACGTCTAAAAGTGTTTTACGATTTTTGAGAACATCCCGCAGGATGATCGCTGCGCCGAATGTACCGAAGGGGCTAATCATCCATGCAGGGATAAAGTAGGGTAGGCTGGCATTAACGCCATGATAACGCATGACAAGATAGTGTCCCATCTCATGCGCAACCAGAATCGCCAGCAAAGATAAGGCATAAGGATAACCGCGCCATAATTCACTCAAGACACTGCCGATACTGCTTCCAAGCTCAGACGCTAAGACGGGGTCATTAATGCTAATTTGTCCGATGGCGATGACTGTACCTGTCCAGAGAACACTGAAAATCGTCAGAACAAATAGCAGCACGTTAAGCCAGACACGCTCAATACGGGGTGTTTCAATACGTCCTTCAATGATGTGAATGAGATGCGGTGCTTCGCTATTCGCCGTATTTTCACGGAAAAGGGCATAGCGATTCATCGGTTTGAGTGCTTCATCCAGCGCTTGATAGGCTATTTCCGACTCTTGCCTGAGATAGCCGGAAAATGTCACCAGCAAATCACTCTCATTACGCAAAATGATTGCCTGATCCTCCGATGCCAGATCAGAAATATTCATACGCCCTTCGTGAGCAATTGCCAGATAGGGTTCAAGCAATTCGCGCAAAGACTCAGCATTATCCAGGGATTCCTGAATCGGTTCGTCATCCTCAAAAGTGAGCGGTGGCGGAATAAATTGTGGGGAGGATGCGGGTTCTCTCAGCATATGTTGCTCCGTTATCAAACAGGTTCAATTAAGCATATCGCACAATGGTGAAATTATTGTGAATATTATCACCATGCCAGCTACTGGCAGATTGTGCTATCCTTGCGCCGTTTTTACAGCATAATATCAGGATCTAAAATGGTTAAAAAATGTATCACCATCGTACTATTGCTGTTGTCAATGATTACACTCCAGGCACAGGATAGCATCCTTACCGATGCAGAGACAGGCACACAATATATCATCGAAGAGTACGTAGCCGCTAATTTTCCTGTCGGGATGGCGTTTGCACCGGACGGTCGTTTATTTTACAACGAAAAAATCACAGGCAATGTGCGGGTTGTCCTGCCGGATGGGACATTACAGGTTGAGCCTGTCGTCTATCTGGAGACCGATGCGTTACAGGAACGCGGTATGTTAGGGATTGCCATCTCACCTGATTTTGAAAATGACAATACGCTCTATGTTGTTCATACGGCTGCCGGAGATGCACGCAATTTTCCTGCGAATCGTCTGGTGCGTTTTGTGATTGATGAGAACAACATCGCAGGGGAGGTTGAAGAACTCTTGCGGTATCCGATTGAAACAGGAGAACTTTTGCACAATGGCGGCAATGTTCACTTTGATTCAGAAGGATTTCTCTATTTGAGTTTGGGCGATTTTGGTGATGCCACAAATGCACAAAATATAGATACACCACAGGGCGCGATTCATCGCTTCGAGTTAGTTGATGGCGAGTTGACTATCCCCGATGATAATCCTTTTGTAGATAACAGTATTTTCTCATTTGGATTCAGAAATCCCTTTGACTTCGCATTCGACACACTGAGTGATGTGATTTTTGTAGCGGAAGTGGGTCCAAGCTGTGATGATGAAATTAACGCAACCCGTGCAGGGTATAATCATGGTTGGATAGATAATTATGAATGTGTCGGCACTGATGGTATAGTAGATGTTGAAGATTATGTGCCACCGATGTTATCTTATGAGCCTGTGATTTCACCGACAGGAATTGTGGTCTATGAAGGTGATGCGTTTCCCGAATGGGAAGGTGATTTATTCTTCTGTGATTGGAATTATGGCAATTTGCGTCGTGTGGAATTAGACGAAACACGGACACAGGTTGAAGCAGTCCATGAGATTGATTCAGGGGATACCACCTGTAAACTTGATTTACTGATTGGACCCGAAGGTGGTCTCTATTTCGGGACAGTTGGCGGTGGTGGCGGCGTCATTATGCGTTTATTACCGGCAGAACAGTAACATAACGCAACGGTTGTCGAAAAGATGGGATTTTCTAACGTAATACTCACCGAAATAGTACTAGTGTCATATCGTTTTTTTACATTGTTTCAGTTATTATTAATATCAACGGAACGGTTTATGCCCTTGTGAGTGCCCCTACCCCCACACGCTTGCCTGGGCATTACCTCCCCACTTGAACATGTGCTAGACAGAGATCACTCCGGTGGTCTTTGTCGTTTAATGTGATATTTACAAAATGTGACTACTTTTTTAAATTCCAGTCACTATTTGTGGTGTCTTTGGATGAACCTGAATCAGGTAGATACTGCGAGTAGATTGCTATTGAGCAGTCGAAATCGCACAAATCTATCTACAGGGAGAAGTCCACCATGCAACGTTTAATCAGCACCATTGTTCTCACAATTAGCATTTTGTTCCTCGCATTACCTGTTTTCGCACAGGATGATGCTACACCGGAAGTCACACCCGAAGCAACAGAATTAGCCGAACCGGAATGCTTTGTCAGCACAGGCGACACCCGCACTATCCGCGTAAGAGTCGGTCCCGGTGAAAATCGTACATCAGTGACATTCTTGCCAGAAGATGTCGATGTGCCTGTCATCGGTCAAACAGAAGATGATGATGGTAATCTCTGGTATCAGGTGGATAAAGAAATTGCCGCGCCAGGTCGTGCTATCAATGAAGCGTGGATTGCTGCTGATAATGATGCTCTGGAAACAGAAGGCGATTGTGAAGATATTGCTGATGCCAGTGCGCCACCGATTATCCCGATTATCAATCAACCGACACCATCACCGGAAGACGATACCGTTGATAGTGATGAAAACACAGACGACAGTGAAGAAACTGTTGTAGAAGGCACATCCCCGCTTGATGGCACATGGACACTAAGCTGGTCAGGTACAACCAATGTTTCCTGTGTCGGTACAGAAAATGTCACTGCATCAACCAACGAAATTTTCGGGCGACCCGGTGTAGGCTTGCTGCCAATCACATCCAGTGTCATCAATATCAATCGCGCAGATTCCCAGGGTGTTTTCATGTTCATGTTCACGCCGATGTATCCACAGGGTAATGGGACATATCGTGGTGAAGTCACTTTTGTCGATACCGATGGTACGTTCTTACCCTCAACAGTTGTCGTCAATAGCGCGAGTTCCAATCAGATGAGCGGTTATCTGACGATCAACGCCGGAGATTGTAGCGGCACAGTCACATTCACTGCGACACTCTAAGCTCATAAGTTGACACACAGAAACAGAGATTACTGCGGTAGTCTCTGTTTTGAATCAAAAAAGGCGAGCATAGCACTCACCTCTCTTTGTCTCATTGATCAACCGATTATAGTGTTGGAACGGCTGTCCAATACGGGTCTACGTTATAGTACCTGTAGACATTCGTGTGGAAGTCCATATCATCGGTTGCGGGCCAGTTATCTTTATCGAAGCCCGGCGCATTTTTCAGACGATCTTTATCCATGTTCAGAATGAAATTTTCATCATCCTGATTTACAGTGAATGCCTGAAATGGCACAGCAAATAGCTTATTGCCGATACCGAGGATACCACCGAACGATAGTACCGTGTACAGAACACGTCCGGTATTCAGGTCAATCATCAAATCTTCAATATGACCCAAATTTTCACCCTGTGGATTAACCACGTCAGTTCCGGTCAATGAGCTTGAAGAAAGTGCGCGTGTATGTGTGTTATTCATGTGTTGCTCCTTTTCGTTCGCTTATTTGCAAATCGAATGAGCCAGTCATTACTTAACTCACTACACTACTACTATATCGGACTGATATAAGCTCTGGATTATTTGCGTCCAAAAATGTTGTAAGAGCTTTATCAGACAATGATAAGATTGGTTTATAGAGGATTGTTGAAGTCAAATATATTTTAAAAAGAGCGAACCATTCATAGATTCGCTCTTTTTCTTTGTTACTCTATGCTTCAGAAATCAGGCTTCATCAAGGGTGATTTCAGGTTCTTCGCGTTCCTGACCGAGTAAAGCCTGTTCCTGTTCGACAATATCTTCTTCGAGTTTGACGAAAAGTGGCGAGGGTTGGCGCAATGCCTGTCCCTGTTCGAGTGTCACGGCTTCCCATTTGCCAATTGCGTTTGAGCCATCATAGACGAGTGCTTTATGGCTACGGGTTTCTTCTTCGTATTCATTGATATGTAAATCACCAAAGAGTTGTCCATCAAAGCCGAGATATTCATGCACTTTCTGACTGCTAAACGGAATAAACGGCGCAAACAGGATTTTCAGGTAGTTGATGACCTGTAAAGCTGTATAAACACTGCGTGCAGCATCGTCTTTATCTTCTTTGAATGTTTTCCAGGGTTCGCGGTCATTGAGCCAGGCATTCGCATCCTGCGATAAGAGCAAGGCTGTTTCCAGTGCCTGACGCAATTTCACCTCATTGATGAGATTGCCGACTGTCTCAAAGCCTGTTTCGACTTTCGCGATAATGTCTTTATCGGCTTGAGTCAATTCATCGTATTCCGGTACTTTGCCATCAAAGCGTTTATAAGCGAATCCAAGTACACGATTGACCAGATTACCCCATGCCGCCAGCATTTCGTTATTCACACGGGCATAGAAACCTTCCCAGCTAAAGTCGCTGTCGGTGGTTTCAGGGAATGTACGGGTGACATAGTAACGAATCGCATCCGGTTGATAGCGTTCCAGTACATCCGGCAACCAGATCGCCCAGTTGCGGCTTTTACTAAATTGCTTGCCTTCAATGTTCATGAATTCATTGGCAGGCACGTCATAGGGCAGAGTCAATGATTTGCTGTCATCCTCTTCATAGAGATTACCGACACCCAGCAATTCCGATTGCCAGATCACGGTATGGAAGGGGATATTATCCTTGCCGATGAAGTTGTAAATCAGAGCATCCGGGTTATACCACCATTTTTTCCAGGCATCCGGTTCACCGATATTCTTTGCCCATTCAACCGAAGCCGTGAAATAGCCCATGACAGCTTCGAACCACACGTACATTTTCTTGTCTTCCCAGCCTTCAAGCGGGATGTTGATGCCCCAATCAATGTCGCGGGTAATCGGGCGCTGGCGCAAATCTTTGACAAAGTTCACACTGAAATTATAGACATTGGGTCGCCAATGGTCTTTGTGCTCTTCCAGATAATCGCTCAGTGTGTCAATGAAATCCTGTAATTGCAGGAAGTAATGCTCGGTCTCACGAACTACCAGCTTATCATCAGGGTCTTCGATGTTGCGCGGCTCAATCAATTTGACTGTTTCCATCAAATTACCGCAATTATCACACTGATCACCACGCGCACTATCGTATCCACAGATATAGCATGTTCCCTGTACGAACCTATCCGGCAGGAATCGTTCCTCTTTTTCACTGTAGAGCAGGGTTTGCGTCTCTTTTTTGAGATGCCCGTTGTTCAGCAATGCCGTGAAAATATCCTGCGCGATTTTATGGTGATTTTCAGTATCTGTATGCGTAAACAGATCATAGCTGATGCCGATTTTCTTCTGCACTTTCAGGAAGCGTTCGTGATAATGTTCGAACAATTCACGCGGAGAAATGCCCCGTTTACGTGCTTCAACAAGAATTGGCGTGCCGTGACTATCGCTGCCACTGACCATCAGGACATGATTGCCTTTCAAGCGGTGATAGCGGGCGAAAATATCCGATGTCAGGTATGCTCCCGCCAGGTGTCCGATGTGCATATCCCCGTTGGAATAAGGCCAGGCGACTGAGACATGAATGTATTTGCTCATTGTTTTCCTCGATTGTGTTGATAATGAATGTCGTGATTATAGCGAATAACGCTACATAGTCATGGGAGAGCTATGGTTCTTCCCTTGTTTGCTATGTTCTAGCTCATGAGTTGCTATAATTCTTATCTGCGCCCCGCACGGGGCATTGACCTATAGTGGCAAAACATTGTCTCAATTCCCTTTCATTCGAAATTGTTTAGCAACGGGCATATCAGCAATATGCCCCAACTGGAAACAAAAAAACCGCCTACACATTGGCAGACGGTTTATCGTTCTCTATTCGGCTGTCACATAGCAACGTAAATCAGCCGTCTGCCCGTTCTATGGCAATCGGCATCATCATACTTTTGTGGCTTGCTATGTGAGTCGAGTTATTCATAGTCCCGAGTATAGAATATTTATCCGGTTAAAGTCAAGTTATTCGATCTCAATGTCGATTGTTTTGCCTTTAAGCGGTGAACGACTACGGAAATATTTCATGATTTCGTTGCCGATGAAATTTGATTTTGCTGCCATTGCCGCACTTTTGACCGCCCAGCCTACCAGCGGAATCACACCAACGGCTTCAACAAGTACACCACCTGCAATCGCACTTCCGAGAGATGCTGCCAGAGTAGAGGTCAGGTGTTCCATATCGAAAGCGCTGACTTCATAAATTCCTGCAATCTGCGTCACCATTGCAGTATCAGCAGCCGTCAGAACAACATAACTGCCCGGAATCCATCCCAGCAGCGCATTTCCTGCTGTCCAGTTTGCGATTGCTTTCTTTGCTTCGCGATCTGCCTGTGCTAAGGTTTTTTCGTTTTCGTCTGACACGGTTTTCTCTCCGTTTAATCCAATGACAGGGTTTACTGTTTCAGTATAGCATGATTTACACTGCCTACACTGTTACTGAGCTATACGCTACAGTTATCTCCGGCGTTCCATATGGAGGCTAGAATCAATTTCACAGGCAGACTATCATGTTAAAAAATAGTGAAGTGAGATAGTCATGGTTAAATTGGTTTTTGATTTCGATATTGAGGGTGCATTACAGGATGACCCTTATCTCGATACTTATACCATCAACTACATGTTTCAACAGACAAAAGAGTCGATGGGCAAGGGCATTGAACGTAAGCTAGATGGCATTTCCTGTAGCGAACATGGTGAAGAACCGACTGTCACGATAACAGGTCGGTATAGCGGGAATGCAGAGCAAATGGATATTGATTATCATATCGACACCTGCTGCCAGTTGTTCATGGTTCAGGTGGTTAAAACGCTGAATAGTGTCAATTAGACGGCAAGCTGGTATTAATTGCTTGTCAGAAAGCTAACATATGCGTTATGGTAAGGTCAGAATGCAATAATTTGCACCCGAATCCCGCCTGAATTGAGAAAGCTCAATGTGCAGGAAAGTCATTAATCGTGTACAATTTTTGAGTATCGAACTGTATTTAATATACTCGTTTTTGAGAAAACAGGAGAATGCGCTGTGGCGTCCCGTACAGAACAACTAATGGAAAAACTTCGTGATTTGCAAGCAAGCTCGGGCGATGTCGAAGCAGCCGCTATCGTCAGTGTGGATGGTCTGAGTATGGCGTCCATGTTACAGCCAGGTATTGAAGAAGACCGTGTTAGCGCGATGAGTGCTGCGATGCTCTCACTCGGCGAACGTATTGCCAGTGAACTTGATCGTGGTGAACTCGACCAGGTTAACGTCAAAGGTGAAAATGGTTATGTGATTCTGACCTCTATCGGGGAAGAAGCTGTTTTGACCGTAATTGCACGTAAAGATGCAAAACTGGGTCTGATACTGCTGGATGTAAACCGTGCTGTAGATGCACTCGAAGAAATCGTCTAAAACACCGGATACATTGGACAAATTTCAATCGTATCGGGTTTAAAATAGAAAGTTAAAAATTGTGCAGGAGCCAGGCGGGCTATATTACCCTAACCGTATTGTGCGTGCTATTTTTTCGGCAATGGATGATGTGATGGGACCCAACGGGTTAAGTTCACTGTTATCAATTGCTGGAATGGACGCCTATATTAATGAGCCTCCGCCCGATAATCTTGAGCGGCAATTCAGTTTTGAAGAGATTGCTGCTTTGAATCGTGCATTGGAAGAAATGTACGGTGCAAAAGGCGGACGTGGTATGGCATTGCGTATCGGACAATCAACTTTCGCACGCGGACTGAAAAATTTTGGTGCGATGCGCGGGGTGAAGCATCCGGCATTTCGTAATCTTGAATTGAGCAAGCGCATTGATTACGGTTTAAACGGTCTGGCAGCAATCCTGAGCAATTTTAGTGACCAGAGTTCCCATGTCGAAAACGATGGGAATGCGTTATTATTTGTATCGGAAGTGAGTCCTTATTCGTGGGGGCGGACTGCCGATAAACCTGTCTGTCATATGATGGGCGGTATCATCATCGAATGTTTGCGCTGGTCATCGAATGGCTATCAGTTCTACGTGCGCGAAGTCGAATGCAGAGCAACAGGTCATGACCGTTGTGTTTTTCGCATCAATAAAAGCGCAATCGGTGAGCGGGTCGGGTAAGTCATCCGGCTCATGATATTTTTCGTCAAATCATCCGCGCTTGCGGGTAATTTAGAACGAAGCGGAAATGGAATTCAAGCTAATGATGTTGGCAAACACGCAGGGGGCTGAATAAGCATGGTAGATAAGCCACATATCCTCATTGTTGAAGATGATCTTGACCTATCCGAGATGGTGAGTTCTTATTTTCGGGTACAGAACTATGATGTACTGACGGCTGCATGGGGCGAAGAAGCACTCAAATTAGCCGATGATAATCCACTGGATTTGATTATGCTCGATATTCGTCTGCCGGATATTGATGGCTTTGAGCTTTGCCGCCGTTTACGCAATAGTCGCCGCACACAGGATACCCCGATTATCTTTCTCACTGAAAAACGCGATAGAGTGGATAAATTGCAGGGTCTTGAACTTGGTGTGGTCGATTACATCACCAAACCCTTCGATATTCAGGAATTGCGCTTGCGTGTTCGGAATGCGATTAATCGCGCTCAGATGCCAGCCGCCAATAATCCGGTGACAGATTTACCGGAAGGGGAACTGGTCGAAGAAAAATTGGGCGTGCTCATGGATTCCAGTAACTGGGCGGTCTTAGAAGTCAGTATCAATAATTTGAGTAATTTCCGTGAACGTTATGGCTTTGTTGCGGCTGATGATGTATTGCGTGCGGTGACTCTGATGGTACGAAATGCTGTCCGTGAATATGGTGAAGATGATGATTTTGTCGGGCATCTGACACAGGAGAGCTTTGTAATCATCACCAATCCTGATGCAGTTGAAGATATTCAAGACCGTGTCGAACGCCGTATTTCACAATCCCGCGAGTATTTTTTCCCCTTACGTGACCGCGTCAAATCACAGGAAGCAATGGGCGAGAACAATCTCGAAATTGCCAGTGGTGTCATCACCCATGAAGATGGACCTTTCACAGAATTGGCATCACTGAAAGAAAAACTCGGTGCTTCGATGGATGTTGTAGAAGACTGATATTTACAATATTAAATTCCAGAGGACATACATGCCAGTATGTCCTTTTTGTTTCATGTTACGCCCGTTTGAAATGCCAGTCTGTGCGGGTATTCACCGAGCCATATTCCCACGCCATAATATGATGCACTTCGATTCGATAAACAGTTCCGTCGGTAAGGCTGGCTCTTGCTCCGCTATAAGGGTCAACATATTTTGATTGCCATGATTCATTAATCCGGGTCATTTCCTCTTCATCCATTACAGAATGAGCAATGCCTTCCAGAATAATCGTATCATCACCATTGCCAGCATTCAAAATCACAGCAGGTTGATATGCAAGATTTCCTGCTTTTACACTATCCCTATGAATCGAGATATACACATCAGATTTGCTATTTTCCCACCAGAACCAGACAGGAACACAATGAGGACGGGTATCGGGACGGGTCGTACTTAGCCAGATAGTACGATACTCCTGTAACCAGAGGTCTATTTTGTTCCAGGGTATATGACCGGACATCGCTCAATCTCTTTCGATTTTCCTCTGACGATAGAAGAAGTCTATAGGAGGGACAGGTCAAAACCTATTGTGCGTATTTCAAAGCGTTATTCCCCGTTTGTTTATGCAAAAGTCAAAAGGCGCGTTAGGATTCTGTTATAGTGAAGGTAGTTACAAAAGAAAAAGGACACCGTTTGATGTCCTCTGGTGTGTGTGTGATAGCAAGTTCTAGTCTTTATCGCGTCCAAAGCTGCCCTGTCCGCGTACCCGTTCGCTATCATTTGATGATGAACGGTTGGATGTAGAGGCAGTACGCTGCATTGTGTCGCGACTCTGTCGTCTGCGGCTCAACCAGTCAAGGTCATCATTACTACGAGGGCTACCGAAGCTACCACTCCCGCGAATGTCCGGGTCATCATAACGGGGACGTTTACTACCACGCTGACTAAAATCACGGTCTGATGGGTCACTTGCTACTGACTGATTGTTATTTCTCCAGACGGAGTACGCCAGCAACAGGAAGAACACACCGATTATCACATATAGAATGACTTGATCCATTAGATTATCTCCTTATCAGGTTCATTTACTGAATTTCAAATCGAATACTGTCGTAGGCATTACCGTTGACCCAGAATTCAGCTTCATAGCTACCTTCATCAAAGGCAAAACCATCGGTGGTCTCAAAAACAAAGTTGATGCAGGAATTGCTGTAATTCTGATTAGCCGTGATCACAGGCAAATCTTCAACAGCTATACCATCCTGATACAGGCGAACGAAAATATCTGTTCCTTCAGGAACTTCGCTATCTGCTGCGACAACATAGAAGGTATCGACATTTTCAAGCTCGTCTGTTGTTGAAGTCGGGCATCCATCGCGGTCAATTTGTTCGCTAATCATGATAGGACCCAGTTCAATGCCATCATCGACACTCTGAGCAACGCCAACATCATCATTGCCTGTATCGTTTGCGACATCGTTGTTATTGTTCCCTGTCAATTGTGGCAGGATGAAAATCGCTCCGACAATCAAGAGTAGTCCAAGGGCGATGGTTGTCCCGCATCCTAAGCCTTTTCTTTCTGATTTCATGTTTGTTCCTCTCTCCTATTTTCCGTCTTACTATCTACAGGATGACATAGCAAGACTAAGCAGAGCTTTGGCAACCGTTGGCATTGTATTTAATTTATTTTGTAATACTTATCAGGTATTCATAATCGGGGAACTAAAAAGCGGCATCGACTGTTCGATACCGCTCTTATTAGTAGCTTGTTGTAGTTCAGGCTTAAATCGGCTGTAGTACGCGATCCTGACGAAGTTGTTTCCAGAGCACAACTTTGTCACCGCTATCGCGCATACTCTCTTCAACTGCTTCACGCCAGATAGGAATTTTGATTTCTTTCAGGGTGATGGTCTCGTAGCCATCTGCTTTGAAAGCATTGACAATGGCATCTGCCGTTGTACCGGGTAAGAACAGGAAGGCGGCTTCACTCTGGAGTTCCATTGAGGCTTCTTCAACAGCAACCGAGAGTGCATGTACAGCACCCTGCACGGGAACACCGGGTTTGATATAGAATTCGTCCATGCTGGTGACGAGATTTTCTACTGTCCAACCGAGTACCGAAAGTACACTATCATCTTCTGCCTGAGCGAGGAAGAAACTTTTCTGCCCGAAGGACATCATGACATCCATACGGGTGACATCGCCTTTATTGCCATAAGCACTGATGAATTCGGCAATTTGTTTGGCATTATCCGGTTTACCCCGGCGTACATTCATGCCATCAATTGAGACTGTTTCTGCCGGTTCGACATCCACAGGTTCTTCTTGTACCGGAGCAGCAGGTGCGGCAGCAGACCCGGATGCAGATGGTGCAGGTGCGGCGGGTTTTGCCTGTGCTTGAAGTTGTTTCTTGATTTCATTCCACTGAACCTGAACCTGTTTCCAGGTTTTTTCGACATCACCATCATTGTCGATGACAACATTCGCCAGTTTTACTTTAGCTTCCTGGGGACTTTGCGACAAAATGCGCTGTTTTGCATCGGCTTCACTCATTTTGCGTTGACCGACAAGACGTTTATACTGACTTGCCTTGCTTGCATTGACGACCCATACAGAATCCACCCAATCTTTTAAATCACCATCGACCAGTTTAATCGCTTCAATAACAACGACACGCTGTTTTGAGCGTTTCACCAGGGCATCAATCGCCTGCCGTATAATAGGATGGGTGATTGCCTCTAATTTTTTGAGAGCTTCGGGATTGCTGAATACCATCTGACCGAGCATCTGACGATTGATGCGTTTGTCAGTACCAACAATAAATTGCCCGAAAGCCTGCACGACGGGCTTATAAGCCGGGGCACCGGGCATCATCGCCTGGTGTGCAAGTTGGTCTGCATCTATGGTGTATGCGCCTGAATGTTGTAGCATTTTGCGAACAACGCTTTTACCGGTCGCAATATTCCCCGTGAGACCGATAACATATTTATTAGACCAACGACTCACGGCTGCACCTCCAAATCCGTAAATAAAGACGTTTTGATTAAAATTACAAGTCTCATTGAGTATACCACCAATAGCGCCGCATTGCATGGAAAGTCTCTTAATGCTTCTAATTGAATCTTACAGAATTAACGAGGGCATCAAAAATCGGGGCGTAAATGTCTTGAAATTCAACAGGAGGTCGTCCCCATATATATAGTTCCGCACCACGTGCCCCGACACATTCATCGCGATGATAATATGCGGGGTCAGGGGTAACTTCGGGGTAAACACAGGCTACCCGTGCATCAGTAACATAAATAAGCATTTCATCATCGGGGGAAACGAGTGTCAGATGCAGGGGTTCGATTGCAACATTGGTCACGACGCGCCAGCCATCGGGATAATCAAGGCTGAACCATCCAGCATCAATGTGATTATCTGTGATGGTAATCGGTGCGCCGGGTGTGTGGCTCAATTGTGGAGGCGTGGTTGCAGGAACAAGTGATTGACAGCCAGACAGGAGTATCAGCAGCAAAAAAAGAGCAAATCGTATCAGAGTCATGTTAGAGATGCTGATTTTTATCACTTTTTAGGGTCAACCTTAAAACATTTCCAATGTGTATCGCGTAGTATACAGTAGATCGAAACAATATATGAGGATAGAGGAATAGCGTTATGTCAGAACAACAGGAAAAACCCAAGCGTCAAACTCCAGAAGGTGAAGTAGAATGGTCATTCGACTTCGCAAAGCTCGGTGATAGCATCAAAGATATGGCAAATTCGCTTGCTGGAGAAGAAGAAGTCCAGGAAAGCCAGTTCACTGTCAGTAAAGCTGGCGTGACATCTGCCCGTGTTAAAGTCAATTTTGCAGCAGGGAAAAATAATCTGTTTGCGCTTGATAGCGGCAGTGCGAATCTACTGGATGCCAATCTCAAGCATGTTGGTGAAATCGAATTTACCGAAGACGGTGACGAAACAAAATCGGTCACTATCAAACAGAAGAACAAAGTTAAAGACATCGCAACCCCGATTAAACAGGGTCTACGCATGGTTGCCAATAGCAAAGATATTGAATGGAATATTCAGTTGACGCCGGATGTCCCTCTCAGCCTTGATGTCAACGGGGGAGTGGGTCCTACCAAAGTCGATATGACCGGGTTAAACGTTCGTAACCTGAAACTCGACGCAGGTGTAGGGCAATTCACTGTGATTCTGCCACAACAGGATGGCGAAATTGATCTCGACATGAATACAGGCGTGGGTGAAACCAAAATCTATCTACCGGAAAATGTGAATGCCAATGTGGATATTAAAGCCGGAGTGGGTAGTGTCAATGTGACCATTCCACCGAATGCTGCTATACAAATCCGCGCAAACAACGGGATTGGTTCGGTACATGTACCGAAGTCACTGCGTAAGATGAGCAAACAGGGTGATTTCATTGAAACAGGTGGCATGTGGCAATCAGAAGGTTTTGACCTTGCAGAGCGTCGTATCGTCATTCGTTATAATGGTGGCGTGGGGTCATTCCATGTGCGCGAAGCTGAATTGATGTAACTATAAAAGTAGGAGGGTTTTCCGCCCTCCTATTTTCAGTCATCGGAATCGATTTCAATTCTCATGGTATCCATTTCATCGCCTTCGATTTCGAGTTCTGCTTCTTTTTTCTGTTCTTCATCCTGTTCAGCGTGCCATTCTCTTAAGAAAGCAACCGCGTCATCCATTTCGCGAACAACAGCTTTACGTTTGTTCTCTTCGACATTCTGCATAGGACCACGCAGAATCTCCTCCTGATAAAAATTCGAGACAATCATGGCAACCGGTAAACGACGCACATTGTTCCGCATATTGTAACGGCGACTGTTACGGCGGGCTTGCATCAGATTATCCGGGGCGAATTCTGTCACCTCGCGAAAATCGAATACTTCGCCATAAATTTCATCCAGTCCTATTGCCTCGACAAGGTCAGCCAGCCAATCATAGACGGCGGTACTCTCTTCTGCTGATAATACGCCACTATATTTGATGAAAGCGATTTTAGCTTCATCATCATAACGGGCGCTTGCTTTTTCCATTGCTAAAGGTGATATAGACATATCGTTTCAATCAATCACTTTGTTAGACTTCAATACGTTTATTGTAACAAGAGTGTAATATGATAAGGATTAGGACAATGGTATAGAAATGTTCCAACTTCGTTTTATTCGGGTTTTATTGGCTGTAATCCCTGTAAAGAGATGATAAAAGAAACGAAAAATCTAATAAATGGATACCTGAATCATAAAAATTTTCTGGCATTTGCATCGCGAATTACAATCCATGCGTATACGGATTTGGTAGGAAATACGACGAAAGTCCTACGATTCATAACTGATAGAGTTCTCAAAAACGGCGTTTGTCCGTTATAATAAGCAGAGTAACAGACCGGAGATGACAACTATGCAAGAGCTACTCAATTTTTTACAAAATGCTCTCAATGTCTGGGAAAAAATCAGACGTTTTGATTTTCGTGAATTAACATTCACCCAGATTTTCTTTGCCATTGCAGGATTTCTGGTGATTCTGTGGTTGCTGGGCTTAATCTTATCGTTTTTGATGAAGATACTCTGGATTATCGGTCCTCTCGCCCTGGTCGCTATGGCACTTTTCGGGGGCTTTACATGGTTACAGAGTAACTCGGATAAAATTCCCGATGCGTCAAAGAAAAGTAAAAAAGAACGTGATGTCGATGAAGCCGTTGCTAATGTTCAAGCACATCTCAAAGAAACAGGTCAGGATGTGGAAGAAGTAGAAGGGCGCATCGAAGTCGATGAAGCGGAAGAAGTCACGGTTGAAGAAGCAGAAGAAGATAACCTGATTATCAAACAGGTTGTTAATCCTGAGACGGGCTTCAAAGAACCGGATATTACGCGCTTAATCGAGCATGAAGAAGCCAAACTCAAAGAAGCCGATAAAGTTAACGACGATATTATGGCTCAGATTGAAGCCCGGCGTAAACGGCTCAAGAATCAGTAATAATCAGCGAATACAGGGGGCTGTGATAGCTCTCTTTTTGATTCCACCTGCCCGATGAAAACTATTGTAGGATAATCTCGCCCCTGATATGCTTGCATCTTTAAGATTCATTGTAATTCAACATTGTAGAGAGTAGCCTATGGCAGTGTCTCAACCTGACATCTTATTCATCATTCTGGATACTCAACGCCGTGATCGACTATCGCTATATGGTCATCAGGCAGATACTTCTCCCAATTTAGATGATTTTGCCCGTGATGCAACGATATTTGAGCGTGCAATTGCTCCCGCACAATGGACAATTCCTTCGCACGCATCCATGTTCACGGGGAATTATCCCGGCACACATCAACTGACACAGGCATTTCAGAAACTGAGCGGCACTTATCCCACGTTAGCTGAAATTTTACAGGTCGCGGATTATCATACAGCAGCATTTTGCAATAATCCTCTGCTCGGTGTTTTGAATCATGGTTTACAGCGTGGTTTTGAGAATTTCTATAATTACGCGGGAGTCTCTCCCAACCGTCCGATTGAGCAGACCCGTAGTTCGTTGCGACGCTATATTGCAATGCAATTCCGTAAATTAGCACGCTACGTCAGCAATTTATTTGCACAGCATGATTGGATGTTCAGTGCTGCCGTTAATCCTCTGATTGTTCCGGCATGGACACGGATGGTCAATTTCAAGGGTAATACCGAACGCTCAATAGATGATTTGATTGATTACTGGCAAAGTTATCATCAGGGCGGGGCGGATAAGCCAATCTTTGCGTTTTTGAATTTGATGGGGACACACACGCCTTATTATCCACCAGCAAATTATGTTGACCACGTTGCACCGGGTTTGCGTCAGGATAAATTTGCGCGGAAATATATGGCTGATTTCAACGCACATGCTGCGGAATGGCTCAGTCCCGATGACCCGCCACTCGCAGACTGGAAACGTCATACTCTGGATGGTTATTATGATGCGGAAATTGCCCATCAGGATTATCATCTCGGACGTTTATTTAACTTCCTGAAAAAATCGGGGACGCTGGATAACACGATGGTCATTGTTGCAGCGGATCATGGAGAGGGACATGGCGATCACGGTTATAAAGGGCATAGTTTCGTGGTGTATCAGGAACTGGTACATGTGCCGATGATGATTCGCTACCCGGAACGATTCCCTGCTGGCAAACACATCACAACGAATGTCAGTACACGGCGAATTTTCCACACGGTATTAGATATTACAAAGACAGCCCCGCCTCTAGCAGAAGATAATCCCAATGCAGATGTTAAAGGTCTCTCCCTGATTAGTTCGCTCAATGGTCGTCCCGATACCGAGCGCGGCATTGCTTATTCGGAAGCCTATCCACCACTGACTCTGCTGAACACGCTCAAGCCCCGTAAACCGGAACTGGTCGAGAAAATGAAATTAACCCATATTCGACGCGGTGTCTATGATGGCGACCTAAAATTGGCAATCGTCGGAGATAAAGTTGAGAATTTGTTCAATGTGGCAAATGACCCTGCCGAAGAACATGACATTATCGAAGAACAACCGGAACAGGTCAGTGAGTTACAGGATAAAATTACTAGCTTTGTTCAGGATGCAGCGAATCAACGCACGGATAGCGTCGATAATGGCGATGTCAGTGATGAAGTGATTGATAATCTACGGGCATTGGGTTATATCGAATAGGATTAGTCATTATCCGTGAGGGTGTAGACAGCTACCAGTTCGTTCCATTCCTCATGGAGACCGATTTCGACAAACCCGATGCTTTCATACAATGCTTTTGCGACATGGTTCTGCGGGGCATAGCTGATTTTGATTTGCCTGTATTGCGATTCGGCTTGAGTCTGTGCGAGATATTGTTTTAAAGCCGTTCGTCCGTAGCCATTTTGCTGATAATCCGCGCCTATCATGAAACGGAAAATCCAGCGTGTATCGGGTTCATTATCCTGAATAGCCATGCCTGTCATCATGAAACCAACCATCGTATCCGTGTGATAAATGCCAGATGCTTTATTCTGATACGGAAGGTCATACATCACCTGAACCAGAGAATGAGGGTTACTGGCAATCAGGTTTTGCTGATGCTCTTTTACCTTGAGATTATAGGCTTCGCGCCAATTTTCGGCAGTGATCGGTTTCAGTGTGATTGACATAATTATTTCCAGTCAGCCTTGATGACATTGAGCATGTTAGAAATCAGTGAATTGACGATGAGCATTACCTGGCGCATGGCATCAATGCCAACTGTATCCAGTGTATCCAATTCAGGACGATGCACCCCCTGATAAACACCGGGCAATAGTGCGATATTCTCATCATTTTGCAGTGAAACGGCAAGCCCAACAATCGGGACAATATCATCTTCCGGGGCAGCACAAATTGAGGCTGTCGGGATTTTCAGTTCTTCAAACGGGTGTTCATTGGATGGTGGCAGAATATCAACCATGCGTAAACTGAACTGGTGTGGAGAGTTTTCAAGGCGGCGAATGGCTTTCTCAGCATTGCTGTTAGCGACATATTTTCCGGCAGAGAGCAAAACCATATCACCTATGCCGCACAGGTCGAGATTGATGACCATATGAATATTTTCCGGTTTAATTTTGCGGGCAAAAACCTGGCTACCGAGCATATGCTGGTGGTGTCCATCGAAGAAAGCGAATTCCAGTGGAAGCGGTTGTTTTTTGCGTCCACGAATGAAGTGGAACACCCGTAAAATCCCCAGTGAAATCGCTACAGCCGCCGCATTATTGTTCGCGCCGGGACTGCCCATCGTACTATCATAATTGCTGGTGACAAGGATGTATGGCATCTCATTATGGTGCATCGGCACAGTAATGTTGATGAGATTGTGCCCATCTACAGCTTCTTTTCGAATCTCAAAATCGACACCAATTGCTTTGAGGGAGGTCAATAATCCATCCCGACGACTTGAGAGTGTGGGTTGTGCGATGCGTTCCAGATAATTTTCTAACAACGGAATTTCCACCTTGTTCAAACCAATTTCTATCTATTGTGCCATATTCCCGGGGATTTCCAAAATAAGATTGCACAAAGCAAAACGGACACCATAAAGATGTCCGTGCAAAATTAAGCTATCAAAATAGAATTTACTATTTTTTCTTAACCACATTCAGCAAATCTGTGACGATGTCGTCGGTGCTAACACCTTCTGCCTGACCTTCAAAGTTGAGCAGCAGACGGTGGCGTAATGCACTGTGTGCGACTGCTTGAATATCATCATAAGAAACGTTGAAGCGACCTTCGAGCAGCGCATTGACTTTCGCGCCGATAATCAATGCCTGAGCGCCACGTGGACTTGCTCCGACACCAACAAATTGACGAACCATCACAGTGGATTGATCACTTTCAGGATGGGTTGCGACAATAAGTTTCGCAACATATTCACTCAGATGAGAGGCAATCGGTGTGCTGAGGGCGAGTTCTCCCATACGAACGACATCAGCGCCATTGGCGACATGTCCGGCTTCGGGAGCAACAGAGCCTGTGGTGCGGTCTAAGATTGTGACCAGTTCATTGACCGAGGGAAATTTCACATCCACTTTGAACAGGAAACGATCTAACTGCGCTTCCGGTAGAGGATATGTGCCTTCCATTTCAAGCGGATTCTGAGTCGCCAGCACGAAAAATGGTTTTTCCAGAGGGTATTGCCGCCCGGAAACGGTTACTGTCTTTTCCTGCATGGCTTCGAGCATCGCGGACTGTGTTTTCGGTGTGGCACGGTTGATTTCATCAGCGAGTACCAGATTCGCAAAAATGGGACCCGACTGGAAACGAAATTCGCGGCGACCATCTTCACTTTCTTCAAGAATGTCTGTCCCGACAATATCGGCAGGCATCAAATCGGGGGTGAACTGGATACGGGAGAAATTTAGCTCCAGCACATCGGCAAGAGTTTTGATGAGCATGGTTTTGCCTAAGCCAGGGACACCTTCCAGCAGGGCATGGCGACCCGCTAAGATACAGATAATTGCCGAACGGACAACCTCTTTCTGACCGACAATCACTTTAGCGACTTCGGCTTCGATTGCCTGTGCGATCTGGCTAAATTCTTCGAGTTTCATTTCGGGCGCAGGGGAAGTCATTGGCGCAGTCCTTTAATAATTCAGTCAACATTTAAACGGGTACATCACCCGACACTAGTTTTAGTGGAACATCTTCGATTATACCCGACAATGTGACTATATTGTGAAGATAGGGCGATGTTGTGGTCAGATGTGAGTGATTGCCCGTTCAGTTGCGATATACAGGCGATTTTGTAGTTCGATTAAGTTTGTCCCGGGTTTAAAAATTTGCCTGTTAAACAGGAGATAACAGGGAGATATTCAGGCAAAAATGGCGATTTGCGTTCATTTTCCGTTAGAAATGTTTGTTGCAAATGATCTGTATGGTGCCCCGTTTCAGGAGACAATTGTTAAGGTGCTTGCCTTGAGGATAGCATATTACGGGCAGGTTGTGTGGTTCATATGACCGTTCATATCAACGTTTTTTGATACCGAAAATAGGTGATCAGATTTTAATAAAATAGTCAGTTAAATAGCTTAATCTGCCGGGTAGAAAAATGGTGCTGTCGCTGGAGTAGCAATAGCCTGCCTTGTAGAGATATGATGCTGTATAAGATGTGGGAGTAAGAATTTTAACTCCCACATTGAAAGTATAATTACCAAGTTATTCCATATTGGGTCAAATCAAGTTCCATTGCTTTTGCTAACCATGTGATAGCTGCCTGCGCGTTGAGTTGCAGCACATTATCAACGTCACGACCATGTTTTGTGGCATTCCGAAAATCACGAAAATCACTAAGATAGCGTTTGCAATCAGCCTTGGAACGAAATGTTGGTGCAAATATCTGCCAATTCTTGCCACGAGTTATAAGTTTTTCATAGTCCGATACATCCAAAAAATCTAGCCTCATCCGAAGGTTTTGAAACTGGCTCTTGCTGGTACCGGGAGTTCTTTCCACATAGGTGTCTATTCGACTCATTACGGACTTATTTACATCACCGGCGATACTACTAATACCATCTCGCCAATAATCAAAACCATAGGTTGTATATAATCCTTCATGTATCTTATCTCTTAAAGCTTTTTCAACCTCATCAATTACTGGATTACGTTCTTCAGGCTCGATTCTTACAATCACCCCTGATAAAGATTGTATTTCATCTAATAGAAGTTGTGAGCGTTGATTAAGAAAAAGGTTATAATCATTTATCCATAAGCCTGACTCATCATTAATTGGAATTAAATGTGATCGCATGATGTTTTCTAATTCATACACATCAAACTTTGAAGCCAAACTTTCAAAGTATTCCTTCGGGGAAGTATCAGAGATTCGTTTATTTAAATCCGCTGGAATAAAACAAAAATTAGGCAAAGGGTGTATATCCTTAGTATCAAAACCTTGCGAGTTGAGAAAAGCTTTTGGGAAAATATGATGCTTTTCTGCCCGTGTGAACGAAGAGAAATGATCTGTTGATATATCTATTTCAGCGCCGCTCTCAAAATGTCTTGGGCGCAATTGGCTTAACAAGCATAATAGACCGTTTCGTATCGCTGACGTTGTACTCCTCATTGAAGCTTGTAGTAATGTAGAAGTATCTATAGACAAAGAAATAGGTATCTCGGAATTTGAGTCAATTAAATCCCTAATCCATGCTGCATCTTCTGTCATACGGGTCTGGCTAGCTCCACTATAACGCTCTGAGAATGTAGTTCGCCAAAACCAGTATTCCAATTGTTCGCGGTGAAAACTGTTGAGAATGCTATTAGTCTGTCCATAGAAAAAATATGATGCGAGGACTGGAATCATCGCATCATATGGAAGAAATTCTGAACGAGAAACGCCAAAGTTTTTCTTGGCGAAGTCCACTGCTAGCATAAAACATTGAACTGTCCGTTCCCAGTTTTCTTGAATTTCTTCAGCCTTCAGATTCATCTGGGTCGTTGTTTCAGTTCTACCTTTAATATTTAAAGCGAGCGATTGAGGAATACTTGTTTCAGGTATTCTGCCAAATCCCTTCGCATCGAGAACCTCAATAATATCTTGTTCAGTTCGCTCTCGTAAATCAAATTCATTAGTCAAAACACTAGCCGAAATAAGATCATAGCGACTTAAGCGTTTTCCTTGTTGATTTATTCTTTCAAAAATTTCTATTGCATCATCTAAGACCATTGAACTGACAACCACAACTGAAAACGGATAATTCAATATCAGGCTTCTTGCCTGTTGAAACAGTTTTCTATAATCATCATTAGGTAAATCGTTGTATATATCAAAAACTTCAGAGTCTGGTGCAAGTAAGTTCTTGACAGCAACCCATCTTTGGTTATCTGGTGTTCTATATTGAAATAGTTTCGATGGGTCACGATTACTTAAATCAATGACGATCTTTCCATAATCTTCCCCATCTATGGTAAGTCCTTGTGTTACAGCAAAAAGGGATGTTAACCTTTGTTGTCCATCAAGAATGAATGTATAACCTGTTCCACTCTTGAAAGGGGGTTGTCCTAAATCTTCAATATCACGGAGAAGATGGTTATACTCTGCTGGTGCTTCCCATAGAAAAATAGTTCCAATTGGGTACTCTTTATACATACTATCAAGCAATTTTTGTATTCTTGATCTTTCCCAAACAAATTCTCTCTGAAATCGAGGAATTCTAATACGTCCTTGGCTAATATCATGTATGAATGTACCTAATGAAAATCTATCTACCTTAATTTTTTCGGTTCTCATAGCATAAGACCTTAAATATACTGTATATAAATCCTTAATATAATACTGAAATGAAGTTACAGAAACAATTAATATCAGACTTTAGGAAGAAAATGAAACTCAGACTGCTACCGGACACATTCGGGATATTGAAACTGACTCCACCGCAGGATTTTCCGGTATGGTTGGGGCAGGCGAGGGTGTTTTTTGTGGCGCAAACATCCGATGAGTATAGTATTTTCTGCCCGGAAGACGTTATCCCGGAAGGCATCGACTATAGCGGAGGGTATCGCTGTCTGCGTGCGGATGGTGATTTAGCTTTTGATGAGGTCGGTGTTGTGGCGAAATTATCTCAACCTCTCGCTGACGCCGGACTATCGCTGTTTCTGGTCTCCACACATGACAGGGATTATGTCTTTGTTCATCGTAATGATCTTCACGAAGCATTGCAAATCTATCGTGCAAAAGGTTTCACAGTCGAAGAGTAAGTCTTCTATTTTCGATACACTTTTTTTATACATTCCGAATATCTCCTCGCATCATTCGTAGTACCATAGTCACAGGGGAATAAAGGGACAAATTATCACCCCACAATACGACTATTTTGCATACAGCAACTCTACAAGGAGTATCCAATGCACCGATTCGGAAAGAGATTCTCTCTTATTTCGCTATTTTTGATTGTGATTTTTTCTATCACACCCGCTTTTGCTCAATCTGATGAGTCATCAACCCTGGCAGAAATGATGCCGTCGAATATCAGTTTCTTTGTAGAAGTTTCTACATCTGATATTCCGGGGGCACTGGATACTGTCTATGATTTGTATCCCGGTATGGCTGAGATGATTGGCATGACACCGGATGAAATGTTCGACGGGGTTGATGTCATCATGAGTTCAGTTTTCGGCGATGAATTTTCGCTGGAAGATGACTTGCTGGCTATCTTAGGGGATAGCATCGCAATTGGTTACGATGTTGATACGAATCACTTGCTCAACCAGTATTATGAACCGGATGTTGTCGGGCAAGCTGTGAATGCCGATTTGATCTTCGCCGCAGCCATCTCTGATCAGCAAAAAATGGTTGAACTGATTGAGGCAATCTTAGCCCTTGATACAGGTATTCCGTTTGAACCGCTTGTCGAAGAAGACCTGAACGGGCAGACTGTTTCGATCTTCCAAACTGTTATTCCAACAAATGAAGAAGAAGTTGTACTGACGGTTGCTGTTACCCCTGAATACCTGATTATGGGAACAGATAAATCAGTTGAATTGGCATTCAATGTCGTCTCCGGTGAGTCCGACTCATTGCTGGAAAGTGAAACATTCGGAGATACGATGACGACTCTGGAAAGCGGTAGTCTCGCACGCTTGTTTGTTAGTGGCAGTTTGATTAACGATATTGCAGAAGCCAGTGAAGCAGAAGAGAGCATGATACAAATTCTCTCGGGCTTAAACAGTATCGGCATGGCAGTCTATGCGGATGATACGCAACTGTCTATCGAATACGTTCATGACTATGATTTTTCCGTTGTACGTGAATTGTTGCCTGACCTGCCAGAATTTGATATCAATCCGGTCACGATGGCTATTGCTGCACAACTGCCTGAAAAGACGATGTCCGTTGCGATGTGGAGTGATCCGGCTGGAATCTATGAATTTGTCCGCGATGCAGTTCCGGCACTGGCACCAATTGCTGCGCCTTTAAGTTATATGGATGAAGACGAATACGAAGAAGAAGTTCGCGCAGGATTCGAAGAATTTGAAGCACTGGTTCTTGAAGAAATCGGACTCGACCTCAATGCCGATGTTTTACCCTGGGCAGGTGGTGAGATGGCATCATTCGTATACCACAATCCACAGAGCGATATTCAATGTGTCGGTGGTGGTGTGTGGCAATTCGACCAGGGTTATATCCTGAATGTAACAGATAGCGACAGTGCAAGCGCAGCAGTCGATCAGGTCAGCAACGCTCTCAACGAAAGCCTGCAAGAATTTGAGGATGGCGAAGTTGAAGTTGAAGATGGTATCTATTTTGTAGATGCAGGATTTGACACACATATTATGTGGGGTGTTGTTGAAGATAGTATCGTCATCAGCAATGGGAGCGCGATGCCTCATATTCAGGCGAGCATTGCAGGGGAAACAGGTTCATTAGCTGATAATCCTGTCTGGATGTATGCCAGTGAAAACTTCCCGGCTGATGGTAGAATGCCCGTTGCCTTCGCGAACCTCGTTGAGTTTGAAGCAGCCTTACGTGCTATGAATATTTCAGACCCTGATTTCCAACTGGCAATTGAAGCGCTTGTGCCATTTGAAAGTGCATCAATGTTCATCGATCAACCGGGTAATGGTACATTCCACCTCACGGCACAGGTATTATTCCGTCGGGATGGTGTTAGCGCACTGCCTTCACTGCCAGAACGTGAACCTCTGGTCATGACTCCACCTGAGCCGACCTATGAAGATGGGGTTGCACAGATTGAACCCACTCTAGCGACCTGTAGCTCGACATATGCTGCATATGGCAGTAATTTCGCTGCGACTGAAGATTCACTCACCGGTATTGGTACACGCTATGTTGATTATGATACCGAATATCTCATTATGTGGGATGCACTCACAGGCGAAATCCTCGTAGAGAATGAGTTTGATGCCTATGAATACTATTTCTATTCACTGTCATTGAATGGTGATCAAAGTCTTGCCTACTCTTATGTCGGGGAAGTTCTCGACGTAGAAACCGGGGAACTTGTCTTCGAATTACCGGATGCCACAGCAGGGCGCGTTGTCGATACATTCATCAATTATGATGGAAGTCTGCTCGGTGCTGTCTATCAGAATAATACTGAGGTTCAGTTTGAAATCTGGAATCTGGAATCCGGCGAGAAGGTGCTTGAAGTTGAGCATGAATTCGAAGAATATGTCTCACCACATATTCTGATATGGGATGCAGAGGACAGCTTTATTATGGAGACCGTCGGAGGCGGTGAACGTAATGTCTATCTGTATAATCCTGAAAATGAAGAATTCGAGTCACTCTACGATGCCAATTACGCCTATGGTGAAGATGCAACTGTCAGTAACGATGGTACATTACTGGGATTCGGTACGGACTACGATGTTGCTGGCGTTATTTCAGTCGAATCCGGCGAACTTCTTCATGAATTCCCCGGTATAAGCCAGGTCATTTTCAGCCCTGATGGTGAACTGATGATTCTGTATGATTACTATGGTCTAGGTGCGCTTGAAGTGCGTGATGTCGAGAGCGGTGAGCTTGTTGCCGAACTGCAAGTTGATGGCGGCTATCTTAACGAAGTTCGCTTCGGTGCGGGCGGGCAGGTTGTGATTGCTGACACCTATGAATTTGTGATTGTCTGGCATATCCCGGATGACCTGAGCGGAGAATAACAGGCTATGCAGGAATTGTCTTAAGAAAGATCATATTGATTTCTAAGGCATTTCCGCGTATAGTGAAATCTGTAACAAGTTAGTCTGTAAGTATCAACCCTGCTGGCTTATTTGCGTAGCAGGGTTTTTCTGTGTTTAACACATCTGGAGCAACAATGACACAATCCTTCCAATTACCCGGCTTGTCCTCGATCATTCTGGAAACTCTCGACGAGCTAGGTTATGAAGAACCCACACCAATTCAGGCGGCAACAATTCCTCTGGTGCTGGACGGTCGGGACGTAATGGGACAAGCCCAAACTGGAACGGGAAAAACGGCAGCTTTCACCCTGCCGACAATTCAACAATTAAGCGGTGATGATCTTCAAATGCTGATTCTGACACCGACACGCGAACTCGCGATGCAGGTCAGTCAGGCAGTTTATCGCTATGGTGCGAAACTCAATCTTAAGGTGATTCCGATTTATGGTGGACAATCTTACGACAAACAGGAACGTCGCTTGAAAAAGGGCGTGAATGTCGTTGTCGGTACACCGGGACGGACACTCGATCTTATCAAGAAAAAGACTCTCAAGCTGGATAAAGTTCGCTTTGTTGTGCTTGATGAAGCAGATGAAATGCTGAAAATGGGTTTCATTGAAGATGTTGAAGCGATTTTAGGCGCTACTGATAAGAAAAGTCGCCAGACCTTACTCTTCTCGGCAACCTTCTCCAATCCGATTCGTAAATTGGCGAAGACCTATATGAATGACCCGGAAGAAATCACCATTGAAGCTGAGGAAATGACCAATGAGGACATCAATCAGCGTTATTATATGGTGAATCATCATGACAAGATTGAAGGTCTGTCACGTATTTTAGAATATGAACGCCGACAGAATACGCTCATCTTCACCCGTACCCGTGTTGGCTCGGCTGAACTGGCGGAAACACTGGCGCAACGTGGTTTCCCTGCGATTGCTATTCATGGCGACCTCGCACAGAACGAACGTGAACGTATTTTGAATCGCTTCCGTAACGGTCAACTGAATATCCTTGTGGCAACTGACGTTGTCGGACGTGGTGTCGATATTCCCGATGTCTCACACGTTATTAACTACGATTTGCCGGGAATGCCGATTGAATATGTGCATCGTATCGGGCGTACAGGACGTGCCGGACGCAGTGGTGAAGCAATCACATTCATCACCGGACGGGAAAAACGTTCGTTAGAGCGCATTGAACACTATATCAACCATCGTATTCAGAAAGCGAAATTGCCATCCGCACAGGACATCATGGCGAAACGCGAAGAAGAATTCATGGCAACACTGGTCGAACAGATTGAAAAGACCACCGAACCCAATGTTGTTCTGGCTGAATTGATGCAAATGGGTTTTCCGGCAGAGCAAATCGCAACCGCTTTGATTGATATGCTTGCCGAAAAAGAATTCACTGCACCTGTCAAAGAACTCAGCGATGTCAAAGAGGGCAGAGGCAGACAGCGCTCACGGAGACGTGGCAAAGAACGCAGCCGTAGCAAACAGAGTCATGAAGCAGGCATGGTGCGCCTGTCCATTGATGCCGGACGCAAAAACAATCTCCGTCCGGGTGATGTTGTCCATGCGATTGCCAGCAGTGCCAACATTCCTGGCAAAGCTATTGGTGCAATCAACATTGGCACACACTCAACCTTTGTAGATGTTCCCGAACAACATGTTGATGCCGTACTCCGTGCGAAAAGCAGCACCGTCAAAGGGCAAAAAGTCTTTTTTAGCCGTTCATAGCTGATTAGCTCACAGGTGGAGAGGAGCAATCTTCTCCACTTTTTCTATCCTCCAATAATTTCCCCTGAATACCCTGTAGATTATGAGTCTGTACAACTGCCTTTAACACTTGTCTTTTGAGTTTTAAAGTCTGGATAAATTTGTGTCTCTTCTATGGTTTTTCGCTTATAGTAAGAATGAGGGTACAATCAAATAAAAATTTACATTGAGTGGAAGGGTATGTAGCATGATTGTCGAAACTATCTTACGGGATCGGGAAGCATTTTTCGCAGAGATTCGCAATCGCATCGGGCTAAGTCATAAGAATTTAGCAATGCTCATGTCGTCTATCATCTTTCTCAGTATGTACGGGCTGGTGATGGGTTTCTCGCACGGTTTGCTACAGGCAGCAAGTTCAGCTATCAAACTGCCATTCCTCTTTATCGTCACCCTGATGATTTGTACGCCATCACTCCACTTTTTCAATTTGTTCTTCGGGTCACGCCAAACATTAGGGCAGACAATGGCACTGGTTCTGACCGCGATGACAACCACTTCTGTGATACTGGTGAGTTTTTCACCTGTTACCTTTTTCTTCTTAACGACAACCGGGGAGTATATGTTCTTCAAGCTGCTGAATGTCGCATTCTTCGGGATTGCCGGGGTGATGGGCATTTACTTCCTGCGGCAGGGTATCCGGGCGATGGAATCCGGTGAAGAAGAAGTTGATATACTTGATGAGGAAGATGAGCTAAAACAAAAACCTTCTATCAACACCGTCAAAGAAGACGATGGTAAACAGACCCGTAGCTTGATATTCATGGTATGGGTGATTCTATACGGATTCGTTGGTACACAGATGGCATGGACATTGCGACCCTTTGTGGGGTATCCCGAAACAGAATTTGTTCTTTTCCGGCAAATTGGTGGCAACTTCTATTCCGATGTGTTTACGAGCCTGGGTTCACTCTTAGGAATGCCCTGATAGCAAACTGACACGATTGAACCATTGTGAACCATTATAACTTCTTGTAAAATATCAAAATGATATTCATACAAGAGTGACAAAACATGCTGTTCACAATTACGACAACACATCAGCCAGCAAGTGATTTAGGCTATCTTCTCCATAAGCATCCGGCGCGGGTACAGGAATTTAATCTCGCGTTCGGCAAGGCACATATTTTTTATCCAGAAGCAACAGATGAGCGTTGTACAGCCGCTATGCTTCTGGATATTGACCCCATCGGCTTGATTCGGGGCAAAGGCAATTTTTCACTATCTCAATATGTGAATGACCGTCCTTATGCTGCATCGAGTTTTTTGAGTGTGGCGATTGCCCAGGTTTATAGTTCAGCACTCAATGGCACATCAAAAGACCGTCCCGAACTGGCAGAAACAGCCATTCCATTGACAGCGACTATCAGTGTGTTGCCTTCACGTGGGGGCGAGCGTCTGCTGCATAATTTGTTCGAGCCATTGGGATATAACATCACAGCAGAACGACATGTGCTTGACCCGAATTTTCCGCAGTGGGGCGAGAGTCGCTATTACACAGTAACACTGGAAAACACACTTCGTCTGGCAGATTTACTCTCTCATCTTTATGTGCTGATTCCGGTGCTGGATGACGAAAAACACTATTTTGTCGGAGATGATGAGGTCGAGAAATTGTTGCGGCATGGTGAAGGCTGGCTGAGTAATCACCCTGAAAAAGAGATTATCACACGGCGTTATCTCAAATATCAGCGCAGTTTACAGCAACAGGCATTGAGTCGGTTGGTGGATGATGTGCCGGATGATGATTCTGCGGATGAACAGGAAGAAACAATCGAACGCCCGATGAATTTGCATCAGCAACGCCTCGAAACCGTGTTGAGCACGCTCAAAGCAAGCGGAGCAAGCAGCATAGTCGATTTAGGCTGTGGTGAAGGCAAATTGCTGAAAATGCTGCTCAAAGAAAAGCAATTCACGCGCATTCTCGGGATGGATGTGTCGATTCGTTCGCTGGAAATTGCACAGGAGAAAATCAAGCGGATACCGGAACGCTTACGTCAGCATATCGAGTTGATTCATGGTTCGCTGATGTATCGCGATAATCGTCTCGCAGGCTTTGATGCTGCGGCAGTGGTCGAAGTGATTGAACATCTTGACCCGCCGCGACTTGCTGCTTTTGAGCGGGTGTTATTCGAGTTTGCGCGACCTGAAACGGTGGTCATCACAACACCGAATGCCGAATATAACGTCAAATGGGAGAGTTTACCCGCCGGGAAATTCCGACACGCTGACCATCGCTTCGAATGGACACGCGAAGAATTCCAACATTGGGCAAATGGTATCTGTGAGCGATTCGGCTACAGCGTGCGCTTCCTGCCAATCGGGGAGTTTGATGAAGCTGTCGGCGCACCGAGTCAGATGGGGATATTTGAGGATGGGGAGAAAGTAAATTATGCAGGAGAGTAAGAAAATACCTGCTGAGATGATTGACGATATGAAGTTGCCATTTGAGAAAATGGGGCGAAATGATGCTTCCTGGACTGAATTATTTGGCAAAGATTATTCAGTTGCAAACATTAGCACTATGGAAAACGATGTTGAAAAATATCTTCTTGATAACAGTGTACCCAAAGCACTTGCCTCGACCAGAATAATGAAGCTCGTTATGTTGCCATCTGTGGAAATCAAGATGAGAAGATGTTATGAGGTATATAAGGGCATAATGCAAAAACGCGTTGGAGATTACTACGAATTTTCCGATCAATATGCTGTCATGCGTATTACATGGAATGCAATCAAAGATATAGTTCGTATACCCAAAAACGAATCAGGTATACAGCCAAACGTTATTCACAAATTTAAGTTTGTCGAATTTTTACGCATCAAAAAAATATTTGAGTACTTTGAGGAAGCACAGATACCTGCCTGGTCTTTGGAAATGGCATTAGAGCAAATTTCGGGGAATGATGGAACTACCTATCACCTATCTTTCGGAGATGATTATTGGCATTCAGTTACATATTCCTGGTGGACAGAATTACCTGAACAGTGGACAAATTTAGATAAAGCTACTCATTCAGCAATGGGTTATATTGACCAACTATTGGACAATAATAAGAATGACTGAAGAACGACGAATTTACGCGGCTTATGACGATGAGGGTGTTTATGTTTATCAGGCATTTAAGCCGACGATTGTCAAAGCGGCACTGGAAAACAAAACATTCGGGCGCGGATTTAATCTGGAGCGCATGACCTGGATTAAGCCCTCATTCGCATGGATGCTCTATCGTTCCGGCTATGCGACTAAAACACGTCAGGAAGCGATACTGAAAATCAAACTTTCGCATGACGGGTTTCTCTCGATTTTGCGTGAATCAGTCGAAACATCGTATAACCCGCGTGTCTATGAGAGTGCCGACGATTGGCGTATCACACTGAAAAAATCGGCTGTGCGGCATCAATGGGACCCGGAACGCTATCTGACACTCGGCAAACACCCGACGCGTCGTGCTATTCAAATTGGCATACGGGGGTGGGTGGTTCAGAAATATGTGAGTGAGTGGATTATCGGTCTGGAAGAAGTGACGGCTCTCGCACATGAAATCAAAGAGGCAAAAGAGCAAAAGAAGGATTTTCCATCTGTGCCGGAAGAACGGGTTTATGAAGTCGATGATGAACTGGTGCGTCGGTTGGGGATAACAGGGACAATAGATGAGCAATAGTAATTTAGAACGCGCTATTCTCTCGCTGGAAGGTCTGGCGATGGGCGATGCTTACGGAAATCATCACGGCAAAAATACCCGTAAACATCATGCGCCTGTATGGGAATATAGCGACGATACCATTATGGCAATGTCGATTATTCAAAATTTATCGCGTTATGATGAGATTAATCAGGATGCACTCGCTGAAAGTTTCGCTCAACGATGGGATGGTCAACGTGGATACGGGCGTGGTGTCACCCGTTTACTCAAGCAGATTCAGAAGGGGACAGCGTGGCAAAAAGCCTCAGAAGCCATGTTTGATGGGCAGGGGTCTTTCGGGAATGGCTCAGCGATGCGGGTTGCGCCTATCGGAGCGTATTTTGCAGATGATTTGAGTGAAGTCGTTCAACAGGCAAAAAAATCAGCTATCGTGACACATGCTCATCGTGAAGGTATCGCCGGAGCAATTGCTGTTGCAGTCGGGGCTGCACTGGTTATTCAGCATACAAAAGACGTATTCGACTGGAAACACTGGCTTGCAGACATCGTTCGCTATACTCCTGAAAGTGAGGTACGCGACAAAATCCGGCAAGCAATTGAATTGGATGGGAATACACAGGATGCCGTAAAAATTCTCGGGAATGGTCGTCCGGCAATTGCACAAACAACTGTAGCATTTGCTTTATGGTGTGCCGGGAATTACATCAATGACTATGGAAAAGCGATTCGTCAGACAGCAAGTGCAAGAGGGGATGTTGATACCAATTGCGCTATAGTGGGCGGGATTGTTGTACTCGCCACAGGCTTAGAGGGCATTCCATCAGATTGGCTCGAAAAACGAGAAACTCTTGCAGAATGGATGCTTTCGGATGAGGTTATCAAATGAACATTCTGCTACTGGAAGATAACCAGCATCGAATCACATTTTTCAGGAATGGATTAAAAGAGCATCGTCTGACGGTATGTGGTCATGCGAAACAGGCGAAAAAAGCGATCAGGAAGCAAGATTTTGACATCATCTTCCTTGACCATGATTTGCGTGGTCAGCCCGAAGACCCTGACAGCGATAATTGCGGGAGTGAGGTCGCACGCTTCATTGTGGCGCGGGATATTCCCTGTGAGCATATCATCCTGCACACGGAAAATCCTATCGGGCGGGAAGCGATGGAAGATATTTTACTCGCCCGTAGCCAGACAATCCCATATAGCAAACTCAAGCAAATCGGTTTGCGGGATTTCTTGAAAACTCTATCGAATGAATAAGACCGGAAGATCATTTCCGGTATAAATATCAAACTCAAAAGGATTAAACATTATGCCAAAATTGAATCAAATCATTGCCATCGAAAAAAGCGTAAAAAGTCAGTCACTGCGTGAATTGACCGATGCACATAAAACACTGCAAAAAGAGAGTCTGCTGGCAGGGATTGCCCGTACTTATCGCCCGAAAGATGATGAAGGTGAACAATATCCACCGGAATCAACCCGTGTACAGGTTCGAGCAGAAGAAGTTATTGATAAAACGATGGGTGTGCTTATCAAGCTATTTGATGTCACTGCAACTAAAGATTGGGCGAATGGCGATGCCCGTGCGGATGTCGTCCTGGATGGGAATACACTTCTGAGCAATGTTCCCGTGACCTATTTGCTCTTTTTAGAGAAGCAATTGACCGATTTGAATACATTCATCAACAAATTGCCGACACTCGACCCTGCTGAAGTGTGGTCATATGACAGTGCAACCGATGCCTGGGCAACCGAACCTGTTCAGACCACTAAAACCAAACGGATTCCGCGCAATCATGTGAAAGCCGAAGCAACCAAAGAACATCCGGCACAGGTCGAAGTCTATTATGAAGATATTGTTGTCGGGAACTGGCAGACGATTAAATATTCCGGTGCGATGCCTGTATCACGCGTCACAACACTCAAAGAACGGGTACGCACATTGCAGGAAGCGGTGAAATTCGCCCGTGAGGAAGCCAATAGCAAAGAGGTCGATGAGCAAAAAATCGGTGAAACAGTATTCAACTATATTTTCGCGGATTAAGCGATTGCAATCTGACCACTTATGGACTATAATGACCTGCGGAGTACAAACTCAAACTCAGTATCAACGTCATACAGACACAAGCGTCTGTGAAAAGTGCGGGTTCGAATCCCGCTCCCACCAATCGTGGTGGGATAGCCCAACTGGTAGAGGCATAGCAGACACCGTCTTTAAACTCAGCCTGTATTACTCCACAGATTGAGTATTCGTCACTGTCGCCAGATCAAGCGTTCAGGTGCGGTATATTGTAGGTCGCGGATTCGATTTCCGTCCGACCCTCTGAGTAACAAAAAAACAACACACATGGGTCGGTAGCTCAGATGGTAGAGCGACGATAATTAGAATGACACCTGAACTTAAACGTCGCTGGCGTGTGCAAATGAGTGACAAAACTTAAGACCCGGAGATGGACATTCACCGGGTCTTTTTCGTTAATGATTAAATGGTTAATCATGTTTTCGGAGGAATAGAGTTACTTCCTTGCGATTATTAACAAGCTGGCGAACGTAGATAATCTTGTACGCTTTCCGCAAAATTCGAAAACTATGATCCATCACGCGGCGTGTATTCCGCATTCTGAGTTTTAGTGTCATGATTGCGATGCCACCCTGTTTGAGATGCCGGGCATAATCGACCATCAACTTTGCGGAATCCTGTGCATCCAGTTTCATATCATTGACGAGCAGGTCAAAGCAGGTTTGACAGCGTTCAAGATACTCTTCTGCCGTCATACGAAAGACTTTTACATGAGAATCGACTTTGAGCCAGTCATACATCTCATCCGGTGAAACCGCAGTTACAGCAACATCCCGGCGGCGCAATAGTTCTGTCCATGCACCGGGAGCTGCACCGAGGTCAAGTGCTGTTGTTCCGGGATTCAAGCGAATATCGAATGTTGAAAGTGATTCTAACAATTTCAACCCGGCACGGTTCGGGACAGGTTCATCAAAAAATTGAGCACCTCCGGCAAAGGGTGATAGATTCCAACTCGCTCTTGAAATACCCATATAGGCAGTATTTCCGGCGATAAGAACAGATAAAACCTGTCTTTCCGGTGATGATGATGAAATATCCTGATTATTCTGGATAACATGCGACACAGAGAGCGGCGCATAGCGATAATTATCGACAATACGCACCTGCACGGCAATATCTTGCCCTGACAATTCGTTTGCGACATCACGCAGGTTATACAAATCCGATAAAGTTCCTTTGAGCGAAATTTGACGCTGTACGGGGAACAGGTGATGAAGATAGATAGGTAGTTTATTCTTCCAGGGGCGGGTTAATGCACCAAAACTACCGGGGTTCGAGACATAGAGATGTTGCGGGGATAAGGGCTTAACAGGCTTGATTTTCGGATGGGAACGTTGCAATTCATTGAGTGCAAGTTCTGCGAAATATTCCGAGTAGGTAACAATTGCATCAGTCATAGCCTCCTTCCGTGGGACCACGAAGCCCACCATGCGTGGCAATCAATTTACAGTCAAATCGAGTGTACCAGATGCTTACTCATTTAAGCAAGCAAAGGAAAAACAGAACATGACAACAATCAAAATACCTGAATTTGCGCTGGTGGTGCTGATAGGTGCGTCCGGTAGCGGGAAATCGACATTTGCAAAAAAACATTTTCTCCCGACAGAGGTTCTCTCATCGGATACCATGCGCGGGTGGGTCAGTGATAATGAAAATGACCAGACCATCAGCGGGGATGCTTTCGATGTTTTGCACTATGTCGGCGGAAAACGTCTCAAAAATATGAAATTGACTGTTGTCGATGCGACCAATGTGCAGCAATCCTCCCGAAAACCGCTGGTTCAACTGGCGCGGGAGTATCATGCGTTGCCTGTGGCGATTGTGCTGGATGTGCCGGAACGGGTCGCTATTGCACGTAATGCGGAACGCGCTGACCGTAATTTCGGACGACGGGTGGTGGCAAAGCATCGTCAGGAATTACGGCGTTCTGTGAAAAATCTCAAGCGTGAAGGTTTCCGGCGGGTATTTCATCTCAAAAGTGTGGAGGATATTGAGGCGGTCACAATTGAACGTGAACCCCTGTGGAACAATCGCAAAGATGAACATGGCGCTTTCGATATTATCGGGGATATTCACGGATGCTTCGATGAATTGACTCTGTTGCTGCAAGAACTTGGCTATCAGGTGAATGAGACTGATGTCACGCCACCGGAGAGTCGTAAAGCGGTGTTTGTGGGGGATTTGTGCGATAGAGGCAATAACTCACCCGATGTTTATCGTCTGGTGATGAAAATGGTCGCAAATAATACGGCGATTTGTGTCCCGGGTAATCATGATGTCAAACTGAAAAAAGCGCTTGATGGTCGTAATGTTCAGCGCAAACATGGTCTGGCAGAGACGATGGAACAGCTAGAGCGTGAATCCCCTGAATTCCGTCAGCAGGTCGCTGATTTCATAGATGGTCTGGTCAGTCATTATGTACTGGATGACGGTAATCTGGTTGTGGCACATGCTGGAATGCGCGAAGATTTGATTGGGCGGGCATCCGGTAAAGTACGGGAATTTGCGCTCTATGGTGAAACCACAGGCGAAACTGATGAATTTGGTCTACCTGTACGACACAATTGGGCGGCAGATTATCGCGGTCGGGCAATGGTCGTCTATGGTCATACCCCTGTCCCTGATGCGGAATGGCTCAACGGCACAATCAATATTGATACGGGTTGTGTTTTCGGGGGCAAATTGACCGCGCTACGCTATCCTGAACGTGAAATTGTCTCTGTCGATGCACTCGAACAATATGCAGAGCCAGCACGTCCGTTTCTCGATAAAGAAGATGATTTATCCGCGCAACAGCAGTTGGATGATATGCTCGACATCCGCGATGTGACAGGCAAGCGCATCATTGATACCCGTTTGCGTCCCAATATCAGCATCCGCGAGGAAAATTCGACTGCGGCACTGGAAGTCATGAGCCGTTTTGCGGTCAATCCAAAGTGGTTGATTTATCTGCCGCCAACAATGTCTCCGGTTGAAACAAGTCCACTGGATGATTATCTGGAACATCCGGCAGAGGCATTTGAGTATTATCGGCGTAATGGGGTGGCGCAGGTTATCTGTGAAGAGAAGCACATGGGCTCACGGGCGCTGGTTGTTGTCTGCAAAGATGAAGATGTCGCAAAAGAGCGTTTCGGAATCGTTGATGAGGGAATAGGGATTGTTTATACGCGCACAGGTCGACGCTTTTTCGATGATTTACAGTTGGAAGCACAATTTATCGAACGGGTACGCGATGCGATTACGAATTCCGGTCTATGGGAAGAACTCAATACTGATTGGGTGCTGCTGGATTGTGAATTGATGCCCTGGTCAGCCAAAGCACAGGCACTCTTACGTGACCAGTACGCGGCAGTTGGTTCTGCGGCGACAGCTTCATTACATGCATCGGTTGATATGCTGGCACAAACAGCAGAACATAATCCCGATATAGATGAATTGCTGAAACGCTATCGGACACGGCAGGGCAATATCGAAAATTACATCGCGTCCTATCGCAATTATTGCTGGGATGTAAACAGTCTGGATGACCTGAAACTTGCGCCATTTCATATTTTAGCGACAGAGGGTGCAGTACATATCAATAAAAATCATCAATGGCATATGGATACACTGGCAAAACTCGCAGCAGCCGATGAGGCAATTTTGATGGCGACACCCTATCAGATGATGGATACCACCGATGAAAGCAGTCAGGAAGCGGGGATTGAGTGGTGGCTCTCAATGACCGGGGCAGGTGGCGAAGGCATAGTCGTTAAGCCAAATGATTTTATCATGCGGGGTCGTCGGGGATTGATTCAACCTGCGCTCAAGGTACGGGGACGCGAATATCTGCGGATTATCTATGGCGCAGAATACACACTGCCAGAACATATGAAACGCTTGAAAAAACGCAATGTCAAGCACAAGCGTAGTATGGCAATCCGTGAATTTTCATTGGGAATCGAAGCACTTGAACGCTTTGTTCGGCGTGAACCTTTACGCCGTGTGCATGAATGTGTTTTCGGTGTGCTGGCACTCGAAAGCGAACCTGTTGACCCGCGTTTATAGAGGAGCGATTTCAAACACTGAGCATCCAGTGATATATCAATCATTGGATGCCGATTCAATAGCCTGAATTGCTTTCTTAACTTCGACCTGCAATGCTTCATCTGCATTTATGGTAGAGCTATGAGAGAATCGCATGAATCTGTAATCATGTTGAGCTATTTTGCGTAAAATATCCAGTGCAGAATCTGCATACTTCCCCATTTTCCTCAAGCTATCTACGACAATTACAGATGGTGGTCCCGGTCTTAACTCCCGCATCAATACATTGAAAACCAATTCATGCTGCGAAGGGTCAATAGCATATATAGCCCGTGCTGCAAATATTGGTGTCCAATAATCATTATAGGTATCTATTATTTTCAACATCGGGGCAACCGCATCAGAAATTGGCTCACCACGTTGTTCCAGTGTATATATGATGTTTTTAATACGTTTTGCAAATTTACTTCGTTCTTTTAGTGTTTCAAGTTGAGAGATATCTATTAAAGATTGCACTAAATCATCTACAGGTTCATCAAGAATTTCCTGCCGATTTAACAAGGCGTCAAGTGTCCATCGGTTTTCAATTACATCCTGTAAAGCAAATTTTGAAGACCTTCCTCCAACATCTAATATGTTTTTCAAATCTACAAGATAAGGTCTGGCATATAACCCCATCATACTTAATGTCCTTGCCACTCGCTCATGGATTAGACCCGTTAGTTCCTCATGCTCCGATTTAATCATATCAACTAATATTGATATCACTTCTTCCACAGCGGGACGGTAATTTACCCCGAAATATTCAAGGGCAGAGATACTCTCCTGTCTCACAATTGGTTCAGGATGGCGAGCAACTTTCCTGAAGAATTCATAAGTTAGTTGTGGATGGTGATTCCGTAAATTCTGCTGAATTTCAAAAAAACTGAAACCAATTTCTTGCTGTTCCTCAAAATCCATCCAGGCAATCTTTTCAAATAGTCCAAGTAATTCTACGGCAAGTTTTTCATCAGCCAGATTTGCTAAAGCCAGTGCTGCACCATAACGCAAAGAAATATGCTCACTATTTCTAAACAAATCAAGAAAGTAGCTTTTTTGTTCTCCGGTTAAATCATCTTGCCAGATACGATAATCAGGATGTAACCAGAGATATTTGAGAGCAAGTAGATAAGTCGGACGAAGTGCAAATTTTGGCTCATTTAGAATACTCTGTCGTAAATGTGGCTCTATGACATCTGTGAATCGCCCACAGTTTGAGAGTAACTCCACAGCCTCATATCGTACCTGACTATCTTCGTGAGATAGAAATGTCAGATATAACTCATAATCTTTGATAACAGCCTCATAAGTAGCTTTAACATAACTAACTTCTACAGAGACTTTTTCCTGAAACTCCGGTGTATCCCGTTCATTTTTGAACAACCAATCAACGTACTGGTGAGATTCATGCCAGCTACCTCCTTGAGCTAATGTAGATAACAAACCCAACAGAGAACCTTTATCAGATATATTGTCATGTTTTAGCAATTCAATGAAAAATGGAACAGCATAGGCAGCCGCTTCATAAACCGATCCCTGATGAACAATATTGCCATGAAGTTTCCAGTAAGCATTTTTACGCTCATCTTCATTATCAGATGCTAATGCGCGAATCAAGTCAGGAACATCTGACGCATCCCCGTAAGCATGTTGTAAATTGCCCCATTCAATCGTGTCCAAATTCTCTAGCATGAATGTCCTTTTTCCTAGATTATTGAGCATATGGAACGTTGATATGTACGATATTAGTGCGTTGTTTTCTGTTATGCTGAGGGAATTGTAAAAAATTTATCAAAGCGGGGATCAATGCGAAACGCACTTTCCCTATCCGCGTATATGTGAGTAGAAACATCAACAATAACATTCCAAAAGGGATATGACATGAACAAGCGCAAAAATGGCGAAACAATCGAACTCACAAACAATAACATCATCGTTGGTGGCATTATCTTCTTGCTACTGATGGTCACAGGGATTTTGCCATTCTTGATTAAACTGGTCGTTGGGCTGGTACTTGGTGTGATTGGTCTGGTGGTCGGATTGGTTGTCGGTGCGCTTGCACTGATCATCGGCTTACTGGCGGCAGTATTCGCGCTCATCGTTGGATTAGCCCCGATAATCATTCCCGTAGCGATTGTGGTCTATCTCATCAAACGCAATGAAGGCGAAAAACCAAAACGCAAACACGATTTTGCATAAGCGGCACAAAAATTAAAGTAGAGGTGAATCAACAAATCACCTCTACAACAACACACTAACAACAGACCCCCTCTGTCGCTACGCGACATCTCCCCCGCAAGCAAGGGAGAGTTTTCAGGGAGACTTACTGACCGCTACCCAATGTTAGACCGACCAGCACAGGGTCATGGTCAGAGGCGCGGTAGGCATCCGGCGAGTATAAGCTATCCAACAATTCTTCCGGTTTCCATTCTTCGTTGTAGTCAATGTAAATCGGCTCATCCGAATTGATATGCACAATCATCGTGCCTGTCACCTGAGCTAACAGCGCTTCATTCGCAAAAGCATAATCAAGCGTTCCCCAGCCCTGTGTTTCCGGTGATTGCCCCAATGCCAGCGGGAAACCATAGCTATGTGCAAATTCATCCTGTAAATTCACATAACCCGCCGCAATCAAATCCAGAATCGGGTCTTCCATCGCATAGGCATTGAAATCACCAAGTAGTAACTCATCCGGGTCGAGTGTGCCTGTGGGATTGGTCGCTAACCAGGCATCCAGCGCTGTAATCGCATCGCGTCGGCGTTGATTCCAGCCAGCAACACCATCGCCTATATCGAGATCACCTTCTTCACCTTCACCACTTTTCGCTTTGAGATGGTTAATTACTACTGTGACATCTTCGCCTGTCGCAATTTCGCGGAACGTCACAGCTATCGGGAAACGGCTCGTATTCACGCCATTGAAAGTGGGGACTAAATCAGCTAAACCGAATTCCGACAACTGCTCATCATTCAAAATTGCAGGAACGGTATCCGGGGCAATCATTACGGTTGATGTGCAATAGAGGAAGCCATTGGTAATTGCATCTGTTCCAAGACGATCAAGGCTAATCGGAGGCTGTGAGACATCAAGATAGACCCAATTCGCGCCACAGGAGGTCGCATCCGGCATAGCATTCAAGCCATTGACCAGATCCTGTGCGGCACTGAATTCACCATCATAATAATCATTTTCCAGTTCAATCAAACCGATAATATCAGCATCCAACTGTACGAGAGCAGATAGTGTTTTAGCGCGTTGACGTTCAAATTCTTCCGGTGTACTCGCACCGCGTGCTGTCGGGAAACCATCTCCCTGACCATCGCCATTGAAATAATTCAGTAAATTGACACTCGCAACCCGTAAACTGCCTTCAACGACTGTTGCGTCTGTCGGGCGGGCGTTATCATCCACAGTTAAATTAATCGCTTCTGTGGGCTGAATACGCCATTCATCAAAGCGGAATTCGAGAATGCCTGTCACTTCTTCGACCGTGTAACCGGAGCGAACTGTATTGTCTGCCGAGAATGATTCGCCGTTGAATGCAGGCACAGGCACGACATTCTCTACTGTGCGTCCATCATCAACGAGAATGACCCGCAATCCGATTTCTTCGCGGTAGGCATCAAAGGTAGCAGCATCAGATGGTTCGTAAATCTGTGTATATTGATAAACACGACCATCTGCTGTCAATTGAATCACGCCATAACGCCCTAAATCATAGGTATCATTAACTGTGAGGGGTTCATTTGCACCAACAATTGTCACCAGCATATTTTCGCTGTATTCGAGCATTTCTCGATTTTCCACGGGAAAGGCAATTACTGTCGGGGCAGGGAGAGGATTATCCGAACTGATAATCGTGATTTCTGATGCGGTAATCTGTGTCAGACCGCGAATTTCATCGACTGTACCCGTAATGCGAACTAAATCACCGATTTCGACATTACTGACTGTGCCGCCACGCTCAAAGACATAAATGCCTTCTGATGTTTGCGGGTTATCATCGGCGTCTGCATCTTCTTCCTGAACATAAAACCCGTTGATGTCTCCGTTCACGCCATCCGTGCCATCCTGAAAATCACCAACAACAATGGCTTCGATTGTCACATCGCTATCTTCAAAGGGGCTATCAGGATAATCAGGGTGGTCAGGCGCCCCCTGAACGTCATGAATCAGTACAACGCTATCCTGTGCAAATAGAGTAGATAGGAGGGTTAGCAATAATGCCATCGCCAGAAGGGTCTTTCGCATAGGTCTTTCCTTTATGTGTGTAGAAACAAACTGTTTTGTTATAAAAATTACTGATAGTTAATGAATTTTGCTGCAAAGTATAAAAATCTTAAAAAATCAGAATAAAAACGCCTTTATATTCTCACCGGATACAATACAAATCATGATAACATTTTGTCATAAAGTGATACGGGGACACATTATGTTACAGGAAACAAACGATCATCTATTCCGCCATACACTTCTAAGACTCAAAGATAAAGTCACCAGTCGTTTATTTCAGCAGGCTTTAGCAGAAAATTCTCAAGAACATGATGTCTGGTTATGGTATCCCGGTCACATGGATGCACCACTCGAAAAATGCTATTGTCTGGAACGTGCCCTACGACTCAATCCGCATAATCGTGAAATTACCTATCAAATCAGCCGGATTCTGAAAACGATTAAGCACGATGATAAGAAAAAACAACCCTTCTTTATCCGCATCTTCTCGATTTTATTCCCCGACAAATAAGCCCTGGAATTTTGCGTATGATACAGATAAATAACAATTAAAAAGGCTAATCCATTGTCGATTAGCCTTTTTTGATTTCAGGATTCGTTTTTGAGACGGCGCATTGACCAGCCAAGAATTTCGGTACGTTGTGCCGTGTTGATGACGAAGGATACTGTAATTGCTAATCCGATCATCAGGAATACCCACAGATTGAGATTACCCCAGTCCCCCGTTCGAATAACCTGAACCTGCTCATAAAATGCAAGCATCGGTTCAGAGGCATTGAGGAACATAAAGGCAAAACCGTATGCTGTGACAATCACGTTGATGTCTGCGATACGGGCAGACCAGAAGCGTCCGCGTCGTGCCATTTTGCGATTATCTTCCGATGCTTTCCAGTCTGCTACAGCCTTTGATTTTTGCATACTCATCTGTACGTAAGAATCACTGGTTGTATCGAGACTCTCAATGGTTTTGGTGATTTTTTCGAATTGTGCTTTGTACTTGGCAACCATACCATCAGCGTCAAATTCACGTTTGCGATAATCAATTACCAGAACGTCCGCAATCTGGAAAAGAATCGTAATCAGAACAGTGAAGACCCAGACCATAAAGCCTTCCATCGGCGTCTGGTCAAGGGAGACAAAGGTTGTGAGCGCATCGAAAACCAGCGCAATCACCAGTGCCGCCATCCAGACAATGGAAATCTTGCGGATTTCAGTATTCAGGTATTTCCAGAAGCGACGATACCAGGGATCATTGACCGCAGCATCAAGTTTGGCAGCAGATAGCATGGGTCCAATATTGCGGGACAGGTCAGTGTAGTAATAATTCCACATCTGATCAATAGTCATAGGGCGGTCAGAGAAACGGTGATTACCCGCAACCATCTGGATTCCCGCCGCATTTTTAACCGTATCAATAAACGTCTGATACAGGAAACGACGATCTTTATCAAAGGATTCAGGGTTTTGTGTCCAGCGCGGGATCATTTGCCCCTGAATGTATTCTGTGTTGAAGCCAATTAAGTCATAAATCAATTGCCAGGCATGTTCTGCCGTCATATTGATGACATTAATGTCGATTTGCTGTCCGGCAACTTGTTCAACACTCTGTCCCTGCTGCTGAACAACAATGGATTTTTCTTCGCGGGGCGATTCCTTAGCTACCTGCGGTCTGGCAACAGTCGCGGCAACGTTCGCTTTCGCAAACTCACGTAACTCTGCCGGTTCTTCATAGGTTGCCACCCCGACAGGTGCATCAACAGCTGCCATTGTGCTCTCAAAGTTTGAACCGGAACTCGAATAAGACGATGTTTGATATTCCGCTTCATAAACATCATCGTCTTCTTCATCGTATTCAATTATCTCGAAATTATCTTCAAGTTCGATGAGGGCATATTCAAGCTCTTCGGTCTCAATTTCATAGGGGTCAGGTAATTCCAGACCAAGAATCGGCGCAAGACTATAAATGCCATTTTTGACTTCTGAAAGATAAAATTCTTCCAGTGAAACATCATTTTTGCTGGCATTGGTAATGGTACTCATCAAATCGCCGCTTTCCGGCTTAACCGGGTCTGCCTTGTGCATCAACCAGTAGGTGATGGTCTTTGCAACACGGCGTGTTACGACTTCTTCGACAAGCGATAGTTTGTGTCTAAGATCGTCCTGGTGATTTTTGAGCGGGTCTATCGCCACATCGCGAATCAATTGTTTGAGACGCTTTTGCGAATTACGAATGCCCGCTTTATCGAAGGACAGTTCAAGATATGTCGGGTTAATGTTCATGCCTCTTTGCTCTATGTATCTGTTTCCGATGGAGGGATTGCGGGTTATTGTCACCGCGCTCAATTATCGGGATTTAACGCAAAAAGCGCTTCCATGATAGAAGCACTAATAATCATTGTTCAAGATTGTTGATTTCGTATCAGATTGGCTCATTGAATTATCTCACATTGTTCTGATGACGAATTTCGTATAATGCTATTTTAAAATAATTTGCAGACCACCACCAGTCACAATCCGGTTTGTCCTGTTAAAAATACGTTAGGGAAGCGGATTGCTCACCAGAGGGCGTTCATCAAATGACTGACGTGCATTTTGCATCTTTTGCCAGGCATCGTCAACTGTATGTGTAAACGTCAGTGGTTTTACCAGTCGATTATTGTTTGCAACGCCCGATAAATCGAAAAACCAGTACATCGACATCAGGGGTGAAATATGGAGTTCTTTGCCCTGTGTACGATCTATCATATGAAAGTCACCATATTCACCATGCACAGCCGAAATGACCGACGAGCAAATGACACTTTTGTAGTCCGGTTGTCTGTTGAATGTATACAGAACAGCCTCTTTGTATTTCTGGAAAACAGGCATTTGTGTGATGAGAGAGCATGTTCCGAGGAATGCGTTTGATTTAGCCAGATTTGCAATGTTCTCGAATAGATGAGCATATCCGACTTCGTACTCCACACCCAGACCGAGACAGGTAAGAAAACGCAACGGAACATTGTTCAATTCACTAACTGCGGATATTGAAAGCATATCTTCTAATAGTGTACTGGGGTCTTGCTCGTCTCCGTGCATCAAACTATCAACTCCACCATCGACCAGAATAATGCAATTTATACCCAGGTGTTCAACTAATAATTTATAGTTCTTCACAAGTGGGCGGACACCTGTTTTCTGAAAACACCAGATGGTCACAAACTCATTGCGTTCATTGAAAAACCATTCTGACAGATAGTATTCAGGGAAATAGTCATCTATATTTTCTACATCAATTGAGACACCAACAAGCGTATCACTTAACTGCTCCCCTTCATACAGCCCTACAACATCGGAGAAGCTAAAATTCGCCAGATGCACATCATAGCCTCTTTCTTCCAGTTCAAAGAAAAGAGGTAAGCCAGAAAACACATCATAGCCGCCTCCTGCACCCGCAATTAAGACACTGGAATTTTGTGGAATCTGATCAAGGATAGGAATATTCAGTCTCATGATTGCCCCTTTCAAGCTGATGTTGATTATCAGTGTGCATCATCCAGGAGATTCGGGTAAATAAGATGTAGAGTTGATTGAAAATATGAGGAATAAAGACTATGATACGGGTGAGTCAGTTATTGCTATGCTAGAGAGAAATTTTCGGAGGCATATAGCTGATGCCCCCATGTATATGCTAAATTTAGTCGATACCGAGATAAGTTTTCTGAACTTCTGGATCACGTTGTAGATTTTTGGCTGTATCAGAAAGTACGATAGCGCCGGATTGCAGTACATAGCCCCGATCCGCGATTTGCAGTGCCATATGTGCGTTTTGTTCGACCAGCAGGATGGTTGTACCTTCTGCTTTAATCTGTTCAATTGTCTCAAATACGCCATCCACCAGAATCGGTGCGAGTCCCATCGAGGGTTCGTCTAAGAGTAGCAGACGGGGTCGTGCCATCATCGCCCGTGCCATCACCAGCATCTGTTGTTCACCACCGGACATCGTTCCGGCTAATTGCGTGCGACGCTCTCCCAGACGCGGGAAAATGTCACACATACGCTCTAAATCTTGCCGGATTTCTGCCGTATCTGTCCGTTGAAATGCCCCGAGTTCCAGATTTTCCATGACACTGAGTTTTGCGAAAACACCGCGTCCTTCGGGAACCATTGCAATCCTGCGCTCTACGATTAAGTCTGCACGCATCCCGTGAATTGGTTCACCTTCAAAGACGACACTACCCTGAGAGGGATTCATCAATCCGGTGATAGTACGCAGGGTGGTTGATTTCCCTGCGCCATTTGAGCCGATCAGAGAAACAATTTCGCCCTGTTCGACTGTAAATGAAATCCCTTTAAGTGCGTGAATGTTGCCATAATAAGAATGAACATCCGTCACTTCTAACATTGCCATAATTAAATACCTGTTTCTAAATCTGTTTTAAGTGATTTGCAATAAATAAAGGGCAGACCGACGGTCTGCCCCTACATTAATCTCCGAGTTGAAGGGTTGCACTGGCGGCTGCACCTTTACCGAGATAGGCTTCAATGACGACGGGATTGTTCTGAATATCTGATGGCAAACCTTCTGCGATTTTTCTGCCGTAATCGAGTACCATGATATGTTCTGAAATACCCATCACAACACGCATATCGTGTTCAATTAGCACAACAGTGATGTTCAATTCATCACGCAGGCGACGGATAAAGTCCGTTGTTTCTGCTGTTTCGCGTGGATTCATACCGGCAGTCGGCTCATCCAGTAGAATCAGTTGCGGTCTACTGGCTAGAGCACGGGCAATTTCAAGACGACGCTGATCGCCATATGACAGATTTTTCGCCAGCATATCCCCTTTACCCTGCAAGCCAACGAAACGCATCAAGTCGCGTGCTCTTTCTTCGGATTCACGATTTTCGCGACGTGTCGAAGGCAGACTCAAGATCGACCCGTACCAGGTCGATTTCAGATGTGCTTCCTGTCCGACCATCACATTTTCAATCGCTGTCATATTGTTGAACAGGCGAATATTCTGGAATGTACGGGCAATCCCCGAGCGAGTAATCTGGTCAGGGGTCTTGCCATTCATACGGGCATGATTGAAGAGGATTTCGCCTTCATCAATACTGTAAAAGCCTGTGATGCAATTGAAAAAGGTTGTTTTTCCCGCGCCATTGGGTCCGATGATGCTCGAAATTGAGCCGCGTGGAATGTAGAAATCCAGTGCATCGACCGCGACCAGACCGCCAAAACGCTTGGTCATCTGATTCGCCATCAAAATACGGTCGATGTCTTTTTCTTTATCCGGTTCGTATTGCATTTCCATATGTTTAAGCCTCTCTCGCTTTACGACGTTGCTATTTGTGCATCGGGTGCAGGTTGAGATTTATCGCTGTCACCGCGTATTTCACGCTGTCGAATAGCAGAAGGCCAGAGACCTTCGGGACGATTTACCATCATGAAAATAAGCAATGCACCGTAAATTAAGAAACGGAAATCGCCCAATTCACGCAGGAATTCCGGCATACCGATGAGTACCAGTGCGCCGAGGAAAATACCGGGATTGCTTCCGATACCACCGACAATAATCAGGCTTAGCACGTTGATAGAGACAAAAACCGTGAAACTGCTCGGGAAAATTGAGCCAACATTGGAGGCAAAAATCGCACCTGCCAGACCACCTGTCGCTGCACTGAGTGTGAATGCCAGCAATTTTGCCTGTGATACATTAATACCCATTGCGGCGGCAACATCTTCATCTTCGCGGATAGCCATCCATTGTCGTCCGGTACGCGAGTTGTTCAGGCGTATCGACACATAGAGTGTGAGTAAACAGGCAAAGAGCACCACATAATACATTTGCTCGGGGTCTGCTAATTCAACACCGAAGAAATTCGGTTTAGGAACGAATTGAACACCCTGTGCGCCGCCGATAACCGGGGAGAACCAGTCAGAGATAACCAGTTTACCGATGATTTCACCGAAGCCGAGTGTTGCAATCGCTAGATAATCGCCGCGCATCTTGAGAACCGGTAATGCAAAGATAAAGCCTGTCAACATTGCGGCAAGAATCGCAACCGGCAGAACCATCCAGAAGTTGATGAAATGGTCAGCGACGGTGAATGGTAGCCAGGTATTTAGCCAGGCAGCAATATCCGCACTAAGCCCCAATGGACCAATCGAAGTCAACACCGCCATGACATATGCGCCAACGGCATAGTTGGTCACATAACCGAGGTCTAGCAAGCCAGCCAGACCAATCGCAATATTGAGTCCCAATCCCATGAGGACGAAGATACCGATGAATACGGCTGTGTTACTTAGTGCTGTACCGATGATAGCTGGCAATACAAAGAGAATTGCCAGGAAAAATGCCATACCAAACACCCGCGCAGTATTCTTGGATCTCTCAGGCATTGATTCATAACTCTTTGTTGCCGTTTTCCCACCGAAGCTCCAGGCTAAAGAACCTATCAAGCTCAGCACCAGTAAAACAACAGCAGGTGTCTGTTTGAGCACATCACGACGGAATATCGCATCCATCATATCATCAGAAATTAGCTGGTCTAAAATAAGCCCGACTGTTTCACCAAATACACCGATAATCAGTGTAATAGACGTTGCCCATATTAAGGCGCGGGATATTTTTTGTGGGATAGCAGCGATAATCATTGCCAGCACACTGAAACCCGTGTGAACTAACAATAAGATGCCACCACCGTTGAAGAGATTATCGCGATTATCAAAGGTTACAACCTCAATCCAATCACGATTAATATTAACCAGAATGTCACGCATATCCGGGAATACCTGTGCATTGAGCCACAGCATCAGCAGGGTAGGCAAAGCTGTCAAAACACCGATGACAATACTCTCCAGCACAACATTGATGAGGTTTACCCCTGCATCTAATTGTCTGCGACTGGCGAGGAAAGCGGCTATGAAAACAGGTAAGACCAGCAAAACTTGCGCCAGAGTCATAGCTTCACGGACGACTTCGCGATCCATGAAATTTGCCAGCATTCCGATGATTCCCAGGAAGAGAACAACGACACCTGATAGAACGCCAGAATTGATAATGACACGGTAACGCTGATATACAGCAAGAATAATATTATAGATTGCTCGATAGGGCAAAAATGCCACAAGCGTTGCTATTACACTCACTAGAATATAGATGAGCGGAATCATCAGGCTGACATAAACAGCAGCATCAAGGTTATCCAGCGACAGGATACCCCATTCGCGAATTGCGACTGCCAGCGTATCAAGAATGCCATTCAATGCAGGTGATTTAACGAGCAGGTTCAGCCACACAAGAATTAGTGTCGGCAGAGCCATCAGAAGCCCACCGACAACACTTCCTATAAGGATAACCGGGTAATTTTTATTTGCGGCAGGTTGAGACCGTGCGGTGATAAACGCAGCAAAAATGATCGGTAAGACCAGCATGATTTGTGCAGGCGTGGTCAGAACAGGAATAACATCCCGTTCTCCGGCATTCGTCAACATTGCGAGGAATCCGAGAAGTATAAGCACCCCTGTCAGCAAGCTATAGCTGATAATCACGCGGTGACGTTGATAGAAGGTTGCATCAGTTTGATTGTTAAGTTCGAGTTCGTTAGTCATATTGTCCTCCGATTCTAGGCTTTGGTCTCGGAGAGACGTTCACCGAGAATACCCTGTGGACGGAAGATTAACACCAGAACAAGCATGGTGAAGGCAATCACATCTTTAAGCTGATTTGCCCCCGGAATATCCAGACCTGCCAGAACGAGGTTGGGTCCGAGTGCTTCAATCACACCGAGAAACAATCCGCCGAGCATCGCGCCGGGCACATTCCCGATACCACCGAGTACCGCAGCCGTGAATGCTTTAATACCGGGGATGAATCCCATGAAGAAATTCACGCCCTGTGGTCTGAAAAGCCCGTTTACAACACCAGCAGCTCCCGCAAGGAATCCACCGATGCCGAAAGTCACCAGGATGATAAAATCGACATTTATGCCCATCAAACGGGCGACTTCTTTATCTTCCGAAACCGCACGCATTGCTTTACCAATTTTTGTGCGTTCGACGAGGATATACAGTCCTCCCATCAGAAGCAATGCCAGTGAAAAGACAAATAGCTGCACAACCGGAATTGTGATCGAGTTCCCGGCGAGGGTAAATTGTAAAGTTCCCTGTAAAGCATCGACTGTTGGATAAGACTTAAAGCCAGAGCCGAATAATCCCCGGAATGTGTATTGGATGAAGAATGATGCTCCGATAGCAGTAATCAGAGGAACAAGACGCGGGCTATTGCGTAAGGGACGGTAGGCAATACGTTCAAGTAAAATCGCCACAATGGACGAAATAAGTCCGGCAAAAATAATCAATAATGGTATTGCGATAATAGGAGCAGCATTTAAGAAACCGGAACGATCCATCGCCTGTGCTAAGAACACGGCGGTAAATGCACCTGCCATGAAAACCTCACCGTGTGCGAAGTTAATCATAAGGAGGATGCCATATACAAGGGTATAACCCAGCGCAATCAGTGCATAAATACTGCCCTGTGCCAGACCTGCCACGAAGAGATTTATGTATTGTGCCAGTGTAAAACGCCCGGATAAAATTGTGTTGCCCGCGCCGTAGACAATCACGACGATGATGACAACGCGCAATATGTTAAGAATAAGATCAACCAGCGAAAAATCCTCGCCGAATAATTGTGAACTCATCTTTCTTCTCATTTCATAAATTTTAGATTTCACATTGATCGTAAGAGGTGACGACTATACATCTTCATCCAGCACAATGCAAATCACGGATTATGGTAGCGATTTTAAAGTGTAATGAGCCAGTATGAACTGGCTCATCATGTTACATTATTTCCTGAACATGGTTATCATGTCAGTTCTGAATGATTAGCCATCAGCTTCTTCTGTGGATTCCATGTCCATATCGTCCATAGCTGCGGCATCAGCAGGTGTCCAGATAGCAGCAGGAGGCCAGTCGCCATCTACTTCTGCCTGTGTGATTTCGAAGATCGCAAGACCTTCACCTGTCGCGCAGTCGCCGAGGAATGGTGCTTCTGTCTGGCAGGTCAGTGTACCTGTGAGACCTTCGAAGCCTTCGGTAGCTGAAACAGCATCACGCAGTGCCTGGCGACCAATGATTAAGCCACCATCGCCTGTTTCAACAGCAACAGCTTCGATTGCACTCAGAAGGATATTGGTTGCATCATAGGCATGTGCGTGGAAACCACTCGGTGGAACGCCACCAATTTCTTCATCCCATGTTGTCAGGAATGCGTCATATGCTTCGCCGGAGATGAATGGACCGGATTGGAACATACCGAGTGTCGCATCGCCACCTGTATTTTCGGTGAAGCCAGCAACAAATGAACCATCAGCAGTCATCAGAATGGTGTCTTCGAGACCCGGTGTCTGACGTGCCTGTGATGTCAGGAAGTTTGATTCCGGTTCAAATAACGGGAAGTAGAGTACATCCGGTGATGCAGCCGCAATTTCGGTCAGAATAGCGGTCATATCGGTATCGCCCTTGCTGATCGCACCCTGGAATACAACTTCACCGCCGAGGTCAGCGAAAGCATCTGCCATAGCAGCCTGGAGACCTTCAGTGTAGGGGTCGCCATCGTGGATGGTTGCAACACTGGTTGCGCCGAGTTCGATGATCGCGAATTGTGCAGCAAGACGACCCTGGAAGAGGTCATTGTGTGCTGTACGGTAGTAGCCTGGTTGATAGAGACCACCATTGTCGATGTCATCATTGGTCAGTGCAGGGGAGGTGTTGGATGGTGAAATCATCAACATACCGGCTTCACTGATAATCGGCAGTGCTGCGGCTGCTGCGCCGGAGCAGTTTGTTCCGACAACACCGAGAACACTTTCATCGGCAGCGATACGTTGTGCGGCTGCCTGACCACCTTCTGCATTACAGAGGCTGTCTTCTTCTACCAGTTCGATTTCATGACCCAGCAGTGTGTAGTCATAACCGAGCAGTGCCAGTTCGATACCACCCTGTGAATCTTCACCGAGGAATGCGGTCGGACCGGAGATAGTCAACATTGAACCGATAACAATCGGATCATCGGCTGCGATTTCAACACAACCAATTGCGTCCTCACAGGTATCCTGCGCTACAACAGCAGGAACTGCCAGGAGTACAAAGGCAGCAAGAAGGGCTAAGATAAGCCAGAAACGTTTCATCAAGAATTGCTCCTCTATTTGAATGTAAAATTAAATAATGACGATATACATTAAGTGATATCGCCATTATTAGATTTTATCGAGAGTTTGCAAAACATCAAATGATTTGATGAAAGTCTGGCACTTTTACACAATAATCGGCTTTTTTTACCTTCAATTTTCACTAATTTACACATATTGGATGATTTTTAGGTAAAAAGTGGTTGCATTTCCTGTTCATTAACTAGATTTTGCATGACTTCATCGGATGGACGTGTCTCGAAACGCTCCGCAGCATCCAGAACTTTCGGTAACAGGTGTATATCACCTGCTGTATTCAAGAAAACGCCATCCTGTCCGAGTACCCAGTGAACCGCTAAATCAATACTGGCTTGATCGGTAAGGGGTTCGTACCAGGTCGCATGGGAACGAACATCACCGGGATAAGGGCGACGGGTAATGCTTTTAATCGTTTGTACAGCGACATTGCGTTCCTGCGAGAGGCGCAAAACCTCAGCGAAGCCTTCAGCATAAACTTCATTTTGCATCATCGGGTAGTTATAAGGCAGCAATACCGAATCAAAGTCGAAGCGGTCAAGGCTTTTGCGGTGCATCCGGGCGATGGCAACATCGTGTCCTGTCACACCGATGAATTTAACGAGACCCTGCTCACGGGCTTCTTCAAGATATTCGAGGACGCCGCCTTTTGTCATCGCAATGTCCCACTCTTCTTCACCAACAAGGTAGTGCAATTGAATCAAATCAACTGAATCGACCTGTAAGCGTTCGAGAGAGCGTTCAAATTCGGCTTTAGCTTCGTCATAGCTGCGTTTGCCTGTTTTTGTTGCCAGGAAAAATTGATCGCGATGGGTTTTCATCCAGGGACCGAGGCGTAATTCGGAGTCACCATAACTGGCGGCGGTATCAATGTGATTGATGCCATGTTCAATCAGCAGTTCCATCGTTTGGTCTGCTTCATCTTGAGTTACACGTCCGAAAGCGGCTGCGCCAAAAATTGTGCGGGTGCTAAGGTGTCCGGTACGACCGAAAGGGGCTTTTGCAATGGGCATGAACGTTATCCTCCATGTTTAATTTGCGCTTGATTTTAACATGGAGGACAGCAATTGTCTGCTTTATTCATCTTTTGCAGAAGGTGTTTTGCGATGAAAATAGTCATTTATAAATGGTGAAACATGTCATTATTTTCACTAAAAGCGGGGCAGTTTCTATATCTTAATGCTTAAATGGTGGATTTCGTTATAAATTGTAATGGTTTGATTGCAAAATCCTTTCACGACCGGATGTTGAAGCACAACTTTGCAATAAATACATGAATAAGGTTAAAAAACTCTAACCATCATCGCCATATATATCCATCCAGGATAATAGATTTTAGCGTAGTATATAAATGGTTAGATAAGTGTTTTTGAATATAAATGTACTGTATTTGAGGCGAAAAATGTGATGATTTGCAACGGTTAGACCGGTATTTCACCGGATAGTACTATTGACAGCATGTCAAATTACAACTTGCAATCCGGTTAGAAATCCGAACGTTAATCGTTTCAGAAGCGTTTATATCATATACTTACAATCACAGATTAGCTGTTCTGATAGAAACAGGGATGCTATCCATCAAAGCAGAGCAGATAGGAATGGGAGCAACATCAATTATTACTGCCCATTACAACCATCATGCGACAACTGCTACAACAACTTGATGTAACACCTGAGTCAGGTGTGCATTTTTCATTTACACGGTGTATTGGTTTAATTTTTAGGGGAAAGTAATTCTATGTCCGGTATACGAACACGGGTGAGGCAACTCCTCAAAAGACGTGTGGCGCTTTTTCTCCTGCTCATCGCTACGGTGGTCGGGTTATCTGTATTTTCATTTGGAACGGTATTTGCAGCAGGGGAACTCGGTCTTGGTTTGACGGCTGTTGATACTGAAGGTAATCCAATTACCAGTGTCCAGAGCGGGGATATTATTGAATATATCATTGACTATAGCTGTGCTGATTTAACTGACGGCTGTGGTACGCTGGATATTCAATTCACGCTGGATTTAGCACTGGTTGAATTAGTAGAAGTTATAACATCCCCCAGCTATGATTACGATGACACCACGTTTTTTCCAACAATTCGGATAACGAACGATCCGGTTATAAACCCGACATTCGATGGTGGCGAATCGGCTCAAGCACGCATACGTGTACGCGTGGTCGATGGTCTGGATGGATCAGAAACGATTCCAGCTTCCGTAATTGGTCGTGTAAATAATGGTGTCGATCCCCCTGCGACTACCGAAATTACTGCCACCACTCCAGCGATTGATGTTGAAGCTCCGACAGAACAGTGGAGCATCGTAAAAACGCAAGTTATACCAACTCTGCCGACAGCGCCTGCACCGGGTGGTACAGCAACCTATTCTGTCGCTTTTTGTCCTGATAGCACGAGCGGCAATATTTCGATTACTGACCCGATTCTGATTGATAATTATCCTCCGGGAACAAACGTCTTAGATTCCGGTGGTGGTGTGGTTGATACATTAAATAATACGATTACATGGCAACCACCCACACTCGATAATCCTCTGAATCCGGCTGATGGATGTGAAACTGTCACTTATACGCTTGAATTCCCTGACACGAATTTTTCAGTTAATGATGCTTATACCAACAGTGCATCCGGTGATGGTAGCAACCCTGAAATTGACCCGGCGGGTATCTGTGTCGCCGATTGTCCGAATGACACCATCAACGGTACGATTGACCCGCCAACAGCGGATTTAGCAGGTACAGTCAATAAAAATGGTCCCGGTGCGACTACGATCGTTGCCCCCGGTGATTCATCCGGTACAAGTGTTTATTCACTCGGACTCGATCTAAGCGGTTCTAATGTTTTCACCAACGCGGGTGTGACGTTGACCGATATTTTGCCAACTGCGCCATCAGACGGCTTCCCGGCAACCAGTATTACTGAGATTAATACGGGTACCTGGGGCACTGCACCGGATGGCTCGGCGATTAATGCGATTATTGAAATTTCTACAACCGCAGTTCCAGCATTTACACAAATCGGCGGAACACTCGATGGTTCTACCAATCAGCAATTCACAAGCGCGGGTGGGGATTTTATCGGTCCGGGTAATGGTGGTGCGCCGAACACAACAACCAATCTGGTAACAGGTATCCGTATCACATTCCTGAGTCCACTTCCACCGGGATTCACATTCAACTCGGCGCCTAATTTCCGCTTTATTGTGCGCGAAGGCATGTCCACTACCTTACCAGATGATGATTATGATGATGGTAGTGGTACGCGGACATACCAGAATTGTGTGGATGCAGACGGAACTTATGACGACCAGCTCGGTAATCCACAGGTAACATCCGGCACGTCCTGTACTGATTTCCAGACCAGTGACGATGTCAACGGTTTTGCTAATATCACAACAAGCAAAAGTAGCGATGTTGAGTCGATTTTCCCGCTTGAGCCAATTCAGTTTACATTGACAGTCACCTTAACCGAAGAAGCATCAGGCGATTTGATTAACCCTGCGATTCAGGATACCTTGCCGCCCGGACTGACTTTTGTTAGCTGGGATAGCATAACCATTGATTCGACAGGCGGGGATACGGTTAATAATCCTTATTTGCTGATTTCCGGTAGTGACTTGCTATTCTACTGGGATAGTGCTGCACCTGTGCCGGGGTCAGTTGATTTCGGTGGTGGCTCACCCGCTGCACCAAATCCATTACAACTCGTTCCACCTGTAACAGGTAGTAAAACGATTACGATTGTTTTCACAGCAGAAGCCCAATTGTCAGCAGCAGCCGGACCCTACACCAACACATTTTCTGTCGCGTCAGAATCGCCGAATATGCGGTGCCAGGGAGCAACGGAAAGCGATGATCTCAATGATATTGATGGTGATAGTTTAACGATTGGCGATGCCCTGTGTGAAGGCTCGGATAGCTACAGTGTCCGTGAAGCCGCCGAGATGGCAGGGCAAAAATGGATTCGCAGTATCGATGGTGTGACAGAAGGTGGCTCACCAACCTTCGATTTCTTCCAGTTTAATGATCTGGATAATCCATCGGCATCCTGCCCGACATTTACTTATCAGACAGCTACAGCAGCAACGCCTGTAGATTTCACCCGTTATCCCTGTGTGGCAGAAGGTTTACCGAATGAACGCTTTGAATATTTGATGCGCGCAGTCAACACAGGTATTGTTGATATTGACAATTATATTATGGTCGATGTTCTGCCTTTTATCGGGGACACCGGGGTATCTGAACTGGTTGAAGGGCAAACCCGTGATACTGAATTCCTTGTTTTCCTCGATGGTCCAATTGTCATTGAAGATGTAACACAATTTGGCGACCCGGGCTTTACCGCTGCAGACCGACTGGCATTTACCCAGGCAACTTTCACTGTTGAGTACAATACCTCTCTCAATCCATGTCGTGGTGAAGTTGCTAACCCGCCGGGGGCAACAGCCAGCTATCCGGGTGGCTGTAGTAATGCGTGGATAAGCCAGGCTGCTGTTCTGGCACTACCCGGTCAGTGGGCTGATGTTCGCTCATTCCGTATTATTCAGAATAACGGTACGGACTTCGCCGGAACAGGTATTATTCCATCCGGTGGTGGTTCACTGATTTTCAGCGCTCCAATGGTCATCAACGGCTATGATGGACCGATTATCTTTGATCCCGAAGACGGAGCTCAAACAGGTGAAATTGCCTGGAACAGTTTTGCACACCAGTTTGACAATGCACTTTCCGGCACAGAGCTATTAGCTGCTGAACCTCCGAAAGTCGGTATCGTGGTTGCACAGCGTTACAGTGTCGGCAACCGTGTCTGGATTGATGATGGTGTCGGTGGTGGTACTGCCAATGACGGCATTATCAACGGGACAGAAGCTGGTATCAACAATATCGAAGTTCAACTCTGGCGTGATACAGGTGGCGGCTTTGTCCTCTTTGCGACAGATACGACACGAACGGATACCAGTTCAGGATTAGATGGTTATTACTTCTTCGGGGATTTGGATGGGGGACCGAACATTGATTATCAGGTTCGGATTCCAGGCTATGAATTCGACCCGGCAGACCCCAACTCTGATTTAGATAACTATATCAGCAGTACCGGTAATCAGAATGCTGCTACCAATAACAATACGGACAGCAACGATACAGGCATTGACCAGACAGTCACAACAGCAACCGATAATTACATCATTAATGGTGTTAGTTCCAATACCTTCACGCTGACAAGCAATAGCGAAGCGACAGGTGAAACTGATGTCAACGATGATGGTCTCACACCTGATGGCAGCCCGCCGACCAATGAAGGACCTCTCGGTTTTGGTGAAAATCAGGAAGAAGATGAGGACAGTGATTTAACAGTAGATTTCGGTTTCTTCAAGCCAATGAGTATCGGTAACATCGTCTGGCTGGATGATGGTTCAGGCGGTGGTACGGTCAATGACGGTGTCATCAATGGTACAGAACCCGGTATCGCAAATGTGGTCATGGGTCTGTACGCGGGCGATGGTCTAACTGAAATTGATGACCCTGATAATCCCGGTAATCACTACCAGGTCACGACCAATGCACAGGGTTACTATCTCTTTGATTTACTGCCGCCGGGTGATTATGTCGTGCGGGTGATGCCGGAAAATTTCCAGTTCGGCGCAACACCTGCGACTGATGGTCCTCTTGCGCCTTATATCAGTAGTAATGCAAACCCTGGAACTCTCGCGGCTGAAAATCCGGTTGATGAAAATGGTGTGGAATACGGTTTAGGCGTTGATGAAGAAGATGACCGTACCGATCATGGTATTGATCCGACTGTTGATGGTGCTCAACGTACCGACGGTGTCTATAGTGCGGTTATTACACTCACAGTTGACAGTGAAACGACCAGTGAGGCGAATGGTGATAAAGACCCGACAGAGTTAGATGGTCGCCGTGTAACTGTTGATAATAGTGATTTGACAGTTGATTTCGGCTTCTTCCAGGAATCTGCGACCAATTTTAGTATCGGTAACTTTGTATGGTTCGATATTAATAATGATGGTGTCTATGATGCCGATGGTCTGGATAACACAGCAGCAACTGCCGATGATGAATTACCCATTGCAAATGTCGAAATGGCGCTGTGGTCAGTTGATGCAGGTGGCAACCCGCTTGCAGTGTTAAACACAACAACGACCGATGCACAGGGGTATTATGTTTTCGCTAACCTTGACCCCGGACGCTATGTCGTTCAGATGACAGAAAGCAACTGGGATGGTTCGGGTTTAGTTGACCTGAGTGAATATATCAGCACGACAGGAACATCCGGTGATACTGAAACCGACCAGACAAACGCGGCTTTCAATGAAAATGGTAATGACCCGACAGACGGGAATGCCAATAACACTGTCACCGATGAATATATAGCAAATGGTGTATTCAGTGCGGTGATTCTGCTTGAACCGGAAGGTGAGCCGCTCAATGAGGATTCCAATCAACCGAATCCCGGCGCGGGTAGTGGTAACGCTGATGATGATAACAGTGATTTGACGATTGACTTCGGTGTTTTCCGACCGATGAGTATCGGTAATATTGTCTGGCTGGATAGTGGTATCACAGGAGCTGGCGTCGATATTACTCAATACAATGATGGTATTCGTAACGGCACAGAACCGGGCATTGCGAATGTCACTGTTCAGTTATTCTATGATACAGACGGTGACGGAACACCGGAAACTCAAATTGCAACCGATACCACCGATGCAGATGGTTATTATCTGTTTGATGGATTAGTTCCGGGCAATTATGAAGTGCGTATTCCAACGACCAACTTCACAACAGGCGCACCGCCACCATTACAAAATCTCCTGAGCAGTCAGGATGTTGCAGCCCCATTAGACAGTGATTTAGATGATGACGATCATGGTGCGGATGTCGCTGACCCGACAGCAAATCCGGTTGTTAGCCCTGTCATTGTATTGACCTATGATAGTGAACCACTGGAAACAGATACTGTTGCGGCAGGTGGCGACCCTGATGGAAGTAATGATGCGGCGGATGGTCCGAATCGCCGGGGTAACAATGGCGAAACCGATGCCAACAGTGATCGTACAGTGGACTTTGGCTTTATCGCGCCTCCGATGAGTATCGGTAATCGCGTATTCTTCGATAGCGGCGATAATGGCACGAATCCAACACAGTATGACGATGGTATTCAGAATGGTACAGAACCGGGTATTGATAATGTCGTGGTCAATTTATACGACGCGGCAGATACCTCTACAGTTATTGCAACGGTCACAACAGCAGGTGGTGGTTACTATATCTTTGATAACTTACCGCCGGGTGATTATGTCGTGGGTATTCCGGCATCAAACTTCACCGCAGGACAGCCGCTTGAAGGCTTCCTGAGTAGTACCGATGTAGTTGCTCCGGCAGATGCTGACCCTGATTTAGACGATCATGGTATTAATCCGGGAACTCCGGGCAATGAAGTATTTAGTCCGACAATTACCCTTGCAACAAACGGTGAAAATCAGGTTGATGATGAAGCTGTTACAGGTACAGGTAGCAACGGCGAAACCGACAATAACAGTGATTTAACGGTTGATTTCGGCTTTATCCGTCCGATGAGTATCGGCAATCGTGTCTGGCTTGATGTTGACCGCGTAACAGGTGTTCCGGGCGATGGTACACGTCAGGGAACTGAAAACGGTATCGCAAATGTTACCTTGGAACTCTACCTTGATAATGGTAACGGTGTCTTAGATGGCGGCGATACACTCATCGCTGAAACAACCACCAATGCGACCGGACATTATCTCTTTGATAGTACGACAACGGTCACTGCACCCGGCGTTGATGACCCGAATGACTCGCCGATTGGACCGGGTAATTACCTGGTACATATTCCAGCGGCAAACTTCGCAGCAGCAGCACCACTTGAAGGTTTAATTAACAGTGACGGTGCGAATGGTGCAGGTACAGATACACAGACCGATAGTGATGGTGTTGGCGGGGATGAAAATGGTGTCAATGCCGTTGCTACAACTCCGGCGACTTATCCGGTAACAGCAGGTGTCACCAGCACGACAATCAACCTGAGCTTCGATAACGAACCATTGGCAGCAACAGAAATTGACCGTGACCCTGCTCTCATCACAAATGTGGATGGTGTCAATGTTGAAGATGACAATGGCGATTTCACTGTAGATTTCGGTTTCTACAATGCACTGGCAATCGGCAACCGTGTCTGGTTCGATTTGAACGCGGATGGTTTGATTGATGCTGGAGATGATAATCCTGATGCGCCTGGTAATCCTGGTATTGATGGCGTGACTGTCTACCTCTTTAACGATGTCGATGGCGATGGTGTTCCTGAAGGGGGTCCGATTGCACAGGATGTCACACAAAATGGCGGTTATTATCTCTTTGATGTGCTGGATACCAACGCAGGTGTCGGCGCTGGAGATGGTGATGACGCAGGTACGCTGATTCCAGGCGGAACATATCTCGTTGGTATTGACCCGACTGCCGGGAATAACCCGACCCTGCTTGGCGAACATATCAGCACACAAACGCGGGTTGGTGGCACAGGCTTAGATGCCGATGTCGATAATGACGATAACGGTATCGACGCGGTCTCTCCGGGTGTGATTTACAGTGAACCGATTGTTCTGGCACACTTCACCGAGACAGAAGCAGAAGCAGCCGCAGACAAAGAAGCGGGTGTTGATGATGGACGTTTCGGTATTCAGGATCATAGTAGTAACCTGACTGTCGATTTTGGTTTCTACATCCCGATGAGTATCGGTAACATTGTCTGGCTGGATAATGGTGCAGTCGGCGCAACAACTGACATCACACAGTATGATGATGGAATCCGTAACGGTACAGAACCCGGTATTCAGGGTGTCACAGTTGAGCTTTATGGCGACTTTGATGGTGATGGCATAGAAGATGCTGTTCCGCGCACTGACATCACCGATGCACAGGGTTACTACCTCTTTGATAATCTCGTACCGGGTGATTATCGCATTGAAATTCCAACCGGAAACTTCGGCGCAGGACAACCGCTTGTAGGCTTGATTAGCAGTCATGACGCCGTTGCTCCAGTAGATGCCGATTTAGACGATGACGATCATGGTATTGATGTGGTTGACCCGACAACAAATCCGGTTGTCAGCCCGACAATTACACTGACTTATGATGGTGAACCACTGGAAACAGATACTGTTGCAGCAGGTGGCGATCCCGATGGTAGTGGTAATGCTGCTGATGGTCCGAACTTCCGGGGTACAAATGGTGAGCAGGATGACAACAGTGACCGTACTGTTGATTTCGGGTTCGTTGTACCGCCGATGAGTATCGGCAACCGTATATTTGAGGATAGCGGTGACAACGGCACCAATCCGACACAATTTGATGATGGTGTTCAGAATGGTACAGAACCGGGCATTGATGGTGTGCTTGTTCACCTGTACGACGCATCTGATACATCTACACCGATTGCGACAGTTACAACAGCAGGTGGCGGTTACTATATCTTTGATAATTTACCTCCAGGTGATTATGTTGTTGGTATTCCAGCATCAAACTTTGCAGGTGGACAACCGCTTGAAGGCTACCTCAGCAGTACCGATACAGTTGCTCCGGCAGACGCTGACCCTGATTTAGACGATCATGGTATTAATCCGGCAACTCCGGGCAATGAGGTCTTTAGTCCGACGATCACCCTGGCTGGAAATACAGAAACACAACCGGATGATGAAGCTGTCACAGGTACAGGTACGAATGGTGAAACAGACATTAACAGTGATTTGACTGTTGATTTCGGCTTCCTGCGTCCGATGAGTATCGGTAACCGTGTCTGGCTCGATATTGACCGTACAACCGGAACACCCGGCGATGGGACACGGCAGAATACAGAAGCAGGTATCGCGAATGTTGCGGTAGAACTCTATCTCGATAATGGTAACGGTGTCTTAGATGGTGGCGATACGCTTATCGCAGAAACAACCACCAATGCAACCGGACATTATCTCTTCGATGAAACGACAACAGTCACCGGACCGGGCGCAGATGACCCGAATGACTCGCCAATTGGACCGGGTAACTATCTCGTGCATCTGCCAGCAGCGAACTTTGCAGCAGCAGCACCGCTCGAAGGCTTGATTAACAGTGATGGCGCGAACGGTGCGGGTACAGATACACAAACTGATAGTGATGGTGTCGGTGGTGATGAAAATGGTGTCAATTCTGTTCCAGCGAATCCGGCGACCTATCCACAAACAGCAGGTGTCACCAGCACAGTCATTAACCTGAGTTATGATAATGAACCATTGGCAGCAACCGAAACTGACCGTGACCCCGCTCTCGTTACCGATGTGGATGGTGTCAATGTACAGGATGACAATGGTGATTTCACAGTAGACTTTGGTTTCTACAATGCTCTGGCAATCGGCAACCGTGTCTGGTTTGATGGCAATCGCGATGGCTTGATTGACGCAACAGACGATAACCCGAATGCAGGCGGTACAAGCCCCGGAATTGATGGTGTAACGGTTTATCTGTATGCCGATGCCGATGCTGATGGTGTCGCAGATGGGGGACCGATTGCACAGGATGTAACACAAAATGGTGGTTACTATCTCTTTGATGTGCTGGATACCAATGCAGGTGTCGGTGCAGGAGATGGCGATGACGCAGGTACGCTAATTCCGGCTGGAACATACATCGTTGGTATCGACCCGACAGCAGGTAACAATGCAACTGTGCTTGCTAACCATGTCAACACAATTACGATTGTCGGTGGACAGGGCAATGATGCAGACATCGACAGTGATGATAACGGTATCGACCGCCGTGATGTTGACCCCGACCCGACCATAATCTACAGTGAATCAATCGTTCTGGCACACTTCACCGAGAGTGAAACTGACGCGGATAAAGAAGCTGGCGTGGGCGATGGTCGCTTCAATATTCAAGACAACAACAGTAATCTAACAGTCGATTTTGGTTTCTTCGTGCCGATGAGTATCGGTAATCGCGTCTGGCTGGATAGCAACAATGATGCACTCTTCACACCGGGCGACCCGACTGAACCGGGCATCAACGGCGTCATCGTTGAATTATTCCGTGATGATGGTACAGGCATTGATCTGACAAATGACACGCCTTATCGCACAACAGTCACCAATACGGATACTGTCACAGGTGAAGACGGTTACTATATCTTTGATGATTTGCCACCGGGACAATATATCGTTCGCCTTGCACCGGAAAATTTCCAACCGGACGATTTGAATCCGGCAAACGGCGTGGAAGGTGCATTGCTGACAGGTCTCGGTCCATACTCCAGCAGTGAAACCGATAATCCGCCGGAAAGTGGTTATCTGTTAGATAATCAAACTGATAATAACGACAACGGTATTGATGAGAACTTCCCGCAGACCAATGGTATTGCGAGTAATGTCATTACACTGTCCTACAACAATGAGCCGGACACCACCGCCGATGATGACCTTGATACCGATGTTGGTGAAGGTACATTCGGGGAACTCGATTTCAACGCAGAGATGACCGTCGATTTCGGTGTCTATACGCCAGCGATGAGTCTCGGCAACCGTGTATTCTACGATTACAACAATGATCGTATTTTCAACGGTGCTGATCAAGGTGTCGAAAATGTTATCGTGAATCTCTTCCGTGATGATGATAACGATGGTGTGCCCGATTCCGGTATCACCAACCCGATTGAGACAACCTTAACCGATGCGAACGGTTACTACATCTTTGATGGCTTGCAGCCGGGACGTTATCTGGTTCAAATTGATGAAAATAATTTCCGTACCGTCACCAACGGTGTCTTGCAGGATTACTACAGCAGTCAGGATAAAGATGCTGCAAATAACCCTGTTCCACCAACAGATAATGAAGACGATACGATTGAAAACGGTGTCGATAATCCATTTAACCTGGCAAATAATCCTGATCCACAGGCACAGGGTGTCTTTAGCCCGACCATTCTGCTTGAACCATCGAATGAGGTGGATACAGAAGTTGACCTGGGTCCTGAAGGTGATGGTGAACCGAACATTCAGGCGTCGAACAGTGATTTGACTGTGGACTTCGGTTTCTATCAGCCGATGAGTCTCGGTAACGTGGTCTGGTTCGATACCAATGAAGATGGCTTGTTCAATGGTGCGGAAGCGGGTATTGCTGGCGTAGAAGTTGAACTCTATCTCGACAATGGTGATGGCGTGTTCAATAGCGCGACCGATACGCTGGTACAGGTATTTGATGGCGCAGCATATGCAAATTCCGACATCACCGATGCGAACGGCTATTATCTCTTTGATAACCTGCTGGCGGGACAATACTTTGTCCATATCCCGGCAACGAACTTTGCTGCTGCGAATCCATTGTTCGATCATATCAGCACACAACCGGACAATATAGCGAATCCGGCAATTGCTCCTGCACCGGATACTGACAGCAACGATAACGGTACGCCGAACGACAACACAGCAACGACTGTCGGCGTAACCAGCGAACTGATTACACTCGGTGTGCTTGACCCGAATGGCTCAGGGCTCTATATACCGAATGGCAGTGAGCCTGTCAACGAACTCGATAAGAGCAACAATCCACCGACTCCAGCATCGACCTATGATGGTCCGGCGAGTATCGGGCGCTATGGTGAAATCGACGAAAACAGTGACATCACGATTGACTTCGGCTTCATCCTAGAAACGAACGCCAGCATGAGTATCGGTAATCGCGTCTGGTATGACGAAGATCGCTCCGGTTTGATTGAATCAGTCAATGCCTTTGGTAATGATGAAGCATCAACAGGCATTGATGGTGTTCTCGTGCTGCTGTATCGCGCAAATGCCGCAGGTACACCGATTGGTGCGCCAATTGCACGCGATGTCACACAAAATGGTGGTTACTATCTCTTCGATGTGCTGGATACCGATGCTGCAACAGGCACAGGCGATGGCGATGATGCGGGTGGTCCATTGACACCGGGTAATTATGTGGTGGCGATTGATACCAGCAACTTCACTGCCGGAAATGTGCTTGAAGGCTATACCAGCACTGTCACAGGTACAGATAATCCCGGTACGGCTGCACCATCAACCGCAGTTGAAGGTGGTTATCCTGCCGCACAGGACGATAACAACGATAACGGTACTGCGAATGTGACCTATGGCATTCTCAGCGACCTGGTAACACTCACACTGCAAGCTGAACGTGATGATGAAGATGCCACGAATCAAGAAGCAGGTGTCCTGAATGGTACAGATGGTAACGGCAACCCGATTACCGCCAATAACAGTGACCTGACAATTGACTTCGGCTTCTATCCGCCGATGAGTCTCGGTAATCGTGTCTGGATTGATAGCAATAACAACGGTGTCTTTGATGCGGCGGAAGCGGCTGTCCCGAATGGTGTCACACTGACCCTGTATCAGGATACCAATGGTAGCGGTGACTATACACCGGGTGTTGATCTGCCTGTTGATAATCCGAACACGCCAGCCGTTGATACCTATCAAGTATCGACCACCAATGGATACTATCTGTTCGAAAATCTCCTGCCAGCCGATGATTATATCGTGGTGATTGACCCGGCAAACTTCAATGCAGGTGGTAATCTGGTCGGATATACAGGTAGTGATAATGGTGGCACATTCGAAGATGACACCGATACTGACCTCAACGACAACGGACGTGATGCCGTGAGCTATACACCTGCAACCGATGGTATCCCGAGCGGTCTGATTCAATTGACCGTCAATGGTGAGCCAACAGGTGAACAGGGCAGCACGAATCCGGCAGATGGTCCGAACCGTCGTGGTAACAATGGCGAAACCGACCCGAACAGTAATCTGACTGTTGATTTCGGTGTCTTCCCGGCAACCTACTACAGCATCGGCAACCGCGTCTGGTCAGATACTAATAATGATGGTGTTCATGACCCGACAGAAAGCGGAATTCCGGGCGTCGCTGTCAATCTTTACCTGGATGCGGATCAGGATGGTACACCGGATAGTCTGACAACAGTTGCCAGTACCAATACCGATGCAAACGGTTACTATCTCTTTGATAGTCTGCCGGAAGGCAACTATGTGGTCTCGATTGCACCACAGAATTTCAATACAGGTGGTCCATTAGTTGGCTACAGCACGACCAACCAGGCTGACCCATCAGATAGTAATGCGAACGATGATGAAGACAATGTCTCCGATCATAACAACACGACAATTGACCCGGATTTCGGTATCCTGAGCAATACGTACAATCTTACCGGTGCAGCCGAACCCGTTGGCGAAACTGACCCGACAACTGCGGGAACACCGCAAGACCCGGGCACTGATCCCTTTGGCAACCCGATACCGGATAATCAGAGCAATTTGACTGTGGACTTCGGTTTCATTCAGACAATGAGTCTCGGTAATCGTGTCTGGTTCGACTTGAACGATGACGGCATCATCAATCCGGGTGAAACAGGTATCGCAGGGGTCGATGTACAGCTTTATCGTGATGATGGCGCGACATCTCCAGGCGTCTTTGACCCGGCAGAAGATACGCCGCTCGGTCTTGATACAACAGATGGTAATGGTTACTACCTGTTCAATGATCTGCAACCGGGTGACTATTTCGTCAATATCCCGAATAGCAACTGGGCAGGTCCACTGGCGAATATGCAAAGTTCGACACCGGATGCAGCAGCTAACGATAATGCTGATAACAACGATAACGGTACGCCGAACACCGTTGCGCCAGTAAATGGTGTGACGAGTCAACTTATCACACTGGCATTCGGCACTGCGCCAACCAATGAAACCGATTTGAGTAACAATCCGTTGGATGGTCCGAATTTCCGGGGCACAAGCAATCCGGCAAATAACAACAGTAACCTGAGTATCGACTTCGGCTTCTTCCTGGGTACACCGATGAGTATCGGCAACCGTGTCTGGTTTGACGATGGCGGCACAACAGGTACACCGAATGACGGTATCATCAACGGTGATGAAGCAGGTGTTCCGAACGTAATCGTTGAACTCTATGCGGATAGCAATGGTGATGGTATTCCTGATACAGCAACACCGATTGACACGGTGAACACCGATGCACAGGGTTACTATCTCTTCGATGGTCTGCCACCGGGACAATATGTCGTCGTTCTGTCCGAAGATAACTGGACAAATGGCACACTCGATGGTTATCTGAGTACAACCACTCAAGCAGCAGATAATGACTCACAGGATAACGGTGTTGATAATCCGACACCATCAACCGATGGTATCCGTAGCCGGACAATCATACTGGAAGCCGGTACTGAACCGACAGCCGATGATGAAGCAGTCACAGGAACAGGTTCAAACGGTGAAACCGACGACAACTCGAACCTGACAGTCGATTTCGGTCTGGTCACGGCATACGATTGGGGTGATGCACCGGATAGCTACGGCACGAGCGCCGCCAGCAATGGTCCGGTACACCGTATCATCAGTGGATTGTATCTCGGTGGTGGTGTTGATGACGAAGGTGATGGTCAACCTGTCCCGAATGGTACATCTAACAACACAGGCGACCCTGCTGGCGATGGCACAGATGAAGATGGTATGGTTCCTCCTGTATTTGTGGCAGGAACAACCGTCGATGTTGATGTGACAGTCGTTAACAATAGTGGACAGCCTGCAACTCTGGTTGGATGGTTCGACTGGAATGGCGATGGTGTCTTCGATGCAGGTGAAGGTGCGACAGTCAATGTTCCGAATGGTACAAACGGCGTGGTACAACTCACGGTCACAATTCCGGCAACTGCACAGGATGATACAGGTGGCTTTACCTATGCCCGTCTGCGTCTGACCAATGATGCGATTACGACATCTGACCCGACCGGAACTGCCAATAGCGGTGAAGTCGAAGATTACTATGTTCAGGTACTTGACCCGGGTATTCTGGTCAATAAGACCGATGGGCGTAACTCGATTGTGGCTGGCACAGTCAATACTTATACCATCACAATCGAAAATAGTGGTGCTGACCGCTTAGGTGTGCGCTTCTTAGATGATATTCCGATTGCATCACCAACTGATGCAACAGGTTATGACCCTGAAACGATCACCTGGACATGTGTCGCGACCAATGGCGCAAGCTGTATCGCGAATAGTCCGGCTGGAACAGGTTCAAGCGGTGGTCCATATCCTGATACAGCGACAGCAGTATCCATTGATGAACTGATTGACCTGCCGCGTAATGGTCGTGTGGTCTATACCATCAGTGCGCGTGTCAATGAGCAGGCTGGCTTAGTACCGTTGGGTGGTTCGGGTCCGTTGACCAATACGGCTCAGTTACCGAACGAAGTACCACCGATTACCAATACCGATGAAACAGATGTCATCTTCGACCCGCCATTCGGTGTGAAATCCGGTGTGGTCAATGGTAACAATGTGATTCGCTGGACGATGATCTGGTACAACCCCGGCGCACAACAAGCAGGTGTGACTATCGGTGACGATGTTGTTTCACCGCAACAATTACCAGCTACAGCAGCACAAATCGACCTGCAATGTAGTGGTGGTGGTGCTGGCGGCACAAACACAGGTACATGTAGCATTGTCGGCAACCGCATCGAATGGAACGGTACGATGGATACCAGTACCATTGCGAATCCTGACGCGGCTGTGACGATCTCATTCAATGTGATTGTTCCGGGACCGGGTAGCTATACCAATACAGGTACAATCAACATTCCGGGACAACCCCCTGTTGCTGCGGCATCAACAGTCAGTATCGGCGATGATGGTGACGTGGTCTTTATCGAACAGGTTGACCCTGTGATTGTGAAATTCGTTGACCCTGCACTGGCGTTACCGGGTGAAGATGTGGTCTGGACGATTACCGTGCGGAATCCGAATGCAGGTACATCGGTTGATAATGTCTTTGTGAGCGATAGTATGCCGTCACAATTGGACATCATCAGTGCAACATCTCCGGTTGGCACAGTGACAGTCAGTGGACAGGACATTAGCTGGCAAATCGGCACGCTTGCGCCATTGCAAGAAGTCACTCTGACAATTGTCAGCCAGCTTGCTGACCCGACAGATAGAACACCTGTCATCACGAATACAGCATACCTGAACACCACAATTGCAGCATCGGCAGATGTCTACACAGTAGGCGAACTACCTGAAACGGGTGAAGTCCCCTGGTGGCGTACACTGCTGATGATTGTAGGCGGTGTTCTCGGAGCAGGTGTGGTACTGTTTATCGGGGCAGGGCATGTCTGGAGTTACATCCGGCGTGACTGAAACCTGCTAGCCTTAACATGAATCAAAAATGCACACTCATTGCGGGTGTGCATTTTTTGTTTAAGACGTTATTTTTCGGGCACGTCAGCGTCGTGCCCCTACAGATATTCCATGATAAATCGTTAGTCTAAAAGAGTGTCAAATGTGAGTTCGGATGCGGATTCTTTGTACTGCTTCAGAGTGTCCTCATCTAATTTCTTAGCCCATTTCTCGATGACCGCAGTGGCTGTTTTTGTGGCTTCTTGCCGTGCAGCATCATGCGACAGGATAAAACTCGCCCATTGCACTGCCTGTTCTGCATCAGCATCAATACGTGCGAGGTCAGCAAGGGCATCAAGCGTAACCGGAATCGCCTGAATTTCATTCGCCTGATGTACTGCATTTGTGAGGTATTCCTGGGTTGTTTCAGTATCACCCATTTTCTCGAATACCAGAGCTAATTTACGCATCACAACAGGGACAGCCGCCCGATTACCGATGGTTTCTGCGAGAACAAGGCTTTCCTCAAAATATTGTAAAGCACTTTTGTAATCTTCACGTAGCTGCGCGACAAAACCGAGATTATCCAGGGCTTCAATCATACCACGACGATCTCCGATAGACCGTGCCATCACCAGAGCCCGTTCAAAATTGGACACCGAAGCATTTAAATCGCCCTGCATCCCGACAATGCCACCGATATTAATCAGACTGCTTGCCACGCGATATTTCCAGTCATGACGTTCGCTAAATTCAAGGCTGGCTTGAAAACGTTCCTTTGCTTTGTCGAGATCGCCCTGCGTAGCAGCAAGGATGCCATAATTATTGTTGAGCATGGTCAAACCGACATCATCACTATGCTCTTCAGCTAATGAAAGCCCTTTCTGGTAGAAATCTTCGGCATTGGTGTAATCCCCTGTTTCAAAGGCAAGATAGCCGAGACGGGATAATGATCGTATTTCGATTTCTCTGACAGATAGATCACGGGAGAGGTCTAATGCCTGTTGTGCATAAGACTTGCCATCGTCAAATTTGCCTGTGCGCCAGAACAAATCTGATAGTAATGCGAGTGCCCGTGCCCGTTCTGTCTGGCGGGATTCTTCAATGCCATCCAATCCTTTACGCACATTGTCGAGGGCTTCTTCATAATCGCCCAGATACATCAAACTCTCACCGAGCTTGATCTGAATCAATGCTATATCGGAGCGTTCATCACTTTGTAGTTCAAGCACACGACGATAGAGGCGCACCGCGTCCTGGAAACTGTTCAGGCGCAGGGCATAATCCGCAGCATCAATCAGATACGGACGTTCGCGCTCATCATTGTCAGCCTGTCGCCAGTGATAAGCAATGCGTCCGGCTTTTTCTACAGCATCGGGATAGAGTTTTTCGAGGGCTTCTGCAACCTGTGTATGTAATTGTGGCAAATCAGCAGCATCAATTTGCTCAAGGGCAACCTCGCGGAGACGTTCATGGGCGATTTCCCATTTTCCGCCTTCACGTTCGATGATGCCATTGTTGGATAGGGTAGTCAGCCAGGTTTCATCCGATAAATTTCTGGCTTCGGCAAAATGCTTGAGCAATTGCACATCAATTTCCAGTCCGGCAGCCGCCAGCAGGTTGAATAACGCATGATCGTCCGCAGAAATTTTGGTGAGACGTTGCGCCAGAACACGATTAATCCCTCCGGCGGTAATTACCTGTGGTAGACGCATCATCGCAATATCACGCAGTTGCTGAACTTCTTCCAGCAGAGCGCGTATGACTTCCAGCAAGAAATTGACATTACCCTGAGCTTCGCGTTTGAGCACTTCCTGGACATCGGCGCGTAAGGCAACATCGCCAAGAATTGACTTTGCCAGCTTGACCACATCGGCATCTGCCAGGCGTTGCAATGGAATTTGTGTCATCTCTGAGAGGTCAGAGTGCTTATCCGTGACCCCATCCGGGCGGGTCGTGGCAACAATCATTAGCATCGAGTCTGAAACTGTTGCCAGCAGATTGCTGAGAATATCAATACTTTCAGGCGCCCAGTGCAAATCATCTAAGATCAGCAGAGTCGGGGCTTTTTGTTGCTGGAATAAATTCAGAATAACACTGGAAAGCTGACTCCCATATTTAGAGACTTCATCCTGCACAACTTCGGGAACAGTCCGTCCTAAAATCGTTTCAAGGTCAGGGAGAAGTGTTTTCAGGATATTGGCTTCTGTCGCGTCCACAGGTGTTGAAAGCAGAAGGCGCTTGACCGGTTCTCTTAAAATTTGATAGGGTGTGAGACTCCCCTGTGAACCATGTCCCTGTAAAACATTGAACCCATTGACCAGTGCGAGAATGCGTAATTCACTCACCAGACGCGATTTACCAACCCCATCTTCGCCGACAATCATCCAGCTATTCCCATGACCGGAGAGGGTCGAGCGCAAGCCCTCCAGCAATGCCGAGAGTTCTTCATCCCGTCCCACAAATCGGGCAGTTTGTAAGTAACTCTCCTGAATTGTTTTCGTTTCTATCGGGATTTTGACATCGGTGATTTCTGTCAGTTGCTTGAGAACATCCAGGGCATCATTTGAGCGTCTGGATTTATCAGTCTGGAGCAGATTTTCCAGCCATCTTTGAACAGGTGAAGCTAAATCCAGATCGTAGATAGGTGGCATTTCAGTGAGCATCTGCATGATGAGTTCTGCAATGCCATTGAATTTGAAAGGATAGTGTCCGGCGAGTAGTTCGTAAGCAATCATCCCGAAGGCATATAAATCAGAGCTAGTTGAGGGTGAGGCACTCTGGATTAATTCGGGTGCCATGTATGGAATCGTACCCGAAACCATATCTTCTTCACCCTCTTCGCGAAAACTTTCCGTCCGTTCGCGAATCACTGCCAGCCCGAAATCCAGAACTTTTACACTCCCATCTTCCGTAAGCAGGGCATTATCCGGTTTGAGGTCGCGGTGAATGATTTTGTGATGATGCAGGTAAGCAAGTGCCTGTAAAATATCAGAAAGCCATGCAATTCGTTGTTCAAGTGGGGCATCTTTTGCTGCATCGGTGATAGAACGGGGCGAATTCAGCAGAGGCATCGTGAAAAAGGGCAGACGGAGCGCGTCAAAACCATAATCTAAAACGGTGATAATATTAGGATGCCGCAAGCGTGCAAGTGTCTCGAATTCGTGCGATAGGGCAAGGCGTAAAGCACCGGGTCCGCTATCATCAGATTTGACCATCCCGATAAACGGGGATTGTCTGCGCCATGTGTCCGGTGAAGCCACAGAAATCGTGTCCATATCATTGGTATCATCAATGTTATGATTCGTTGCTGGAATATTGTTGGTCTCGCCGTTTTCCTGCTTCATATTGACAAGCATTTGTTTGAGCGCGACTTCTGTACGGGTGACATGGTCGTAGCAGCGATAGACAACGCCCATACCTCCCCGTCCCACGACATCACGGATCTCGTAACGGTTTGCAATAAATTGTGGCTGCGTTGTACTCGCCATCGATTCGAATCTCCCGATCAATTCCTAACAATCGTTACACTTGTATATGTTTTGTTAGGGCGATGTAATGTGCTTTTGATTATACTGACAAATAGCGGTTACACAACTTTGCGATTAAATTATTGTAAATGTCACCATTCGTAATACATTCCATAATTGTCTGAAACTGTACTCTAACCTATGTTAAGAATTTGTTTTTTATCTTTGTGTCATAATAAGTATTGTGGTACAGTTACTTACGGATAATTACGCAATAATGTGTAACAGGGTAGTGTGAATTATCCATGGGGAAGCGGGTAGTTTTATTATGAGTGCAGGAAAGTCCTTAATTCCCATTTCAGTTCTAATCTACGACATATCAATAAAAACGTTAATTAGATGAGGATGCACGTATCATGTTCAATCTCTCTCATAGAATGCTATTAAGCATTCTCGCGGCAATTATCGCCTTGATAATTGCGCCGCAACCGATTTCCGTTCTTGCCCAGGGCGATACCGACCCTGTATCAAGTGCCTGTGCCGCGACATCGGGTACTGTCGGCGGGCAAGGTTTCACTTTCTCAGGACAGGGGTTCACTTTCTCGGGGCAAGGTTTCACTTTCTCGGGACAGGGTTTCACCTTCTCAGGGCAAGGTTTCACTTTCTCGGGACAGGGTTTCACCTTCTCGGGGCAGAGCATTGACCCTTATGAAGCAGCCCAGGAAATTCTTGATAATTTAATTTCGCCCGAATGGTTTGAACAATTATTACCGGGTATCACACCGGGTTATGGCTACGGCGATGCCAATGCTGCTATTCTGGTTATTGATGATGCAAGTCACGGTGCGGATGTATTAGCCGTGCTGGATGTTCTGGTTAATGACCCTGAAATTGCTGCCTATATGGGTGGTATTCAAATTGAATTCCTTGATATTGGTACACCTGAAATCAATTACGACTCGGATGCGATGGCAGTAGCGATTGCTGAAAAAGTCAGCGAGTTACAGGCGTCCGGTGTTGAGCATGTCATCCTGAATATGAGTTTTGGTTTCTTAGCATGTGAAGATGAGGAATCAGGATTTAACTTCTACGAATTAATCGAATGGCAAAATCAGCAGGAAGAAGAAGAGAATACACCGCCAGATGAGGCTGTTGTTCCTGTATTTGAGTGCTGGTATGCGGATGATGAAACAGAAACTTATTTTGCCCGTTTCGGTTATTCAAACGAAAATGGTTCATCGGTTTATATCCCGGTTGGTGGTAACAATAACTTGAGCCCGAATACCCATAATGGTCTTTTGCCCCTGTTGTTTGAGACGGGCGATCAGTCGGCTGTTTTTGAAGTACCATTTAACGGGGAGTCGCTTGAGTGGTCGTTAACCGGACCCGATGCCAATGCGACGAGCGCATACGCCAGTATAGAAGGTCCGATATGCCCGGATTATGTCGATAGTGATTTTGATGGTTGGCCCGACGTAGAAGATTGTGCGCCATTTGACCCTGCTATCAACCCTGATGCAGAAGAAATCCCCGACAACGGTATTGATGAAAACTGTGATGGTGTTGATCTGGAAATTGGTTCAGGTGACATCCAATTCACGTTGCTCTGGGATAATTATGCGGACTACGACTTACACGTCATTGATCCATTTGACGAGGAAATCTTCTATTTCCATCCAACATCCGAAAGCGGTGGTATGCTGGACATTGATGCCTATCCGGGATGTTCACTTAATGTTGATAGTCCGCCGGCTGTTGAAAATGTATTCTGGCCGGAAGGTATGGCACCCGGTGGTCTGTATCAGGTATTTGTTATTCTTTTCACAACCTGTGAAGGTGAACCCGGTACCTGGGAACTTACCGTGCGGGTTGACAATGAAATTGTTTTGCAGGAAACCGGAACAGGTCATTCAGCAATCTTCGAGATTGAATTACCTGAAGGATATAATCCTCCTGAAGAAGAAGAATCTGATGTTTCACTGAATCAGTGCTTATTCTATGTCCTGTACAACATGGTAGACGGATATGAAGGGGACATCGCAGATGTTTGTGAGGCACTGGTCAATTACAATGAATGTCTCTACGGTGAAGAGGACGTTAGTTGTGAAGATGAATATCTTGACGATTATGAAGATTGTCCGATATTCGATGAGTACGAAGGTGAACTCAGCGAAGAATGTCAGGAAATAATCGACTATCTCGATTGTACATTCAATCCTGAGGATGAAAGCTGTGAAGAATTCAATCATTACTATGATTGTACAATCGCATATCTGCTGAATCTGTTTGAGTTAGACGATGTTGAGATTCCTGAAGATTGTGCGGATGTGATTGCCGAATTGCAATGCCTCTTATTCGGTGAATGTGCTGCTGAAGAGGATGAAGGTGAAGAATACAATGTCTACACCGAAGACATCATCCCGGTTCTTGAATGTGTCGCGTTCGACTTTGACAGCGAAATCTATACAGCACGCTTCGGATACAGCAACGGTAATGATATGTCTACATTCATTCCGCCGGTTGAGAATAACTACTTCTCCGGTGATGCGGCAGATCGTATGCAACCAAACTACTTCCTGCCGGGTGATCGCACTGATGTCTTTGAAGTAGATTTCAGTGGTGACGATTTGACCTGGACGATTGTCAGCCCGAACGGTAACACCAATTCAGTCACAGCTAATAGTGACTCTGACGGGTGTATTGATGAAGGGCATGATATTGGCAGTTACTTTGAAGATGTTCTCGGTTACACAGAAGAAGAAACTCAAACCCTGCTAGTCGAAATGTTTGGCAGCGTTGAAGATGATTCCGACTTAACTGCGATGATGAACTTGCTGGCAGGTTATGCCGCAGATTCCGCCGCAGATCCCTACAACACTGTCTATGCAGTTGCGTCCAGTGGTAACTACTTCCCCTGGCTGGGTGAAGAGCCATTAGCGCCTGCACGCTGGTCATCAACAATCGCGGCAAGTGCATCACTGGGTAACACGGGTCCGATGTGGCAATTCTCGCAATTTGGTAATGTGCGTGCTGCGGGTGCAGGCTATGAAATCGCAGATATGCGTATAATTAGTGGTACATCATTCTCCGCACCAGGTATTTCACTGGCACTGGCTCAGTGGGGTAAATATCCGGCTGCATGTACATCCGATGGTATTCATCCACCACTGGTCAATGTCGAACTGATTAACGCACCACTCACAGTAAATGATCCGAATCCGTTCACTTGCTCATTTACGTCAGCACCTCCGGTTGTTGATCCGATTGAAGATCAAGATGACATCAATGGCACAGCAGTAACGCCGTTGCAAGTTGTGGCGACCGATGATAACGATGAAGACCTTGATTTCACTGACAATGGCACATTGCCTCCAGGACTGTCGATTGATGATGATGGTTTGATTAGTGGCACGCTATATGCCCCTATCTCAGAAGATACAGTTTATCCTGTAGTGATCTATGTCCGTGATGATGATGGTAATGTGACACCTGTTGAGTTTAACTGGACAGTCCGTGTCATTGATGTGACACCGGACGTTACACCTGATGTCACGCCGGATGTAACCCCGGATATGACACCGGAAGTAACACCTGATCCATCTCAGACAGAAGAACCACAGGCAACTGATGAACCACGTGACCCCGGTATCCGTGATGCGGATTGGGACGGTTTCACTGATAACGAAGATGACTGCCCGTGGCAAGGTAATGAAGGTGGCTTAGGCGTTGATGAAGTTGGTTGCCCGTATTACGATGCCGATTGGGATGGCTTCTATGATCGCGATGATGCCTGTCCATGGCAGGGTAATGAAGGCGGCTTAGGCGTTGATGAAGTTGGTTGCCCGTATTACGACGCCGATTGGGATGGCTTCACCGACCGTGAGGATGCCTGCCCCTGGCGCGGTAATGAATATGGTCGTGGTGTCGATGAAACAGGTTGCCCGATTGAGTGGGATAGTCCACAAGACCCATCAGAAGAACCGACATCAGAAGCAACTGATGAAAGCGCACCGGAAACCACACCGGATACTCAACCGGAAGTTACCGATGAAGCACCTGCTGCAACACAGGAACCGGCTGCTACAGAAGAAGTTTACCGTGATGCCGATTGGGATGGCTTTGCAGATAGTGAAGACGCCTGTCCCTGGCAGGGTGACGAAGGCGGCTTAGGTGTCGATGAAGTTGGTTGCCCGTACTATGATGCTGATTGGGATGGCTTCTACGATCGCGATGATGCTTGCCCCTGGCAGGGTGACGAAGGTGGCTTAGGCGTTGACGAAGTCGGTTGCCCGTACTATGACAGTGATTGGGACGGTATCTACGACCGTGATGAAACGGACTAGATAGTCTCACTCAGAGCTAAGACTTAGACAGAAGAGCAGTCATGCTAACAATGTGACTGCTCTTTTTGATTCACGGCGACTGTTTCCATCTAAAGCAAATAGGAGATCCTCTTAATGATTATCCATTTTCGCCCACTGTAATTTCCGGGCGACCTGGTGTGATCCCTGCCGTGAAGAAATGCCGGAGTTGCAACTCATTGCTGAAACTTATGCCGATGAATTGATTGTCCCCGGAATCAATCAACGGGAATCAGTTGATCTTGTACAGGAAATTGGTGTTATATTCCCCATTCTAATTAATCCCCCCGGCGATGTGCTGCTAAATTATCAGGTGATGAATCTGCCGCAGACATTGATTGTTGCTCCTGATGGTGAACTCATTTACCAGCAATTTGGCGCTCTCAATTTTGATGAATTCGGTGAGATTCTTGTCCCGCTTTTCAATAGCTAGAGATAGCAATTAAACCGTAAAAAATCGAAAAATAAACGTTAAATTAACCCTTGCATCTTTATCAGGATTTTGTCAATGCAGTTTGCATGGTAAAAATCTGTCGTATGCTTTATATTACGAAACAAAAGTGTGGTAATATTATTTATCGGGGGTTTTGTGTTCTCAGATTGGTTTGGACAAAAGAATCGTAAACGTTATGCAGAAATGTTGCGCTTTGAGCATCGCTGGTTCGATGTAAAGGGCTTAACCACGCAATCCAGACATACACTGGAATTAGAAAAAGTTTATGTTGAACTCCAGATAGCACAGGAACAATTTCAAGATAATGTGAGAGGAACATTCCCGAATAGCGGGCGCGAAGGTCAGGACATCTGGAGTTACATGACAACCTATGAACATCCACTTGTCATTCTGGGACCTCCGGGGAGTGGTAAAACAACTCTGCTGCGCTCTATGGTGCTGCAACTACTCACGAAACGAACCCATCAGGAAACCGGGCTTCCAGGTGGGACAATCCCGATATTTCTTCATTTGCGGGACCTGGTTGATCGAATATCGCAAAACCCCCGCAGTTCATTAGCTGACATGGTGAATCATCATTTAGAGCAAATCAATATCCAGCTAGAAAAAGGGTCGGGCACACCACAGGAGCGTCCACCGGATGATTGGATCGCACGTCAGATAAAAAATAATCGCTGTTTGATTGTCTTAGATGGACTTGATGAAGTCGCAGACAGTCTTATACGTAGACAGATTGTAGAGTGGGTGCAAGGTCTGTTTAAAGAACATGGCGACAACCGTTTTGTTGTCACATCACGACCCGGGGGCTATATTGCCAATCCACTGAAAAATGTCACTTCGCTGGAGGTGCAAGGTTTTAATCAGGATCAACAGCGTCAGTTTGTGCGTAACTGGTATCTGGAACAGGAAATTCGAAGCAAAGGAGTCGATGACCCCGGCGTCAAATCCGATGCCCTTGCCGGAGCGGAAGACCTCCTCGGGCGTATTTATCGTAGTAAAGATTTAGCATCGCTGGCAGTTAATCCACTGACATTAACGATGATGGCAAATGTCCATCGTTTTCGCAGTCAGCTACCGGGCAACCGTGTGGAGCTTTATGAAGAGATATGTGATGTTTTCCTCGATCAGTGGCAACGTAAAAAAGGGGTTAGTTTCAGTCATTTAACCTCCAATCAGAAAATCCATATCATGCAACCACTTGCTTATCATATGATGGTCAATAAGACCCGCGAAGTGGAATTGAAAGATGTCCGGCAGATTATTGGCGCGACCCTGATGGAAGTAGACCAGAACCTTGCTCCCGAAAATTTCATACAGATCATCCAGGATAGTAGTGGTCTGCTCATCGAAAAAGAGTGGCATCTGTATAGTTTTTCTCATAAAACCTTTCAGGAATATCTTGCGGCACGCTTTGTCCGCGACAATCAAGAATATTTGACCGTATTGACAGAAAATGTGGGTGAACCCTGGTGGCACGAGACGATTCGATTGTATGCCGCACAGAATGATGCCACGCAAATTATTCGAGCCTGTATGAGGGCAATTGATACCGATGATATTGATAGTTCAACCGCACCTTTAGAGCTCGGAATTGTCTGTCTTGATGAGCGTTTGAGTATTGAACCGCATGTCGAATCAGAATTCCGGCAAATGGTTGAAGCCGGTGTGGAAGGCAAGCATCAATCTCTCAACGACTATTTCCGTCATGGATTATTGAATATGCGGTTGACAGGCATGATACAGGTGAACGCTGACATCCACGTTGACCGCACCCCGATTTCACAGGCAGAATATCAATTGTTCATTGCAGAGCGTTTACGGGAGCGGGTAGAGCACCAGCCGGATCATTGGGAGTATTCACATTTCAGATCCGGTTCGGGAAATGAGACCATTTCAGGATTACGTCCATTTGATGCTCGCGAATTTACGAAATGGTTGACCGCCTATCATAATAGCGCCTGGGCATATCGCTTGCCGACAGTTAAAGAATTAGAGTATATCACCAGACCTGATAAGCCCTTCTGGGTAGAGGATGAAGAGAATAATACAATCATCTCTACGCGCACGATACGCCCCCATCAGGACTATCGTGTTGCATTTACCAATGCTGTTAACATCATCGAAAAAGTGATCAGTAAAGATGATGATGTTACCAATATCTTTGATACAGCATTGATTTCAGAACTTTTGATCAAATTTGTTGATTTCAAGCAGGATATGACAGCAACGCAAATTGACGATCAGTTTCTCGATTTAGCGGGATTCCTGATAAAGCCCAATATCAAATTGCTCCGCGAAGTCAATGAAATGATTATGAAACGTGAATTGCCCTATCGTCGTAATGACAAAACGAATGGCAAATCTACACGATACAACACGCAAGAAATTGAAAAACTCGCGAAAAACACATTAGATAGATTAAATAAAGAGCGCAAACAACGTCAGAATAACAATGATACAGCATCAAAAGCCGAATCTATCGCTGAAATTGAATATCTCGGGGCATCCTGTGAAAAACTGGCGCTCAACATTGGTGAAGCATTCCAGGTTGGTGATTTTCTAAAAGGACAGGAATACCGTCAACAATCACCGAAAAATGTGAAGCGGCTCAGTTTCTTCTTAAATCATGCCCGCCGTCGTGCTGTCAATCTGGTTAACAAGGACTTGAGCAACAAGCATATGGTCATGCTCAATTATATTAAACAGTTTGAAGATTTCGGGAAAACCCCTCCGAGAAAATTGAATCAATCGGTTGCATTTGCACTATGCAAACTAATACCGCGCCTTTCGAAATCAAAAGACTATAAAGAACAAATCCTCGGTTTACTCAGTGAAGTGACGATACGGAATGCAGCAATCTGGAATTTACTGTTTCTAGTTGATATCAACCCGAAACGCCAGCAACCCCGACGGGTCATTTTGCAGCAGTATGTTCGTATTGTCTGTGTGTTATTGCTCATCGAGATTGAAAAAATTCGCGTGAGTGATAGTAATAGCCGGGGTAGTACCTGGACATTCAGCAGTTCAGATTCGTCTATTTCAGAATTTGGCAATACGGCAATAAAGGCACTGTTAGATGTCTACAAGGAATTGATGAAGATTGACGAGAATCGCAACAATGAAAGTCAACTGGAAACGATTATGCTTGTTAAAGAACTTAAGATAAAAATGGATACTTAAGCAGGAAGTGGGGGTATATGCAAAAACTTGTTAATAGATGGTTGCGTCGCTGGGGCTTAGAAGATGAGACCCATCACCGGGTATTCTGGTTTGTTCTGGGGCTGGCAACCGGGGCATTGCTAATTTCTTTCGTGTTGCTTGTGAGCAGTAGCAACCCATCTGCAATTTTTGAGTGGTTCGGTAGCACCACACAGGGGTTCGGGACAGAGATGTTAGGGGCACTTGGCACATTTCTAATTGTTGAGCGCATCATGGACAAACAACGGGAAGTCCGCCAGAAAGAAGAGGATGAAGCACGACAAAAACGCGACCAACGCGACCAGCTTATCGATCAACTAATCGGAAATGACACACTCAAAGCAAAGCGGGCTATTGAAATTTTACGGGAGAAGGGCTGGTTTCGTGATGGGATGTTGAAAGGTCAAAATTTACGGTCTGCAAATTTAAGAGAAGCTGATTTGCGTGAAGCAAACCTCGAAACCACTACCCTTGCTGATGCCCGTCTGAATGGTGCTAATTTATTGCGGGCGCGTATGTCCCGTTCTGATTTATGGGGCGCCGATTTAGAGAGCGCTTCATTGGATGGCACAGATTTGAGGGGCGCGAATTTACGAAAATGCAGGATGAAAAATGCCAGATTACGGGGCAATTATTTTGATGAACAGACAACATTACCGGATGGTAATCTCTGGTCAGCTACAACAGATATGACACGTTTCACCGACCCGGAACATCCTGAATATTTTGATTCTTGCGCCAATGACCCTGACCTCTGGTATTGTCAACAATCTTAGATTAGCCGCGTGATTGTCGTAGAAATTTACATTTCCGGCGTAAGGGACAATCAGGGCATAGCGGGGCAGGGGTACAAATATTCATGCTGAAATCGAGCAGGGCATAATTGTAATCTCGATGAACACGTTCAGGCGTGATTCGCTCCGCCAGTTCAATAAACCATCGCTTGCGACGTGTTTCACCGTGTGTTTCAAATCCGAAAAAGCGACCGTAAAATCGGACGACATTGCTATCAATGATACGGTCATGGATATTCATATGAAGTGAGCGAAATGCCGAGGCAATATAATCGCCAACACCCGGTAATTTCAACAGGTCATCACGATTGGTCGGAATATCATTCGTGATGATTTCTTCTGCAAGTGCTTTGAGCCATTCGCGGCGTTGTGGTAAGCCGAGATGTTCAAAGACCCTGCTATCGGTATCTGCGAGATAATCTTCCGGTGCAGGGTAACGCTCCACAAATTCGAGGAAAACAGGTTCAACCTGATCGGCTTTTGTGCGCTGCAACATGATTTCTACAACCAGAGAATGCCACTGATTCGAGAGATGTCGCCAGGGAAACTCTTTGAAATTGGAACGTCCCCATTCGAGCACCTTTCGCCGGATATATTGTATGTCGCTATCGGTCATGTCCGGGAGATGGTCTGTATTTGTCACGATTCAGGATATATCTTTCACTGATTTCAACAATTGATGTTTGATGGCTTCTCCAATCGCACGCACAACAGGCACACTGACTGCATTGCCGAATTGCTTATACGCCTGAGTATCGGAGACAGGAATCGTAAATATTGGTTCAGGAGGAAACCCCTGCAAGTTTGCAGCTTCACGGGGCGATAATTTTCGCGGATTTTTCCCCTCCTGATGAATTAAAATTTCGCTACCATCTTTGTAGTAACGTGCGGATATGGTGCTGGTGTATTCATCGTCAGGCTTAAAAAGCGAGTATCCAAAACCATTGCCTTTACGACGGTGTTCGCGTTTCCGGCGTTGATGACCTGTCCACATACGGTCTGAAATCGTGAGTTTGTCTTCTACGTCATCTTCCAGAATATCGCCAACTTTTGTCGGTTCATTGTGTGGCAGCGGGAAAGTAAAATCCGATGCTAACTCCGGTTGCCATGCGACCATAAAAATCCGTGCGCGATTCTGTGGTAATCCGAAATGACGGCTATTGAGTACCTCTGCCTTAAAGCAATAGCCCAATTCCTGTGTGAGGATACTTTCGACCACCTGGAGTGTGCGTCCTTTGTCATGGTGTTTGAAGTGCTTCACATTTTCCAGCAGAATCACTTTCGGCGATGCACCCTGCCTCTGCTTGTGTTTGATTATGCGGGCAATATCGAAAAAAAGTGTGCCTCTGGTATCGTCAAAGCCCATTTTATGACCTGCCATCGAAAATGGCTGACAGGGAAATCCGGCGCAAAGTATGTCAAAATCCGGCACAATTTCAACATCCAATGCGCTAATGTCATCATTATATAAACCCGGAGTATCAAAGACATCCGGGCTATGTTTTCTGAAATTGGTCTCGTAAGTCAGGCGGGCGAATTTATCTTTTTCAGAGGCAAATACACACTGTCCACCTATATCGTGCATTGCTTGATGAAAACCGCCAATACCTGCGAAAAGGTCAATAAATGTGAAATCCGGCATCAAAATGAACACTGTCTGTTACAGGAAAATATGTCTATAGCATAGCATATCGTCCCGGGCAGTGTTAGAGCATTATTCTGGTAACTCCGGTGTGTAAATCCTGAAATTACCACTGGTCTGGAGCAATGCCATCATCTGTAGCAAGCCATCATAGTAACGATATTGTCCTGTCGGAACAGGCGTGTTCCAGAATTCTTCGATGAACTCCCATGCAATCGGGTCAGTTGCGGCTAATGTTGCCGAAGCATTCATCGCGATGAGTCCGGTGGAACGATGTTGATTGCCATCCGGTGTGCCATCAATGAGGAAGCGCGAGTTGTACTGTCCGATGCCTTCATTATGGAAGAATTGCAAATAGCGATTGGTCTGTTCAATGTGCCAGTCCGACGGAGCAAACCAGGCATAATCCATCGAGACCATCATCGCACTGCGCCACGAATCGGCATAAAATACACCGCCGTAATCATTCATCGGACGAGGTTCGCCTGTAAATTCGGAGTAATTGGGCATCAAGCCAGTTTCGGGATGGGCGGCATCGCGCCAGTGTTGACGTGCGGCTTCTGTTGCGACAAGCCAGTAATCATTGTCCTGTACTGCCCAGCGTGCCCAGAGTTCATAGTAATGAGGAGATTGATAAGATGGGTCGGTGAAATCGCCATACGTTCCGGGCTGTGGTACAAAAACAACAAGATTTGTCTCAGGGTCAAACATGTTTGTTGCACGATGTGTGCCATCTTCTTCTTTATGCAACATGGTATTGAGAATGATATTTGCCTGTTCCTGATAGTTATAAATACCTTCCCCGTTGCCCCAGCGTGCGGATGCAAAGAACAAAGCTGTTGCAAACCAGATTTCGCCATCGGATGCGGGACCGAGGTCAAGACAGATACCATCAACATTGGTATGCCAGCAAAAATATCCCGCCCAATCGCCTTCTTCGTGATACATGACTGTTCGCGCCCATGTCCAGAGACGGTCAAATTCTTCTTTCTTATCAAGCTGAACGGTAATCATCATACCGTAGGAAATGCCTTCGGAACGGACATCATTACTATTGACATCCAGAATATACGCCATGCCATCATCGGTCGGATAATAAACACGCTGCGTGTCATCATTTCCGTAGAACAATTGCTGGAAGGTCTCATCTATCCGGGTTTGAATTTGTTCGTCGGAGAGTCCCCATTCAGACAATATATTGCGGTATTCGCCTGTTGTGAATGCGCCTTCATCCGGTGGTTGCGGAGCTTCTAAATCCTGTGAATTCGCTGTTGATAGTGTCATCATTAAACCTGCTATCAATAAAATGATTTTTAAGTATCGCATTAGTTAGAGCCTTATCTGTGTTGTGAAAACTTGCTCAACCTGTTGTGAGTCGCCTGTAATTTCAAGGTCTGCTGTGAGTTTGATGTCGTCGGAGGATGCAGCAATCATCACCTGAACAGTGTCCGGTTCGACGATGTAATTCATGCTGCGGTCATAAAAAGCAAAATGTCTCATATCAAGGTCGATACTGACCTGTGTTTTTTCTCCAGCATTAAGTGCGATGCGTTTGAATCCTTTGAGTTGTTTTAGTGGACGGGTTACACTAGCTACCGGGTCAGCAATGTATAGCTGGATGATTTCTTCTCCCGCGATTGCTCCCGTATTTTTCAGTTCAAAGGAGATCGTAACTGTATCCGTTGCCGTAACTGTATTTTGAGAGACCGATAGATTGCCATATTCAAAGGTGGTGTAGCTCAAACCATAACCAAAGGGATACAGTGGTTTAACGTTCAGGTCGGTATAATTCCCGTGCCAGTGTGAACGTCCGCCGGATGGTTTGTGACCGTAGAACGTAGGCACTTGCCCGACATGACGGGGTAGCGTGACAGGTAATTTGCCGCCGGGATTTGTATCACCGAAGAGAACATTGGCAATTGCCTCCCCACCTGTTTCAGCCGGAAGCCATCCCAATAGGAGGGCATCAACTGTTTCAGCAACTTCTGTCAGGACAGGGGGACGACTATTGAGTGATATGACGATTGTCGGGGTATCTGTTTCAGCGATTGCCAGCACTAAATCTTGCTGAACACCTGGAAGAGTCAACAAGGCACTATCCACAGCCTCACCACTTGTTGCATCTAAGCCAAGACCGGATTTATCGCCAACAACAACAATAGCGACATCAGAACCTTTCGCGAGAGCAATCGCAGCATCGAATCCTGATTTATCGGTTTCTGTGATATCGCAGCCCTGTTCATAAGAGATTTCTGTATTGTCTCCGACCAGTTTACAAATACCTTGCAAGATAGTCGTTGTTGGCGGGCGATGTTCTTCCCAATCAATGGTCATCTGTTCATCACCGGGGGAGGGGGCATCCATTGTGTCATCATGTACCAGAATGCCTTCCAGATGCGCGGGATAGTGATAATCTCCCTGCATCAACCGGGCACTATCTGCACCGGGTCCAATCACAGCAATACGTTTCAGTGATTTTGAGAGCGGCAATGTCGTATTTTCATTTTTGAGCAGTACCAGTGATTTCTCTGCCAGAGTTTTCGATAATTGTCGCGGCGCAGTATCACTATAAATTTCAGCGATTCGTCCGGTATCAACATAAGGGTTTTCTAGCAAGCCGAGTTGTATTTTTTGCCTCAATACCCGTTTCACACAGGTATCCACCAGATCAATTTTGATGTCTCCGGCGTTAATCGCATCAATAAGTGGTTGTCCGTAGCAATCCGATGCAGGAAGTTCAATATCGATACCTGCTTCTAGAGCATATTTCGCGGCTTCAGCTTTATTGGCAGCAATGTGATGATATTCAACAAACATATTGATCGTGAAATAATCCGCCACGATCGTATGCTGAAAATCGAGTTCGCCGCGCAGAATATCGACCAGCAATTTTTGAGAGCTACCACAGGGAATCCCATCAATTTCTTGATAGCCATTCATGAATGACGCAACATTGGCTTCTTTAATTGCAGCAGCAAATGGTGTGATGAAAACTTCGCGCAACATGCGGTCAGGGATATGAGAAGGCGCCCAGTTGAGTCCGGCTTCCGGCAAACTGTAACCGACAAAATGCTTGGCTGTCGCTAAAATGCCTTCTGTCCAATCATCACTCTGTAAGCCTTTGATGTAGGCGATACCCAATGCAGAAATCAGGAAAGGGTCTTCCCCGAAAGTTTCTTCAACACGTCCCCAGCGCGGGTCACGGGCAACATCTAAGACAGGGGCGAGTGAATGATGTGCGCCGACAGCACGCATCTGTTTACGAATCGCATCTGCCATCTCCTGAATCAGTTCGGGTTCCCATGTTGCTGCCAGTCCAATTGCCTGTGGAAAGGTTGTCGCATCTTTTGCGAGATAACCCGCACAACTTTCCTCATGAAGAATAGCGGGGATACCGGGGCGGGTTTGCTCAACCAAAAATCGTTGAATTGCATTTGCAAGTTCAGCACTTTTTTCAGGAGGCAACATCGAAACTGCGCCGACCCGTGAAATATGTGCCGCCCCATGTGGAATAGTTTGTTGTGCTTTGTCCTGTTCAAACTGCCGCGATGATGGATTGATGAGATCACTCACCCAGACACCATATAATTGGGCGACCTTCTCCTCAATGGTGAGAAAGGATAGCAAATCATCAACACGATCTTCCAGGCTGAGATTTACATCTTTGTAGCGTCGTTGAGTAGCCATAATTAGCCTTTGAGTTCACCACCGGTTAACCCGGTTACGATGTATTTCTGCGTAAATAAGTAGAAAACCAGTGTTGGAATCATCAGAATGGTGATATATGCCATAATCGGCGCCCAATCTGTGCCATACTGACCTTGAAATTGTTGTAAGCCGAGTGTGAGAGGCCAGGAATCAGGGTTGCTTGAGAGCACAACAAGCGGCAGGAAGAAATCGTTCCAGGCATTAATAATCTGTAAAACAGTGACTGCCATCAATGCAGGACGCGCCATCGGCAACAGAATGTACCAGAAGAAGCCGAACATACTCGTACCATCAATGTAGGCAGATTCTTCCAGTTCAGGCGGTATTGCGATGAAGAAACCGCGCAAAATCACCACACTACCGGGTAATCCGAAAATCGCCATCGGCAGGATAACACCCCAGATATTGCCTAAGAGTCCGAGAGAACGAATCTGAATGAAGATTGGCAGAATCGCAACAACCAGCGGGAAAAGCAAGCCAACCGAGAGAATGTTGAACCAGATTGCGCGTGTTTTGAATTGAATGCGGCTGAAAGCAAATGCCAGCATACTCGATAAGATGAGATTGATAATCGTCACGCCAGCCGTGATGTAGAAACTGTTACGGAAAGACTGCCAGAATTGTGAGCCTGTCAGAATATCGGTGTAGTTTTCCCATATAATACCGTTCTGAGGCAGGGCAAATGGTGCAGCGAGAAATTCACCTGTAGTCCGTACACTCGCAAGTACTGCAACAGCAACAGGTAACATCATAATCACACAGAGTACCGTTAAGATGAGGTATTTAATTCCCATGACAGGTAAAGAATCTTTCATCTTTTAACTCCTCTCTGTGCTGTAGTCCTGTTGCAGGACGAGTTGTTGATAGATAATTGAAAATGTGAAGGTAATTGCGAAGAGTACAACTGCCACTGCGCTGCCAAAGCCGAGGCGTAACCCCAGAATGCCGTATTTATACATATAAGTCGCCATGACATGTGCCAGATTACCGGGTCCGCCACCTCTTGTCAGAATCCAGAAGAGTACAAATTGCTGGAAACTCCCGAGTACAGATAGATAAACGGTCAGTCGTATAGTAGGACCGATAAGTGGCACGGTAATTTTGCGAATCACCTGTAGTTCTGTTGCCCCATCCAGACGGGCAGCATCTTCTAAATCACCGGGAACACCCTGCAATGCTGCCATGTACAGAATCATGTGAAGCCCGAAAAATTTCCAGGTAATCACCATGAACACGGCATAGAGAATGATATTCTTATCTGCCAGCCAGAGGATATTTTCTGCATTGGGGGCAACCGTCTGCACCATTAGATTTGCCAGACCATCTGTAGGATGAAAGACATAAATCCAGATATAGGCAGTCAGAATTTCTGCAAAGACATAAGGGATGAATAGAATGGTGCGGAAAATACTGCGTCCGGGTAACTCACCCCGCCCGACAACCAGCGCCAGTACAAGCGCCATTGGCAATTGCACTGTGATCGATAAGATGACTATCTTGACGCTGTTCCAGACCGAGCTCCAGAAAACGCTATGATCCCATAACCTTTCATAATTTCCTGCCCCGATAAAATCTTCTGGAGGACCAAAGCCATTCCAATCGAAAAAACTGTAGTAAAAAGAGTTCGATAAGGGCATAAGTAAGAAGATAAAAAATAACACCATTCCCGGTGCTACAAAGAAGAAGGCAAAGAGATATTTTTCTCGCAAGCGACTATCATTTGCGAAGGTATTTTTGCGCTTCTCCTGCGGTAGTATTCGCTGGTTGATTGAGGACATAAATCGTCACCTTAGCATGTGAATTCACTGATTCCCGTGCATGGCGAATTTGATAGTCCGCGAGCAAGTGGTATCCGGGATTATGGAATTCTAATCTGCTTGTATAATGTATCTGTGTTGAGTGGTTCAGCACAAAAGAGAGGGTAAGGACGTAAGGGAGTTTTCCCATATTTACGCCCCTTACGCCTTACCTGATCACTTTGTGTTATTCGAGTTCAAATGAAGCGGAATCTTCAATCGCTGCTGCGGCTTCTTCCGGTGTTGCTACGCCGGAGAAGATGGTTTCTACAGCATCGTTAACTGCCTGACCGACTGCCGGAGGCAAGAATTGGTCGTAGTACAATTGGAAATAGGGAGCGTTGTTACGGGCATCAAGAATGGATTGCATGACAGGATCATCTGCAAAGACATCTTCTGCACCATCAACAACCGGAACAATCCAGATTTCCGCGCCGCTACGTTGATTTTCAGCGCTGGTGAGGAATTGCAGGAAGTCAATTGCTTCGTCCGGTGCATTTGCGCCAACAGCAAAACCATCACCGCCACCCAGAACATCATCTGGATTACCTGCGCCGCCTTCAACAACAGGGAAGGGGAACCAGCCGAGATCCTCGCCGATACCTTCGCCGCTTTCGCTACTACCAGCCTGAACGCCGGGCGCCCATTGACCCATGAGTTCCATTGCAGCTTCGCCGTTACCCATAATGCCAGCAGCATCAGCGTAGCCAAGACCGAGGTAGCCTTCAGGGAATGGTTCGAGTGCAACCAGTTCTGCAAGATATTCGCCTGCCTGAACGAAAGGTTCATCAGCAAATGAGCCATCACGGTTGTATGCGTCGAGGAATGCCTGTTCGCCACCGAGACGGATTGCCAGATAGACCCACCAGAAGTGACCCGGCCATTTTTCACCTTCGCCGAGGGCAATCGGTGTGATACCGGCATCTTTGAATGTCTGAACGGCTGCTAAGAATTCTTCCCATGTTTCAGGTGGATTATCGGGGTCGAGACCTGCTTCTTCAAACAAAGCTCGGTTGTAAAACAGACCGACTGCGCCCCATGTCCAGGGAACACCGTAGTATGCGCCATCCTGACCATAGAGGTTCAGTGCAGCTTGAGCGGTAAATGAATCACCCCATTCACCTTCGAGTTCCGGTGAAATATCACGAACGAGACCTGCATTAGCAAATTCCCAGAGTACGCCACCGCCCCAGCTCTGGAAGAGATCAGGTGGATCGCCTGCTTGCATAGCGGTTACGAGCTGACTTTTGAAGGCTTCATTTTCCAGTACGGTAACTTCGATAGTGACATTCGGGTTCATCTCTGTATATTCAGCGATGAGTTCATCCCAGAAAGCCCCGCGTTCTTCCTGTGTTTGAATATGCCACCATTCGATAGTGACCTGTTCCTGTGCTGACACGGATGCTACGGAAAGCATAAAAATCGCGCTCAGCAGAGCAAAGATAAATTTAGATCTGGACATCTGTTACTCCTTGAATAAATAAATTTTTATCAATGTGACATGGTGCGGTTATTGTCGATAGGCATCTCCTTCATACTTTATGTTCGGTCAATTGGCTGGCATGAATCGCGAATGATGAGTTGCGTTGCCAGCGTCATACGCCCCGGAGGACGTTCTGGATGTTGAATTTGTTCGAGTAAGAGCTTGACCCCTACCCGTCCCATCTGTTCAAGCGGCTGACGTACCGTCGTCAATTTGGGGTGTGTGGTCATTGCCTGGGGAATATCGTCAAATCCGATAACCGATACATCGCCTGGAATATCCAGACCTTTATCACGGATAGCATCCATGACACCCAGCGCCATTGAGTCATTGGACGCAAAAATTGCGGTAGGGGGTTGAGGCAATTGTAGTAAGTTATTCGCGTTGTCATAACCGGATTGTTGGGAGTAATCTCCCTGCTGGATTAACTCTGGAAGAACAGGCAAATCACTATCTTCAAGAGCCGTTCTATAGCCGGACAAGCGCTCTTTGCTGCTATTTAAGCCCGGTATTCCCGTAATGAAGCCAATGCGCTCGTGTCCCGATGAAATCAGGTATCGGGTTGCTTCGTATGCGCCCTGCCAGTTAGTCGCATCCACCGAGAAGCTATTACCACTTTCATCAAATTCATCGATCAACACATAGGGATAATTCAGATTATCAAGCGCTTTGAGATAGTCAGACGAGAGGAGTGGTACAACGAGTAGCAAACCTTCAGACAGGCTATTCGCGATGTATTGCAAATAATTAGCCTGGCTACTGGTGCGCTGGCGGGTGGTATAGAGCATTAATTCATAGCCTGCACGGGTCAGTTCGAGATCAATTCCGCGTACTATTTCGCCAATATAAGTGGTATCCAGACCAGGGACGAGCAAACCAATGATGTTCGATTTCCCGCCTGCCAGAATACGTGCCTGGATATTGGCTACATATCCTAATTTTTTGGCGGCTGCCAGAACTTTTTCACGGGTTGCTGCCCGTACATTATTTTTGTTGTTGAACACACGGGATACAGTCGCGTCGGAGACACCCGCTTCACGCGCAACATCATATATTGTTATCCCGGATGAAAGTTTCTTTTCAGACATCAGTATTCTCAAAAATGTAGGCGCTTACATTTCGTAAGCAAAAAAAACGACTAATTTACGGTTTATTTGAGACCCATTCTCGTAAAAACGCCACAAAAATGTAGGCGCTTACATATAAGATAAATAGAATATGAGGCTTTGTCAAGGAATTCACAGGCTTAATTTTGAAGATTTACTGAAAATGATAATTTCTGCGGGGATATTTAAGTAGCAGGATAACAATTACGGAGTGCCTCACAGACACTCCATCGCACATATGTATCCTCTATTTTCATGACTGGCACACAGACTCGTAAAATTAGTGATTTGCCTGTTTTTCGCCTTCGAGACGGAATAAACTGCTTAAATCACTGACATCCGCGAGATGACTATCCCAATAAATCGGTTGTCCCTGGCGGATTGTGCCACGAACCTGCGGGAAGCGTGTATTTTCATGAACCAGTACGAGATCAGCGCTATAGCCTTTTTCGATGCGTCCTCTGTCTGTGAGATTCATGGCATCGGCAGCATTGGTGCTAACCAGTTTGAGACTATCATGTAAAGGCATCACACCATCGCGATTCAGCTTGAAAGCAGTGTGAAGCAGAGCCGCAGGATAGTAATCCGTTGCCAGAATATCAACCAGACCATCGTTAATCGCATCCATCGCACTGAGATTGTTGGAGGTCGATTGTCCACGATAGGCATTCGGTGCGCCCATAATCACCCACATGCCATTATCTTTTGCTGCCTGTGCTGCTTCTTTGCTGACAGGGAATTCACTGATGCTCACGCCCATCTCATCCTGTTCTTGAACTTTTTGAAGGGTATCGTCATCATGAGAAGCGACTGGCACATTATGTTTTAAGGCAACGGCAATCACATCACGGACGACATCCCAATCACGGGGTGCTTCTGCCTGTTCCATGATGTTGGTTTTCATCTTTTCCATGATTTCTTCTTTAGACGTGCCGAGCGAGGCAATATCAACCCCGAGCCATTTGTGCATAAAGTTGAGGTAACGGTCTACATCGCTGTATTGTCCCTGTCCGGGTGTGTGATCCATAATTGAAACCAGTTGAATCAGGTTTTTTTCGAGCAAATCACTCAGAATGGGACCTGTTGCAGGGTTCGTCACTTCAAAACGGGCATGGACGTACATATCCACCAGTGTATCGTCATTAAGGCGATTCAGTGTTTCAATCATTTCAGTGGCGCTTTCCTGTGAGCGCAGATCATTTCCGCGCCATGCAAAGGAAATTGCGGCATAAGCTGTTGTGATACCTGCCCCGGCGAGTCGCTTGTCCAGTTCCAGCAAGCCTATTTCTGTCGGGAAACGGGCAGAGGGACGTGGTTGTACATCACGTTCGAGCATATCCCCATGTAAATCAATTAAACCGGGAATGAGTGTCAATCCGCTAAGAGAGGGTACAGCAACAGGGGCTGCGCCTTCAATAATATCAACGATGATGCCATCTTCAATGAGTACCGAACCCCGTTCAAGTGTTTGATCCGGCAGCACAACTTTCAAATCACTCAGCCACATAAGCGGTTTACTCTCCACAGTTAACTCGTCTGATAGATAAACGGGAAGAGGACATTGCCCTCGACCCTCAATGTAAAATCCTTTGCATTGTAGGAGATTGCCTATGTGCGATCCCGAACGGGCGACCACGCAGGGTTCGCCCCTACAATCCAGTTTTTCTCTGGACAGGATAAAAATAACGCCTTTTAAAAATAATAAGTGTGAGGGACAAGATATGTCTTATCCCTCATGAATAATAGTGCTATTTTGTAGTGCTTATTGATCGGTGGTTACAGCAGCGATATCACGGACGACATCATAGAAGTCGTAAAGTTCTGTCAGACCGAGTTCTTCTGCAAGTTCGGGGTCATCTGCGGGATTTACGTACCAGCGACCGATTGCAGCAACTGCTTCGGGATCGTCTTTGATGCCGAGAAGTGCAGCCTGAACAGCATCTTTGAAGCTTTCCGGCAGATCACCACGAATAGCGAATGGTGTATTCGGAATCGGGTCAGATTGAGCGATAACAACCAGGCTACCATCGGGGCAATCCTCGTAGATTGCATCAAGTTCTTCCTGTGTCAGGGTAACACCTGTTTGATCGTCTTCGAAACCACAAACTTCAGCCAGACCTTCTGTACGCTGATTGATGAGGTTGCCTTCGTATGTTACTCCCGCTTGAACATCACCGTTGATGAGGGCAAGCATTGCGCTCGGGTGGCTACCTGCGAAAATCGGGTTCAACCATTCATCAACATCACCGGGTGTTTCCAGACCGTCGATTTCATTTATGAGGCGGACAACAGGCGCGTTACGTCCACTGGTTGATGCAGGGTCAACGAATGCGAAGTCTACACCTTCGAGATCTTCCAGATAGCGAATACCACTGCCTTTTACGGTGACGAAAACACTGTAGTAGAAAGGACGAACTGTCGGATCGTAGGCTGCTGTTTGACCCGGTTCAAGCGAGCTTTCGCGTGCGCCAACAGCAATTGCTTCTGCGCCAGCTTCACGTTCAGCGATAACGAAGCTGAAAGGACCAACTTCCATTGCATCAACCTGACCCGCAGCCATTGCAGCGATAACGGCTGTATAAGTGCTACCAACATTCACGGTAACAGGAATGCCGAGTTGTTCTTCAAGGTAAGCGCGGAGTGGTTCTGCCCCGGTCAGTGCTTCTGCGGAATCATCCCCTGCGAAGCGACCAAAGCTGAATACGGCAGGCCAATCTGAACGGTCAACATCATCCTGTGCGGTTGTTACAACAACACCCATCACAGCCACAATTGCGAGAACCATCATCAAACGGACGAGGTTTTTCATGTGTTATTCCCTCTTTTAGAATGTGTATAGACGATAATTTTTTAAATAAATCGGGCACTTGCCCTTTGTAAGAACAATAATTTTTTGAAGGGGCATGGACAGATCATGCCCCCGGCAGCAGCGTGTTAGATGATGCGTTTACGGATAGCATCACTGATACGGTCGATGATGGTTACGAGCACAGCAATAATGATGACTGCACCCATCAAGCGCTGGAACTGGAAGAGAGATGTGTATTTCTGGATGATGAAGCCGACACCACCTGCACCTACAATCCCGAGAATGGTTGATGCACGCACATTGACTTCGAATGTGATGAGCGAGTAGGTTGCCAGCAGGGGGAATGCCTGCGGTAGCACTGCAAAGTTGAAGACCTGAATCGGTCCCGCACCTGTCGCACGAACAGCGGCGACCTGTTTGGGATCAATCTGTTCAAAAGACTCAGCAAATAATTTTGCCTGAGACCCTATTGAACCAACGACCAGCGCCAGTACACCTGCGAAAGGACCCAGCCCAACTGCGCTAACCATAATGAGCGCGTAAATCAGTGTTGGAATTGAACGAATCAGGTTCAAGAAGAGGCGTGTTGTCTGGTAGACAACTGGATGTGGTGAGACATTACGTGCTGCGAGCAGCGCAAAAGGGATCGACACAATGATAGATGCGACTGTACCGATAATTGCAATCTGGATGGTTTCAAAAATAGAGTTCAGAATAATCGGATAGCCAATAAGCCACTCACCGGGTTCAAGTACATAGCGTTTGCCGACGACATTTTGTCCTTCAAGATAAGGAACAGCGTTGACAACTGACATGCCTGTTTCGACGATCATGACACTCTCATCCCAATCGTCAAGGACAATTTCGAAGCCTTCATCTACGATATAGGGGCGCAGAGTATGGACTTCTTCCGCATCATAGTTTGCGGCTTCTTCCGGCGTGAGTAACATGGCATCGGTTGCGCCTGTTTCGCGGTAGACATACACCAGGGTTTGTTCCTCTGTCATGTTTTCAATATCAGCATCGCTGGCACGACGGGCACGTTCTGCTTTCGGTGTCGGGCTGATTTGACGCGACGTTGGCGGCAAGAATGTGAAGGCATATTCACTCCCTTCCGCATATTCGAATTCCGGCGGCATCAGGCGTAAAACAAAATTGACCAGAGTCGGAACACCATCGAGGAATTTTGGTAAACTGGCTTCTGTTCCGCCTACACTCCATGCGAGAATGACAACGGTCAGGATTAAGGAGACAACCAATCCAAATGTGAGCTTTGGATAGGGGCGTAAAACATCTTCACGGATTTTATTAAAATCTTCGTTCTTAACTTTGGGCATTTTCGCGTTTTGTCGTTGCATTAGACTTCCTCTAAAACTTTCACATCCTGCGTTTCGGCTTCGTTGTTTTCATCGGAGATTGCGGGTTGTGTATTTTCGAGGGCGGCTTCACGTTCTTCTTTATCGAAGCGATAAATTTTATCCATCGCGGCTTCGTCGAGTTCTTCCGGTGTGCCATCAAAGACAACGTGTCCCTGTGCGATACCGATGAGACGGTCTGTGAAAGATTTCGCGAGTTCAACTTCGTGAATGTTAATCAGGGTCGGAACACCTTCTGCACGGGCAACACGCGCTAAATCACTCATGACTGTCCAGGATAATTCGGGGTCGAGACTGGCAACCGGTTCATCCGCCAGCAGGAGTTTGGGTTCTTGAGAGATAGCACGGGCAATATTGACGCGCTGTTTTTCGCCACCACTGAGATTATCGGCGCGGAAAGTCGCACGATGTAACATACCAACCCGTTCGAGGCTACGGAGTCCAATTTGACGTTGTTCACGGCTGAAAAAGCCAATCGCATTCAAAAATCCGGTGTTATAACCAAGGCGACCTGTCAGCACGTTCATGTTGGCACTCAAGCGCCCGACAAGGTTATATTCCTGCCAGATGAAGCCAACCTGACGCATCAAATCGCGTTTTTGTTTCGCATTCATGGTGGTGATTTCTTGCCCATCCAGCTTGATACTGCCGGAAGTCACTTCTTGCATCCCGTTGATACAACGTAGCAGAGTCGATTTACCCGCACCACTGCGCCCGATAATGGCAACAATTTCATTGGTCTGGATGGTCATCGAGACGGATTTCAGTGCTTCTGTGCCGTTAGGATAGACGACACGTACATCCTTAATTTCGAGCATTTATGTCTCCTGGATAGCTTCTTTGTCGTGAACGATGGCTTGCTGTAATAAATCATCTAGTTCGATGAATTCTATTGCGGGGAATTGCCAGTTGGCTTGTTTCAGCCATTCACCTGTACCGATGCCCGTTGTCCACATGCCAGCTTTATTTGCCGCCTGTAGACCGACATCGCCATCTTCAAAAACAATGCAATTGCGTGGCGGGATACCCAATGCACCGGATACCCACACAAAAATATCAGTGGATGGTTTACCGTTGTTAACAGTCAACCCATGAGCAAAGGCATCGACATAATCAATTAAATTTGTATGTTGAATGACCATTTCTGCACTGACACTGGAAGACGCGATACCGCACTTTAAGCCTCTGTCACCGGCAGCACTCAAGAAAGCGAGTGTGCCCGGGGTCAATAAATCATCCGGTTCGCTATTGCGAATGATGGCTTGATAAGCATCGTTTTTTTGTTGTAGCAAGTTTTGAATATCGGTGCTGGAGAGGTCTTGTTCCGCGAATAATTTTGCGAGGCATTTGCGCTGTGGTAATCCGCGAAAACTATCTTTCATCGTTTGGTCAAAAGGGCGATTATGTTGTTCGGCAAGTTTTTCCCATGCTTTGAAATGCAGGGGCATTGTATCAACCAGGACACCATCTAAATCGAAAATCAGCGCTTTGATGGTCATTGGTCTCACCCGTATTTCTCAATAAATGTTTCGATGTTATACAGGTCGTCAAAGCGTTCTTCAAAAGTTGCTCTATCCCAATCCCAGTAGGCAATTTCGAGCAATTTTTCGATGGTGTCATCGGGGAAGCGTTTGCGAACAGGTTTTGCCGCAACACCGACGACGATGCTGTAGGGGTCTACATCTTTTGTGACGACTGCCCCTGAACCGACCACTGCACCGATACCGATTTTGACACCTGGCATAACGATTGCGCCGTGACCGAGCCAGACATCATGCCCGATACTGACACGGTGTTCGCGCCGCCATTCAAAAATTTCAGCATCATCTTCACCGAGACCATATTGCTTACGGCGATAGGTGACATGCGATTGGGTGACGCGCCACATAGGATGGTTAGGGGGATTGATGCGCACATGAGAGGCAATTGAACAGAATTTACCGATGTCACTGTATAAAATCTGTACTTCTCCGGCGGTGTAGCTGTAGTCATCGAAGGTGGATTCGACAAGAAATGTGCTACGACCCAATTCCGTCCACGAACCAACTTTGCTATCGCGCACCATCACATTATCGTGAAAATAGGGTTGTTCCCCTAATTTTTTGTTGCGATATTTCTGAATGATGTCGTTGGCTTGTGGATGTTGCTCAATGTGTTGCAACATAAATATCCCGTCGTTGTTGTGTGTAGTCCCTCATCAAATCGACGGTGATTGTATGCAGGAGAAGCAATTACAACATCGGCACTGTGGTGGACAAAGTAGGGGTAGTTTAAAAGGATGACACGCTCTGTCCGTCATGTGGGGGACAATTATTCCAGCAACTTATATTTGACAGCAAGTGTCGCGGCTTCAACACGGCTACCAACATCCAGTTTTGCGAGAATACGGCTAACATAGGTTTTCACGGTCGATTGTTTGACACCCATTGCATAAGCAATTTCGGCATTGCTCTTGCCTTCAACGATTAAACCAAGTACTTCACGTTCACGTCCGCTGAGTTCAAACGGGGAGATTTTGCTACTCTGTGCGACAGATTCCATTAGAGATTTTGTGGCAGCATCGGATAGCGCGGGTTGTCCGGCATAGGCTTTACGAATCGCATTTGCCAGTTCAGTACCGGAAATATCTTTGAGCAGATAACCGTTTGCTCCGGCTTCAAGGGCAGAGCGCACCAATTCTTTATCGCTGAAACTGCTGAGCGCGATAATCACTTTATCAGAATAGCCTTTCCTGATTTCACGGATTACATCAACGCCGTTCATATCCGGCATGATTAAATCCATGAGAATCACATCCGGTTGCTGACTTTCTATGGTTTCGAGCGCTTCTGTGCCGCCACTTGCCATCCCGACAATTTCAATGTCATCGTGTAGCATCAAAAATGTAGACAATCCCTGTCGCACCATTGCATGGTCATCGACTAGCATCACCCGAATTTTATCTGTCATGTTTTTCCTCATATTGTGTAATTCAGATTAATGACCGTCCCCTTACCCGGTGACGATTTGATTTTGAGTTCTGCACCGATACTCTCTGCCCGTTCGCGCATAATACGTAAGCCCATATGACCCGAACGTTGTTCTTCTAAATCGAAGCCGTATCCATTGTCAATTACACAGAGGCATAGTGTACGGTCTTCCAGTGTCAGGGAAACATCCGCTTGAGTGGCGTGAGCATGTTGAATTGCGTTGTTTAAGGACTCCTGTGCAATGCGATAGAGTGCGACTTTCACGTTCAATTCGACATCCGCGAGGATATCACCGGCAATCGTTAGTGTAATATCCATCGCAGTACGGTTAGCAAATGCTTGAATTAACTGTTGTAGCAGGGTGTTGATGTCTGTATCGGCGAGAGTTTGCGGGCGTAATTCATAGAGCATGGCACGTAATTCAGCCATTGCAAGTTGAGTCTGTTGCCGTAGGACTTTAATCTGTTGCGGGATTGCCTGTGGCTGTTTTTCCAGCATGAGGGGCAATGAATCCGCTATCATATTGGCACTGAATAGCGTTTGACTGACGGCATCATGCAATTCACGGGCAAGGCGTTGACGTTCTTCAACCACTGCGATGCGTTGTGCCTGCTCGAATAACTGTGCGTTGCGGATGGCTGTTGCAGCGTGGTCAGCGAATGCCCGTACCAGACGACCATGTTCCGGCTCAAAAAAATCGGGAACAAAACTCTCCAAATTAAGAAAACCGATGACCTGTCCTTCGGAGATAATCGGTGCACCGGCATATGATTGCACCCGGCATAATTCCGGTACATCCAGGCAGGGGCTATCATAATGGTCAACATTGGGGATGACTAACTCGCGCTGTGTTTCCATCATGTAGCGCAGGTGTTTGATACGACGAATCCGCAAATTAAGGGATAACACGCCTTTGATATTGTGTTCGGCGTAGCCTCTACCACGCACAACGGTTGCATAGGCATTTTCAACCAGCATGACGTTGACTGTATCGTAGCGCACAACCAGGTCAATAATATCAATAATGTTTTCGAAAACCTGTTGTAAATCAAGAGTGCTATTTAACACGGCAGCGATATTGCGAAGCGCTTCTGCGAGATTATGCTGCTTTTTCTCGATTGCACGGGCGCGAACTCTATCGGTGATATCGTAGCCAATGCTCTGGATTTCGGCAATGTTTCCACCGCCATCGGTTATCGCATGGAATGACCAGCGCACCCATTGTTGCTTGTTCCCGAAGGAACGAAAACGCATTTCGATCACCTGATTGGGATTTTTTGACGATAAATTTTTCACCGCACGTTGAATATGTGCCATGTCGGTATCGGTGGTCAGGCGATAAAAGGATGTGCCGATTAAATCGGAGGGGACTTTGTTGGTGTAACTACACATTGCCCCGTTAACGAATGTCAATACGCCTTCGGGTGTAAAACGGCAAATGAGTTCAATGTTATCCTCTACAATGGCGCGGTAGCGTTCAGCATCACTGCGTAATTGCTCATAGAGACGCAATTCTTCTGTTTTGTCATTCACGCGAATCAAAATGCAATGTGAGTCACTTTCACAGGGAATTGCCGCCGCCGATAGATGCAAAATATGGCGCGAGGTGTAATGCCGCCAATTGACATGTTTGTTTTGAAAAGTTTTTTCGATGTATGCGCGTGAATTTTCCAGTAAATCATCATCCAGAACATCACTAATAGTTTGTGAGCGCGTGGTATCAAGACGTGGAAAGAGTTGAGCGAGTCTTTGCCCGTGTGTCAGGATGATGCGATTATCCCTATCCAATAAGAAAATTGCATCGTCAGCATAGGCATTGAGGATGCTTTGATAGGCTGATAATACCCCGGTTGGTACAGACGATTTTGATGGCATAGGTACTCGCAATCCTGTTGCAGACTATAGCCGACATACGGCAATAAACTGTTATTAAAAATTCAACATATCATTAGTGTCACATTAAGCGCAGATTGTCTGTCCGTCAGTTGGGGGACATAAATTGTCAACTTTTAATGTCCGTCTGATTAGTCCACCGGGATATGGATTTAAAGGATTGCGAAAGTATCTACAATCAGGGTCATTAAAAATATGTAAAACATCTGATTATCGGGTGCTATGTTAAGACTTTTATCCTGATAATCTGTTCACAAAAGGACAATATTATGTCGGCTTTGAATCGGAGTGAGGCACTGAGCATCCTCACACGCGCCGTACCTGAAGAAACGAAAGACCTCGCTGACGCGGCAATTCCTCTGTTAGGCAATATCCAGGTAATCAAAAATCGCACAGGTCTGGTGATGCTCCCCTATACCGATAGCGCGGAAGGGGCAGCTTTTCATCTAGGAGAAGTGCTGGTCGCAGAAGCCCATATCCACCTCGATGATGGGGAAGAGGGATACGGCATGGTTATCGGGCGGGATAGTGTGCTGGCAATGGCTCTCGCTGTGATTGATGTGTGTATCGCAAAAAATATCATGGTAGATGAAATCTCAGCATTCATCTCTCAACAGTCACAATTACTTGAAGACGCCGACACCGATTTATTGAAACAGGTTGAAGCAACCCGCGTAGAAATGGAGACATTCTAATGACTCATCCTGCGTATACAGAGTCAGAAGCACTCGCACACGATACATTCATGGCATTGATGTGGTCATTGAGTTATCCCGGCAAGATTTATGAATTGCCACAGAGTACAAACAGTTCCTTTCATCTGATTGCGGATACATTGCTGGATATTGAAACTTCCTTCTATTGTAGTGATTCCAGCTTAATCGGGTATTTCTCGAAAAATGGTGCGCGGGAACTCAATCCAGAACGGGCATCTTATCATTTTTATCCGATATTGACGGATGACATGCTGGAAACGGTCAAAGAAGCCAGTACCGGAACACTTATGTATCCCGACCAGAGTGCGACATTGATTATCGGGGCAAAATTCAGTGAGGGGCTATCTCTAAAATTGACCGGACCCGGTATTAATCCCGCAAGCCCGAACAGAATTCAGGTAGATGGCATTTCTCCAGCATTTCTCGAACTGCGCGACAAAGCAATCCGTTATCCGCGTGGTTGGGACATTTATCTGGTGGATTGTAATCAAGTGATTGGTCTGCCTCGAACGACCATTATCAGCATAGAGGAGTAGGCGCATGGCATATGTAGCAACGAAAGGTGGCGAAAAAGCCATTCAAGCATCGGAAGCGCTCTATCATCAGCTTAAAGGGGAGGTGACTCCCGAACTGGTCGAGCAAATTCTGGAAACCATGCCTTATCTCGTTGACCGCGTGATGGGCGAAGGTTCATTGTACGCGCCACGTCTGGCAGCACTGGCACTGGCACAATCCGGCGGCGATGTCTACGAAGCCGTCTTATTGATGCGCGCCTATCGTTCGACACAACCACGTATCGCTTATGCAAAACCGTTGCGTGTTGACGATATGTTGACTGTACGGCGTATTTCTGCGGCATTTAAAGATATTCCGGGTGGACAGGTTTTAGGTCCCTCATTGGATTATAGTCATCGCATCCTCAATCTGGATGTGCTGGATGGCACAAACAATCATGATGTGCCGGAATTTGAACCCGCAGAAAAACCCGCAAAACGCTCTTATCCACTTGTCGCTGACTGGCAACGTCAACAGGGACTCATTGCAGAAATCGAAACCGATAGTGAACAAATCGACCCTGCTGATATTCCCGATGTAACCCGTGACCCCGTGATGATGCCTGCGCCACGCGCTCATCGTTTGCAGTCGCTTGCACGCGCCGATACAGGCGGATTATTAGCACTCGGATATGCCAGTATGCGCGGATATGGTTTCATTCATCCGACAGTCAATGAATTGCGTCTCGCTCATGCTGATGTTCAGGTAGAGCATCCGGTAACAGGTGAGCCCTTTAATATCGGGCGGGTGAGAGTCAGTCAGGCGGAAGTGGTCACTAAAGGCAAATCCGGCTACAAAATCGGCTTTACAGCAACAATGGGCTGGAACGAAGTCAAGCTGATTGCGGGTGCAACGCTCGATATGGAAATGAGTCAGACCGAACCACATCCGGCACTCAATGAAGATTTTGTGCTGTATCACACCGAACCGATTGAATCATCCGGTTTCTGCATTCACTTCAAACTGCCGCACTACGTCACATTCAGCAGTAGCATGGACAATGTGCGAAAAGTCATCAAAGTGATGTACGGTGAAAAAGCCGCCGGAGAACGTGAAGACGAAGCCGAAGAAGCCGAACCAACAGCACAGGCAATCACAAAGGATACGATGTAATGAGTTTACAGGAATTAGTTCAACAGGATAGCGGCTATAGTTATGGCTTTCTCGATAGTTTTGCTAAACGGGAATTACGTCGCCGAATTTTAAAAGGCATTGCGATTCCGGGCTGTCAAATACCCTATGCCAGCCGTGAATTGCCGATTGCAAGAGGCTGGGGAACAGGTGGTTTACAGGCAACCCTCAGTATTGTGGGACCCGATGATGTGATTAAGGTGATTGACCAGGGCGCAGATGATTCGGTCAATGCAGCGAATTTACGCCGCTTCATCACACGGATGTCCGGTGCGGAAACAACAGCCAATACCAATGATGCAACGATTATTCAAAGTCGTCATCGCATCCCGGAAGAAATTTTGGTCGAAGAACAGGTGCTGGTATTGCAGGTGCCAAATCCTGAACCTTTGCGCCGGGTCGAATCCGATATGGCGAAAGCCCGGATGCTTCATGCTGATGCCGATTATGGTCAGATGTGGCTGGTGCTCTATGAACAGCTTGTTCGTTTCGGGCATTATATTCAGGGGGCAAGTTACCCGGTGATGGTGCATTCACGTTATGTGATGGCTCCGAGTCCGATTCCGCGTTGGGATACACCGATGTTGCATCAATCACAACACCTGACCATCTTAGCAGCCGGGCGTGAAAAACGTTTATACGCTGTGCCACCTTATACCAATGTTTATCCACTGGAATTTACCGATGTTCCTTTTGAAGTCGAAGACCAATCCGATTGGGAATGTCGTGCAACCGAAGCAGTCAACAAATTCATGAACGAAATTCCACAGGATGACGGCACATCTGTCTATGAATTATCCGATACAGGCTACATGGAAAAATTACTATCGCTGATGCAGGGCGATGAGGTATCCATTGGCGACACTTATTACGACAATGAAGGGAACTTCTACCATGACGGCTACCTCAAAGCAAAACGGTAATATCGTGCTGGACGCACCGCAACTCATTCACAAAAAACCGGTTGTGATGGCACGCGGACTATATAAACGCTATGGTCGAATTCAGGCTGTTGATAATGTGGATGTAGAAGCCTATCCCGGCGAAGTGCTCGGCATTGTGGGGGAATCAGGGTCGGGCAAATCGACTGTGTTACGTCTGCTCAACCTGGAAGAAGCAACACAGGGCGGCATTTACAATCTAAATGTAAATGGCTTATCCGGCACGAATCTGTTTGACCTTGATCGTTTCGATAAACGCGATGTGCGCGTGCATCATATTGGCATTGTCTATCAGAATCCACATCTCGGGCTACGGATGCGCTATAGCAGCAGCGGCAATGTCGCGGAACGTTTGCTCATTACCGGAGAACGTACATTTGCCACATTGAGAGAAATCTCAAATCAGGCACTGGTAGCATCTGAATTTCCGATTGACCGTGTGGATGACCCGCCACAGGTTTTATCCGGCGGGATGCAACAACGTGTACAACTGGCAAAAGCGATTGCGCTCAAACCGGCATTATTGTTATTAGATGAACCAACAACCGGACTGGATGTCTCGATTCAAGCAACGGTGCTGGACACACTGAAACGTATTCAACGGCAACGCACAATCACGATGATTATTGTCTCACATGATCTCGGCGTGATTCGTACCCTGGCTGACCGTGTGATGGTGATGCGAAACGGTCAGGTTGTCGAACAGGGTTTAACTGACCAGATTCTGGAAGACCCGCAGGATGCTTACACACAACAGCTTGTCCACGCAAAATTATAAGAGGAATATCATGGCACTACTCAATGTGACGGGCTACACCAAACATTTTTATATTCATCACCTCGGGCGACACATCCCAGTCTTTGAAGAGTTGAACTTTGAACTCAATCCGGGGCAATTTTTGCTGGTCAGCGGTGCAAACGGTATCGGGAAATCAACTTTGTTACGTTGTCTGTATCGCAGTTATTTACCGACCTATGGACAGGCAATCTACCAGAGCAATTACGGCGAAATTGACCTCGCCCGTGCTGCCGATGTCGATATGCTGGTCTTACGCCGTGAAGAAATCGGATTCGTCACCCAATTTTTGCGTCCGCGTCCACGTGTAAGTGCGCTGGAACTGGTCGCAGAGCCTTTGATTGATACGGGCATCGACATAGATGAGGCATTCGACCAGGCACGGTCTATGCTCACCAATTTCGGTCTCAAACAGGACTTATGGGAAGCCTATCCGACAACATTTAGCGGTGGTGAACAACAAAAAGTCAATCTGTCCCGGGCATTGATTACACCGCGCAAAGTTTTGCTGTTGGATGAACCGACTGCATCACTCGATGTACAAACAAGATCATCTCTGGCGGAGCGTCTATCAGAATTGAAAGACCAGGGTGTTGCCATGATTGGTGTTTTCCATCACCCGGAAGATGTCGAACACCTGATTGATGATGAAATTCAGATGCACACGCCAGACGTACCGGAAGAAATGCTCATTGAGGCTAAGCTACAGGAATCATAATGATGCGGGTGATGACATTCAATGTACGCGGGTCTTTTCATGATGATGGGGTCAATAACTGGGACAAACGGGCTGACCTCAATGTTCGGACTATCAAAAAATACGACCCTGACATCATCGGCTTTCAGGAAGTGCAGGAAGATAATCTTGTCCTGTATGATGCTGAATTGAGTGATTACGATTACGAATTGGGCTTAATTTCGATTCGTAAGGCGGATAATTATCATCGTGTGCCGATTTTCTGGAAAAAAGACCGCTTCACAAAATTAGAATCCGGCGGATACTATCTCGGGGAGAATCCACAGAAATTTGAACCGGGATGGGATGCGACCTTTCCGCGTGCTGTAACATGGATTGTCTTACAGGATGCTAATTCAGGGGCAGAATTTGTTATAGTAAATACGCATTTTCCGCATGTGCAGGATAAAGATGAAACCCGCCTCAAATGTGCAGAACTCATCATCGAACATTTGCAAACGATGGCTGATTTACCGCACCTGGTCATGGCAGATTTTAACGCGATGCCGGGTAGCGCGGCTTATAAGACATTTGAACAGGCAGGCTATGTTGATAGCTACAAAGCCAGCCCCTATGATGGTGATATGAACACTTTTCACTATTTCAAAGGGGATGATTTTGAAGGGCAGGGCGTTCGCATTGACTGGATTTTGGGTTACGATGAACAGGCACGGTTTAGCTTCACCGATTGCCGTATCATCACCGATGCTGAACCACCAATATATCCCGGTGACCATTATCCGGTGCTCGTAGAAATGGATATTAGCTAATGGCGAAGTTTGCAGTTTATACGATTCCTCCGGCAGATAGTTTGCTGTATCAACGGGGTTCGGAGATTCTCGGTTATGATGTTCGCATAGGGGAATTTTTGCCGGATGATAACGCGACCCGCGCAGCATTGCCTGAATTCGACCCGGCATGGATTGCGAAGCCGCAGACTTACGGTTTCCACATGACAACAGGTTATTCACTGTTCTATGACCCGGCGACGTTGCCCGAAATTGAAGCAGAAATTGAACTTGTTTTAGGATGTTTCGGTAAAGATGTTGAATTTTGCCTGACACCTGCCGATAACCCGATTCCTTTCTGGCGGGATAGTATCGCGGTGCTGCATTTTAATCCTAATCCGGCGATGTTGATGTTGCACACAATGTTGACAGCGCGTGTGAATCCCTTTGGCACATCGTCTACGGTGAGTGAATCTTACGCACAAAAAGATGAATCCGAACTCGACCCGGTGAAAGCAACCCGCGTCCGTAATTTCTTTACTCCTTATATCCTTGATGGCTGGACACCTCATTTTTCCTTGATGTATCCCTATGCTGGCGAACACCCCGATGCTATGAAATCGGCTTTGATGGAATTATTTCCACCCGAAGATTTAGCTGTTAAGAGCATTTGCTTGCTTATCCGTGATGATGGCGACACACATTATCGTTTGCATCGGGAATTCTTCATTTAAGCTGTTGACATATTGATGAATATCAATGTAAAGTATTCATATTGAAGTTTATCAATATAACTGTCACGAATCGCAGGGCACATGCAGAGACTATTCAACAGAAAAATCTACTACGGCTGGTATATCGCCTTATCACTTGCCATCACCGAGACTGTTGCCTATGGCATTATGTTTTATGCGATTCAGGTCTTTGTGATTCCGATGGAAGCCGAGTTGGGATGGTCGAGAGGGCAGATTACCGGGGGTATATCGCTGTCTTTGCTGGTTGCCGGATTAATTGCCTATCCGATTGGATGGTGGGTTGATAAATATGGTGCGCGTCTGTTGATGACGGTTGGATCAATAATAGCGACAGTTCTGATGCTGATGTGGTCTCAGGTTACAGATTTGCGAATGTTTTACGCTATCTGGTTCGGGATGGGTGTATGTGGTGCGATGGTATTTTATGAACCTGCATTTGCTGTGATTGCGGCATGGTTCAGAGAAAAACGCAGCGCTGCTCTTACGGTCGTGACCTTTGCGGCAGGATTTGCCAGCACGATTTTCCTGCCATTTTCAGATTATTTGCTAGTCAATTTTGGCTGGCGGCAGTCGGTATTTATCCTGGCAATCATACTTGGCGTGACAACTATTCCACTCAATGCGCTTGTGTTACGTAGACGACCGGATGATTTAGGTTTACTTCAAGATGGTGTCCCCAAAAGTGCCAGTGAAAAAGTTTCAGCACCGGGATTACCTGTATCGGCAGCCGTTCGTAGTCGCTTTTTCTGGATGCTGACACTTGGATTTTTCATTGCCGGGTTTGGTGCTGCCGCCGTGCGTGTTCATTTCATTCAAATCCTGGTGAGTATTGGTGTGACATCAACGTCTGCCGCATTTGCCGCCGCCTCTATCGGGACAATGCAGGTTTTAGGGCGGGTGATTTTCATTCCGCTGGATAAACACATGTCGGGGCGAATCATGTTGACAGGTTTATTTGCCATGCAAGCAATTGCAATTCTGTCGATGTTCACGCTCTCCCCGCTCATAAGTGTGATTGTCTTTGTTGGATTTTTCGGGGCATCGGTTGGAATGCGAACCCTGGTCAGACCATCAATTCTGGCGGATACCTTTGGTAGTGCGAATTATGGGCGAATCTCCAGCGTGATGGCACTCCCGTTAACCTTAGCAGGTACTGCTGCACCCGTCGTAGCCGGACTCATGTTCGATTTCTTCCAGAATTATGATTTCCTGATTATGCTGACGATTGGTTTATCCGTGCTTGCCAGTGTCATTATCTTTTTCGCACGCCCTGATAGCAGGAAATCCGTGCCTGTCTAATTTCAGTTGTGACCCGGAGCTATTCCACAGGATAATGCCAGCAATTTGTGGCTAACATTTGTCCTTCTATAGCAATCGCCGCAGCAAAATTCCGGGGGGCTGCAAGGTCTTTTACTGTCCAGATTGAACCGTTGCTATCAATAATCTGATTCCAGTTTTCTGTATCCTGTAAAACATCAAATTCATCAAGTTTGAGAGACAATCCTTCGCCATGTGCTTTGATATAAGCCTCTTTACGTGCCCAGATTGTAAAAAACATCTTAAGAAGATCATCGTCTGTTAGCGGGGTAATGCGTTTGATTTCACCGGGTGAAAACATTGATTGTGCAATGCTTTTGCAATCAACTTCCGGGTCAAGATACTCAATATCAATACCAATCTGACGACTTGCCCCCGTAAAAGCATAAAGTGCAAAGTAATGCGAATAGGAGATATTAAAACTTATAGGGGTGTGCCCGTGTTGCAAGAATGGCTTACCGTATTCATTCTTCTGAAATGCAATATGAGCAGGGTGGACATCTACATATTGACCGATAAGTGTCCTGAGTATCCCGTGTACAGCTATATAACGGTTACGGTCTTTATCAAATGCAAAACGTCGGGCGCGGGATAATTCATCCGGCGAGAGCAGATTTTGAGAGTCTTTGAGTCGTTCCGGTGACAGGTGAAGTGATGCCAGCCAGAGATGCACACCATTCTCCGGCAAATCTATTCTGGCAGGTGGAGATTCCCATCCCGTATTCAGAAACATTTCTTTTCTCGCACTATTTCAAATCGCCGGAAATGCATATACTTTAATATATACAGTGTATTAAAAGCATTACAAACTATTACAAAGATTAGCTTGCACACTTTATCCATCAGGGTATACTCAGAAACTGTATTCAATCCACAGACAAATAAAATTATAAGATATCATATCATGTCAACACAGATTTCATCTGGTGAATCCAGAACAACGATTATTGCGTCATTACAACACCATGCAACAGTGCAGCCGGATAATCCGGTATTTACCTTCCTTATGGATGGTGATCTGGATGAGCAATCCATTACTTTTGCGGTTCTGGACAAGCGTGCCCGTTATCTTGGTGCGATTCTACAATCTTATGGTTGTAGCCAGGGTGACCGTGTTTTGCTGATGTATCCACACGGCATTGAATTTATTGCAGCTTATATGGCGTGTCTGTATGCAGGTGTTATCGCTGTGCCTGTTCCTCCGCCCCGGTTAAAAAAGACTTTACCGCGTCTGGTATCCGTTGTACAGGATGCGGGTGCGAAAGTTGTTTTTACCGATCAATCAATTTTAACGAATTTTGAAGATCGTATTAAAGAAATTCCTGAGCTTGCCGGTATACCCTGGCTAGCAACAGATGCTGATTTTGATGTCAGTGAAGCAGATTTCAAAGATGTCATCATCACACCGGATGATATTGCATTTTTGCAGTACACATCCGGTTCAACCGGCGTACCCAAAGGGGTGATGGTATCGCATCAGAACCTGCAACATAATCAAGATATTATTCGCGATAATCTTGCGATTACAGGGGACTCGGTGGGGATGTCCTGGTTGCCTGTCTATCATGATATGGGTTTAATCGGACATGTTCTTCAGGCATTTCATGTTGGTGGGCATTCAATCCTGATGTCACCGATTGCCTTTTTACAGCGTCCGGCACGCTGGCTTGAAGCGATTAGCCGCCACAAAGTTACAACCAGTGGTGCGCCGAATTTTGCTTATGAGCTATGTACACGAAAAGTTTCGGAAGAAGAGCGTTCCAACCTCGATTTGAGTAGCTGGCAGGTTGCGTACAGTGGTGCAGAACCTGTTCATATTGAAACGCTGAATCGCTTCGCAGAGGAATTCGCCCCATATGGATTCAATCCGCGTGCGCTTGTACCCAGTTATGGTCTGGCAGAGAGTACGCTTGTGGTGACGACCTCAAAAATGGATAGTCCGGTTAAGAGTCTCAGCGTTTCTCGAAGTGCGCTGGGGCAATCACGGGTTGTGCCGATTACCGATGATTCAGATAACTCATCTTCTCTACGATTGACTTCGGTTGGTCAGGCAGCAGGAGAGTTGGATGTTCGCATTGTTGACTATGATACCCTGACTGCCGTTCCTGAAAATCGAGTCGGTGAAATCTGGATTAAAGGGCAAAGTGTTGCACAGGGCTATTATGGCAATGAAGAAGCAACCGAAGCGACCTTTAAAGCCCATCTTTCCGATACAGGAGAAGGTCCATATCTTCGTACAGGGGATCTCGGATTCATGAACGAAGGGGAACTGTATATCACGGGTCGCTTGAAAGCGATGCTGATTATACGTGGACAGAATTATTATTCAGAAGACATTGAATACACTGTTGCTAACAGTCATCCAGCAATTGAAGCAGGGGCTATCGCAGCATTTTCAGTCGATGTCGATGAGAACGAACAACTTGTTATTGCCTGTGAATTAGAGCGGAGTCAGCGCAATACCGATCCACAGGAAGTTATTACCAGCATTCGCCGCAGTGTATTTGAGGCACATGGTATTCCAGCGTATTCAGTTGCCTTACTGCGTCCGGCTACGATGCCTCTCACAACCAGTGGCAAAGTCCAACGCTTTGAATGCAAAAACCAATTTCTCAACAACTCACTCCGCTTAATTAAGGCAGATGCTCTCGACCGTCAGGGACAGGATGCGAATGTTGAATATGTCGCGCCCCGTAACTCAACCGAAGAAATAGTCGTGAATATCTGGCAGGATGTGTTGAATGTCCCGCAAATCGGGGTTCATCATGACTTTTTCCTCTTAGGTGGACAATCGCTGAATGCAACCCAGGTGATTGTGCGTTTGCGTGACAGTTTTGGACTTGAGCTATCATTGCGAAGCCTGTTTGAATCACCAACACCCGCGATGATTGCCAGCTTAATTGATGACCAGCAGGGTGAACGCATCGACGTACCGCCGATTCAGATCGTGTCCCGTGATGGCATTTTGCCCCTCAGTTATTCACAGGAACGCATGTGGTTTCTGTATCAATTGAATCCGACAAGTCTTGCCTATAATGTCGGTGTATCGCTTCGCCTGGATGGGACGATTGATATTCCAACCTTTGAAAGAGCGATTAAAACGATCATTGAACGCCATGAGGGATTGCGCTCAACCTTTGAATTGGTCGGGGGTGAGGTCTCGCAGGTTGTTCATGAGACAATATCGGATGTTTTTGATCTGTCCAGCGTTGAATCTTACCCGGCTGACAAACGCGAACAGGCTGCCAAACGCAAATTAGAAGAAATGAATCAGCAACCATTTGACCTTGAAGAAGGACCTCTGTTGCGTGTCAACATGGTACGAATTCAAGAAGATGCTCACCTCTTAGGTCTGGTGATGCACCATATCATTTCCGATGCCTGGTCGATTTCGGTCTTAGCGCAGGAGTTAGCAACGCTATACGAACAATATGCCTTTGATGAAGAAAAGAATCTGCCTGAGATTGACATCCAGATGGCGGATTTTGCAAGCTGGCAACGGCAATGGGTGCGGGAAAATATCCTTGATGAGCAACTTGCTTACTGGAAGCAACAACTCGCCGGAGCGCCTGATATTCTGGAATTACCGATTGATCGACCACGTCCACCTGTCCAGACTTATTCAGGCGGGTATGTTAATTTAGATTTGCCCGACAAATTACTCGATCAACTACGCCTGTTGAGTCAGCGCGAGGGTGTTACGCTGTACATGCTTTTGCTGGCAGCATTCAACACACTGCTGCATCACTATACGGCGCGGGACGATATTCTTGTGGCAACTCCGGTAGCGAATCGCCAGGTGTTGCCTGCTGAAAATCTGATCGGTACATTTGTGAATACACTGGTGATGCGAACAGATTTATCGGGGAATCCAACTCTGCGAGAATTACTGCAACGGATTCGCCCGATGGCAATCGAAGCCTATGCCAATCAAGATTTCCCATTCGAACAACTTGTTCAAGAGTTACGTCCGGCACGTGATCCGAGTCGTTCTCCTCTGGTGCAGGTTATGTTAACACTCGCCAATGTGCCAATTGTTCCTTATAAAATGCGCGGCGTTGAATGGGATGTCCTGACCGATTTTGACGCGGTTGCTGCACAATTTGACCTGACACTCACAATGGTTGATGTGCCGGACGTTCAATCCATGTCCTTTGTCTATAACAGCGACCTGTTTGATGAATCGACTATCGAACGTATGGCAGGGCACTTCCTGCTGCTGCTTAAGAACATCGTTCAAAACCCGGGCGCACAACTCTCCCAAATTTCAATTTTGCCAGAACATGAAAGACATCATCTTCTGGTTGAGTGGAACAATATGTCCTGCGATTTCCCGGAAGAAATGTGTCTGCATCAATTAATTGAATTGCAGGTCGAACGCACGCCGGATCGGGTTGCTGCGCGGTTCGAGACTGAAACAATTAGCTATCGCGACCTGAATACACGCGCCAATCAACTGGCACACCATCTCCAAAGTTTGGGGGTTGTTCCCGATAGTCTGGTCGGTGTGCATCTGGAACGGTCTCTGGAGATGTTGATTGCGGTCTTAGCCGTGCAAAAATCGGGAGGGGCTTATGTTCCACTTGACCCCGGTTTCCCGAAAGAACGATTGAATCTAATTGTAGAAGATTCAAAAATCCGTGTACTTATCACGCAGTCGGGCTTAGACGATTCACGCCCCGAACATAATGCTGAGATGATTTTCATTGATGATGACTGGGGCGAAATTGCAAAACAGCCAGTAACAAACCCGACCAGTGATGTTTCACCACACAATCTGGTTTACGTCATCTTCACATCTGGCTCAACAGGTCGTCCTAAAGGTGTTCAACTTGAGCATCGTTCGGTTGTGAATTTCTTGAATTCAATGGGTAAACAACCGGGTTTAGATGCGGATGATGTACTCTTAGCAGTCACAACCCTATCATTTGATATTGCCGTTCTGGAACTTTATTTGCCCTTGCTAACCGGCGCACAGGTATTGATTGCAAGCCGCGAAGAAACACTCAACGGTCAACGCTTGATCGACATGATTGAAGACTATGAAGTCACAATTATGCAAGCGACCCCGGCAACATGGCAATTGATGCTGGAAGCAGGCTGGACTAAAAATTCACGTAAAATCAAATCACTGTGTGGTGGCGAGGCACTGCCACTGGATTTAGCAAACAGATTAATAAAACGCACCAGCAGTCTCTGGAATATGTATGGTCCAACAGAAACAACAGTCTGGTCTACAGTTTATCAGGTGCGAGATACCAGAAACGGCGTCTTAATCGGTCGTCCGATTGATAACACGACGATTTATATTCTCGATAAATACGGGCATCCTGCTCCGATTGGTATTCCCGGTGAATTGATTATCGGCGGTGATGGTCTGGCACGCGGATATTTTGAGCGCCAGGATTTAACCGATGAAAAATTCGTGCCTGATCCCTTCATTGGACGCGACGGGGCACGGATGTATAAAACGGGTGATATTGTTCGTTATTTGCCGGATGGTAACATTCAATTTTACGGACGCATTGATAATCAGGTGAAGGTACGCGGCTTCCGTATCGAATTGGGCGAAATTGAAACCGTCCTCGGTGAACATGCTGATATTAAACAAAATGTGGTCATTGTGCGTGAAGATCAACCTGGCAATAAAATGCTGGTGGCATATATGGTCACTAACAGTGGTGATGATATTCCGACCAATCAGTTACGTGATTTTGTCAGTGAGACCCTGCCGCAATATATGATCCCTGCAATATTCGTCCGCATGGATGACTTGCCTTTAACACCGAACGGCAAAATTAATCGCCGCGCACTCCCTGCACCGGATTTATCACTGATGGATACCGGGACAGAATATGTCGCACCACGCAATAGAACTGAAGAAGCACTGGTAAAAATCTGGGAAGAATTGCTCGGTGTACCGCGTGTTGGTATTGAAGACAATTTCTTTGATCTTGGCGGACATTCGCTACTGGCTGCCCGTTTCGTCGGCAGAGTGGAGAAAGACCTGGATGTTACTATCCCTCTGGCGAAGCTCTTCGCAAATCCAACCATCGGTGTTCTGTCCAAAGTGGTTCTGGATCAAACGATGGAAGCCCGGGTTATCACAGAGCAAATACCCTTTTTCTGGGCACACGGAACAGATTTCGGCAACCTGAAAACCCATATCGGGGCAGATCAACCCTTTTTCAATTTATTCCCATCGGGGCTAGACGGACAATCACCGATTTACGACGATTTAGATAGTATCGTGAATCACTACATTGAGCAGATGCACAGAACACAACCGATGGGTCCTTACATGATCGGCGGTTACTGCGGGGGTGGCGAACTTGCATTTGCGATTGCACGGGAACTGAAATCCCGGGGTGAAGAGGTTGTCCTGCTCGCTATGATTGATGTGGGACGACTTTATGAGGGACGGCAAAGAACGCTGCTTGAGAAAATCATGTACCATTTACGCAACGGGCAGTTTTTACGCACGCTGGGTATTAAATTGCGTGATTTATTTGAAATGGTGGCTGCATCTCTTTTTGTCAATGAGCATGGTTTGAGAATTTACCACATTATTGAAAAACAGGACAAAGCCTTCCGGCATTACGAACCGGAATCTTATCCTGGCAAAATTGTTCTGTTTGAATGTGAAGAGTACTACAATCGTGACCCGGATGCCTTCAAATTCTGGGAAAATCTGGCAGAAGGGGGACATACACATCATGTTGTTCCTGGCAATCATTCATCTATGATGCGCGTTCCGCATGTACAAAAACTGGCAGAGAAACTTAAAGAAGAAATCAACAAAGCAACATCATAGTTTTACGCCTGTATCATATGCAGAGTCCTAAAAGTTTTAGAATTTATTGTAGGGGTCTGGCGCACCAAACCCCTGCATATACGAGAGCATAACCGGAGTTTTAATTGCGAAAAGGTAAACAATAATCGATGGATGGTAGACAAAATCTAATCCGCAAAATATTTGTGGCACTACAAATCCACAAAGCCCTGCAATTTGTGTGGGACAGTGATAAACGTCTGATGGTCGCAAGTCTGGTACTACTTGCCTTCCAGAGTTTGCTCCCACTCGCCGGGCTATACATGCTCAAAATCATCATTGATCGGATAACGGAAGTTGTTGGATCCGGTGGTGGTGATCCCACTATTTATTTCAATGAGATTGTGCTTCTATTTTTGATTGCCGGTGGCTTTACGCTGTCGGTGGGGATTGTTCGGACACTCTCGACCCATATCCGGGAATATCAGGGGCTGGTCGTTACAGATTATATGTACGATCTCCTGCACCATAAATCAATAGAAGTTGACTTTGAGTATTATGAAAACCCGGAATACTTCGACAAATTGCATCGCGCCCAGCAAGAAGCTGCATTTCGTCCGATGAATCTGCTGTATAATCTGCTAACCACCTTACAAAGTGGATTGTCACTTCTGGTACTTTCCGGTTTATTGCTGAGTCTGAATCCAATCGTTGCCTTACTTCTGTTCGTTTCAGTTTTACCGGGGCTATTTGTACGGTTACGTTATGCAGATCAGATGTATTTCTGGCAACGCAAACGCACTGAAACAGAGCGTCATGCCAAGTATTATGACATGATGTTAACAGATAATCTTCATGCTAAAGAACTGCGCTTATTTAGTCTCGGAGATTTGTTTTTAGGTCGTTTTCATGGTTTGCGAAACCAACTGCGCGGCGAACGTATGGAAATTGTGCGGCGTCGAACCAAGTCAACCATGATGACGATTTTCTTCGTGATTGCTCTGGAATTCGGGGCTTATCTTTTCATCGCTTATGCAACATTGAGTCAGAGTATCTCTATCGGTGAATTTGTCCTCTATATTGAAGCCTTCCGTATGGGGCAGGATGCTATTTCAACCCTTCTGTATAGCATTGCCGATCTTTACGAAGACAATCTATTCCTGCGTAATTTGTATGAATTCCTTGACCTTAAGCCAACGATCCACAAAGCCGAAAATCCTGCACCGATGCCTACAACACTCCAGACAGGTTTGAAGATTGAAGGACTGCATTTCCAGTATCCAACGGCTGCACGCAAAGCGCTTCACGATATTAATTTAGAGATAAAGCCGGGCGAAATTGTGGCACTTGTAGGCGAAAATGGCTCGGGAAAAACAACGCTCATTAAACTACTTTGCCGCCTTTATGACCCTACTACAGGGTCGATTACATTGGATGGCGTGGATCTACGGGATTATGATATTGATGAATTACGCAGTCAAATCGGTGTCCTGTTTCAAGATTATGTTCACTATAACCTCTCGGTCAAAGAAAATATCTGGTTCGGGAAAATCAACGAAAACGCGGATGATGAGAAGATTCTCGATGCAGCCACACGCTCCGGTATTTCTAAAGTTGTCGAACGCTTACCCTATAATTATGACACGATTCTGGGCAAGTGGTTTGATGAAGGCGAAGAGTTGAGTATCGGTGAGTGGCAAAAATTGGCGCTGTCACGGGCATATTTGCGTGATGCACCTATGATTATTCTGGATGAACCGACCAGCGCAATGGATGCACGCGCCGAACACGAAGTCTTTGCGAATTTCCGTCAGCTAATTGATGGCAAAACAGCGATCATCATCAGTCATCGCCTATCCACTGTAAAAATGGCAGACTGTATCTATCTGCTGGACAAAGGCTGCATTGTGGAATCAGGCTCACATGAAGAACTGATGGCGCTTAATGGCAAATATTCCCAGCTCTTCAATATGCAAGCACAATACTACGATTGATGCCTGTAGGGGTTTGGCGCACCAAATCCCTACAATATTTCAGAATTTTACATCTAAGTAAGTTATTGAAAATCTTTAGTCGCCGTAGCTGCACACCGTCGGTGTGCCACTACATCAGATGAGATTCTCTGCCCAAAAACTTTCGATAGATCACTTATCCGCCGGGCATTCGATTTGCGTCTATGCTCAAGCTATCCAGCCGTCGAATGGCAACATCATGACACCAGGATGCCTGTCGCTTTAATTCGAGTCGGGGTATATGGATGAGCTTCTGAATAGCAATCGCCGCTTCAACACGCGCGAGTGGCGCTCCGAGACAAAAATGTATGCCATAACCGAATGCCAGATGTTTATTGTGTTCACGCTCAATCAGAAACTTATCCGGTTGTGAGAAATGTTGCGGATCACGATTTGCTGCGGATAACATCGGGAAAATGAGTGAACCCGCTTTAATCAATTTGTCGCCAATCGTGACATCATTTTTTGCCAGTCTCCAGGCACGCGGTACAGAAGGTTCAAATCGCAGTATTTCTTCAATTGCATTATCGATTTTTTCTGGATTTTGCTGCAATATCCACATTTGTTCGGGATGGGTGAGCAGCAAATAAATGCCATTACTAATCAGATTAGTCGTGGTTTCATGACCTGCTACAAAAAGTGTCACACAGGTCGAGACCAGTTCATCTATCGAAAGTTTTTCTTCTGCACTGACGAATCGCGAAATAATATCATCCTGTGGATGTTTACGGCGTAATTCCACCAGCTTTAGAATATACTCACGCATCGAAAACAGGCTATTTTGTGCATTCTTCGCCGCTTCTCCATTCATGCGTCCGCCAAGTTCAAAAAGGCGGTTGATGTCTACAGCCCAGTCGCGGAACAGGTGAATATCTTCCGGGGGAGCGCCTATCATTTGTGCGATGATTGTCGCAGGTAGTGGATAGGCAACATCTGCGATGATGTCCGGTTGCTCTTTATCCAGCATAGCTGCTATCAGTTCATCCGTCACTTGCTCTATTTTGGGCTTCCATGTCTCAACCATGCGCGGCGTGAACACCTTATTGATGAGCGAGCGTAAACGGGTATGGTCGGGCGGGTCAGAATGGGCAACACCAATTTCGTAATGACGCTCAAGACGGGTCAAGGTTTCCCGTAAATCATCCGGCAGACTATCCAGCAGATAGCTAATGCGTCCGGCGCTGGAAAACACATCTGTTTGCCGCATCACTGACATAACATCATCATAACGGGTCAAAATCCAGGCATTCCAGTTATCACTCCAACAAACAGGTGCTTCCCCCCGCAATTGATGAAAAATAGTATGCGGGTCTTGAAAGAACTGCTCATCAGCCAGTAGATTATCAACTTCCAGTGACATCATATTCCTCTATTTCATGCCTGTTGTGGCAATACCTGTGGTGATATAGCGTTGCAAGAAAGCGAACACCAGCGTAATCGGCAGAATTGTCAGCACCGTCATCGCTAAGATCAAATGCCATTGAATCTGTAAATCGCCCTGGAAGGCATTGAGACCCACCTGCAATGTGAACAATTCGCTCCGGGTCAGGACAATCTTGGGCCAGAGGAAATCGTTCCAGCGCCACATCACCGAGAAAATCGCAAGCACAGCCAGTGCGGGTCCTGCAAGCGGAATGATAATCTGTGCGTAAATGCGCCATTCGCTTGCGCCGTCAATACGTGCCGAATCCAGTAATTCGTCAGGAATGGTCAGCATGTATTGTCTCAACAGGAAAACACCTGTCGGCGTCGCTGCGCCGGGGACAATTACACCGAGTAAATTGTTATTCCAGCCAATTTGTGTGATGAGCAAGAATGCCGGGACAAGAACAACAGAAATAGGAACCATCAAGGTACTGATAATCACCAGAAAAATCGTGTTACGTCCGCGATATTGATACTTACTCAATGAAAATGCCGCCATACTGTTAACTATCAATGTTAAAAACGTAGCAGCAATTGTCACAATCAAGCTGTTCAGGAAATATCTTGCAAAGTTAAAACTCTGAATGCCTTCCTGATAATTTTCCAGACTGAATACCACACTCTCTATCGGAATCAGCGTTGTATTATCGGCGCGGATGATTTCTTCTGGATTGGCAGGATCTACCATCTGCGCTTCCAGACCAACACGGCGCACCCGTGCTAATTCGATGAGCGACCCATCTTCCTGCGGCACTTGAAACAATGGCAAAGGGTCATCGTAGCCATCGACTGTTATCATCTCCTGCTGGTAGGGCAGGAAGCGTGGCGGGAATTTGTAAATTTCACTTTCAGTCTTGAAGGATGAAAATACAATCCATATCACGGGTCCGAACATCAAGAATGTCCCCAGAGCCAGATATATATATGTCAAAATATCGGTGATATGTAAATTATTGATGCCTCTTGTGCGGGACAGAAAACCGCGATCATTTTTAAGTTTGTTCGTCATGATTTTTGCCCTATTCCTCTGAATCCCGTCCAATTGCGAGTTGTACCAGTGTGAAAATAATCAAGACACTTGCCATAAAGAGCGATGCAGCAGATGCGAGACCAAACTCTCTTGTAGCACTGGCAAAGCCATTGGTGTAAATATATTGCACGATATACTGTGTTGCCGTACCGGGTCCACCACCTGTAAATGCAAAGACTACATCAAAGACCTGCACGGCTCGAATCATGGAGAGCACTAGCACAACCAGCATTGTGGGCATGAGCAGGGGCAGGGTAATGTTCCAGAATTTTCGAATTTCACCTGCACCGTCCATCGAAGCGGCTTCATATAAATCAAGGGGAATAGATTGCAAACCTGCCAGCAGAATCAGGGTATAAAAGCCCATCATTGACCACACACTAATCACCACTACCCACAATCGCGCCCAGTTCGCAGAGGATAAGAAGCGAATTTTCTCGAAGCCCATCTCAAGCAAGACAGAATTTACAATGCCATTTTCCTGCAATATCCAGCGCCACATCAAACCAACGACTATCGGCGATAACAAAACCGGATAGAAAAAGACACTCCTGAAAAATGCCCGCCCTGCGATATTTCGATTCAGAATCAATGCAGTAATAAGGGACATCAAAATCATCCAGAAAACCTGTGCCACCACAAAGATAGCCGTATTGCCAACGGCGCGTATGAAAAGGTCTTCACGGCAGCTATTAGGGTCGAGGAAATTGTCGCAGGTGAAGAGGATTTCAAAGTTCTCTGTCCCGACGTAGCTACGATCTTGCATCAAAAGATTATTGCCACCTGTGAAGGCATAGGCAAAATTGAAGAGCATCGGACCGAGGATAAAGACGCCAAAAATCAGGAGATTCGGCAGCACGAAAAAATACGCCATGCCTTTAACACCAATAGCATTCTGGAGTGTTGAGAAAATGGCATCCAGAATATTGATGACAAAATCATAGCCTGCGCGAATTGCGGTATCTAAAGCGGATGAAATAGGATTCATAATAAAAATAAGTCATTTCTACATACAGGGAGTAAAAAGGGTACACATCACTGCGTACCCTGTAAGGTCAATTATTCTGCGTTAGCGACGGCTTCATCAATATCTGCCTGGATACGTTCTGTAACGTCGGCAAGTTCAATTTCACCTGCGAAGTACTGTTGCAGACGGGTATTGCCAGCGCCATAGTAAGCGAAGTTGAATGGATGCAGTGTCAGCATAACAGCCTGATCTTGCAATTTGCCAACTTCATTTGAGAATGAATTGAGTGCAGCAATCACCTGTGGATTGTCTGAGTCATATTCAATACCCATTTCGATAGCAACTGAATTGGATGAAATGTTGAGGGTACGTGCTGCAAATTCAGCAACATTTTCAGGTTGTGCAAGGTATTCCATGACGGCTGCGGTTGCTGCGTTGACAGCTTCATCACCGGAATCGAATGCTACGATTGCCGCACCACCTGCAACACCTGTGCTACCGCCCGGTCCTGTTGGATTCGGAGCAACAACCCAGTCGAACGCATCACCGATGGTATTTGCGAAGCCACCGATTTGCCAGCTACCACTGAAATACATTACGGTCTGAACATTGATGAAGTATTCGTTAGCTGCGGTATAAGCATCACCTGTTGACCATGTTTCAATCGGTGATAAGCCATTATCCAGCCATCCTTTGAGGATTTCTGCAAATGCAGAGAAACCTTCATCGCCAGCAAGGTCGAAGTTACCTTCTTCATCAAAGAAAGTTGCGCCCATGCTCATTGCAGGACCTGCGAAACGATGTCCACGATTATCAATTGCGAAACCGTATTCTACACCTGTTGCATCACGAACTTCTGTGAGAACAGCGCCCCATTCTTCCCATGTTGCACCTTCGCCGGGGATTTCAATGCCAGCCTGTTCGAAAAGTGTTGCGTTGACGAAAGGACCGGTTACAGTCAGCGCATCGGTGAAACCATAGAGACCATCGCCTTCACCACCCGGACGGAATGCAGCCAGAACGAGAGGATTATAAGCATCATCAAGGACTGAAGGATCCATCATCAAAGGACGCATATCGAGATAGTAATCACTCAATTGCGGGAAATTCGTGACGCGGGCAATATTCGGACCTTCACCAACCTCAACATTGATGGGCAGTGAATCGAGGATTGCCTGATATTCGACCTGGTCTATGACAATAGTAATGCCTTCATTATCTGCCATGAAACGATCCAGCAGGTCACCATATACTTCACATTCAGTACCATCCTGATAGCAGGTGAAGCGGAGTTCAATGCTATCTTGAGCGAGAGCCGAACTGCTAATCAGCATTAAAACAACTAAAGACAGGGTTAGCAACTTGAAAAGTTTATTCATTTTTTCCTCTAAAATATTTTGATATTTTTGAACGAATGACTATTGCTTGAACCATTAAGTTATTGAAGATATTTTTCGGCGGATGGAATGTATTCCATTCCTACAAAACCCCATTATTTACAGGCTTTTCGTAGGGTTGATATATATCTCAACCGATTTCAGATAATCCCAAACTTTTATGGTCGCGTACTATAAACGGTGTGTGATAGATAACTGTACTTAAATATCCCATCCTTTCCTGACTATATCTGTGTATAAATTGATTATCACCTGGTCGCTCAAAGCAATCAGATGGCAATACCATCAGGTAGCATCCGACAGAGTGCCTGTCGATTCCCGTATAATCATGTCACCTTTAAAAACCAGTTGCGATGTTTCGACGAAGGGGTGTCTTATCCGGTCAAGCAACATTTTGACTGCCCACTGTCCCTCTTTGAAATGGTTATACGCGATTGAGGTCAGGGGAGGTTGATAGGTTTGTGCGAATTCTGTGTTATCGAATGATGCGACAGCAATATCCTGTGGAATACGCAGTTTTTTATCGCGCAGCACGGATAGACCTTCTACTGCATAACTATCATTCACGTAGATGATTGCTGTGACGCCCGAACTATCTATAACCTGGCGGGTCGCTTCTGCGCCATTGCCTGTGCAGACAATTGTTTCATCAGGGTTGAGTCCGGCATCTTCCATTGCAAGTTGATAGCCCCGGATACGATTGTGTGTGTAATCGTAACAGGTTTCGCCACCAACAAACGCAATCGAACGATGTCCATTTTCCAGCAGATGTTCTGTCAATTGATAAGCATAGCGAACTTCATTACGTCCGATACCGGAAATATTGTATTTTTTGACTTCACGCCCGAGAACAACGCAGGGAATATCACGAGCAACCACTTTTTCGAGTAATGGTTCATGCTGTTGTGCGCCAAAAACCAGTACACCATCAGGGCGCAGATATTCATCTGTTAGATACAGGTGTGAAACATGCTGTGCGGGAGCATCGGGGTCATTGACAACCAATCGTAATTGCACTTTATAGAGTTCTGCGGCGCTTTGAATACCCTGCAAAACTTCGCTGAATACATAGCTGGAGCGTAATACAGGCGGGTGCAAAACCATTACCGAAAGGGTTTGTGATTTGTGTTCGATGACAGTTTCGATGATGGGACGTTCGGGCATTGTTTCCTGTGCCTGAATCGATTCCAATTCGGAAACAGCATTCATGACGGTTTGTCGCATCTCATCTGAAACACCGGGTTTGTTGTTCAGAACGAGTGACACCGTACTTTTAGAAACGCCAGCAAATTCAGCAATTTCACGAACTGTTGTCATAATTTCCCAAAAAATAAAAGCAATTACTGGACAAAATATAACATTTCATGTTTTAATAGTCAAGCGAACGAACGAACAAAACTTGTCCATTTTCGTTCGATTTGCAAAATTCAACCAATTTAAGGAGGTTGACAAATGCCTATTCAGCCTGAAGATTTTCGTGATGTTTTACGTCACTTCCCCGCAGGTGTTACGCTCGTAACAGTAAAAGCAGGAGGGGAGCAACATGGCTTAACTGTATCTGCTTTTGCTTCTGTATCGCCCGAACCCCCGCTCATTTTAGTGTGTATTGACCATAAAGGACGCGCTCATGAATTGTTCGAACGCCCTGATGCTGTCTTTGCGGTGAATATTTTGCGTGACGATCAGGAAGAAATATCGAATCGCTTCGCTTTTTCCAAAGAAGATCGTTTTGCTGTTGGAAACTGGACAACTGCTGAAACAGGTGCGCCTATCTTTGAAGATGCTTTAGCCTGGCTCGATTGCACCGTATATAGTCGTCATACTGCCGGAACACACACCATTTATATCGGACAGGTACAGGCAAGTAGTGTTGTAGCACCCGATACTCCACCACTGGTTTACTGGAATCGCGCTTATCGCAATGTTGTAGAAACTGTAAAACAAGAAAAATAATTCATTGAACAGTATTCATGGAGATACATTATGATCGAAATTCGTTCTCCTCACTTAACCGGCGCAGAAGTATCCTGGTTCGCCCCGCTCTGTAGTGATGATTATCGCTATCTCGGTGTACCGGATAACAGCTTAAAAAGTACCTTTGAAAATACCTCCAACATTTTGCTCACCGCAGAGAAAAATGGTTTTCGTAATATTTTGTGCCCGAATTCTTATCAGGTAGGGCAGGATACGATGAGCTTTGCGGCAGGTGTTGCACCCATGACCGATAATATCAATTTACTGGTTGCTGTGCGTTGTGGTGAATATCATCCGCCGATGCTTGCCCGTTACATTGCCTCGCTTGACCATATGCTCAAAGGGCGTTTGACAGTCAATATTATTTCGTCCAATATGCCGGGTGAAGACCGTGACTCAGCAGGGCGCTATCAACGTTCCCGTGAAGTCATTGAAATCCTCAAACAGGCATGGACACAGGAAACCATCGACTTTGAAGGTGAGTTCTACAATATTCACATGGATTGGACAGACCCTGTTAAGCCCTATCAGCAAAATGGGGGACCATTGCTCTATTTCGGTGGATATTCCCCGCATGGCAAAGATTTGTGTGCCGAACATTGCGATGTTTATCTGATGTGGCCCGATACCGAAGAAAACCTTCAAGGTCATATGGAAGATTTAACAGCGCGTGCGAAAGCCTACGGACGCAAAATCGACTTTGGTCTGCGTGTGCATATGGTCGTGCGTGAAACCGAAGAAGAAGCCCGTGACTATGCACAGAGTCTCGTCTCAAAATTGGATGATGAAGTTGGGGATGCGATTCGTAACCGTGCTCAGGATGCAAAATCGCTCGGTGTGGCATTACAGGCAGAAGCCCGTAGCAAATCCGACGATGAAGGTTATGTTGAACCGCATCTCTGGACAGGGATTGGTCGGGCACGTTCCGGTTGTGGTGCGGCACTGGTCGGCAATCCACAGCAAATTCTGGACAAAATCCAGCGTTATATGGACATGGGTATTCGCTCGTTCATCTTTTCCGGGTATCCGCATCTCAATGAATGTGAATACTTTGGCAAACTGGTGATGCCGCATCTGGAAACAATTTCAATGCCTGTCGAACAGGGGCGTAGACCGGATGCTTTACCCGCAACACCATTGGGATTAGGTCAACGGGCGTAAAAGGGCTAAAATGAACCTGATACGTAAGGGCGCAGTAATGCAGATTAAAAATTAAGTACGGAAATAATTGTAGGGGAAGGTCGCCGTGTCTTTCCGATGTAGAAAATGCGGGAGCGCACAGAGGCACTCCCCTACACCCGGTCTATATGTTAGATATAGAGCCAGAATTTTCTCCGTGTTTAAAATTAAAAAGCATGATTAAAAGCCCTACAATTTGACCTTAACGAAAGAAAGCGAACAAACATATGAAAACTTATCAGATTCCACAAACGGATCTGGAAACCTCACGGATTGCCTATGGAACATGGCATCTTGGTGGCTCATGGGATAATGAACCCCCATCCGATGAGATCAAAAAACGGGCTGATGCACTGATTCATGAAGCGGTTGAACAGGGTATCACGCTGATTGACCTTGCGGATATTTACACACGCGGCAAATCTGATGCTGTAGTAGGCGAGGTCATCAAAAATGACCCGTCTATCCGTGACAAAGTCTTACTCCAGGCAAAGTCCGGCATTGTGCTTCCAGGTGAACTTCATGTGGGTTCAATTGCACACTATGATTTCAGCTATGAAAATCTCACCCGAAAAGTTGAAACGACTCTTCAACGCTTGAATACCGACTATGTCGATTTGTTGCTCTTGCATCGCCCTGACCCTCTGGTTGAGCCGGAAGAAGTTGCACGGGCTTTCGATGAGTTGCAATCAAGCGGGAAAGTACGTCATTTCGGGGTGAGCAATCATACACCGATGCAAATCGAACTACTCAAAAAATATTTGAATCAGCCACTGGTCATTAATCAGCTTGAACTCAATGTTTTGCATAACGATCTGGTGAACGATGGCATTGTCTCGAATATGACATCAGCAACTTATACCGGGGCACGGGCAACACTGGATTATTGCCGCCTCAATGACATTATGATTCAAGCATGGTCTCCGGTAGCGGGCGGGCAAATTTTCGCTCCGGCAGATGATGCACCGGATGATGTCAAAGCAACAGCCCGTGTGATTGCGGAACTCGCTGAGAAACACAGCACGACGAAAGCCGCGATTGCATTAGCCTGGTTATTGAGGCATCCGGCAGGTATTCAACCAATTCTTGGCACGATGAAAGTTGAACGCATTGCAGAGAGTGTTGCTGCCGATGATGTTGAATTGTCGCGTCTGGAATGGTATCAACTCTTTGCCGCAGCTAATGGAGCAGGTATTCCATGAAAATGGGGAAAGAAGTTCGCACCAGAGAACTGGTACATAATCCACGATTTGATTATTTGCCGGATGAAGACCGTTACTTGCTTGCGAAACCGGAAACAAAATATAGATTTAACCTGATTGGCGCAGGTGTTATCGGTCAGGAACATATCAATATCACCTATTTAGAAGGTCGTGCCTGTATTCATGGGGTTTATGACCCGAATCCGCGCAGTATTGACCTGGCGAAACAAACTCATGGACGCTGGTCAGAAAACGATCTCGTTATCTATGACTCGCTAGAATCTGCTTGCAATGACCCGGATGTCGATGCTTTACTGATTTGCACACCGAATTACACACATCTGGATGTAGTGAAAGTTGCAGCACAATCAGGCAAGCACATTCTGCTGGAAAAACCGATTGCAACAACTGTATCAGATGCCTATGAAATCACAAAAATAGCAGAATCTTATGAAGCTGTTTTTCAGTTGGGTCTGCAATATCGCTATAAGTCAATCAGCGTGGAAGCGATTCACGAAGTTTTTGACCGAAAGATGCTCGGTGATGTCAAACTTATCAGTATGCAAGAACACCGTATTCCGTTTCTGGATAAGGTCAATCAATGGAATAAATTCGCGAAATATTCCGGCGATACTCTGGTGGAAAAATGCTGCCATTACTTTGATTTGATTAACCTCTTCGCACAATCAAAGCCGATGCGGGTTTTTGGCTCGGGCAGTCAGGCAGTCAATTTCACAGAATTTGAGTATAAAGGTGAAAAATCCGACATTCTCGATAATGCTTTTGTGATTGTCGATTATGAAAATGGTGTCCGGGCGAATTTTAGCCTGTGCATGTTCTCGCCATTATTCTATGAAGAACTGGTTATCTGTGGTGACGAAGGTCGCTTACGGGCATGGGAACAGACCGATTTCCTGCCGGGCGGTGATTTAGAGAGCCACCTTGAGATTATGGTGGGGGAAAATAAACCCTCGCGACGGATTCAACCTGCTTATCCCACATGGATTGAAAATAGCGGACACAACGGCGCAACATTCTATGAACATGTCTATTTTGTGGACAATATTGAAGGCAAAGAGACCACAACAGCCTCGGCAATCGAAGGTCTCTGGTCAGTGATTGTTGCTGCTGCTGCACAGGAATCTATCAAGCAGGGACAAGCAATTAACATCGACGACTACCTCGCAGACTTGAACATCAAACTCTGAAAATAAAGGCGCGGTTGAACCTGCGCCTCTTCTGAAAGCGATGACTAAGAATGGCACAAACCAATAAGCAAAATTTGCTGTGCGGATTGCTGGTGGTGTTCTCTATTGGCACACTGGCATGGTGGCTGGCACAATTTGCACCGCGTATCGGTAGTATCACAATAGCGATTGTCCTCGGGGTGTTTGCCGGTAATGTGTTATTCAGCAATCAGACCGGGGCAGAAGGCGCAACCTTCGCAGAGAAAAATTTACTCCCTGTTGCGATTGTCTTGCTGGGTGTTGAGTTGCAACTTGTTACACTGCTTTCATTGGGTCCGGTTGCTGCCGTTGTCATTCTGACATCAATTGCAAGTTCTGTTTTAGTCAGCATTCAACTCGGTAAACTGCTGGGATTTTCACCGGGTCTCAGTGTCTTGATGGGCGCGGGAAACGGTATTTGCGGCTCATCGGCTGTTGCGGCAACCAGCATTGCTATCGAAGCAGACGAAAGTGACACAGGTATCTCAATCAGCGTAGTGAATTTACTCGGCACAATCGGAATTTTTCTGATGCCGACGATTATCAGTCTCTTTTCACTGTCTGACCTCGAAGGCGGATTGTTAGTCGGTGGAACATTGCAAGCCTTCGGGCAGGTCGTTGCGGCAGGTTTTGCTGTCAACGATGATGTGGGTAATATTGCGACTGTTGTCAAAATGGGGCGTGTCTTGATGCTGGGTCCGATGGTCGTGATTTTAGGAACATGGATGCAATCGCAAACCGTCTCAGAGGAAAAATCTAAAGTCAGGGTACGTGTACCACGATTCATCATTGGTTTTGTGATAGTGAGTATTATTGCCAGCCTGGACATTTTGTCGCCGGAGATTTTGTCACTATTCAAAACATCAGGGAAGTATTTGCTGGTGATTGCAATGGCAGGAATTGGTATGAAAATTCAGTTACGCACGCTGTTTCGTTCAGGGGTGCGGGCATTGTTATTCGGCGGGGCGATTTCTGTTGTGCAGATTGTGATTACGTTGATTGCAATTATGCTGATTGTGTAAGTTTGTGCCGGGTTTAGAATATTTGCCTGTTAAACAGGGAATAACAGGGGCATATTTCTATAAAAAGGGCGAATAGCGTTGTGTTTCAGTTAGAAGCGTTTGTTTTGCTTTCGCTGATTGACGCGGTATCAGGGGATGAAGTTGTTAAGGTGCCTGTTTTGAGGATAGCACATAATCGGTAGCCAATGTGGTTGATATGACCGTTCATATCAACGTTTTTTAATTAGAAAACCGGGTCACCGGAATTCAAGAAAATAGACAGGAGTAACAGTCTCAAGTTCTCTGTTTAGAAATTCTCCTATTTTTGTCTCCAGGATAAGACGCTGTTACCTGACTCCACATTTCGTCTACGAATTTTACATTTTACGCAATGTAACCCCCTGAAATAAAGCCCCGTTCTGTCCCTGCACCGTATCCAGCATGGGTTTTTTGATTACTTGAGAGGCTCTCGTCCTTGCTCTTTGCGGATTGCGTTAATCTTCTCCAGAGTTGATGGATAGTCGGAATGATCGGGATTTGTGAAGCGCATCATATTGGTTTCTGGCGTCCACGTTGTGCCATCCGGTAGGGTTGCAGGGTATCGCCCATCTTCATTAGACCATTTTACCATTTCCAGATTTGCATCTCTCAAATCCGTGCCTTCCAGATTGGCTTTAATCAAAGATGCGCCTTCCAGATTGGCTCTAAACAAGGATGTGCCTTCCAGGTTGGCAAACGACAATCTCGCGCCTTCCAGATTGGCAAAGCTCAAATCTGCGCTTGCTAGTTGGGCAGACACCAAAAGCACGCCTGACAGATTGGCTTTCCACAAATTCGCACCTGCTAGATGGGCTTCCCACAAATTTGCGCCTGACAGATTGGCTTTATACAACTCCGCTCCTGACAGATTGGCTTCCCACAAATACGCACCTGCTAGATGGGCAGACACTAAAAGCGCGCCTTTAAAGTTTACAGGATGATTACCATCAATTCCTGCCGTTGTAACCTGTTTGAAAATTGCTGATTCTAAGTTACTTTGCTCAAAATTCATGCCTCCGATATATGCGCCTTCCCAATTGGCACGGCTAAAATCTTTGTCTTTATGATAATCCTTATCCACCCAACCTTTTTCACGCAATCGGTGTAAAGCATTCAAAACAGTGTCATTACTCACTGAATGCAAATCACTATATAGTTCGTCTCTTAATTCCTGTTTGGCGCGATTGTCTGCCAATCTATCTAAGATCAAGACCGTAAAGACAATGCCCACTGCTTCCGGTACAAGATTGCCTATTAAAGCGTTTAAATCGCCTGTTATTTGCTCAATTGCAGGGACACTGATAATCCCGAGCAGCACACCGACGACGACATAAAGCCAGCGATTATCTGCCCATATCTTTTGTATTTCTTGCCAGCGATTTTTTGAGGAAGTGGGGGGAGTTTGTACAGCCTGTGCCATGCGCTTGATCCTTACTCATTTTGATACTTAAACCATAGCAGAATCATACCGCATCTTACCCTCCAATGTTTGGGGGTATTCATCAAAAAAGCGCCTTTTTAGGCGCTCTGGATGCTTCAATTATGGGCTCTTACGTTGCGTAAAATATGCGGTACACGAAATGTACCAATAACTAATTATCGCTGTCTACACCATAAAAATCTTTATGAGCTTGCTTAAATAAGCCTATTTGCTCCTCATGCCAAGATCCAGTGTATTTCCAATCCGAATTATGAGGCGTTTTATCTCTACAATTCTGACAAAATTTGACATCAAAGCCATTATGAATTGCATCAAGTGAAGTACCCTTAGCAATACCATGTTCAGGATGCTTTATACAGCCAACAATTTTATTCCCAGTAGAAAATAAATTAATTGATTCAGCTACACCTTGCACATCATATGAATACATTACATTCATATGGATGCAATTTTGAAGAACTCGCGTTGGGTTCAAATCCTTGATTCCAGCTTTAATTTGCTTGGCAACCTGCACTTCATAGAATAGCGGGTTTGCCTCATCATCAATATTTAAGTCCGCAAGTTCAAGCCGGATCCCCATCAGTTTAGCTTGATCCTCATAGAGGATTTGGACATGTTCAAACTGATCAACATCTAAAGCAATCGGTTTCGGTTTTTTTGCCTCTCTATAAGTATTATTTAAATGTCTTGTACTCGCTTTACGAATATCTTGATCATTTATTTGCTTACAAATTGAATTAGCTTTGTTGTACCATTTTTTCATTTCTTCTTTATTAGATCTATTAATTGTAACTATCATTGAATAGGTAGTAACAAAGCGTTGGAGAAAATCATCTGATGTTCCGTCTTTTTCGAACTTATGAAGCATAGAAAGGCAAATATCTGCCATTGATTGGATCCACATTTCGATTGTTTCTACTGCTGATGCCTGATTTTCTGAAACAAATTTCTGTAGGGATAGACCTAAATAAAAACAAATATTAGATATAAAATAAGGCGTAAATCGCCAAAATTTAGTTTCAATAAGCTTTAGCATAAATTCAAAGAAGTCCGAAATCGCACTCCATAGTTCAATCACATATTTATTTTTCTCAATGGTTATTATGTATTCCCAAGAGTATGGATCTTTAGTGAAACCAAATTCAACAGATTTCTGACGGGTTGCCGAGTTTAACTGAAGATAGAATAGATGTATAGCAGATTCTGAAATACGAACTAATAATGAATATCCATTTGCTACTAACTTTAAATCATTATCATCACTTGTGTTAGTCAACTCAAAAATCTTATTAATCTGCCCCTTATCGAATTCTAGTTTCTCCCAAAAACTTAACTCATCCCCAATCAAACCAAGAAAAATGTCTTCGGATTTTAGGATAGCGTCAAACTTTGAGTACAGTGATCTTTCAGCACTATGAACAATTTCATCCAAAAGGTTTTTTGCAGTTTCAAAATTATTTTGTGTGATGAGCAACGATAATTTCTGACTTAGAGAAACCTCATATTTTTCAGATAAGTGGCTCAATTCCGCATCTATATCATTAATGTTATTTTTCAAAAAAGCACTATAAGATTTTGATGACACCTTACTGAAAGCACGTGCAGCAAGAAAATCACTGGATTCTTTAACCTCGTACATCAAATTATCTAAGGTTGAGGGAAGGGTATTTTTGACAGAGAAGTATATTGTAAATGTCTTTTGCCCACCTGCTTTTGCTAACTGATAATCGTGCAAAATTTTCTTATGATTTTGAATAGATACCCAAAAAACCGCTTTTGAAATGACATCCACTAGCACAATAATCGCAGGAATTTCGATTTGTTCTAATAAATACTCTCCATTATTCATCGGGAAATTAAAAGAAATTTTAGAATTGTTCTCTATATAATTTGCATTTTCAGTTCCCTTAAGTTGGACTTTTATCAAAACACCTGTAGACTCATGGTTTTGAAAAACCTCTAATTCTCCATCTATTCCATAATCATCATTTCCCACTCCACGGAATACAATACTGGATGGTAGAGAAGATGAAAATATACGTTGAGCTTCTGTGTCAATTTCGTGAGAACGATCTCTTTTCATGAGCTTTTGTCTATTTACCTATTCTAAATAAACGAGAAAGCGCCCTACAGATATTTGCAGGGCGCTGTGAATTGCGGTATATTGGGCTTATCCCCATAATTTTTTCTTCGCAAATGAAGTTGTGACTCTGGTAGGACTCGAACCTACAACCAATTGATTAAGAGTCAATTGACTCCAAAGTAAACCATTTTGTAATCTCACGAAGCAAAATAATCTCACAAATGAAATTATCTTATTTCGTGATCGGAATAGGGGAGTTTTGTAATGTGGGATACACAGGCTAAAACATTTGTTCTTTATTGTAAATCAAGATTTAGATGGTATTGGGTCTGAATTTAGTTAAAAAGACCTCTGCCATCATTTCGCATAAATCCATTTATTTGTTTAAAATAAGAATGCTTTTATACGGGGAGCGGAGAATTATAGATGGCAGATATTTTTATTTCGTACTCCAGCCGACAACGTGATTTTGGACGCAAATTACACAGTGCCCTGACAGCTTTACAACATCCTGATGGAAGACCATTTGATGTGTGGATGGATTGGGAAGACATTCCAGTGACCAGCGGATGGTGGGCACAAATCAAACAAGGAATCGAAGAAGCTGATAACATTGTTTTTCTAATGAGCACCGAAGCACTAGGGTCACCGATGTGTCAGCTTGAATTGGAATACGCCCGTAACCTAAGCAAACGCATCATTGTGTTAGACCACATTGCGCCAGATTGGGATACAGCTCTGGGTATGGCAAGGCGACGGGCAACCACAGAAGCAGAAATTGCTTCGATTCTAGGTGAACGTGACATCTTGCATATTTTTGATGACAATCGCAATGTTGTCATGCACATCCAGCATATACCTTTCAAAGCAGACAGTGACTTTGATGCCGTCACGGAAACTTTACACGAAGCAGTATTGCTTGATCTTGACCACGCACGCCAACACACTGACTTATTGAATGCTGCATTGAAATGGGATAATCGTGGGCGTGAGCAAAGCTATCTGCTCACAGGCGAGCAAATAACAGAAGCAGAAATATGGCTTGAGCAAGCTTTAGTTGATAAAAAACGTCCTGAACCGGATGATCTGCATATTACTTTTATTGAAGAGAGCCGACGTATTGAGAACAAGCAGCTTGCCGATGTCGCTGCGTTAGAACAGCGTGCAGAAACAGCCCAGTACGAAGTAAATCAGGCAGATATGGCACGACAGCGTGCTCAGCGCATTGGCTTAATCGTAGGAGTTTTTAGTGCAATTGTCATAGTAGTCGCGTTGTTCACAGTTGTTTCTGCGAATCAACAAGCTGCAAGCGTTGAAGCGACTTCAGTACAACAGGTGGCAAATGTGAACCTACAATTAACCGATGCAGCACAGACCATCCTCGATGCTGAAGCAACCAGCGAGGTATTGTTACAAAATGCCCGCGATGAAGCAGAAGCGCTATACTTAGCACAACTCTCAAGCAGCGAAGAAGGTGATGTTCTAGCGACATTATTGGGTATTCGAGCTTTATCTACAAATTACAATGAAAACGGAGTAATCTATAATGCTCTGGCAAATGCTATTGACAATCTGTACGTAGAAAACGTTCTGGAGAAGCACAGCGATTGGGTCCGGGGCGTAGAAGTCCTTGATGACGGACGTTTCCTCTCTTTCAGCCAAGATAGCACCCTCATCCTCTGGAACAGCGATGGATCTCTCATCTCACGCCTTGACGGGCACAGCGCTTCGGTCTCAGGCGTGGTAGTCCTTGACGACGGACGTTTCCTCTCTTCCAATACGGATGGAACCCTCACCCTCTGGTATGATGATCCACAGAGCTTGATTGATTACGCCTGTACACGTGTTTATCGAGATTTCACTCCTGAAGAACGTCGTGACTTTGACATAGATGATGAACCCACCTGTCCGCAATTCGCAGAACAGGATTAAAATTCAATTGGTAAGGTACAGTCGGGCGCAAGCGTGCGCCCGTTTTTGTTCTAGCTATCTAGCATTTGATCCAGGGGACTGTATTTCTTCTGCAAATCCGCTAATTCATCATCAGCAAAGACTGCATAATAGGCAGCAGTCACATTGACATCGGTATGCCCCAACAATCGCGCCAGTGTCACTAAATCACCACCACCCATCAGGTACATTCTGGCGAAATTATGCCTGAAAGCATGGGCATTAACCCGTCCCTTCACACTTGCCCGTTGCTTCAAGCGTTTCAACAATTGCGCCAGTCCGCTATAAGTCAGAGGTTCGCCTGTCTTGATATTCACAATCAGGGCATCATGTGGTGAATCGCGCACATGCAGCCATTTATCCACGAGTTTCGAGGTATGAAACGACCAGTAAATCCATCTGTGCTTATAGCCTTTTTCAATCACCCTGGCACGTCCGCGAATCACGTCTACACTATCAACCCGAATCGACAATAAACCACCTGCACGCGTTCCGGTATCGGCTAATAAAGCTAAGATAGCTCTATCCCTGACACCGCTTGCCGTTTCCAGTGTCGCATCAAAGAGCCTGCAAAAATTCTCCGGGTCAATTGATTTTGGCTGTGGTTCACGTCGTTTGGGCATCGGTATAGAATCCATTGGATTCTGCATATCATATTTCTTTGCTGTCCATTTCCAGAACGCCTTTAAGCCTCTAATATGTGTTCGAACAGATTCCCTTGCCAGTCCCCCGACCTGCGGGGGTTTCTGTTTACCTTCGGTATAGCGCATATCGCGTTTACGCATTGCCGTAATGTAGTCCAGCATATCTTCATCGGTGACGCTCTTCACATCGGTATCTTCTCCGAGTTCTTCAATGCACGCGCCCACAATTGAGCTATACCAGACAATGGTTTTCTCACTTCTAAGACTGGCATCTTTGACCCGTAAGAAGTAATCCAGAGCTTCAATCAGTGTTGTCATTTCATACCCCCCGTGTCCACTTTACGCTCATATGCCCGGATATTCTTTGCTGTGGTGTAACAGGTATCAGAGCAATACTTTTTGTCAGCATTACGGGTGCGAAAACGACCACCACAATGTACACATTTTTTAGAGATGCGCGGGTTGCCTGTAGATGCAAAACTCATGTGAGACTCCCATTGCCGGGATAGTTTTCGTTTCCTGTTGCGCCCGTCATCTGCTCTGGCAGAGGGAGCGCTCCGGTAGGGTTTTCAGGGCTTGCCCCCTGTTGTAGATGGGATTCTCTAAACCATTGTTCTGCCTGTATTTCCTGTCGGATTAAGTTAATCCATTCATCACGGCTGAGATTAGACAGGTATTCCATACGTTCAGTTCGACCACGTCCAGAATCATTTGCCAGCACAATTTGTTCTCGCAGAGCATTGGCGTAAGCAGATAACCAGAACTCAGAATTTTCAGGTGCTTTTGTGGCGTTGTGCCATGTTGTCAGGGACTGACGATAGGACTGTTTTTCCGTTTGCTGTTGTTCCCGTCGTTCGGATTCAATAGCGCGTCTATCCTGCTGATAAGCCCGTTCATTGGCATAACGGGTTTTCACGCTGTGAAGGATTAGTTGCTCTCCAATCATCGCAGTGAACAGGACGGCTGCGGGAGGTACAATTGTTTCTAGCCATGACATGGCATCATGCGGTTGTGTAATTGTCCAGTTGCCTACAAGTGCCATCATTAATCCCATTGCGATAGGGATGATAAACAGGGCACGGGCAGCTTTAGATTTGAACAAGACACGCATCCCAACTGTACTGAGAATGATTAGAAATTCTGCTAACAGAAAGGTGCTGACACCTGTTATCTGTGCTTGCCAGCCATTTTCTATACCAGCATAGAAATAGTCATAGCCCACCCGGTATAAACGGAACAAAGAGGGAAGAGCGGCGGCAATGAAGACAATCCCCATGAAGACGCTGATAACCTTTGTCAACCATTCCGGGTATTCAGAGACAGTGCGATTTTCATAATTTTCACGGTCGGGCAACAGGGACAATGGACGCTGGAACTGTTCTAAGGTCGGTTCATCGCCATACTGTGCAATCACAATTTGCCGTGCTTCATTTTTCGCTGTGAGACGTTGTTCATCGTTCAATCTATAAATTTGTGTCATACCTGTAAGCCCTCACTCTCTTCTATGCGTTGTACTGCAATATGATGTGTAATCAGTCGTGCTGCCATGCCCTTAGTCATGCCCTGTGCATTCTCAATGCCAAGTTTCTTGAGTAACTTGACCTGTCCTCTGGATGCGTCACCGCTACGCCAGACAGCATTTTTCATTGCTGCCTGTTCTGTTCCATATTTCTTGACCAGTGACTCGCCCCACATCATGACCTCATTCAGATCACTGTTCTGATATTCAATGGTCGGGTTGTCATCACGGGATTTAGGAACTTTTACCAGTCGATAGAAGTCATCTATCATCGGTGGCATAATCAGCAGTGACCCTGCATCAAAAGACAGCGTGCAGGAAATATAGCCATCATTGCCCACATGCCATGCTGCCAGTGCTTTTTCAAACATTTCAGCATGTTCGGCAATCAGTTCACTACCAATCATCAGATTATTCGGAAGTTGTGACTCATTGTCTTCTCTGGCTTGTTGCTTTGCTTTTGGCACATCCGCGCCACATTGCGGACAGCAGGGTAAACCGTAGTCATACTCACAGGGGCATTGGTCACAATGAATCATGCGACCTAACAACGTCCCGATTTCCAGTGCCTTTGTATCGACTACGGTCATATCAACCAGTAGACAATCTTGCTTGCCCTCCGCAGGGCGTAAACCACGTCCGACAATCTGTGTAAACAGGGTCTGTGAACGGGTTGGACGTGCCAGCAGAATGGCATCGGTGGTCGGTGCATCAAATCCTTCGGTCAACACTGCCATATTGGAGACAACAGACAGTGTGCCATTGATGTAATCCCGTAAGATTTGCTCCCGTTCATCTTTTGCTGTTTTGCCATCGACGTGGGCAGCAGCAATGCCACTGTGTTGCAATCTATCCGAAAATGCTTTGCTCATTGCCACAGATGGCAGGTAGGCAAGGCACTGGCGATTAGCTGCTGCAACATAGCGATTGTATGCTTCAACAGTCAGGTCAACCCAGTTGGCAACATTTAAGACACCGACCATTTTTTTCTGTGAGTAATCCCCGCCTACATTGCGGATATTGGACAGGTCTACTTTTGTTTTGACTTTTAACCGGGTAACAGGTGTCAGATAAGAGGACTGGATACCGTCCGGGATAAGCCACTGATACACAATGTCATCAAAGATGGTTTTCAGTGCTTTTTTGTCAGCCCGTTTCGGTGTTGCGGTAAAGCCGACCAGCTTCACATTTTTGTTAACCCTGCGAACATGGTTCAGGATTTCGCCATAGGTGTTGTCAGCAACCGCATGATGTGCTTCATCTATCACCACAACATCAAACGCACCATATTTAATGACCTGTGCCAGTCGGCTTTTGTGCAGCGATTGACGGGTAGCGACAACAACCCGTGCCTGTGGCAGGTCATGTTGTCCCATCACCATGCCGATACCCGGATACATTTTGACACCACCACACCACTCGCTTAAGCGACCTGCATACTGATTCTCAATACGGTTGTAGATTTGCTCTACAATCTCTTTGGTATGAGCAATGACAAGCGCCCGTCTCAAATCCGGTTCAACCGTTTCAACAAGTAGCTGTGCCATCATGGTTGTTTTACCGCCACCTGTCGCAACTGCTACGAGGGGCGCATGACAGCCAGACTGCCATGCTTGCTTGATGGCATCCACGCCATCCCGTTGATAATCTCTCAAGGTATGCGGAACATGTGCTGTTATCATCAGTACCCCTCCGAATAGTGCGACCGGACAGGAACTTCTGATTCAAACAACGGCACTTGATTGGCTTCTATACTGCCCGAACTGCCGTTCATGCCCCCGTTACTGACAGTGCTATCAGCGTCACTACCTGTGTCAGTACCCTGTTCATGATGGGCAGGAAAGGCATTAGCCGTAATATCTCTGCCAAGTTTCAGTAAACCTTTAGCCGTAATCTCATAGGGCGCACGCCGGGCAGATTGTTCAACAAAACCGAAATTCTTGAGCGCATTCAGGACTTTGTACAATGTGCGGTCGATCATGTCCGGTAAGAAAACCGACAATTCAGCGACCGTTGCCCCGTGTTCAAAGACATCTCCCAGCGCTTCCAGCACTTGCCACTGATAATGAGTCAGGTCATCCTCTTCGGTTTGAACAACTTTTTCAGATGGCACACAGACAGGGGTCATAACAGTATTGCCATCGACATCAACAACACCGACATCAACAGGCAACAACTTCACATAGTAAGGTTTGAAGGGCTTGCTGTCTTTAGATTTGCTGTTTTCGACCAGTACAACGTCATCATCATCGGTCAATTTAATCATGGCTTCGGCAGCGCCACGCAGGGCAGAACTACCACGCTCTGCGCTGCCTTGCTTGCCTGTATGGTGAACTAAGACCACAGAACAATCAAAGTAGTGTTGTACCTGTTCACAGGCAGCGATGAATTTAGACATATCACGGGTGCTATTTTCATCCGCTCCCAGCATTGAACGTGCTAAGGTATCGACAACCACCAGTGAAGGCGCTTTACACGCCGATTCAATGCCAGCAACAAAATTAGACAGGTCTTCATCATCCATAAAAGACACTGCACCGAGACACATATACAATCTGCCAACTGTACCTCTGTTATGACGACACCATGCCTCAACACGCGACCCGTAACCGCTAATCCCTTCACCTGCCATGTAAACCACAGGTTCAGATTGTGCGATTCTCAATGCCTTATCCAGCATCCAGAACGATTTCCCGACACCTGAACCACCATAGACCACTGTCAATGACCGTTTGGCAATTTCGCCCGGTATCAACCATTCAATCGTGGGCAGGTTTTTTAACTCGCTGGCATGGATAATTTCCCATCGCTGAATCTTTTTGACCTCAAATTGTGGTTTCAGTTCTGAGAGTGTTAAAAGCGCTTTTTCACTATCCGGGTATTGTCCATACAGCATACAGAAGTCTGCTAAGTCACCACCTGTGCCCAGATCTAAATCCAGTGCCTTCACCGATGTAAAGCCAGCATTGCAAAGTGTGTCTTTGATTTGTAAGGCGACCCGTTGCCCTTTGGTGTCGCAATCCAGCGCGATTAAGATTTCGACCTGTGGCAGGTCTTTTAAGAACGCTTTGAGTTCTCCTACAAGATTCTCTGGAATGTCTTTTTCACCGGAGGTCACACAGGCAACCGACAAACCATACATCTTGCCTGTAACTGTGCTGATTTCACCGTTTGCAATCACCAGTGGTGCGCCAGCTTCCAATTTGGTTTTGAGACGTTCATTCAAGCCATACCAGCAGGGTGTATAGCCATTGGTATTGATATACACCGGGCTATTGCCATCTAAGAAGCGATACCGCGCCCCTGTTTTCGTCGGGAATTTCAGGGCAGGGCGTTTATGGTGTGTCACGTCCTGCCAGCCAGCACTTTGCAATTGCTCCCATGTAATCCCGTGTGCCAGCGCATAATCTGAGGGGCTTTCGTAGGCGCGTTTAGTTGACTGGATAGCGGCTTTCGGTGTTTCTATCCCTAGCTTTTGTGCCAGTTGATACAGGCTGCCACCCTCTTCTTCGACATGGTCAAAGTATGTGCCGTGTTCGCCATCTGCCTCAACTTTGACCACAAAGGACATGCTGTCACTGTTTGCCCGGAAAGGGGAGTTACAGCGATAGGTGTCTTTGCCATCTGCTTTGATTTTATAGGGGGACAATGCCCCCAGAACTTTTTCGGCTGTGCTACTCATTCAGCACCGCCGGAACACTCGCCAGCACAACCCGCAGCCGGGCAATGGTCTGGATAGGGACATTCTAAGATGTTGTCCAGATGGATTTCACAATAGCCTGTACCATCCACAGCAGGGAAGAGATCACAGACTTTGCACAGTGTTTCTGTCTCAACAGGGTTTTGTTGTGTATTGCCAATGCCAACAACGGCATCACGACGCACTAGCTCATGAAATAGATCGATTGCCTGATGGTTGACCCGTTCCCGTTGCGGGTTGAAATAATCTTCCAGGGCAATATCCCAGAACACACTATTCAGGCGTTCAAATTCGCCTTGCAGGGCTTTAGCTGTATTCTCTATCGGGATGAAGTGCGGATAATCCAGCGCAATCAGGGCTTGCTTCAAATGCTCTGAGTCTGGATTGTCATACAGGGCATGGCGGATAAATTCTGCTGCTGCCAGCATATCTTTTTGCAAAGCACGGGATAGCTTTACATAGTCAGTCAGGGCACATGTTTCTTGTGTCCCTCTGACTCGGAGATTAGTTTGTTTCATGTTATACTACTCCTGTATAAATGCGCCTGTTTTTGGACGTGCAAACGACTAAAAACGGCATTTGTATGTTGTAAGTGCGGGGTGGCAAACTTTCCACGGAGAGCCACTTCCGCACTGGTAAATATAGCACAATTAGAACAAACGTCCTAACTGTTTTGTTACACGTTGTCAGACTCTAACCGAATCTAACCCCATATAAATAAACAACGCCCTTATAGATGCTTGTTGAAGGCATTATCTATAAGGACGCTGATTATCTCGTAATAAATTTACTGCCTTCAACAGAATCACAATACACGATATGTGAGTCTGTTGTCAATTAAATTGGTATTACAAAGGTGAAACAACAATGATATGGGCATTCAAACATCACTGGATATAGTGACCGATAAGTGCCGCTCAACCACATCAAGAAATTCCCTCACATGAAATGGTTTACCGATAAACTCATCACAACCCAGACGATACGATAGCGATTTATTAACAGAACAGCTATGGGCAGTGACCGCAATGATTTTTACATGAGGAAAACGTCTTTTGATTAAGACTATCAGATTACGACCGTCAATATCCGATAAATCAAAATCCACTAAAGCCATATCAGCCCCATTTTGACGAATTGCCTTTGCACCATCAAGTCCTCGTTCAACGTGAAAAACCTCATGACCTACAGACTGTAGTAAACGTATCATCAAATCTGCATTGACAGGGTTGTCCTCAATTACAACAATTTTAGCCATCTTCACTACCTCTACACACAAAAACGTTAATTTACCGGATCATAATTAATTTTAACTTATTTTAAACGAAATAATCCTTAACGTTTTAACTTTTCCACAATTCTCTCATAAAATGACTGGACTTTAGAAAGTTTCACAATAATGCGAGGTCTCTGGTTTGACCATTGCTAGAGTTTCGTTTGTTTTTAGATCGAATTATATACGTACTTATTTACACAGGTTTATTTTTATACTTTTATATACGTAGTTATATTGACAATATCGTTAAACTTGCGCCAGCAGGCGCGGAAAAGGAAAACAACATGCCAGATTACCCCGGTGGGAATATTATCGGAGACCGTCCTTCTAGCTTTCGTCGTCGTAAGTCGGGAATTGTCCGTCAGGTGGACACGCTCGGCAACACACACAGCATCCGCCTGAATACAGAGGGGAATGATGTGTCACGTTCTGAACTTGACGCCTTTCGTCAGGCTGTAGGCGAATTCAGCAATGCAGGTGTCTATTTTGACGGCATTGAGGATTACCACTCAATTGCCATTGAAGATGCACGCGCATTTAACCAGAATCCGGGCAGTGTCAATCATCTCGCTATCTTCGTCTGGGAGCGTGAAGATAACCCGAAACTGCGCGAATATGTCCCGATTGGCGCACCGAAGGCGGATTACCTGACAGCAGGTGATAAACCGACTGTCAAACTTGATGACCCGAAAGTGGAAGCCATCATCAACACGGGGACAGCATGTTTCAATGCAAGTATCCCTGACGGTGAACCCAACTATGTCTTCCGCTACGCTTACACCGATGTGACCGGGACAGGCGGAATCGGCAAGAAAAAACGTCCGCAATCCATTGACCCGGTTGGTCAGTCGTAACGGACAATCCGCATGGTTGACTATGAGTTCAACATACCGACGGGTAGCTATGTGCTACCCGTTTGTATTTCCGGTGAAGATAACGAGTTGGTTGACCTGATAGCCGCGCTCGAATTGTACAGGCGCTTACGCAAATCAGGACAGGATTATCCTGCTTTCGATGCTGTACTCAGGGCTATGTCTTATGCCGATAATCCGCAGGATAGCCCCTGTCTGGATATACCGCAATCATCGGGCACATGCTGGTCTGTTGATGCGACCAGTCAGGCGATTAGATTTTTCCCGAATGACCCATTTGACCCTGTACCTGAAAACCGTCCGATTATCGGGCAATGGGAACGCTGGCAAATCGCCTTGCAACGCTTGCCAGAATGGGCTGACAGCATTCTGGATTTAGCTGAAAATCAAACCGCTTTTGATCGGAATATCGGCTACTTTCCGAACGATTGCTTTGTTGTACCACCCGATGAAAGCGCTAACGATGTGATGCAATTTTTCAACTCGTTAAATGCCATCCGTAAAGCTGAATTCCCCTATATCGAAATCGAATTGCAGGGTGCTGGCGAATTGGAATTGCATCTCTTGCAAGTTCCTTTCGGTGGTAGTGCGATTATCGTCTATGACATGGAATTTGACGTATACGCCTACCTCTGGGATTTAGTCAACGGTGGTAGCTTGCCATCTGGAAACATTATCCAGACAGAACTTGAACGCGAAATCGCAACGTTTCCACCGGAAAGCAACGAAGAAAATGTGATTGAAATCGACTTCACAGACGATACAGACCACATTGTCCGGGTCTATTTTGTGCCACGTATCGACTACACAGCACTGGATTTTCTCGGAAACGGTGGCGGGATTAGAGAGATTTCAGCATGTGGTGGTCTGGCACTAAAAACAGAATCCGGTGAATTAATCACCAGAACAACACATAGATTAGATGAATTTACGAAAGGAAATGTCATCATGGCAACAACAGACGAAATTTATGCGGGTATGATCTGTGCAATGGAGAAAGTAGCACAGCGCATTTTGCTTGCAAATGAATCGGATAATATCCGTAACAGTGTCGAAATCGACAAAAATACGGGGCAAACAATAATCAAGACATCATCGGGATTAAGTCGTGATGACTTCACAGCAACTAATCAGGAAGCCCATTTTGGGGGCGTTCACAATCAGGCGAAAAATATTCGTAAATTCCTATCAGATATTAAATCACAATCTGCTGGCGGGTTTGCTAACGATGTAATCTCGTCACTTCAATCTGTATTCCTTAATGTCGAAGATGCAATCGGTGTTACTAACTTCGTGACTGATTATGTTGCCAGCTCAGAGGACATCACAATAGACGTTGAGGCACTTGCTTTAACCATGTTCTGCAAGGACATCAATAGCGCGTTTGTTGAATATGCGGCGGAAAACCATACGGGGGCGGAAATTACAATCCTGTTGGATGCCCTGAATTTGATACCAACAGACACGTTAAATGTGTGGTACGAAACTGGCTACAGTGTTCCGCGTAATGGATTTGAATCTGCCTCATGTTATTTTATCGACACTCAAGAATTTGAATGGGATGTTGATAACTTTATAAACAGTGGCGTAATTAAACCCTACCTATCAATCCCTCAAGCAGGAAGCCGTATCAAGCGAATTGAATTTACAGGTAAATTCACAGGTGACAACGGTCGTGAATTTGACGGCTTTTACTACAAGCATGATGACGGCTCGATAAGTTATGAACCTCCGGTATTCGCTATGTCCGGTGGCGGTACAGCAGTATTTACCAAGCCACAATATCAACCATCAGGCGGGTATTCTGTAACACTGATAACGCCTGTACAGGATGATAAATACATCAACAACCTGTACTTACGCGATGGATTGCAACCCGCACAGAATAGCTTCGTGAATCCTACTGGACAAATTGACATCAAACTTATCGACGTAGGGCAAGCATAATGGATGATTCAGCCACACAGATAGAAGCTGTCACACTGGTTCTGGATGTATTGAATGCGTTCGGCACTCTTGGCGCACTCGTTTATATGGTGCGCTATCTCATGCAGGATTTACAACGCGAAAAAACTGAACACGCGGACACCCGAAAAGAATACCGGGATGATTTGCGCGAAATTGCTGGAATGCGACGGTCGTTGACACCGGGCACAGCAAATCCACAATGGAACTCTGAGAACTAAAAAAAGGACGGTCAGCCCGTCCTTTTCTCATTGCGTTATTTCAATTACGCAGGAATAGCGATGCCTACAAAGAAAAAACCAAAAACTGCTAGAATAGCCAGAAGAAATAAGAATAGTGCAAAAAGTGTGCTCATGTATTTTTCTCCTTCAAATTTGTCCATTCCAGAGTATATATCAGTCTGATACATTGAAGCATCTTTCCGGTGAGAGCATAGGGAAAGCGTAGTTTTCTTTATGTCGCTTTCACCTTACCAGCGATTTTGATTTTCTGCGATTTGTGGCTTAAAATCACCATTTCCCTGTCCACATGCGGAAACCATGCAATGTACGCTTTTTGTGAGTCTTTTTGTGCGTTTTTCGCTGTGTTACAGGTAGTCTGTTTCCCGTCTATGATGTGAATTTCATCCTGCATTGTCTATCCTCTAAATTTACAACTCACAACAGGATAGCACAGATTTTCTAAATCCCATATTTAGATAGTCTAATGCTCTGAGATAATAAAGAATTATCTGACTCTTCAAACACATATCTATTTTCTTGCAAATAGTTCCGAGTCTATCTGGTTTTCAAGTAAATTTTGTAATAGTAAACCATGTATATAAGTGAACCATGTAGGCAATGCTTCACCGATTACCTGTCGTGCAACATATGCTATGTTATTCTCAAAGACATAATCCCAATCATAGAATCTTGGAACAGTTTGCAAGTCTGCACATTCTCGAATACTCAAAACTCGATTTTCCCAAGGATGTATCTTGTAGTTACTGCCAAGATGACTGCTACTTGTGGTGATAGTCGGAGTAGGTCTATCCACAGGGATACGTCGGTATGCAGTTGAATATCCCTTAATCAATCTAATCGTACCATCTTTTTTTACAACATGAGGACGGTTAAGTAATGGTTCATTACACTCCGGGCAGTAAGCCACACCTTCAGGAACTTCAGTAAATCCACATTCACGACAATTTGCATTCAAGTAGGCGCTCAATCCACTTCTAGGAGGAATATCTTCAATCCATGTGTACCTAAAGGGTTCTTTTTCATAGTAGGTTACAAAATGCAGAGGATCACAGCCATCATGAGCGCCTTCTTTAGTAGCTGAATCAAGCGGTGGATACGGCATGTTGTCAAACCATTCCCCAGCCGTAACCCATGAATCTAAATCCTCAGACTTATCTGAATGTGTCGGTGCATTCCAAGGATATATTTTCTCTGAAATAAGAGTATCTAATACAGGTAAATCGCGATGAATAGCAACCACAATTGCCCGATTCCTCATTTGAGGAATACCATAGTCAGCCAACTGTACAGTTGATGAGAAAACTTCATAATTTTCAGTAATTTCATCTGTAAATATCTCAAGTATTTCATGCTCTTCACCATCAACTTCAATCTTTTCTCGTAGTATTTGCGCTACGTTTTCAATGATAACAATTCGAGGTTGAAGAGTAAGGATGATAGGAATTGCTTCTAGCATTAGTCGATTGCGTACATCACGCGCACTCACATTATCTATCTGTCCACGTGCGGGGTTTGATGAACTCATCCCCTGACATGGTGGTGTTATGTTCATCAACTGTAGCTGACCAACTTCTAATTCCTGATAGGTTTCTATAATCTTATCTCGTGTCTCTGAAATATCACCTTCAATTACTTGAGATTCTGGGAAATTTCGTTTACAGAGTTCTACCCGACGTGGCTCTATTTCCGCCTGTACATATACTTTGAATCCAGCTTGTTCATACCCTAGATCACTTAATCCTCCGCCAGAAAATAGTGAGATTGATGGCAATGGCTGTGTATATTCAATTCTCTCACTATGCAAAAACTCAACAAGATGGACTATTGGATTGGCTGTAGCGATATTGTTGAACATACTTAGTTCCACTTTCTATTCTTCAAGATTGTCCAATGCTTGTATTCTTGGATCATCTTTAGGTGCTTTACTTTTAACTAGATCAAGAAAATCACCATAGAGACTCAAGGAACGTTGCCAGACTTCATTCCATGTAACAGTTTCGATTCCATGTAATTTGGCAGTGTCACGGTATTCAATATCTTCATCGCGAATCTTACCTATAATTAGATAACCCGAAACATTTGTTCCAGTCAAGTCCCCACGTCGAATTTGATGTTTGAAATGGTTAACATAATCTTCTACTTGCCTAATTTCATTACGACCTGCCAAATAACCCGGACGTTTAACCTCAACAACGACAATTTGCTGACTATCGCGAATACAAAAGAAATCGAATCGACGTTGTCCAGTACCCGAGATAGTTTCTGTTGGCTCTATGCTGTATCTCTCAACCAACATAGTATCTAATTGTTGTTCATAGCCTAGTGTATTCCAACCCGGATCAATAAGCCAAGGATTATCGCGTAGCATTGTGTGCATATCCATAGGGGCTGATGATAATTTCTCAGGAGCTTTTTCATCTATGAGCTTCTTTAGTTGTTTAACTACAATTACACGCGCTTGTACGATTGAAGCTGTTTTCACTGCCTCAAGAATATTTACTTCTGCCATAAATTCGAAAAACTCGGACTGATCTCCCAAATCCATTTTGTTTAATTGGCGTATCATGCCCATGAAATTTTGATCTTCATATGCACGCAGTAATAAGTCAACAATTTCAGCAAATCTCTCATCGGTCATCGTAGGTACGTTAGCAAACGTCCTTATGGCTCGCATGATTTCTTTTTGCTCTGTAGGAGGGAAGTTATTAATACGTGACCATTTATTATCCCCTAAACGCTCCCGTAGATTATCTATTTTATCTTTGGTTCTTTCCGCTACCCACTCATTCAGCAATTGCCGAACTTTCTGTTGACCCCATTCCAATAAAGGATACGCTTTTGGAGATTCCCAACGAATACTAGCACGATCCGTTGCAATCACATCAGTATTATCATCATCCAACCCATCAGCTAGGACTTCTCCGGTTAAATACTGCATACCAAGCTGCCCGCCTGCACCACCTGATAAATCGAAAAAGAATGGAGCTTGTGCCATTTTACCGTGTGCAAGAACTACAAATCCACGTGCGCTGTCATCACTAATTGGAGTCTTAGTAAATCCAGCCCACCATTTAACTCTTCCGACACCAGCAACATTGTCTGTATGCCACTTATCCTTCTCAGGAGGATACCTGAATTGGAACGGAATTTCAGACCTTTTCAATAGTTCATCATTTATGAATACCTTAAAATCATCAGACAATACAGAAAATCTACGTGCCATACTTAACCGAAACTGTTCAGAACTTTGACGTTTATTCACATCAAGGATTTTCAGAATAACCTCTGTTCCACTGTTTTCATCAGTTTCTCTATCATCAAGTATTTCCGGTTCATATCCTGTCTTAACAAATTCATTTGAATTCGTACCAACTATTGCATCATAATCCATCGCAAAATGGATCAAATGCCTATTCTTAATAGTTCTTATTTCCATTCTTTTAGCAATACCAAAGCAGGCTAATTTACCAATCCCTTTTCGCCCCATCACCTTGCGACCGCTAAGAGTTCTATCAGTTCCAAGGCTTTCACGGCGATCACGCCCAACTAATAAGAATTTTTCATTGCATTCCTCAAATGTCATTCCCACGCCATAATCCCGCACACGAAACTCTGTGTATGGATTATCCCAATCATCATCAAAAGGAACATATACATCAACTCGTGGTGCATCAGCATCCCAAGCGTTTGCTATTAATTCTGCAATTGCATTTACAACCCCAGAATACATTTGCAATCCTAAGTGCTTTACCATCCCCCCAGAATAGGTCATCACTAATTTTCGGTCATCAAAATCATTTTGGAACATACTTATCTCCATGTGCATATAATAAATAATAAAAGCGCCCTACAGAAATTTGCAGGACGCTTTAAATTGCGGTATATTGGGTGCATCCCCATAATTTTTTCTTCGCAACTTGAATTGTGACTCTGGTAGGACTCGAACCTACAACCAATTGATTAAGAGTCAACTGCTCTTCCATTGAGCTACAGAGCCTTAAGGACTTTTAATTATGATGATTAAGGCACAAAAATCAAGGGGGAAGTGCATTCTGTTCTGTGCAAATTAGCCATATCACAGACTAATCCATTTGCGCGATTTACCGGGAAACACTATCATCAAATTACGATTAATGATGTGAGGGAATACCGGAATGAGCAAGAGGAATTATGCCATCGACAGACGCTTATTGATTGAGCGTACCTTAAAACCCGGTGGAATATCTGATGAGCGCGTTCTGGCAGCTATGGACAGTGTTCCCCGCCACAAATTTGTTTCGGCACGACAACATTCTATCGCGTATCAAAACCGGAGTTTATCTATCGGCTATGGTCAAACGATGTTGCCGCCTCTCATCATTGCGAAGATGTTACAGGCACTTCAGCTAAACGGCACAGAAGATATTCTGGAAGTTGGTACAGGCTCGGGTTATCTGACTGCGCTGCTCATGACACCCGGCTCTTATGTCTATAGCCTGGAACGAATCCCCGAACTTGCAGAAAAAGCCGCGCACAATTTACAGTCTCTAAATTATAACAATGTGGATTTGCATATCGGTGATGGTAGTCAGGGATTAGCAGATATGGCGAGTTTTGATGTGATTGTCATCACGGCGCATGTCTCAAAAATTCCTAAGCCTCTTGCCCTGCAATTACACCCCCTACATGGACGTATGTTGATTCCGGTCGGGAATTCGAAAGTACAAAAGCTCAAATTTATCCGGCGTGAAGCAGATCACTGGTATTCCAGGACACTGGCAACGATCCGTGTTGAAGCGCTGGTAGGGCGTTATGGCACGCCCCCTCCAACCGTTATGACATAACAAAAACCGGGCAAATCAAGCATGACCTGCCCGGATTTATCTTTATCGTGGCACAATTTGGAGCACACTCACATTAATCACACGAATGGTTTCCTGTGTTCGTGTGGTCGGCGAGTAAATGCGGAATTCTAAGGCGCGTGCATCCGGCTCAGACGAACTAAACAGCACATAATTACCATCCGGTGTCCATGACGGAGCGCTGTAATTCCAGGTCGGGTCAAAGGTCAAATCACGAACGATCAGCCCGTCAATCGTGGCATAACGCAGTGTTGTTTCACCTTCACGCACGTTCAAGTAGACAATTTCATCTGCGACAGGAGACCACTGTGGTTCGATATTGCGTCCGCGACTATCTGTAATTTGCTCTACAGTTGATTCAGGGTCGTCCGCAAAAGGATCCATGACATAAATATCATTGTTTGTCGGGCGATCACGATCTGAACTGAAGATAAGACGTGAGCCATCTGGAGACCAATCAGGATCAATATCTTCAAATGAATCGTTACGGGTCAGTTGTGTTGATAACCCGGTTTCTACGTTATACAGGTAAATTTCAGTATCCCCATCATTTGCTGATGAAAAAGCGATAAAATTACCATCCGGTGAAATTGACGGCGCAAAGGCACTCGGCAGGGCTGAACTGGTAATTTCTGTGAAATCTTCGGGATCATCCAGTGTGGCGATATACATTTTTACCTGTAATTCATCCAATGGATCCTGTGTTGTTCCCGAAGTCTGGAGTACGAATCCTCCACCACCTTCGGAAGTCGCTTGCTGCGGAACAATCGGCGTGTTGGTTGGTGTCGGGCTGAGAGGCACAGGGGTATTTGTCAATGTCGGTTCCAACGTCGGTACATCCACAAAAGTACGACGGGTATAGACTAGTAAACCGGACTCAGGGTTGTAATCAAAATCACTCACATTTGAAATAAGTGTTTGCAGATTATCGCCCCCACCATCAATGCGATACAGCGAAATCGTTGCTGAACCCTGGATACCCATAATCAGGAAACCATAATCTGAGCGCGGCGGAAGGGTATTCGTCGCAGTTGGTTCGTCTGTTGCTGTTGGAGGTGCAGTCGGCGTGAAGGTCGGGGCATCCGGCAGAATACTGGTCACAGCGACCCTCGTACCATCAAATGTTGCAGAAGGAACAATGGTTGATGTGGGAGGTGTAATTGAAGGGTCAACGGTCGGTTCTTCGGTCACTTCGACTGCTTCTGCAACCTGAGTCGGTATCTCAGTAGGTTCAGGTTGTAAAAATTGTGGAAGGAATAAAGACCCTGCCAGCAATAAGCCGAGCACAACAACAACGATACCCAGCAAGGGAACCCAGTTTGTTCCGCTACCACCAGCACCACCTGCTGCCTGTGGACGACCTCCACCGCCGCCACCCCTGGATGGAACAGGTGTACGGGCAGCAGCACTTATCCCTTCGTAATCAATCGTTCTATCTTCCCCTGCACCCAGTACACCAACCATACTATTGAGTGCATCCTGGGCAGGTTGATTATTGGGATTGATTTTCAATACCCGTTCAAGACTGAGACGGCGTTCACGGCTACTTTCAACAACCGAAGCCATCCATATCCATGCCTGTTCGTTATTTCGATCCTGCCGGAGAACACCTTCGAGCAGTTCCCGTGCGCGTTCACTATCGCCCTGACGGGCAGCGCGGACTCCGGCAGCCAGTTGTCGGTTCAATTGGTTTTCAGCCAAAGTAGTATCCTCCCTGGCAGATTGAGCAAAATTAGTTGATTATGATTAATTTTACAAAAGAAACGCTTTTTTCGCATTCATACTGTATTCCCACTACAGATTATAACTGGTTTTGATGTTTAGATAGCTGGTAATATGACAATCGAAACGTTTTTGTCACACTATTCAGGTAAAAATTTATGAAAACAATAGGTCTCATCGGTGGTTTAAGCTGGGAATCCTCTATCGAGTATTACCGCATTATCAACGAGACAGTCCGTGAACGGCTGGGGGGATTGCATTCCGCACAGTGCTTGATGTATTCCTTCGATTTTGCTGCGATTGAAACCTTACAGGCAAATGGCGACTGGGAAACAGCGACCCATCGTATGATTGCTGTCGCACGTCAGGTCGAGCGCGGCGGCGGCGATTGTATTGTTATTTGTAGTAATACCATGCACCGGATGGCAGATGATGTACAAAATGCCGTCGATATTCCCCTGATTCACATCGCGGATGCCACTGCGGGCGCGATTAAAGCACAGGGTATCGGACAAATCGGACTCCTGGGAACACGTTTTACTATGGAACAGGATTTTTACAAAGGACGATTGGTCAATGCTCATGAATTGGATGTCTTGATACCGGAAGAAGCGGGACGCGATACCGTTCACCGTATCATCTATGATGAACTGGTTATCGGTGAAGTACATGAGGAATCACGCAAAGCCTATCAAAAGGTGATTAATGACCTGGTTTCTGCGGGAGCAAAAGGTGTTATCCTCGGTTGTACAGAAATCGAATTGTTGATTAGCAAGCCCGAACACAGTCCTGTGCCGACATTTCCAACCACCTATTTACATGCAGTCGCAGCCGTTGATTGGGCTTTAGAAGGGTAAAAAGAAATTGCGAAATTATCGTATTCTTGTATTCATAAGTGTCATTTTTACATTTCTGGCGGGATGTACTCCTGCGGAGGAATCATCACCGACCCCGGATATTGATGCTATTGTCGCGGCGACTGTCTCCGCACAGGAACAGGCATTTTATCAACCGACACTCTTATCGCCTGTTGATGGTGTGAGTTTTGCCAATCCTGCCTCTGTAGTTTTAGATTGGGAATGGGTGCGGGAATTAGGTGAAGGCGAATTCTATGATGTGCGGGTATGGCGGGAAGGTGAGCCCGATTATGGCATCACATGGGCATCCGATGATGAATTTGCGCTTGCAGAGTGGTTATCGCAACGTGAGCCGGGGCAATTTTTCTGGTCAGTTGCTGTCATTAAAGGCGATCCTGATTCCGGCACAGTTGAAGCAGTTTTAGGTAACGCTCCGGCAGCGAGACGTTTCACAGTTGAGAGCAATCAATTGCCGGCACCAACACCCGAACCCACAGCAGAGCCGATTACAATTGATACACTTGTAACATCACTTCCTGCCGGGTTCGAAGCTGAAATCTATGCACACATCACAGAAGCCCCTACATCAATTGCCGATATTGAATTTGATGTGGATGGCTCATTGCTTGCACTGGCAATTGACGGACGCATTTATCGTCTGCGTGATAGCGATGGCGACGGGGCAGTTGATGAATACATGCAAGTCCTCTCACGGGATTTGAGTTTTGAATGGGCAATCGGCTTTGCAATTTATGATGACCGTATCTATATTTCGGATCAGGAGCGGGTTGGTTATGTTGAGGATAGTGATGATGACGGTATCTTTGATGTCTACACCAATATCGTCGATGAATTGCCAGGACGTGCTTATCCCTTACATTCCAATAACGGCATCCTGATTTACGACGATTTGATTTATCTTGCTGTCGGCTCTACAACCGATCATGGTCCCATCAATCATGAATACGAAGCCGCAATTCTGACGATGAATCTTGATGGCAGTGAACTTCAGGTCTTTGCACATGGTTTCCGTAACCCCTATGATATTGACATGTCTCCTGATGGACGCTTATTCACAACAGATAACTCACCGGATGCACTCAATGCTGGCTTGATGTTCATCCCACCGGAAGAACTGAATTATGTCCGTGAAGGCTATCACTATGGTTTCCCCTATGTGTATGGTAACGGTTATGCGATACGTGACGTGGATTATGAGACTGAAAATCCGGTCACACAATTTGTTGCGTCTACAGTATCTGTCGGATTGGCCTATTATGCTGGCAACCAATTCCCTGAAACGTATCAGGACGGTGTCTTTGTCGGGCAATTTGGTGGGCTCAATCCGGCACGCAGAATTGTCTTTGTGCCACTAGAGGAAACAGAGGATGGTAATTATAGGGGTGACTGGCAACCCTTCATCCAGCTTGCTGAAGGATTTCAACCGACCAGTCTCGATACTGACGATGATGGTTCGCTCTATTTTGTCGAATGGACGAACGGCTATATCATCCGTGTGAGCTACGCCGGAGAATAATAGAAAAAGGGCAACCCGCTTGAGAGTTGCCCTCTATTTTTCTTAGCCACCGACACCCCGGGGTACTTCTACCGGAATGTAAGGTAATTCGTTCCACCAATCGGGGAAATCTGCTACAGGTGCTCCGAAGTATAAATCAAGGATGCGGCGTGTAATTGGTGCGGCAACATCCGAGCCTTCCCGCGAGTTAGGAACGACAACGGCAATTGCAATCTGCGGATTATCAGCAGGCGCAAAGGCAACATACCATGAATTTGGCGCGTCGGCTGTTTGGGCAGTGCCCGTTTTACCACAGGAAGTATATCCCGGCGGAGTATCACTACCTGCAAAAATGTGCGTTGAAGTCCCGAATTGAGTATCAACTGGCACAGCACACATCCCCTCACGGGTCAACTGTAAAGCAATATCACTGACATCCAGTTGTCCGACGACGACAGGTTCAAATGTCTCTACAACAGGATCGCCATCTGTCCCGCCAATCTGTTCCACAATATAAGGTTGATAGAGTGTGCCACCATTGGCAACGGCTGAAACGATACGTGCCATCTGAACGGCTGTTACCGAAGTATTCCCTTGACCGATAACATCATTAATTGCTTCTGTCACATCAGTTGGTATCGGAATATTGCCGGGTGCTTCCGGTGCTGTCACAGGATTATTGAGACCGATGACCCGTGTCGGCGAACCAAAACCCCATCCGGTAACATAGTCACTGAGCAGCGTCGGGCGTTGTTGATACATCAGTGAACCGACTTCCCAGAAAAATGGATTACAGGACGCTGTTAGCGCTGTCTGCATCGGAATTAACCCTGCGGCTTCGCGTTCTTCGACCACACGCCAATCTTCGCGGATACCACCTGTGTCGCCGAAGCGTGCGCTCCCATCCCAGGTCAGTTGACAGTCAAAATCTTCATCTGGATCCCATACCCCGGAATCTGCTGCTGCCAGTAAAGACATGATTTTGAACACTGAGCCAGGGGCGTATTGTTCGTTGTAAGCACGGTTGGTTGTAGCCGGACCCAGAGGCAAAAATGGATCGTTATCCGTCGCTCTCGTAGCCTGAGAAACAAAATTCGCATTGGTCGTATTGGTTGAATAGTAGGTACTTTCAGGGAAGAAAATAGCCGGGTCATAAGTCGGGAAACTGAACATCGAGAGAATCGCGCCGGAGTTAACATCCATGACGACTGCGGCACCGCCTGTTGCCCGGGTTGCCCAGTTCTCTCCGGCATAATTCCACGCTTGCATGAATGTCTGTGCAGTATCCCATTGTAAATCACGGTCAATGGTGAGGGTAATAGATGTGGACTCACTCCCTGTAGATGAACCAAGTTCGCGTAAAACCACGCCACTGGAATCAATCAAGCGCAACGTTTGGTCGGGCATACCTGCCAATTCATTTTGATAGGTAAATTCAACACCTGCCAGACCGACATAATCCGTTTCGTTGTATCCACGACTGCGCCAGTATTCGACGTTGAGAGCGCCATCTCTTACAATATAGCCAATGTAGCCTGTAATATGTGCTGCTGCACCATGTCCGAAATAGGTTCGTCCGGTACGGGCTTGAACTTTAGAGCCTATAAATTCAACTTCAATATTTGTTCCGCAGAGTCGGTCTAAATCATTCTGGTAGATATTGTAAATAGAACTATCAATCTCCCCGACAAAAAATGCCGAATCACCTGAACGGTAGTCTACATACAGTGAATTGAAATAGGAAACCGGTCGCAACAATATTTCTGACAGTAAAATGGTGCAATCTTCCTCATTCGCCATATCTGACAGGCGCATAATAAGCGCGTAGGTTGTCCCGTTCTGATTGACGAGATAATCACCATTGGTGTCGTAAATATTTCCTCGCGGCGAAAATTGGCGTGTCGGGTCAAGACGAACATTGGCAGTCATCCCGTTGATAATATCCATCGGAGACCATGCAATCGACCATCCGCCATCGGACTCCACCAGACGCATCGTGCGACCTATATCAGGAATATCACCGAATTGTACTGTTGAAAGGGTGACATCATAATTGATAGCTGCCGATGTCCCCTGAATGGTGACATCATGGATTTCATAATTCAAATCTGAAAAACTAATATCACTATGAGTCGAAACATATAGTTCACGGAAGTCGTCTATAGGGTATACTTGAATCGAGTTGGGATGTAGCAAACCGTGCATGGTATCAAATTCTTCATTTGCCCATGCGTTCAGGAAAGTTTCAACCGTTTCCTGTGGTGTCAAGCCAACCTGAAGCACAAGCCCGACAGGGTTTTCTGATGATTGATTGCCTGTCGAAATTGCATCACAGGCAGTTAGCAAGGTGGCTACGATAACAACTACTAGAAATCGAATGGGTTGGTTCATGCCAATGTGTCCTATCGGTACATTTTCATCACTATAAACGGGGTAATTTTGAAAGTCCAGTGAGCTCTGATAGGCGTAGGCAATGAGTACAATTGATAATTGATAAGAATCGTGAAAAAATCATTACAAAATCGTAATTTGAGTCGCACAATTGCATCTGCGGAACTACAATTAGCTTAGATAAAATGAAATAGTGTGAAATTATGTCATCTGAAACGCTACTCACTATAACGCAACAATTACGCTATACGCCCCGCGCTATCGATGCAGCCGGAGCTTTAGTCGCATGGATTATTGAAGAGTATGGCAATGCCTATCTTATATTACCGCATGGACTAATTGGCTCTAAAAATCAGTCACATAATCCTCGCATTGTTGATTTGCTCAATAAAGGCAACTGGGTCGATTTACAATTTCCTGAATTAAGCGACAACGGCTGGTTTATCCCGATTATTTACGGCGGGAGAACACGCGGCGTTTTACTGGTTCAGCAAACCAATCAAATTGTGCTGGAAGTTGTTCCTCTGGTCGAAGTTCTGGCAGGTCGTCTGGAAGATGAAATAACACACGATAAATTGTCACAAAGTCTGGAACTCGCTGCGACCATCAACCGGCAAACTGATAGAGAGACAATGCTAAAACGGGTTGTTGAAGGTTTAACACCCATTATGGATGCGCTAACGGCACTGGTCTTTCGCTTTCAACCGGATGATGTCAACGGGGAAGTGATTGCCGAATATCCGACTCAAGTTGCGCTCGGACAGCATTTTGGAGCAAATGACTACACCTCCTTCAGTCGTACATTTAACGATAATGACATCATCATCCGCAGCAACAAAGACAATTTAATCGGTAATTTGAACGTTGTCATGCAACAGGCAGGGGCACATCAGCTTGTGGCTGCCCCGATGATTACGGCAGGAAAATTAATTGGCACGCTGGTGGTGATGTATCGGCGCAGTCCTGACGGGCGTAAACTGCTTGATGCCGAAAAATACGTTTTACAATTGATTGCCGGGGCAACAGCCAATGCCTTCATGATGCTTGACCGGGACGAAGCAAGCGTAAAAAGCCCCCTGGATGATGCGGCTTTCCGGCAGTTGATCGATAAAGCCAATGTTGCAATTGATATTCACACAGTCGATGGCAAAGTTATTTATCGTAATCAAACATGGAACACATTATTCCTCAGAGACGAGGGAGAAACCCAATTTTTCAAAGACCGTTTACTGGATGAAGAAAAGGTCATCCCGGAAACACTCATTTATCCGAATGCAAGCCGCAGTGAAGGCTGGACGAATTTCCTCACCCTCAAACGCAAAGATGATTCACGTTTTGATGCTCATGTATCGGTCGTGGCGCTGCGGGATGTTGAGGACAATATTATCGGGTACAGCACGATCACCGATGATGTCACCGAATTGCATCATGTGATGGATGCGCTACAGGCACAAACAACCCGTTTGGCGGCGGCTGCCAGTGTTTCTCAAGCAATTATCACCACCCAGGATTTAGATATTTTATCGGAAAGTGTGCTCCGTCTGATATGCACACAATTTGATTATGACTTCGCCCAGATGTGGCGCATTAACAGCAGCCGGGATACTGTCACCTGTATGATGGCATGTGATTTTGATGGCGATAAGCTGGCAGAGATGATCGGTCAGGAACTGTCGCTGGATGTTGAAAGTTCTGCACGATGGGTGATTACCAACGGACGCTTGTTGATGCTCAATGATGCGACAAAAGATGAGCGTCATCGTCAGCATAGTTCACTTCCCGCAGTCGGGTCTGAATTGACCATATTATTGCAAGCAGCAAATGAAATTCTCGGTGTCTTGATTGTGCAGAGTAAAGAAAAAGATGCTTTCTCACTGGATGATGCTGATGTGATGCAAAGTATCGCTGACCAGGTCGGGATCGCAATTTACAATGCCAGCCTCTTCGGTCAATTGCGTGATAGATTAGCTGATATGAATGCGATGGGCGAAGTTAGCTTGCTGGTACAGGCAGCATTTGACTTCGATGGCTTGATGCGGCGTATCTATGAAGCTATGCGGCGTGTACATCCGGCAGGAGATTTTGGCTTTATTGTCTATGATGAAAAAGAGCAAAGCCTGGATGTAGTACGCTATTTCAATGGTTACGCTGACCGTGAAACTGAAGCACTTTCGAATAATCTCGTTTCGAAGATGCTAACTGACTCCGCCCCGATTTTCTGGCGTAGTGATGATGAACGTACTGCAACTGCCGAATATTTCGGGCTTACGATTGATGACTTGCCACGATCTTTCCTCGGTTTGCCATTGATTGCACGGGATGAAGTACTGGGCGCACTCTATACAGAAGCTGATGAGTTTGGCGCGTTCGATGAAAATGACCTGCAATTCATGTTGAATCTGGTCAATAGTACCGCTTTTGCCCTCGAAAATATGCAACTCCTGAACGATACCAAACGACAGGTTCGTGAAATGGAGATCATCAATAATATCAGCCATACGCTATCGGAAACATTCGGCTCGGATATTATCTGGGATCAACTTATCAAAGAACTGGAAGACCTCTTCCCGCATGGTCTGGTGACAGTTGCTTTATACGACAATGATTTTCAAAAATTGCGTGTCCCTGATACCGGAAATACGCAGGTTGTGATTACTGCACCACCGGAAGTGCTGGCGCGGGTGGTTGTTGAAAATGGTATCACACTCGAATTCTCTGATTTGATGGCGGAAGATGAACGCCTCGAAAATATGAACATTGATACCTTCCAGTTAAATCATGGCGCGATCCGGTCATGGGTGGGTACACCGCTAAAGAATAGAAATAACGATAGTATCGGTCTTATCGCCTTACAGAGTGCATCCCCGGATACCTTCACCGACCGTGATTTATCTCTGTTGAACATGGTCGCGGCACAAACATCACTGGCACTCGATAATGCCTTCCTGTTTATGGAAGAACAGAAACGTCGGGATGTCGCCAACAGTCTCATTGATATGGGGCGCATCGTGAGTTCAACGCTGGAAATTGAAGTTGTATTCGGCAGAATTCTGGAGCAAATTAGACACCTGCTCAATTATGAACGGGCAGCAATTTTCACCTTTGCCGATGAGTCTCCCATGAGTTTGCGTGTCCGGGCAGTTGATGGCTTTGATGAAGACTATTTCAAACAAAATGTGACCATCGAAATGGATAGTCCCCTGGCTCAGATACTGGAAACACAGGAGCCACTGACGATTCCTTCGGTAGCGGATTCGCTTGACTGGGAAAAACAGCCTGCGATGTTGCGCGATGGCAACGTGCAATCATGGATGGGGATTCCGCTTGTTATACAGGCAAAAGTAATCGGTGTCATCACGCTTGATACCCATGATGATGTGCCATATCGCCCCGATGATGCAACACCTATTTTCGGGCTGGCACGTCAAGCATCCATTGCAGTAGACAATGCCCGTTTGCATAGCCAGGTTGCTGATAATGTTAATTCACTGAAAGCGAGAGCCGACCGTCTGGCAACCATGCACACGCTGGCAAATTATGTGAGTTCATCTTTATCACAAACAGAAATCCTGAACAAAGCAACACATCTGCTACGTGATTTATTCAGCGCAGATTATGCTGGCATGATACGCATTGATGAATTAGATGGTAATGGCTATCTGGTCGCGGAATATCCTGAATCTGAATTTGTCGGACAGGTCATTATGCTTAAAGGCACACTGGCATACGAACGATTCCAGACCATTGTCAAAGATAAAGGAGACGTCTTTGTCACAAAGGACGAAATCCCGGTTGAGGAAAATATCATTCCACAATATGAGGGTGGATATGTCATTGCACCACTGATTGCCTACGAACATATTCTCGGGAATATCATCCTCGGCTTCAATGATGCACACAATTTTGATGAAGAAACGATAGACACATTCAAAACGCTTGCCGCACAGATTGCTGTATCAGTGCGGAATGCGGGCTTGTTTCAAGATGCTCTGGAAGCCAGCCGCTTAAAGACAGAATTTTTAGCCAATGTAAGTCATGAACTCCGCACACCACTCAACGCAATTATCGGATATAGCGAATTGTTGCTCAGTGGCACGTATGGCGATCTGGATGATAAACAGGAAGACCGCCTGGAACGTGTTTTCAGGAGTGGACGCCAGTTATTAAACCTCATTAACGACATTCTTGACCTGTCGAAAATTGAAGCCGGTAAGCTGGACATGGAGATGAATGAACTGGATGCCTCTGTCATGATTGATGACGCAGTGACAACCATCCGTCCACAGGCAAATTACAAACAACTCCCTATAAAAGTAGATATTCAGGAAGATTTGCCCCCGCTTTATGTTGATGCCCAGCGAATGCGACAGGTACTGGTCAATTTACTCAGTAATGCCGTCAAATTCACGCATGAAGGTGAAATAAACGTTTCAGTCAAACGCGCAACAGTCAGTCTGCGTGAATTTCCCGATTTACCACAACATATGATAAGTCAGGGGAATGTCTGGTTACATTTCAGTGTGCAGGATACCGGGATTGGTATTTCAGAAAAAGACCAGAAACTTATTTTTGAAGCCTTTACACAGGTCGATGGGTCTAGCATCCGCGAATATGAAGGGACAGGTCTCGGTCTGGCGATTACGCAACAACTGGTCAAATTACATAACGGACATATCTGGCTGGATAGTAAAGAAGGCGAAGGAACAACATTCCATATTTTGTTACCCAGTATGGAAACGATGCAAAGTCCGAAATATGCGCTTGCTGCCGATGATGAGCGTCCGGTTATTATTCTTGCTGATGAAGATGCCATGACCTTACAACTGGTATCCGAGTATCTTGATCCAGATGAATATCATGTTCTAAAAACAAGAAGTGCCGAAGAAATTTTCAAAATTGCAGAAGAAATTAAGCCGGATGTGATTCTCACCGATTTGATGATGCCTGATATTGAAGGCATGGATATTTTACATCGCTTGAATGAGAATTCCTTTACACAGGGTGTTCCGGTCATTATTAGTTCAATCTTAGACCGTAAAACAGAATCTGAGAAACTGGGGGCAAAAGCCTTCATCAAGAAACCTGTCTCACGGAATGAATTACTATCATTGCTGAAAAAAATCCTGTAACTTCGATGGAACGTTTATTCACTTACGGCACATTGCAGGATGAAAAAGTACAGTTGTCGCTTATCGGACGTACATTGGAAGGGGAGGCGGCTGTATTAAATGGCTACACAATCCACTTTAACCTGATGCCACCTTATCCGGTTGCAATGCCCGGCGAAAATGACTTGATCGAAGGACAGGTCTTTGAGGTCACACAGGACGAATTACAACAATTAGATATCTACGAAGGGGAGTGTTACCTGCGAATCACTGTTACGCTGGAAAATGGTCAGGAAGCATGGGTTTATATCGGTAATCCCGCCTGTTACCCTGATATTTAAAGCAAATTTATGAAAATTCTTCTTATCTCCCGTTGTCCCCCGTATCCTCTACATTTTGGTGATAGGCTGATTATCTGGCATTTAGCACGTGAACTCTCACAACGTGGCTATCAACTGGATTTACTGGCACTGACACAACATGAAAGCGATGCACAGGAAATTGATGAATATGACTCATTTTTCCGGGAGGTAGAACTCTTCCCCGAACAAGAACGCACACAATGGATGTACCTCAAGCGATTAATTGGCGCACATTATCCCGCAGATAGCAATTCTGCATGGCAAGCTGATATGTGGCAGGTAATCGAAAGAAAATTAGCCACAGAAAATTATGACCTTGTGCATCTATTTGGTGGGGTGCATGTTTATGAATTTGCCAATTTACTGAAAAATATCCCGACTGTCATCACACCTTATGAATCATACAGTCTCTATCTAACGCGAGTGTTGCAACAGAGAAACAGTATGAGTATCCGGTTCAGCCGACAAATTACGCGACAATTTGAAAGCTGGATGTACAGTCCCTATGATTACACAATTGTCCTGACAGAAGAGGACAAAGCTGAACTGCTATCAATCAATTCAGAACTGACTATCGAAGTGATTCCCAATGGTATTGATTTAGCAGATTTTCAGCAAGAAGATAGAGATCGTGATCTGGCAACATTGCTATTTGTAGGCAATTACGAATATCCACCGAATCATGACGCGGCGTTACTCTTAGCACGCGATATTTTCCCGCAGATTGTAGCAAAAATACCGGAAGCCCAATTATTACTGGTCGGGAATGCGCCGTCAGATGAGATGCAACACTATGCTTCGGACAACATCATCATTACGGGACGTGTTCCGCGTGTGCAAGATTATCTGGCATCGGCAACCGTGTTTATCTGTCCCTTAAGAGTAGGAGCAGGTATAAAAAATAAGGTTCTGGAAGCCTTAGCAATGGGGATTCCCACAATTGCAACGCCACTCAGTATGGAAGGTATTCATGCTGTAGATGGTAAACATGCGCTGATAGCAGATATTGACCATATTGCAGACAAAACTGTGGAATTACTCAAAAATCGTGATTTACAGCAAGCACTCTCCCGCAACGCCCGTCCACTCATAGAAGCAGACTATAGCTGGCAGGGAGTCGCGAATCAATATGAGTCAATCTATACTCGCCTGCTCAATTGAAGGGTCAATTTCTTTTAACATGTCCAGAGCTTCCTCATAACTACCAGTTTGTTTGACTTTGATAGAAGTCAAGCGTTTTAGCACAGAAATCATGAATTGCTGGAAAGCATTACCGCCGATAATAATAACCCATCCCATATTGGGATGATTGAGATATGGCGATGCAATCTGCCGATTAACCTGAATACTCGTCGGACTATGAATCATGTCTCGCAAATCGGCAATCAGATGAACAGGTGCATCACCTGAAACCACATACTCTGTTATCACATTACTGGATTCACGGGCTTCACTTACAGACACTACATCAACAAATCGACCTGATACGATCCTGTTTTGGACAACCCAATCTATTTCATACGCCATAACTACATTCTTGTCCTCATTTGTTACATCAAAATATTAACCCGTCCGGCAAAAATTGTCTAATTCTTCGTTAGCGTTATACTATTGGCATGAAGCCTTAACACAAAGCTAATTTTTATGAAAATCATCTTCTGCCAGGATCCGATGTCTGCGGCGAATCCTGATTCAATGTACATTGACGAAGTTGCGGCAGCGACTCATGCAGGTCTATCGTTTGAAATGCTTGATTATGCTGCTATTGCTGACGGAAATAATCCGGCGAGGGCAGTGCGGGAAATTCCGGTACATAATACAGTTGAGCCAGCGATTTACCGGGGCTGGATGTTGAGCGCAAGTCATTATACCGCGCTTTATGATGCGCTACTCAGCCGGGGAATCCGCCTCATCAATAATGCCGAACAATATCGTTATACCCATCATTTGCCACAGAGTATGCACCTCATCAAGAAACACACCCCGCATACTGTCTGGATGGAAACCGATGGCAAAAACCTGTCTTATGATGCCATCATGCAATTATTGTTACCATTTTCCGGTCAGGCGCTGATACTGAAAGATTTTGTCAAATCAGCCAAGCATTACTGGTATCAAGCCTGTTATATCCCTTCCGCATCGGATGCAACGGCGGTAAAAAATACAGTCGATTACTTCCTCAAACTCAGAGGCGATGATCTGGAAGGGGGCTTAGTGTTCCGGGAATTCATGGATTTTGAGCCCCTGGCAGACCATCCAACCAGTCGAATGCCACTCATCAAAGAATACCGTCTATTTTTCTTGAATGGTGAGCGCATTGATACCGTTCGTTACTGGGATATAGAAGGTTATGAAGAAACAGAATCCCCGCCGGGTGATTTATTTGCCGATATTGCAAAGCAGGTTCGGAGTAATTTCTTCACGATGGATGTTGCCCGGCATATCAATGGCGAATGGATGATTATTGAATTGGGCGATGGACAGGTCGCCGGATTACCGGGAACAACTGACCGCGACGCATTTTATCGTCACCTGTCAAGCATTTCCTGAGACAAAATCCCCCCAATAAGTGGGGGATTGGTGATGGTCATAATCCTGTATGCTTAAATTATAGTTTCCTTCAGGATTATTAAAATGAGCATCGAACTCACAGCTATGCTGGTCGTCATAGCACTTCTTTCAATTACAACCCTTGTTCTAGCATGGCAGTGGCGTTTTCAGATTATTGGACTGGCTATCTTAGTCGGCTGGTTCTACCTGATGTTAACCAATGATACTTTGTTTGTATTTCGCATTCCGACACTATGTATTCTGAGTATCGCTGTTGTATTTTCGCTATTTACACTAATTCCGCGTACACAAAAACAGGAACGTCAACACCGGGGACGGGTTCGCTAAAACCCACCAATTGGTGTCGGTGGTATCGGTGTCGGTGGTATCGGTGTGGGCAAATTGCGTCCGGTATAAGCAGGGCAGTTCACAGTTGTATTGGACAGACCCTGCAAAATATTTTCCTCTACCGACCCTTCTGCCCCGGGATGATTTAAGGCAATGTTGAGCCAATCCCATGCGAGGTCACAGTTAGCAGTATCCCCCAGAAAATAATGTGCCAGACCACGAACATAAACACACTCAATTTCCAGTTCGCCCATATCCAGGCTACTCATATCGACCTGTGCTTCAATCGCTGAAATATCAATATTGGGACTGGTTTCAATTTCAACAGGATCAACGATCTCTATCCCGAGTTGTTCCTCGGCAAAGAGTAGATAACACATCTGGAAGGACTCAATCGCCCCTTCATAATTGCGGCGACTATAGCGCAACTGTCCGCGCATACGATGAGCAGAGGTGTATTCAGGGTCAAGTTCAAGCGCAGAATCACAAAATACTTCGGCTTCTTGAAAAAGCCCCGCCGCCGCATAAGTTTCACAGAGACGCAGGTAAGCCCGTTCGTTATTCGGTTCGATATTTAAGACTTCAAAATAAATCGCTACAGACACTTCCGGTTGATTGATCGCCGGATTACGATACAGTGATGCCAGTTCGAAGTAAGGACCCACCACATTGGGATTAATAGCAATCGCCTGTTCAAGCTGGCGAATCGCCTCAGAGTAATTGCCTGTGAAGATAAGCGGGTAAGAGTAACTCCGTCGCACATTAGCATCATAGGGATCAAGCTGAACGGCGAAATCTCCGGCACGTAAGGCTTCGGTATAGCGTCCGATACGGGTATAAGAGAGAGCAAGCGCTCCCCATAATGGCGCAAAGTTACTATCCACCTCCCGACCTTCGAGCGCAGCCGGAATCGCTTCTGTGGGATTTTGCCAGGCAATCGAACTGGCTTTCAGCGCATAACCACGCGGGTCATCCGGCGCAATCAACATCATCTCTTCGCCCAGTTGTTCCGCTTCGTCATTGCGGTCAAGTTCAATCAACAACAAGCCATATTCATACATATAAGAGATATTTTCCGGCTGTTGACGAACAGCGATTTCATAGAGAGTCGCCGCCGTTTCAATATCTCCCCCGCGATAAAATTCCTCGGCAAGCGCAGCCCGTTCCCCAGCATAGGGTGTTGCCGTCGGAGCAATGTCGAAGTATTCCAGTGTTGCCATTTGAATGCTTGACTGTTGCCAGACAATCAACGCAGGAATCACAAACATCAAACCCATCATAAAAGCAATGAAATACAGTCGTCCGTAACTGCGGCGACGATTGAAAAAGGGTTTATTGTAACTGCGGTCAATTTTGCGATTATGACGATACATCTTATTTGCCTCAAAAAGGGCGTACCAGCGGTATGCCCCTACATATCATTCTGATGGTAATTTGTATAAGTAGGGTAGTGATGCCCGTTTATACTGTCAAGTGAGATCGCAATAACGCCTGATTCATGCCCCATTTCAGTGTTTTCCTGCTGATAATATGATTCTTAATAGCCTGACTCTGGAAAAAACGCTCATCTCATGGCAAATTAATGTCCTCATATTATTGGGACTTCAATCTTTACGCAGACGGGTGGCTTGTATAGGGGAAATCAATGAGTCAACTGCGGATACAGGATGCGCGGGCAGTGGCATACCGTGCGCTATGTCTTGGAGCGCTTTTACAACGCGCCGAACTGGAACTCTCCTTACAGGATGTTGATGAGTGGTCGGTTTTTGATGAAGTACGCCAGCATTTCATCAAAAAGCAGGAATCGAAAATTCAAAAATTATCGCAATGGTTAATTGACGAACATATTGCCCCGCATTTATCAGAGACCGAGCAATATCTCATGGGCAAGCCTGCTGGTAAATGGTCAGAACGCAATTTAATCTCTGTCGGATGGCGTACCGAAGCGCTGGGAACAATGCTCTGGGTACTTAATCGGATTGATTATTTGCCCGGTTATGATAACCAATTTGACCCCGACGATCTCTTAGTTCCTCTTGATATTTTTCAGCCAACAATCGACTTCATATGGATGGCACGCTTGCGCCCTGATTATGAATTGACTCAGGAACGTGATCGGGCAGAATTATGGAATTGGCGTAGCAGAGCAAGAGAACTCAAACGGATGGGAGTGCGACCACCGGAAGGTGTGACCTTCAACGAAATAATCCGTTTGACTGCCGAAGATGCCTACCAAAAAGGTCATATTGATGTGCCTATTTCGGGGGATTTTCCTGTATTGAACAAATCTTACGCGCATCTCACGGCGGATGAGTACGCAATATTGAGCGCCATCGCGTATGAACGGAATAGCGCACTCAGTTGGGTTTGTGAAATTACCAGCGAATGGGAAAGCATCCGCATTGATTAGGACTTAGCCCGTAACAACAAACTCTCGTTTGGTTTTGTTCAAGCGCTTTGCACGGCTATTCCATGCCGGAGCAACAATGAGACGCATCCCGAGGAAAAACAAAACCGCAAAGAAAATGAGTGATACGACTAAACCCCTTATAGGGGATGGAATACCGAGGAAATAAATTCCTGGCAATATGAACATTAGCAGGACTGAAAATACGCCGAATACAGGTGCATAGTATGCAGTCACTTTACACAAATATAAGCTGTCCATTGTTTCGTGTTTTTCAGGACGCAACGATAGATAGGGATACCATTGCCAATCCATATCCGTGAGTGCATTAATTGAATCTTCTAACCAGCGCATATAAATGACCTCTATAAAAAATTAACCCTGAATATTTCCACTATCATTATACCATACGAATCTAAACCTTGCTCTAACCTAACACGATTTTGAAGAATACATTAAGATTTTTGACACATTATGTAATATAAGGATAACGCCATGAAAATCAAATTCCGTTATGGATGGCATAACGATTCCAAAACCATCTTACACTATACCGCCGAAGACGATTGGAACTGGCGCGACTGGCACGCTGGCTGGCAACCGCTGAAATTTTCACTGATTCAACATGAGGGCAATGTACATCTATTGATTGACTTTCGCGAACAAACCCGTGACAAAATGCCTGCCGGAATTAACGCCCATCTGATGAGTTTCGGTACATCGCTTTCACCAAAATTGAGTGGAAAAGCAGTTGTCTTAGGGATGCCGGATGAGGCAAAAGCACAACTCATGCTTGATGAAGATGGCACTTTCGAGACAAAGACAGGTCGCCTGTACTTCGCAGAGAATGACGACGAAGCACAGGCATTATTTGACTCATTTTAGAGGTTTATTCAGTTGCGCTCAGTGTTTCCAGAACATGTTCGGCGTAAGACTGATTGCCCTGGATTGCTAAATGAAACATCTGCTCACCGATAGCAAAGATGTAATTCTCTGTCGGTGAGTTGGGCACACTCAGACTAAAGTGAACAGCTTCCAGACCACTATCCAGGATAACTTCTGATGGGTCATCAATCACACCGACCCGTGACGGGTTATCGCGGATACTTTGAACAATGCCTTCCGCATGTGAGAGAGGTGTTGCATCAGCAGGAGCATTGGCAAAAGTGACAGTTACGATGTAAATATCATCCGGGAAAGCAATCACGGTTGGATACCCTGCGAATAATGGCATTGTGCCGAATCTGAAGCCGCCGACACCATCAGACATGTGTGTGACGGGCAAATTAGAGGGGTATTCAAATGTAAATGGATAAGCGCTGTGGTCAAAGGTGACATTAGCTACACTCAGAGTAGTTGCAATACTGACATCAGGAATATTCGCACAATACCCCTGTAATACGCCTTGATTTGACTGAACCCATCGCCGGATAAGGCACATCGCGTCCGCTCACAATGCGATATTGATTATACGCCTGTGCATCGACCATGTAATAGCGGCTACCGGATAAAGTGAAATCTTGATTCGTTAATGCCTGGTCAAGATAGACATTAAAATCAGACCCATCAGGGATGAAGTAGCAAATATTGTTATTTGTGCCACCCATCTCATGATAGAACAGGTCAACTTCGGGTACATTTCCACAATTACCTGTTGGCTGTTCGGGAATACTTTTCTGTAACCAGCCATCCTGACTGGCAGTCAACTGGATGCGATAATTCCAGGTATTATGTCCGGTGATGATATAAGTTTCCCCCGTATTGGCAAGCCGCCCGAAGCTCAGATAGGTCTGATCGTACCAGACATAACGTTCTCCGGTCATGGTGATATGACAGGCTGTACTTGTCTGCGGAACAGGTGTCGATGTAATCACAATAGGTGACGGTGCTATTACAGCGAAAGGCACACGTAAGACCTGCCCCGGTGAAATCAGATTGGCATTGCTCAAACAATTACCCGAAACCAGTGTATCAACTGTAGTGCTACCCCGGACAGCAATCCGGCTGAGTGTGTCTCCCGAAACGACAGTATAGGTTGACCAATCTGTGCGGGGAGAGCAATTATTAGCAGTAGCGACCACCTGCTGAGTCGGAATTGGTGTATTGGTTGCTTGCTCTGTCGGGTCATCGCGTGTGACGACAATCGCTGTTGGTTGCAAAATGACCTGCGTTGGCTCTTCGATAGCATCCGCCCCGAGATTACAGGCACTCAGGCACAGTGCGACAAGTGATAGAATACTGATGAAAACGGTTTTCTGCATGTTTAGGTTATTCCTCTGTGATGTCTACTTGAAGAGTATGTCACAGTTGTGTTCTGTTTCGTTCCGTTAATTTATAGCTTTTTAGACTTTCTTTATAGTTAGTTACATCAAACCGTTACAGAGGGGCACTATTCCGTTATAATCCGCTAATCTCGTAAGATTTTCAGGAAACAGTAATGATTGTACAGGGCGATAAAGATTTACAGGGCTTGCAGCGCATCGGACAAATTTGCGGCGAGACCCTCAAACATATGCTAGAACATGTCGAACCGGGCATCACAACGAAAGAACTCGATCAAATTGGCGCGGCATTCCTCAAAAAACATGGCGCGACATCTGCTCCGATTACCGCTTATAAGTACCCGGGCTGGACATGTATTAGCCTCAACGAACAGGCAGCACATGGTATTCCCGGCAAACGGGTCGTGAAAGAAGGCGATGTCATCAATATTGATGTTTCTGCTGTACTGGAAGGGTACTGGGGCGATACCGGAGCAAGCATGATTGTTGGTAATGGCGATAAGCGTCATGCAAAACTGTTGCAGGATACCCATAAAGCACTCTATGCTGGCATCAACGAAGCAAACGCTGGCGCACCTATCAACAATATCGGACGGGCGGTAGAAAAACTCGCGAAAAAGGGACGTTATCGTATTCTGAAACAACTCTCAGGACATGGCGTCGGGCGGCATATCCATGAAGCGCCCAATATCCCGAATTACTACATCAAAAAAATGAATCAACCGCTGGTCGATGGGCTGGTATTCACCATCGAACCCTTCTTCAATTTAGGGCGCGGTGTCATTGTAGAAGATAAAGATGGCTGGACATTACGTACCCCTGACCGCAGCATCTCGGCACAATTCGAGCATACTGTTATCGTCAACGGCGATGACCCGATTTTAATTACAAAAGTCGATGGCGGACACTGATTTAAGTACAGAGGCATGGTGAAAATCATGCCTTTTTGATTATCCTTCGATTGCCATACGCTCACAAAATCCTCTCAATCTATAAAAATCCTGTTATATGATTCCCATTCGCCGTAACTTTCCGGCGACATTTACGTTATTTGTAAGTGGATGACGTTCGACACACACAACCTTTTCAAGTATTTACATATTGGTATGCTTGACAAAGGGTCATGAAACGTCATAAGATAGCACCGTAAACACACACAAAGGAGCGGGCATGTCCGAACATTTACAAGCCCTGCAAGAAGCAACAGGTCGATTATATGATGTTTTTGATGTGTATCAGGAACAGGAATTAGACACAGAATTTGAACATTTGACAACAGACAATCTGAACACTCTTAGCGTTTCAGATTTGACACCCGTAATTCAACACCTCACCGCACAGGATGGCAGTATCTTACTTCGATTCTTGCCGCGTATCTTAGAATTGTGCATTGATGGCTACTATCGCTGGTCAATCAGCCTGGATGCAGTTTTCAGCACATTGAATACCTGCAACTGGCGTGAATGGTCAGAAATTGAACAACGCAGTATCGAAAATTTCATGCGCTCATTATGGCTTTATCACCTGAGCAATGTGTCGCCAACAGGAACACATTCCAGCGCGGATACCCTGTTAGAAGCGATTTCACAGGTCATGGATGTTCAGCCATTCTTAGATGTCTGGATGGATATTTCCGGGGCAAGCGCAACCGCGCACATTGCCAGTTTAACGGTCTATGGCAAAAAACGTCTGCGCGATGTGCGTCACTGGCTATCGCAACCGAATATTCTGCAACGTATCGAAGCAGCGTTCTGGGACAGTGACAACATTTACCATGCTGCGATGTTTGCAAAAGCAGTTGATTATTTACGCTTAATTCATAGTCCCATGCCAGCATGAGATAGTTTTTGCGTAGATTGAAGAAGGAGTGCTGGAAACGGCACTCCTTTTTTATTTCTGAGGATTACATATCGCTGACAGGGTTATCTGTCACATCGGGTGTTGATGCAGGTGATGAGGGTGACATCGGGTTACGCGGGTTTGTCATGGCTTCCTGAGCGCGACGTTTCAAGTCACCAAATTTGTCGCTGACGCTATCGAGTTGAGCAGCCATCTGCGGGTCAGGTACTTTTCCAGCAGTTTCAGCGTGATAGGTGGCGATAATCGCGGCAACAGCAAAGGCATCACCGATAGCAACTTTAATCACCCATGCAAGCAGCAGCAGGAAGATGATTGTCCAGCCTGCAAATGACGGACTGATGAAATAGAGAATCGCACCGAGAGGCGCAGCAAATACGATGAAAGTAGCCAGACCTGTCAGATAGCTAATTACCATCAAGGCAACTGCTGACATGACAATCGGTTTCCAGGACATGGCATAAAGCACGACACCATCACGGGCATTTTCCCAGACATTGGTTTCATCACTTTGCCAGAAACTACGGGCGAGAACAGCTTCATCAATGTAGCTGGTTGCCATCGTGACAACACGATTGACGACCTTAACAAGCGTATCCAGGGTATCGCCTGGCAACCAGCGTGCGATGCTATAAACAGTGCGGGTGAAAGCACGCACAACGCCCTGCACAATTTCATCAACAACAAACATGCCGTTGACTTCACCAAATTTTTCTTGAACGGCATTTTTACCAAATTCGAGTTGACCACGTCCGGGTGGCAATTTGAGCTTTTCGTTGGTGAGTAACTCTGCCATAACAGCGATGTGGGCGGCTTTAATCATATAGAAGAAATAGCGGTAGGCGAGGTTATACAGTGGCACAACACTGATAACCGCGATGAGAAATATTAAACCACCGAGCCAATCAATCGCACTGCCGATGAGAAAGGAGACAAAACCAACAATGATGAGATAAATTGCAGCGACAGCCCAGAATGCAAGCATCACACCCAGACGAATCAATAATATTGGCAAGGTCTTCATTAAAAGATTGAAGGCGACGCCTAACTTAAGCGATGAAAAATCCATAATCTTACCCCTAAGATACGTATATTAAGATTTATATTGCAGCTTAAGTATAAAAGAAATTAATAGCAAATGAGATTAGAAACCGTAAAAATGCCATAAATACGAGGAGAAAACATGACTATCATACGTAAAGCCATAGTAGAAGATGCCCGGATACTCGCCAATCTGAATCGTGCTGTCCATGAGCCGCATGTCAACGCACAACCTGAAAATTACAAACCCTTCATCACGGATAACCCGGCATTAATCGAGGTTTACATCGAGCGAATTCAAGATGAAAGCAATTTTATCCTCATTGCAGAAGAAAATAATACAGCAGTAGGCTACGTGCATTGTGTGATGCGGGAACGGGTTGAGAATCCATTTATCCATAGCAATACAACTTGCCTTATCAACGAACTGGCTGTAGCAGAAAATCATCAAAGTCAGGGGATTGGAAAATTGTTGATGGAAGATGCCATGCGAATCGGTCAGGAACGCGGTGCTAAAGTGTTTACATTAGGCGTTGCGGCTTTTAATCACGGAGCAATCAAGTTCTATGAGCGATTAGGTTTTACAATTTCATCACACCGGATGAGTAAATCTGTCAGTGATTCGTAATTCGATAGCTAAATGGTGAACTATTCCTCTTTCAGATGATGTTTAGAAGAAAACAGGCTGGACAAACAAAAAGTCTTTACCTGCCTGAAATCTAATTTTGTGTTATGATTTTTATTATTGACATTACGAAACGATTATTGGATGTAAGAGGATTAGATGCCTGAAGATACAACAGATGCCTTTATTGTAAAGGATGCAACTGAAGGGATAGGGTTTACACGCTCTTTTTTAGCAAGTCGAGATTTTGTAGTTAGATCATTAAATGATGTTGGGGGGTTGCTTGGAATCCCAAGAAGTACAAGAAAGCCAGATCTCATTGATGAAATTGCAAGAAACGCAGGGCATCCCGCTGTAAAAGCTAAAATACTAGAATCACTCATATTACGTCCTAACACTTGGACAACATTTAGAGCTGATTCTCTTAATAGAATATCTCCCCCTAAATTGTCTGATCCTTTAATTTTAGTTGGTGAGATGGGGGAAGACAAAAAATGGTATGGACCTGTTAATACAAATGATGATCCTGGGGCATCATGGTATATTTGTCCCGTGTTTATTCCTCATCATTATGTTGCAAATGATAATGAGATTATGAAAGCTTCTATACGCTGGCTAGTTTTCGCTAGAGTATGGGATAGATATGTTTCTTTACACTGGAATGGCTTTACACATGCTGATGACGCTAATCAAGCGACAAGAAACAATGTTCAATTTAGTTACTGGAGTTATGTTTCCAAATTATTTGATGAATTTGAGCAAATTTCTAATTTGGATCTACATGAAATAAATCTACATAAATTAGTTCTTGAAACGTTATGGGATAAATACCGACGTCATAAGAACTATGAATGGACAGACCGTAGAGTGCGTGCTGAGGCAAGTGGTGTGTTTTTAAATGCTCGTAGTGGTGGTGGCACATTAGACATTGCTATAGATGATGATGATCGAGGACTTAGAAGTCTCGCTGGATCAATATGGGATGCAGTTGAACAAGAGTTCTATATGAAATATAATGATATTAAATTACCAAAAGATCATGAATTCAAAGACCTAATTCTAGGAACAATTATTAGAGGATTAGGAGCAATCTCTTATGAGTTTGAACTGGGTAACAGAACATCATCAAATAATTCCGACATGTTTTTTCGAGCCCATTTCTATTTTGGGATGAAGCCCAATACACCATCCCCTGATAGTCTCAAACACATCAGACTATACATGTCAGGATTAGATACACTAAATCAGCTTCAATTTCTTTATGATCACATAGGTAGAATCCATGTTGAAAGTAAATCTAAATAAGCTTTCCTTTATTGAAAATGAAGAACAAGTGGACAAGCTGAAGAAATTGATACGATTACATAACCATCGTTTGATGCCGCATCAAGTGGCATCAAACATTGGCTTTACGTTAAATGAAAGTATTGAGTTGCTTTATTATTTATTTCACAAGAAGGCGGCAGATTTATTCATACTAGTTTATCATGTAGATCATCTTGATGCTCCAATTGAAGCAAGACCTTATACAAACCCCTTTCCCCAAATACCACATGAATGTGAAGTTTGTGAAAAAGTAATCATAGACAAAAATGATCTGGTCTATGATATATTGTTTCGATTTAGTAATGATTTAGAAATTTTATATGGAATTCATGATGCCTTATAGTGAAGACGATCTTAAAAACATTTTACATACTAATGTGCAAAAATATCCCCCAGATGACGACCCATCTTCCAGAGATTATGCAATAGAGTTATACGCTCCCAGTCAATCATTAATTGATAAAATTGACGACTTTTTGAAAAGTAATGAAGATACCAGTGGACAATTGTTAGAGCAAATAGCTTATCTTGCATTTTCCTGCATCAAGGGTGTAGATGATATTGATTCTTATCAATCTGCTATCGCTCAATATGATCTTGATGTTCGAGGTAGTAGCAAAAATTCTTTCTACCTCATGGAGTATTTACATTTACCTCCAGGCGGAAGAGGATTCATAATAGAGGCAAAAGATAGAAAAACACGAGTGTCCACTGAACAATTTCTTCGTATATGTGCATTACTCCAAAATACGCACTCATCAACAGTGCATTTAGGCGTCTTTTTTACACGCAAAGGCGCTTCTGGATTCCCAACTCCTGATAGAAATGTTCAAGCTCTAAATCATTCCCGGGCGGTTCAAGCATTATTTCATGCAAAAACAGAAAAATATGTTGTTGTTTTTGATAAAGCTGATATTGCACAGCTAAAAGAGGCAGGTGGGTTATTAAAGATGCTCAGATTGAAAATAGAAGAAATTGAAAAAGGAACTGGTGAGTATCTTGCTTTTCACAAAGTTAACACCAGCAGAAGATATGTCATGTTACCTGATCATCTGGCAAGACTCAAAGAAACAGCTTTAATAAAATAGCGCATCAAAACAGAGGAAAGCTAATAATCTTCTTCGTAGTCGTAGGGATGCAATTCACCGTCGTCACCGAGCCATTCCGGGCGTGAGTCGTATTCATCGCGGAGAACACCGTTCTCATAGTAAGCGTCGATTTCAGCATAATCACGTTTACGCTTGAGAACTTTTTCGCGTTCCATGTCGATTTCGCGCTCGATTGCCCGTTCGATGTTGTTCTGGTAGGTCATCCACATGAAATGGGTAATCCATGCCGCAACCCAGATGAAAAATCCAAAAGCAGATCCCCATCCACCGATGACGGGAATCCCCAGCACAAAAATCGCCGTATGGAAGAAAAATCCATAGCGACGGCGAACACGCGCCACAACACGGCGTTCTATTGATTCATAATCAACGGGGTCAAACTGCGTTGGCACAAAAGCTCCCGATAGGTCAAACAACTACATCATATTATAGACCTATTCTAGCACAGCTTGCATCAAGGTTAACGGCGATTGCTCTGTTCTTCGATAAAACTATCGGTCAATTCGCCATCTTCATTCAACCGCACCTCGCCATATTGTGCATCCCCGAAATCGGTTGTCAGGCGTTCACCTTCATTTTTACCTTTTTCGATGCGGGTTTGTGCATAGCTGAGACGACCTAATTCGCGCTCAACTTCTTCCTGAATCAATTCTTCACGTTTTGCAGAACCGGGTCCATATTTGTTGTAATACTGGAATCCCTGTGTCGCCAGTCCTATCCCCCAGAAGAAAAGCGGGAAGAAAGGCCAGAAGAAACTTGCGCCTGTGAAGAACCAGATACCGATCAGAAAAGCATTGACGGTGATGTATGTCCCGAGATGCCCGACGAATTCCTGGCGTTCTTTCATGCGTTTTAGCACACGGCGACGTGCAAGTTCTTCTTCGGTGAGCGCAATGCCACGACGTTCACGCAATTCAGTATCAATGCGTTCTTCGATCATTTCGGCAAGGCTCTGAACACCACTACGGAAACCATCGCGGATATTATCCCAGTTGATGTCGCCCATATCCATTTCAAAATCACCGCGAGGACTGCGCGACCCCATTGGATTCTCAACAACCTGACGCGGAGCAGGATTAATCGGTTTTGCCTGAATGCGATGTGATGGTTCTAATACGGTTGCACCATCTGCAACATAAGACTCATCATCATAATTGTTGCTGGAGACTTCCGGGGTAGGTGCAGGGTTCTTACCTGCAATTGCCGCACTGAAATCTCGCATCATCATCATTGAATTCGGATAACGGTCATTGCGGTCTTTTTCTAAAGCACGCTGTAGCACTTTATCAATCGCCGGAGTCAAATCAGGATTGACCTTGCTTGGCAATTCCGGTTCGGTGTATATATGACCATGCACAATCGCATAGGGTGTATCCGCCTGGAAGGGGACTTGCCCGGTCAGCAATTCATAGAGAATGATTCCCAATGAATAAACATCCGTCCGGTTATCAAGGTCTTTGCTGCCCTGTGCCTGTTCCGGTGAAATATAATAAGGTGTCCCGAGCATCATATCATGGCTAATCGTTGATGCGCCGGCTTCAGCAATCCGCGCCAGACCAAAATCGGTGATATAAGGTGTGCCGTTTCCATCCAGCAATATGTTGGAAGGTTTCATATCACGATGCAGAATCCCCTGAGAATGAGCATAATCAAGCCCTTCTGCAATGCGTGTCATCACACGTTCAATTTCTTCGATGGTCATGCCTTTTTTAATGAAATGCTTTTTAAGGGTCATGCCATCAATATGTTTCATGACCAGATAAGGGGTATTATTGTATTCATCATAATCATAAATTGATACAATCGCAGGATGCTCTAATTTCGCAACAATCCGTGCTTCACGTTGAAAACGCGCACGAAAACCCTCATCCTGTAAAAATGTTGAGTGCATGAGTTTTAAAGCAACATGCCTGTCAAGTCGTTCGTGATACGCCTTGAATACGGTTGCCATCCCGCCGCGTCCGATGGGTGCAACGATTTCGTATGTTCCAATTTTTTCGCCCTGGCGCGGTTCCATGCCCGAATGCTCCATTGTTCTGATACAGACTTCCTATCTATTGTACGTTGTAGACCGTAACTATGACAAGTTTTGTTATTTGCCCCGATTAAAAAGAAACAAAAGTGCTTCTTACCACGTAATACGCAATAGAGACCAAAAAGGAGCAAAATTCATGGAAATTAAAGATTTGATTATTGAAAGGTTCTACCCGGAATCCGCATCCGACGAAGATTTTGAGAAAGCAATCCGCATTCAATTAGAGTCATTCAAGGAAAATAATCCTGCTGACCCTGTCCCGCCCGATCATCTGCTACGCAAGAATTTAGAGATGATTGCCAGCCATCCTATCTTCAATGTGCAAATCTATCTTGCAGAAAATGCGACTGGTGAATTGGTCGGCGGCGTGTTCATCTTAATTGCAAAACCGGAGTCGCCTGATTATGAATCACAGAAACATATGGGCATGGTTCTACCGCGTGTTATGAAAGAATATCGTCGCCAGGGAATTGGCACACAAATTTTAGAGTTTAGCGCACGGATTCTCAAAGAACAGGGTTGTACCCTGTTACAGGGCGATACCAATAGCGATGAAGGACGCGCCTTCGCCAATCGTTTTGGAGCAGAAGTCGCCATTGAATCCCGTGATAACCGTGCTTATGTCAAGGACATTGATTGGGAAATGGTCGAGCAATGGGCAGCAGAGGGCGCAAAGAATAACCCGGATGTCACGATCGAATTTTTTGAAGGTCTACCGGAAGAAGCAGACCTCGAAGCCTATTCCACACTCTATACAGAGGTTTTCAATCAACAACCGTTTGAAGAATTAGAAGGTCTGGAAACCACCTGGACACCGGAACGAATGCGCGAACTTCACACCCGGATGCAAGAGATGGGCAACATGGATTACGTCATGTTTACCCGTGAAACCAAAGGGGATTTGAGTGGCATGACTGAAATGAATTATCATCCCGAACGGTCACATCGTATCAGCCAGGGTTTAACAGGTGTTCAGGAGAATTATCGCGGGCGTGGATTGGGTAAATGGCTCAAAGCGAAGATGTTACTCTACATGCGCGAAAACTTCCCGACAGTTGAACATATCGCCACGACCAATGCCGCCTCCAATGAAGCGATGTTATCCATCAATGAACGTCTAGGATTCAAGCTCTATAAACACACAACCATGTTCAAAATTCAGCTTGATGAGTTAGCAAAACACCTCAATATTTAAGGAGATAACGGGCGCAGAGAATTGCGCCCGTTTTGCTCAGGCAGATGTTGCGATTGCCGGAATGCTTTTCAGAACATTGGTATCAGCTACAGTTTCGCCAGTTTCAATGTGATGTTTCAGTCCATCCAATACACGTTGCATTGTGCTGCGTATCTGTTTCTGTATCATCAGATGGTCTAATAAATGTCCGATAATACCCATTTTCACATCATAACTTGCGTCATAGTACACAATTGATACATCACCATCAGCTACCACACGTGGCGCGATGACATAATTCTCGATAGGCGCACCACCTTCAACAAAATCGACTTTGAGAGTATAACTTTTGCCTGGAGTCCATTCGACGGCAGTCTCACGAACTTTCATGCCATCGAACTCACAGATACGGCTGCACCCAACACCGGATTCTGACTTTGAGTCATAGTATGAATTGTTCACAAAAGCACTGTAATTCATGACTCCGCCAAGATTTGATAATGTTTCCCAGACCTGTTTAACAGGCGCGTTAATCCGCACACTCACAGCAACGTGTGATGTCATAATGAGTTCTCCTTTTGGATATTCTTGCTTTAACTTAAGAGATTGTGTTGACCCGCGAGTTTTTCAACAGGGAATTGGATTTCTGTAACCGCTTCGCCGGTCTCTGATGAGAATTGCAACATCACTTCACGCCCTGCCCCCGAAATGTGATAATCATGCTGTTCAAGCCAGTGCCCCATAGCCTGATAACAGGTGCGGTAAGCACTTTCATCACTGCCAACATAGGTCGCACAAACCATATTTTCTACCGGAGCTAAGCGGCGTACCAGCAACTGAAACTCTCCATCAATCGAAATGCTCTCATCGAATGACTCATCCACCAGATAACCCAATTCAATATCCATGTTTTCAGTATCGAAGAATGAATCATGAGAAATTGCCATCAAATAACCGACCTGTTTTTCGATACGGGAGGGTAAAGCGTTTTGTACGCTGTGCATGAACATCATTGAATCTTCAACGGTCCCGTAGACTTTGCGTACCGATAAGTAGTGTTGTTCGGGGATGGCTTTCAGGACAAACGCAATATCCGGTAAATTGCCTGACTCTTCTATGTGTTCGATACGGGCTTCAAGTGCCTTCAAACGGGCAAGCTCATCACGAATAGCCTGTTCAGTCTGTGCTTTCTTGAGCATCAACATACCACGCAACTCATCTTGAGTCGGATTTTCGTGCATGAAACGCGCCACCTGTTCGAGACTGAGTCCGAGTTCTTTCAGGGCGATGATGCGATTCAAGGCTGGCAATTGTTCGGCGGTATAGTAGCGATAGCCCGTGAATTTGTCGATATGAGCGGGTTTGAAGAGGTCAATTTCATCATAATGCCGCAACATGCGGATGGAGACCTGCGCTATTTTTGAAAACTCACCGATACGAAACATACTGTCTATCCATTTCTCTGTTGATGTCTACAGCATACAGTCTCACACAATGTGAGAGTCAAGCACTGATTGACGGCAATAGAAAATAGCTCTAAAATTAGAACATAAATTCTTAACAAAAGGTCATTCCATGTATAAAAATACAGACGAACTCAAAGAGGCTATCAAAACTCATAAGTTGGAAAATTTCGAGAAAGAAATCCTAAATCTCGCGAAACCTTCAATTCAAATTCTACGCGAAAAGGTCGATGAGGATAGCATTCCAATTGGAGCATCGAAATTAGGTGGTAATCCCGATTTACCGGAGGATTTCGAGTGGCAATCTTATGAAGAAAAGCCACTCACATTCATCGGGCAATTCAATCTGTCCGAACTGCATCCCTATGACAAAGAAAATCTCTTACCGGATACAGGTATTCTGTACTTTTTCTATGCAGTCGATAGCATCATATGGGGTGCGGCAGAGCATAAAGGCGGCTGGCAGATATATTATCTGGAAGATGAAAATGCCCCTCTTACACGCAGGCAACATCCTCAAGCAGAAGGAGAATATACGAAAATAGATAAGCTCCCTGTAAATCAAGTCAAATATGAAACAGCAATTACATTACCTCGAATTTATAGGAATGAATTCAAAGAAAAAGGCTTAAATATCACGACAAAGGATGAACGGGAGGCTTATTGGAGGTTATTCTGGCAAGAAAGTAATCAGCCCCTACATTATTTCTTTGGAGACCCGACTCCGGTTCAAGGAGATGTGCTATGGGAAGCGGTTGAAGGTAGCCAGAATATAAAGCCAGATTTTGACACACACCACAAGCGCAATGAGAACCAGATCGAACACATTAAGTCCGAACGTGACAATTGGTTGTTCTTGTTTCAAGTTGATACCGACGATGATTTAGATGTCATGTGGGGAGATGCGGGAATGTTGTATATCTGCATCCCGAAAAAAGACCTTCAAGACCGTAATTTCGATGCGTGCTGGACAATCATGCAGTGTTATTAAAAATTCCGTGCATATCAACGGTCATATGTACGACATCTCCAGGGCGTTTTCTGATACCATGAGAGAACGCACCTTAACAATTTATCGTGTTTCTCCGCGCCTCTGATTCTCAGTAAATCCACAAAAAGAATTGGAAGAAACACTTAGAAAATCATTTCTGTGTAAGGGCAGACCGTCGGTCTGCCCCTACGAAAATCCAAATCTTTATAAGGGATTACTTCTACATTGATGCTTTTCCTTGCTGAATCACGGTTTGTAAAATTAACCTGAATCCAACGCAAATTCCCTGTTTTTCGCAAAATAATCCCCTGTTATCCCCTGATAAACAGGCAAACAATCGCAACAAAAATCAAACCTGAAACCGGGAAACTCGTCTCATGCAGTTCCTGACAATTCCGGTTACAATAGAGCCTGTACTAATAGGAGATATGTTTATGCGAAATGTGCGCTTATTAACATCGGTATCTGTCCTGCTCATGGCGATGCTACTCATGATTGCTTTCTCGATTCCACAAACAGCCATTGCTCAGGACACAGATGTCGGCACGCCACCTGTTGTCCTATCACCCGGGTTGCCTCTTGGCGATCAAATTGGCGAACCGCGTCCTACTGTTCTTGCTGCCGGAGATTGCTATGTTCCCTTTCCCTTGCTACCCGGCGATCTCATCTATATTGAACCCGGCGTGAATATCCGTACCTCGGCAGATTTTTCCAGCCCGATTGTCTGGAACACCTCTAATAATCAGGTGGATTCTGATGGTGAGCGCCTCAGCCCTGCAGAAGAATTTAACGTCGAAGCCTATATCGTATCGGGTCCCGTTTGTATGAATGGTTATAACTGGTGGCAGGTGAATGTCACAGGGGGTAACAATGGCTGGGTTGCAGAAGGTCGCCCATCAGACCCCGGTGGTTATCTCTTCCAGACACCCGGTATTGATTTTGACATTGATTGCACACCCATTTTTGACCTCGTTCCCGGTGAAATTGCGACTGTCACCCAGAATGTACGGGTACGTGAACAGGCAAATCAGGATGCCCGTGTGATGACTGTTGCCCCCGTTGGTTCAGATGTGCTGATTTTAGCGGGTCCGCAATGTGATGCCCGTAGTGGGATTGTCTGGTTTCAGGTGCGGGTTACGGTGGTTAATTTCACTTACACAGGCTGGATGTCGCAGGGTGCAGGTGGTGCAGTCTGGCTGATTCCGACCGATTTACCATCAGAAGAAGCCGGGACACTCTGTGGTGCGCCACTTGATTTTGCAATTGGCACATTCGGTTACGTCAATTCATTTGAACGGGGTGCGCGTTATTTACGTACCGCTCCGGGGTTAAATTCACAGGTTCTCTATCTGCTGATTGATGGTGTTCCCTTTGAATTTATCGGGGGACCTGTTTGCGCCAACAACATCAACTGGTGGCATATTCGTGTACGCTCAAGTAATCCGGTAGAAGGTTGGATTGCAGAAGGCAGTCAGGGTGTCGGTTACTGGTTGTCACCAACTGACCCCGATGAATTTGCCCGTTAGTTGTAAGGGCGTAGCACGCTACGCCCATTTCACCTCATGCTTCTTTACTCGCCACCGCGTTCATTCGCCGGACGTACAAGCGGTAAACTCATGACATCAATATCATCCGAAAATGAAACCTCATCAGTTGGTAGCCACACAGCACGGTCAGCAAATTCACGGCGCAATTGCACCCATGTGCCATTCCAGTTCCGTCCGATGAGCATGAATTCATCGCCTGAATAAGCCACATCCGGTGTAACATAAGCTGAACCGGGTCCATAACGCACATTCGTCCCGATGCCTTCACCAACATCAACAGTAGCAATTGGTGCATCTTCTACTAAAAATTCTAGTTCATAGCCATCAATCCACAGAGGTACAAGGTTGAAGAAGGTGTTACCGGGATTGAATACCAGTGTATTACCATCTAAATCATAGAATGTGAGCGGTTCTTCACGCTCATCCCGTCGCCAGACACCTTCAATAATTTCACCATCGCGCAGCAGGAAAACACGTCCTTCACCAATAAAATTCACACTGAATGCGAAATTCGGAGGTCCCCAGTAACCTTCACTGACAAAAGGTTGAATCGTGTGACCATCTTCTACCACCATCACATTGACAGCATTAATCTGTTCACCTGTTTCAGCGAGAATATGAGGTACGCCATCGGTAAAACGTAACCATCGTTGTGTTTCTTCATCCCATTGCCATTCGACAACCACACCGCGATAACGAACGACAATGCTATCCATTGCTGTACCATCTGTTAAAGGTGTTTCGTTGAATGCCATGCCATAAATCGGTTCGGGAGTGATATCACGTTCATATTCTTCGGCAAGAACACGGATTTCTGCCGTATTCCCGAAAAGTGTATGTTCGAGTGCGATGCCTTCTTCGGGCACACGATATAATGCGGGTTCGGGTCCACTACCTCCGATTGCACGGCTGCTCACAAGGGCATCACTATTCATAATGTCGATTGTCCCCTGCGCCATCCCACTATAGGAGAAGAGGCTATCGTAAAGGCGCAACAACTCAAAATCGACCAGACGCGCACTACGAATTGGTCCGACCTGTTCAACATCGTTGCCATAAAAAACAGCACTGAAACGGGTGACACCACCGGCTAAGAGATGCTCCCAGACAACATCCGCAGACATCAACCCGTACTGGCGTTCACGCACGAATGGCGGGTAATTGCTCACTTTAACAATTAAGGGACGCCGATTTAGATTTTCAGGATTTTCGACTGTTAAGCCTGTGAGGGGATTGACTGCTTCGGGATAGCTTTCAGGACCTATTGTATTATCCTGTGCGATGCCCGGAAAAACGAGGAATAGCAATAGCACAGGGATAAATAAGCGAAATTTTGATGACATGTACACTCCAGAATCAGGACATTTTCAAAAACGCCACCCAGTTTAACAGGCAGAATACTCGCGTCAAGATTTCAAACTCAGAAAATAGAAGTAAGTCCCGGTTTCATCCACCCGAAAATAGCCGGAATGCCCTGTTTCCAGATAGCCATTTTCACCGGAAATAGCCAGTCTACCGATTTCATTTTCTTTCAGGCGATTACCATTTTCATCTACGATAGCTAAATCAGTCAGTGGCACACCGATGGATGGATTATCATTACCATGCAACCAGTATTGATGATGTGACCATGATAGCGTAATCGGCAGAAGAGTCAGCAATTCTGATGTCTGTGGAGGTTGGTAGGCTGTAATCAATGGCATCCCGAAGGTATCTTCAAAATCACAGGCAATTTCGACAGTCAAATCAGTATCAGTTGTCAGAATATGCCGGAAATGTTTGACATCCTGCTGAATGATTTTACCACCGAAACGCATTTCTCCAGCGATAATGTGTTCACGGGCAGTTTCGACCAGTTCCGCAAGATTTTCGCTATTTAACACGGCAGTATGCGCCCGTTCACGAACAACCATATGCCAGAATAAATCGGCGGAGAATGTCTCGCTCAGGACGACTGTCGCACCTGTAAGCAGAGGGGTCATCAAAGATGCGACAAAATTATCATGAAAAGGGAGTGTAGCTATAGTTGTTTGATTGCCTGTTAGCGCCGTTGCACCCGAAAGCCGATTAGCATTTTGGAGTAAATCGCCCTGTGTTTGTCGGATAGCAACACCATCATGATAAGTAGTACTGAGTGCCACATCGGAAAGACGGGCAGTACGTTCGTTGCCCCCTGTGACCGGAATATCAGCCCCTTTTGCACCACTTTCATCACCTAAAAATGTCGTTGGACGATTGGCAGCACAATCTTCAAGGCGTAGAAAATCGTCTCGTTGTTTGCCACCGATTTGTATCACGCCTTCAATTGAAGTAATTGATTTTGCAAGCACGGCAAATTTATCCAGCAAATCATAATTCACAAAGAGGACACGGGCATTGCTATCTGATAAGGCAGTCGAAATGGCAGATTCATCATCTGACTCATTCAGAATATGTACCGATGCGCCGATGACCCATGTGGCAAAACACAATAACAGGGCATTTTCAGTGTTCGGGCTGGCAAGGGCAATGCTATCACCGCGATTGATGCCCAAATCTTCATAGAGAAAATTCGCGATTTGATGTGCTTTTCCGACAAATTCCAGATAGCTCAATTCATGGCGTTGTTGTTTTGCATCATAGAAAATTACACTATTTTTGTGCGGGGAGACTTTTGCGTGTAAACCAAGCACATCCCGTACATTACGAAAAGGAAAAATCATTCTTATATCCTCAATCAATTCAGTAATGGGGATTATAGCGCCTGTGTCTTAAGCACAGATGACAATTGTTAGCGGGGTTGCCACCAGTTGGCACGGGTGATGAAGCCATTACCGGAATAAGTGATATGCCGCACGACCTCGCCATCTGAGTTGGCTATGTTAATCGTCGCTATGCCCGATGGGTCTTGTTGTTCGATGTAAGCAAATCGTTCTCCATCATCTGACCAGACCGGACGACGACTATTATCTGTGAGTGAAATTGTAGTATCTGTCTGCAAGTTATAGAGATACACACCGTCATCAGCAGCATAGGTCAGTAGATTGCCATCAGGATGCCAGTCATGCCAGCCTATCGGAATATCCTTTGTGAATAATAGGGTCTGTTCACCTGTTGTGATATGAATCAGCCAGAGTTCACTTTCTGCTGCATCCTCATTCCAGAGACTAACACTCAGATTTTGATTATCGGGATACCAGGCTATCGGCGTATTTGTATACGGGGCAATGCGTTGATAGATTCTGCTTTCAATGTTCATCAGATGTACGCCGCTATCAGAAGTGATGTCTGTGCCGAAATCAATGTCCAGTTCATAGGCAAGGGTCTCGCCATCACGGGAAATGATTGGATATTCCACGAAACCGTTTAGAACACTGCGAATAGTCCCCGTGTAAATATCGACAGTGAGCAGTCGTGCGGGGCGATTCTGTACGATGTAAAGTTGTTGACCATCCGGCGACACAGAAATATCCCGTAAATTGGCATAACTCAGCAGGGGATACTGCAACCCTGTGGGCACATCATAGATAACAACCTCATTCCAGGAATAGCTCCCTTCGACAAAAGCCACATAAATCAAACACTGACAGGCAGATTGGCGTGGAAACACAATAATCCCGCTCATGAGCAATATGAAAGCCACCATGAGAAGGATTATTCTTTGAAATAACCAGACCATTGCTTTAACTCAGCAGTTTTGCCACACGGTCAATGATCTGTTCGGCAACTTTTGCTTTGCTCATCAGGTCAAAGGATTCCTGTGTGCCATCTTTATGCAGGAATACGACACGGTTGTTATCAACAGCGAAACCCGCATCCTGTGCAGAAATATCGTTAGCAACGATGAAATCCAGTCCTTTGCGCTTGACTTTAATTTGAGCGTTATTCAGCAGGTTTTCACTCTCGGCAGCAAATCCCACAACGACCTGTAAACGTGCTAGATTACCCTGCTCACCGGAGGATAATTTTTGAGGATTTTGACGCAATTCGTAAACTGATTTCAGTACATCAGGATTGCGTTCCAGTGTGATGTGCATCCCTTCATCATCGCCTTTTTTCTTGATTTTTTGTTCGGCACGTTCCGCAGGACGAAAATCTGCGACAGCAGCACTCATAATCAAGACATCTGCCGATGGGTCGTGGACAATCGCATTCAGTACTGCTGATTGTAAATCCAGCGCAGAATCCATTTTGACAATAGTTGCGCCGATGGGGGCAGGTAAATTCACTGACGAAATGAGGGTGACGTCTGCTCCGGCATCCAGTGCTGCCTGTGCGATTGCATAGCCCTGTTTCCCGGATGAATGATTGCTGATAAAGCGCACCGGGTCGAATGCTTCACGGGTCGGTCCCGCAGAGACGACCACATGCTTACCTGCTAGTGAACCGTTTTTTGCTAAAACACGGCGAATATGCCCCATTAAAGTGGGAGTTTCCGGTAAACGTCCGCGACCAGTTAAACCACTGGCGAAACGTCCTTCTTCCGGTTGAATAAGATACACCCCACGTTCCAGCAGCGTATTCACATTTGCCTGTGTCGCCGGATGTTCATACATGCCGCCATCCATTGCTGGAGCAAGTACAATCGGGCATCGAGCAGCGAGAGCCGTCACCGTCAATAGATTATCTGCCATGCCCTGCGCCAATTTTGCCATCGTATTTGCTGTCGCAGGGACAATCGCTATCAAATCTGCGCCTTCGCCCAATCCAACATGCGCGATATGTGTTCCTAAGCCACCACCATTCTCTGTTTGCCACATATCCGTATAGACCGGACGACCTGTTACTGCCTGAAATGTAATTGGCGCGACAAATTTCTGTGCGGCATCGGTCATGATGACATCGACCAGTGCCCCTGCTTGCGTTAATTTGCTGGCGAGGTCAACCGCTTTATAAACAGCGATACTGCCCGTTGCTGCCAGCACAATCCGTTTGTTTTCGAGACATGTTATTTTATCCATAAGCTTATTATAACGCTTTCTATGCGCTTTATCTCATTATTCTGAGCAAGCTCAAATTTATGATATGGTTGTCTTATGAGACTTGATAGGGATGGTTGGAAACATGCAAAAAACAAAGCACAAGAAAGGTATTTCCAGACACAATAAATTTATATTTCTGGTATTGTGGTTCATCGGGCATCTGCTGGCATGGGGAGGCTTATGGTTATTTGTAGTATCACCATTATTTATGGAAGATTTCGGAAATAATGTGCAGTTCGGGTTTCTGGGTTTCATTGTCGGGGGAATCACCAGTTTAGTTCAATATAGTCTCATTCGATGGCAATTCGGGCGTAATATCAAATGGTGGATTCCACTAAGTATTTTAGCCTGGATATTTGCTTCAATAATTTCCTTCCAGGCGTCCGGTTCTTTAACAACAGACTACAATAATGTCGTAGTTTCAATATCAGCTCTGGCACTTTATCTTCCACCCGTTATTGTGCAATATTTCTTGCTTAGAAAGCATATCAGGCAAGCATGGCTCTGGATAATCGGGAGTATCGCCGCAAGTACAATATTTGCTCTACTAATCAATGGAGAAGTCTGGCAGATATTTGCAGGCTTTGGCTTATACAGCATCGTCACAGGTTCAACCTTACTGTTGCTGTTTGGCATGTCAAAGGCATCAGTTCAGCAAAAAATGGCGGATACTGCTCATGAGCGTCTCCAGGATAGCACTAATGACGATTCTCAAGAGCAGATTGATGCAGCAGAACAGAATATGCAGAGAAAAATGAAATAGGGATGCACCCTGATAGATACATCCCTGTGGAGAAAGTTAGTCAGTAATCAAATGCAGTACAAGAATGTATTGCCCTGATGTTTCCTCATTTGCAGTCACCCGCAGACGAATACTATCTGATTCCACTGTCGGGTCGAGCGGAATTTCAAGCATCGGATTGAAATCAACACCCGAAATAGATATACCATTGGAAAGCGTTATATAAGAATCGTTAAAGGTCTCATGTTCTTGATCGCAAAGATCAGGGATACCCGCATCATTACAGACGACAGGTTCTCCGTTTTCAGATTCCCATGTCAGAATCGGATCAAGTTCAATCTCAGTTGTAAAAACATAAGCCGTAATCACTGCTGAGGCTGATTTCATCTGTGGCGTAAGCGGAATTTCAAAGACATCGCCTTCATCACTATCAGCAATTTCGCCACCTTCGATTACGAGTACATAATCGCCGGGAGCACTCTCGCGTCCGCCAAAAACGATGCTATCTGTCTCCGGTGTAACAACTGCCTGTGCATTGATCGTATCCAGTTCAGTTGTTATGGATGGCAGGTCGATAATATAGTCATATGAACCGGGGGAATCATCATAGCAAAAGCCTGATTCAGCATCATCAAGCAGGGCTAATACAGAATCATTGGGACTTGCTAGAACAGTGGCGGTATAGTCATTATCATCGGGGAACTGCACACGCATTCCATTGGTGAATATTTCTTCTGCTTCACATATGAGCGAGAATGTCCCATCTTCAGATTGAGCTACAGTCGCAATGCCATCACCTTCGACAATTGCCCCTGATTGCATTTCGATAAGGAGCGCATATACGCCCGGCATCCCCGCATTCACTGTCATCGTAGTCGTGCCAGCAATTTGAGGTAGTGGCGCAGATACAGCAGATCGAACTTCACCGAAAAAAGCAATTCCCGTTACATCTGCCGATTCAACCTGTGTTTGTGCCCCTTCTGAATCAGTGACAGTCAGCGATGGTTCATAATTCGGGTCTAAGGACAACAAATAAACATTCAATTCACCACTTGCGATCATGGCGTCGGTCATCTCAATTTGATAGCTGTGATTCCCGTCAATAATAATGGTCTCAAAGATGGTGATTGCCGCGCCCGTATTACCATTGGCATTTGCAATGTGAACAGTATTTGTTCCCGGAAAATAGACCACACCTGCTGCGTCGGTGAATGAGGGTTGAAGCTCACCATCCGGCAGCGTTAACTGAATATATTGGGCTTCGGGGGAATTTGAATAACAATCCGTGAAATTATCGGCGGTGGTTACACCGATGACAGGTTCAAAATTTCCGAGCCCGATGGTCGTTATAGTTATGTCAGTCAGGGTATCTGAAATCGCAGGAGGTGTGATTGCAAATTGTGAGCGATAGGTCTCTTCGGTGGCGCAGGTAAAATTACTAATATCCTGAGCTTGCACAATCAAACCCGGCAACAAAAACAGGATAAGTACGGCGACTCGACGCATAAATTCTCCTCATGAAAAATGTTTGATTACAATCAGTGTAACAGCTTATATCACTTTGCGACCTTAACGCAATCAATTAAAATGCAATCATGACAAAACGACAAAAAGAAAGACGAAGCATTTGATAAAACACCTCTGGATTCTGATTGGTATTCTATGTTTAGCAGGATGCAATCAGGCATCGACCCCGCAACCATTGCCCACGCTGGCTGAACCGGATGCGATTGCAACGGGTCTGGTTTTAACCGAAAACGCGCCCCCTGCCGGGTATGATACTGTCTCTTTTCCTGAAATTGATGAAAACATTGAGATGCTTTCCGGCTGGCGATATGAACTATTTTTCTCGTTTAGCGGGGTATTCGCACGGACACCGCGTGAAACTGATGCCTCGGCAGAAGCAAGCATCACCTACAATCAGATTGGTTCAAGTCGCCACGTGGTCGCCACCATTGATAATGACCTGGAAAGTTCTGACCGGATTTCACAATTTGAAGGCGTCCGATTGGGACCCGATACATTCCTGGTCAGAAATGGGCTATGTACATCGAATACGTTGGATTCCGAATTATTAGCCGACCTGAGCGCAGGAGAATTGCTTGGCGGGGTCGAACTCGGGACAAGCGTTGCTCGAAAAGAACGCATCAATGGTCAGGATGTCTGGTTATACAGCTTCCTGGCAGATGATCTCGTTTTACCGAATGTTCAACTGGCTGAAGACGGGCGTATTTTATCGGTTACAGGAGAATTATGGGTTGCACCCGAGCATGATGTTGTTGTGCGCTTTGTCCTCACTCTGGAAGTTGAAAATGCGCTGATACTGGAGCAACCGCTTCCCATTTCAGGCACGATCAATATGCAATACAACCTCTATGATATTGGCGTTGTACCGAACATCACTGTCCCGAATGGATGCTAAGAAAAAAGGCGAGTCACTATAGACTCGCCTTAATTGTTTTATTCAGTTATAGCGCTTATTCGTCAGCAGGGAAGTCGCCCGAAATCAGGAAGAATACAGGTGAAGTTTCTGTACCTGCGGCAACAATCAGGTAAACACGTCCGTTACCTGTGGTGATATTACCAACGTTGAGTGTGCTACCCGCACCGGTAATTTCAAATTCGTGTGCTCCGGCGACAACATCAAAGCTGACATAACCATCCAGCTCATTGTCGAAGATGCTCGGGAATGTCACACCCTGCATGAGAATGCTACCATCCATATTGAGATTGTACAGTTCAACACTCGGAATCGCCTGGAAGAATGCAATGCGCGAGAATCCGGCTTCCGGTGCTACATTATTTTCGGTGGCAGTGATAACTTCGAGTGTGCCATCATCTGCAAATCCAACAGCAGCAACGAGTGTGACAGAATCAGCGACCAGGGCAATTTGACCTTCATAAACTGCATTTTCAAGCGCTTCGCCTGTTGGAACAAGAGCAACATCGTAAATGCCAGCGTCAAATTCAACATAATCCGTCAAATCACCGAATTGTGCGGTTTCGAGAACCATTTCGCCAGCAACGTAAATATCCACTTCGGGAGCATCCACAGAGAAGTGCCCGATGCGTGCCAGCAATGACCCTTCGCCAACTTCGACATCAGCAAGCGGATCAACGTCTTCGGCGGTAAGCGCCTCGACATCAGTCGGAACAAACACGATAACCGGGTTTGCAGCCGTACCAACAGCAGCAAGGAAATATGCACGTCCTGCACCCAGTGTGGTCGTATCCAATGTCAGCAGAGATGTACCATTACCGTCCTGGACATCAAAATCATAATCACCAGGAGTAATCGCATCACCGGCATAACCATCTGATTCAGCAATTGAACCCGGATAGCTCAGAAGACGCACCAGTTCAATATCACCAACGAATACATTTACAGGGTCAAGGTCTGTAATACCGTGAAATGCACTGACATAGGTCAAGCCTTCTTCAACATTGCTCAGATCATCCACCAGAGGCTGAATCGCCAGCGTATCGCGGGCAGCTTCACCGATGACAGCCAGTGTTGCCCAATCGCCACCACTCAAGCTGTATTCGCCACTGAGAACAGCATCTGCGATAGCTCCGCCTGAAGCAACGACATCTACTGTATATGTGCCTGCTTCGAGTTCAAGCCAGTCGGAAACATCAGGGAAGTCAAGGGCTTCAAGAGCGAGTTCACCATTGACGTAAATATCAACTTCGGGAGCATCAACGGAAAAATGTGCAGCACGGACAAAAACGCTGTTATCGTCCTGTGCAACGGCAGGAATGGATATTAAAAGAAGCATCAAAACGACAATTAGCCAATTTCGCATGGGTATTCCTTTTGTTTTAATGGTCAAGAGTTATGACGGGCATATTGTAATATAAATTGAAATATTGTCGATACCAATTTGGTTAGAAAATTGAGAAACCAATCCCCCCATGTGGTGTTTAAACCTTTGACAGGTTCTTAAAGAAATTTTGCTACACTATAGTGTGCGCTTGCGTATTGATTGCTGAAACAGGAAAAGAAGTCAACAGGTACAAATAATGGACAAGGTCGTTGAACAAATTCCGCCCGAAAAACGGCGCTTATCATGGGCACGGATTGTGTCAGATGTGGTCAGTCCACCTGTGGTCTGGGCTATCTTAGTTGTGCCTGTTGCCATTCACTATTCGGAAACAACAATGGGCGCAATATTCTGGGCGATATTGTATGGCATATTCATCTGTTTGTTACCGATTGCCTATGTTGCCTACAATGTCTGGAGAGGCAATATCAGTGACTTGCACATGAAAAATCGCAAAGAGCGCATCCGTCCTCTACTGGTTTCGATACTCTGTACAGCGATTGTCTGGTGGTTGTTGAGAGTACTCGGTGCTCCAAAAGCCTTTCCACTATTGGCGCTGCTCAGCCTGATTCAGATTACTGTGATAGCAGTTATCACCCTGGGATGGCAAATCAGTATGCACACCATGAGCATTGCCGGGGCAGTCGTCGCGATTGGCATGATTTTCAGTATCGGGGCAGGATTGTGGATGACGCCACTTGTGCCACTGGTTGCAGCAGCACGGTTGAACCTGAAACGCCATACGCCAGCACAGGTTATCGCCGGAACAGTCATCGGCGCATTATTACCTGCGATGTGTTTAGGTTTATTGCCACCGGAAATTTTACAGGCACTCTAATCTCACACAACAAAAAAGGCTGACACAGTCGCCAGCCTCTTCAAAATTGATCTCTTGAGACGAATTATTCTTCGTCTACCTCTTCAAACATCGGACGTAATCCGAAGTGAACACGAATCTGATTTTCAATTTCATCAGAAATTTCACCATTTTCCATCAAGAAAACCTTGGAGTTTTCGCGTCCCTGACCGATGAGTTCGTCATTATAGCGGTAGAATGCGCCGCGTTTTTCGACAATACCCAATTCTGTACCAATATCAAGGATTTCGCCTGTTTTACTGATACCTTCATTGAACATGATGTCGAATTCAGTTTCGCGGAAGGGTGGTGCAACCTTGTTTTTCTTGACTTTGATGCGGGTACGATTGCCGATGTTTTCACCACTGGCTTTAATCGACTGAATGCGGCGAATATCGAGGCGCACACTGGCATAGAATTTCAGCGCACGACCCCCACTGGTCGTTTCTGGACTCCCGAACATCACCCCGACCTTTTCTCGAATTTGATTGGTGAAGATGAGAGTTACGTTGGATTGTTTGACTGCACCGGACAATTTACGCAGTGCCTGGCTCATGAGGCGGGCTTGCAAACCAACATGGCTATCACCCATTTCGCCTTCGATTTCTGCGCGGGGAACAAGTGCGGCAACACTATCGACCACAATGACATCTAACGCACCGGAACGCACCAGTGATTCAGTAATTTCAAGTGCCTGTTCACCTGTATCCGGTTGGGAAACATAGAGTGTATCAACATCAACCCCGATAACCTCAGCATAACGCGGGTCGAGGGCATGTTCCATATCAACAAAAGCGCACAAACCGCCACGTTTTTGGGCTTCGGCAATCACATGCAAACAAAATGTTGTTTTACCGGAACTCTCAGGACCATAAATCTCTGTAATACGTCCGCGTGGTACACCACCGACACCGATAGCAATATCTAAGCCGAGTGAGCCGGATGGAATAACATCAATTTCCAGATTTTTAGCTTCACCGAGGCGCTGAATTGTACCGTCACCATAGCGTTTGGTGATGTCTTTCAGGGTGTTATCAAGTGCCTTAATACGACCTTCAATATCCTCGGGAATATTCACACTTTCGACCGGTTTGCGTTTTTTCGCCATGTTTTCTCTCTCTTCGCTAAAATCCTATTGGATGGGAGTGCCTCAAAAGTTCCAACATTCTAGCACATAAGTTCTAAGTTAGCAATAGATATGCTTGATATTGTTTGCTTGTTTTTTTACTGTACATTATATGGACTAAGATAGCCAATATATGGAGTGATTTTGTGATGAAAATTTATACGAAAACAGGCGATGATGGCACAACAAGCCTTTTTAGTGGCGGGCGTGTCGCCAAGCATCATTTACGGGTCGAATCTTACGGGACAGTTGATGAATTGAATTCCTATCTGGGTCTTGCCCGTGCATCTCAGCCAACTGAAACAACAGGAGAATTGCTGGAAATTATTCAAAATCACCTGTTTCGATTGGGAGCAGATTTAGCGACACCGATGGATGCAAAAGCAGAGTGGCTTGTGCGTATCACGGAAGAAGAAGTTAAATGGCTGGAAGAGCAAATTGATACGTTGAGTGATGGCTTGCCCGATTTGAAGAATTTCATATTACCGGGTGGTGTTATCATAGCGGCACATTTACATGTCTCCCGAACAATTTGCCGGAGAGCCGAACGGCTGGTTGTCGCGCTGGCAGAAAACGAAGCGATTAACGACGCATCACGGGTCTATTTGAATCGTTTATCAGACTTTTTATTCACACTTGCCCGTTATGAAAATGCACAACAGGGAGAAGTAGAAACAAAATGGGTGGTGCGTTCCTGAATCAAGCATGTTGTTTTCCTGCAAAATCCTTATAATCCCTCCATTCTGCTGGAATGGATATAGTGAGTGCTTGATTTGTTAAGGACTTGAAAGCACGCTATATCTAAATGCACAAATTTACAGGTAGTAAACAACATGACAAAAATTGGTATACTGGCGCTTCAGGGCGCATTCATTGAACATCAGAAGATTTTCGATACACTCGGTGCGGAGACTGTTCAGGTTCGCTTGCCACAACATCTGGAGGGCTTAGACGGTCTGGTGATTCCCGGTGGAGAAAGCACAACTATCGGCAAATTGGCAACCGAATATAAGTTGATTGAACCCTTACGTCAGTTCGCACAGGAAAAACCGACCTGGGGAACATGCGCCGGATTGATTTTTCTGGCAAAAGACATCGGTATAGAAGCACAACCGATTCTCGGCGTGATGGACATTACAGTAGACAGAAACGCATTCGGACGGCAGGTTGATAGCTTTGAAACAGAACTCGATTTCACAGGATTATCAGGCGATACACCTTTCCATGCTGTATTTATTCGCGCTCCTCTGGTCAAAGAAGCCGGAGAAGGTGTCGAAATTCTAGCAAAACTTGACGATAAGGGTATCGTTGCTGTAAAACAGGGACATCTGCTCGGGACGGCTTTTCATCCAGAATTAACGAATGACAACCGTGTACACGAGTACTTTTATGGTATGATAAACCGTAATTAGAAAGATGTAGTCAGGTATAGAAAATATGGTATAAGCTTAAAAGCTTGACCAATTACTAATGGCTATATTACGATTCATTAAGTGATTATATATTGTCGATTATCAGATGCCGAAAGAAACGTACACCATTACACAGGCAATCACACATATTCCTTTAGACCTCGTGAACGAAAGCAAGCTCATACAATTGAATGCTGTGGCAGAGGTCTATCTGGCATTGTGCCAGAAGTATGTGAGCTACTTCTGCACGGAGTCCCTACCGGATAAACACGCAGAGACGGTGTTTGACAGCGAGTTATCGCAACGATGGCAACGGGTATCAATCCAGCAGGCATCCGGCATTGCTCAATCATGGCGCAGCAATCGGGATAAGGCATATGCAGACTACGAAAGCCATTTAGCTCGCTTTGAAGAAGAATACCCTGACGAAGCTTCCCGGCAGGACAAAAAAGCCCCTGAATGGAAAGAATTTCAACTTCCGACCTTGAAGAAAATGTCGATTCAGGCAAACCACAATGTGGCACAGTTAACACCAGAAAGCGACTTACCCATCAAAGTTGAACGCTCAAACACAGAGCAATTTGACTATTGGATTCGCATCAGTACCTTGAACAAAGGGAAGACCATCTGGTTGCCTGTCAAACTAGGAAAATACCATCGCGAGAAATTGAAAGACAATCTACCCAACAGTAGTGTCACTTTGGAAAAATCTCATCAGGGCAAATGGACACTGACAATAACCTTCGATCAGGTGCATAAAAAACCGGATACAAGAGACTATGAGCCATTAGGAATTGATGTTGGCATCACACATTTCCTGACCACCAGCGAGGGTCAACACTACGGGGCATTTGATGAAAAACTGAAACAACGACAGGAACGGGTACGCGAGAAAAGTCGGCGTAAAGCAAAACTGAGAGCCAGTCTGATTAAGAAGGGTGTTGCGGAAGAAAACCTGCCTTCAACGTCATCTGCGGAGGGGCAACGCTTTGCCCGTTATGTCCGGCAGTCGATTAATCGGGCTGTCAATCAATTATTGGACGAACATCCAGAGGTCGCGCTTGTCACCGAAAATCTCTCGATTAAGACTATGCGTTTCAAATCCAAACGCATGAATGCCCTGCTTTCAGCCTCTAATCTGGCGCACATTCCGAAAAAATTAGAGTGGGAAGCTAAGAAACGCGCTTTACCACTCAAGAAAGTTAATCCGGCTTACAGTTCGCAAGAATGCAACCGTTGTCATCACACGCATCGTGAGAACCGCAGCAATCAGCAGACGTTCTGTTGTAAGGTTTGCGGTTATCAAGCGAATGCCGATGTGGTGGCGAGTATCAATCTCAAAAGACGCTTGCACGATGAAGAACTCACAGCCTGTACTGATTTATTATCGGTTAAAGCCTTACTCCAATCAAGGCATCACCGATGGTGTGAAAATGACGCTCAGGGATGCCCGTAGTGTATCCCCCCGCCTGCTTGAATTAGAGGCGTAGGTTAAACCAACTGAGGGGCATATTGTCCATTCTTTTTGGAACTATCGTATCAAAAGACTAGTATTTACTCATATCTACCGGAGGGAGTCAGGGCATGTTGGCTCTAAATTATATGTGGTTGGACTATGAAACAGATGGTCCGGGTGATTTCGAGGAAGAAGAAGAGGAACTCTCCTTAGAAGCACTACAGGAGGAAGAACTCGACGCAGACGAAGATGATGAAGATGACTTCGATGATGCGGAAGAAGATTTCGATATTGATGAGGACGAAGATATAGACATCGACGATGACGATTTCATCTTTGAAGATGAAGATGCCGAGGAAGACGACGGTTTCATTAAAGATGAAGGTTATGACGATGATGAGGACTTCGACGATTTTTATGATGATGAGGACGATGACGATATTTATGATCTCTACGGAGATGATTAATCACGCAACGTCGCTTAAAATTACAGGGAGTGAACGCCGCTAGTTCACTCTCTATTGCTATTTCCCTGCATCACAATCCAAACGCATTGCAAACGTAGGGTAGTCGTAAGGGATTGTTATACAACATTCCTCTATACTGGGTTAGAACGCCGTAACACGATCTATTGTAAGCAACGACGTGCGTAATTTCCGGTAATGGTAAAGACCTGGTATGAATACTATCCGCCTCGGATTAATTTCAGATACACATTGGCCCACAAAATTGCCTCTGTTGCCATATGAAGCAATTGAGGAGGCTTTCCGTGATGTTGATGGCATTTTGCACGCTGGAGACATTGAATCGCGGGAAGTGCTTGATAATTTATCCGGCATTGCACCGACTCAAGCAGTACGGGGGGAAGATGATCGTTTCCCGCTACCCGATAAGCGTATTTTGACCTTCGGGGATGTGCGGGTTGGTTTGATTCATGGCAACCGGCATCCGGTCGTCGAAAGTTATTTTCGTTTTCAGCGCAGACTCGGGAATATATATGCAGGCGGGCGTCATCTACTGGATACGCTCCCCGGTCGTTTTGCGAATGATGATGTCGATGTGATTGTATTCGGACATTTGCACACACCGATGTGCATTGAACAGGATGGCGTCATGCTGGTCAATCCCGGTGCTGTTTACACCATTAGTAAAGACCTGGCGCAGTGGCAATTGCTTCACGAGCAAAATCCTGATCGCAGGTCGATGCTGGAGACACACATCAAACGCTATCGTAATAACCCGTACTGGCAAAGCCCGCGTTCAACAGTGGGTATCCTCGAAATTAAGCCGGATAAAACGATCAGCACCCGCATTCAAGCCCTGCCACAACTGGCTTTTGCATAATAACGAAAAGCCCTTAACATCATTGCTAAGGGCTATTCATGGGGGGATAGGATAGGAGCATCCAACTAGAATGCAACACATATTGTTATTTTGATCGTAAGCGAAAACCCTTACAAATGTGTGAACGAAATATTTCAGCCGATCAATTTTTATGTCTATAAAATGAAGCAATATTCATTGATTTTGTGAAAAACCGTAAGGAAATGCCCTTTGTCTGATGCAAGATAACGTTTTTTTGTTTATAGTTAGAGTTAAGGTAAATGGAGTTATACATCCTGGCACTATTTTATTATGGATATTTGAAGGTTTCTTAAGACCATGCCGCGTCTAAAAATGCTGCGAGGTCCTATGCCCGGTGATGAATTTGAGCTTGATGAAGCACTCATGACCATCGGACGGGGACGTAAAAATCAAATTATTATTCAGGATAACGAAGTCAGCAGAACACACTGCCGTCTGGTGCGTGTACTCGATGATTATGAAATTCATGATTTAGGGTCTACCAATGGAACATTCGTCAATGGACAGAAAGTTGATGAGGGTGGCTGGTTATTAAGCGGACGTTGTCTTGTTGAGCTAGGTGATTCAATCACCCTGGAATATCTCCCGACTGATGTTGCTACCGGAACATCCCCGCCATTACCGCCTGTCACAGCGAATAGTGACAGCAAAGTCTATTATCTTGTAATTGAGCAGGAATCACAGGAAAAACCTGATATTTATATTCTGGATAGAGTGACAATCACCATCGGGCGCGATACAGACAATGATATTAGTCTTGATGAACCCGAGGTCAGTCGTCATCATATGCGTCTGGTATTAACATCGGATGGATATAGTATCGAAGACCTGAATACCATGAACGGTACATCGGTTAACGGGGATGATATTGACCATCAACAGGTCTTAAAAGCGAATGACCATATCGGCGTCGGGACAGGTGTGAATATGTGGTACACCGATGACCCCGACAGTTTATTAGCATCAATGGATGGTTCAGACCATACCCGTGTCAGACCACCGATTGAAGATGTTGATATGGATGATGCAACCAGAGAAAAAGCTGAACCTTTTGAAGCCATGAAAACCGATATTAGTATCCAGATAGGACATGGTCTGGAGCATGGTGATCTCGAAAAATCAGTGTTCTTGATTTATGAACGCATCGAGTGGGTAAAAATCGGACGCCACATTTATAGTTATCTCGAAAATAACAATCTCAACACCTTCACACAGCAATATCTTACACCGGGGACAAATGCCTGGGATGCTTCTTTTGAACAGGCACTCGCAGAATGCCCCTGCTTGTTAGCCATTATCTCGGAACGGTCGATTGAGGATGATTCACTCATCAGGGCGATAAGGCATTTTGTTGCACGGGAAAAACCGGTGCTCTTAATGCAATACGGCAGAGTTGAAAAGATGCCGATGGGTATCCGAAATATACCCGTTGTACGATTTGACCCCAAAAATCCCGAAAAAACTTTCCGTATCCTTCTGGCTGAATTACGCCGCATCGGTCTTTGACCATACATCAATGTAGGAGTTTGGCGCGCCAAACCCCTACCACTCTAATTTCTAGTAACGGTAATCATCTAGCTTTTATGAGCCGAAGCTATCCGGGTGAGGTCCTAAGCGCTCGTTTCTATCCAGACTGTTGATTGTTTCCATATCGTCATCACTCAATTCAAAGTCATACACATCGGCATTATCAATGATCCGATTCTGATTGACTGATTTTGGAATGGCAATCACGCCGAGTTGTAATAACCAGCGCAAACTAACATGAACAGCCGATTTACCATATTTTTCCCCGATAGCGACCAGTTCCGGGACATCGAGTACACGGGCTTTCATAATCGGTGCCCAGGCAGTCACGGCGATATCATTGCTCTGACAGAATTGAAGCAGGTCTTTTTGCTGTAGATAGGGGTGCATTTCATATTGATTGACAACTGGCTTGATATCACTCAGATTAAATAATTCTTCGAGATGATGTTGCATGAAATTACTGACCCCGATGGCTTTGACACGCCCCGATTGATAGATTTCTTCCATAGCACGCCATGCACCCTGCCAATCATTGACAGGCCAATGAATCAGGTAGAGATCAAGATAGTCAAAACCGAGTTTCTCCATTGATTCATCAAAGGCACGTTTTGCACCTTCATAACTGAGGTTATCTGTCCAGACTTTGCTGGTGACAAAGACCTTTTCACGCGGGACGATACCGGATTTTACGATACTGCCGACTTCGCGCTCATTGGCATAAAGTGCCGCAGTGTCAACATGAATGTATCCATTTTCCAGTGCCCACTTCACAGCATTTTCGGTTTCGCTGCCAGCTTTCGATTGCCACACGCCCAATCCGAATTGTGGCATTTCCACATCATTATTGAGTGTGACTGTCGTTTCAATGTTTAAGCTCATATAGTTCCTCTCAATACAATTAGTTTGCAACTTATATTGTATCGAGAGGATAAATTTTAGACCAATTCTATTGGCTTAAACGATTGTTTTCAGAGTGACAGGGTGGAGATGCATCATTTGCATAGTTTCGGGGTTAATTGCTTGCATGAATGGCATACAGGATTCATCCTGCATAATCATTTCTGCGGCGGCAAAAGCGGATTCTTTGCTCTCCCACCAGACAATATCCGTCCACTGACCATCATCACCTTCAAGTAATTGACGGTCAAGATAGCCATCAAATTCTTCGATTTTAGTCTGTGTGATTGCTGCATCGGATAAAAATTGCTCACGACTCACACCATCATTCAGTTTGAATACTACTACTTCAACAGTTTTTGCTTCTTTCACGGATTATCTCCTTTATTTGTGTCGATAACCTCATGGTAGCAAGCCGGACTGACAACCCTATGTCAGTAGGGAAAGCATCTTTCTGGCTTCTTCTCGAATTTGCTGACGTAATTCATCCGGCGAAAGAACTTCTGCATTCGAACCCCACCCCATAATCCAGCTACGAATCTCTGAGAGGGTATGTAGCTGATAGCTCATGATGAGTTTGTCACCATCCCATTTTTCAGAGACAAAGCTATAGTGCTGTCGTTCCCTTACCCACCGGACAATCGCATTTGAAAAGGCAATTTTCACTTCAATCTGTGCTTCGTCAGAGTCTTCTTCATCTGCTTGATGATGTTCTGTAGAAAATTTTTCACTCAAGACCTGTAATTCTTCAATGCGATCAACACGAAAGGAACGCATATCATTTCGAAGACGGCAATGAGCGCTAACATACCAGGTATTGTTGCCATAGCTGAGTTTGATGGGTTCGATGTCACGTTCAGATGTGCCTTTATTGCGCCAGCCCGTATAACGTAGATGAATTACTTTTTGCTCACGGATGGCTTGCTGAATCTCTAGCAGATACGGCGTATTGAGGTCATATTGTCCGGGTTTGATGAGAAAATCTATTTTTTCGATCAGCGGATCAATTTCTTTCAGGAGACGGTCTGGCAAGGCAGTTTTCAATTTTATAAGCGCTTCCTGTGCCTGTTCGGGGAGATTACCAGAACTCTGTAGCATCTTCACACCAAGAAAAAGAGCTTTCGCTTCGTCGGTAGTGAAAATGAGCGGTGGCAGATAATAACCCTCAAGCAATGAATAGCCTTCACCTGCCTGAGAGATAATCGGCACACCGAGTTGCATCAGTGCTGACATATCCCGATATACGGTGCGTTCACTGATTTCATATTTTGCGGCAATATCTTCCGCCCGGATATGTCGCTTTGCCTGTAGCAATAACAATATCCCGAAAAGTCGATCAATTCGATTCATCTTGTTCCCTGAAGAGGCATCAATGGCTAGACCTTCCGCAAAATCTTCTCCATCGTCTTGCCTTTTGCTAACTCGTCAATCAATTTATCCAGATAGCGAATTTCTCGCATCGTTGGTTCTTCAATGTTTTCCACCCGGACACCGCAAACCACACCCTTAATTAAATCCCGCGATGGATTCATTTGAGGCGCTTCTTCAAAAAAAGTCTCAAAATCTGTCTGATTTTCAATTTGTGCTTCCAATTCACCCTGACTATATCCTGTCAACCAGCAAATGATCTCATCGACTTCTGCTTTTGTACGTTCTTTTCTTTCCGCCTTATTGACGTACTCTGGATAGACTCTTGAGAAACTCATAGTGTAGATACGATGTTTTTTCATTTTATATCCTTGCGTCTATAGTTTTCTTTATCTTACACAAAAATATCAGACAAATCAAACAAATGTTCTTTTCTGGCATATTTTCAAGGAAATGATTGATACCATCTATTCAACCTGGCTATTTCTTAAATCACGGTTATGAATTGAGGCTTCAAGGTTGCCTTCATTCCACACAACTGCTAAATTCGCAGACATGGTTTTTATTGGATTAAAAGTCAAAATATTAGGCACTAAATCCGGCGTGATTGATTCCCAGTCCAAATCTAAAACCTCGTCAGTCTCTGCAAATTCTTCAAAAATTTCCATAGAAGGGGATACGGCTATAAAGCGAAGTATCTTGTATCCATCAGCATCAGTCATGTTCACGCAGGATAATGAAATATTCAATCTTTCTGCCTGTTTGAAAGTCAGATGCGGTTGAGATTCTTTGATTTGCTCAATGTTGATAATCCAATCAGCACGAAAAATCTTATAATCTTTCCATTCATTTCGTAGTCTCAAGTGAAGGTCATAACTATTTTTCCAGTTTTTACGCGCCCAATTTACTGTATTTATTGCCCATTCTCCATTGTCGCCTGTGATGTTCACACCAAAATTATGCCACTCCTCAAAAGTAATCGGATACCAATCTTTTACTTCGGAGCATGGAGCACACACTTTCAAAAATTCTTTGAATGAATCCAGCAAAAAGGCTCGTACAGCAATATGCCACGTGTCGTCACCATTATTTGACTGTCCTCTTTCTCCGGGTTTCACTTCACAGTTGAGAGACTTTGCTTTATCCAGAATAGCGGCAACATCCATCGAATAAAAATCAACAATATCGATCGCCCATTCAAAGGAATAATACAGGTAGCGCATCGGATTTACCTCACTGATAAAACTATTTTCAAGGAAGTTCTTGACATAATAAAAGTTCCCTGCTTAAATATAAGGGTCACGGCGGGTCACACAATGATATTTCGTGCTGGCAACCCGTGATAATGATAATCAAAGTGTAAGGGATGGGCATGTTAGCAGTTAAGTGACATAAACACAGTTTCCATATCTGGATGACTTCCTGTTTGCGTTGCTTACGAGATAAGCTGCTAATAATTTTGCTTTCTCAAAATATCCTGTCACCTTAGCATAATGCTGAGTTCGTACATGATGCGCCGCATGGGAGGTTTCCATCGCGGCGTTTTTTGTTTCTCAGCAATGATCACAAGGATTATCGACATGACCTATTTTATCCCCTTCACAGCAGAGCATATCAAGGCAGCAAGCTATTTACTGGCTGAACGTCATACCAACGAGCGTCAATCACAACCGATTTTGCCATCTGACTATGAAAATATCGACTGTGCGGAAAAAGCAATTCAGGCAATTTTCAATAAAGAAAATACTGTTGGCTATGTTGCCTGTGATGGCAATGAGATGGTCGGCTACATGCTCGGTACATTAAACGAAAAAGACTATCTTGGCGACAAGGCTCAGGGATGGGTTTACTTACCTGGCTATGCCGCAAAGGATGAAAGCCTCTATGCGGAATTATATGCGCGGATTGCTGATGGTTGGGTCAAGCAGGGTTGTTATCATCATTTCACGCTGGTCGCGGCAAGTAATCTCGCGGTGCAGGATGCCTGGTTCAACTTAAGTTTCGGACGCGAACAGGCACATGGCGCACTCTATTTCGATAAGGCAAATATCCGCCCAATAGAACCGGATGGCGTGACGATTCGCGAAGCCAATGCCAACGACGAACTCTATTTCCGACAGATGTCTCAATGGATTTCACGTTATCAAATCTGGACACCCACTTTCGCCCCTGTTTCTCTCGAATACCTCAACAAACAAACCGACTCATTCGCAACACTCTCAACAGATGAAGACGCCACAACTTTTCTCGCGTTCAAAGGCGATGAACTGGTCGGCTATCAGGTTTACTACGATGTTGAAGCCGATGATAGCGATATGATGCACCCGCGTGGCGCAACAGAGTTAGTGGTCGCAGCAACAAAGCCAAATTTAAAAGGGCAGGGCATCGGGCGAATTTTGACTCAACATGCGTTTGCTGAGATGCAAAAACGGGGTTATGAGATTTGTGTCGCAGATTGGCGCACAGCAAACCGGGCTTCCTCAAATTTTTGGGCGAAGATGGGTTTCGTCCCCACACATTATCGGCTCGTCCGGCGTTTAGATGAAAGAATTGGCAGTATCTATCAGGAGGTTAGCTTATGAGCTTAAGTTTTGAGATTCTACGATTGGAAAATGTCCGTAAATACTATGGCACGAAGCTGATTCTCGATGGACTGAATTTGAGTCTGAATCGCGGGGAACGGGTTGCGCTGGTCGGTGAAAATGGTGTCGGGAAAACAACACTCTCATACATCATCACAGGCGAAGAAGAGTTCGATAGCGGCAAAATTCAACTCGCGAATAATGCTCAAATCGGGTATCTGCCACAGGAAGTTACAGGCGATGACACGATCACCGTACAAGCCTATATTGAATCAGCGATGGGCGAACTCAATACTCTGCGCGATAGAATGCGGGAATTAGAGCAAGCCATGACCAATGCCAACGATATGGACGCGATTTTAGAGGAATACGGCATCGTTCAGGAACAATTTGAGCGGCGTGGTGGTTATGCCATCGACTCGAAAATTGAGCAAATATTTGACGGGCTGAATATCACTTACATTGATACCGGACGTCTGTTAAATACGCTCAGTGGTGGCGAGAGAACCCGTGTCGCGCTCACAGGATTATTGCTCCGTGAGCCGGATTTGTTGATTCTGGATGAACCGACCAATCATCTTGATTTTGCGGGGATTGAATGGCTGGAAAAATATCTTGCCGATTATCCAAATGCGCTTTTGCTCATCACACATGACCGTACCTTCATCAACCGGGTAGCGAATGTCATCAGTGAATTGAACGCGACAACAAAGCAATTGCATAGTTATCACGGTAATTATAATGATTATCTGGAACAGCGAAATCGCGAGTACCAGCAAAAGGTTGAGGCATACAATCAGCAAAACAATGAGATGAAGTCCCTGCAAAAATTCATCAAATCACAAACGCACAATACACCGGGCAGAATGTCAGCCAGTGATGAGCCGGATAAGTTCATTCGCTTCTTCAAGAACATGCAGAGCGATAAGACCAAAAAACGCAAAATCACCGATGCGAGAGGGCGCTTGCAAGACATCGAAGAGAGTCGCATGGATAATCCGCGCCATGAATGGCGGGTGGAATTCCGCTTTGAACCGCAACCCCTCGGCAGTGCTGAACCGATTCGTTTTGAGGATGTCAGCAAATCTTTCGGTGATGAGGTGCTATTCGAACAGGTCAACACGATTGTCCCCAATGGTGAGCGGGTTGTACTGGTCGCCCCCAACGGGACAGGAAAATCGACATTGCTACGCCTGATTATGGGCTTGCAGCAGCCCGACTCCGGCAAAATCAAAATTTCACCGTCCGCGATTGTGGGCTATCTCGATCAGGATGGCGAAACACTCGGGATGCATCAAAAAGTGCTGGATTGCTTCCGCGAAGTGATGCAGGGAACAGATAGTGAATTGCTGGCGGAATTGCATCGAAGCGGTTTGTTCAGTGATGCAGCATTACCGAAAAAGACTGTTGCAGAACTCAGTGTTGGTCAGCGACGTAAATTGGGACTCGCTCGAATCATTGCAGCAAAAGCCAATTTACTGCTACTGGATGAACCGACCAATCACCTTGACCCGCTCAGTCTGGAAGCACTGGAAGAAGCACTCATCAATTTTGATGGCACGATTCTGGCTGTATCACATGACCGTCGTTTCGTTGAAAAAGTCGCCACCCGTATCTGGCGCATCGAAAATCAACGCCTTGTAGAAGAAAGCATCACAGAGAAAACAAAATGAAACAACGAATTTATCAGCATCTTGCTGAACACTTCAAATTACCGATGGAGAATGCCCATCAACCCGGCACAACGATTATGCAGGATGAGGGGCGGGAAACTTCTGCCTCTCAGATTATCTGGACACTGGATGAGCATGTGATTGTGCGCTGTAATCCACAATTTGCCAGGCAATTTGAGGCAATCATCGAAGCGGGGGAGGCATTATCTCTCGCAAAAATCACGGATACTCTCAATGTTGAATCGGGTGACGAGGGGAATCTCTACTCAATTACAGCAGCCGATTTCATCCCGCATGATTGTGCCTATCCTATCCGGCAATTGACTCAGGATGATGCAGAGGCATTTGCCAATTTTCATGCAAACTGTTCGGAGCAGGATAAAGAATATGGCGAAGTTGGACTAAATGATGAGGTGATTTTCGGGGCTTTAGACGGAGGACGTATCATCGCGGCTGCGAGTACCTTTGAATGGTATGGCTTTGTCGATTTTGGTGTCCTGACTGACCCCGATTATCGTGGACAGGGAGCAGGGAAAGCAGTAGTAGCCGCTATCACAAAGCATTATCTACAGAATGAGACAGATACAAGAATGCTCATATATCGCCATGACACAAGCAACATTGGCTCAGGGAAAATCGCAACAGCTATCGGATGGCAACGTTTCGCTGTCTTAGATTTTGTTCGCTTCAAGGAGACCGCAAGCGCATGACACTCTCTTTTCGACCTTATCAGGATAGTGACATTGACTTATTGCAATCCTGCATCATGGATTGGCGCAAACAATCGCCGGAAGGTACATACTGTCATCCCGGTGATATTCCGCATCGCCTGTATAACGGCAATATGGGTGTCGTGCCAATCGGTGACATTACGCGGATTTACTACCAGAGCGATACGATTGCTGCATTGCTACTTTGCTACCCGCGTTTCGGTGGGATTGATTTTTTCATCAATCCTGATTTTCGGGAAAACTATGAGTTATTCGTCCCGATTCTGGAGGAAGGTTATCAGATAGTTCGTAACTATCTGGACAATAACGATAAATCAGACAAACAGGTTTATGTAGATTGCTATCACAGAGACACGGCGCGGAAAGCACTTCTCACAACAGCCGGATTTTATGAGGAAGAAAATGCTATCAACCTGACACGGCGCACACTGGATAATTTACCGGAAGTCAAATTGCCGGAAGACTTTAGCATTCGCTCCGTCACAATAGATGATGCTGAACAATTAGCAAACGTACATAACAAATCATTCAGCCCGAAATGGACAGCCGACATCTACCGTAACAAAGTGATGCTGAAACCGGGCTATAGTCCCGAACGTGAATTTGTAGTTGTTGCACCGGATGGCACATTTGCAGCATTCACCGTCACATGGCTGGATACAACCAATAAAGTCGGATTGTTTGAGCCGGTGGGAACACATGAAGACTATCGTCGGATGGGATTAGCACGCGCACTCATGACCTATGTGATGCACGAAATGCGTGATAAAGGCATGACAGAAGCAGAAGTTTGTTATGCAACAGACAATCCTGCATCAAAAGCACTTTACACCGGGCAGGGTTTTGAAATCTGCCATCAGATTTATGACTGGAAATACAAACAACAGGAAGAACAAGCATGACAGACAGTTATCACTTATTTGCAGAAGAGCGCGAGAAACATTTCCCGATGGATTTACCACATGGGATCAACGGGCGGCAGGTTCGGATGCAGGAATTCTTTGATGTCGAAGATGCACTTGAGCCGATTATTTTTCCCGATAATGACCGTGTCAAACGCTGGTTCAATCTACCGGAGGAAAGGCGGGAACAGAAAAAACGTCTTTACACACTCCAGCGAATGACCCATCAGGAAGCTGTTGTTTTCTATGATGGTGAACAGCCTATCGGTTATTCAGCCGGACGCATGACAGGGGCTTCGGAATTTATGATGGATGACACCGGTATTTTGCCAGCTTATCAGCGTAAAGGCATTTATTCAGCATTCTTAAAGCTGTATTTGCCCTATCTCTGTGATATTGGCTATGAGCGGGTTGCCAGCTATCACAGTCCGACCAATCGTGCAGTATTAATAGCCAAACTGAAAGCCGGATTCAATATCGCCGCAATGGAATTGCGTGAACACGCAGGAGCATCGGTGAAACTGGTTTATTTTTTTCATCAAGACCGTTTGCTGGCATTCGAGGATGTACACAGCCTTGAACCGGATAATACCCGTAAATGAGAGGAAACAACATGTCGTCTCAAATCTCAGAGAAAGCAGATTTGATTTATCGTCATATGACAGTCGATGATAAGAACAGCTATTTTGACCTTATCAAACAGGCGTATCTTGAAGAATTCGGCACTGTTGCACTGAATGCTGAGGAAACCAGAGCCTTTTCAGAAATCCCCGGGTTTGACCTCTCAGAAGATAGTTATGTTGCTATCGAGGACGGGGTATTTCAGGGCTATATCAATGTGTGGGCTTTAGGCGATACGCCTGTGCGTCCCTGGCTTGACTTTTACGTCGCGCCGGATGCACGCGGAATCGGCATCGAAGAAAAATTGTTGCAATGGGGCTTAAAACGCGCAGAGCAGGTCTATCAACGTTTGCCGGATAATGCGCGGGTTGTCGCAACCGTCAAGAATACTGTCGCGGACTTTGTGCCAATTCTGGAAAAATTCGGTTTTGGGAGCAATCGTCAGAGTTTGAGAATGCGAATTGATTTTGATGGCAAGCCACCGGAAGCAAATTTATCGGATGGATTTCACATCATCTCGATGGCAGAACATCCACACTTAATCGACTTTGTGCGGGTGTATCGGACAGCATTTCAGGATTTACGCGGATTCACAGATGATTCGCTCGAAAATCGACTGGCACGCTGGCAACGTGATTTAGAAGTGCATCGAGAATATTTCAACCCGGAGTATTTCCTGCTGCTCAGGGAAGGCAACACAGATGCCGGGGTATTGATGGCGTGGAAAAGTTCGCGCTTCGATGACAATCTCGGATGGGTGAGTGTTCTCGGGATTTTGCCAGAGTATCGTAGACGTGGGCTGGCAAGCAATTTGCTATATCACTTTTTCAATCTGATGTTTCGCGACGGGCAAAAAGGTGTCGGGCTGAGTGTCGATGGCAGCAGTCTGACAGGGGCAAACAAACTCTATGAAAAAGTTGGAATGCGCCCGTTTGTAGTGATTAACAATTATGAACTCGAACTCCGTTCGGGTATAGAACTATCCAAGCAAGGAGATAATTCATGACACACATTATCTTTCGTCCGGCAAAAATGGACGATTTAGAAACCGCATATGACCTGTACTACTATGAACACATCGAAAGCTATGGCAATTGCGGCGTGACACTGGAACAACAGCGTCAGGAATGGGCATATCCGGGTTTTGAACTCGATAAACACACGATGTATGCCTTTGACGAAAACGGACGTAACGTTGCCTATGCTGAATTACGGTATTTCCGTGATATTCCGGTGCGTCCGAATCTGTATGCTTATGTACATCCTGATTATCGCGGACAGGGAATCGGTTCACGTCTCACAGAATGGGCGATGGAAGCAGCAAAGCAATTCATTCCACAATGTCCTGATGACGCACGGGTTGTCCTCTGTGCCTATACCAACATGCAGGATGGTGCAGAATTACTTGAAAACTACAATTTCAGTGAAACACGGCAATCCCTGTTGATGTCAATGGATTTGCGCGACGATATGCCCGAACCGGAATTCCCTGACGGATTTTACACCCTGACGATGGATGAACATCCGGTACTGGAAGATTTTATCCGCATCTACCATGAGACCTTCAAAGACCATCGCGGCGCAGTTGATGAACCCCTATCGGCGGCAGTCAAACGCTGGGAATCTTTCATTGATGAGAATTTCCCGCCAGATAACTTTGTCATGGTCAAAGATGGGGATAAAGATGCAGCGATTCTCATTATGGCAGATCGATCAGACGAAAATCCTGACCAGATGTGGGTTCAGACACTCGGCACAATGCCGGACTACCGTAAACGTGGACTGGCAAGCAACTTGCTGTATTACGCGCATCAACATGCACTCAACAAAGGCAAATCGCGCCTCGGATTGAGCGTCGATGGCAGCAGTCTGACAGGGGCAAATCGTCTCTATGAAAAAGTCGGCATGAGCGTGGAGATGGTTTATCACGCTTATGAACTGGAATTACGCGCTGGCAAAGAACTTAGCAAACAAGGATAGAAAATTATGCAAAACCAGCATGAGTTAGTCATTCGCATTGGCGACCCTGCAACAGACGATTATGATGTTTTCGCCCGTTTATTGAATGCTGCACAGGACGGTCGTGCGACGGGAGATGTTATCCGGGAATGGGATACGAAGAACAAAATCGACGACGATGTCATCTTCCGCTATGCCGCCTGTATAGATGATGCCGTTATCGGTTATGCCATTGTCTATAAACCGGCTACCGCACAGAAAAATCGTTTTACTGTCTGGATGACGATAGATGAAAACCATCGTAAACAGGGCTTCGGCACGACATTCTATGATTTCCTGCTTGAAAAAGCGATTGAACACGGCGCAACCGAAATCGGTAGCGAATGTATGGATAACAGTCCTGAATCACTGGCATTTGCCGAAAAACGCGGTTTCACAATCCGGCGGCATCTGTTTGAGAGTGAATTGGATTTGAGTACCTTTGATGCGTCACAGTGGCAATCTGTTGTAGATGAAGTCAAAGCACAGGGGATTCGTTTTTCATCGCTGGCTGGAGAAGGTAACACAGAAGAAGCGCAATACAAGCTCTTTGAATTGAATGCCGCAACAGCAAAAGATAATCCGGCAAGTGATGGTACATACAAGCAAACCTTCGAGAATTTCCAGGCAAAAATCGTCAATGCACACTGGTTTCGTGCGGATGGTCAATTACTGGCAATTGACGGCGAACGCTATGCGGGTCTGGGTGCAGTCGGTTTTGAGCAGGATGACATCACAGCTTATAACGCTTTCACCGGAATCGACAGAGACTATCGCGGACGCAAAATCGCGCAGGCACTTAAAGTGCTGGGGATTCAATTCGCGCAAGAACAGGGTTGCACTTGCATCATCACCGATAATGACAGTGAAAATGCGCCGATGTTAGCGGTGAATACGAAGCTGGGCTATCAACGCAAACCGGGGATTTACCTGCTCATCAAGCAAATCTGACGATAGACACACGTTGAGAGGTATCAAGGCTATTTCGATGCCTCTCATGATATGCTGAGGAGACTTTGTTAGCTTAGAGACAATAACGATGGATAAAGCAAAACGCAAAGACCAACCTGTCAATCTCAAAAAATATTGGATAGGAATTGGGCTGTTAGGGATTCTAATGCTGTTTCCGATTCGTTTGAGCGGGTATTGGGTTGGAGATTATCCTGATGTGACACATACACACTTTACAGGCTTTAACTATGCGCTCTACTTATGCCTTTGTGTTGTAATTGGATTGCTCTTGTATCGCATTATTTGTATTTTTTACGCTTATAGGATTCGTACAAGCATCATCCTTATCGTTGCTTTGATTTGCTATTTGCCTGTCTCATATCATCATGCAAAGAATGCCGACCATGTAAAGACGTGTTCTGGCACATTGTATCTAACAGAAACTTCAGCATTTATCGGAAATGTAGGTTGCACAGGTCATATTGGTGGTGCATGTTGCTGGCGGCTTTTCATCGGTATCAAGTATGTGCCACTTGTAATTGATTACAATTGGATTGGTGCAATCGTTCTTCCCCGTCAACAAATCTGGAATGATGGCTAAACACGATGAAGCAAAAACGCAAAGCACAACCTGTTAATCTCAAACGCTATTGGATTGGTTTTTCTCTGCTGGCGATTTTCCTGCTAATTCCGTTCCGGTTGATGGGAAATTGGGCACTTACCAACATCATCTATCTGGTGATTGCTTTAGTTGTCGCCATGTACACAGTGCGTTTTGTGTGGCGCTATGGATTGAAACAGCCGATTATCATTCTGATGATAGCCTGTGTTGCGTTGCCGATTTTCCAGATGACTATCAATGAGCACTGGATACTTTGCCGGACGACATCCGAACAGGGCATCATCCGGTCAGTGAGTTGCTCCGAGGGCTGTGATACAGAGCAACATATGATAGCGATAGGGAATTCGCCAATCAGTATACAGACATACTTCGGGCGCTATTTCCCGTATTGTCTGACCTGAGAAGGATTATCAACTATGAAGCAAAAACGAAAAACACAACCTGACAACCTCAAACGCTACTGGATTTCCTTTTCTCTGCTGGCGATTCTCCTGATGATTCCTTTCAAAATCCTCAACCATACATTGGAGATGAACATCTTCTATGGTTTGGTCAGTCTATTAATTCTGACAGTCCTTGTACGATTTATCACACAATATGGCTGGAGAACAATCGCAACTTTTTTGTTGATGGTCTGTTTAATTTTGTCATTATCTCGTATCAATTATCAATATAAAAACAATCTGGAACACGCTCTCTGGAATACAGCCTGTCTTACACAGCGTTACTCGATGCCTGCTGGCATTATCTTTGAAAGTATATGGTGTCATCATCAGATGCCATTTGCAACGTGTGACTACGAATTTATTCGAATACGACACACACCACTGGTAATCAATGCAAACATAATTCCCGACAGAAACACGATAAACTGTGGATAGTAGGACGATGGTAATTATGAAGCAAAAACGCAAAGCACAACCGATTAATCTCAAGCGCTACTGGATTGGCTTTTCTCTGCTGGCAATTCTCTTGTTAATTCCGTTTCGGATTATCAATCATTTCAATGAAACAGTTGCTATTTACACTGTGATTGCAATCTTAGTAAGTATCAGCATGGTGTATATTTTCAAGCAAATTGGCTGGAAAAATCGTATCACAATCCTCTTGCTACTTTGTTTGATACTCCCGATTTATCAGATAGCCGTTACGAGAGGATTAGCAACCGATGCCTTCGCGATCCAATTATGTAACCCTGATACACGGGGAGCGCAATTCAGATACGACGAAAGAGGGCTTTACGTAAATGAAGATATTGACTACATGATAATGCTAGAACCCATCTATTGTCATGTGAAACATAACGATGCTTGCGCGCTTGAATACCTGGCAATTAAACACACGCCCATGATGCTTCAAATAGGTGTGAATCCGTTCCAGGATTATTGGATGTGTGGATAGCAAGTAGAACACAATCACGGAGAAAATCAATGTGCGTGTAGAGACAACAAAACAACAGACACTTTATCGGAATTTCGACATTTCAAGCACAACTAACATGATCAAACAACAGGCAAAACAACATGAGCATTTTAACTTTCGACAATCTGGGTCAGGCTTACGGTGGCTACGATGTCTTTACCGGACTTGATGCCAAAATCTTAGACGATAGCAAAATCGGGCTGGTGGGTCCCAATGGTATCGGCAAGACGACCCTATTACAAACACTCGCCGGACTGGAAGACCCTTTCGAAGGCGATGTCATAAAATCGGATACTTTACGCATTGGCTATCTACGGCAGGAAGCTGTTTTAGCCTTCGCAGACAAAGAAAACACCCTCCACAACGAAATGTTGCTGGTCTTTGAGCGTATCTTCAAAATGGAACGTCTGATGCGGGTCATCGAAGAACGCATGGCGGATAGCACCGCATCCGATGACGATTATGACCACTACGGTGATTTGCAAATTCAGGTCGAACTCTACGGGCTGTATGACTATGAACGCCGCATCGAACGCACCCTGGAAGGGCTTGGCTTCACGCAGGATGATTGGGATAAGCCGATTAATATCCTCAGCGGTGGTCAGAAAACCCGCGCATTGCTGGCAAAACTCCTGCTGGAATTGCCTGATTTACTGATTCTCGACGAACCGACCAATCACCTGGATATTGATGCGATTCGCTGGCTGGAAGGCGTGTTACACATCTGGAAAGGCGCATTGCTGATTGTCAGTCATGACCGTTATTTCCTCGATAGGGTGGTCAATCGTATCTGGGAAATGTCGCCGATGAATCTCGAAGAATATCGCGGCAATTATAGTGCTTATCTGCGTCAACGGGCAGAACGTCGCGAACGCATTCAATTCGAGTGGGATGCGATGATGGAGCGTTTCTGGAGCGAGTTCAAATATATCAAGAAGCACACCCTCGCTGACCCCAATGCAAAAGGGCGCTATAAACGACTCACCCGTGAAGTTGAAGCGATTCAGTCACATGGTATCGAAGCCCTGCGCTATATCAAACGTAAGGGATGGGCGCAGTATACCCAACATTTTGAGCGTAAAAATCCACCACAATCAGTCGATGCACTGGAACGGGCGATTAAAAATCTGACAAGCCCGATTCAGACACAAAAAGATATGCGTCTGAAACTGGTTGCCGAAGAACGAAGTGGCGATATTGTGCTGCGCGGACGTAATCTCAGTATCGGTTATGACAAAGATACACCGCTCTTTGAATCCGATGATATTGACATTTATCGTGGGGATGTTGTCGCACTGATTGGACCCAATGGCTCAGGAAAATCAACGCTGCTGAAAACATTGCTGGAAGACATCAAGCCGATTAAAGGGCATTTCACCTTTGGCGCGGCATTGCAAATCGGATATTTCGCACAGGCACATGATGACCTCAATCATAGCAACACAGTTGTAGAAGAACTCATGCGCCATAAAAACGGCATGGGAATTGCGAAAGCGCGTAGTTATCTTGCGCCTTATCTCTTCTCGGGGGATGATGTTTTCAAAGAGGTCAGTGCGCTATCCGGCGGCGAAAGAGGGCGATTGGCATTAGCGATTCTCTCGCTTGAGGGCGCGAATCTGTTACTGCTGGATGAACCGACCAATCACCTTGATATTCCGGCGCAGGAAGTTTTACAGACCGTGCTGGAAAATTATGATGGCACAATCATCCTCGTCAGTCATGACCGCTATCTGGTGGATAGACTGGCAACTCAGATATGGGATTTGCGGGATGGTCATTTGCGTGTCTTCAAAGGCGATTACCAGGAATATCTGGAAGTACTTGAAGCCGAACTTGCTGCGAGTGATAATCAACCGAAAAAGAAGAAAAAAGCCGAACCGGAAGCACCTGCTGTTGACCCGAAACTGATTCAGCGCATCGAATCACAGATAATCGCGCTGGAAGGGGAAATCAAAGAGTTGGAAACCCTCTTAGCTCATGCCAGTGCCGCTGGAAATGGTGAAACCATCACCATGTTGAGCAAGCAATACAAAGCACAGCAAAACCGTCTCCATGAACTCAATGTTGAATGGGAAGATTTAGTCACACAGGTATAGGCTTCACCATCGCAACAAATTGTAGGGGAGTGCAATGTGCGCTCCCTCAAATGTAGGGACACGATGCATCGTGTCCGAAAAATTTTGCTGGAATGGAATTATGAAAATCCCTGCTCAACTAAGTGAAATCACTAAAGAATGGCTCTCCAAAGCCCTCTCTGTCCCTGTCAAATCAGTCTCTATAGAACCTGTTCCAGCACACAATAGCATCATCGGACGTTTGACTGTCGCATATGCTGGTGAAAGCGAAATTCCAGAAAAATTAATTGTAAAACTCAAGACAGTTGCAGAAGGTCTAAACGAGTGCTGCATTTATGATACCTCGCCTGTATTTGACTTCATGATTCCCCACTATTATTGGGATTATGATGATGACCAGTCCGGTGATTCTATTTTGATATTGAAAGATATTTCAGGTACTCATGCACCACTCTTAACCATCAATGACATGAAAATAGGGTGGGGTGTACCACAGGAAAAACATCTCAATATGATTGTTGATGCGCTTGCAGATTGGCATTCTCATTGGTGGAGAAATTCAAATTCTATTGATAGTCCTTATTTCTTTCAGGGCGAAACAGAATATAAGCAACGTGTGCAAAAATACCATGATGATTGGGCACAATTCGATAAGACTCAAATTCCCGATGAATGGGTCGTTATCTATAAAAATGCGCTGAAATTCGTGAAAAGTCTATGGGATAATCATATTGTCAGACGCTATGCCGAAGACCATAATTTGACGGTCATTCACGGAGATTGCTATCTCAATCAGTTTTTTGTGAATGATGAGAGTGCTTATATTGCTGATTTTGATTCAATCGCAATGAGTATCCCGGCAGATGACCTGGTTTTTCTGATGGCGACATTCTGGACACGGGAACAACGCACCATCCATGAAGAAAAGGTTCTGCGACATTATCATACACGCCTGAACAAAGAAAATTATTCGTGGGGTGATTTGTTGCATGATTATCGTATGATGCTCTTATTCAGAGTGTTTCATCCAGTGTGGGATGCTAATAATGGTAGTAGCGAGGCATATTGGAAAACCAAAATGCAGTGTCTGATACATGCCTATCAGGATTGGGGTGTAGAGGCGACATTTTGTACAGAAGCGGGTTAGTTTATGCTCTCAGGCTCAGTTTCTTGATATAGGCTTCCGCTTCCTGAAGGGTTTTCACATTTTTCATCGTGATACTATTCACAACTCTGGATTGCCAGCTATGGGTACTCAAAGTTGAAATCACACTCGTCGGTACAACGGTTACGATGCCTTTGATTCCGGCTTCTGCCAGTTCAGGCACCCATATATCGCCCCACCATTTAATGACTTCAGGTCGCAGAATTGTATTCACTTTTGAGGTTTCAGCAACGTAGTAAAAACAGTTTTTCTCTTTAGCAGTTTTCAGCGCTTTTTGATGTAAGTCCTGAATATCCTCAAGCGTCACAAAAAAATTAGTCCAATCGAATATGATATAGTTCAGTTTCGAACGATAGGAAACCTGTATAAAATCTTCTTTCCGGTAAATAATCATATAAGCTCCCGCACAGAAATGTTATTTAAGTATAACACATCACTACTATATAAATGAAAAATTTACCAGAAAAGCTGTATTGATGTGTTTCTTATCGGGTAAATATGATGAGATTGTCAAAGACAACCAAAGCAGACAATTGTGGCGGGGAACACTTTCCAGCATTCCCCGTAAAGCCTATTCGTAGCGCAGGACGTTCATCACACGTTCGCGCACAGCGACATTGGCACTCAGGAAGGTACTCGCCCAGGAAATCACCACCGATGCAATCACCAGCATTATCCCGACCATCTGCGCCGAACGGGGTAACGGGATGCTCTGTCCGGTAAAGTAGGTGAAGACCCACAATCCAAGCTGACTCAAACCAATCCCAATTCCGGCACTCAACAAGCCGATAATCGTCGATTCGATCAGCATAACCATCAGTACACGGTTACTCTTGAGACCGATGGCTTTCAGGATACCAATTTGTCGGCGACGTTCGAGTGTTCCGAGGGCAATCGTATTCGCCATGATAACCGCCGCCGCTACCAGTGACAGAATCCCCACAATCGTTGGAATTGCTGCAAATTGTGCGATAAATTGTCCGATTAAACCATCGATGAAGCGCACATCCAGCGCAACTGTCGGCGGGACAACCACCGATGAGAGTTCGGTAACAGCAGCCGGAACAAAGTCATCTTCGACATCAAAAGCATAAAATTGAAAATCTGGATTGGTGATATCTTCAACAGCATCCGGTGCGAGAATCGGACCGCCATTGCCGAGAATGCTACCAACATCATAAAGCCCGATGACCGTGAATTCGACTTCGTCCCGACCAATTTCATAGGTAATCGTTGAACCAATGTCGATACCAAGCACCTGTGCCGAATCCAGTGAACCGATTAATACCCGTTGTCCTCTGTCGTCCAGCGTGATGTTACGTCCACGCACAATGTGGAATACATCCTCCCACATTTCATTTGAACTACTATCCCAGC